>Ga0213822_1000059_pt1 | contig 126964 bp, 157 predicted proteins | sample MC6MC0908MG_FD_179872 | JGI IMG/M metagenome (GOLD analysis project Ga0213822, IMG submission 179872) | Enriched soil aggregate microbial communities from Iowa State University, Ames, United States - MC6-MC0908-MG | ecosystem: Environmental > Terrestrial > Soil > Unclassified | place: USA... | reverse complement strand
ACCAAGCAGAAGCCCAACCCGACGCTAACGCTGACGGCCAAGCTGACGCCCAGGCCGGTGCAGATGCACAGGACCAAGCAGAAGCCCAACCAGACGCTAACGCCGACGGCCAAGCTGACGCCCAGGCCGGTGCTGACGCACAGGACCAAGCAGAAGCCCAACCCGAAGCTAACGCTGACGGCCAAGCTGACGCCCAGGCCGGTGCAGATGCACAGGACCAAGCAGAAGCCCAACCAGACGCTAACGCCGACGGCCAAGCTGACGCACAGGCCGGTGCTGACGCACAGGACCAAGCAGAAGCCCAACCCGAAGCTAACGCTGACGGCCAAGCTGACGCCCAGGCCGGTGCAGATGCACATGACCAAGCAGAAGCCCAACCCGACGCTAACGCCGACGGCCAAGCTGACGCACAGGCCGGTGCTAATGCACAGGATCAGGCAGCAGCCCAACCCGACGCTGACGCCGACGGCCAGGCTGACGCCCAGCCAAGCGCATTGCCTGAGACGTACCTTCCGGAGCTCGGCAGTTGCATAGGAGATTTGTTGCAGGAGCTGGCCTCTCAAAACACATCTACTCTGCCATCGCCCATGACTGTTTCAGCCGTCAAAAAGGGGGATCCGGATAAAGCCTTCAATCGCTACCAAGTTGGTAGGCTAAACACCGCAGGGATTCGCCAAGCGTTCAGGTCTGTGTTCCAGGGTCGTCTTGCTTCTCAAGTGTTCCATCGTGACTCAGGTAGGCAACTCGATCGAAACAAGCTTGCGCGTGTGCCGGCAGGACAACGCGACGTTTTCATACACCGTACTGAGAAAGCTGATGTTAACTGCGCCATCCAATTCCTGGTTGATGTCAGTTTTTCGATGGCTACCTCTATTTCGGTTGCGGAAACCGCACTCATGGGAATGCTTGAAAGCCTTGAAGGGCTCAAGGGCATCACCACAGGAGCAATGGCTTTTCCCACATCTACTGGTGAGGCTATCAAGCTGAAGAGTCATAAAGAACGTTTTAAAAGTCTTTTGACTAAGGGCAACTTTGGACTCAATACTCATGGAAGCACCCCGCTAGCAGAGGCTCTCTGGCCAGCAGCTATCCAGCTGCTTCAGGAGTCGGATGCATCTGCGCGCAAGATCCTGATCATCGTCACCGACGGTGATCCGGACAGCCCCGGGCAGACGCTAGAAATGACCAAAATGATACAAGACTCTGGCATCGACATTTATTGCCTTGGATTCGGATCAGTTAACACTCTGTTCCTGAACAAATGCTTTGGCAAAAAAGGTATTGATGTTCAGTCTGTTGAAAATCTATCAAAGAGCCTGTTCAAGGTTCTCAAAAATAATATTTAAATAGAATCATGCCCACAGGGGAAAATCCCCGAGTGGGGTATTTCCCCTTGGTCATGCCAAGGAGAATGAAAATGAAAAACTACAGAGTAAAACCGTCGCTGCGAAATAATGTATCAGGCTGCAGCTCAAGCACCTTCCAGTTGTCGTTTCTGGAAATTCTTGAGATGGACGAAGCCACTTTTCTCTCAAAACATCAAAAGGTCGATACCGTTTCGAACAATGATGTATTGGCTGAGTTTATGATCATTGTTTCGCTCCGTGATATATGCTCTAAAAATGTAAAAAAAGAAGAGAAGTATGACTCATTCTGCTGGTTCTTTTCCCAAGAAAAACAGAGCCATCCCTTTAGCTTTACTATGTGTTGCTATAATGTTGGGATTTCTGATCCAGATTGGTTCAGAGCTTTAATGGTTCGTAACTACGGAAAAGCCATCAGCGATAACGAGATCAGCGGCCTCGATCACTCAATGTATGAAGCATGCCGCAAGGCACTCTTCACTGGTGATTACTCTGCCGGTTTTGTATCGGAACCGATTCAACAACCTCTACCATAAATTTTATCAACAAGGCCCATTTACGTTACGGTGGTGGGCCATCCATAGGGCAGCGAATAATTCGCTGCCCTTTTTTTTTGGGCTAAAAATCTACCCGAAACCAAAAAAAAGACTGTTCTGTGCAATTTTCCGTCAGCAATTCAAATAGTGGCGCTCACGATCAGTGAATAATTACCCTCATAAAACGAGGAACCTCTTGCCATGGCACCCACTGCTAACGTCACCATGAATTCCAACGAATGCAACGATGACCAGGTATCGGAGTTGCGGGAGCGCTACGGGGAATACATGACCCTAGCCCAAGTCGCAGACGCCCTGTACCTATCCGTAAACACCGTCCAGAAGAAAATCGGTGCGGAAGTCCATCAGCACCTCCCTTGGGTAACGGCCGTGAAGTCCGCTCGTGTATGGACTCGGTCGAACAAGCTGTTCCACACACACCTCATTGCGCCTGTCATGGAGGCGATGTGATGGGCTTCCCCAGGAGAGCATGGCTGCTCACGGCAGCTTTACCGTTTGCTGCGCTTGCGGCTGCGAGCGAATCAGCTCCAAACACAGCTCCGCAATTCTATAGCGGTAAAGGAGAAGGATGGTTCTGGTACCAAGAACCACCAGTGGAGATCGAGGAAGACGTACCGCCGCCTCCGGCAGTCATCGAATCCGCTGCCGCTCAGCCGGTTGAGCCTCCAAAAGCACCTGGTCCTCCAGTTTTCAGTGTGGCATGGCTGAAAGAAAAGCTTCCGGCCGCCCGGGAGAGAGCGATTGATGACCCCACACCCGAGAACATGCAGGCGTACTATTATTTGCAACGCATCGTCTTGGACAAGGCACAGCGGTTCGCTGATGTGTCTCGCTTTATCACAATCTCAGATCCTCTCATCGATGAGTCCATTCGTCGAAGCACTTCTTCCTTTGCCGCGAATGAGCAGACGAGAGCGGCTGGAGTCTCCCAGCAGCAGGTCTTGACGAAAATCTCTCAAAAAGCCGGTTTGTTCTTCTTCTTCAAGGCAAATTGCGACCTGTGTATAAGGCAGGCTCAGGTTCTAAAGTCGTTCAAGAACCAAAGCGAGTTTACAATAATTCCTGTGTCACTTGATGGTTCGTTCCTTGAAGGGAACCCTTTTGGGCTTTATCAAAGGGACAATGGCCAAGCCAAGAGGTTGGGGATTACTGACGCCCCGGCTCTTGCGCTCGCCATTCCCCCCAAAACCGCGAAGGTGGTCAGCTTTGCACCAATCGCAGCTGACGCCCTTATGGGCAGGATCGTACTTGTTGCAAGAAATATTAACCTTATTTCAGATGAAGATTACAAAAAAACCCTTCCGTACAACGATACGGGATATCTCTTAGGGGATGCTTTGGAGGATATGCCTCCGGACCTCTATGACGACCCTAAAAAGTTTACTGCGTTTATCCGGCAAAACGCCAAGTCATCCGACACGTACCGCGGACAGGAGCCTACTCGGCCTTCGTCTCCACAGGAACAAGGCGAAAAAACTAAAGAAAGGGATCTCGAAGCCGAAACTCTGAATTTCCTGCTATCTACCCCTCCAGAAACTTCCAAATGATAGTTGGACTGTTTACCGCCAATTTTTGGAGTTGTAATGATAAAAAAACATTTTAGGTCCACATCAAATAGTAGGCTGCGCCGAAGCCTAATTGGCGCTATTGTCATTCCTGGTGCTCTGCTCTCTACACCAACCTCCGCTGATATAAACAGTCAACTCACACAAATGTTCAATTCAATGTCCAATACCACTGCACCCGGTGGCTTTGAGTCAGCGACGCGCGGAGGCGTAACCGGAGGTTCATTTGTACTGCGCAATCGCTTAACAAACGCTCAGCTTGTGGATGTGCAACTCCCATCTGCACAGGGCGGTTGTGGCGGCATCGACATTTTCGGCGGTTCATTTACATTCATTAACGCTGACCAATTTATCCAACTGCTCCGAAACATAGCGGCGAATGCCGCCGGTTTGGCTTTTCAGATCGCGCTGCAGGCGATAGACAACGCCTTGGACGGAAAGATTTCAGAACTGCAGCGAGTGGTACAGTCGCTCAATCAGCTAAACGTATCGTCCTGCCAGTTCTCCAAGGGCCTGTTGGTAAGCACAGCCAGCGCTATCGGAAATAGCTCACTGACTGATGCTGCTAGGCAAGTAACGAACAGTGGATCAGCAAGCGACTATCTAAGTGGGTACTGGACGTCAATATCGTCGGGCAGTAAAAGCGCGGTCGAGACAAAAGCCGAGTCTGGGCAGGCGTCGACTTGCGCTGACTATGGTAACTACCTGTGGTGTGTTATGGAGTCTAACAATTTCACAGGCGCTATGGCAGGAAACGATGACTCCAACAAACGTTTTGCCATGTCAGCCATTGGCACGCTGCTCGTGTCAGCCGACCTATCCGCAGCAAGCGATGGCGGTGGCAAAAATCGCCGAATTCAAGACATACCGCCGATTGTCAACGAGAACTGGATTGACCTACTGGCTAAGGGCGGTGATACAAAGATCTATAAATGCTCGAATGCAGATTGCACATCGATTAATGGTGTAGAGGACTACGCTGTCACAGGCCTGGCCACCAGCATCGTTAAGCGTTTCAACGGCCCGGGCGGAATTATCGAGAACGTTGTCAACGGTGTCCCTCTTTCTGCGCAAGATAAAGCCCTCGTAGCCAGCTTGCAGGAAGGTGGGTTTGGACCACACATTTACCAGCTGATACCTGTCAACCCCGACCTGGCGGCACAGTTTGTTCAGGAGCATGCCAGTTTCCTTGCACTACAAGCTGTTTACCACTACTTAAATGCGCTGCTTAACGTGGCGGCCACATCCTACTCCACCAAGGCGGAGGGTATGACGGCTGACTACTCTGAGCGATTTTCGCAGAAATTAAAATCAGCGAAAGAACGGCTGAGCAATGACTATACAGTTGCTGCATACCAGTATGGTGGAGCTACGGACGTACATCAGTCTTTCTATGTAATGATGAAAACGGCGCTGCCTGAACTTGGTCGGCAACCTACAAACTACGGGCAAATGCTAAAGTAAGAGGGCGAGATGGACTGGACTATATATTCATTCGGCGCCACTAAATATCTTGAGCAAGTATTTAACGCCATCGCTATGTATTCAAACAGTGGAAACTTCGATGGGATGTTTCGGGTTGCTCTGGGTATTGGGATTGTCATCATCATCGTCCAATGTATTCTGGATGGCGGTCAGACGATTAAATTCCAAATGCCTGCAATCGCCATTGTGATCTACATGGCCATGTTTTCCGCAACCACACGGGTCCAAATTGAGGACTCTTACACAGGTAGGGCAACAGCAGTAGACAACGTGCCGTATGGGGTCGCGGTCATCGGGTCGATAATTAGCACTGTGGGACACAGCATCACAGAGGGTATGGAGCAAGCATTCTCTACGCCTGGGATGACGACCTACGGAATGATTGATCCTCTGGTCACAATTGCTAGTGCAAAAGATGTCTTTTCGTCGCCGATGACACTAGCGGTCATGTCGGACGGCAATCTAACTGTGGACATCAGCGAGTCAATCAAGAACTACTTAAACGATTGTACGATGAATAGTATTCTTGACGGCTCGCAGACCCTCGACAAGATTTACTCCTCGCCTAATGGGATAGATAGCCTGGCTACCCAGAATGCAGGAATCTACACCAAAATCTATGATGGGCTAGGTACAAATAGCACAGCGTACAATCCTTCAAGAGCAAGTTTGCTGACCTGTGATAATGCATGGGCCAAAATTAAAACCATGCTCAGAACTAATGAAGTGAAAGCATGGAATCTAGCGGCATGTCGGGATTCGAGTACTCAGTCCGACAATGAGTCGGTATCCGTTACCTGCGCCTCTGGCGGCGCTACAGTCAAAGCAAAAGTAGATAACGCGATTAATTATCTTGGTCTACTTGGTCAGAGTAGCTCCGATCTGCAACAAATGATGATTCTCGGTCCATTTCTTGATCGAGCGGTCATTAGGAAGGAAAACAGTGTTTTCCAGGATGCTAGCGCTATTCAGCGTGCCAATGCTTTAGATCAACAGAACGTTGCTCTCGCAGGGAAGGGGTCGTCGTTCCTGACATGGGCCCAGCCGATGATGACGTTCATCCAGGGCATGATCTTTGGCATCACCCCGTTTATGGTTTTCGTCCTTGGTCTTGGATTGATGGGCATTCGCCTGATAGGCAAATACTTCCTGGTCCTCGTTTGGGTTCAGCTGTGGTATCCCATCCTCGCTATCATCAACATGTACGTAATCACCCGAACGACAGAAAACCTTGCGATGATCAATACCCAGGGCCTGTCCTTCGACACCCTAGCTGAAGCCTTACGTACAATCACCATGGACGCAGGACTCGCCGGTAACCTGATCGCTGCAACTCCGGTCCTTGCTGGTTTCATAGTCTGGGGCTCCGCTCAGGCCTTCACCTCGATGACCTCGCAATTCAGTAGCGCCCAAGGGGTGGACCCAAAGACTCTCTCTCCGGATCTGACGTCTCCTGCTCCAGTAATAGCGCAAGCCCCCTCATATCAAGCTGACAAGGCATCTGGGGTTCGGGCAACAGGTACTGATGTGGCGGCTGGTACGCTGAACTCCACTCAAACGCTTGGAGCATCGATCAGCAGTTCCTCCGCCCGGGCAAGGAGTGCGCAAGAAACACTTAGCTCCGAGGTGAGCTCCGTTTATCAAAGAGCATTCCAAGCAGCTAATAGCGTCGGTAAAGGATCGCAGTTCAGTGAGGCTTACAACAACAACCTTAGCAGGGTGGTTGGGGGCGGATCATCTAGTACCGCCGGTGTCACAGCGGGCTCCACTAGTGGCCAGGCAGACCGCTCCAGTACGTCAAACAGACAGTCCCAGACCCTTGGAGGCGGCGCGCAAGCTGGCGTAAACGCTATGGGCGTGGGCGCTGGAGTGAAAGCAGACGTAAGCAGTTCCACATCCGGCGGAAACGACACCTCGAACGACCTGACCCTCAGCCGCGGCTATACCGAAGGCCGCAGTTCAACTGACAGCACCTCTGTCCAGAATGCGACGAGCGAACAGAAGGCAGCTGCGCTCTTAGAAACGCTAAATCAAACCTCCTCGTACACTGCCGGCGCAGCATCGTCTGAAGGGATCAAACGCGCATTGGCAGAAAGCCGCGTAGCTTCTGAAGAGTTTCGTGCCGTTGAGCAGCTTTCGAGCACCCAGGGCACTGGATACCAAATGCCAATGCTTCAAGCAGCTCGCATTTCGTTGGGGATGAATGGCGATACCACTCAGGCGGAGCGTGAGGGTCGTATGGCAACCATGCAGCAAATGCTGGAGGGTAAACGTACCAATGACGGCGAACACCTTAAGGAATATGTTGGGCGCACAACAGAACGCCTGATGGAGCAGGACCCGAGCCTCAAACACGAAACGGCATTCGGTGTCGCGGCCATTACTGGCCTGAGTAAGGCGGGGAAATTGGGCGAGTTCCTCAGCTCTTCAATCAGCCCGATTAACGCTGGCGGTCGGCAGGTAGACGCGAGCAAAAATGAGTCAATTGATGGACCTGGTCAGCATGCTATCAACAATCTTCACACCCGGGCCGACCATGTGGAAGGTGGAGTGCGGTCGAATATAGACAGCGGAGCAGGGAGCGTTAGCCAGAACCCATCCAGTACGTTTGCCGGCAACCGTGACCGTGTCCAGAGCGCTACTCGTGACGGCGAAGCTGCCTCTCGTGCATACGGCCAACAATCCATGGGAGCAGTGCAGGGCGAGATCAATGCCGCTGCAGCGTCGAGCATCAAGGACGCTTCGAACGGACGTGGGAACAACGACAGCTTCTCTAAAAATCACGCTCATGTACTTCAGATGGCGCAGAACGCAATATCCAGTCTTGTCTCCAACAATGGTGACGACGCTCAGACGAAGAACTTCCTGGCCCATTACTCACATGCTATGGAGTCCGGAGTCACATCCGCGCAAGCTGCGCTCTACGCAGCCAGCAAAGCAGATTTTGGAGAGAATACCGATCTGGGGCGCACCCTGTACGCGAACGCTTACCAAGACGCTATGTTGTTGTCCGGAAACGACGACAAGTACGCCAGGGGGGTCATTGCTACGATGAGGGACAGCGTACGAGGCACCAGTGGTGTCGATAGCGACCAGAGGCTCGAACAGCTGCGGAACGCGAATAATCATATGAGGGTCGAGGGCTATGATCAGTCGAAGTTCTCGGTGGATCCCCACGAGGTGGCTAACAAGCCGGCATTTGGTGGGAATTCAGAGCTGAAGTCTCAGACGGTGAATGGCGACGTTCCAATCGTAGAGGGAATGAGCCAATGGACAGGTACCCCAGCAAAACAGCAGAGTCAGCGTGACGACGTGGTCAATGGTGACGTTCCACTTGTGAGTTCAAACCACAAGCCTTAGACCAAAAAATAAGGGAGGACCATGATCCTCCCTTTCAGTACCCGCCGGAATTCCAAACCACCCAACCGCAGGCGCCTAACACAACCAAGGCAAACACCGTCATCCGAACGTTGCGAGACAAAGTCACCGGATCAACTGTGTCGAGCAATCGCCGTTCCTTCGTGTAGGTCTCTTCAAAACAAAACGGACATCGAAACCCGATGATGTTTTTGCTCATACCAGGCATCCGGGTGAAATTATTCAGCCCGCCGACTTGGTTGTAGCTGAAAATGCTGTGCCGAAAGATCGGTACCGCTTTACTGCCTAGGTCTCGATGACACCCTTCACACCGGTGGTGATCCAGCCGCTTGCCCTCGGCACTCCCCAACCCTGCTTTTTTTCCATCTGCTGCAGTATCCATCGTCCTACCTCCTTATGCTGATCTCCATGACAGGCTCTGTTCGTGCTTTATTCTGACACGCAATTTTTTCAACAAAAGCGGTTAACAGGATTTTTTTGCGATTTTGGAATTGCACACTGGGCAACGCGCCGGCGCAGAAGGATTCAGGTCGCGGATCAGGTGGGCGAACTTGATTCTGCAGTCCGAGCAATTCACCCGCTTTAGTATCCCGTCTCTGTACTCGCGGGCTATCGCGAAGGCGGCATTCGCATCGAGCATCCATTCCTGGTTAACCCCTTCATTCATGGCGGTATGGATGGACTGATAGATTTTGGTCGCGCCAATGAGCGCGTCCGCGCTGATCGAATTGTAAGGGTCATCGGCAACCGACAAGTAGGTGTTGAGCAGCACACCGACCTCCTTCCATTTTACTCCATCCTTTGCCAGTGCAATCATCGTGGGAATCCTGCTGCCCTTGGCCTTCACCCGTTGCTTCGAGCGCTTCAGGTTCGTAACAATCCGAGGATCCATGTGAAGAATGGCGGAAACCGCAAGCGCATGGAGGCCGGCGTCCAGCAGTTCACCTACAGCTTGAGTTCGGGTTTGGTGGTCTACGGTAGTGTGCGCCATGGTCTGTCCCCAAGTCCGTTAAGCTGCGATGGCTATCATTTGCCGATGATAGGCAGAGGAAAAATCTTCGTTGGTGAAATGCCGGAAAGGAACAGATGGCGCGAAGCGGATCAATCCCAGCACAGCGTACGAGACGAATTCAAACGGTTCCGTTCGTTTTACCCAGGCTGCGACTTCCTTCGACAAACCCCACTGAAAGCATGTCATCACTTCGTCTACCAAGAGACTGGTTTTGATGCCGGTCAGCAGGGTCGACACAAAGTAGCTGGCGGTGTCAGCGAGCTCAAAGCACTCGAGCGCTTTAGCTTCGCTGATTGCCAGGATCTGTTTCAGGTCCACCTGTGGTCGGTAGAAGAAACGCACAAGCGAGCGTGCGTTGGCGAGGAGCTCAGCATGGTGATCTTTGAGGCAGTTATAGTCGTCCACCGTCAGCACAAAAAACTTTTTTGCCCCAGAAAGGTTGTCCTCCCAGTACTTTGGGAGCTGTGTCAGCAGGAGCTCTTGCGTAGTCATCTTGGCCATGCCTATTCCTTATTAAGCTGAGTGAGACGCGTCCAAATGATCAGAACGTCGCGGCCGTAGCCGCGCGCCGTATCTGCCATTTCGGGGTTAGGGGTGTGGTAGCTTCCGATCGCGAGCTCAATGTCTCCTGGATGCAGCTTGATTGCGTCGCACAGGATTGATGCCCCAACGCGGACGTTTGTCTGCAGGTCCAACAACTCCTCTGGATGACCGACACGCCTGCCGTTCCAACGAACGTTGACCTGCATGACTCCAACGTCGGTGGACTGACTTGCCTCCAAGTAGCGCTTCAACTCTCTTTTTGCTACGGAGTGACTGTCAAAAATCCGTCCTTTTAGGATTGAGTTGTTGAGCGCGTAGGGGCTGGGTGCAGCAGTCTGCCTTCCCGTGGCCCGCTTCGATTCCTTCAACGCAATCGCATAGAGAAGGTACGGGCTGATCCCGCACTGCTTAGCCTCGCGTTCCCAGACCGTGCCCTGCAGGTCGAACTGCGAATCTGCAGCCACGTCTGGCCCGGCTGCTGCCATCGCAGAGCCGACTAGCCCGACTAGTAACGATCGCTGAATTCTTCCCACAATTCTCCCCCAAGGTATAGTTGATGATACTTCGTGATCGGGCCGGTATCAATGCCGCAAAAAAAAAACCGCCTTGGCAAGGCGGCTTTTTTGAGGTTTTAACCGATCCGACGCGTAGAAAGTGAACGCTCTTGAGTAACTTTTACCCCGGTCGACTGCATCTCTCCATCCGAACTGCCGACGATTGGCGGCTGGCTGTTTGACTGATCGTCGCCTGCGTCGTGAGTTGCTTCACTAGCATTGGTACTTTTAGTGGCACCATCTCCGGCAGCCTGGGGTTCGTTTGAACCGGAATTGACGGGGTTTAGATTGGGCGTTCCCCCAGTAGCACTTGCATCCTTGAAAGCTAACAGCACCTTCTGAAATGCGGGGTCCTGGACCGCTCTCAAAAATTCGCCCGTAAAGTAACCGCGCTCAACCAACAAACCTAGATTCGCTAGGCCTAGGATTCTAGTGCTACGAAGCCCGTCTTTTATTTCAAGAACCTCTTCCAGCAACGCTGGATATGCCCTGTTAATGGTCAGATGTAGCCGATGACTAACAACGGGCTTATTCTCTTGCTTCTCCGTAGGGCTGTGATCCTCAGCCATTCACGGCCTCCAGCTCACCCATCCCGTAGAAGAAAAAGCCGCGGCTGTTACTGGCCACTGGCTCATCCGAGATGTTAATGCGAGCGTTCGGAAATGCCTCCCGAGCAGCTGCTTCATAAAGACTAGCCCCACCCCCGGCAAGCAGAACCTCATCAACGCGCGCAGTTTCCATGTAGGACATGCTATTGCGCATCTGGCTCATCAGCCGAGGTGCCACGTCCTTTTTGGCCCGTTCAATGTAAGGCGTCAAGTCGTGCGCGTTTCCATAGAGATGGATACTGGTATCACCCTCCCTGAAAGCCTGTTCGATGGTGTCATCACCAGGCTCAGTTTGCAGCTCTGTCTTCATCATTCTATTGATGGAACTGATGAACGAACGCACGGCTTCAACTGAACTCCCAGAGGCGCGTGGGTTAAACTGCCCCTTTTCATAGGTCACATAATCGACACTGTAATACCCTGGGTCCATCACCAGGATATTGCTTTTGAAAAGTCGATTTGGGTCCGCAATACTGTTCAAGACATCATTGATCACCCCCGCACCTTGCGACTGCACCAAGACTTTTCTGATCAATACTTCGCTACCGCCATCCAATTTATGGATGCCTTCCATGAGCGTCGTCAGCGGCTTAACTACAGCCTGGTCTTGTGCCTGACTGGCAGGAAGTCCGGTAACCAGAACATCAACTGTTTTCGTCACTTTTGCGATCTTGGCCAAAGCCCCTAGGAAGAGAGCTTTGTATATGGCCGTCTGTGTGTAGCCACTGTTTGTCTCACGCTCATGCGATTTCCCTGGTCCAAACACATTCCACTTTTCACCATCGACGCTAACAGAGACTACGTCCGGAGTGCTCCGGCGCAGAAACGTCGAGGAATTTTCCCGTACTCCAGAGGCCGGGAAAATCTCTGTAGTGAATTTCGGTTCGTCACTGAATCCATAAGTCATTTTCAGGTTGCTATACCCGATGTCCAAGCCGACGACGAATTGTTTCCCGGATGTATCCATACAAAGCTCCTACTTTCACTATGTGAAACGAAAATTTCGGCATTCCGCATAATAAGTGAACACCGTTCCAACACCGGCTTTCACCCCATAAGAGCGGCCGGTAGTGATAGAGATACCATAAAATTTTGCACATACAAGTTACTCCAGCGTACCACGCTGCTCTGCTCGGATCCAAGGTCTCACGGGTCAGAAGATCAGTGGTCTATCGAACTGAAAGCCTGCCATATCCAGGTGAAACCACGCCCGTTTTCCATATAGATAGATTGTGTGGCATCCTAATCACGCACAATGAGAACTTGTCGTTGTTTTCCATATAGATATAGGTGACGTCGCCACCTGCAATCACGCGGCCAGCGACCACATCGGCACGCAAAAAGAAACAGTTTTTTGAAAACAAAAGCGTTTTCTCTATAGATAGATTGGGAAGTGGGACAGCTTTCGCTTGCCGTGTTGGAGAATTCGACGCATAATTTTCACCTGGCGATCTGCCGAAAACGAATGTGTTTCCCGTATAGATAGATACTAGGGAACAGAGCAGAAAAACCCATAAGGAGATTGAGTTAGTGATGGATCGTACCGACGCTCACCAGCAGGTCATCAGCGCCCTGGATGCCGCCTGCGAAGGGCTTGCAGGCGAAGCGCAGGACGCCTGCAACGAGTACTTTGAGAAGGCCAAGGAGCGAGCATTAGCCTCAAGCGGCGACCCACAAAAAAAGTTTGTGCCTGTGCTGATCATGATTCGCCGTCGAGAGGCTACAGAGACTTCCGGCCTTGGGATTGAAATTCTCTGGGCACGACGTTATCCAGTGAAAACTGAAGGGAGTAGCCGTATAATGACCAAGGCCCTCCCTAAGGGTACGAAGAACCAATATGCTCGTCGCAGCATCGGCCATTCACCTGCCTGGTTCGAGGAGCTCTTTGCAGAATTTGAGCCGCGGCTTGCTGCGCTTCGAGCCCTAATTAAGGCTAACAGGCAGGCACGCCAGATGCTGAATAAGAATTTTCGAGCTAATAGCTAGACGTTTAGCCAGAATCTATCTGGCCATGATGTACCGGGTTTTCATACCCACAGCGATCTGGGGTCAGGTCGGGACAAATTAGCAGGCGAACGGCCACAGAGCGCCACCAAAAAAATCGCCTTTACAAACGTGCAGCAGCCCAATGCGCGATCCAGCAGATTTTTTTTGAGTGAGGTTCTATGGAAGTCGAAGTCTCTAATCCCTGGCCTACCTTTGTGGGCGAGGATCTCCAGGATGTTTCTCTACTCGAGCGCACCGATAAACTGATGATTGCTGCCACCACTCGAAAGGAGTGTGTGAAGGGAGGCATCCGGTTCAGCGAGTCGAAGTTGGACTTCAATACTCGTCTCGTTGAAGAGCTGAGTATCCCGCAAGTGATTTATCAAGCATTGATCGAAACTGGAGAGCTCACGAATGCAGACTGAGCCTGCCGATGTAGATATCGAGGTTCATCCTTTGGCGAATCTCTTCCCAATGATGAACGACGAAGACCTTGATTCTCTCAAGGAATCTATTCAGAAGAATGGACTTCGAGAACCGATTGTAATCTATGAGTCAAAGATACTTGACGGGCGGAATAGATTCCGTGCGCTGAAAGCGCTCAATCTGCCAGTCCCTACGACTATTTTTGAAGGCGAAGATGCTGTTCAATTTGTAGCTGACCATAATCTGTACAGGCGACATCTTAAGGCCAGCCAAAAAGCGGCTATCGCGGCTCTTCTATCTGAGTTCCCGCGTGGTAGGCCGAAGACAGTTCGGGTAGGTAGCCCAAATGAGGATTCTTTGAATGATCTGGAAGCCGCCTCTGCAGTAGCCCAAACGCAAGATGAAGTTGCTCAAGCGTTCAGTGTATCCAAGCGTCTGGTAGCTGCTGCCACTCAGCTCAGAAAGAAAGGCCACCCGGAACTACTAAATCATGTGAAGGATGGAAAAATAAGCATTGAAAGTGCGACTATGATTTCTGAGTTGCCGAAAGACGAGCAAGAAACAATCTTAACGCAACCTCTTGAGAACCTGCGCGCCTCTGTTAGAGAAGTGAGGTCTAAGCAGAAGACTAAAGATAAACTTTCCCCGAAAAGTTTGGCCAACCAGTCCCCAACACCTGTAGCCCGCCTGCCAATTGATTTGATCTCAGAAGCTCCAGCCTCAACCCTTACAGAGGTTAAAAGTAGTGGGGATACGTCTGCTTCGCTGCTCTCGGATTTCTACGCGCTATTGACCAAGATTGGTGCACAAGTTGCCAGTAGTGGCTTCGATTCGGAGGAGTGGTTCATTCGCCATGAGCATGAGCTCCCAGGCCCGTTCAGCAGTGGTGACATGCGCTCCGTGATGGGTGGCCAGGGTGTCGTCGAACAGATCATTGACCACGTCGGGAAAAATGAATCCCATTAGGAAAAAACATTTTTTACACGTACAATGTCCGTACGGAAAATCCTCCAAAAAAAACCCTCCAGATTCGGAGGGTTTTTTTTCGCGAAACGTTTTATCATCAGAATTGTCAGAGAGAGCTGACATTATGTGTCGAATGCCGCCAGAAAATCGGCTTCGCCACTCATACGGAATTCGCCAACAAAATGGCTCCCACGCTGAATACGAGCCTTCACCATAGGCATACACGATGCGATACATAACCGAAGATGCGACCGGCTACCTGGTCGAGAACCTTGCATTGGGGATCAAGAAGCATTTTCCGTTTGAAAGTGACGCTGATCGTCCCAAAGCGTTAGCTGACGCGCTTACTTTCAGGCACAGTTCCATGGGCAAAGAGACGGCCCAAGAGCTTGAGGACGATCGACGGAAACGTTCTCCCTACCTCCCACATGTTAGCTCTAGTGGTGGGCCGATAAGCGTTTCTGGCGTGGTCGTTGAGATATCCGACCGAGGGGGGAGCCTCCTCCCTAGGGCAACGTTCATCTGCTTGTATCGGGATGAGGCCGGAAAATACCGAAAAAAATCTTTTGGGATACGGAAGCACGGTTTCATGGGCGCCTTTCGCATGGCCCTGACCGAGCGCGCCAAATACGTCAATCTATCCCAGGAGCAGATCGAATCAACTCCCCTGCCAGTGCTAACCGATGATCAGTACCGGATGCTGCAGCGGCTTGGTGTGGACATACCTAAGCCCGTATCGAACTGATAGGACGCATACGACTGTTGGAGGGAAAGCAGGCTCAGCGGTCCACAGGGAGGCTGCGAAGCCTCCGATCTGCATGTCGAACAAACCCGGGCCTGTGATCCTCGCAACAGCGCCCCTACAGCGAGCGCCAGGCTTCCAATCTGCCGGTCCCACCAAGTTTTAGGCGGTCGTAGACTGCCTTCAAGGGCTTCCAATCTGCCCTTCTCCTGCAGAATCCCAGCAGTCACCTACGCGTAACCGGTAGGTGCAGCGTTCAATCTGCGGCTCACCCCCAATCAAACCGAGAGCACACAGGAGCAGCCTGTGTGTGCACAGCAATCTGCGGAATCATCACAGCGTTCAGAGGCTGCGCCCACAAGTAACCTGTGAGTCGAATTGGGTGGAGGGGCGCAGTAGAGGAGCACCCACAAGTACCCTGTAGGTGCGCTCTCTGATTGGTCCGGCGACAAAACGTCACCTGTGAGTTACTTGTAGGTGATATCATTTTGACATGCGTCAGTAATGGCCATGTCATTTTGTGCTGTTCGGCCCAACGGCAAGCATCACAATGCCGGCGTCTCGTCGGGAACTTTTCCTGGCATGGTTGAGAGAACCTAGAATCCGCGGTTAGGGTCACTTGTGGGGCGATGCCGTAGCTATGGTCCCAGGGATACCGCAGCGGAAGCATTCTGAAATGGACAGGGAGTTTGAAGTTTTGAGTACGACGATGTATGTCGGTGGTAAGCCCGTTTTGGTCTACAGCTACAACCCATGCGCAGGATTACGCTCGGTTTTCCGCTACCAGAATTTCCTACCTGACCAGTCGCCTCGGACGAGAGCTAAAAGGTCGTCCACCTACCTCAATGCATGTTCCGTCTTCGATGTGTGCACTAGTGGTCGCCTGGGCCGCGGTGTCGGCCGCGTTGTTGGCCCAGTGATGAAAGCACTGACGAAGAGCACCCCAAAAGACCTCGAGCTGAAGCTAACAAACCTAGCCGCGGCGAGCTTCGACTGGCCAAAGATCCACATGTTGAACGCAGCAAATGCGGTGCACCTGGTTTTCATTGACTACGTCAACACAGAGGGCGAGCATGTCGTTCAGCACTCAGTCCATCTGTACGAGCGCGTCCTTTCTATCGAAGATATCCGCAAGATTGCTGCAGAGCAGGTGCTGAAATTGTCCGGGGTTTCTGGCGTTCGTCATCAGGTTGCTGCTTGAGGAGTGCAAGTCCCAGGGGTGTCCATGTCGTCAGACCGAGTAAATCGCAAGATCGAGGCTATTAGGCAGGTTGCGGCCGTTGCACTGTCTGCAGCGAGCTGGTTGGTACCGGAGCTGCTCCCAGAAGGACGATTGCGCAGCGGCCGCTACTGGGCGATCAACCCGAACCGGGGTGATCGCAAGCTCGGAAGTTTCTACGTCACGATCGACACCGGGGCCTGGCGAGATTGGGCCAGTGGTGATGGTGGACGAGACCTGGTTTCGCTCGCAGCCTTCGTCTGGCATGTAAAGCAATCGGAGGCAGCTGAGCAGCTGGCCAGCAGGTTGGGACTATCGGTCTTTGATGAGTCACCCCGTCCGTTATCCGAAGTCGCCCGTCAGAAACAAGCGGAGCGAATTAAACAGGCGTTGCTGGATGCCGAAGCCAAACAGAAGAAAGCGGAGGCTGACCGGGCTCGAGGTGCAGCTAAGGCGAAGATCTACGCCCAGAAAATTTGGAAAGCCAGCTCGCCGGCAGCGGCTGATCATCCATACCTTGCGAAGAAATGGGTCACTTCAGACGGTGCACGGCAGAAAGGCAAGATCCTGTTGCTGCCGGTGTACCGAAAGGGTGAGCTGATCAACATCCAGCGAATTTTTCCAGACGGAACCAAAATCTTCTTGCGTCACGCCGAGATTCTGGGGGGCTACATACCTATAGGCATCCCCGAATCTGGCGATACTCTTTTCATTTGCGAGGGTTGGGCTACAGGGAAAAGTGTCTCGGCAATGTATGGCGATGCTTGCGTCGTCTGCGCTCTTAATACGGTCAATCTCGAACATGTCACCGATTACCTGGTTGAGCGGTTTGGGAGTAGCCTGGATTTGGTCATCGCTAGGGACGATGATCGGAAAACCTCGATAGCCGTTGACGGAGAGACGGTCGACAACCCTGGGCGCTACTTTGCTGAGAAGGTTGCCGAGAAACATCACCTGCGCGTCATTGCCCCAAAGTGGCCGGCCAGTGCGCCTCTGGAGCTCTCCGACTTTAATGATTTGCACGTCTGGCAGAAGGAGAATTCGGGGGACACCACCTTGTAAGTGCAGCCTTGGCAGGGTATAAAGTAATTCGAATGCTTGGTCACGTAGGTGACTGATTCATTCTCCTTGATTAGGGCCACGCGTAAGCGTGGCCTTTTTTTTTGTTCAGCGCTCAGATGCAGGTCAGTCTACCTGGCCGTGCAATTGGTCCTGAACGGCCTAGCTGGGCAACGTTTCACTGTGAAATAGGGTTATCTCCGCGGGCATAGGATTGGTCAGACGTTTCACTGTGAAACGTTCGCTAACGCGTGCGCGGGGGCTGGTGACCCATAACCCCGAAGCTAGAAGCCATCGTGGGCGCGCGCTCAGCCGGTCATCAGTGTGCAACAAGTCCCGATTTCGCTCAGTAGCGGCCTGGTTGCGCGACCACGCGGGCTTGGGAATGGGCATCAGAGGTTGAGCCTGGCGCGGAAGGTTTACAAGAATCGGCTGACGGCCACATACAGCGATAGGATAATTTAGAGAATCTCGCCATAATCAAAGTACATCGTTTGGTTCTAGCGAGAATGTCGCCATGAGTAAGCGCGAGAGCACCAAAGAAGCTGTGTTCCTTTGGCACGAAGAGTTAGCGAAAGAATGCGACGCCATCGCCTCGGCCGGTGCGGTGATTCACCCGGTGAGTGACCATTTCGATAAGCGTATCGTCGTGGCTCCGCCTGAGCTAAGGGCGGATGCGTATTCCATGGTAGATAGGCTTGGGGCTTACAGCGCGCGCGAGTGCGCCAGGTTCCAAAAGGACACATGGCGCCCCTTGACGCCACCAGTCCTGATCGATGAAGTAAATTCCGCAACCCTTTGGAAAAACCAAGCTTGGTCCGTTGTTAAGATCAGTGTTGAGGAGAGGGATCTTTTTGTTACCGAAGTCACAAAGTTTATCCATGTCGCTTTGACGCAGTGGAGTCACCTGGAGATTGAGCACGCAGGCCTCCGAGAGACCCTATCGCAGCTACATCGCTATCACTCAGCTGAAGATCTTTATAAGTTGCGGCCGTCTGGTACTTCATTCCGTGTACACGCGGTCACGTCTGGTTTCGAGCAGGCGCGCACCGAGAATCTCAATCAGTTGGTCGTCCTGGTTGGACAAACGGGACTTTTCGATATGCAGCAAGGAAACAGTCGCAAACGCCGGCCTGCAAAGGTTCGAGTACCAAGGATTTCTTTCTGCGGTGGAAGCGTCATCCTAAACAGCAATGACCATTCGATTCCTAGGATTACTTTGTACTGAGGCTGAGATGGGGCCTTTGACCGTTTCACAGTGAAACGGTCCTCCCCGGAGATAGCGCTTCACTGTGAAACGGGCCCTGCAAGAGCAGTGTTTCACCGTGAAATGCCCTTACCTCCCCAGACGCTTCACTGTGAAACGCTCGGCGGACAGGTTTAAATCATGCAAATTTGCAGGTATCCGCTGTGTAGATATCTGGTGGATGCCGGACTATCGAAACAATTCCTTTTGGGACCGGGGTGATATTGAAATTTGCTGCCCACCCTCCGACGATTACCAGCACGGACAGCCCCTCATCCCGCTACGGCTAGCTACCTAAGCCCCTGAAAAACAACCTTTATATGGTAAAGGGGCTTTTTTATGGGCAATACCCTATAGCCATGCTGCTATACTCCGGCCCATCTATATAGGGGTAACCCTAGATGAGTTTTTCAAGGAGAAATGAAGCATGACCAGAAACGACAATGTTGAAGGTAGGTTGGCCTACGCCGACTTTGCAGCCCTTCAGTTCGCCCCTCAGTTTGCAGCGGACAGCCTGGGCATCAGCATCCAAACGCTCAAGAACATTGAGCGTGAACACAACCTGGAGATCCGTCGGCGTGCGGCCGGTTCTGTCCCCGTCCGGGTCTATTCACCCAACGACTTGTTTCAGATCGCGCGAATTCGTCGTAATAAAGGCCAGCTTAAAGGCTTGGCACGCCCGGCAATCATTTCAACGTTTGTGCCAAAAGGCGGTACTGCCAAGACCACCGTTTCTGTAAATCTGGCTATCTACCTTTGCTTGGCCGGTCTCAAGGTACTCATCGTTGACAATGACCCCCAAGCAGACTCCACCAGTAGCCTGGGTTACGACCCGGATCTTTCCGCAAATGAGTTGGAGGAGCTGGGCGTACCCCGTGATCGCGCGGTCGAGGGCCACATTGGCAATCTACTCGGCTTGCAGAAGAACCAGCGGTCGACGCTCGATGAGGTTCTTAAGAAACCATTGGGCGAATTCGGTCCGCACCTCATCACCGCTGAAGAGTCTCTTGAAGACCTGGATGTGATACTCCGGACTGCTAACGGCTCAGACTTCCGGTATGGCCTGTTCTTCGAAAAGGCAACTCAGGGGAAAATCGAGGGTGTCGACCTATCCGATTACGACGCGATAATCATCGACAACGCTCCGTCCTCCTCACTGCTCACTCGCAATTCCATGGTTGCCTCAGACTTCCTCATCTGTCCTGTTCGAATGGACCGGTTCTCGATGAGGGCACTGAACCGGCTCTCAGAGAAGCTGGAAGCGTTCAAAAACGATTTTGACAGGTCGCCTGAGGTCTTCATTCTCCCGACTATGTACATCAAGAACCGTCCGCGTATTCAGGCAAACGTAGCGAAACTCGAATCCAAATTCCCTGGAAAGGTTTCCGATGCGCCGCTCTACTCCTCGGAGGATTACATCAAAAGCCTTGAGGACTTGACTCCACTGCTGTTGTGGAAACCAGGTGGAGATAATTCCATCGGTGCAATGCGCAATGTGTTCGCCAATATCCACGGAAAAATTCGGGAAACTGTCGGTAGTGCGTGACTGTCAGCATGATCGTTTCACTGTGAAACGGTCTTCGACACCCGCACCCATCAGCGCTACGTTTCACTGTGAAATGAGAAATCTTGTTATCGGAGGCAACCATGGCAGGGGATAAAACGCGGCATTTGGGCCGTGACCCAATCGCCTTTGGCGGGGACAGTGGGCGCTCCAAAGTTGGAGCCTCAATGGAGGAAGTCCTACGGAAACAGGGGCTTCTAGAAGAAGGCGATCCTGAGGATACCGCCGACCGGCCGGACCCGAACAATAGTTCTGAACCGCTGGCGGCCGTCGAAAAGCCGGCCCCAGCGTTTGTTCACCAAAAAATTTCGGTAGAAGCAATTGATGTTTCACCTTACCAGCCGCGGAAAGAGTTTGACGTCGATAAGCTGAGCCTGCTGGCAGACGCAATTCAAGCAAGCGGCTTACTTAACCCAATCTTGGTTCGCCCAAGCCCCACTTCCCCAGGGCGATATGAACTGGTGGGGGGTGAGCGTCGCTGGCGGGCAGCCAAGATTCTGAAGTGGCAGGAGATCGATGCGCGTATAAAGCATCTGACTGATGTAGAAGCCCAGCTCGCTGCCGTGGCTGACAACGAAGGGGACCCGCTTAGCGACTTCGAGCGAGCACGCGCCTTCGAACAAGTCCTTAAAGATAATCCGAGCTGGAGTCAGGCCATGCTCGCACGGCAGGTCGGCGTGAGCACTGCAACAATGACGCGGTGTATGTCGTACTTCAAGCTGCCTGCAGGTGTGCTGGCCCTCCTGGACGACATGCCGCGACTGATCGGAACCCGGGCGGTAGCAGAATTCGCTTCGTTCAAGCCTGAACACCATGATCTCGTCATTCAAGGCGTTGAATTGATCGTCCAGGGCAAGAAGAATCAGCAGACAGCCCTTCGCTGGATCAGAGCTAAGGTTAACGCGCTGACAACACCGGCTCCTACAAGAGCCGAGGTAAACCATTTGATATCCAATGGTGAGGTCGTGGGCAAAATAAAGGTCAAAGACCATGGAGTGGAGATTATCTGCGAGAAAGGTGTAGATCCCACTGAGTTCGCAGCCTTGGTGAGGAAGCTCTTGGCGAATCAGCCCGTCGAGGCTGCTTCGGAAGAATAAGAAAACCCGCCTCTATGGCGGGTTTTTTATTTGATTTTACGGCTTAGAAATGGGGCAGTGAAAGCTGGCGGTGCTGTCGTTCCGAACGTACCAGCCCCAACGCGCGCTCGGAAGCGGTGACACGCAGCGACCCAGCCTTTACGTTTGTAACCCACGACTTACCGGCATTCAGGGTTATCTCGTAGTCGATCGGCGATGGGCGCCCACGGGGACGCCTGGCCGGGAAAACCTCTCTGACTGTGTAACTCTCCACCAGTCCATCTGCCACCATTTTGTCCAATTCCTTTTGGATTGCTCCCATGCTTCCAGCAAGCCGAACATGGTTGAGGCCTGGTGTCAGACGTTTCATATCGGTTAGCAGAAACGTGAATGGTACCGAGTCAGAGATGTTCGGAACAAAATAGTGCATCAGGCGGATTAGGTATGAGCCTGGCGGAGTGTACTTTTTGGTCAAGCCCATCGGGAACTGCCGATAGGTGACATTCAAAATCGAGTGAGCAATCAGGGGGTGTAGCTTCACTCGCCAAATATCGTCCCCATTGGCGACGCTCTGCACGTCTTTATTACGCTCGAAGCCTGGAAGAATAGGATCCCTGTTGTCCCTATCCAGATTGTTACCAGAGCCGATGGTCATGATGCTGCTGGACAACACCTCAAGGGCCTGGCGAATCTGAGTATTGCTGAGGGTTGTTCCCATTGATTTCAGGGTCCTTCCCAGACCAGAAATCGAGAATTTTACGTAGTAAGAGACTTCGCCCCTAACGGAGTGGGTCTCCGCCTGCTGACAGGCGTGGTGGATGATCGCCTGCTCTACAGCCTGTTCCTTCACCCCGGGAAAGCGCCTCTTGGGTTTTGACTTGCGCCGGTCTGGGTAATAGGTCCCGGGGAAGATTGTTACCTGGGCTTTCTGGTCACCGATGACGAAATCGATAACGTGGTCGTTCGGCAGAGCATCCTCGTCGGCATTGAGGTGTTCACCACCGAATTTTGGGATTTGCTCCCACAACGCAATGACATTTCCGAGACCATTCCGTTCAAGGTCGCTATTACAGAGAAACCCTTGAAACAACCGCAGTGCTTCCGACGGTCGATTTTCAGGTGAGGTAGGAGCCGGCACGAATGTACCTTCGCTGCCGAAGAGCTTGATGATCTTCTCGTCAACTGCAGTGGAGGGGGTCGACATCCGGATTGCCTCGAAATTGCGTCGGCTACGTGGGTTTAGGCTTCGCTTGGGCCGAAGATTAGACGCCCATCCGACCCTGCTGCAACGGGGGCAGGAGATAAATCGCGGGAAAACCGAGAGATGGATGAGCGTAAAACCGAGAGATAGAAGAGCGTTTAATCGCACGACACCCCGAGATGATACCGTGAATAATCGCCCAGGGCTCTTGGCCCGTGGCTCAGAGCACAGGGCGAGCCTGCAGGTCAGGATGTATCCTGAGCTTCGGTTTACTCGGGTCGCCGCTTGGGAAACTGCCGAGAGACAGATCGCGTGATAATCGATATCTATGAAATGAAGCGCCTGGCTCACCGTACCAGTTGGGTAAGGCCGCGCCTGCGCGAAGACCTAGCACCAATAGAGGCTTTTCTTATAAAGATTCAAAGGAAAGGGAAAAAGAAAAGAAGGAGGGAAGCTCAAAACGCCCGGATTTACGGGCTTTCATCGGATTTAAACCGTGATTCATCTCCGGGTTTTCGTGTGAGGAGTCTCGGGGTTTTCCCGTGTTCTGTCTCCTGCAGCGTCTGAATATCTAGCGATTCGTCTCTCGGATTGGGCTGCAGCTGGAGGGTCTACGGCGGGTTGTGCCGCATTTTCATGTGTTTCATCTCCTAGCTTGCGGGGATTTTTGTGGGATTTATCTCCCGGCAATAGCCCATTCCCTTGTGGATAACTTTATGAATTTGATCGTTTTTTGAGCATAAATTATTATCCGCGGATTCATCTCCGGGTTTTCTGCGGGTTGATCTCTTGGCCGGCATACGACTACCTGCTCGCAAAAGTACGCTCCTGACGCCCACAGCAGCGCGATTATCCGCTGATCTATCTCTTGCCAGGCAGGTCCACTCAATTGCTGAGCACCCTACCCAGAAAGCACGATCTGCTATGAGTTAGAGGGCTGCTGGCGATTATCTCGTGATTTGTCTCTCGGCTGAATCACAGGGGGACCGGTCTTCCATGATCGGTACGCATAGGTCGGTGCTTGATTAAACGCGTTTTTATCTCCTGGTTTACCGGGTCGAAAGCGGTGAGAGCGGGGCTGTCGAGTGGTGGCGCGTGAACCCAGCGAATAAACGCTGATCGATCTCTTGGAGTAAACCCAGTATCGGGACTAAAAACCTTCCCTTGCCAGCGCTTGTCAGCGGTTGCCCCGCTCCATCGACACTCATAGAATACTGTATATCTAAACAGTCTTGCCATGGCACAGGGGTCGTTACGCACGATCGACATCGAGCACAGCTCTTGGAGATCTGAGTGCGATGACTCACAGCATTCTAGAGGGAACTCATGTACTTCCTAGTCATCCGCCGGCGTGAGCGCGGCGTGGCCATACCGCCCGATAAACTGAAGAAGGTTCAAGCTCTAAAGGCCGACGTCCACATAGGCGATCATCACAGCGACCCACTTGGAAGGGTGGCAACACAGGCCTGGGTGTTTAACCCTACGCCTGGCCCTGATGTGATCCCCCGGCTCCATGACGCCAAGGTCAACGGGATGGCCCAGCTTGGCATCAACATCAATGGTGTCGAGGAGGTCGATGGCGTTCTGTATGCGCAGTCTTGGTGGTGCCGAGCGGAGGGTTCTTATGGCAACTGACCTGCCAGCGGCTTGGCTTGCTGAATTGAATGACCAGTCCGAGTTGGTAATGGACCCGGACGGCCGAGCGTGCGTATTGGCTGATCTCGCAATGGCCGCGCATCGGCGACTTGAGGTCACTGCTGAGCAGCTATCCGACATGCTGGAATTCACTGAGTCGGCCCGTTTGTGGGCACACGAGCATGGGCAATTGGTGTGATGCACCTCCCGGCTAAGGCATCACCTCCCGTGGCGACGTCAGTACGAATAAACGCCGATTTGTCTCTTGGTTGAGCCGGAACTTTGGGTGGCTCATTGCGATTGAGACTCCGGCTACCGTGCCTTCCATTTTCGCTGCACACTAAATACGTCGACCACAAGCCCACGCCATACCAGTCCCTGGGTTACGAGCATCAACGAATCCCTCCACTGGCAAAGGCTAATCGAATGCTGCTGGCCGTAGAGCGTGTAAACGGTAATGACAACCGGATCAGTAAAACGAATAGAGCCGCCGAGCGCGTGAGGCTTTGAACTGACGACATTCTATGAACTGATTACCACTGTTTGAGTTATTGATTCGCCATCTTTATGTGAAATATTCAGAAGGCGGGAGCTATGACAAGACAGATGGAGGCTATATGAATGTCGAACGCGTTTATGGGAGCACTATTCAAATATTATTGGATGAAGGGTTCGATCCAGTCGGGCTAACGGAAGGCGAGCAACTTCTGATCCCTGGAAGGGGCGGGGCAGAATATCGCTGCGCTGGTGATGAGCTCTCGAAGCTGAGCAGGCTTGTGCAGTTAGCCAGAGCTGGCAGCGTCATTTGCGCAACGGTTGGGAAACGATCTACTGCACTTTTCATTCGTGAGGGCGAAGGCATGGATGGGGTGAAGGAAATGAAGTCCGTCGAAACGGCCAATGTTCCAGCCATCCGTGAGTACCTGGATTACTTGAAATGTGTTGAAAGAGGATAGCTGACCTGCACACCTCCGCAGCCAGGCCAAAGCCTGGCTTTTTTGCGCCCGGCGTTTCAGTTCATGCGCTCTCGTTTTGGCGGCTCGGCCCGGTCAAACTCAATGAATCTGCGAGAGTCCAGGAGCTTGGCCCCCTCAGGAATCTCCTCCCCGCCACTGGCTATGTGTCGCTTGTAGCAGTCGATCACCGTCGCTTCCACTAATGCAATTGATGGACGGGCGCAGGCATAGCCATTGAGCCTGAGTATTATTAAGAGAACGTTCAAACTTACAGTGAAGGAGCGCGTTCCATCTGGGAAAGCCAGCTTTATTTGGCGGAAACTGAAATTATCTGGAAGCTTCAGCATCTCCCAGCTTGACCCATGTACTTCAAATATTCTTCCCATAACTAATCCTGCCTGCCACATTGACGTTGTCCACGATTGCAAGGTTAAACGATAGCAGGCCATGGTGAGAACTAAATACCCAGCCGGCATCTAAAAGGAAACTGCTGATTCAGCTATTCAACGCTTGCGTTTGCGCAAACGCGTGGTAAATTAGCCTCACCTTCAAATCGAAATGGATTGACCATATGAGCCAGGAAAAAGAAAACACTAAAAAAATGCCAACCAGTCTTCGCCTGCTGGACGAATACCTTCGCAAAGATCTGTCTAAAGATCAGATCGAAGAGGCAAAGCAAAGGGGTGAGATCACGACGAAGAACAGCTTTTATACCCTGCCACTCAAATTCTTCCATATTGAGACCGGATACAACATCCGCCCGCTCAATGAGGAACACGTTGAGAACCTAGTAGTCGCTATCGCAAAAGGGCATCCGCTTCCACCCGTTCGCGTTCAAATTATCACCGTTGACGGTGAACCGAAGGCGCGCATTAAAGATGGCCAGCACCGCGTGGCAGCGGCCATCCGTGCTGTTGAGCGCGGCCTTTGTCAGGTTCCTGGCCTGCTGGCGATGGAGTTCGTCGGCAACGAAGCCGACGCAGTGTTGCACATGCTCCAGTCCAGTGAAGGGCTTGCGCTGACTCCGTTGGAGCGAGCGGGCGGCTACAAGCGGCTGCAGGGCCAGGGCTGGAAACCTGCCCAGATCGCTGAGGGCGCGAACAAATCAGTGCAGCATGTTGACCGGCTCCTGGTGCTGGCAAACGCTGAGGAAAATGTGAAGCAGATGGTCCTTGAAAAGGTGGTACCGGCTGATGTCGCTATCGACACCATCATCGGTTGCCGAGGCACTGATCGTGATGCGTATGAGGAGCTGCAGAAGGGCCTTGAGGTTGCGCAGAGCCTCAACAAAGGCAAGGTAACGAAGGCGCACATGCAACAGGCTGGCGCTGCAAAACCAACGATGTCGAAAAAGGACATCAAGAGCACCGTGCAAAGCATGTCCCGGGTTGCATTGAACATCGAGGAGATTATCAAGCAGGCCGACCCAGAACAGCTTGACGCGGTTGTGACGGTCGATTTCACCGTTGAGGAAGCGATGGCCTTCCACCAGTTCTTGAATCGAGGGGCCGCGCTTTGATGAGTGGAAAGGGCGTAGATGAGGTTGCTCCTGCTACCCTGCGCGGGCGACGTTTGACTGAAGAGCGCAAGGGGCGCGGAGAACAGCGCCTCAATGACTGGATTGACCGCGAGAGCGCTCAAATCTTGGAGGGCATGGTTAAACGCTATCGGCGCAGCGTTGACGCCAAGGCCTCCCGCGGCGAGGTATTGGAAGCACTGATCAAAGCTCGTGGCCTTCCTAGCGTGCAATAGACCATTTCCCATCCCTGCGATGGGCTCGGGGTGTGCAATGCACCCCGCCCAGCTCCAGCTGTCCGACGCTTTTCAATTGTCCTTCCAATTCTCCCCCAGACATATAGACTTTGCGGAATTACCTCATCACAGGCTAGTGAGATGCCGCCGCAGAAAAGGAAATCCCCACCCAGCTCGACGCCGAGCCCGTCTGTGGTCGCGCCTGAGCGCTCGCCAACTGATGAAGACTTTGCCGTCGGTCCCCGTGTAGATGGGATGATCCGGGAGAGCCTGGAGATCGAGTACCAGGACGCGAAGTCCGCAAAAATGCTGGGCTACATGTCGCGATCGCTGGTGCAAGCAACGCTGCCTCACACCGACCCGAAGGCGTCCTACTACGAGCGCACGTCGGGGGTAATCACCCTATCAATAACAGGCAGGCCCTCCATCGGTATTCCGTACGGATCGCTACCGCGAACGCTGTTGGCGTGGATCTGCTCGGAAGCTGTCCGGACACAGAGTCAGTTCCTTGATCTGGGACGCTCTCAAACTGAGTTCCTCAAAAAAATGGGTCTGGGAACAGGCGGCAGCTACACCAGGCCGCTGAAAGATCAAGCAACGCGGCTTTTCAGCAGCCTGATCACGGTGACCAGTAGCAACAGTAATCAGCTGGGCCTTGGTAATACCGTCATCGCTCGTAACGCTAACCTCTTCTGGAACCCTAGAAATCCGGATGAACGAAGCCTCTGGCAAAGTGAGCTCACGCTTACATCAGACTTCTACCAGGATGTCACTGCTGCGCCGGTACCGATTGATCTCCGCGTGCTCCACGAGCTGAAGAAGTCCCCTTTGGCCATGGATATCTACGTATGGGCCAGCTACAGGCAATTTTTGCTCAAAGCTGGCCAGCAAGGCTTTGTTCGCATTCCGTGGGCTGCGCTGCAGGCCCAATTCGGTTCAGGCTACGGCCAGGACGCGCTCGCGAAGATCCAGGATGCAAAGCAACGCCAGGCCAAGGAAAAGCAGGCCTTGTGGAACTTCAAACACAATTTCCTGAAACGGCTCAATGAAGTCGGAATTTTCTACCCAGAACTGACCGCAGGCATCTCCGACTGCCCGAAGTTTCTGACGATGAAATCCGTAAAACTTCACATCCCTCGCCAGTTCGCCGCAGAAACTGCCTAGAACCTTGGCGATGCCTGTCGTGGGTGGGAACGCGCGCGCCCCACCCAAGACTCCAATCAAAGAGGTTACTGATGCCTTTGCCGACCGAAATCGAGCCTGCCCGGGTTCAGCAGATGCAGCGCGTTGCACAGCGGCATATGCATGTGGCCCTTGCTCTGATCACCTTGGCAATTTCATTGCCCACAACCCTGCTCTCGTCGTGTTTCCTAATGACTTTGGCTGGCGCCGGCGGGATCTTTGTGGGGGGGATGGTCGTAGGCTATCAGGCCGCGCTCATTGGCCGCGATGTTGCGAGCGTGACCGGCCGTGGCGAAGGGGGCTAGGCTGGCCGACCTGGCGCAGTGGGTATTGAGTCTACGGCGCAGGACCTGGGCGAACTAACGGCGAATCCTGAATGCAGCTCCTTGATGGCGGGGCCGCTCGATCAGACCGTGCCGGGCACGCTGGGCGAGGCGCAGGGGGAGGCGGCGCGCAACCGAGCGGCCCCCGCGGCCGACGCGTAAATAGTTGCGAAACCCCCAGTACTGCGTCAAACGCCGAAAAAACGCTTACACTCGGCCGGCACTTAACCCCAAGGAGGAGCTGTTCCCTATGTCCCAATCGCCCCTGATGCCAAACCACGTTGAAGTCGAGGATGCTATTGCGGCGCTGCCGCCCGAGATCCGCGACTTGCTTGAGCCTTTGGGTCGCCCAGGCGCCCTTATCGCCTGCGACTTGTACAACCTGCGTCACATCAAGACCAAAGGCACCTACCTGGATGGCACGCATGACGGCGCACTGCTGGCCATGGCGCTGACGGGTATCGGGACGGCTAGGGTCTACCAGTCGATCACCGATGAGCAGTGGAAAGTCCTGCAGGCGTATGCCTTCAAGGAAGGCAAGGTAACGCCACCCGCGTCCTGATCCCGGCGTTGCTGCGAACCCCACCCGCTGATAGCGGGGTGACCCGTGCAAGGAGCTGCAGCGATGACCGAGCAAGACGAACAAGTCGAGTGGTTCAGCCAGGGCTTTGCCGCCTACCAGCGCGGCGAGCCCTACGAGGCCGGTCCCGACAAGGCGAGCCAGCCGCAGCAGGTGAAGGACTGGCAGCTGGGCTGGATGACCGGGCACGATGCCGCCAAGGGCAGCCCGTTCGACCTGCGCGAGTGAGCCGTGATGGCCCTGCAGTGGCACCGATGGTCATAGTTTGACGCTATGTTAAATAGAGGCCCCCGTATCGAAACGACCGGGGGCCTTTTTTGTGCCGGCGTCACCCAAAACAACGGAAATGGGCGACCAAAACCGCTAAAGTGATTTGCGCCTACCCACCCCCTCACATTAGGAGCCACCCCGCATGACCCAGCGTGACCCTTACGAAATGCCGCCCGGGCTGGTGGTGCCGCCGGCCTACCACAGCACCCTGCGCAAGCGCTTGGCCGAAGTCGGCACCGCGAGCAGCGCCACCAACTGCCTGATCGCCCAGGCCCGCGCCGAAGGCCTGGTCGAGGCGCTGGAAACCGTGACCCACGGCATCAGCCCCGTATACATCGAACGGCTGTACCTGCTGATCGAGCAGGCCACCACGGCGCGCCTGCTGGAGCTGGAGCGCCTGCAGTGATCGGCCAAGCGGTCGATATCAACACCCTGCGCGTGCTGGCCTGCACCCGCCAGGTGCGCGAGGCCATCGCCGGCCGCTGGGAAGAGGACCGCAGCCAGTGGACCTTGAGCATACGGATTGGCGGCCCCACGGCGCGGCTGATCCCAGTGCGCTCCAAGCGCGACGCGGTGAAGACCTGGGCCAAGGTCGATACCCTGGTCAAGTTTGCCGAAGAGGTGGGCTTAGAGGGGTTTAGGGTCGAGCTGCGAGACGGGTAGCGCGAAAAAAAGGTCGAACAATCGACGCATCAGAAATGAATAGGAGTGCGGATTTTATCGGGGACCGGTATGCATTGATCGCCAAGGAGCCGACCCAGGACAGTGCCGAAGCACGTAACCCGTAGCATTTACTGACACGATGCGCTCATCGCGCACCGTCTCAAATTGGCCTTCTTCTCCTGACAATCAAGATTGTTTGTAGCTGTACGCATCACTGCGGAGAATGGAGCGGACAGCTCTAGTCCGAGACGATTCAAACGGGAAAGGAGATGGCTCACAACGGAATCGGCTTGCCACGCTGCTGATCTGCCGAATCCGCGAACGCAACCAGTTGGCATCCGCCGTATATGTGGCTCCGGGGTTGTTCACCAGCAGAGCCTTCATCTTTGCAGTCAATTCCGCAGTCATAACCACACGGCCAAGGACATGGAAGTCATCATGATGCAGTGTTGAACATTCCTCTGCGCTCATGGCTTCAAGGTTGGAAGGAATTCCTGCGCAGAAACGATCAGTCTTGAAGATGCGCCTAGCGTGCTCGAGCATCGAAGCGGCTGATAAGTCTCCACGCTGCAGAGGGACAATGACCCGGGCTCCACCGGTAATCCATGTGTAGATGCGCTGTGCGTGCACCTCCCACAGGGAAAGAGTGGCGACCTGGTCGCCAATCACATCCGGCGCAACGATGCTCAGCCTCGCAGGCTGGTCTGTATGATTCAATACCGTCTCATATGCAAAAAACACCCTTTTCCAATCGACCAATTCCCCCTTCTGGAACGCTGCGAAGGCGCCCGAATCAATAAAAACTGCACCGCCGGAATCCAAGTGGCGAGGGAGCGTCCGTATGATCTTCAGTGTGTCTAAAAGTGTGGCAACAACGCCAACCGCAATACCTTCATCAACAGCTGCCCTAAGGTCGCTCTGCGCAGACATTCCTGAATGAAAAGCTAGATCCCAGGTCAACGGCATTCTGTTTCTACCTTACTCAAAGCGTTGCTTTCTTTTCCAAGCCATACACGAATGGCCTGCAAGTTGAGTCCATCTAAACCATCGGTGGCTTCGTGCATTATGGTGTAAGAGTCAATATCAACTGGTTCATAAGCGGTCACTAGACAGTCAAGAGTTTCTTTCCAGGATCGCGGAAATGGATAGGTAATGTAGACGGAGACGAAGCCGGTCGCAGTAAGTATCAGCCCGCTAGAAATAGATAATTCAAATATCGTCCATGCAAACAGTGCGATCAGATTTGCCGCGACAAATCCTGCGAGTGTGTGCGGCTCGATGTCCCGGCATTCGCAGCGTTGCGCAATACCGGCGATAGCACGAAGTTGGTTAAGCTTATCTGTTATTTGGCTGTTCTTCATAGTTACTATCCCTGAACTATGCGCAATGGGTATCGCCACGTGAGCCTAACGGTGTGTAAGGCTCACTATGATACGAACTTAAATACAGGACACGGCAGTAACGGTTCAGATGATCGCTGTCAGTGTCTTGGAACCGTCCGAATTTACAGTAGTGATATTCACTACTGGCGACGATTTAGACTGACGTTGGGTGTAGACCGTCTGGCGCAACTGCTCAATGATCGCGTCACCCGGGAGGTCAGTGCTGGCCTTGCTGAGGTCGGCCGCGTTTGACGGGAGGCAGGTGCTGCACATGAGGTGCGGGTCTTCCTCTGTAGGGATGCACGCAGTGAGAAACAAACCGATCCCGTTTTCTTTGCAAATGGCGATTACCTGTTCCATCAGATGGCTGACCTGCTCGTCGTAGATCTTTTCTTTATTCACGGCGCTGCTCCTAGGTGATTTCCAAAGCGCCCTCATCGAAGGCGCTTCAGTAAATCGATCAGGCGACCAATGCACGAAGTTTTTCGCGGCAATCGCGCACTTCGGCCATGCAGCGCCGCACATCTTCACGATCCCCTTTACGAAACGCTTCTCTGGCCCAGCGCTTCCACTCGGATATGAAAAAGATGAGATCACCAGCGATAGCCTGTTTCTCGGTAATGAATTGGCCATTCTCGTTACGGTAGATCATTTTAATTACCTCTGTGGTTAGAAGTTATCGCCTTCAAAGATTTCGCGCTGGCCGTTCATATAGTCCGGGATAGGAGCCCAGCCTACCCAAGCCGATGAATTGTTGATGAGTGACAGATCAAGAGAATTAGACCGGGGACGATGTTCCGCAGAGAACTCTTGCACAAGAACGTTCGCGCATGCGATGTCTTTCTTGTAAATGCTCAAAAGGTATTTCTGAAGAAGCCTAATCATCGCGTATTCCCCTGTGCTAAATTTCCCTTGTGCTCTGTTCTCTAGCTAAGTTAATGGTGACATACAAAAAGCCGAATGCAACTCAATGGGTGCATCGGCACTAACTATTCTGATAGTTCGTAATTGGAATGAGATATTTGCAGCTAGCTAGGTGATGGTGTATGTTTCAAGCGTCCATTACGCGGACTGCTGAGTCTGCGAACACAAGTAGTTAGAATACTATTGGTTTAATTCCCGCTACCTGCGCGGGAAATACTCATCAGGATTCCACATGGCAAACTCTTACACGGCTCTCAACGCACTACCGTTGCTTCCCCCGCTCAGTGACGAGGAGGTTAGCGCTGGGGCGCTAGCGGGAGAAGGCTGGCCGGAGGCTAGGGCAAGGCTGGAAAGGAAACGGTACGCTGTGGCTGACGCCCCATGCTCAATGTGCGGATATCCGATCTATCACTATGCGCACGAGAAGCCGCTCGCTATTTGCTACAAGTGCAATACCGAACTCTTACATGAACTTGAGAACTTAAGCGATTCCTGAACACACCTCGTCCACTGATTACTCGCTTTTGATTTTCTTAATACGAGTACGACGTCAATCATCAGCCCAGGCCGGCCGTGCCAAAACCCCAACTCGTAACGATCAGGCCAAGGTGAGGGGACCCCAGCCGGGTAGGGCGTAACTCAGCTGTTCAGACATTTGCGCCCGGGATTATGTCCGTTCGGGCCCTAGGCGTTCTCTACTAACTCGCGCGCGCGGCTTGTACGAATGCAGCGTAATGGGTTTCGAGGAATAGGACCCGAGGCTTCGGACTGAACGTGAACAGGGCCTTACCGTGATACGCGCGATACTCCGCGTCCTTGATGGCGCAGGCCACCTCAACAGCGAATGTCCCCGGATTGATGCTGACCAGGTGTGCATCGAATAGGCGGTGCAAGTCCACGCGCAGCAGAAGCCCATTGCTTACATCATCGGTCTGGTCGCCGCGGTAGGGGATAATGTGCGCAGCCTCGAGGAGGGTGTCTACCCTGCAGCCGGTGATGCAGCATGCCCCGCCATACCGCTGCAGGAGTGATGCTCGGAAGTTTCCTTGTCGGGGCCGTACGACCGTTGCCTGAGAGCGAACCTGACGCTGATCTACACGTAGGTATTCAAGCTCCACTGCTGGCGCTGGAGCTGCTGGTAATAGTTCGAGCGGGAGGACATCCAACAGATCCTGGATCAGGTCATGGCCCATCATGGACTGGAAGGTGGGCTTCACAGGGTCAGCAGAGTTCAGGGAGCGCAAGATAGCCAGCGTCTCGGCGGCTGCTTCCAACGACGCGAAGCTCTCTGGCCGGTTGGCCCATGCTGCCCTTAGCGGGTCTGCAGTAAGATTGCGAACGTCACCAAGGGTGAGGCCCGCCGGCGGATTTTGAGCATTCCCGTCGCCAGGTAGAAACTCCCGCTCACTCCCCGCGCTTGGAGTTGAGCTGCTTTGCTGAAAGGCCTGCTCTTTGATGCCCGGTGCCGCGAACATTGCCAGCACCGCCGGATCTTCCAGGTATGCGGCGGGGCCGGCATAGAATTCATCATCGCCATTTAAAACCCGGTATAGGGCATACAGCTCTGAGGCGGCTTCGATCGATCCGCAGCATTGGTCCCTAAATGACCAAGCCGTGAGGACGTCATCGGTCGTGAAATCCCCCAGATCATCTACATCGAGGGCATACAGGTGTCGCGGCGCCTCAAGCAACGGCGGACCTGCGACCGGACGCTTATCCGCCAAGTTCTGGAGATGTGCATCCCCCAGCGCGTAGGCCGATACAGCTCTGTCCCGCTCTATAGTCCTGACTACTGGCCAAAAGTGGTTCGGGCAATCCTCTGGCTCCTGGGTATAGCGAATGAACTCGCTCAAATGCTCTGCCCAGGCTCGATACCCACGCCAATGGCCAGGTTGTCCTCGATACGTATATTTCAAAGGTTTGGGCTGGCGCTTGGGCCTGGCCTTTTGGTTCATGGATCGTCCATTGTTGGTTACGAAATCAATGAGATACCTTATTGGCAGAATCATCTATCGCTGAGCCAGATTAATACCTCCGACGGCTGATAGTAATCAATTCGAACGCCTCATACTTTTCCAGGCAATAGCTGCGGCTGCCATTGGAGTTTTCCGTGACTTCCGCGCAGCCAGCTTCCAGCCAGCACGGACGCGCTAAACTGAAAGACCATCCACTGATTATTGAGGGCGTCGCCATGTCACTGATGATTGATGCTTCACCGCTCAGAATGGTGATGGTCGCGGTGGAAGGCGCTCGCCAGGCTCTGGAGAAGGCCGATTACAAGTTGAGCCTAGCCGGTGATCGAGTCAGCGCCTACACCTTCGATCAACTGAGATCCGAGCAAGTCGACGCCTACACGACCTACGCCCGGTGCACCATCGAGTTGTCGCAGCGCCTTGCCGAGCTGGTAAGGCAGGCCGAAGCAGAGTAGCTGGGCCGTCTCGGATTTTCCGTGAACACCGCATGAACACTGGTGGTAGGCTTCGCAAAGAACCTACCACCAGCTCTCTCAGGATCGTCCGCGATTCGTCATCAATCCTGACAGAGAGCCCCATGACTGCTCCTATCCGCCGCGCAACATCCCTTCGTCCTGGCCAATTCAAGCACCTGATCCGCGTTGCATCAGTCACTGACCGTTTGCCAGAACGCGACGTGATGCTGTTGTGGCTCACACACACCACAGGCATTCGCGTCACCGAACTGGCCTTGCTGGAGGTTGCAGACGTGCTGTACCCCAGCGGAGCCATCAAACCTGAGGTGTATCTACGTGCCGACATTACAAAGGGCTGCCGACCGCGCAATGTCTACCTGACACATGCTCGATGCCTTGCCGCCCTGGAGGGCTGGATCGAGGTTCGCTTGCAGCGCCGTTGGGGTCTTTCCGGCGCTGACGAATATCGGGGCCTGCGCCCAGGTTCAAAGCTGGTCACTACGCACAAGGGCCAGGCCTTTGAACTGGCGTTCAAACATCGTGAGCTAGACAGTGGGCCGGAGGTTTACCGGGCGTGTGATTCGCTCCAGCAGACCATCAGCAGGCTCTACAGGCAGGCCGGTATCAAGCAGGGATCGTCGCATAGTGGCAGACGCTCCCTAGCGGCCAAGGTGTTGGCGGCAACCGGCGATGTTGAGACGGTGCAGACCATCCTTGGCCATGCCTGCCTCGACCACAGCAAGCCCTATTTGACGGTCGATCAAGCGACGATTCGTCAGGCATTTGAAGTTGCTTTGTAGTCGCTATGGGCTTTACCATAAAGGGTAAAGCTACATTCATTCGCACAAGGCTGATTCTTGATGGTTGATACCGATTCGGGGCTGATCGCTGGCAAGGTCGATCCCCGGCATTTTGAGCTACTTCTGGAAGGTACTTCCATTCGTGCCCCGGCGCTGATCGAGGCGCTGCGGGAGCACCTTGTTGATGGCCTGACCGCCAGTGAGGCCTGGACAAAGCATGGTGTGAACATGAGCCAGTTCTCACGACGCCTGGACGTAATCCGGGCAGAGCATCGGCGCGCAGCGGCACTTAGTGAGTTTTACCTTTAAAGGTAAAATAAAGCTTGCGTGCTTTACCATATAAGGTAAAATGACCTCATTGAAACGAACATTGAGGACCGCTTAAATGACCCACCAACTCGAACAATGCAGCACCTGCTCCGTGGATCTGGAAGAGTCGCAGATCGGCCTGTGTGACGACTGTCAGCGTCCCCAAAAGCCAGCGACCAATGTCGGTGTGCTCGTTGAGCTGATGGAATACTCGAAGTTCGGTCCTCTCGCACAGATGTTCATCATGGATACGGTTGCTCGGCAGGCTCGCGCTGTCGCAGACGCCGATCCCGCAACCGCAGCGTGGGATGGCGGTCTGGTCAGTTTTGAAGCGTGGCAAGGTGTTGCCCGCGAAATTGCAGACAAACTGGAAGCGCACCTGGCGCACTAATTCAACACAAGGCCCGGTTCGCCGGGCCTTCAAGGGGCTCGAATAATGGACATTCAGAACGCACTTTGGAAGCTGCACGCGCTGGGCGATAGCTCGGTGCTGGGTGAGGATTACCGCGCCGCCGTCAAGCTGGCGGCAGAGGTGTTGAACAACGTTCGGAATCTGGCCGATATGGGCGCGGGTGAGGACTTGGCAGAAGTCTCGGCGGTGGTGCGCAACCTGGCAGAGCAGGCATCGAAGGTCGACGACCAGTCGATGCAAATTCACACCCTGGAGCAAGACAGTGCGCGCCGTGCGCAGTTGCTCGCTGAGCTACTTGAGCATGCCGAGCGCCAAGATGCTGAGCTGAACCCGGCCGGCGTTGACCTCGAAGAGCCCGATCTGTACAGGCAGGTCCGTGAATGGGCCCACCCCGAAGACTGCGCCGCCGCTGCAGCCTAGGAAAACATCCATGATCCTCTCCCCTGACAATCTGGCGACCACCACAGAGCTGGACACCTTCGGCCTGATGTTCCGCCTGCAGGCTGATGGCAGCTATGAGACTGTCGAGCATGGCGACATGCTGGTGTTTGAGCATGGCGGATTCGCAATCGTGAACCCTTGCTGTGATGAAAGCTCGACTGAAGCGGTTGATCCGCGTCACTACGGTTTCCGCGAAGTAGCAGGCCCACAGGCTGCTTTTCGCCGCGAGCTGGAGGGCAGTGATTACCTGCTGTTGACCGACCTAGAAAGCCCCCTGACAGCCCGCCTGAGCCGCTGTGACAGCACTGGCCGTGTACTGGCCTACTGTTTCCTGGCTGACGTGCCATAACTGAACGCAAGACCGGCAAAGCCCAGCACCCGCTGGGGCTAGGCCGTAAAAGACGCCGCTTTGGCGTCCACTTCAAGGAATGCCGCGATGAAATATTTCGAGTGGGAAGGTGCAGTGGCCCAGGCGGTGGCCGATGCCCTGCAAGTCAGTCGCTCCGACGCTTCCGGCATTGTCGAGGCGCAGCCGTTTTACATGCAGCAATCGTGGGGCAAGGGCATGGATGCACAGCAGACCGCTGCCAAGATCCTTGCAGCCGCCCAAGGCGAGTAACCGAGGAAAACGCCCAGGTACGCCCAAGCCCAGCCATGTGCTGGGCCTAGGCCGTAAAGACAGGGCACCTTCGGCCCTCAGATCGGGCAGGAGAAAAAAACGATCATGGCAATCACCAGCACCAAAGCCACTGACGCCCAGCGCGCCTGGCTCAAGCAGTACGAGGATCAAACCAGCTTTGAGCCGTTGCACCAGGACGAGCTGGACAGCGGCGAAATGACTTTTGCCCAGGTCGCCCAGGCCAATATTGACTGGTTTGAAGCTTGGTCGATGGACACCCACAGGGCGATCCAGAAGAACAACCCTGCCAGTCTGGACGAATAGGAAATCGCTCAGCATTGCCCCAAGCCCTGGCCCTCAAAAGCTGGGGCCGAGGACGTAGAGGGGCGTGTTGATCGCGCTCAGGATCGAGTAGGAATAACCGATGATGCTGGGAATGACCGACGCTGACTACACACGGATTATGGAAGAGGCCAATGCCTCTGCGCTGGAGCATGACCGCGAGCAGCGCAGGAAGCACGACGAGGCCATGGCATACGTCGCAACGATTGTTGGAGTGCGCAAGCTCAAGCACATCGAAGATTTCGTTGCCGGGTGCGACTACACCTCAGAGTTTGAGATTGTCGATTCGCATGAAGGCCACCGCCAGGACGAAAAAGGCTGTGCGTTCCGGTACATCTACCTCGACCAGTACAGCAATGGCGGTATGTCCGGCGATGACTTCGCCGGTTGGGTATGGATTCCGTTGCCTAAAGGCAAGTTTCTGAAATTCCACTATTGCTGACGGAAAACAGTGCCATGGGCGTTAACAAGAACGAATTTTGCGATCTGTCCCACAAGGAAATTCGCGCTTTGCAGATCCCGGATACGGTCGTGGGCTTCTTGCTCTCGCCGTTCCACCTGAACGAGCGTGACGGCTACATTCTGGTGCCGAAAGAGGCATTCAAAGAAATGATTGACCTCATCACTGCGCACGCCCAGGCGATCCACGCCGAGGCGGTGGCTCAAACGTCCAACTAGATCGGAAAACGACCGATGAGTATCAGCAAGAAGGTCCAAATGGCCAGGCTTTCATTTTGGGCGGGCACGGTCACGACGCTTTGGGGAGGCTTTGTCCTCATCGAAAAAATTCACAGCGAGTCTGTCGATCTGTTGTGGGCATCCACTCTTTTCCTTGTCGGTGGTGTGCTCCTGGTGAGCTCATTTCGCGTCCAGCAGGGATAACTAGGAAATCGACCATGGCAACGCAAAAACAGATGGCAGGTGGGCAGCGGCGCAGCTTGAAAGCGATCCAGCGCAAGCTTGAAGCGATGGCTGCTGAGTGGGGCGATGTTGATGCCTACAACGAAAGCGCGCTGCAACAGCTGGCTCAGAAAGTCGAAGAAATGGCTGAAAGCCTTGTCCCTGACGAGTGAAAGGAAAACGCCATGTTGAATCTCGTTACAGACCAACGCCCAGGAGAGCCGGATTTGCTTGCCACGGTGAAGCACCTGGCTTTCGAAATCCGCTCGCTCGCCGGCAACGTGCTGGCAACGGTGACAGCGCCGGTAACCGGTTGGACGCATGAGCAGTTGAAGGCAGTTGCCATGCAGCATGAAGCGATCACCCGTGACGGCGCCGATGGCTACCTCGGTGGCGAGTGGATCGGCAGTAGCGAAATCTGACCCAGGAAAACCGCTCCGCTGTACCCCAAGCCCCGCCCTGCGGGGCTGAGGGCGTATAAGGACGGCCATTTTCTCGTCCGCGAACACGATAGGAAGTAGACCAGACCATGGATGTGACGAAATCGCGTGAGGCATACATCGACGAGCGCCGGCAGACCGAGGCAGAGCGTAAGGCCCGTGCCGCTGAAAAGCTCAAGGATCACCAGTACACCTGCCTTGTGAAGCAGTCCGACGTTGAGGTATGGCGTTGCAAAGCTGAGCGCACCACTGCCTATGCCTTCGACATCATGATGACCCGGTTCGGAATCGCGGTGGTCGGCGATATCGGCGACCTGACGTTCAGTGTCGGCTTGAGCTATGGCATCTCGTTCCTGGCAGGTGATGACGTCACCTACTACCTGCACACCAAGCTCAACGAGTCTCATAAAAAACAGGTGTTCAGCACAAACCTGTTCCGTCAGGTGTTGGTGTCGAGCATATGCCGGGAGCTGCATGACGAGTGCTCTGAGGAAATTTGGGACACCCTGCCGGCGTGGGTTCAGGATGCTGACCTGGTGCGGGGTTCGCACTGGCAGGAATTCCGGGCACTGACCCTGATCCATCGTCGCGACCTCCATAACGGCGATGATCGCTGGATGCACTGGGACGACCTTTTTGATGCTGCCGAACAGATCGGCTCCACCGAGGAAGCGCACCTGTTCATGCGCGACAATGCCGAGGTGCTTTGCCTGGGCGAAGAGTGGTACGAGCACCGCGTTACCGAGACGTGCGACAGTCTGTATGCGCAGCTGTACATGATTAACCACGCTGCCAAGGCGATCATGGCCCAAGCCGATCAGGCTGCCGCTTGAAGGAAATCGACGATGGCCACGCACTTTGATCCCTACCCTGACGACGATGAAGCAGAACAGGCGCCATGCGGCACTTGGCTCGGGGAAGCCAGCAACGGCACCAGTAACTGGGTGCACGTCGATTGCGGTTTATGCCTGAGAATGAAAGCCAAGATCAGCGCTGCACACGAAGCAAGCGAAACCGCTATCGTTGAGCAGATGGGTGATATGGCGGTGTACATGCGCGCAGTTGAAAACTCGATCACCGACGAGCAACCGAAGTAGCACGGAAAACGGTGGAGGAATACGGAAAGTGGATAAAGCTCAAAAGGGTGCCCTGCGGTTATACGCCTGGGCGATTTGGTTTGGTGCTGTGGCGTGGTTCGTCACCAAGCTCGCTGATTACTCAGCGGCTCATGGTGGCACCGATCAGAGCTGGTTTTTTCTCAACACATTCGCGGTCATAGCTTTGGCTCCGAAGGGAATTCAGGGAACGTTATTCACTTGGTACTACAGGCCGGATTACAACCGGAGTGCTGAGATTCGCCTCGCGTTGTACGGCGGTATTTGGTGGCTTCTGCTGATTGCTGGAATCAGTGCAATCGGCATCGACGAGGTCCTGTCGCCGTAACAGCGCCGCTACGTCCTCAACCTGTACGATGTACCGGGTGAGATCAGCATGAATGCCTGATTGGATAGGACCCCCCCCATGCCAATGATCCAAATCGAACAAGACAGCCCAGAACTGATCGCCCAGGTACGCGGGCACATCGACGAGATGGTCGAGCGCACGCGCAAGCATCCGAGCATCGCCATGATCGCCGAGGAATTCATGACCGGCTACATGACGTCGCTGCTTGAGCACCACCTGTTGAGTGGCGAGCAGTGGAACCAGTTGTCCGCTGAAATGCGAACCGCTGCCCACACGGCCCGCACGGAGGTGGTGAAGGTAGCTCCAGGCCAAGTAGCCGAGTAAGAGGGACAGCCCGGCTTGCGCGGGCTTAGGCAGTATCAGAGACACTTTTCTCACCCCAGGAGGCGAAACCCATGAAAACCTACCGGATTTTTCATAACTACGACCAAGGCGATCAGTCGGTGTTCTTGTCGTCTTCAATCGATCCAACACGCGCCGCAATTTACTGCCAGTTTTTAGCCGAGGCTCAACTGGGGGATGAGGTCTCTGTGCAGACCAGTGGGATTGGTAAAGCTCTGGTGCAGCTCTACGGCTGCATTCCCGTTGAAAAGACGGGGTCAGCTGTGCCCCTGGACCTGTATTTCGCCAGGGAGGCTCACTGTGGAAAGAATAAATATGAGCAGCTGATGGCCGACAAATCATTACATCGTGAAGGCATCATTGACTTAATCCGTCCCTATACGCACGGGATTGAAGATGGCTTGGCGAAAGCTGAATTGATCAAATTGGCCCTTCCCGAACGCATCACAGATGCGGCCAGCTATCTACTGAGAGAGATCAGCCGTGTCGGCACTCTAGGTGGACTCGCTCACGAAGAGGGGCGGGTCGATGGCATCTGTATGGGGCTGCGCTTGGCCGGGGTATTGGACAATGCTCAGGAGGGAGCGCTGAAAATGACGCTCACCAGAGCAATCGTGCGGAAGAAGCGTGAACTACGACCTTCTTAAGGGAAAACGCTGCACTCATAAGCCTGCCAAGCGCGGGCTTCGTCAGTAGGGACAGGCCCCCTTGCGGCCCCTCATGATCGAGCAGGACGGTAGCCATGACAGATGAAAATAAAGACATATTCGCCGAAGCGGCGGCGCTTTCACTCAAAAAGTTCCCACCCCGGCTGGTAACGATTACCCAGAGCAAGTCGCAATTGGAGCGGCTTTATCCCAAGGGCAGTGATGGAAAGTCGATCTTGGGTGAAGATATCCGAGCAGCCGAGCCGGTGTGGTACGTCGAAGAACGTCAGCTGAATGGTGACTGGCTCGCCATTGATAGAGCGGATGACCAGGAAGAGGCCGAGGCGAAATTGAGTCACGCTGAAAACTGTCTGCCGGGCACCTACCGCATCCAACGTTCCGACTGGTAGGAAAGCGTTCACCGGCACCCCAAGCCGGGGCCGTGGACGTAGAGGGGCGCCTATTTCGCGTTCGCTACAGTCAAGGTAAGAAAATGACAATTAGTCCTGTAATCCCCGTGTTTCAGTGTCCACGTGATATCGCCTTGAAGCTCTTTCGAGAAGCCGGCCGCGCTTGGAATGCAACCACCTTGGAGGAGATGGGAGATCACCTGTTCAATTTCTGTGTAACCAATTCCTCGTTGCGGGACTGGATACTGCAATCAAAAGATGAAAAGGGAGATACGGCTTTTCATAGTGCTTGGAGAGCAAAGGCTGATGGGCTGTTTGGCGAATGTGCCGATATAGCTAACGCCTCGAAGCACCTGGTGGTAAAGCCAGTTTCGGTCAGTGTTGGAAATCAGAAATTGTCCGCGTTAGGCCCAGATGGCGTAATTAAAGGCCTTGAGAAAGAGCGGCAAGCCTTTAGCATCGTTCGGTCAGGCGGTGAGGACATAGATCTGCTTATGTTTTTCTTCAAGATCTGCCGGGAATGGGAAGAGCATTTTAAAAATGATCCAAGCCTTGATGCGCTCCCATTCCACGGTGAGTTTTTGCTTACCACTGCCTAGGAAAACGGTACCACCCAAGCCCAGCCATGCGCTGGGCCGTGGCAGTAGAGGGACGCGGTAACCGTGCCCAGGATCGAGCAGGGAGAACAGAGCATGGGAATCCAGCCTAACCAGTTTTTGACATCCGCCAATGAGCGGGTGCTAACCGAAGATGGCCAGCCAGGCATGCGCGGCAAGGAGGGCATTGGCTCATCGACCGAACGGCACCAGGGTCACGTCGCCGCCGCGATTTACGCCAACTGCGCCGAGCTGGATAACCGCCAGTTGGAGGAGGTTATCGAGTGGGTTGGCCGCTACAAGAACGGCCAGGGAGGCATGCGCGATGATGCGGGCATTGGCTCTGCGACCGAACGGCACCAGAGCCACGTCGCGGCCGCGATCTACGCGAACTGCGCCCCACTGAATAATCGCCAGTTGGATGAGATTATCGGTTGGGTTCGCCTCTACAAGAAATGATCCGGGAAAACGTGACCATGGCACAACTGATCGAGGCGCTACGCTCGACCGCCGCGAAGTGGCGAGCAGGCAACCAGGAGCACCGTGACGGCGTCGTGTTGGTGTGGGACGGCGAAGTGTACGGCTGGAAGAATGAACTGCGCGACCCGGCCAGCGAGCGCCCAGGTGCGTATGCCGTGGACAAGGCCGGGCTGATCTACAAGGCCGAGGGCGGCGACGACTACAACGGTGCAAAAGCGTGGGTCGCGGTTGATCCTGACGCGCAATAGCTCAGCCAGAAGTGGGAGGCGCGGGTCTCCGTGGGTTCCGCAGTTGAGATCAACGGGGCCCGTGTTTGCAATGTGAGCACTATGAATGCATTGGTTCGCCTTGGCTTGGTTGAGCGAGAGTCTCAAGCGCCGTGCTGGGTAGCAACCGCAGAGGGTCGAAAGTTGAGCCCCAACTACACGCCCGTTGAAGGCGAGTAAAGATCGAGGAAATCGGCATGGAAATCGAGACGCTTCTGTATGTGGTAGGTGGCCTGCTGCTGATGTTCATGGTGTTCAACTGCGGCTACCGCCTTGGGAAGCTGCGCGGCATGAAAGAGGCGCACACAAGCTCAACGCTTCGTTTGTCCGTGCTGGCCAGCGGGCCCCAGTCTGCCCTGGAGCGGCTTGTATCAACCAATGACCCGAGCAACTAGGGAATCTCAGATGGCGTTCTCAATAGAGCTGTTCATCCTCAGGAAGCCAGGCAAATGCGCCAATGGGAACGAGCGTGACGGAGGCACAACCTTCCACGCAGTTCTTGGCCAGCGCGGTCGTCCAGGGCTAGTGGCCCTTTGCGGTTCTGAACCGGCGCATGAGTGGTCAGGACATGAAGGGGCTTCAGTGACTTGTGAGCGCTGCCTAAAGCGCCTCCTGCTAGTCCCGCTGGACACTCCGGCACCAACCGTCGATTTGTAGGAAAACGTCGCCAGGTACACGCCAAGCCCAGCCATCGAGCTGGGCAGCGGCAATAGAAGGGGGCGATTTGCGCACCCAGGATCGAGCAGGGAAAACGATATGACAGATAGCGAAAATCGGACACTGACGCCTTTGGACGATGAGTGGGAAGCAGAGTTCGACCCTACGTACGACGAAAAAACAATGGAGGGAGGCGTTTGGGATGGTTTGAGCGATGACGAAATTGTTATGCGCCAAATCGAAGAATTCAAAGATGACAAGCATGAAGAAAACCAACGCGAGCAGGACGTACTTGCAGCCAAAAAGCTTGATAACTGCTGAGGCTAAAAGCCGCTGCTAGTAGGAAATCGCTCAGCTACGCCGAAGCCCAGCCGTGCGCTGGGCCGAGGCCCTAGAGGGCGCCGCGCGGCGGTTTCACTGGCGATGAGTATGCCGGGGCCATGAGCATGCCGCTGCAGGCTGGCCGGTACTTTCAGTTTAACTACGCCTGTTGAGGGAAAAAAAACATGAGCATCCAGCGATTAGAAAATTTGCACATGTGGACGAATGGCGATTCCAGCGTCGGCATTTCTGGCGATCCTACCGAGGAAGCAGTTTTGAGCGCCCGACGGTGAAGTCTCCAGTACTTTTCATGACGCTTATGCCAAGCCCTCCCATCTTTTGGTGTGCATGGTCATTGGCGGCAACCGGTGGTATCGACCGAACATTGGTACTGATCACCCTGGGACTAATCGCCTTTGGGTGGGGCGGGGCATGGTATCTAGTCCGCAGCACACAAAAGCTCGTTGATCGCCGGGTGTACGTCGATGTTAGGCCGAACCACGTCACTGTTTCTGATGGCCATCAATTCGACGGGAAGTTCTCCACGTCGGCCTGTCTGATCGCAGATCTCGAAGCTCTTGGCGGAGTTCTAAAGGATGTGGCGGATCGCGCCTTTGCGGGTACAAACAAGCTGTTCTCCATGAAGGAGTCAGTCCACATCAGGGTCTGGCCTGGCAGCCTTCGTCTGAGTTTTGCAGAGGTAGAGGCATTGAGAGAGTTGGCTGATGCGCTATTCATCGAGCCTGAAATAGAAATTGTCAGAAGTGCAGGTGATGACCGAACCGCAATGCAGGCCTGATTAATGACCTGGTGGCACGCGCCGGCTTCCTCAAACTGTTAATTAGGCACCATAAAGCATGCCAATCAAACCAGGAACAAAGTACCGATTCGTCAAAAGCGGCAATCTTGTCCGTGCGATTGCAGAAACCACCTATGGAGGTCGTGGCAACTGGGCCGTGGCCCGCATCGATTCCGGCAAGGAAATTATCGTACCTGGAAGGGAATTGATCGACCCAAATCATCCCGATTGGTCATAGGGCGGAAAAATTGCGGTACCGCCCAAGCCCGGCCATCGCGCTGGACCGAGCGAGCTTGGTAAGAAGTGGCGTACGTATTTCCGCAAAATTTTGTCAGAAGTAAACCGCTTCCAAGAAAAAACTGTGGAAAGATGAGTGTGGCGTCATCCGGGGACAATGGCGAACCCCAAGAAAAGAACGAGATGATTTATGAAAACTGGAAAAGCATTGCTGATTGTTTTAGTGGCTGCGGCGCTGGTCGGTATTACCGTAGCTATTGCTAAAAGAATTGTGGACACCGAGCAACCTTCGACCGCAGGCGAGATTAAGGCTGCTGTCGGAGACTCGATCTGCAAGAAACGTCTTGTGCAAGTTATGACTGACCGTGGGCAAATAATTACGAGGGGGGATCTGGAGAAAATGCAATACCCCTGCCAAGTTAATGACGAGCAACGCAGCGCTGTGGCGAACTGAACTGTGCAAATCGGTTGCGGTGCTCATGGGCTTGCTGACTGCTGCCGCCCAGGGTGACAAGTCACCCTGTCCAGCACCACTTCCGAATCACGGAAAACGCTGCTGATCACCAGCCCGCCGAGTTCGGGCATCAGCAGTACATTGGATGCGGCTTTCGCGTTCGTGAATCGACAGATAGGGACTCCAAGTCATGAGCAAATTCCTCACATACGTCATCCGCCTACCGGAGGACCAAGAAGCCAAGACCGCAATCAACACGGGTGTGCGTGCCCAGGTTGAGAAGCACGGCGGTGAAATCACCGCTGCATCCCACGAGGACGAAATGACCATTCTCGACATGATCGAGAATCACGCCGACTTCCCTGAATACATCGCAGATGAAGCCCGAGCGCAGGCCAAAGAGCTGTGTGCGAAAGCGGTTCACTGATCAAGGAAAAAACATGTTCTACGAAACTGTAAAAGCGGCATACGAAGCGGGAAAAGTTCGGGTCGGCCTTCCGGCCCTCGGTGGCGGTGATCGAGTCTCCATCGAGGCGAATGGTCTCAACGGTTTTAAGGCAGCGTTCCTCTCCGAAGCAGAGCGGCAGAAGGTGGCCGAGCTTTCCCGAACCGATGCGATGGCCATGAAAGCCCGCCAGTCGAAGTAACAGGGAAAACGATCATGACTGACGAACAGGCCTATCCAGTAGAGTTGCTTGAAGCCAAGCGCGCTGAGTTTGAGCAAGGGGTCAAACGAATTGCCGTAGAGCGCTTCGGCTACTCGGCGGGTGATAACACGTTCTACATGCTCATTGAGCGCAATCGAAATGGGCGCTACGCGGTTGAGTGGGTTCGTGGCGCATGGGAAGGCTTCAAACTGGCTCTACAAACACAGCCAATCCAACTGACACCAAAGGGAAAGGCATCAAATGAGCAAGGATAAGACCCACCCCGTTATTAGCCTGCACGACTGGAAAGCGCGCACGACTTCGGCGAAAAGCGATGAACACACCGCGACCCCAGCCCGCAGCATTGGCTCTGCAATACGTTCATCCGCGCTCTATGTGCTCGCTGGGCTGGGTGTACTGGCGGGCGTATTTGCGCTGCCAGCAGCAGGGGACGCAGTGTCGGGGGCTTGGTATGGCTGGGCGCGTCTTATTACACGCGAGTATTCCGATGTAACCCCGGCGCTCTGGATAGACTGGCTGTCAATGATGGCGGCAGCTTGGGCACTGGCCATGGCGTACAAGCTAGGCAACTCAAAATTTGATCTGTCGGCTAAGTGTGCAGGGCTGATGGTTGCCCTACTCCTTTTTGGTGCCATACCCGCATTGTGTGCTTTGTACGCAACAGCGCCCGGTATGCAGCTCGCTGATGGCAGCTATCCACTGATGGCAAAAATGGCTCTATTTACTGCCAACGCTTCCTTGCTGCTCATTGGTTTGGGGGTAATCGCCGCCGGAATCGCCGCAATAGTCATCTTCCCGCAATCTGAGCGGGAATGATGGCTGCGCCCGTCCTCGATCTCACGACGCAGGCGTATCTGGCGCTGTCGGCCGAAGCCCAGCACAATCGCATCGACACGGCGGCGCGGAAGGCGGCACGGGCACTGAACCTGCTGGCCCGCACGCAGATCGCGTAACTGATTTTTTCGAGGAAAACGACAATGAGACTGCCAATCGGTCTGGCAATGCTGGCTACGTCGTGTTCTGCCCTTGCAGCAGGCCAAGGCGTACTCGAAAGCATCTTCCACAGCGCCTTGCAGGCGGTACTGGTGCTCTTGGTATTGGCAGTGGCGTTAGTTGCGGCGTGCTGGTTGTATGACTGGAACCAGCGTCGCAAAGCCACACGTGCTGCCACCAAAGCGGTAAAAGAGCGTGTAGCCCGTGGCCAGAGGCCCTATTTCTGACAAAGAGGAAAACGCACCAGGTACACACAAGCCCCGGGCTAAAAACCGGGGCCGAGGACGTAGAGAGGGAGGCTTTTCGCGCTCCCTGGATCGAGCAGGATTGACCATGCAAACCATCACCGCTACGCAGGAACTGACTGCCGCTGACCGTGAGAGGCTTCGCCATATCAAGAAAACTTCCGCGTTCGATGAATGGCGTCAGCGGCTGCGCCCGAATGACCGACTTCCACGGGGCCGCTTCTTCAAAGGCAAAAAAGCTGGTCCCGTATTTTTTTTCATGGACGAGTTTTGCCAGGCCAACGCCGGAAAGCCCTACGACCTGAGCCAACTAAAACCCTTTGAGACGATCACGTTGGGCCAGCCAGGTGTGAGGGTTACCCGTGAATCGCTGGCCCTGTTCCAAGCCTTAGAAGGCGCCGAATCCGCTTCACCAGGTGGAAGCGCATTTTGGGCCTCGGTTGAAGCTCAGGCCAACAAGCCGAAGTAGCACGGAAAACGCTCAGCTGCACCCTCAAACCATGCATGGCTTGTGGGAGAGGCGCAATTTTGAGTCTTGGGTTCTCGAGATCCTTGATGAAGTCCAGGCTGCGCGCCGGCGCAGCCTGCTCAGCTAGCCGCATCGACTCATGGCTTGCCCGCGGACCTCGACGCGTCGGTTATCCAGTCCTTGAGATAGCCTGGGACAATCAGCTTGCGTTGCGCGCGCGTGCCCCCCGTGTAGAGAGCGGAAAATGCTCTGCTGATCCCATTACGATCGCCAGGTACCGGAGCCCCTAAGAGATCGGGCGCAAGCATCACAGTGGGAATCTCGGAGTTACGGGCATCTGAGACACGGCCAAGCTTGATGGGAGCATGGCCTGACTGGTCAAGCTTGAGCCAAGAAGTCTCGAAATCGATGGCCCGATAGCCCTTGCTTAGCATGCGCTCTATCCGTAGGAAGCTCGCATTTTCTCCGTCGATCGCAGCCCGGAGGTCGTGCCAGCTGCCAAACCTAAACAGTGCACTGTGGGTCGGCCGAACATGCTCGTGGTACAGGCCGATGCAGTCTAGGATGAATCGGCGGAAGGTTGTTACGGAACCCGCGAGCAGGCTGAACCTGGCGTTCTTCGCTCCAAGTCGTTGGAACCACTCAAACAGTCCCCATTCGGAGTCGACCAGGATAGTTACTGGACCTTCCGGAATCTCAGGGGTCTCGTAGTACGCAACCTTTGTGTTGATTTCACCGTTACCCTCCAGTCCGGCAAGCTGCAGGATAGGGTGCTTATCTATCAGCGGGTTAATGACGGCTTCGATTTCACAGCCGGCTCGAATAGAGCGAGAGATCTCGTGCTTTCGTAGGTTTCCTGCGCGCGCGTAAAAGCTTCCATCAAGGCGTTGGTATGCATCGCCCAACGTGATTACAGGCTGGGGGCACCGATCGAGGAAGTAGGCAAGGGGCCTGCTAAGGTCGTGGGCCTCATCAACGATGATGTGGGTGAACTCCCGGCCAATGATTGCGTCCCTAGAGAGGGTCATATGCTTGATTCGGTGATAGCCCCGCAGCGGAAGATAGAGCCCCGGGACGGTTGGCAGAATCGTCTCGTCCCAGACAAGTTGGGCGTACTTCACCAAAATTGCTGAATCGGTGGGGCTGAGCCGGATACCGCGGGGGATATGCTGAATTCCAATGTCGACTTCTTGGCCATAACAGAACGAAGACACCATACGTGTGCAGAGCGATGCTACTTGGGCCGCCGTGAATGTGGCGATACCGTTGATATTCAGCTGCTCAGCGATTTCGGATGGCTGCACCTGATGGCGAGGTGATGCGCGTCGGCCTGGTCGGACATAGTCATGGTCGCGAGAGAGAACGTGGTCGGCCAGGTCACCAAATGTCATGCCGACCGCATTCGTCCGACCGACCCGGGACGTTAATTCACCCAGCTGGGCGGTGGTAAAGGCGAGGAATAGCGGCCTGCAAGCAGCGAGGGACTCAACAAGGGTTTCGATCATGTGAGTCTTGCCGGTGCCGGCAAGGCCCTGGATGTGAATGCTTTCATCTGGCTCAGCCATTACCATCCTGTAGGTCCGCGCTTGCTGATCCGATAGACGAACCTCTTTCTCAGACGGGGTGTAGAGCACTTCCTTCAGTGGCTGAAACTTCTCAGCATACTTTACGCGGAAATCAAAATCCCAATGCCCAGACTCCAGTAGATATTCCTTCGCGGTAAAGGTCTCCTCGTCCAGGAAGCGCGCGCCGACCTTCGGCACCAGACTCAAACCTCGTGCAAACGCGCCAATCTCAAATCGAGCCGCAAGAAGTGCAGCAAACGTGCCGGCCGGTTGAGATTCTGCGAGGTCGCGGCTGATCTTCACGAGGTCTGCCAAGGCCTTCTCCACCTGCATATCGCTTTGAGGTTTGCCGGCCAACGCAGGGAGTTTCTGGATGACAGCAACGACCGCCAACTCTGGGTCGCCCCAAGTCGCAAAAGCAGTCGCGGGATTAATCTTGCCTTGGGCGAGTTCATCCGCTTGCGTGGCCAGCAGTGGAAGGAAAAGCAGTGGAGAGGTCATGGAAATCACTTAAAAGCACGTGAAGGACACCGAGATCTCTCCGGCTCGCAGCGGAGTCACTCAGTGATCGGAGGATACAACAAGTCGGCCCGGTACCGTTCTCCGGTTGTGGGGGACCTCTTGGCACAACGTGGGCCGAGAGGCCTGCGCTCCGTCTTCGAGCGCTTGAGCCCGCCTGCGCTCTTACGGTCGCCGTGCGGTGAGGATCACTACCGATACCGTAGTCCCGGAAAAAGCGTTGTCGATCACTCGAGACCAAGTCAGCTCAAAGCCAGGCAACACGTCCTTGTTCTTGGCACCGGCCGGCAGTACCGCCGTAATCTTCCCGCCCTGGGTTACCAGTCCTGCTGCTGCGTGCAAGTGGGAAGACCAGCGACCATCACTAAACGGCGGGTTCATCACTACCCGATCAAAGCGGTCGGTGGTGCTGCAAGCCCATGTCAGGAAGTCGGCTTGTGTCACATCGAAGCCCTTGGCTTCGAGTACTTTGCAGTGCAGATCACTCAGTTCAATGCAGCGGGTGCGGGGTTTCGGCAGGTAATCAGCCAAGCCGCCCACGCCGGCTGACGGTTCTAGGCAGGTATGGTTCTCGTCGATGTCCGCCAGCTCGATGACTTGAGTGGCTACAGCTTCAGGGGTCGGGTAGAACTGGTGCGATTTCTGGTCAGGTACACAGCCGCTAACAATGATCTCGTCCAGGGCATCGCGTGGGGAGAAAGCAAATTCAAACCACACATGCGCATTCTGGTTGCGGCGGACACCGCCAATCATCGCCAACACCTGCTCTGCCTCTTCTTGGGCAGCCTTATTGCGGGCCCCATAGTCGAAGCGTAGTGCGTGCGGGTTCAGGGTGAGTGGCGGTTGTGGTTCGCTCCAGCGGTCTCTCCGAATGGGAGTATTGGGCTCCGACCGCATCCCAGCTAGGACACTGATGACGGAAAAGGGCAGGGGGCGACCGAATACTTTGTGTTGCTTGCTCGTCGCCTTCGGCTTGGTGCGGAATGAAGCGGGTATCGCAGCTGGGTATAGGCTCGCCAGAACGGCATTAAGACGCCAGGCCATTTCTGGGTGGACCTCAATATGACAGGTGCCTTTTTTGTACATTTTCATGCGCAGGGTACCGCCATCTACCTCGTACCACTCCCCAGTGCGACGGCGGAAAATTTGAAGTAGTGGCGTGGTGTCGCCGTGTTGCGGTTCCTCTCGTCCCATGAATTTTGCGATCACGCAGCGCAGATCGTTGAGATAACCCGCGCGATCAGAATCTATGGTGTCATACGAAGTGATCATATTAGCGACGATCATGCGCTTTCCGAAGGCGGCGGGCGAATTGGTTACATGCTCTCCAGACAGAGCGCGGAACATACCGTCTACCCTTTCAGCAAAGAATTTCGAACGGGCGTTTAGCAGATCGTTGAGCGTCGTTCGAACGGTGCTCTCCTCGAACTCCGGCAAAGGGTGAACTTCCCATTCGCACTCTGTTTCATTGCTAAACCGTCGACTAGAAGCTTTCCTGCCCATTGGGTTGCGAATCTGCTCCTGCCACTCGTTTCTACGCTTCTGTGGCATGCACTCGTAAACATCAGTGAGGGACAGAGCCCTTCCCCAATAAGAGGCGTTTAGCGAAGCGATAGCTGGCTCCAGCTGCATCAGGCGATCAATATCCATCGTGTAGTATCGACCTTGGTCGCTGGTGTTCCCTTGCATGAAATGGGAAAGAGCAGTCTTAAAACCATCGCCAGTCATCATTTCGTGCAAATGTTCGATCCGATTACGTTCGGACAGATATCCGCCAATCAAGCCGTCAACCAGGTCAGATGCTGCTGGCGCAAAAAACGCGGCAGTGTCCTCAACGAGATCGCCAAATTTTGCATGGGAAAGATCAGTCATCGGAAGGCCTTATCAAATGCTGTATATTGAGATGCGATAAGGCTCTCATATAAATTGGGCATTTCAAGAGCGCATGCGAAGACGCCAGCATGCTTGTCATGTGGATGAATTATCGTGCCACATTATACTGAGGATAACTGGAAGAGTTGCGCTTAGAAAACTAACTGGTATTACAGATACTATCTAAATAACTACTACCTGTGTCGGGCAGCATAATTTAGTCCTAGACTCTCCAAACATGTCTCTATGCCTGTATTGGATGGTGCTGCCTGGCCTGAGCGACGGGGTTTGTAGTGCTGGATGCTAACTCATGACAGGGCTGTGCAGGGGTTCAGGGGTGAAGTGATGTTGCGAGTAGCAACACCGGCCCCACCACGCTGGAGACACCTATATCCGGTACCACTTTGAGGGAAATTGGGGCGCAATTTCCGTGGGTAGCGGTTCGCACTCACTCTTGGGCCTTGGTAGAGACGATCTGGAAGTGGGAGCGCAATGCTCCCGCAAAATCCTCACTCAATAGCTGAGTATTTGCATTCTCCAAAATCCAACAAACATGGCCGTGGTAGTACAGTCCCACCGTGCGCTGAGAGCCCAACTCGTTCGCCCAGTCGTCTACATATGCGTGGATCTCTTGACGGCGCTGTTGGTACACAAAGTGATCACTATCCTGCAGGTGGTCGAAGGGGTCGAATGCCCAAACAACTGTCAGCATCCCGTCGTCGCGGACTGCTTGATCCTTCATTTGGATCAGTGATGCCCAGAAATTACCAACCTGCACTTTGAAAAATGTATTTTTTCCATTCCAAACGATGTCCTCATAAGCAGGGTTGCACCCTATCAGGTTCAGGAATGCCTTCTCGTAGTCATGGTCCGCAATTGGTTCTGGGGTGATGACAAGCAGGTACGTCGCCATATGTGTCTTCCTTTTTAGGCTTGAATGCGCGAAATCGAATCACCCATACGGGCTCGGCCCGGCGCAGGGCGGGGCTGATAATGGCGGCTCAGTCAGGCCGATTCAAGGATTTTGCATGCTGCTCGCTGGGCATCAAAGTCCAAGCCCCAAGCTTGCTGCAGGGCAAAGCCGTGAGCCTCAACGATACCTGTTCTTGACTAGCTACGGCTTCGACAACCGCTTGCTCCCAGCTGGAGTAGCCACCCATAAAAACCCCTTCGATTTAGTGCATCTCACAGCTCCAGGGCAGCCTGGTCAGGCTTTTGCAGGCGTGCCCCGATTGCAGTGGCTTCTGCGCGTTGCGCAACTCCAATGGGGTGATACTCGCCGGTGTGCACGGGGATTGGATAAGCCAGCGCAGCTCGCTCCGCTGGGCCCGACCAGTTTAGCCAACTCACCTCACCGCTGAGTGATCTGCTGCCAGGGCGCGCGCGATGCCGGCGTGGAATGCTCTGCTACGAGCTTCGGGATCCCGCATGCGCTCGATCCGCAACTCTTCCTCGCGCTAGGGCAGTGAAGGTCAACCACTCACGAGCACCGGGCAGCGAGGGACATCATAAACGCTCCCCCTTCATCGAGGCTGTGGCAGTCCAAGCAGGCGAATCCGCCTTGTACCTGCCTGAATGTACCCGCAACGTACCTCAGAGTACGGTGATAGCTAAGGCACAGCGGAAAATATGGTGCGGGCCCAGCATTTCCGCGGTGTACCCGTGAGCGGACACAATGTTCCACGGAGGAAAAAGGTTGCCGCCAGATGGAGCATTAATGCCAACAATTCCGGGGATTCAGCAGCAAATAAACGAAGGAAATTCCGTGGAACTTCTTTCGCTAACGGTAGGGTCGATCGCAGATCATGGAAAATACAGATAATGCCGATTATCTGAAATAACTATCCATTTCAATCCGTATTAGTACGTTGTACAATACGAATACGTACAGTAACAAAGCATAAAAATTCACCATCAGCGCTAAGGCCTCTGCCAGCTCCATAGAGCAACGATCGTCGTTTCTGTGTGCGTGACCCAGGGAAAGAGTGCGATCGGCGCTCCTGCGGGCTTCTAGAGGCTCGCTGGTTTAAGGCCCTAGGAATGGCGGTGCCGGCAGCCATGAATCGCTTCCATGACGAAGCGGCAGCCGGAGGGTGCTTACGGAATGGGAAATCGGTAATACGTCAGCGTTTCTCCGGGAGATCGGAGAGGCCTAATCAGTTCACAGCCGGTGCGGCGAGGAAGGTCACAAATGTCTCTTGATCCAATGGCGACAACCCAGACAAAGGCTCGTCTCGTGTCCACTCCCGGCTGGGACAAAATGAGTTCCTTCGATCGCACCATGGTTTGTTGTCGTGAGCTGACCAGGAATGGATTTGTCATCCCGGGCTGGGCTGTGTTGCGTGAACTCATAGGCAAGGGCTCAGCCAGTGACATTTCCAGAGCAAAAACGGCTTACCAGGCTGAACTCGCTGGCCAGGTCAACCGGGCCGAGGCGGAGGTGGCTGCACTCGATCTTGATCTCCCTTCAAGCATTTCTGGAATGTTCGGCGAGCTATGGCGAGCCGCGGTTAAGGAAGCGAGCATTGCCTTTGGTAAACGCAAAGCGGAAATCGAGCAGCAGCTGCAGCAGAACGAGGATGAGCTGGAGCAGGAGCGAGCGAGCGCTCAACAAGCAATCGCACAGACCAACCAACTCAGCTTGGAGGTTCTCGAGTTGAAGAGGATGCTTCAGGACGCCAAGCAACAAATCACGAAGTTACAGGTCGAGAAGGACCAAACTGAAAAGCTGTTGACTGAAGCCCATGAGACGGTCCGGTACCAATCGGAGCGAGCAGACAGAATTTACGAGAGTTCGCAAAGAGAGATAAACGAGGCAGTGGTGCGGCTAGAAGGTGTAGAGGCTCACTCCCTTAGGGAGATTGAAAGAGCCCGTAGTGAGGCGAATGCGTTTGTTGAAGAAGCGAAGGCAACTGCGAACGGTACAATCCTCAGCTTGCGCAAGCAGGTGGACGCACTGACCGAGAAATTGAGTGATGCTAACGAGGTAGCCAAGACATCAAAAGCTCAAGCTGTCTTCTTTGAGGAGCAGTTCAGAGATTTGTCGAAGTCAATCAACTCCAAGCAGGGTGACGTGGCGAACGCAATACTGCGTCTTCAAGACAGTTTCGCCCCGCAGCGCAAAGGGGTTAAACGTGGCTCGGATCTGGCCAAGTCACGCTCCAAGGCAACCACGCCGCGGCGGTTACTCAAAAAACATTCGACATAGGTTAAAAAACTAATAGAATCGAACCACGATTTTGCAAAGGAGTTAAGAAATGTCTCTGATCAACGAATATCGCGCTACCGAAGAAGCGATCAAAGAACTGCAATCGCGCCTGGCCGGCCTGTCCAATGACGACCGTTTGAAGCGCGAACTTGAATTTGAAGGAAAACTCCGTGCTCTGATGGAAGAGTACAGCATGGGTCTTCGGAATATTCAGTCGATCCTTGATCCTAACAGCCGTTCGACGGCCGCAGCCGTTCCTACCACGCGTGGGCAGCGCAAGGAGCGTCAGGTCAAGACGTACCGTAACCCGCTTACCGATGAAGAAATCCAGACCAAAGGCGGCAACCACAAGATTTTGAAAGAGTGGAAGGCTGAGCACGGCGCTGAAGAAGTCGAAAGCTGGCTGGTTAAGTAAGCCACCAGACACAGAAAAAAGGGGCCGCGATGCGGCCCCTTTTTTTTTCAATGAACTGCGGGAACTTGCGCGCCCAGGGATAGGTGAGTGAGGGCGGTAGCCGCAGCGGATGAGCCAACCGACACGCCGAACCGGTCGACTAGGCGACCAAAGGCACTGGCCTTCTCACCAAATACCTTTATGTGCTCGGCTTTGAACTGATCACGCGCAACGCTTTCGATTGAGCCGAAGCCATCAATTAGGCCTATGTCCGATGCCGCCTGAGCATTCCATATGTACCCGCTAAAGATATTGGGTGTTTCGGTTTTTAGGCGACCCCCCCGGCCTTCGATGACCGAGGCAATAAACTGATCATGGGTTTGTTTCAACTGGGCGTTCCAAAACTGAGTTTCTTCAGGGTTTTGAGGGCTATAGGGGTCCAGCAAGCTTTTGTGATCACCAGAGGTATAGTTCCGTCGCTCAATACCGAGCTTGTCCAACACATTCACAAATCCGAAACCCGCTGAGGTCACTCCTATCGAACCGACAAGACTGGACGGGTCGGCAACAATCGTTCGTGCGCCTGAGGCGATGAAGTATCCACCAGAAGCGGCGATGTCACCGACTACCGAAACCAGCGGCTTGTTCGGATACAGTTGCTGGAGGCGACGCATCTCAGAGTAGATTTGGTGGGATTGGACTGGACTACCTCCTGGACTATTGATCGAGAGAATTACCCCTTTGGTCTTCGGATCTTCAAAGGCCTGCCGCAGTGCTTTGTTGATGTTCAGGTAGTTGTTCGCACCTGTCGCGTTCACTTCTCCACTTAGCATCACCACTCCGGTGTACGACGACTGACTGTCTACGTCGTCCTTTACGCTCCAAAGGTAGCCAGAGGCGTAGAGAGCCAGGGAAACAACCAGATACCCGAGAAATAGCAGCTTGAGTACGGTGCTCCAAATCCTAGCCTTCTTTTTTTCTCTCAAATTCTCCAACAGCAATTCAGCTATAAGACTTTTTTCTTCGCTTTCCGTCATGCGGCACCTCACTTAAAAATTTTGGCTCCATGCCATGTGTCCTTGGCTAGCCTCGATCCTGTTACGAAAAATCCACTCTGAATATGCATCAGCTTCCGCTTTCGCTTTTCCGCTTCGGAAAATATAACAAGTTTTTTCCTATATTGAGGCTGAGGCCCCTGGGCCGGTGCGCGATGGCGCACAGCCTCAACGAGGTGGAGAGCTGTGGGCAAAGCTGCAGCGCTGTGGGCAACCGCGAGCGGTTGTCCATGGCTCTGCAGCGATGCGCTTGCGCATTGTCCACAGCTGCTCCACCTCAATACTTGAAAAGCATATTTGATTAGCTAGTTGCAAAAGCTACTTGGGGCTACGTGACCGCTGCTCTACAGGCCTCGCTGTTAGCCGTCCCTTAGCGATCTGACGGACAACAATAATTAGTGATGTGACGTAGGCCCCTTAGCGATGTGACGCAATAAAATTAGCGATGTGACGCGCTCGCTTGGTACCAATCTAGCTCAAAGCCTCGATTTCCGTAGGCTCCAGCGTTCTTAGCGATCTGACGTGAATTACTGCTCCCCGTTTTCGCGTTGTTGCGCATTTCTTCGCAACAAATCTGGCTCGTCGTGTGGTCTCGATGAGACCGGGTTGCGCCATTACGCGGCGAGTCGGATCGGGACTCGGTACGAATATGCCTGGCCCCAGGTGCGAGAGCAGAAGGCGACGCAGCCTACACCGCCCTCTTTCAAGCCCGGGCCCCCGGCGTTTGCACTTTGCGTCCTACTTCCGTAAAGCATTTCGCCAGAAGTTGAGGATCCATGCCGCTTGAGCGCCGGCACGTGGGGTGCGGCTTATGCTGGGTGTTGACTGATTTGCAGTCATAAAAACTATCGGAGTGCATGCAGCTGAGAGGGCAGCGGCTTCAAATAATCCTTCCTTCCATGGCAAGGACTCCTACCTTAGCGATCTGACGTGCTTTCAATAAGTGAATCAACGGTCGGGATAGACGTGGCACCCGCGTCAAGCAAATTCCCTCGACTCACATCAGGTGTCGAAGGCGCTCAACGCAATCTGCGCATATAGGCCGTATGAAGTCTCCAATGGGACCGTCATGCGTGTAACAAATAGGATGGGGAGGGAGATCAGGGTGGGAGGGAGCCTGCGGTCTTTGTGCCAGGGATGTCTCTGTCAGAAAGGCTGAAAGCCACCGAAATCGCTGGGCCTTAGCGTTGTGACGCGCCCATGTTGACGTTGATTTTACTTGAATTGCAGATGTTTAGTGGCAGGTGTTTCTGGCAACTAAAAGCATAGTAGTTAGATTTTTTATAGCATGACTCTCAGGCGTTTAGTTATCTGATTTGTGCGCCGTCAAGATTATTTTGAATATTGCAATTAGTTTGGATTATATTTATTGCCGTTAACTTCAGTGGTCTTTTTCAGTTGCGCTTGGTGGTCGCCCACTTGAACTTCAAAATTATTGTGGGACCATGTGTAACCCTATGTTGACAGCGATATTTATTAGTATGAATACAAACTTTGATCGTGATATTTCCAAGGCGCATCTAGAGGCAGCTGGTTGGTCGCTTGGCGACTATACAGAGGCCAATCCCTTCGACACTCATGTGATCTACATTCACGACTTTCGATGCGACCGCATAAAACTGATTACTGTGAAGCGTGAGCACTTTGAAGGTCAGCGCAGCACCGCTGCTCCCGCCGACATGGCACTTGTCCTCGGCAGCCTCGTCGAGCGGTCGTTTGAAGGCTCATCGACAGAGCCAGAAACGCCGGGTTTGGGGGCTGCTATTGTCGCCTACCTCCGTAGTACCCGGACATTTCTGCTGTGGCGTCGAGATGCGACCCTGAACGAGCGAATGCACGCAGTCCTTAACATCTACCCAGGGGGAGGCTCACCATGGGTCCGACCTTTCATCCTGCGGTGTGAGAACACTCTTGTTGATGCTCGTGAGCTGGAAAACACTACTAGGGGAGTTGCTGCAAGCGACAAGGCAAGACATCCAGAGTGGTTCTAAAGCGGGACAGCTACGAGGCACGCCCACTGCTTGAGTGGGCGTTCCCGATTCAAAGATGACCACTAGCAAGCGTTTAAACGGGAAAGGCCAAACTCCGTAAATTGGTGACAATCCACTATTTTTAGCCTTTTGCTGCTGTAGACGTTTAACATGCGCGGGGGAGAATTAGGGGTAGATATGAGTGACCATGGTGACTGCAGGGCTTCGTCCCTGATCTGCACGCGGTTGACCAATCTGGTTGCCGAGTACCAGGTGCAGCGGCTTGCTATCGAGGCAGCATTTCGCGGTAAACCCCCCACTGGCGTCTCTCGAGGATCTAGCCCGTTGTCGCAACGCCCGGGCTACAAGCCTGCAGCTACCGGCGACTTAGGAGACTGCTTTGAGAGCGCATTGACGGCTCTTCGTTCCAGGCACTGGGCCCGGGTTCTGGAAATCAGTGAGCTCTACGAGATGCTTCCGAAGAAAACACAAGAACGCTGGAATCAGCGGCTGATGGCTTGGAGGCTGCCCGGTTACCGGCGGGGAGATTTCCCCTGGCAAGACCTGCCCGAGCTGGACACCGAGGCGGCCAGGCAGTTGGTTTGCGACCTGCCGCGGCAAGGAGCGGCGCGTATTCGCAGCCAGCTTTTGGGAATACTCTCGGGACTATGTGGCAACCGCAGCTTCGGCATACCTGGCGACTTTCCCGAGCATATTGAAATTACCTGGCAGGGAAGGGTAGAGGGTAGGGGCGATTATGAACGCATTGCCCAGATAACCTCGCTCAGGTGCATTGCTGCACGGTTGCTCGAACTGGACACACCAAGTTTTGAGTCCACGGCTAAGGCCGTTACTCAGGTATCCCTAGGGCGTGCGGAGCGCACCGAGTTGGATAGGGGCAATATCGTCGTTACCAGACGCGATAAAAAAACAGTTTTGATCACCATTTCACGCCGGCTGGTGGGACGATTCAACATCCTGCTGCGCACTGGCAGCGCGTAGCAATGTGCCTGCCTGTGCGGGTTCCACCGCAATCGGGTTGGCTGATCGCTCGCAAAGCCATCATCGACTTCAACCACTAGCAACCTTGGCAACTGATCGAAACCTGGACCTTTCCAGCTTTTGGAAACTCCACAGAGTATCGGGATATGTTGAGGCGCGACGAGATGGCGTCGGAGAATGGAAAAACCCCAGCTCGTATTCAACCGCAGTTGGTCAGCCTGGTTGGCCGGCCGCCAGCGGGCGATTACCTCTACGAGACCAAATTCGATGGTTATCGAATGATGGCTCGTATCGACAAGGCGGTCACGTTGGTCACTAAAAGCGGCCATGACTGGACCGATCGGATGCCCGAGCTCGCACAGGACTTATCACGCTTGCCCGTGCGCGGTGCATGGCTCGATGGCGAAGTGGTTATGCTGGACTCGACTGGGATGCCGGCTTTCCAGTCCCTGCAGCTTGCGTTCGGCCAGGGTCGATCCGATGCTCTGCTGTATTACGTCTTCGATCTGCTCTATGTCGACGGGACCGACATCAGGCCCTGGCCTCTGGAGCAGCGCCGCGATCTTCTGCAGGTGCTGTTGCAACAAGTCGACCTTGAACGTGTGCTGTTCTCGCAGACGCTTGAAGCTGAGGCGTCCTCACTGCTAGCGAGCGCCTGTCGCCTCGGCCTTGAAGGGCTTGTCGGCAAGCGGCGGGGTAGCTCCTACAGCGGGCAGCGCAACGGTGATTGGATCAAGCTCAAATGTAACCAGCGTCAGGAATTCGTAATATTGGGCTACACGCGCACCAGTGCCGGCATCGGCTCCCTTTTAATTGGGCTGCACAACGATGACGGCCACCTCGTGTACTCAGGTCGAGTTCGGTCGGGTTATAGCGGTCGCCAATCAGATCAGTTGCTTGCCCGCCTGCGTCCCCTACAACGGGAACGCTCGCCTGTAGCGGTACCGCCGGTTTTAAGAGGTACGTCTGTGGTGTGGGTGGCACCCGAGTTAGTGGCCGAGGTTAAATTTTTAGAAGTAACCCCCAGCGGCAAAGTGCGGCATGCGGTGTACCTGGGCCTACGTGAGGACAAACCGGCAGCAGGTATCAGCCTGGAAAGCGATACGGATCTGCCCTGAGCAGGCCGGGAGGGCGTCGTGTATGAGGTGGCTATCGAGGCGGAAGCCTGCGTGCTCCTATGCGAAATCAGTGAGCTCCTGATCGAGGAGGGGCGACCCGGAGTGTGGAGCAGCGACTGGGACGCTCAGGGTTACTTTGAGCTGGAATTCCGCGTGGTGTCGGGAGTCGTATATGACGAACAGGGACAGGCCTCGAATCTTGGCCGTAATGGCTGCGCAGCGTTGGCTGAACGCTACGGAGAGTACATCGAGGAGCAAATTTTGAGGCAGTACCAGCTGCAGCAAGACTCCGCGCTGTAGCCAGATATGCCGAGTCGTGACGGTTGGTCGCCGCTGCCGCTTAGTAACAGCCTTCGGGAGCGAGAAACTTCTTATCGAATGCGTCCTCGGGAACGTCGACACCCCACCATTTCATTGCCAAGGCTCGGAACTGATCCCAGTCGGCCTGGGTTGGCCTATGATGCGTACACAGCCTGCACTGCGGTAGGCCGGCCATCTGATCGGTAATCGTGTTGTGAAGATCAATGCCGAATTTTCCAAACCGCCCGACCGTTGAGCCGTCCGCAGCCGAGTGAATCCACAGGCGATCCCGGCTTGCTGAAAGCTGAACCTCAAATTCGTTCACGGGTTCCGCCCGGTCACTGCCTAACATTTTTTGCCACTCCATTCGCCCTCAGCGTTGTGAGATCAACGGTTTCCAAAAACTCAGAAAAGTGTTCGAAAAGCACGTCCAGATCTACGTTTTTGTCGCAATTGAACTCGAGTCTATTACCGGTACGCTTCAAGGTGCCTATTCCCTTGAATACCTTCGGTGTGGTTGCCCGGGAATCGCGGGTGCAAGCTGAAAGCCTTTGGCCAATGATTTTCAGGGTGGCGACCTGGCCCATGCCCGACCTGAGCATCGCAGAATTGATCACGCGGACCACCAAGTTCTGGTTCTCACGAGAATATTCAACGAATTGCTTCGCGTAGTTGGATGTGATGAGTTCGGGATGTTCGCGCAGAATTGCGTGGATAGAATCTGGTAGCTCTACCAGCTGCAAGCAACGGCTGACTGTAGATTTGTTGATACCCAGCGCCGCTGCCAATGCACTCTGGCTGCTGTACTCCCCATTGGCCAGAATCTTCTGGTAGGCGAGGGCGCTCTCGTAATCGGTAAGCGGCTCGCCGGTGTTGTCCGATACAGCACTGACCTTCGCAAGGGTGTCCGACATCTCTGTGATGACTGCAGGAACTGTTTCCCAATTCAGGGCTGTCACAGCTCTCCATCGACGCTCTCCGCCAACCAGCTCGTACCCCCCCGGGATAGTGCGCACCAAGATAGGCCTGATTAGGCCCACCTCTCCTATCGATTGCGACAGCTCCAGGAGCTTCTGCTTATCGAAGACCAGTCGTGGCTGATACGGCGAAACCACGATCTTGGAAACAGGAATGTTTGTGAGAATGTGCTCAACAACGCTTTGGCCTTGTGGCATAGCGGCGGCAGCGATCACGCTGTTGGTCATGCTGAACTCCTCCCGAAGCGCGTTTATAACGCCTCGTTGATCTGAAACATCTCGTCTATTTGACGGCTGGCCTATCAGAGAGGCGTGCTACTGCCTTGATTATTCGGTTATCTGCGTAAGTCTCTGCCCGTCATTCAGCATTCCGTGCAGCGGGCAGGTTCTGTCGATGCTGCCAAGCTGTGACAAAATAATTTCGGCGCTACCCCCTTTGTAAAGAAGTTTGAATGAAGTGTTCTTGCATGCCTGGTCGGTGGATCGGAACTGCCAAATTTGACCTGCAACTGGACCTGCGACGTCCCCAACCGTCCCATCCACTTTAACTACTCCTTGTTTGCCGTTGGAGGTCTTCACGTAGATTGAAGTGTCATACTTGTTCTCCGAGCTTTCCCGGGTAAAAGCAAAATACTTACCGATGGGCAATTGCTGAACATCCACTGCCGAGACCGTTTCTACGTGTGTTTGGGAATACAGAATAGCTCCGCCGGTGATAACTGCCAAAAAAATAAGCGGGATGGTTAAAATATTACCTGACATCAGGGGGATCCTTCGATCGTCTAATGATGGACGTATTCGAACAATTTTAGCGTTGGAGTTGGTGCGTCTGCAAGCTGCTTGAAAAATTAACCGAGTCATGCCGAAAAGCCACTCTTGCGAAATGATGCAAAAGTAAAAAAGGGCGGGCTTACTAGGTTCGCGGCGGTTGGATATTTTGGAGATTGGCCCTGATGGGAGAATTAGTCTCCCACGGGTGGAAACAGATACGTCATCTGCTCACCGGACTCCAGGCTCACGGTAATCCAGTTTCTAGAGGTCACACCTGTGCGAATTAACTCCCAGACGATGTTCATCGCTGCGGTGGCGACCGTGCGATTGATCAAGCAGTCTTGGGAAGCAATAGACTCCGCTGCTGAGCAAGATTTCACTTGGCTGTCAGCCATTTCAGCAATCTCGGGGTAGTGGTCAAGCACATTAGGGAAGCGTGACCGAGCTGACTTCCCCAAAGCTCCGAAAACGATCTGGCCGTGACGGTGGGCGTTGCCCAAATCTAGCCACATGGCATCTGATTTAAGTTTTCCCGCATAGTTCGCGACTGCCAGTCGTGCTGAGTTCACATCGACACAGGAGATGATGAGGTCGGCGTTTGCCAAGGCAAAGGTAGTTCCCTCAGAAGGGAATCTTTGGGGTAGAGCGGTCCAGTTGAGGCCCAGCAGCAGATTGTAGCGATTCGCCAACGCTACGGCCTTGTATTGCCCCATATCACAAGGCCAGAACCGTTGGCGCACCAAATTCGATTCGCGCACCTGGGCGTCATCGATGATAGTGACGGCGAGGCCGTGGGGATGGCCTAAGCTACGGACCGCGCAATGAAGAGAGGACAGGCAATCGACTACCTCACTACCATTCCCGCCGGCACCCAGAACAACGATGCGGATGGCGCTATCTGTCCAGCGAACTGGCGCCTTAAATTGGGTTGGTGAAGCGGACTGGCGCTCAGGGGTGGTCATCATTCGTTGCCTCGATTTCGCAGGGCATCACGGAGAGTCTGGTGGCTATTTTTGCACGGCATCGGCAACAGTTCTTTGGCCGGGAATGACTTCGCCCCGCCGGATTTCAGCACTTGATAGAAATCAACCATCTGCTCAAAGGTAGTGGCGGATTTTAGTACCTGTACATTGCCGCTATGAGTGTTAGTGCACTCCAAAACAAATCTCTCCCATACGGGAATGCTCGCGATGGAGTTTTCCTTGGGAGTCTCGCAGTTTCCAGTACAGAAGCTACCGTCCTCGTACATATTTCCAAGTGGCGCCCAGTAAAGTTTGGTGTCTGGTGTCGGGCGAGATTTCCCCTTATAGGAGTAGCAGCGCAAATTTCCCGGCGTGGCGATAAAAATCAACCCAGGAATCAATGTGTCAACATTTCCGGTATAAGCCGGTGAATTGAACGATATCTCAGCTTTCTGTGGTGGGTTGTACCAAACAAGCATTTGCCGAGACTTAACCAGAATTCGCAAGTCGATGAACTCAATATCGCTGTCGATATTAAGCAAAATGTCTATGAGATTCTCTTTGTCATCTTCGCTAAAGGCACGGCCAGCCCCAAGCGCAAACATACCTTTATTTCCAGTTTCAATTACAGGGTGGACGGTAAAATCAAGTCGGTCGGTTTTCGTGTGGTGATATGCGAGCAAGGCCTGAGCTTTGATTTCTTGATTAAGCATCGTTTGGATCCTCAAGTGAAAGCTGGATGCGTTTCAGCAGCGCCATACAAGTGTTGGTACGATTGAGCACAGGTACTGTGATAGAAGATATGTCTTGAACTGTGCCAAGCGGAAGTCTGACATGCACATCTGAAACTTCGTGAAGATCAGCATTGAAGGAATCTAATGCATCCCTCGCCAAAGCTTCATGTCGTTCATCAGCCATTACCCATACGCAGTTGAAGAAACGGTCTGGGCTTCTCTCATAGCTTTCGTAATCTGAGTCTTCGTCTCTTTCGATGTGCACCATGCTAGCAATTTCTTGATGCGAATCAACCTGCTTACTACAGATTTCTAGTGCGTCATGTAAAGTATCGCAGAGAGTTCTGTACTGAGTTATTTTGTTGCCAGAGGCGCGAGCCTGACGTTTCAAAGACTCTATCTCTGCAAGCCGTACCTCGGCGCTGCTGCCACGACCTACCATATAGGTAAAGTTTCTATTAATGTCGTCCATCTGCCACATTATTTCCGCGATGTAGCTAGATTCATCATCACCGTGCTCTGCCAGCATCATCTCTAACCATTCGCAATCCTCAGTAGGTTCCTCTCTAAGGATCTCCGAAATCTCCTCGCGGCTTCGTCCCTGGATCCGCTCCTTGAATTCGTCGTAGCCCTCCGATGGACCGTAGCTATACTGGCCCCAGTGCCCATAGGCACTTGCAGGAGTATGGAACGGGACTAGGTAGTGGGACATTGCATCTAGAGTCTTGCAAAGAAGAATATGGATCTCTAAAAAGTCAGGAGTAATTTCGGGCCAATTCAAATAGAAGCGGTTTCTTTCGCAGGCCTGCAAATAAAAATGACTGCCTGACAAGAAAGTATCGAATGGTTCATAGGTGTAGACATTGCCCTTGTCAACAATGCGCTCTTGTCGATTAATGGCCGGCCAGAGCTGATCCAAAGCAGCGACCGTAGCCTTTTGAAGGTCGAAACCGCACTCCGGCCCCTTGGCTAAGATCGGGCGGAGACTTGTGGCGGACATCAAGCCAGCCTCGGTGACAGCCAGCGCTACAGTGGCGGCTTCCGTGATATCAACGAATGGTTGAGCTAGCTCTGCCACCATCCGGGCGGGATCTGTGATGGCCTCAGTAACCCGAAAGGCAACCTTAGACTCGACTGCCCGCAGCACCCGGTTAGTAACCAGGTGCAAGCCATAGCCATCGCCAGCGTCGATCAGGGGGGCAAGATCAGACTGCTGGATCAGCCCCCCCTTGAGTGCTTCAATGCACAGCGCGCTGTGCGACCGGAAGTCGATTTCATGCCCGTGTTCCAGCATGAACTGGCTGTTGATCCCGGCCCGTATGGCCGGGTGTGCGTCAGGGATTGTAAGCGTCGTTAGCGTGGGACGTGCGAACTGGAAAGGACTCCAGGCTTGCTGGGGTTGGACATGAGGTTCCACAGTCTCACCTGCTGCTGGCGGGTTAGGCAGCATTTGTTTAATTGCTGCTGGGGCAGGGGAGTGGATTTACCACTCGCCCATGCTTTGAGTTGGTCAAGGGGATCAGCCTCGATCTCCGAAGTTACCTTGGCGGAACTCATAGACTTGCGCGTCTCCTTGGATGATGGGTTCGGCAACCTTGCCCCCATTTAGACGGGGGAACATACGTGCGTAGTGCTTGAGCACTTCGTCCACGCTCATGCTCGGCTCAGGATCTGCTAGATCACGCCCAGCAAATCGAAAAATGCGCGTCAAGGTCAGAAGTACTGCGGCCATGGAAGCTCCTTAGAAGTGTTCAGCTGACATTGGGTTAGAGGCGGTAGCTGCGGTCGCTTGTTCTACCTGCACGACTGAGGCGCCTTGGCTGGAATCTTCAACATTGGGTGTCCGGGACCCGCCTGTAGGAGCGGGTGAAGGGGCCGACTTTGGAGAGCGAGCTGCCGCGAGCGCAGCGACGGACAACCGCTCGATTTCGTCAAGAGCACTGAGTCCTCGCGTTACCGCACGCGCGCTTTCGCCAATTTTCTGGACGAACGCTGTTTCTACTTCCTCAGGTGTACCGGTAATAATCAGCGGCCTTGAAATTGCGCTCCGAAGCTTGATGACTTCGTCAGATGCGTTATCAGGTGCAGCGCCAATTTCTGGTGAGTACACCAACTTAATCTTGCCCTCGCCAATGCCATTTATTTCCACGACCGCTTTTAAGCCGTTGGTGAGTACCGCGCCAACTGATTGAAGAAAAGTAGTGCTCATTGTAGGCCCTTCAAAAAATCTGAGTTGAGTTGCTATTTACTAGGTTTTGTGTGCGTCGAAATTTTCATTGAGTCGGGAAGGTATCCTTCCCAGCTGAAATCGTTGAACTCAAGAATGGCTTTAATTAAAACATCCGTTTTGGACAATGCAAGCTTTGAAAACTCTTTATTGCCTTTGACTTCGTCAAATTTTAAGTCAAATCCACTTGCCTTGCAGTCTGCAATTATTCCGGCTTTGGTCAGTGATCTTAGATAATTATCAGTGACCTTAAAGTGCATTGCTGGGTCCATGCCCGCCGCTTGAATAAAGGCTAACGATTGAGCCCCGGGAACCGACTGATGGAACAACTCACTACTGTCTTTTCGGAAAACCGTGCAGGCCGCTACCTGCGAAAGAATTTTTCCAAGTTCCTCAATCGGTCGGTTCGAGAGTTTCACCTCTACTGCCGCACGAGCATGGCCGTGGATGCTACTGGGGATGCCAGTCGTCTTCTGTAAGCGCTCCAGCAGTTCCTGTGGTAGCTCGTTACGCATGTCCAGGTACAGCGAAACGATTGAGATAGCGAGGGAGTAAGCGGGATTATCATTGATCGCCTGACAAGCCATCCTTGAGTACAGCCCAAAAGCCTCCTTGCGGATGGCCTTTTTGACCTCTTGGGGCTTAGCTTTCTCGGCAGTTACCTCCCCGCTGGCAGTGGCTGGCGCTGGACCTTGGCCAGCCGTTGGGTGCTGAAAATTTGTATGCGGCGACTCCGATACTCCAGTGCTCGGAGCTTCGTTCACGCTTGCAATTAGCGCTCTATATGCCGTGTTGTGCTGGGCATTACAGGCTTTATTGAAGCAGTGGCCTCCAATAATTTTCCCCTGTTGCCCCGGCTTGGTGCTGACGACCGCGCCGTAGGTGGCGCAGCCAGTGCATGCTGCGAACTGCTCGGAGCCGACGCCGTCTGCCCCCGTTTCTTGGAGCAGTACATAGCCACCATCAGGAAGTGTCATGTCGGTGTGTACCACACCAAACTCTTTTTCTGCCTCGATCAGCCGTACATCGATCAGCTGGCTGACCTTGCTGTCCCAGCATGTTCGGTTCTGGCACTTGGCTTCACCGATCGACGCACTGAACAGGTCGGCGTACAACCCGCTGTTGTGCTGGCATCCTGCGCAGTCGGTCGTGTCGAAAGGTGCAGTACTGATTGCAGCGTTCATCTCCATCAAGCGGTCACGGGTTTGAATGACCGAGAGGCTGCGCTCGATGATCTTGGCGCAAATGGTACGCTGATCATCATGGGTCATCGGAGCCAACAGTTCAGCATGCCCCAGTTTAAGGTCACCCTGGAGCAGCGCATCAGCCACTTCATCGCAGCACTTGGATAGCAGCACTCGGCTGTCTAGCTTTGTACGACTCCAACCTAACACCCGGCACACTTCGGCATGGTCGTTGTTGTGGTCAGCCAGCATCACAACCGCGTGGAATGCCTCCTCAATAGGAGTGAGATCCGCTCGCTGCAGGTTTTCGATAGCTGCCGCCATGCGCGCTTCGGCATCGCTCATAGGACGGATGTCAGCCGGGATGTCGAGTAGTCCTACCTCACACGAAGCGTCGAAGCGGGTGTTGCCGAACACCACCTCGTAGCGTACGTCAGCACCTTCAATAGGTCGTAGCAGAATGGCTTGTAGCACGCCAGCATCTTGGATGCTTGCCCTCATGCTTTCGTATTTCGCTTTGTTTCTTCCACGGCGAGGGTCGATGAGTGGGTTGCGGCGAATCTGGTTAAGCGGAACTCGCTGGACGCCAGTTTGGACTGGCATTGACGCAGCTGATTGTTCAATAGTTTGGCTTGTCACGGGAAGTCTCGCTCTTACAACAAGTGAGGTGGGAAGGCGCAACCTTTTGATCATGGGGCGCAGTTCGACTTCACTAGAGTCACATACTTTTTTGCGTATTCAAGTCGCCCTGAAAAATATGTTTTAGAGGATGAGAGCGAGGAACCCCGCAAGAATGCGGGGCGCTAGTTATTGGGTGGTGATTGGAATTTTACTGCGTTCACTTCTCGGGATATTCCCGCAGCTACATATTATTACGAGTTCTGTTTGATAGCTGCCCAACCGTCGCACGCATAGATCACGTTGACCGTATCAGTCTCCATTCTGTGGAGTAGGTCGCAACGATAACGGTCAATCCAATGCCTTAGGTCACTTCTTGACTGGCCTGCTACAATCTTGCCTACGTTGACCATGGCACTTTTCGTAGCTTCTTCAAAAATAGGAATCATCACGCCATTGTTTTGCAAGTTTTTCTCAAAACGGGCGTGATATTCCAAAAGTCTTTTTTTGAAGTCTAAATTCTGAGAAAGCTTCTCCTCAGGCCGAACCATGTCGTTACTGTCCTTTGCCTTTCGATAAAGGTCGCACAACATCTGATCGTAGCGTTGCATAGCTTTGCTGAGGGTAATTCGCTTGTTGTCTGTCAGGCGTTTCCCAGGTGTTTGAGGCATCACTGCGTCCCTCTACTTCTAAAAAGGATACTCGTCTACGCGCTGTTAACTATTTTCTGGGTTGAGTGAGTTTAAGAGAATCTCCAATAACTCCAAGGATATGCTGGTATTCGGTACGCTCAAGCTTTTCGCATAAGGTATAACATCGCGCAGCAGTTTAAGCTCCTCGAGTTGTGCAGGTGTGAGATGCTTTTTGGGGCTTGGCGTTTTTTGTCTCGCCATGTTGTTAGATTTCCTGCGTTAGATTGAACATGTCAATCTGACCATTATCTTTATGCAGTTTCGACGTATTAAGAGGATGGCCTAACTGACGACGAATCTCTGATAGCCAAGCCTTATATGGGCGATTTCGACGCGCTCCCCAAGGATAAGCCGCATTAAGTGCCTTTCTAAGCGCTGGTAGATCCCCTCGGGTGTGCTGACGAAGAACCTCTGCAATTATGGGGGCTGCTCTGTCTGCCCATGACATATCGACTCTCCTTGCTGCTTTGAGTGTACACCAAGGCGCCCAAGAGTTGGCCTCAATGTCCGACATCCTGGGCTTTGGGGTAAACCATCTTCATCGAGGGCTGACCTAGTCAACCCGCCAGCGCTCTTAAGCGACCTGCTCCGTTTAGCGCGATGCCATCGCTGTTGAAAGCTTGCACCAGCGTGCTCGCTGTACCTTTCAGTGTCACCATCACGCCTAGGCTCTGTTCCAAGAGGGCCGTAATGGTGAGGTCAGTTCGCACTGCCTCAAGGCCGTCATCGAGCTCTGCGTTGGGGGCGAGGTACTGGACACGCATTCCAACCGCTAACCAGCCGAACTGTTCCAACTGCTTAGTCGCCATAAAGAAGATCTCTCGTTGTAGAAGCGCCTGGCCCGTCTTTTCCACTGGCAATGCCCGGTGCAGGGCCGGAGAGATGGAGGGGGCGTTTGAATTCATGGTAAGTTTATTACTTGTCCGTCCTTGAGCTTTGTTGCAGAGTAGGTGACGCTATCAAAGCGTTATACCGCTTCGTCAAGATGCGTTGCAGATAGTCAGCGTCATTAACTGCATCCACGCAGTCTAGGGAGAGCGCATGGCTCAATGCGTCGCGAAGCCAGTTGCTGGTGCCGGGATCATTCAATACCTTCTGAATTTCTTGCTCTGTGTCTGGTAGCGAGGGTTCATCGAAAAATGAAGGTCCAGGCGAGTCCGGAACATAACTGAAGGTGTAGCCGAAGTCGTCGTCATGATATGTACCGGAATCTTTACCTGCCTTCAGATCGGTGAGTACCGTTTCGAGTAGGTAGACCAAAGACGCGCTGGTGCTGTGCCGTGTGCCTTGGACTTGAATAGTGATTTGCTGCAGTGGGTACGCGTGTTCAATCCAGCGTTGACTTACCATGTGAAATCCCGTCCTTTGCCAGAAGTTTATCGCTCAATAATTCAAGGTGACGTAGCAGCCACCCTGATTTAATGATTTTCCCATGGAGAGCGCCTTGGACAAGAAAAGTTCTGACAGAATATTGCGAAAATCATTTGTCGCAGAGAATCTTGACTGCGCGAATCAGGTTACGTTACGTGCAACCAGCCCGGAGGTAGCTATTTCAGAGGTATTCGTCGTTGTCGAGGTCGGACAGGCTGTCTGCAAGATCGATGTGCACTGGTACCATGTCTGCGTCGTCAATGACCACGAACGAGCTTTCAGTATCCTGGCGGCCCTCAGCGATGCTTGCAGAGAAATGCTGGTCTGCTACGAACTGAGCAGCTGCCTTGTGATCACCATCACAATCAATCTCAATAGTCCAACTAACGGTATACGTTGGCATGCATAATTCCTCATTAATTATTGGATATGAGGAATGCTATATTGAAGTTTTCAACAAGCAAGCGCACGCCGCTGGCGTGAGCCAATTGGCTCCAGCGGTGTGCACAAGAATTAGGTCGTTGTGGAGAATAGAAAGGCGGGCCGGCGGTTGAGCACAGGGCCCGCTTTCTGGTGGGTTACGATATCGGGATGCGCCGACGAGCAGCACGCACTTCGTCAAGAATCTGGAAGATCGGGGATTCCGGATCTGCTTCGCGGCTTGACGCCTGATCGAGCAGTCCCTTTAAGCGCTGCAGTTGCTCGGATTCGAGGTACAAAGGGTAGCGGGGCGCAGCTAGCGTTGTCGTCCCAACGTGCGGTAAATACGGCGTAATCGTATTTCCAACGAGTGCACTGATCGCCACTACCAGCGAGTCGGAGAGCCTGTAGATTTCTTCGTTGACCTCAGCCTGGCGTGTTGGGTCGTTTGTCAGCGCGTGTGCTTGTGCATGTAACTCACGTAGCGTGCTGATCACTTCCAAGTGACCCTGCTCCAAAATGATGTTCATGAGTGCTCCTGATATTGGTCCGCCGCTGCGCACCTTCTGTTCCAAGTCAAGAGAGGCGTTCGCGCACCGTCCTGCGACCACAGTTTAGTGTCCAGCAGGCGGTTTGGCAGCTGTGGTACCTACTGCCCGAGTGGCACCTCATACACGCCAAAATGCTGATAGTGTGAAGCAACGATGCCGGCGGGATGACTGGTTCGCCATGCCTCCACCTTCGCGTTGTAGTCCTTCCAGGCCTCATCGCTGTCTTGATCGAAAGGTAACTCAGGCGGACTGACATGGTGATCGATCAGCTTTTCCAGCCACCCGTCAGCCCTAGCGCGGTCAGTAAAGACCTGTAGCGGTATAGGCTGCTTGTGATCGTAGACAGCAGCTGTGGCCATAACTAAAAAAACGTTGCCCATCGGTGACTCCGTTGAAGAGTTCGTCATACGCCAGTCTGCCCTTGACGGCTACGCTTGACCTTTCGCGCGAAAAGCTTCAGTTTTTCCTGCTTGGTGAGCTGATACTTTTCATCAATGGTAACCGTGGTCGTTATGTAGTGGTTTCCTGTGTAAACGCTCACATCTTGCTTGCGCTTCAGCAGCAGCTGAAAGCTGGGAGCCCCTTCATCTGCATCCGAATTCGGTGCCCCGACGATCCAGAATTTAAGTTCTGGCACGATATCCGTCTGTTTCTGAACGATCAGATTCCCCTCCTTGGGGCCTACCTGGTAGATATGAACCGTTAGTTTGCTCTTATGAGAGGCATCCACCATGCCAATCAAAGTCCCTTTAAGATTCGCAGGAAGCTTGATCTGCTTCCGGATCTCCCGGCACCACCGGTGTAGAGTCTCTGCTTGTGCCTCAAGGCGTGTCTTCTTTGTCGGCTCTTCTGGTTTCTCGTTGTTCATTTCTTCTACCTGGAGTCCTTGTGTGTCGCCCCGCTCTTGCGGCCGAAGCAGAGCTGGGCCTGTTCCTAGAGCGCCTGGTCGTTAGTTCAGGTACGGCTTTGGGTTGAGCGGCTGAGGATAACCTGACTGAGCGCTCACGTCCCCTCGCCCGGGCTTCGGTGCTGCGTTCACTGTGGCCGCAGCGCCGGCAGAGATTAGGGCCGGGATCAGCGTGGTCATGCTTCGTATCGATGACGCCCCGGTTCACCGGGGCTATAGCGGCTAAGCGGTTACAACTGCTCAATAAAGCGGGTGACTGATTCAATGGTTGGCTCTTTCAGGCCGTGATACGCATGAAAATGAAAGCACTCGTCATCTTCGTCCCACTGTGTTAGCTGGTCTGCATCGAACGACCAGCGCTTTTCCAAATGGGTAAGTTCGGTCCACTCCGCGGTTGCGATAGTGCTGACGACATTGAACTGGTCAACTAAATCGAGGTAATCCACCAGTACGCGGATCGGCGGCATTCCAACGTTGTCCAATCCTTCGGCGTCGGGGGTGTTGAGGTAGAGTGCATTGCTTACAGCGGCAAGATGAACGTCTGCCTTTGCCGCGCACTCAGTCTCAGCATCGGAGAACGAGCTGTAAGCGCCAAAAATGACGTTCCATTTACGCCCATGGTTCACCAACCTTTCTGCTGTTGCAGCGGTCATGAATTCAGCCTTAGTGATTTCGTGCGGTGCCATTTCATATCCTCAGTGATAGCTTAATAGAGGATGATTCTGAACTAAAACTTCTTTGGATCAAGTTTGCTCAGAAGCTAAAAAAGCTTATGGCGCATGAAATAAATTAGTCTTTACCATGGGTGGCGTGTTGGGGAATTGATTTCTGGGTGAGCGTCTTCCGGCGCCTGGGCTTTATAGGGCGCACAGATCGCGCCTGCCTCTACAGCCAGTTCCCGGTTTTCAGGCCGGGGCTTGGGTGCAATGCAACGGGGCGATAGTTTCCCTTAGCAGTAATGGAACTTCAGGAACTTGCCTTTAGGGAGTGGAATCCAAACCCAGCCTGCAAAGTCGTCACCCGACATACCCCCATTGCTGTACTGGTCCAGATAGATGTAGCGGAATGCAGTGCCCTTTTCGTCCTGGCGGTGACCACCGTGGCTATCGACAATCTCGAACTCTGAGGTGTAGTCGCAGTTGGCAATGAAGCCTTCAATGTGCTTGAGCTTCCGGACCCCTACGATCGTTGCGACATATGCCAGCGCCTCATCACGCTTCCGGCTCTGTTCACGGTCATGTTCAAGCGCTGAGGCGTTGGCCTCTTCCATGATCTTCAGGTAATCAGCGTCATTTATTCGAATCATCTTGCCTCCGTTGTAAACGGGTCAGCTAAGCCGAACCCAGAACTCATACAAAATCCACATTAGAGGCAGGACAAGTAGCCAGCCTTCGCAAGCCTTTTCGGCAACCCACTTTAAACATTCCATGGTCATTCTCGCTCAACTGGTGTGGTACTTGATACAGCCGGCCTTGCTCTCGAAAGGTCTGCTACAGAGGTAAGCTCACGAACACTGGGGAGTTTGCTGCCGCAGCGTAAAGTTCGGCAGTGTCAGTGCATTCCGCCCATACTGCAGCACTGATGCAGCCAGCGTTCTCGATATCAACCTCGCCGGTATCACTGATCGTGGCAGAATAGATTTGACCGTTCTCAAGGAATACAACCTCGTCATCCCCGAGGCGCAGAGCCCTACCAGACTGCCCGTCCAAGGCGGCTGTCAAGGCATCAAGCGCTGAAATAAAGGTCAGGTTTTCCGGAGAAATTGTCATTGGTCGGCTTCCTCAGTGATTCACTTCAATGAGGGGACTTTACCCTATAAAGGGAGGGGTTCAAGCCAAGTGCCGCGGTGGACACACCGCACAACTACAAACCCGAAGGTCATGGGCAATTGAGGGTGACGCTGGCTGCGTCACACCCCTTCGTTGTAAATTGACTGGCAACTTCGCCTGTTGATGGCCAAGAGCTGTTAAGGCTCTTCTTCTGGGATCAGCAGGACTCCAATCAACTCCGCCAACGCCAACAACTGAGCAAACGTGTCCGGGTCGTGTTGCAGGTCCCGCCCCACATCATGCTCTAGAAGGGCGCCCTCACCCAGACGATCGCCGAAAAGGACGAAGGCCAGGGCTTGGTCATCTTGGCGAGAAACCCAGCGCAGTCCGTGCGCCTCTGGGGCGAACTGATGAATCGCCTTCGCCCAGGATCTGGTGTAGCCATACTCCGATGCCGGGGTCTCGATCAGGTGCTGGCGCTCGATGCCCAGCCGCCGGAGCGCTTTGGTCGAAAGGTCCACAAGGGTCAGCTCGTGGGCTGTATGGATGACAGAGTGTTTCAGCCCGTCGAGTCGCTTTTGCTGAAAAGTCTTCAGTCCAGGGGAGTAGCTCACATCATGGAATGCTGTCTCCATCACTGCGCAGTGGAACGTGCTCCCCGCGTACAGGGTCGGGACGATAGCTCCCGCAGCCGTGGCGATAGGGCTGAACCGAGCGTTGCCGCCTCCAGTGGAGTTGTACTCAGTCGCACCGAACCGTCCCTGGTGTACGCGGTGCAGCAATGTGCCAGCGGGAAGGGAGAAATGGGATAGGTGCAGTGTGGCCGGCGGCTCATCAGGTTTGGACTGATCAGCCATGCGAGATCTCCGACACTTCTTCCCGCGCCGCTTCGATCACACGATCTGGATCCGAGCGCAGCAAATCCTGTGGTCGCTTGGATGCCAGCCAACTGTTATCGGACATGAACCAGTACGCCATCTGCCAAGCGTCCTTGGCTGATTCGAGCACCATGATCACGTCCTTCAGCTGAGACAGTGGTCGATAGCCGCGCATCTCATCCAGGCCGTACATGGGGAAATAATCCGTGCCGTTGTGGGTGATGGCAAAGATACGCTTCTCCCGCTTCCATTTACTCGGCTGCGAGGACGGATTGCTGGCGCTGAGCTGGGCCAGGCCGGCGATCTCAGATGCCGTGACCCAATCGCCGCTTTTGAGCACAGCGGTTTTAGCCTTCATCAACATCTTGGCCTGGTGGAGCTTTGTTGAGGAGACCGGCTCCGGCGGCACCATGACTTCTACGAGCCGGTGTATGGCCTCAATGCTCAGCCAACGCGTCCGCTGGAGAAACTGCTCATTCACCATGTCGATGGTGTGCAGATAAGCCTGAGCCGACGTCTTCGAGGGAGTGTTGACGGCAATGACGATTTGGAAAACCTGTGCCTCATCGTCCAATTCCTCTACGTACTCAAGGGGCTCCGAGAATCCCTCTATCTCGTTCAGGGCGCGGTACTGATCCCGTTCATCGAACAATACGACTGAACGACTGATCTTCATGACTTCTGCGGGCTCTGCCATAGCGAACTCCGTGATGATTGATATTACCGATCTGGATAATAACCAATCTAATCCCGGGGTGGATGGAGAGCAAGGGGCGCCGATGGGTGGTGGCCATACAGGTAGCAGCGTTATCCAGTGCGGCGACGTAGCCCACTCAACGCCTCGGCAACGTTCCTCTGCTTTCTCGGCCGCGGTGCTTGGACACGTCGATCAGAGTGTAGTCCCAGCAGGAGGGCAGCATCAGTCGTCGCTGCGCCCTTGAGTAGCTTGACTAGGTTGCCCTAGGACCTTACGTTGCCTGCTAGGGAGCAAGGAGTTCCGTCATGCCTTATTACGACCACCGCTGGCACCTGTTCACTAACGAGGAACGCCGGCGTTATGGGGAGTCCAAGCGCCAAGCATTAAGCGAAAGGCTCAGCAGGGCATGGCACGCAAAATGGCTGAGTAAAGCCGGTCTGAAGCAGCGACTTTGGAGTGACAAGGCGATAACCCTGTTTCTTGATGATCCCTGTGATGCCGGCCCTATAAAAGCGTGGCCCCGTGAAAACGTGCTGCAGGTGGAGAGCAGTCCTGAGTTCAAAGCCTGGATGGTTCAACGGCGAACCTGGTTAGCCGCTCGGGGAAAGCTGGCGCCTGCACCGGCAGTGGAACCAGAACTGGAGACGTTGCCGGTAGAAGAAGGTTAACCCCTGCTCGCCTAGCCTGCCGGTAACACGGATGTTATTCAGATAACCTTACCCGGGGGCTCGAGAAGAACGCTCCAATTACTGCCTCAAACCCATCCCACGACCCCGCCAAGCAATTTCAGTCGGTGACATGACACCGATGCCTCCCGGTACTCGCAAGATGTTCCGTATAATCACCTGTCGCAGCAAGTTACGACATCCTGCCTAGAACTGGTGGATGTCTGCGCGAGGGGAGTGCAGCGGCCATTCAAGCCATCCGTGGGGATTTTTTTTGATCATTCGCATTACCAACAACGACGACCTCTGGCAGGTCTACGAGATCTCGCAACCCAACGGATTGGAGGGAGCGATACAACTCGCCTGGCAGAAGATCACTGCCCTCCGACCTGATCACTTCGCGCGAAGCCAAGCGATCCAGGTAATGAGCAGGGTGGGAATCCAAGGACCGCTTTCTGCAGCGGCCCAGGCCAAACGCGAGCTGCTGCAGGCTGCTGCGATCGAAGCACGTGAGGTCCTGCCGGTGGCACTCTGCATGCACCTTTACAATGAGCACGCATATGGCGCCAGTCTCGCAGAAGCAGAATCAGTGTTGACGACGCCAGCCGGTGCCGTGCCCGGGGCATGGATCACTGTTGGTCATTACCCAGTGGCAGGCGAGAGCCAGTTGCCGGCGGGCACGGAACAGAGCATCTCTCGGCGGGGTAACAATCTGGTAGCGATCTGGGATCGGCTGGACCAGGCCAGCAGGCACGCAGCGCTACTGGTGCAAATCAACAAGATACGTAGACGTGCACTCGATAATGAGTTTTAAGGGCTCCCAAATCATTCTGGTTGGCGATTCGGAGTCAAGCCATCACAACTGAAATCGGCTTACTGACTTGATATCGGCTTTTTCTGCGAGATACTAAAGCTCCGATTTATAGAGATTCAGTTGATGACTTCCCTATCCCAAAAGTGGATTGTCGGCCATCCACCCCATAGCCTGGACTCGTGCTGGGTACAGGTTAAACCTTACATTCTGGAAAGAGGCGAGCCTGACACGGCGGTGTTACTCGCCGTTTCAGATGGTCAGAACTGGTGTGAGTCGAGTTGCTGGCGCGGTGTTGCGCACTACGATGAACCTATTCTCGACAAGATCATTGCCTACATACCATACCGAGTGCCAGAGGCTCCCAACTGGGCAGGGTAGCGAGCGACGCTATCTTGCATAGATCGCGCGCTTTTGTTCGTACTCTGTGCGAGCTGCAGGTGACGTCAGGGGTTTTGCGCAGTCCACACCTTGAAACATCATTTGATCGGCCGGTACTAGACCCAGTTTCACCGCTAGTGACGGTGAGTGCATGCCCGCGACATAAATAGGAGATTCACCTATCAGCGCGAGGGTGTCTACCCGTCCGCTTGAAGCCCCCAAGGGGGATACAGATGTAGTTGGTAACCGAAAAATCGGCTCATTGGAGGGCGAAATCTGGCCGCTATCCAAAAGTTTTACGAGCTCATAAAGCCGAATCTTAGTAAATAATTCTCGGTGGTTGCTAACTGCTGCATTTATGAAGCCGTACCATCGAGCGTTGGAGGCTTGCTGCTTTGTACGACGAGAGCGCGCATAAGCTTGAAAATGATTATAGTCACCTAAGTTAGCGTAGTAGCACTCGACCTCCGAGCAGGCCCGCAGTACCGCCAAACTTTCTTTTGAAATAAGCGACTTACTTTGAAGCTCTGCGTACCGATCGTATCCATCCAGCGCAAATGAAAAAAATGTCGCAGCACGCGCAAAGGTCTCCTCATCACCTTGACCACAAGATGTCTGATAAGCCCTGGCTACAGCGACTAGGTCACTGCGAATCTGCGGGGATACGAGTGATGCAATTTGCATATATCCACCTCTATAAATTTGTATTTATACCACTGCTGGTAGCTATTGAGAATCAAATTTTTAATGGTACAACTATCTAACCATCTGGATAAATAAGGTCTGAAGGTGCTGAAAGTCGATCAAAATAGGCAGTTAGCAAGAACGCTAAATCGCTACCTGGGCACCACATCCGCGGCCGGGCCTTGCCGAGAGAATGTCATAGGCGACCCAGGATGCCGCTGGTGCCCATTGACCGAGGGCTGGGTGATTGTTCTGCCGCATGACGCCCTCGGACAAGCTTCCGTGCTGGAAGCGAGCTTCAAGAGACAAGGATTCATGACCTTAAGCCATGCCACCACCGACGGTGGCTGGGAGCTAAATGCCTATCTACCAGGACAAGGGCCAAAGCTACAGTAAACGCTTTTTTATCCTATCGCTGTACGCGCGGTCCGAAGTTTTCCTACAATTCCTGCGCCATGTGATCACCACGCCCAGCGTAGCTGGGCCTGGGGCGCATCAGACAATATTAGGAGTGAGTGATGTCGTACGGAAAACTTGTTGCCATCGTAGTCTTCTGCGCGCTCGCCGCGACGCCATTTTTGATGAAGCACAGGAGTGCGCAGGCAGAGTCCTCGAGGCTCAAGCTGTATTGCGACACGGCGCCAGTAGAAGCCGCACGAGACGGCGTCGACTGCGTTCACTACAAAAAAACCAGGCGAGCACCTTGATGCAATTTTTGGCGGGTGCCCTTGAAACGCGTTTTTTTTGTAGTTGAATGCACCTATCACCCAATGAGGTTGCACACATGAGCAAGACAAAACGTTCCGGATACGATCGCAAATACCTCGCCGGCGCCGAGATCTGGCAAGAGTGGCGTAAGGAAGCCGAGCAAGCCGCGGACGAAAACTCTGCTGCGGAATGCACTTCGATGATCACAGAGCTGACCTCGAAAAATGCCAGGCTTGTCCAGGCTCTTGATGCTTTTGATCAAGTCGGCCTTGGAGCCACCTATGCGAATGAGCGGCAAGATGCCTGGGCAGTGATCATCCTCGATCCACTTGAGGATACGACTAGCATTGCAGGCGCAAGCTACAGGTATCAGTTGTACGATCGTGAAGGTTTCATCGGGCACGGTACCTACCCTTGTCCTTATGCAGCTATCGCTGAAGCATTTGATATGGGCTACGTCAGTTCTTGCCCTTCACAGCTCGATGAAATCGCATCGTCGAGCCTTTGGCAGCAGGGGATGGCCAACGTCCACGAGGCTCAAGCATCGTGGTTAAAGGTTGTCGGGTCTGATTGACTTGGAACTACCGTAACCGTAGTGCTCGCTCCGACATCGCCTCGGCTAAAAATGGTAGAGTGCTTGCAACGCGAGCCTATTCAGCGGCACTGGTACTGGGTCTCCCTTCACTGTCAAGGTCCAATATTGGCTGCGATTGAATCTCGCACTTGCTGGTTTCTGCGAGAGCCCACAGATGTTGAGCGATGCAAGCAAAGTGTTCGCCTTCGGCGACATGCACAAAGAAATTTTCAATTTATTCAAACAATTCGACAGCGTATTGATCATGGAGCGAGAAGACGCTGAGAGCTTTTCAGCGTTGATTACATTCGACCAAGAGTCACTACACTCTAACATTATCGATTGCAGTCTCCGTGCTGGTGATGATTTTGCTGTGCGGGTGATGACCCTTCGCGGGGATCCTGTGCTGCATATAGGCTTCAAAAAGACTATCAGATTCAACGTTTCATACGCTGACTGCATGACCCGAATTGATGGGCTCGGCCGGCGCTGTTTAGTTTTTCGCGACTACAACCGAGTCTGTTGCATTTATGGTTCGACCGACAGCGCTCAAAGCAACATGTTGCAAGGTTGTGAGCACATGTTGAAAAGCGTTCTCCATTGGCGCAGTGGCGAGTTGAAATTAAAGAAGGCTAAAGGATAAAGATATATTGAATACCCCAACGACCAATCAATCTGCTCAGTTACCGGACAGCCATGATCGCGGTGATATCTCGGAGCTACCTGGTGCCGGGAATATAATCGGCGCCAAAAATGACTTCGAGGCAGTCCGCGAGTGGATGAAAGCAAAGGGTAAACGGTCGGGGAACACGTTCAAAAGCTACAGAACGGAAGCAACCAAAATTCTTCTATGGATGATGGAGAACAAGCACACCTTCAATAGCCTGACGGTTGAGATTGTTCATCGCTACTTCAACCATTTGGCTTGCCCTCCAGCTCACTGGATCAGACCTGCTAAGGCAAAGAAGGGCCAGAAGTTGACCGACTTTCAAATAATGCGCGGAGGGGCGTCCAATAAATCCATCGCGTATAGCCGAACAGTATTGATTGGGCTTTGCCGGTATCTCTGCGCCGCGGGGTACATTCGATTGAACCCCTTCGAACTGTCTCACCGGCCGGCCGTTGTGTCGGCCGCGGAGCAAGAGCGCTACCTCTCTGTTGAAGCCTGGAGCTACCTATGGAGTTACATCTTGTCCATGGCATCCGGTACGGCTATTGAACAGAAGCACGCCGATCGGACTCGTTGGCTCTTTGCTCTCTTCTACTACACAGGGTTGCGCATCGATGAGGCCGTAAAAGGGAAGATGTGCGATTTCGTGAGACGTGATGACACCTGGCAACTGAAGGTTGTGGGAAAGGGGTCAAAGGCTCGATTCGTCACAGTCAGTACAGCGTTGCTCAGTGAGGTTACTCGCTTCAGGAGGCTCTGCGACCTACCTGCGTACCCTCTACCCGCTGAGACCGTTCCCCTGATCCCCCGGCTGACGCACAAAGGGCCAGTAGGGCTCTCTGTTCGGGCTGTGCAAGCTATCGTCACGGAAGTTGGCGCCCGCGCAGCGGCAACTTGCGGGGACCAACACCTGGTGGCTCAAATCAGCTCTATGACAGCGCACTGGCTGCGGCACACTAATGCGACTCATAGGCTCATGGCAGGGGCGAGCTTGGAAACCACCCAGGACGAGCTTGGCCATGCGGATCCGCGTACTACCCGGATCTACGCCAAAACATCCAGCACCGCCAGGCGCGAGGATGCGGAGAAACTGAGCCGCTTAAAAACGACACCATAACTTCAGCGTTATTTTGCAATTCTGCACAATTTCAAGCCGTTAGACGGCCGGTTGAGCCGTGCCCACAATAAGGTGAGGAGCGAAAGATGATCCTGTTCTATGTGATGAATGAGTTTGGTAACGGCGTTGGCTTTCTCAGTAAAGCGGATGCGGACTATGCCGCCACGGGGATATCGAATTCGATGTATGTAAACCAGCTCGCTGTGGCGTTTCGAGATTCAGAGGAAGCTGAACCTGGCCAAGTGTTCCCTATCAAGGAAATCGTACTTCCGGATGAAATAGCCGAAAACTGAACAGGAAATTGCTCAGTTTTCACCTGTGATCTAACTGGACGATTGTAGGATGCGGCTGATCAGTGACGGAGGATCTAAACGCATGACAGACCCAAGCATCGGCGTAAAAGAGCGAGGCCGCGGGAAAGGACCAGCATCGAAGTTGGCTATGGGCGCCTTGCTCCTTGCAGCGGCAGCCACGGCCTTTTCTGCGGCCACGTGGATGAGAATGAACGATGCCTTGAAGCAGGGCCGTGAGCTTTCGCAACGTATTCAGGGGATCCAGCCATGGGCATACAACGCCGGCGAGTTGAGCACTGCCTTATCGATCTATGGCGTAGCGAAGCCAGAGGGTAGGGGGGTGGTACCCGGTTTGGAGCTCATCAAAGCTGAACGCGTGTACGGTAGCGACACAGCAAAGTTCCAGATCTTGCTGTACTCCGACTTCGAGTGCCCTGCATGCGCGGCTCACCATCCAGAACTGATGAGCCTGGTGGACACCTCGGGGGGCAACATCTCACTAACGTTCAAGCATGCTCCGGCTCACGGGCAACGCTCTATGGATGAAGCCATCGCCGCCGAGTGCGCTGCCCTGCAGGACGGCAATCGAGGCTTCTTCAATATGGCTTCACTCATCTTTGAGACAACAACTGGGAATGGCGCCGGCGTTGACAGACCATTGGGCTCCCTCGCTAAAGAGCTGAAACTGGATCAGCGCGAATTCCTGCGGTGCATGGACCAACAGATTCCGGTGAGTAAGGTCCGCGCAGATCTTGAAGAAGCGATCGGGCTCGAGGTTCAGAAAACTCCCAGCCTGCTACTTGTCTACAAGAACAAGCACGCTCTCCTGCAGGGACGCTACACCCCGGATCAGATCATGAGCGTTTTCTACGAGCTGACTGGAGATAAAGCAGACCAGGAGCGCCAGGCGCCTGGAGCCAACCCGCCATGAGCCTCACGGCGAAAACGCGTAATCGCTTAATCATTGGCGCAGTCGGAGCAGTCGCCCTGGCTGCTATCGCGTTAAGCCCGGGGCCCAACTCAGAAAGGCAGACCAGTGTCAGCAGCGTGAGCCCGGAAGGACCTGTTTCACCGATTATCCGTGACGACACAGTCAGTGAGTCTGCTGGCGCCGAGACCTCCGGCCAGTCGAATGCCATCGTTATGAGCAGCTCTGCGGTAATCCAAGTTGGCTTCTCTCCTGGTAGTGGTGCGACGACAACAGTGCTGAACATCATCAACGGGGCGGAGAGTGAGATCCGACTTGCTGGGTACTCATTCACCAGTCCAGCTGTCGTTCGCGGGCTCATAGAGGCCAAAAAAAGGGGGGTCGACGTTAAAGTTGTAGTGGATAAAAAAGGCAATGCTACGAACTCCGCTAGCAGGCAAGCGCTCAATTTCCTTTCTGTGAACGGCATTCCAGTAAAGCTCAATGGCAATTATGCAATACACCACGATAAGTTCATCGTTGCCGACCGAGCCCATGTGCAAACAGGCTCCTATAACTATTCGAAGTCTGCAGAAACCCGTAATAGTGAAAACGTGATCGCTGTGTGGAATGTGCCGAAGCTGGCTGAAAAATATTTACGCCATTGGGAGTCACGCTACTCCGAAGGCACTCTATGGAAATCTGACTACTAACCCGAGGCACCGCATGACACAAATGAACGACACCGATCAGGATGTTACTGAGACCACCGAGAACATCGCCGGTGAAAAGCGCGAACCAGCCCCCCAAAAAGCCAAAAAAATTAAAAAGGCAGCGGTCACTACGGTTTTGGTCCTGGTTGGAGCAGCTTGCGTGTACTCAATTTTTTCACCCGACAATGTTCCCTCAAAGGAAACGGCAGCCCAAGCACAGGGGGCACCGGAAGTTTCAGAGCCAGGGCAGGCGCTGAGCGAGGGATCTGAAACTGGTGCTGAAGATTCAGCAGGCAGTGACCAATCTGAAAGTACAGGCCGCCCCGTGCTAAATTTCTTTGGCCAATCCGTAGAGCAAGTCAACGATACCGCGGCTGCCGAAGCATCGACGCAGACCAGTACGCCGGCTCCAACGCCCATAGTGAAGCCGCTGCTCGATGATCAACATGGCCAAGAGCAGCTCCCTGAACCAGCCTCGCGCGCTGCAGCGCCTGCTGAAAAAGCCATCGATGACACCGCGGCCGTACCGGCCAGGTCGGATAGGGTTCAGGGTCACCTGACAGAAGAGCAACAGGCTCGGAACGAAACCTTGCACGCCGCTTTCTCAACTCCCCCAGGACCTCAAGCTGCTGATGCAGGAGTCAATGGTTCGGCTGCGCGGGAAAATGCTGCGTCTGCCTATGCTGAGGCGCTCTACCCGCATGTAGACCCAAAGCCGGCGACCTCGACGACGGTATACAGCTCGCATCTCTCCGCGGCTGCAGTCGGTACCGTGGTCAAAGTCAAGCAGTCGAACGATGGGTTGCAATTCGTGAAGGTGGCCCAGGGCCTCCCAACGAAAATCAGATTGCTACCCGATTCTGAAGCGAAACCTCAAGCTCTGCTTACCAACGAGCGGGAGTGGGTGGTCAAGCTATTCGCTGCTGATAACCTAATTGTGGAGCTCAAGCCAAACGCCTCACCTAACGCGGCTACGGATCTGGTAGTGAAGCAAGGCGACAAGTACTACACGCTCACATTGGTTGCTACGAGGAACCCCGCGGAGAGAGTGAACACTGTTATCTACGGGAAGTAGTTGACAGGCAAATTTTTTTGGCTTGCTGGGGCTTGATTTGTTGGATAATTTGTGCTCTTATTCACAAATAGTCAGTCCCAGCTAATGCTCCTGGATGACAGAGAAATTCATATGTGTAGCAGCGCTGCACATTTGTATACTGGAATCGCGCCAGTTAAAATACAGCGGGTACAACCTTTCTAACGCTTTTTAATAAATGCGTCACCCAATAGAGTTGGCATAAAGCCAATCAACAATCAGGCTTTCAAAACACCCGCTCCGGGTGTGTAGGCAATTCTGCCACGTTAGCCAATTAAACCCACAGGGGAATAAACCCTGCCGGGTTCATTCTCTTGTGGTCCAAGGAGAATGAAAAATGCTAAGCCTTCTTAATCGTTCGAAAACCACGCCGATCCGCCCACAAGCAGAGCGTCTGTTCCGTAAGGAACTGACATTGCCTGAGCGCGATTGGAGTTCCTATGATGTGCCCACTTGGGTACGTGCTGGATCAAACGTGGCACTAGAAGACATAAGCGATGAATCTGCAGAACAAGCTTTAGAAGTAGAAAGCTTTGAAGCACGAAAAGCTCGTGTGCTCGGCTCCGGTGAGTCTCTCCGGTCCTTTGCACGAACGCAACCTGTTGCTTTAATCGAAAAACCATTAGTTGCAGTACAGTCGGACGAACCTCAAGTGCACCACGGGGAGTTCATCGAGTATGAACGCTCCGCGATTGTAGATGATGCTGCGAGTGATCAAATCGCTGGCTGGGTAGTTGGGGTGGTTGAGAAGATGGGCCACTTCCCCTACAAGTTCCGCACCGGTCAGAACCGAAACTTCGTTGTGAGAGTTTCGGGAGCTGATGTCTGGGGCGTGGATCTGGCTGAGGCTACGCAACAAGCTGGAGTTGAAACAGGCGACAAAATTGCATTAAAAAAGGTGAGCAAAAGCGACGTTGAAGTTGAACAAAAGCTTTTGGATATTCACGGCGAAGTGTGTGGGACTAAAATAATCCGCGCACACAAAAATCACTGGCTCGTGAAAATCATTGAAAAGAAGGGTGAATGAAAATGGCACTTACACTTGAAATGATGGACATCGGGCTAGACGAAACAAATTACATCGAAATAGGCAGCACCCGCATTACGAAGACCGTGCACACCGCCTTTACTGATATATACGAGTTTAGAGCGGGACAAGCGAAAATTGAGTTTGTACTGGGCAAGTCGCCTAAAGCTCGGTTTCGCGTACTGCGAGCAGATGATCAAGTCGGAGTCCTTGAAGTAGAGGCGCTCTACACTAGATTCTCTGTTGAGTGCTCGCACGACGATGTTTATAAATTTGAGTTGTTCATGGGGCTAGAGGTTGAATTGGTCTCCGAAACAAAACTCTTAGAGGCGCTGCAGGAACTGCTTGCAAACGTACAGAGAAATCCAAACGTTTTGAGTTCCGATAGCAGTGTTAAAGCAGCCTGAACACGTTGGGCACAGAGGTTATCTCTGTGCCCAGCGACTTTCGTAGGCATTTATTTCTACGCGATAACAGCAGAACTACCGGCCATGGCCGGTTTTTTTTTGTCCTACAGAAAGCGTTTCTCACGGTAGACCCCAAATTTACAAAAACTCGCTAGAAACCGACGTTACTTTAAGGGAAACCATGGTCTCATTACGCTAGGCAACATTACGGACCGCTCCTATGCGCTTTTTCGAATGTCTTCGTACGCGGCCCTTTAGGCTCGCCACCGCTGGCATCATACTGCCGCTGTATCTGAATTTATCTGTCTATCCTGCGTACGCTGAGGTGGCGGCTGCCAAGTCAGCAAAAGACCTGGCGGCCTCCCTACCCGGCGTATCGATTACTGGCTCCTCCTCTGTAGCCTGGGGTAACAGTGCTCCAATCGATATGAACAGCGTCTACCCCCAGAGCAATACCGCGAGCTCAACTCTACCAGGGCTCAAAGACGTTTATGGCAGCGATAGTGGCACCAAGGACATCGGTAACCAAGCCAATGTCACTTTGGCAACTGAACAATCCCTGACAGGCGACGCATACCGAACCTTGCAGGACAGCTCAAAGAGAACATCTGTCGATCTGTCGAACGACCCCATTTTCGATACCCAGATGGGTGTATACCAAAACCTAAACCAGTATCAGGATATAATTGGGGATTGTTCGAAAACAATTAACACGGTTACCACCACAAAGAAAAACCACATCCCCGACTACAAGCAATGTACTAGAGTTGTTGACGCTTCCGGCACCTATAAACTCACTCATACTTACTCAGCAGGCGTTGTGAGTTATGTATCGGGACAGCCGAACTACCAGAGCTGTGGGGAGGGTTGCCTCTACGTGTGGGTGGGCACTGTAGGTGACAACTACTGGTCCGGGAACTGCACTATCTTTGAAGAAGAAACTACATTTAACGTTGTGAATAGCGATGCGATTATCTCGGCTACGATTGAGCGCGCTGTATTTGATGACTATTTTCAAATTCTCTTCAACGACAACCTACTCTGGACGCACACGCCCGGTGTGTTCCCTCCAGAAACAGCGGGCTCGTGTGAACGAGGCACCAACTGGGATACCAGCCCCAACGTTGATATCACCAGCGTTTTGAAAAATTCCGAAACTGGCCTGATCAATTTCAAAACCCGTACTTCGGTAACCGGCGAAGGTGAAGGCTATGCCAGGGTAAAGATCATCTACGATCCGAGCAAAATCGTGCGCAATGACATCTGGTCAGGTGATGAGGCGCTCAAAGCGGTTGATGCAGTAAATAATGGCATGTGCTCCTCGCACAGCTTTACTTGTGACTCGATGCCGGCGGTCAATGACCAAGGTTGCGCAGAGGTATCCGGGGTCCAAGTTTGCGAAAGCTTCTTTGAAAACCCACCCGTGCCGGGCATCTCTCCACTATGCCAGAGCGTTCAGATTAGCGCAGAATGCAGTTTCTACACGGGGGACATGACCTGCTACACCGATGTAAAAGGCAACCGGGTTTGCCCGACAAACAATGGTGGTAACCTCAACACCTGCGCTGCCCTGGAGCAGAACCCCGGGTGCGGCTTCATTTCTCAGAAGTGTATTCCGGGAACGGAGGGCGAAAAGAACGGTTGCTTTGCATACGATGAAGTGTGGGACTGCGGTACCGATGTCGACACGCCAACATTGATCGGCACTGGGGAGCAGCTGAGTTGCCAAGGGGGCGTGCAGTGCATGAATGGGGATTGCGTCACACCCGTGTACGAGCAGAGTCAGGATTTCAATAAAGCTGTCGCTGCGCTGCAGGTGGCCCAGTATGCTGAAGCGGACCTCGACTGTGGAAATCCTAATGATGTGAACAGCTCAAAGGCCTGCCAATTGTTCAAGGGAGAGCAGATGGAGTGCCTGCAGGCCCTGGGTGGTTGGCAGGACTGCTGTGATGTACCCGTGACTACGAGCTGGCTCGACTATGTCCAACTCTCGGTCACGTCGCTGTCCCTTGCCAACAAGACCGGCGCTTTGGACGGGATCAAATCTTACGGCACTGGAGTGCTAGACGGTGTGAAGCTGGCCATCAATGATGCGGTGAGCCCGATCGTTAAGCCAGTGGTTTCCGGCCTCGACACGATAGTCGGCGGGTCGAATAGCGCAGCATCAGCTCTAGCCGACCAAGGTGTTGGTGTTGCGATCGATACCGTCGTGTACAACCTGCAGGAGCGCATTGCAGTGTGGGTTGCGGAACAGTTCGGTGCTGCAGCGGCCAATACCCTGTTTGTTTCGGGCTCCGTGAACGCTGCTGGGGGCTTCCAGGCGACAGGTACGGCCGTATCAACCGATGCATCTGGCGCAGTCGCTTCGAACGCCGGCAACGGCTCTGTTATCGCAATTAACCCCGCGATCGCTTCGGTGATGAGCGCCGTGGCCATTGCCTACATGGTCTACCAGATCACTGACATGCTTGTGAAAATGGTGTGGGAGTGCAGCGAAACTGACTTTACCCTTGCAGTGAAGCGAGAAACGAAGCTTGCCGTTTATGTTGGTAGTTATTGCGCAAAAAAAACGATGTTTGGTTGCATTGAGAAGCGAAAATCCTACTGCGTGTACAACTCTCAAGTCGGGCGTATTATTCAAGAACAAGGACGTGAGCAACTTGGTATCCCTTGGGGTGACCCGGAAAATCCAGAATGCCGCGGCCTCACTGTAGACGAGTTCTCAAAGATCGATTTCACGAGAATTGATCTCAGTGAGTGGATTGGAACGCTCTACCAAGCTGGAATTCTCGAGACGAGCTACACCCTGGACAGCCTAACAGGATCGGGAAGCGTCCTTAACAGTGTTTCGGAAGGAGGGCGGGACGACACTCACACCCGTACAGTGAAGAACATGGAAGGTGTTGATTTCAATTCCGTTAAAAGTAAAGCTGAAAACGAAATACGAACGAAATAAGGCTGATACACAAAAAGCCACTTGCTGCGATTGCAGTCAAGTGGCTTTTTTTGGCCTCAAATCATGGTTTAGGCTGAGAAACGAAAACTAGGAGATCGCCTTTATTGTAAATGCCCGCTACGGGCTTATCGGTTTCAATGTTAGGAGTATACAGATAGATCCAGCCCGGGAGTGATTTGGATATCCTGGCGTAGTTCTGGTTGTTCGTCTTTGAACGAGTCCAGGTAACAACTTCAGGGGCAGAGAAATAGATCGGGCCATAAGCCTTTCCGCCAATGAAAGACGGCGCCTCGGTAAGCGCGGGATTGGTGAAGACAAAGGATTTTACAGGATTGAGAAACGTGTCCAATCGGTTGTCGCCGTAGGGCATACGCCGTGGGTCAGCTTTCCATGCCCATTTGCCTTTGAGGTTGTTCTGTAGCTCTGGCCAATGCGAGCTGTCCTCCAGAAGAGCTTTGGTCTTGGCCACGGCCTCTTCACCACTAGCCGCCTCGGACTCCGGGACCCAGGCCACAAACTGGCGGTAGCCACCAGAAACATTCTGCCCGGCCAGGTCAACCATTCCGCCTGCTGCACCTATCGCGTAATACGACAATGTCGCATCGAATGCGCGGGTTTTGCCGGTGACAGTCGGCCCTTGGCTACCTTGCTGGACTTTGCGGTAGGAAATGTCGCGTACCCCCTGTAGCCCAGCCGCAGAGCTAATTTTCATCGCTTCGGAAGGTACCTCATCCGATGGGGTAGAAGCGCATCCTGCCAGAACCGCAGCGGCTAAAGTGAGGCACACAATTTTACTGAGCGTCATGCTCTCGTCCTATAACGATGAAAAGATAGTCCATTTATCACATATTCATTTAGCAATACAAGAGCTGAGGTCGACTTACTTCGCCTGGTTCTTGTGCTTCTTGTATGCAGCATGGATTAGAGATTTGACCATGTCGTTAAGCACGAGATTCCTCATAGCCCGGGTAACAGTGACATACGCGAGATTCAACTCATCATCGAGAACCTCTGGGGGCAACTCTGGATCAAGTAGATCAGGGAAGTCCTCGTGCATTATAACGTCCGGAAACTCAAGCCCTTTCGCCTTATGGGCGGTCATCAATCTAATATCCGGGTAGCAGTCGCTGTCTCCTTTCTCTCCAACGATTAACGCCTCAACACTTTTAAGAATTGATGGGATGTCGTTGTAGGTCTCTAGGATCTTCAAGGCCCTGGACATTTCCACGTCCTTTGTTTCGACCGCGACCGACTCATACATCTCGAAATGTTCAAAATCACTCTTGAATTTGTTGTTCGAGATAGATCCGATCTCACCTATTTTTAGATAGTAAACGTCTAGCAGCATTCTAAGATTATAAGAAGACTTGCCTCCTACAAATTGAATAGTTCGGCCCTGCACAGCCGCGGCGATAGCGTTTTCAAGAACCCCCATCACTGTTCGACAAATGATGGCAGGGCTCCCAAACATCATTTTTGCCGGAACATCATTAAAAATTTGATCGGCAGGGCCTAGACCTACAACTGGTATCGTTTCACCCTTGGCCCTAAGAATCACGTTAGCAACCGCTGCTACCTTCGGTCCAAAGCGATAACTTTGAGATAAATTAAAACGAACCCCACCAGTCTCCAAGAAATAGTCGAGTGCGTTTTCAGCACCTCTGAATCGATAGATTTGTTGATGCCTATCCCCAACAACCACCAGACGCGACTGTTGCCGAAGGACTATATCAGTCACAACAGCATTTGCATCCTGGCCTTCGTCGTACAATATCCACTTAATATCTTTGTGGATCTTTGGGTTCGTCAACTGATATAGCTTGAGGTAGCCATCATGAGGCATCCGGAGGTCATCATCGGGATCCTCCATCATTGACCAGATCAAATTTGCAGTGTCTTTGATCTTTCGGATTCGCTCAGGCCTGACTTTCGCCAGGTCTTTTTCACTAAAGGTTCGCTCAACATGACTTTCGGAAAGCTCCGCATCCACACTGGATAGCCAGCCACTCACGCTACCTACTGCATGGCTCAATAGCCTCCAGTCCTTGGTGCCTAATGCCCTGGAAACGTCCATAAGGCGGACGTTCCCATCGACCAACTTATGCTGATACTTTTTCCCAAATGCCTGCCAGGCAAGTTGGTGGTTTGTATAGCACTTTACGTTTTTGGGAAAACGTATGGCCGCTTCGTCCCTGATGCCTCGGTTGTAAGCGATGTAAATCATTTTTTCGCTCGGACGCTGCTTTGCGAATTCGATCAGAGTGAACGTTTTTCCGCACCCTGCGTAAGCGAAAACCACAAGCGTTTTGTCTCGCCCGCCGAAGTGGACTATCGGCCTCTGTTCGTCACTTAGTGAAATCATCTGGTCACCCTGTATCAATCAACGGACATTCTACAGGTGACATTCACAGATGCAATCGACTGATTACGCCTTGAACTCGCGTAGAAAGATGAAACCATAGTTTCACTGAAAGAGGAGGGCAATTGCTTTGGAACTGCGGCGCTATCAATCTACGGGGATCGAAAAGGCACGGTTAGGTTGGATTTCTGGTGCCGTTTCGCAGCTCATCGCAGCTCCACCTGGGGCAGGTAAGACACATACGGCTCTGCATATCATCAGGTCAAGCGTGGCTAAGGGCCGTCGTGCATTCTACGTAGTGGATGACCTTCGCTTGCTAGAGCAGGTACTGTCCCGCCTACAATCAGTGGACGCCCCTGTTGGCGTAATCCAATCCGATCATCCACTGACGGATATCCGCAAACCGATCCAGCTCTGCATGATTCAGACGTTGGCAAGTCGGTGGGCCGACATCTATGCCGACCCCTCCATGCGCCCAGACCTGATTGTAGGGGATGAGGCGCACACAATATATGCAGCCCATAAGCGGATAATTGCAGACTGCCGTAGGAATGGCGGAATCGCGTACCTGGGTCTTTCGGCAACACCGTATACTAGAGGGCTGGGGAAGCACTTTGACCGTATAATCACCTTAGCTACCACTCAAGAGTTAATTGAAAGCGGCGATCTTGTACCAACAAAATTCAAAGCTCCTTTCATTCCTGATCTTAGTCAGGTCCCGACGATTGGAGGGCGACCCGATTCCACTTGGATTGAGTCTGAGCTTGCTAAAGTAATGGGTGAGCAGCGCGTCGTTGATGATGCTGTTGCCCACTGGTTGGAGTATGGCGAAAACCGGAAAACCCTTGGGTTCGCGATAAATATCGCAGAAGCCCACGCATATGCTAAGGCTTTCGCTCGCGCAGGTGTTAACGCTGACAGCATAGATTCTAATTGCGCACCGGGAGAAGCTCGGAAAAAGCTGGAAGCTTTCGAATGCGGCGACATAGCTATGCTTTGGTCGGTCGGCATGTTGGTAAAAGGATTCGACGATCCTTCGATTGCCTGCATTGTCGACTGTGCTCCCACTAAGAGCCGTTCGCGGCATGAGCAAAAAGCAGGGCGCGGGGCACGACCTGCGCCCTGGCTCGGGAAGACCGACCTCTACTATTTCGATCATGCAGGCAATGTGCTACGGCATGGGCTCCCGACAGAATCGACTTTTCTAACCCTCAATGGCAGTCAACACAGCTCTCGACCCGCCCAGCAACGCCCCCACGCGTTAACCGTCTGCACAAAATGTTTGTCGATTAACCGAGGGGGCCGCTGTCAACAGTGCGGTTCAGTCCAACCGGATCATCCAGTTCCTGACTACGCTGAGGGCAGCCTGTCCTGGGTGGAGTCCGACCCATTTGTAAAATCAGGAAAGTTTTCTGAGAAATTTGATCAAGAAGAATTATTAAAATTATATTCTGAGATTCTCGGGTTTGCGGCGAGGCTGAGGCTCGAACGCGATTGGGCCAATAAAGTATTTAAGAAAAAAACAGGGCGTTTGCCCGGCGAAGAATTTTCACATGTCTCTCCAGTCGAGCCGACACCGCCCATCAATTCGTGGTTAAAGTTACTTCGAGCGAAGCAGGCAAAGTGCCACCACTGATTATTCTCGCTGGCTCTCTTGCATGCCAAAAATTACGTGGTTAAATGCTCATCAAATCCAGAACAGTGTAAGGAGATTGACAGTGAAAGATGGTGACGCAACAGATAACCTGAACCAAAGCAACTCGGACAGTTCCGAAAATGGAAATCCAAACGGCAGCCATTCTCCGAACCAGAATTTAGATGAAACATACCAAGGTAACAGCGCATCCACTGGCGCGGACGGCGATGATGTTGCTGGAGCGTCGTTGACTGCCAAAGCGTTCACAAAGGCAGCCGCCAACGTCGCTAAAACTTTGGCGCTCGTCACCAACGCTGACGGTATAGAGGCCAAAATTCGGGAGGACATCAAGGAGGCCAAAAAAGGCCAGCTTGTCGCATCTCAGCGTGATGTTGCCGGGGAACCTTCTCCGGAAGGTGAAGATGTGGAGTCCTGGACTAAAAAAGTCCGCAAGCTGAACAACAAGCTTGATAAGCATATGACTGAGAACGAAGGCCTTGAGCAGGCCCTCAGACATCACGCGGGGACCTACCGGTCACTGGCCGACCAGCTGATTAAGATGGCAGACAGCCTCGATTAAATCTGTTGTCGTCGGAAATTAAAAGGGTGCCTTCTAGTGGCACCTTTTTTTTTGGTTTAAAATTGGGTTTTCGCTGTTGGAGCAGACCGTGGTTACGTTCATTCTGTTCACATCGCTTTGGGTGATCGCATGGAGCGTGATCACTGTCCTGGTGTATCGAAGGGACAAGATCAATGCTGTTGAAGGGCAGTGGAGGATCGAGGAGTTTCGGCTGCACGCACTTGCAATCTTAGGAGGTTGGCCTGGGGCATATTTTGCGCAACGGATCTACAAGCACAAGTTGAAGCACAAATTCCAGAAGGAGACACGGGCAATCATCGTTGCTTGGACGTTCGGGTTGATTAGCGTCTGGTATTTTATTTTCGTGGGTGATTCGGTGCAGAGGGTTTTGAATTGATCGACATCAACGGGGTAACAGTCAGTACCGACATGCTGATTGGGTTTGCAGGCGGGCTGGGAGTCGGATTTGCGAGAGGGCTCGTTTGGAAAGCCCTCGTCGCTGGTGGTGCGGCGTTGATGATGTTCGGTGGGCTAGATCTCGGAAGCCTTCTTCAACGCGCTGCGCAGCTCATTCCGATGTAGTGTCGTGCTTGGCTGGTAACGTCGGGGGCGACAAGGCAAGGCGTACTGCTTGTCGATCGAGCTCGAACTGAGTCTGATTGGCCAGGTTTTGCAAGTCCGTAGAAGACTGAGCGAGTTCATTGATCGCCGATGCAATCGCTCCGGCCGGCGCGCCGCCCTTCACGAACACTCTCCTGCCAGTGTGATTATCGACGATCATCGATGCCGGCGTTCCAGTGATGCCAATCCGCGCCCCATATCCTTTTTGGGCATCAACAAGCGGTTGATGACTGCGGTTCTGCATGCATTCGTCAAACCTCTTGGTATCTGCCCCTGAGCTTGCTGCGATCTCTGAGACTGGTCGGGAGGCCCCTTTACCATTGCCCTGGCTCACCTTGAACCACTGTTCGGTAAATGCCCAGAAACCCTGGCTTCCTTTCTGGTCATAGACACATTCGCTCGCGAGGGCCGCCTCGGTCGCGGCCGGCTCGTGGAAGCTCAGAGGAAGATGTTTCCACTGCCAGTTGACCTTTCCCTTGCTGCTATCTACCAGATACTTAGGCGTACCGTGGAAATTCCGGCAGTAGGGGCACTCCATGTCGCTGTATTCGACGATCGAGAATCGAGCGTCACTGTTGCCGTATATCTTGGCTCTATCGTCCCGAATTTCCGATGACGCAGATTGCCAGCCCTGCAGATTACGTGAGGCTTCAGCCGCGTATTTTTTCAGCAGGTTCCTGTCAGACGATTCCATCACCCGCTGATCGAACGTCTGCTCGTCGGTACTAGCGCTCACCGCCTCCTGGAGCTTTACCACCTGTATGCTGCTCCAAACGCTGAAGCCGAGCCCCACCAGCGCGAATATGAATGAAGCTTCAGCAACGAATGGGATGTTTCTCACGGCCTGGCCCCCTGGTACTGCAAATGAACCGGAAGGTCCTTGGGTGTACCGTTGACGAGAATTTCCCATTCTGCGTACGTCAGCCGTTGCTGACCGCGGCACAGCTTCTGCTTGACCGCGAGGTAGCTATCAACATTGCGCCTGGCCGAAACGATGGCGCCATGCTCGTCGAGGCCACCTTGCAGAATCGCCCGACACTCGTCTTGGTCGGCTTGCATAAAACTGGGCTTTCCTTCTGGGGCCGGGAAAGTCATTACGCCGGTAGGTCCGCTCGTCATGTACTGGCTCACTACATCGCCAGCGGGAGCTGCGAGCTCAGGGTACAAGGGGCCCTGCTGCACCTGTAACAGGCGGTCGGTGCCGAGCACATGTTCATAGGAAGCGGGCCTAAGCGCAGCGCCTCCACGTTGCGACCGCTCCCACGATACGGCCCATTCACGGCTTCTATCTTTCGGGAGCACGCTTCCGATCTCCAGCAGTTCTTGGGAACGCATTTCTTGCAGCGCCTCTCTGGTGGCCTGTTCCGAAGCTTTTTGGGACTTTTCGGATGCGCACCCTTGTACGCCGGCTGCTGCCGCTAATACCGCGGCAAATACTAAAGTTCGCATATTCACTCCATATTTTGAGATCCACCCAATTATCCAGCGCCGAAATTCTATTGTGAGTCGGAAACTGACAATAAATTGTATGGAACTGCCCTTTCTACAAAAAACCTTGGCGGATAATTGGGCGCTTAGGGCTCCGATGGCGCAGATGGATGAAACGAATAACGAACTTCTTGCTGGGTATCCTAGGAAGCGCGCAACGCGCTGATGCCAAGCTCGGGCAACTATCAGCCCTTAAGCTACAGAACCATCCGGCTCTCCAGAACCTGCCTGACCACCTCTTGGCCAAGCTCAGGGATGGCGACGAGTCGGTCATGCGTTACCCCCCTTTCAACGAAGGGTGTCCCGCCTTCATTCCGTCCGCCTATCTACTCGGTCTGCACGACGACAAACTCAGGATGATCAAAGGTGGCGTTGGGTTTGACGAGGCTGACTATCTACGTTGGATCTATCCAATGCTAGTCAACTATGCAGACCTGGTGCACATGCTTCCGGCCTCTGAGCACCACCACCACCGCGGGCTTGGCGGGCTTCTTCGCCATGGCCTCGAAGTGGCGGTGAATGCGTTGAGTTACGCCCAGACCGAAGTCTTCGATGCCAGGGACCTTCCAAGCCGGCGGGACAAGCGCGCTACCGTCTGGCGAGTGGCCGCAATAGCAGCTGGCCTTATGCATGACGTTGGCAAGGTTATTACTGACCTCAAGGTCGTCAGCAGTGATGGTGCCCTGCAATGGCAACCGGCAATCAGGACGATTCCCCAGTGGGCAGAATCGAATCAACTTGAAAGGTATTTTCTACGCTGGGTCCCCGATCGTCATGAGGACCACAAACTGCAGTCTCTCACACTGCTGGAGCGGGTCATTCCTGGCGCTCTGAGGGAGTGGATTCTGGAATACGGTGAGGACATCTATAAAGAGATGACGCTGGCCATCGCGGGCCAGGCTCCGGATCGACAGCTGAGCGCAATCGTTAAGCGAGCTGACAGCGCGTCAGTAGCTACCGACATGCGAGACCACGGTGGTGACGCGTCCCGGGCTGCCGCTATTGGTGTTCCTGTAGCAAGCCTGGTGCTTGATGCGATAAAGCGTTTGATGAGCAAAAGCTACTGGGAAGTGAACAAGCCGGGCTCTCCCATCTGGAACAGCACGGAGGGTCTGTACATTCAATGGGCCGAAGCCTGCCCAGTTGTAATCGAAGACATCTTAAAGAACGGCTACAAAGGCGTACCCAGGAGCTCAGAGAGCCTGGCGGCCATACTGCTTGACTTTGGAATCGCAAAGCATGACCCAAACGGGGACATGTACTGGTCTGTCGCTATACACATGCTCCGTAAACGCGATTTCGATAAAACCAAAAAAGAGTTGTGGTTCAAATGCCTCCACATTCCCGAACTCGAGCACGTATTCAATTTTGATCAACGGCCTACAGCTGTTTCTATCAGCGTCAAAAAAGGTGACGAAGTGGTTGAGGCCTTGGCCGGTACCACTCCCGACGCAGCCGATGTCACAAACGTCCCGATCACTAAAAAACCGGGGTCCAAAACGCCGGCAAGGAATGATGTCAGTCCTGCCAACGACGCTCCAGCTGAAGCCGGTAAGCAAACGGAGAGCGCTGCTAGCCGGGGATCAATCGATGCCCAACTGTTGACGCAGCCTGTCAGTCCAAAGCCAGCGATCCAAAAGGTAGACGGGCTGAGGGACGCCTTGGGGCTCACCCCGGTTGGGAGTGGTGTTGATGTCCCAGGATCGGCCGATGGGGTCAGAGACAACACCCTTGAAGGTGCTGCGCAACCGTCTGTTCACCCAACATCGGATGGAAGTGCGCAGGCGACCAAGCACGATGGGGAGACCATTGAAGGCCAACTGGTTGATTGTGTGGATGATGGTGTTTGGGAGGTGGACGATGATCCAGTCACCGTTGAAGATATGCTGGTCGCGATGAATCTGCTGGACGCCCCAGCCCCCCCGCAGATACCGGCGACATGCCCGCCGGCCGTATCCACTCCTGCAGCGAGCCAGAAACAACCCGTCAGGGACTTGCTGCGCCTGGCCATCGGCGCTCCAGATGACAGATTCCAGGCTGTTGACGAACCAGACGTCCAAACGACCTCAGATGGCGCTGCTGCCCTGGGCGTGGACGGAGACAGAGATAAAACGCTGCCGGTGGTAGCTGTCGATGAAACAGTAGCCGCTTCCCACAGCGCACCAACCCAAAAACACCACGAACGACCGGCGACCACCAGACAAGCACAACTGGAACTAGCATCCGATAATTTCTCTCCAGCGGACCCGCACATGCAGCACAAGCTTTCGGATGGTGCCGTCGACCGGGCGCGTGCTGAGCTTTCACTACTACCCGAGTCGCTGCGCAAAACCATCGAGACAGTTTTCGAGGCTTGTTCTGACAAGCGCAAGTACACGCATGACATGCGCGTTGAGTTCGCTATTGACCCAACGCTGATGAGCGAGGACGAACTACATGACTTCGTAGCCAGCCCACTTGTCTTCAAGAGCATGGTCGACGGATTCAACGGTGTCAGTAAGAAATTTGGGAAAACATGGGTTTGCTTGACCTATGACGCAACATTCTTAATGGCTGAGTACGACACCTCATTCTTCCCCATAGACATCGAGACACCGGTAATTGATATCAATGCGGTGAAAAGAACCATTCGAAGATTTTGCATGCCGAAAATACAGGACGGCTATCGCAGCTTCTACTATCTAAGTAAGCGCGACCAAACGGAGATTGCAAACTACATGGGATTAAAGATTCCTGTGTTTATCAATATTCTTCGTGTCCATCTGGATTCAGTCAAGCCAAGTAGCTCACAAGCTACAGAAATAGTCTATCTGGGAGATTCGTGATGGGAGAGTGGTCCTATGACATGCCATGGCGCAAGAACTATGAGGCCTATCAAATTGCAGGATGGGCGGCTGGACTAGCACTATCGTCGAGTGCATATTGTTTCTACAATCTTCCCACATTCCCGTACTTAGTGACTATGGGCCTTCAGGCATCATTTATGCTGAAGGCACTACCGAAGGCGATATATGTCAGAAACTCTAAGAAAGGACTTGAAGCAAAGCCTTTGATAAAAATCGACTCCGCCGAATTACTGACGCTCATGAGTAAGAACCCTCGGGACACGTATCTCGGAGAAGGTTTCGAGTGGACACAGACAGAGGGGCAGCAAGTTTTTGAGCTATTGAAGCGTGACATCTCGAAGCTAGTTCCCCCACCGCCACCTGGTTACATGGGTAAGGCGTTCATCCATGGGATTGGCCGTTTAAAAGAAGAGCCTCAGTTCATTCGAAATGAACTGCGAGCTCTCCACACGCTGGTGATAGGTACAACAGGCGCCGGTAAAACAAGAACATTTGACCTTTTGATATCTCAGGCGATTTTTAGAAATGAACCTGTGGTGATAATCGATCCAAAGGGCGATAAAGACTTGCCAAAGCTTGCTAAATTAGCGTGCGAAACTGTTGGGAGGCCGGAAGCTTTTAAGTATTTCAACCCGGCGTTCCCGGAGAAATCAGTAAGGATTTCACCCCTAAAAAATTATGGCCGAGCGACAGAACTGGCAACTCGAGTCGCTGAACTTGTCAGCACGGAATCCGCCTCGGATCCGTTCCAGAACTTTGGCCTTATGTCGCTGATCAACTGTATCCAGTTGATGCTGTACTGTGACAGACAACCAACACTGGTTTCGCTCCGTAGTGCTCTCGAATCAGGTACAGCACGCCTTGTGGTTGATGCGGTCAGAATCGTTGGCCGGGAAGTACTGGGGGAGGGGACTTATGAAGCTATCTTCGCTGCCGGGTGTACGGCGCTGAGGGGAGCACAGAGGCAGGACGTAGATGAGCAGGCGAAAATATGCTGCCGTATCTACCAGAACGACATAAAGCCCATAAAGGCCTTTCCCGACCTTGAGGGCGGTCTCACGATGTTCCAGCATAACCGTGAGCACTTTAGCAAAATGATCACCGCTCTGCTTCCGGTACTAGTTAAACTGACAGCTGGGCATCTGGCTGAGTTACTTTCCCCGAAGAGCGAAAGCGAATACAACGCAGAGGTTGAGGTATGTGATACAAGGACAATCGTGGCGGCGAACCAGGTTCTATTCATGGGTTTAGATTCTTTATCCGACTCGATGGTGGGATCTGCGATCGGCTCAATTTTCTTATCAGACATAACCTCAGTGGCAGGTAACATTTATAACTACCATAAGGCAAAGCCGGTCAACATTTTCGTAGACGAAGCGGCGGAAGTTGTTAACGACCAACTTATTCAGTTGTTGAACAAAGGCCGTGGTGCCGGATTCAACCTAGTGGTAGCGACCCAGACGATCGAGGACTTTGAGGCCAGACTTGGGAGCGCCGCGAAAGCAGGAAAGATCCTAGGCAACATGAACCACGTAATAATTCTGAGAAGTAACACGCCTGAAACCCAGGAACAAATGTTCAAAAAAGTCCCGAAGACGAGATTTCGCTACGTCATGCGAACCCAAAGTGGCAATGCTGGTACCACTCCCCATGAGGTGAAAGGGAGCATTGGTGAACGGCTAATGGAGGAAGAAGCCGAGCTATTCCCGGCAGCATTGGCCGGAGAACTTCCGAATCTTGAGTACTTTGGCATTATCTCGGGCGGGCGTCTCATCAAAGGCAAGATTCCATTGATTGACTACAACGCTGCCCCTGAAAAGTGTGCACGAGCTTACGCCTCCCTTCAAAAATCCGTAGCAGAAGCATCCGCGGTATGAAAAAAGGACTTGAACCTGTGACCAGCAATGAATTCCGTTATATGGATTATTTTCCTAGTAACCGTTGCACCAAGCTCTGGTTGGCTTCTCTTAGCACCCTCTGGCCCTGCGTTGAAGGTTTGATTAAAAGATTTCTAGAGGTCACCTGCAGCCAGGAAGAACGGAGGCTTGTTGTGGAAAGGAGTCTGCACCCTAGATCGTTTCAGACTCAATGTAGCGTGAGTGACACAGTTGCGTTGAGCCTCGCTGAGGCATTGAGGATGTACCAGCATAACTCTGCCTCAGCGAATGACGACCGTGCCCGCCTGGAAATATTCGTAGCCCCAATGCGTAAAGCGGTTGTGGAGTTAGAAGCGATCAAAGGCTTGCAGGATGGTCAAATGTTGGCCTCATTCAATGAGTACCTTAATACTGCACTGGGTGAAAGAGGGCGCGACCATGGCTGAAGAGGTCAAAGACGAACGTTGGCCCAGAGCCCTGTGGGGTTGCCTACTTGTGCTCGTTCTTGAAGCCGCATTAGTTGCGGTCGCGCTACCAAAAAGCATGATCCAAAGCCAGCTGCAGCAGGAGCTAGACTGGGCAGTGAGCGTCTACGGTGTTAAGGAATCAAACCACTTAGTATCATCTGCCAATGCGGCCTACGCGTTGGCGTTCATCGACAGCGGTGTGAATAACGCTGTTCATGACGTATTTTTCCCGAAAGCGGCACCGACAACCTTTGTGGAGCGTTTCGCAAAAAAAGCCACTGCGCCTTGGTTCGATTGGCTTAACAATAGAGTCGGCGCATTAAAGACGATGGTGTACCTAGCGACCTATCGCGTGGTTAACTATCTCTACTGGTTGCCATATTTTGTCGCTATGGGGCTTCCTGCGTTATTTGCCGGCTTTATGCAGTGGCAGATTAAAAAACACAACTTTGACTACAGCTCACCGTTTTTCAACCATTACGGGCACATGATAATTATGTGGTCACCTGTAGCAGTGATCCTTTCAATCTTAGCACCCATTGCGATACCACCAATCCTATTTTGCATACTGATCGTCGTTCTACTTCCAATCGCGTTCATGTGGATCGTAAGCAACTTACCCAAGCGAATCTGAGGTGGGTACCACCTGAAGTGTTTAAGCCTCGCCCTGGGATCTCAGATCCTGGGGCGATTTCGTTAAATACCCCTGAAATTCACAGATTTCTGCACTGAATCGGCTCGCTCGTTTGCTTTTAGTTGTCAAAATAGGGTTGAGCATACGTCTTCATAAATTCGGGGGTAGCCAATGTCCAGCGACTTGATTCAATTGCCACATGAGGTGGATGGTCCACCAATGCTACTTTTCTGGACCCTGGATGAGATCCTTCCAGTAATCTCCATGCTCTTTGTAGGCATCGTGGTGGGTAAGTTACTGCCCATGCTGATCTTGGGCATCATCATCATGCACTTCTACCAAAAGCTTCTGAATGCCAACCCTGATGGGTTAGCTATGCATCTAATGTACTGGTATTGCGGTATTACCGTAGGACGGAAGCTCACGATTCCTAACCCGTTCTCGCGAGAGTTTATCCAATGAAAGCCGGAAATTTTAAAAAGACGTTCAACGGCCTCTACTCTGAAAACACGTACTTGAAGTGGTTGGCCATTGTGCTTGGGTTTGTAGTATTGCTAATGACCTGGAAGGTGCTTTCTAAGGACACGATCGTAACGATTGTCCCTCCCACATTAGCAGAACAAGGCTGGGTTGATCGCCAAAAAGCGTCCGAATCCTATATGGAATCGTGGGCACTGTACGTCGCCTACCTCGTCGGAAACGCGAACCCAAAAAATGGCACCCTCATCAAAACTGCGTTAACACCGCTCCTGGATAAGAACATCGCGGCCGACACGCTGGCAGCTGTTGATGACCAGATTAACCAAATCAGAAGGGACGGAGTCCGCATTTCATTTGAGGCTAAGTCGATCCTTCAGGACAAGCGCTCCCCGAGTAAATATTACGTGTTTGGCGACTCATCAGTGACAGGCAACGCAGAGAACAAAATCGCATCGAAACGAACATATGAAATGGACATCGAGATCCGTAATTACCAACCAGTATTAACCTCCATCAAGACCTACGCTGGCCAACCGAAGACTCCAGAGGCCCTTGAGCGAGAGAAGCGCATGAGCGACCGGAAGCAAGAAATGCGCAAAAAGCAGGGGATCGAGCAATGAGAAAAATGAGCTTTAGCGCCTTGGGATTGGCTGGCGTTGTGTTGATTGCTATAGCAGCAGAAGCTAATGGCCAGGCAGAACTTCCATACGCGGAGAGCACGCTGCAGGAAGCATCCACGTCTCTAGCCGGGGCTGGTAATGCTCCGATTGTCCTTGATCCATCAGAGAACGTAGTGTCGATTGCCAAGTCGCAATCCCGGCAGCAACCGACCGCTCCTCGCGATATTCAAGACGTGCCCCAGGCGGTGATGCAAAATCTAGCTCCGCCAGCTGCCCCGATCGAAACAAACCAAACGATAGTCGTAAAGCCGGGCGTCAATACCCTGATCCCAATTTCCAGTTCTCAGCCCAATCGGATCATCACGCCCTTCGCCCGACCCGTTATCAAAACCCTGAGCACAGCGACCATTGATGTCTCACAGAACGTCATCTACATCTCGCCAAAAGACAAAAATCCGGTTGCTCTCTACATAACCGAGAAGGGTGATGAGTCTGCTGCAATCTCGCTGAGCTTGTTGCCCCAGAAAATCCCACCGATGCAGGCGAATCTCGTCATATCAACGCCTTTGTCCGACGGTGTGACGGGCATGGAGGGCTCAACTGCTTTCACAGCCAAAGCCAAGCAGTTTGAGCAGAGCCAACCTTACATGGACACGATCAAGATCATCATGCGATCACTTGCGCTGGGTGAGATCCCCCAGGGATTTTCAATCAGCAAGCTCCACCCAGGCTATGCAATACCCAGTTGCCACCTGCCTGGATTTGAATTCGACTTCAGCAAGTCTCAGCTCATTAAAGGCCACGACTACAACGCAATCGTGGCGACTGTCCGAAATGTGTCGGGTAGGACTCTGCAGTTCGACGAGATGGCCTGCACGCACCCGTTGCTAGCAGCAACAGCCGTATGGCCAAAAAATGTTTTGGAGCCTGGTGAGCGCACGGAGTTGTACGTAGCGACCAGGTCAGCCAACACCATTGTACGCGCCGCGAAGCGTCCTAGCCTTCTCGACTGATCAATAGGACACATTATGGCCACTTTGAGAGAAAGATTCGAAAACCTGCCCCTATCAGCGAATCAGAAGCGACTTTTGATGTTTGGGTTGGTGTTTGCAGTTCTAGTTGCGATTGTTTGGTATGCCGTGGCGAATGAGGAAAAGCCCCGTCGGAGAGCACCAAACCCAGTCGCGAGCACAGTCCTAACCGACGCGGACACTCGCGGTGTGGGGATCGATGCCACACGCGCGGATGTCCGGAAGCTTGAGAGCCAGGTCAATGAGCTAACTAAGCGGCTGGACGATAGAGCCGTAGTAAACAAGGATCAGGAGACCTTTGCTGCCGTCCAGAGCTTACGGGAAGAACTGAAAGAGTTGAAAAAAAACCAGCCTGATAGTGCCGCGGCCGCAAAGAGCGATGCAGCAAAAGGACCGAATGGTAGCGGTAACAAGGCAGTGCGGTCGCCTTATGATGTCGCGGCAGCCGAGCGCGCGTTGGAGGAAAACGCTTCCACGAATTTAAGACCAGAGGATGTGTACAGACGGGCGAATGTTGAACCGCAAGATGTCTACAACGGTATGAGCACGACCGCTGGTGAATCGGAAGTAAAGAAGGAGCCTGAGACCCCTACAATTCGGACGATCGAAGAGACGCAACCCAAAGAAGAAAAAGCTAAAGACGATCACTCCGACGTTCTCTATCTGCCCTCGACCACCATGTTGACCGGGACGATGATCACCGGCATGGATGCGCCGACATCCAAGCAGGCCCGAAACGATCCTTTTCCAGCGCTAGTGCGCATTCAAAAAGAGGCTATTTTACCTAACAATTTCCGCGCTGATGTTCGTGACTGCGGGATGATCGTTGGTGGATTTGGTGACTTGAGTTCTGAGCGGGTTCTACTGCGAGGTGAAACGATCTCATGCGTGCGCAACGATGGCGGCGTAATTGAGGTTTCGGTGGATGCCTGGGCGACTGGTGAAGATGGCAAAGCCGGTGTTCGCGGTAGGGTCGTTAGCAAGCAGAAAGAATACATCACACGTGCCATGATGGCGGCCTTCGTGCAAGGCGCATCCCAGTTGTTTTCGGTACAAAGCATTCCGACTATTCGCATCTCCAGAGGAGATAGCGACAAAGATGATCAAGCAGCATTTCAGCAAGCTTTCAATCCCAATGCGGTGCAAGGGGCGGCTGTCAGTGGCGTAGGGAGTGCCTTAAATAGAATTTCAGAATACTACATGGACATGGCGGAAAATCTCTTCCCAGTGATCGAAATCGATGCCGGACGGCAAATCGATTTCATCATTAAGAAGGGCGCCAGTTTGAAGATAAAAACACCGCCGAAAAATCAAAAATAATCAGGAGAAAGTCATGAATATTCTTAAGTTATCGGTGATTGCCGGAGCTGCTATTTATCTCTCTGGTTGCGCAGTTGGCAAGAGCGAGTACGCATGTTCCGGCCTCGCTGAAGGAGTCAACTGTACTTCGGCCCGTGACGTTTACACCATGACCGACGACCCAAACTTTCAGACTGTCCTGCAGCGTGAGAACGCTGAGAAGGCTCGCAAGAAAGCCGGAGAATCCGGTGACGCCAGTGACGCCGGCGGCTCTGAAACTGTTGTGCTGAGGGAAACGCCTGGAGAGCAATACATAACCCCGCGGCCTGCTCGGAATCCGCTCCCCATCAGGACGCCGGCAACAGTGATGCGTATTGGTTTCGCACCCTGGGAGGACGAAAAAGGAGACCTCAACGTGCCTGGTTACATCTACACAGAGATCGAGCCACGCCGATGGGAAGTGGGGGCTGAGCGCCCGCCGGAAACCCCCACGCTGCGTCCCCTTCAGGTCCAGAGCGTCAGTCCATCTACACAGCTTCCCTCCGTAACTTCTGCACCGCAGAGCGCGGCCGCTACCGCCAAAAGCGCCAGGCAGAATGCACAGAGCATGAGATAGATATCAAAAACCCGGCTAGGCCGGGTTTTTTTTGCAATTTTTGTCACGTTGCATTTTTATGGTCGTTTTCTTTCCGCGCTCCTGATTCAGAGCGAGCGATTTCGACCTTTGCCTGAAATTCCTTGGCGAGTTTGGCCGGTGCCCAGGTTCCCACGTACACCCAACCTTCCCGAGGATCTCGAATTCTGGAAGTAATATCTTGAATAATCCGGTACATTCTCTGTTTTGAAATGCCCAGCTGTACCTGTACGATCGCCCGTGACTCTCCTTCCACCAGCACCATCCTGGCGGCTGTTATGCTTTTCTCACTGAACCCGTCCAGCAGATGAACAACGCTAGTCCATGCTTCGAGTGAAAGCAGTTTCTGCCGCTGTCCTCTGTTTTGTCGTTCCATCGGCCATCAAGCCCCTGAACAAGTAAATATCAAGTAAGTAGCATAACCGCTATTCTCCCCCAGAATATCCGTTTTGCTGCAATTTATTGTAATGTTTTGGCCGGTCATGGTGATTAGTTCCTCCACAATATTCGGCAGGAGGCGCTTTGTGGCTTACCCCCTTAAAGACAGTGCACAAGCCCTCTGACAGCAATCATCAAATCCGTTGTGGGAGACATTCATGACCGCAGTATCTGTGCACCAGACCGCTCCATCCTTCAAAAAGCCAGCGCTGTACCTGATGGCCGCTGTAACCCTGGTGCTGCTCTACGCAGCTGCAGCCCACGCCGGCACCGGTGGTGGCGATGGCTTCGACAGCGTATGGGCCGCAATCAGCGAGTACCTTAAAGGCACCATGGGCCGCGTTCTAGTGGGTCTGATCGTTATCGTGGGCGTAGCCGCTGGTGTTGTCCGCCAGTCGCTGATGTCCTTCGCGGTAGCTGTGGGCGCTGCCATTGGCCTGTTCTACAGCCCTGAGATCATCGAGGGCATCATCACCTCCACCCAGGTCACTTTCGGCCTGGTGCTCCCAGTCGGCATGTAAATGGCCGAGCGGTAATACACGAAACCGGTAGGGGTCTCCCCTACCGGTTTTTTGCGTTTTTAGGCCAGATGGCGAAAAGAGGGAGGATGCGGGTAAGTGCGGAAGCGCTGAGCCATCAATGCTGACCATAACCGGGTCAGCACCCGCGACCAGATTATGAAGAGCATACGAACAACGTGTTTGAAAGTTACGCTCTTGTCTGCTTGTATCGCAGCAAGTGCATCTATCCGTGCAGAAGTCTTGCAGTATACATTCAAAGATGCTGCAGGCACTCAGAAATACGTATCCGCAGCGAACGGTGTTTTAAATGCCAAGTCGACATTTACTGTTCTCGTAAGCGCCGGACTGGACAGAAAAATAAGGGTAATACTTCGAAAGCCTGACGGGACATTAGTTGGCAGCGTCACCGGCAGTGTGGTTGGGTCGTCGGACCGAATTGAGGTCGATGGAAAAACATACTATGGGTCTGCGATAACAATCAGTAAACCGGTAGATGGGGAATATGAGCTCGAGGCAATAACTCTTTCTACTTCTGACGCAGTCGTTAGCAATGAAAAGGTAAAGCTAACGTTTGACAGTATCGCTCCTAAACTGACGGACTGGAGCTGGAAGTTTCCGTATGGAAGAGGATTTGCACCTGACGGGCTTCCGATCTTCTCCATTACAGAATCGGAACACCTGTCATTGGCCGTAGCCGATATCAATGACGTCGCAAAAGCGAGCTATCAGACTTTTGAACATACTGAAGACGGGCTTCAAAAATACAGCCAAGGCGTGCTAGCAGTAGCTTCGCCCGAGAATACACTGATGCTAGGTACAGGTTCTATGAACTCCATTACCGCGTCGATGATTCCAAAAGTCAGGGGCAAATTTTCCATAACATTCACCGCCGAAGATAAAGCCGGTAACCAATCTGCCAAGACGCTCGACTTCTGGAACAACTCGGCTTGTGGCACTCCGCCAGAGGCCGTGGCTATCTATGATAGCTCGTTTACCGGACCAGGTTACCTAGGGGTTGCTGGCTTTAAATCACTTGTTGGCGCCACAACTACGCCTATATCAACTAACCCATCCAGGGTGATGTTCAAAATCTCCAACACCGAGGTTAAAAGCACCCCGGAAGGTGCGGTTTATGGTGGTTCTGCTATCAACGTGCAAGAATACACTGAGGTTAAGAACGAGGGCGGTTACACCTATTTCATCGTCAAAGAGAACATCTCAGAAACCGGCAATATGAATTGGAACATCGTTGGATGGTCCAACGAGAGCAGTTACAGATGCTATCCATTCAAGGTTGTCAGCCCCGTAATTTCTCCTGACGCCATGCCGCCGGTTCCAGGCGTTGTTACTCCATATATTGAGGGCTATGGATGGTTGCCGACATCTTTCAGCACTACCAACACGAAGCTTGCTCGCGATTTAACAATCAGCAAGATTAAGGCTTATGTGGCCCCTCGCCCATACGCTCAGATTGCGTCATTCGCAGTTGGTACATGTACTGTAAACCCAGGTGAGGATAATTGCATTCTCGAGAAAGACGTCTCTTTCAATAAAACAGGAACTACCGGCAAGTATCACACAAGACCGTATGTCTACAAGCAGACTGACAAGCTGGTTAAAGTTTACTCGACGACACCCATGTACTGGGACTGGGACGCGGCCGACCCAGTTATCGAGCGTTTAGACGTACACGACACGCAAGAAAAGAAAGTAGTTTTCACTGCATCGAAAATGAATGCCGGAGACAACAACGGGCGCGTGAAGATGACGTCCGGTGGTATCGTTGCGAAAAGCCAAAGCGGTGAGTCCATTAGTATTTCAGGCTCCATGGTCACAACCAACACAATCTCTGAGTTCACGACTTCGTATAAGACATTGAAGACTGGGAAGTGGGATGTTTATGGCTGGGCTAAAGATGCATCAAGTAACTATGGGGAAAAACTGCTTTTTTCGGTAGATAACGACGGCAGCTCGCCCACAGTAAAGATTGAATCTTCCGCTAGTAAAATCTCTTCGCTGGATCAGCTTCAGATCACTGTTGCCGATGACAAGACTGAGCGACCTAAGATCACTCAGATCAAACTTGAGGGCGGTCCATCAGCTAGCGTTGTTTATCTTGCCGCGGTTGAAAAGTCAAAAAACCTATACAGCTTGGAATATCCCGTAATTTTCCCTAGCTCCGGCTCGGCCTATAAAGTTACTGTAACTGCCCAAGATGAATCTGGTAACGAGGGTACGTCCAGCTATAGCTTCCAGTACGATCCACCCACCACGAGCCTATCAGAGGAGGGCTTCTCTATACCATCTGTTGGTGGATACGCTTGGGCCCACACAAACGGCAAACTTCCGTTCACATCAAATCAGCTGACGGATGCGGAGGGTAACCCACTGAATGGCCGCTACGCCCTGACAGGAACCCTACGAGCAGACTCAACATCTGGTCCGATTTCGGTGAATGGGGTCGTACTTAATCCAGGCGAAACGAAGGAACTCGGATCGTACAATTTCACGCAGACGAATGGACTGTTGTCTTTGCCAGTATACGCCTACAGGAATGGATCCGCTGGTACCGCAAACCTTTTAATCACAAGTGGTGCACCTGGTGCCTCTGTAGTAGTAGGTAGTTTCCATGTTTGGTCGCCGCGCGTTACCGTCAACCCATCGAAAACTGTACTGACCGGTCGTGCACTGTTGGACACTTTTTCGGTGGGACTTCGCGACGAGAGCGGTAAATGTGAGTGGAGGCCAAAAGATGAGGTGGACTCTATCTCCAGCGTTGACATCATTTCCAATCCCACCTGCTTCAACAGCGCCTTAGTTAACGGATTGGAATACTACGAAGGTAAGGACTATTCAACGCTTTACAGTCGAATCCCACACATAGCGAGTACTAACCTTCCGCCAGGCGTTTTCAACGGTGCCAAAATTAAAGGTACCTACCTCAACGCCAGCGGGCTCAAGCAACAGGTTGTCATTGATCTGCCGATCCAGTCGGAAGGACTGACGCTGGTCTCCAAAGATGCTTCCGATGCGATTAAGTTCGGAGAAGATAATTCCACCATAAGTATTTACCGCTCTATTCAGTCAGTAGATCAAAGTCTCACCCAAACATCTGGGCCCAGCTGCTCAAAGCTGACCGGGAACGAGGAAGAAGCCATTGCAAGCGGACTGAAGATGGACCCAAAAAAAGGGGTTGCTTCCGTCGCCTGTTACTTCAAGTGGACATCCACGCCTCCGGGCATGGATACCAAGGACAACGAGCAACAGGGCTTCGCGATCAGCGGAACGATCCCAGAGTTAGGCGTTTTCCCTATCGCCTGGGAGTTGGTGGCTTACACCCCCCTTGGTAAAAGCGTACCTGTGGTGCTGTCCCGCCAAGCAATGTCGGTTGAAGTCGTCAACCCACCGCCACCAGCAATCGAGATTCAGTCCTCCCGGTCGATCTCGGCTGACCTTTTCACCGTTCAGAAAAAACCGACCAATATCGGAGTGGTGAACATTATCGGCCAAGCTGATGGCGCCGTAGTGTACAAGGTGCTGCGCGCCGGCACTGTCATCGCGGACACCAGTGACAAAGCGGACTATGCGAAGAAAACCGCTACTTACCGGCTTAATAGCGACACTCAAGCGAAACTGTGGGCGGGGCAGTCCTACACTCTGCAGGCCAGCTACGTAAAGCTCCCGGAAATCGTCGGTACGCGCGAAATCAGAACGGTCACGGTACCGGATGATGACATGTCGATGAAGGTGACCACTGATGTCAACAAAGCTCTCTCGAGCGACACCATCCCTGTGAGCGTGGGTTTCTACAATAAGTCGAACGTAAACACCGCCTACAGCATAGAGGATGCCGGCGAGTGGTCGGTACGCCTTGTAGACGTGAAGTCTGCGAAAAACCGGCTCCCCCTTTCGTCCTGGGTACCAGTCAGCAGCGATGGGACAGCGACTATCGATCTACCCCTCGGCCTAAATGCCGGCGACATGATGCACATCGGTTCTGAAGGTGTTCTGGCCAGCAAGCTTGACGGCTTTGAAATGTCCAAAACTTCAGCAAACACGATGACCTTGACGGTGCTCGATGCGTCCCCAGTTGAGGGCGACCTTAAGTCATACAAGGTGACAGGGGTGGCACCACTGTCCGTGTCGACCTCTATCGTATCGACTCAAAAGAACCTCATCAGCGAAGTGCAGTGGCAAATCAGCCACAATGACGGTGCATCCTGGGCGCCGATCGAGGGGGCACCGACGGTTGCAAGCAAGATGCTCTCGAATACCTACGATGCCGGCGTTCACCAGGTTCGAGCTAAACTAAAAAATCGCTACTCGGGGGTAGAGTCCTACAGCTCAACGCTGCAAATCCAAGCCTTCCATGTACCAGATGCTCGCCTGATTGACGGGCCAGCAGTGATGCTGGTCGGACAGTCTGGCGAAAAGCACGTGACCAATCGGGAAGGGACGCCACTGTCTGACAGTGACAACGTCGTCTTCGAATGGAGTACTGACCGTGGTGAAACCTGGGTCAAGAAGAGCAATAAATTCCTGTTCGATCAGACAAGCGAAATCGGTAACTATCCACTGTGGGCCCGCATGCGGTACGCAACGTCCCCTGCAGAGGACAGTTATGCGTACAAAATTGTGAAAACTATGGTGTCAGTCAGGAAGACCGCCAAGGTGACGGTTGGTCTGACCGGTACCACCCAACCGGAGGTAAATAAGTCCAACATTTACACCGCCACAGTGAAACTGCCTTACTCAAACATGCAAGGTAAGCTTGTTGGCCGCTTCACGCTCCCTGATGGCTCGACGGTGGACGGCTTCACGCTGGATTACCTTCCAACCGAGGTTCCGACGGGTAGCCAGGTAATCGCGTTCGACGCATGGATTGACGGCTACGAGGCAGATTCAAAGCGCAGTGTCAGCAAGAAGCTTCGCGCATGGGAATACGCGTGGCCGGTGTTCTCCCTAAGGCAAATCCAGGATCCAAGCTCCTACGCCCCGACGTCGCTGGATCTGCGTGTGGAGAACCTGGGTAGTTTGAACCGGATCGAAGGACTCACCTATGCATGGGATCTCCCCGAGTCAGATACCTTCATTTCGACCCCATCTAGGTTGGACACACGCCGCGTCGCTAAGGTGACCGAGCCTGGTACCTATCCCGTCAAGGTCACCGTGACGGATGACCGCGGTAACATCACAGTGCTTGAGGAGAACCTGGTAATTTCGGAGGCCCCACCGTGGATTATTGATATGGCATGGACAGGATCCAACCCCAACAATCGGGCAATCCTGGACATTCGGACCAAGCCACAGATTACCCGGGGCCATAAGTACGACTCCATCACAGGCTATACGTATAAGGTAAATGGCGTCGAAGCAGGTACCTCTACCAGGTACACGAACCTGTCCCTCACCGAGCCTGGGCGCTACGTGCTCTCGCTGGACCTGACCACTGAGTTGGGGTTTGGCGGCTATGGCTCGACCATCATTGATGTGGTCGAAAACAAAAAACCTGAATGCAGTCTCGACGTGAAACAAACCTCGACCGCCTACGTGGTTACGTCCAAATGCACAGACCCTGACGGCAAGATGGCGTCGTATGAGTGGCTGATCAATGGTGAGCTGCAGTCCATCCGCGGCAGTTCAATCTCCATCAGCAAGCGTACCTATCCCAGCCAGCCTCAGATTCAACTAACCGGCATCGACGACTCAGGAGGACGGTCAGAACCGATCTCGTGGTAGCAGAACAAGCTGAGTAGAGAAGCGGGCCATTGGCCCGCTTTTTTTTGCTTTTAGCAATTATCCGTCAGGTATTGAACGGTCATTAAAATTTGAGATGGCACACTCCTACGATCATTCTAGGAGCCGTCCATATGTTCAACCTATCGAAGTTGGCGACTGTACTCATGCTGACCCTTGGAGTCAGCCAGTTAGTACAGGCCGGTGACCCAGTCTTTCCCCCAAGCGTGACAGGAAATTCTCAACCAGCTATTTCCGATCCGGTCGCTCAGCGTGTCATTGAAAAAACTGTGACACTACCGGTCACGGGAATTCTAGCGACTGAAAAGTCAGGAAAGGTTGTAGTTCTGAGCACGAACGGACGCTACACCATTGTTGGTGATGTCATAGACAATTGGTCCAAAAAAAAGCTCTCCAGCCTCGATGACATTCGCGAGAGCTCTCAGATTATTCCTCTGAAAAGTATGAGCCTTAATCTTCAAGAGCTGGATCCTGTGACTGTTGGACATGGCGGGAAGACTGTCGTGATTTTTAGCGATCCCTATTGCGCATATTGCAAGAAGGTAATCGACCAAATTAAAGATATAGATCCTAGTGAATTTACGGTGCACGTCATGCCACTGGGCCTTCTGGGTAAAGAAAGCGAGGTGCGTGTAGCTGATATCTATTGTGCACAAAACAAGAGAGCAGCGAATGCTTTGTTCCTAGCGAGTGACACCACCACACCAATCAAAAGAATCTCAGGCACCTGTGACGGGGAGGCCTTCATGAAGCGCAGTGTTGCCGCACAAATTTTCGGCGTAACAGCTGTGCCGTTCGTGATCCGAGACGACGGTCATTATGTCCGCGGTGTACCGAGCACGTCGCTCAAAGATTTCCTGAACAACTAATCCAGGGGGAAAAGTCATGGGTGCCTATATCTCTCGCCTGTTGAATGCCCGCGAGAAGTTCTACAAGCTATGCCCAGTACTTGCGTACGACTCCGACGCATTTATGTTCCAGTGCGAGGGCAATCAGATTGGCTTCGGCTTTGTATGCCAGCCTTTGACAGGCACTACTGGCAAGGAAGCGCAGCAGCTAAGAGCGACGATGTCTGCAGGCTGGCCGGCAGGTTCCATCGTGCAATTTGACCTAGTCTGCCATCAGAATATCACTGCACAAATCAACAATATGCTCGAAATGCGTGAGGACTGCCCACACCGAACCTTACGCGATGCCATCAGTAAACGGGCTGAGTTCATGCAGTCCAAAACGCTGACCCCCATCGACTCCAACGGTGTACGGGTCCGTGATCATGTTCTAATAATCACGGCCAAACTTAAGATCGGCTCTTCGTTCCCGACCGATAGCGAATTGATCATGGCCACGGAGCTGCGAGCTACACTGGAGACAACCCTAATTAACTGTGGATTTCATCCACAGGTTCTAGATTCCCACAAATACATCAACATCATGAGTTCGATTCTGAACTTGGGCGCGGATGCATCGTGGCGGGACGGCCGAAAGATTGATGTCGATGAGGACGCGCTGATCGCGTCTCAGATACTTGACTACGATCGCGACTTGGTTGTCAAAAAGGACTGCGTTCAGATTGGCGAACACTATGCAAGAACTCTAAGTGTCAAGCGCTACCCGAGAGGCGTGTACCAGGGAGAGGCATCGTACTACCTCGGTGATCTGATGTCTGGCTCAGTCGGCATTCGTTGTAACTGCATCATTTCGTTCACGATGCTATTTCCCGACCAACAGAGTAAGAAGGCAGAACTCGCCCGTGTACGTAACTGGACGATCAAGCAAGCCCAAGGACCGATCATCAACTTCGTTCCAAGGCTTCGCGAAAAGAAGGAGGGCTTCGACATCCTGTTTAAGAAGCTTGATGAGGGCGAGCCAGTAATACGTGGGAAGCTTACATGTGTGGTATTTGCGGAAAATCGAGAGCAGTTGATCAAGAATACATCCGCTGCGAAGTCTTACTTTGCTATCCGCCAGTTCGGGATGCTACCGGACAAATATATGACGCTTCCCATTTTTCTCAACGCTCTGCCACTTTTCACCGAAGAACCAGCTGCAATGGAACTGTTCAGGTATCGGACGTTTGCGGCCTCTCAGGTAATTGCGTTAGCACCATTGTATTCTGATTGGAAAGGTACTCCGACCCCACAACTATGCTTCACGAGTCGGAACGGACAGTTGATGACTCTGGATCTGTTCGACTCCCAGACCTCTTACAACGCGATCGTTGCGGCTGAGTCTGGTTCCGGGAAGTCTTTCCTTACAAACTACCTCATCACAGCCTACCGTTCGACAGGGGCCAAGGTTTGGGTTATTGACGTTGGTTTCTCATACCAGAAGATATGCGCTGAATATGAAGGAGACTTTGTTGACTTCGACCCTTCAAAAACCTTGTGCTGCAATCCATTCGAACTGATCAAAAACTATTTTGGCGATGATGAAGATGACGACGAAGGTGGCGATGAGGACTTGATCATCGGCCTCCTTGAAGCCATGGCCGCGCCAACTGTGCCTCTGAATGACAGGCAGCGCGCAGCGCTGAAAGAGCATACTGCTGAGGTCTACCGCCAGAAAGGCAATGACATGCTTGTCGATGATGTCGCTAAAGCATTGATCGGTGACCAGGATAGCCGGGTTGTTGATATCGGAAAGCAGTTGTTCCCCTTCACATCTGGTGGTACCTACGGAAAGTACTTCAACGGTAAAAACAACGTTGACTTCAATAACCCGTTCACAATTCTTGAACTCGCTCGACTGGAGGGGCGAAAGCACCTGCAACAGGTAATTCTGTTGCAGCTCATCTACCAAATTCAGAAAGACATGTACCTTGGCGATCGCAGTACGAGGAAAATTCTCATTATTGACGAAGCCTGGGCGCTACTGCGCGAAGGTAACATTGCTTCGTTCATCGAAACTGGATATCGCCGCTTCCGTAAATACAATGGATCGTGCATCACAATTACCCAGTCGATTAATGACTTATACGAGGGCTCAGCCGGCAAAGCGATCGCCGACAACTCGCCCTATACTTTCTTGCTCGGTCAAAAATCCGGAGCGCTGGACACAGCTAAAAAAGAAAAGCGTCTTGACCTCAATGATAACGGTTATGAATTCCTGAAGACGGTAAAATCGATCAGGGGTGTGTACTCTGAAATCTTCATTCTTTCCAACTCTGGGTCTGGGATTGCAAGGCTGTTTGTCGACAAGTATTCCCTGTTGTTGTACTCAACAAACCCTGATGACGTTAATGCGATCAACGAGAAGAAAGCCCTGAACATGGGAACCGCTGAAGCAATCCTTGCGGTGATGAAAGATCGCAACTGGGACGTTTGAGGAGTGATAAATCCATGACTGCGTCGAACAGTAATGAGCGGGTGTTGAGCCCTTTGCTTTCACTGATTATTTCAGTGATGGTGTCAGCGACCGTTTCCCTGCTCCTAATTCTGAAACTACCCCCAGAGCCGTCTAAAATCGCGGTGCTGAATCTCAGAGTCGGGCAATCACCTGCCCAAGCTGAACAACTTATATCCAAGGCAAGAGAATTAGCCTTGGAAGGATACGTGGTTTTGAATGCTACAGAACTGGTTTCCTGGCCTCCAGAGCTTGAACTGATTTCCAGTCCAGATAACCAGGAAGCAAAATGACTATCAAAAATAAAGTCAACGATTGGCTTGCTGAGCGACGGGTTCGTCGTGCAAGCGCGATTGACCGCAAAATCATGAATGCGATCAATGACGTAAAGCATCCGCAGAAGAGCGTGCTGCAGGTCATACTGCATAACCCGAATCCAAAATCTTGGAAGATATTTGGACCCCAGGTGCTGGTAGTCTGCGCGGTGGTAGTGCCGGCGGCAATCTACGGATTTGAACGATTCTCTATAGGCATCGATCCCCAGAAAGAACAGTGTTTGCCGTGGCGGGTCTTTCTCATAGACAAGCACGACACTACGCCAGAGCGCGGTAAGACGTTCGCGTTCAAGTCCGACTACATGGCGCATTTCGGCCGCGGCATCAAAGTCGTCGACGGCATCGCCGGGGATGACGTCGCAGTGACGGAGCAGGCCGTTACAGTCAATGGGAAGACGGTAGGCCATGGGCTTATGTACGCAGAGAAGCTGGGGTTCACTCCCAGTCAGCTCGCGCGATCAGGCAAGGTGCCCGACGGCAAAGTTTGGCTCATGGGGCGGACGGACAATAGCTTTGATTCTAGGTACTGGAATGCGATTCCGGTGACATCCCTTATTGGGCGAGCATATCCCATATGGTAACTACAGCGCAGAGAGTCGCACGCGCAGCAGCCCTTACGGCCACCCTGGGTGTATCACTGGTCGGCCCGGCGACTGCTGATGAAACGGAAGGGTTGCGTGCGCTCAGCAACCAGCTGAAGCAGCAGGTTGTATCTCCAGCCGACTTGCAGATATTGGATGATGCCCGTCACAGAGCTGCGGCCGCAGGCAAATCGGAAGCAGCGTGGGCCTCCAACGTGCGGCAGAAGCGGCAGGAGCAAGCTGCCGACCTAATTCGCAAAGGAGCGCTCCCGATTAGCGGAGCTGGGTCTACCGCGCCCAATGGTGAGCAGCCTTTCCCAAATAGAGCAATTGTCCAGGGTGCAATGACTTACATCCTAGTGTCCTGGTCGATGCCTCGTTCCGAGCTCCTTGAAATCATGAGCCGTATGGAAGGGAAGAGCGCAGCCATCGTTTTCAGGGGTATTCCTGATTCCACCTCAATGATCGCAGCGCTGGAACAGATGAACTCGCTTACCGTCGAGTCGAAATCAGAGATCCCCGTGCTTATTGACCCCTTCATCTTCTCGCGCACGAATACAAAAGTCGTACCCACAGTAGTGAGAGAATTGGATCAGAAGATCCAAGCGAAAATATCAGGCCTGTCGACCACCGATTACCTTGATCGGGCAGTAGCAGACGGAAAGTCCGGCGATCTCGGCGTGCATGGTCCGGTACTGGAGATCAAAGAACCGGACTTCATGACTGTAGTGCAGAGCCGAATCGATAACCTCGATTTCGGCAAGATGAAGGAGAGGGCGCTTGCGAGATATTGGGAAAATAAGAAGTTAGAGCTACTGCCGACGGCCTCGGAATCCGCTACGCGCTTGGTCTCCGCGACCATCATGATACCTCAAGATATTAAGACAGCTTCCGGGGATGTCGTGGCCAAGGCTGGCCAAATGAACCCACTAAAACTTCGAAAATTTAGCCAGCGAGTGGTTGTTATCGATGCAACCTCGCCGTGGCAGGTCGACTTTGCCCGGAGTCAGGTTACCCGATATAGCGCACAGCAGCGGGTTACAGTGATCACTACAAACGTTGATGCAGAAGACGGTTGGAGCACCTTTGGTAAGACTTCCGACTATATAGGTGTAAGGCTAGGGCTCCTTGATAGGGGGCTGAAAGAGCGCTTCCAGATCAGAAAGGTTCCGTCAGTTCTAACTGCAAACGATAGCGATTTTATCGTCGAGGAGTTCTCGAGAAAAAGTGCGGAGGAGGATTTGTGAATCAATCTTTAAATGATCGCGTGCGTGACGTTTTCTCTGTCCTCGGGCTGGTACTTTCGCTAACGCTTTCTGCTGGTGCTTTAGCAGCTGACGGAAGCGATACGGCGGGTTCCGTCAATATTGATCCACAGTGTAAGTCCAATGATTTGATCTCCTCAAAGCTGTTCACAGACATCTGCTGGGAATGCCTCTTTCCGATTCGTGTTGCTGGGATACCGCTTAGCACCGGACACATGCCCAACGACGCATCCAAGATGGTGTTCTGTGCGTGTGCTGATGGCCTCGGTATCTACCACCCGGGTATCGTCAATTCGCTATGGCAGCCGCAGCGGGTAATCGAATTGACACGTACCCCGGGTTGCCTTAGCACACTCGGCGGAGCGAAGCTGAACCTCGGCAGCAATTACATGTATGGGTCGCAGATTGACCACATGAGCGGTGCCAGCGGCACAGAGACCAAAGCCACCAGCTTCTACGAGGCACACCTTTATGCGCTCCCTCTGCTGGAGATCCTGGATCTGTTCCTACCGGCGGACTGTGATGTATCTGGGTACGTTGACTTTGACATCATCTCGTTTACTGAAATCGACCCAACATGGAACAACGAAGAACTGGCGTTCTTCCAGGCACCCGAGTCGGCCGCAGTTGCTAACATCGTGGCAGAGACTGCGTGCTCTGTGGATGCCGTTAGCCAGTTTTCCGGGAATATGCCTACGGAAGCACTGTGGTGGTGCGCGGGCAGCTGGGGCAGCATGTATCCGCTAGCAGGCTTCCGGCAGGCGATGGACCCAGCCAGGACGACGTCATTGCTTGCGTCTAAGATACTCGCTCAGCAACACCGAAGGGGCCTAGCCTATTCCACCGTTGGGGATGAGAACGTCTGCCGCGGATCGATCTATCCGACAATTCCTAAGCAGCAGTACAAAATGACGATGTTTTACCCAACACCGGAGACCAAGCGCGGGCACATGATCGGGGATCACCCTTATAAGTGGCAAGGCGGTACGACCCGGTACCCGATCGGTCAAGGCACCGACAGCACGTACATCATCTGGAACTGGATTGACTGCTGCCGGCGCTGAGTAGTAAACACCACGCAAAAAAAACGGCGGGAAAACCCCGCCGTTCTTTGGTTGAAGCGTCCTCAGTTCACCTGCTCGAGCGCCTCGGATGAAGGTTGAGACACTACCTGGTCAGTAGCGCCTGGAATTGCAGCATCCGCCGCCCCGTCGTTCTCGATTTCCGCTAGGGCAGTGCCTGCGATTTCGTCCGGCTGCCCCTTCTCAACGCTCGCGCTGTGCGACACCTTCAATTCATGAATGGCACTAGTAGCACGGATATGGAGTGATTTAGCCAGGTCGCGGATCTTCGCAGCAACCCCGTTGCTGAGCTCGTCTACGGTCGCTTTCTCGGTCAGCCTATAGAGGTAGGCTGTGTCCAAAAATGCGTTCAGCTTATCGAAGTCTACGAAGACGTTTAGCGCGGTGAGCGTGTAAGGGGTCTTGACGCTGATTTCCCGTACCCAGGGATTCTCGTACTCCACCAATTCATCAATCTTATGCTCCAGGAGCAGCGCCTTGATCTGCTCATTGCGAGCTGAAATCTCCTGGTCGAGACCACCAAGCTCTCGGTCCACCGCCTCCATGGCGCCTTTGAAATCAAAACTACCGGCCACAACAGATTTCGACCGGGCCCGCGCAACAACGTCAAGATCGAATAGCGATTTGGAGATCGAGTCGAAGTGATGCGTAGCCGCGAACTTTGCAGCGTTAGACTGGAATGAAACGGTCCGTTTGACGCCCGGATTCGAACGCTTCCATTGCTGCTTTTTTGAATCTTTAGCTGACTTGCCGGATGCCATTGGGAATCTCCTTCGAAAATTTTCAGCATGGGCGCTATATCGAGCCCAAGTGCACCACGCTCACATCGAGCCCACCTGCCATAGGCAGCCAGGTCGAGTCATCACAGCATGCATAATGCCTCATTCCAAACACCCAACCGTCCAAAATCATGCAAGAAATTGCAAAAATCTCGATGGTACGGGGGAGAATTGGGGGTATTTTCTGAGCTTGACACGGGTCCAAGCATGGCCTTATATTTTGGGCATACGATTCCCACCGGCTGACCTACATATTGCTCAGCCGGATCGCCGTAAGGCACACCAGAGAAAGACCGTTGCGTTGAAAGTGACGGCAAGACCGCAGGCTTAATCTAGAAGCTCCATATACGTGGAGAGCGGCATTTCTCTGTCCACTACTTTTTCAAGAACATTAAGTCGATCCTACAGTGTAGATCGATTTTTTGCGTTGGCCTATGCCAACACATAGCCCCGAGGAGCTATCTAAACAATCCTCACAACCTGCCGCAAGGCTACATAAAATATAAATAAATTATCCCAACGGGAGAATATCCCCATTGGGGTTATTCTCTTTGCGGGTCAAGGAGAATAACGATGAACTTTATCCAACAAATTGCTGTTTTCTTCTGCAACTTCGTGGCGTTTCGATCTGTCTGCGATGGAAGAAGTACGGTCCTCAAAAATGGGAAATTCAAACGTGCTTCGGCCGTCAGCATACTGGCATCGTACTACGCCGAGTTTCTTCACAAAGAAGTAAGTCCGAAATTGCCAATGGCTACTCGTAGCTCAGCGCAAGTCAAGGGTGAGCTTCTCCCTGCTATTAATTACGACCGGTATGATTCGCCATCCTTCTGCCGCTATGCAAGTAAATAGGCTCAGGGTTAACAATTGTACAGTTCAACTGTTGAAACCGAGGGGATTGTTGTATCACCCCTCAGTTTGATTAATGAAAAAACGGGGTTGTATGCTCATTTTCACGCTGTGCTTCAAGGTTTTGACGAATGCGAGTGCCTGGTTTTTGGTCTCCTCGGAATCGAAATCATGAACACGCTAAGAATGAGTGACCGGCTGTCGTTGGAGGGGATGCTCTTCATTCGCCCCGACGATAGCAAGCGGCTGTACGTTTTTGACTGCATTAAAACCATATAAATATATCAGCAATGGTGGCTTAGCCTAACTTGCTGGAACCTCAAGGAGAACGAAAATGGCAGCATCTAACTATCGTAATTCATCACCCCGCCAACAAGGTAATACCTATACCCCTACGCAAGTGCTTGAGTTACTCGAACCTGTTCGAGGAGAGTTTGAGGCGACCGTAAAAAGCGAAGGTAGCAACCTTCTGTTCAACAGCGAAAAGGTGTTTTTCGCCCAGAAGCTGATACAGAATAGCTACCTTTGTAATATGTGCGGCTCAAACCCAGAGGCCCTGCGGAACGCATTCCTCCAAGTTGCAGCTACTGGCTTGACCATGGATCCAACGCAGAAACTTGCGTGGATCATTCCTCAGAAAGGTGTTCCTGTATATGATATTTCGTATAAAGGACTGATTCGAGTAGCAGTAGATAGCAATATCATCGCAGATGCGGTTGTTGACTTGGTGTTTGAGACTGACCAGTTTAGCTCCAATGGTCTAAGGAACTCGCCGAGTCACCAGTATGATCCGTTTGCTCGCAAGGGTGCACTGATCATGACTGCAGAGGATCAAGGCCAAACTGGTGAGCGTGGAGCGTTCAGGGGTGCATATATTGACTATCGTCTGCCAGACGGCTCGACGCTGGTTCACTTTGTACCAAAGGATGATATCGCTGCTGTACGTGACATATCTAACTCTTGGAAAAATACCCAGAAGCGTCACGAGTCCCCATGGACAACGTGGCCATGGGCAATGGTGCGGAAGTCGATTGTCCGTAGTGGTCATAACATTCTGCCGATCCGTTCGAACAAGCTGGACCGCCTGGTTCACCTGCTCGATCAGAACGAAAGCAATGAGCCAATGTTGGGTGACACAGCTGCCATGATGGCGGGCGAAGCACCAACGACAGCTCGCCCAGGTTTGATGGTCGTAGGTGATGCTCGTGTCAACGAGCAACAGCCGACGCCGCAGGTCAAACCTGTCACAACCGCAAGCGCTAACAACACCGGCCATCGCCCTCAACAGGCAGCGACTGGGAGCGTGGAGCCCGAACAAATGGTTCAGCAGCCGAAGGCCGCCGAAGCATCTGAGCTTACTCCCGCGTTGTCCAAACGCTTGAAAGCGATTGCTGCTCGTGCCACTCAAATGAAGGACTTCACCGCAGCGTTTCAGCATGTCGCCGAGACGTACACCGGAAACGTGCTAAATCATGCGAAGGAACTATTGAGTACAGCCCGACGTGAATATGCAGAGGGGTTGATAAATCAAATTACTCAGCCAGGTACTTACCATCATGTGGTTGCATTCGCAGCCAATCTTCAGGATGGAAACTTCAAGACCAACTTCATGGCAAAGGCAGATGAGTCGGTAAAATTACATATCGACTCACTGTTGAAAGCCTATGAAGCTGGCGATGAAGCCCCTGCTGTTGATTTTATGGAGTCTCTGCCTGACGGAGAAATTAAAACGCATTTGAACCAGTCGCTCTACGCACTGGCATAACTATAAATCTGCGGCCCTACTCTGTAGGGTCGCAGACAAGGAGAGTGAACGATGCACAAAATGAAGGTTGTAGATCTAGAGCAAGGCTCACCTGGTTGGCACCGATGGCGCGATGAGGGCATGACCGCTTCAAACAGCGCTGTCGTTCAAGGAGTTTCCCCGCACAAAAGTGCGCTTGAACTGTGGCGGGAACTCGTTGGTTTGGTAGAGCCAGAAGATCTGTCAAAAATCCAGCAAGTAAGGAAAGGGCACCTAATGGAGCCCTTGGCAGCTGAATGGTTCGAGCAGCAACACGGAAGCGTGACGGGTCCATGCTGTGGAGAATCCTTAGCGACGCCCTTCATGCGTGCTAGTTTTGATGCATTTTATGGTGAATATCCATTAGAGATTAAAAACCTCTCCGATACTAACCATCTAGAGGTTCTAAGCCTCCAGACGGACAGCGAGAATTATGCGCTGTACTACTGGCAGGTCCAGCATCAAATTTATGTGTCTGGTGCGGATAGAGGCTACTTGCTCTTCTGGAACCCAGTTCACACTCCAATCTGCTTTGTGATCGAGCGCTCTAACGAGTGCATCGAGAGAATAATTAGGGACAATGAGAGATTCTTCTATCATCATGTAGGTAGAGGTATTGCCCCGGACTACGACACTAGCCGTGACACCTGTTTCTTGCATCGAAGTGTTGGCCACTACAAAAAATGGTCAGAATCTGCTTCAGATGTTGGAACACTACTCACTATGAAGTCGAAGTTAACAACTGAAATTGCAAAAATTAATGACCAACTAAAACAGCACAAGCAATTGCTCATACCAGATATGGCCGATCATTATGCCATGGAAGGTGCTGGCATACGGTTGTGCAGGTCAAGTCGGAGCGGATCTATAAATTGGGAGGCTGCAGCACGAGCGCTCATTCCAGAGACCGAGCAATACCGGCTAGAAGAATTTCGCAGCCAATCTTCTGAATCAGTACGGCTTTCAATATCCGCAAAGGATATCGATGATACGTCTGTGTACAGACCTGAGACGGATGCGAAAACCGAAGTTTCATCAGTGGTATCCGTCATCTCTAGTATTAACCAAGTGTTGACGCCTGGTGCGCTAGCGTTCGATTGGTAATCACTCTGCCCGGTTTCACCGGGCCTTTTTTTCTTTCACCAACATCTTTTTTTTGGATTCCTATGTGTGGCAGTGCTGCACATTAGATAACTGGCGCGCTCCAGTAAAAACAGGCGTACAACCTTTCAAACCAGTTGTACCGAAATTTATAATACATACTAAAGATAAATTGGAGAATGAAATGAAAGTCTTGAATTTTTCCTGCCATCGCCCAAGCCCTGATCAAGTTCAGGCTGGCGTGATTGAAATGGGGATTCGTGAACAAAAGCTTCTTCGATCGCTTTCATCTTATTACGGTGATTCAAAGCCGAACGATGAAGACACTACTAGGCGCGTTAAAGCATTGGCTGAACTAGCAATAACTGAGTGCCACGCTTTCGGTGCAGATACCATTCTGCTCCACACGGCGCTCTGGATTGCGGTACCACTTGTTGAGTACCTGGAAGCACGGGGAGTTAACACTGTGTACGCTTTTTCTACTCGTCATCACGAGGAGCAGCGACTCCCAAGTGGTGAGCTACGAGTGACAAAGCTTCACCGGCACTCATGCTTCGCCAACACTGTATTCGTCGCCCAATAACTAAATAGAAAACTATTGCCACCCATGAGGGGAATGCTTCCCTTATGGGGAGAATTCTCTATTGACGTGGCTCAAGGAGAATGAAATGACCAATAGCAATCTTGCATTTAATACTACCGTTTCGATTCGTGAATTCGGTTTCGACGCCGACGCGAAATTCCAGGCCTTCGCGGAGCACAGTTTTCAACATGCTGTTCCGGAAAAAGAGTCCTATAAATTCCGAAAGGAATTGTTCAATCCTGTTCTTTATTGGTTGTACAGTAACGACGCAAGGAAAGAAGGGCTGTACCTTACTGGGCCTGCTGGAAGCGGTAAAACTAGTCTTCCTGAGCAGATGGCTGCGCGGTTGAATTGGCCATGCCTCACAGTGTCCTGTAACAGCCGAATGACTGTTTCGGACCTGATAGGCTATACCAAGCTCAAATGCGATCCTGTCACTGGCGATCAAACGACGGAGTTTGTGCCTGGGCCTTTGACGATCTGCTACCGAGAAGGATTTATTCTGATCCTTGACGAATACGACTACCTCGATGTCACGACATCAGCTGGTCTAAATGGAATCTTTGAACACAAACCCTTAGTTCTTGACCAGAATGAAGGGGAGGTACTCAAACCGCACCCGCTGTTTAGGGTTTTCGCAACTGGCAACACCGCGGGACTAGACGATGAGTCAGGACTCATGAGTGGCACACAGCGACAGAACCCTGCCAACATTGACAGGTTTATGACGCTGAAATGCCCCTATATGACACTCGGCGACGAGTTGAACATCCTCCAAGCTCACTTCCCCGTGGATGATAATGGTCGTGAAACATTCCCTACAGATGTTCTAATCAAAATGATTGAGATGGCGAATGAAATTCGACAGCAATACATCGGAAATCCTGACAGTAACGGCGGAAGCTTTACTTTCACCATGTCTACCAGGTCGCTAATCCGGTGGGCTAAGAAAGTAATGATGTGCAAAGCAATTAGATCTGAAGATCCAATTGTAGACGCCCTTGACATGAGCTTTGCAAACAAGCTCAGTTCGGTCGAAGCCGCTGCCATTCAACAAATTGCAAAGCTGAAGTTCGGCTGAATCCATAAATAATAGATATTAAAAAATGCCCTGAGGGAGTATGCCCTCCGGGCATATTCTCTTTGGTAGCATCAAGGAGAATGAAATGATTGATCAACATGAAGTAGAAGTTCTTGGGCGCGTTACTCTTGTTTCGCTCCACGGCATCCACTTGTGGACTGCTCGCAAGAAAATCTCTCAAGCTGACTTCCCAGGTGTCGAATTCCCTCCGGAACAATTGGTTTCGATGGGAAGTAAGCACGTGCTGGATCCTGAGCGACTTAAAACCTTTGAACGCTGTAAGAGGGAAGCCCACTCTGAATGCGCTCGTGTAGGTGTTAAATTTCTCGGTGGTTATGCTGTCCCTGAGGAAAAGCTTGGTGATCTACTGCTCAAGCTGAGATCGATTAAGACTCGATTTATGACTTACAAGAAAGCATTCCTTTCGCAGTATGACCAGTTCATTGATGACTGGGCGAATGCGGATTGGAAAAAGCCTGAATGGAAAGCCATGATCCTCCGATCGCTGACCCCAAAAGCTGTGGTTGCTACAAAGTTCGATTTCGGATTTACGGCTATGAAAATTGTAGCGCACCCGGATGAAGAGCTTAGCGAAGGCTTAGGGAATGAAGTGAAGGGTTTGACTTCCGAGCTCGTTAAAGAAGTTACAAGCGAAGCTCGAAATATTATCCAGCGAGGAATGCTTGAACGCGGCACCGCGACACAGGGCACCATCAATACTCTGAAGAAAATTGCCGAAAAGATTGATGGACTGAAGTTTCTCAGTCCATTCGTCCAAGTTGTATCGGATTACGTCTCCAGGGTTGTCAATAGCATGCCGGATGAAGGCAGCATCAAGGACGATGACTTTCAACGATTGTCGTCGCTAGTGGTGTCGCTTTCTACCGAGTATGGAATGAAAGCCTTTATGAGTGTAGCCAAGCAGAATCAGTCGCAAAACACTGATCCTTTTGGCTTCCTCGACAGCATCTATTCGGGGTGTGTAACTGAAATTCAGAACCCTGAAAACCAGGGCCACGAGGCATCGGACGACGCTGAACTAATCGCTAACCTGATTACTCAGTCTGACTCTGCTGATTCCATTGCAACTTCCCAAGCTAGCGCAGTTGAGCCAGATGTTTCGGATTCAGTAGTGATTGATGACCTCCTCGTAGTTCCGTTCTCTTCGGAGAGTGAAAGTAACATCCAAAATAATAATACCGTTGTCGAAAGCGATCAGCTTGTTTCGCAACCACCTTTGGTGGCAGCTGAAGTCGGTTCGCTTGCGTTTGACTGGTAACTAATAAAGCCCGCTCACATGAGCGGGCTTCAAGGAGAATGATATGCTTAAGACTATTCAAAAGAGCCTACCTTATGTAGCTCGTGTGCTTTCCGATTCGACCGGTGTTCAGGTCGTTTTTGGGAGTGATCGGGCTTACACCACCGGAGAAAAGATCTTCATACCAATGGTTGAGCCGACATCAGAGGGTATGAGTCTGACTCTAGGATACCTTGCGCACGAGGCGGCTCATTGCCGCTATTCTGATTTCAGCCACAACGCTTTTTCCACGGATGAGTTTACTAATAGCATTGCAGGTATTGTTGAGGATCTATGGATTGAGGGCAAGATGCTGCTGGAATACCCTGGGGTACAAAGGCACTCGGATACTCTTGTTCAAAAGTTTTTTGGCAACCACCGCGCAGAGGATGTAGTTAGATCGAAAAGCAAGCAGTCGTTTCATAACTTCCTGCTTCTCTTCGGCCGCGCTCGAGTGCTCGGTCAGGCTATCGACCACAAGTCGTTAGCTTTTCGCTTTGACTCTATTTTTGCCGATGGTCTGTCTGATAAAATCTCTGAATTCCTCAGCTCCGTACCCTTAAATGCTTCGTCGCAGGACAATCTTCGGCTCGCTGAGAAACTTGTGGCGGTATACTACGCTAACACCGATGAAGATCCTTCAAACGATGTTGGCGATGGTTCTCCCACCGAAACTGATTCTGCAGGTCAAGAGACCAACAGTCCCGACACTGACACTAACGAGCATGCTGATGCTCAACCTGGTGTAGATGCACAGGACCAAGCAGAAGCCCAACCAGACGCTAACGCCGACGGCCAAGCTGACGCCCAGGCCGGTGCTGACGCACAGGACCAAGCAGAAGCCCAACCCGAAGCTAACGCTGACGGCCAAGCT
>Ga0213822_1000057_pt1 | contig 128839 bp, 118 predicted proteins | sample MC6MC0908MG_FD_179872 | JGI IMG/M metagenome (GOLD analysis project Ga0213822, IMG submission 179872) | Enriched soil aggregate microbial communities from Iowa State University, Ames, United States - MC6-MC0908-MG | ecosystem: Environmental > Terrestrial > Soil > Unclassified | place: USA... | reverse complement strand
CTTGCGGATAACTCACTCTCGTTCCCATAAAAATAAGCACCTCCAATAGATATTAGGATACATTACCCTAAATTCAATTGAAGATGCTTTTTTGTTTTGTCTAACCCGAAGGGGTCAGTTCATTTAATACTGTTGCCCCTTTTTATTTCAATAAAGAAACATCTATTTCCTCACTCTATCATTTATATTAATTATCTGGAGTATAAGTGGGGTAATAGCGTTATCATTGTCCTGAAGTGTTGAAACAAGATATTGTGAGAGAGCAGAGCAATTTATAGCTGCTCTTTTGGTTTGGCAAGGTACAGCGATAGAGGGAAAGGCATTGACAATCTTGTAACACCCGAACCCTCTTGTTCCGTCAAAACGCCCACCGTTTTGACCTGCCTACCGGCGAGGGAGCCCTCTCCCATTTTTTTCGCTTGTACTATTCTACTCGGAGTTAAAATATAAAACCTTCCCAAAGCGTCGTTTGGTAACATTAATTATAATCCAACTCCGTTCCCGAAATCTTATTTGGGAGCTTTTTATAGTGCTTAACATTGTAAATTCGCATTAGTCTAATGCAACAATCGGGCGCTTTAGTTGAATATTTGATTTCTGAAATGATCAATCTTTATTACAGAAAACGTATACAGAAAGGAAAAATAGCCCCTATTTTGATCAATATTTGTTCAAAATAGGTACAAAACAATTGAAAAAAGCATTAACAAGAAAGGAAAAATCCTTATGTTAATGCCTTTTATTTTCACTTAGCTTAAATGGATCTATTATATGCATTCATTGTCGAAGTATATTGGAATATTTTAGGGTTGACTAGTCCCTCACGTAAATCCATCATCCCTAATTGTCCCATTCTATTCAGTAAAGGAATCAACCAACTACCACTTGGAGCACCTTGTAACACTTTAATTTGATCAGATGATAACTTTGAAACTTTACTTTGATCAATCGGTTCTTTTGCATTTTCTATTGTTTCTTTAAAAGCTTTCGTATCAACTTTATACATATTTTCGCCAACTTGTTCAGTAAAACCTTTATATCCGTAAGCTCCTCGAAGGATAGCTAACTTTATACTCATATCTTCCATAGAAACCATTTTAAATACACCGCCCTTCAATAGATTCCTAAATTATAAATGTGGAATATTTATCGTTCTTTCAATGGTATTCCAAGGGGAATTTTGTGAAGTAGATCTAAACTTATATAATGCAGAAGTTCCACTTGAGATTTTTAAGTCTGAATTAAATGTTACTGTATGATAAAACGCATCTATAATTTTGTCATTATTAAAATCTACAGTAGCTTCATTAATTTTATAATCACGATTTTGATAAGTAATACGCTCATCACCTAACCATTGATTGTCATTTCCATAACCAACTTCCATAACCCCTATTAATACGGTACCCGAAACTGCATGAGAAGTTTGCTGCAAGCCAATATCCTCGGAATATTCATTGATTGTTCCAACTTGGGATATTACTTGGTCAATATAAACAGATGTTAATGGTGGTGCTGGACCTCTTAGAACTGGACTATTATTTACTTCTTCTTTAATTTTAGCAGCCTCATCTGAAGTTACTAATGTAATTGTCCAACCAGGATGTTTTGTTTTTAGATTTTCAATTAATGGATTTACTTCAATCATATCTTTTTCTACTTCTGAAGCTTCAGCTGTATTTAGCCCCAAAAAGCCACTTGTTAAAATTCCAACAGCTAGTAAATATTTCTTCATATGTAACATCTCCCTTTTACATTATTTGTAACACACGATAATTATCGGATAAAAAATAGAATACTTAACAATATTTAACAAAATTTATAATTGTTTATTAAATGATTTTATTATCACTACAGAAATGTTCAATTTAAGTAGACTCTATTTGGTAATGTATGAAGTTGTTCATTTAAAGGAGTCGATACATAATGAACTTTGGTTATGCGAGGGTTAGTGCTGTTGATTAAAATTTTGATCGCCAACTAAAGGGGCTTGAAGCTTTTGGATGTGAAAAAATATACACTGAAAAAAGTCAGGGAAGATTTTTTGTTCCGTGTATCGTGAAATGAGATTAAAAATGCGTTTTGGTGATGTGTTAGTGATACATGATTTAAGTTGGTTTGGCCGTAAGAAATATGAAAATCTTAAAATAATAAAGTTGTTTATTCAACAAACGGGCGTTTTAGTGCAACAAGGACTTATAAGCTATACGAAACAATCATAATAAACGTTCCTAAATGAAAGTTTGGAGAGAGACCGAAATCCAAGAAATACTGTTAAACCAACATTTTTTGGATTTTCCTTTAAATATTGTTTATACAGCTTTTTATGCAAATATATAAACAGGGCTACGATAGTACTTTTCAAGATTATGTAGAATGTATTATCTGAATAAAAATCTGTATATTTGGCGCATTAAAACAAACTGCATTTTTTATCATTCATCATTCCTATACTTCAATTACAGGGCCTTTAATTGAAAACCGATATTCAGCAATCGGGCGCAATTCTTCAATATGAAGATCGCGTTTTTCAGTTTGAATAACCGTCTTTTATTGGAACTACTATCTATGCTGTTTTGGGAACCTATAATAATTTATTCAATCAAAAGTTGTATGTTAATATTTTCTGACTTATTTTACTATTTAAAATATAACTATCGAAGGAGTTTTGATATGATTAGAGGATTATATGAAGCGCATTTACCTGTGAGTAATTTACAAGAATCGATTAAATTTTATCAAAAGCTTGGTTTAGAACTAGCAAGCGAACAAGAAAAGCTGGCTTTCTTTTGGATTGTAAAGGGGGAAAGTTGGTTAGGTCTTTGGGAAAGTGAAACTGTAAACCTTCCATATCACCCATCAATTCGCCATTTAGCATTTAAAGTAGACAAGAGTGAAATTGAGAAAGTGAAGGAGTGGCTAGAGTCTGTAAATATCGAAATACGCTCTTCTTTTGGTTTCTCCCCAGAGATGCAACCGTTAGTATTTAAAAATAATCCACATCATGCAGCTGTATATTTTTACGATCCTGATGGCAATTCATTAGAACTAATAACACCATTAGATATGGAACTTCCTGATAACGAAAAAATGATGACGTTGGTAGATTGGAAAAAGAAACACATGAAATAAACAACGCTTACTTAGCAGTGCCTTGTTAATGTTTAATTTTCTTCTTCAACAATCGGGCGTTATCCTGGAATAAGGATAAGCGCTTATTTTCATTTAAGGGCCATACTCTTGAATAACCGATTAATCTTTAAACCAAAGATATTGTGAACAAATGTACTTAAGCAAAGACGCAGAATAGTTGCATAAACTATAGTAGTAGGCACATTAAAAATGAATAGAGAAAGTCTTTGAAATTAAAATTCCTTTTGGTGAGTAAGGGAGAAGGTATTGCCGTATAACGACAAAGTATATAATTCAGCAAATATCAAATAATAGTACCTCCTTAGATAAATTTTTCTAAGGAGGATGACTACATTCTTTACAAAATCATTGAGTTTTTTGAGGAAACCCATAAACATTTGCACGAAAAGCTATTAGGAATCCAAGAATAATGAGGATAAACATTACCCCTGGAAAAGAACCCACATCAAATGATTCTATCAGAATTGCTCCAATTGCACTCCCTCCACCAATAGCGAGATTCCAAACAGTAACTAACATAGATTGGGCAATATCCGCCCCTTTTTTAGCATTGTCTGCTATTGCTGTTTGCGTCAGTGTTGCTGCTCCCCCAAAGGTTAAGCCCCATAAAGTTACAGCAATATAAATGATAATAGGATGACTAATTCCGATACCTAGTGCTAATGATGCTAACCCAAATCCGGCCAGACTCATTAAAACTAAAGTACGTAGTCTACGCTCAATGAATATACCTACAACCCAGATTCCAACTAAAGATGCAATACCGAAAACTAGTAAAACCAAATCAACTCGTTGAGCAAGACCTGCTTCGGAAAGGTATGGGGCAATATAAGTATAAAGTATGTTATGAGAAAGTATCCAAGCTAATACAACAAACAAAATTGGGCGAACTCCAGGGGTACTGAAAACTTCCAGAAGTGTCATTCGCTTCTCAGATGTTTGCCCAGGATAGTCTGGGATTTTCCAGATAATCCATAAAATCAAAAATACGGCTAAGAGTGACATTATTCCGAAGACAAATCTCCAGCCAACAAGGGAACCGAGAAATGTCCCTACAGGAACACCAAAAGCTAATGCAAGAGGAGTACCAATCATGGCTACTGCCATTGCTCTTCCCTTTAGTGACTCTGGTGCCATTAGTCGTGCATATCCTGCGGTCATTCCCCACAGGACTCCAGCGGTTACACCCGCAAAGAAGCGAGCTATTATAGTTAAGGTCAAACTAGAAGATAAGGCTGTAATAGTATTGAATACAAGGAACCCAATAATACATAAAAGCAGTAAGGGCTTCCTGTGCCACCCTTGTGTTGCAGTTGTTATTGGAATAGCTGCAATTAGTGAACCAAGAGCATAAGCTGTAACTAGTTGACCTGCAAGAGATTCTGAAACATCGAGTCCTTCACTTATCTCTATTAATAAACCAGCTGGTATAGTTTCGGTAAGGATACATATGAACCCAGCCATAGCTAGTGCAATTAAACCTGCCCAAGGAAGACGTTCTGATGGTATTTCATATGGTTTTTCATTTTGGTTATCTAAATCAATATTATAGTCCATTTATAAAAGGCCCCCTGATTAGTTGATAGGATTAATTATACAAATTGTATTTTAGATTTTACATTTGATATTAAAGGAACAATTTCATATTTAACTATAAAATCAATGTATTTTAGGGATATTACATTTGAAGTATAATATAATGATTAGGGGATCATATTCGTCTTACAATTTGATTAGTTAAAATAGCTATTAACTGGTAAATATTAGTATCGTATATTATATGAAGGGGTGCTTAAATGGATAGTATTGATGGAGATATATTAATGCATTTACAATCAGATGCTCGGTTGTCAATGACTGCACTTGGAAAACTTATAGGATTATCTCAACCAGCAATAACAGAGAGGGTAAAAAGACTAGAGGAACAAGGCGTGATAAAAAGCTACAGAGCTAAAGTATCGAATGAGAAAGTTGGAAAATCCATTGTTGCTTTTATCCTTTTCCGTACCACAAAGTGCAATAATTTCGTTGATTATTGTAAGCAGGCTTCACAAGTAGTAGAATGTCATCGAATTAGCGGGGAATACAATTATTTGATTAAAGTAGTAGTTGAATCAACAAAGGAACTCGAATTATTTGAAAATGCTAGTATGAAGTATGGTGATTCAACTACGTTGATTTCCTTATCATCACCTATTGAAGACAAGCCATTGATACCAAATTTAAGTGTTGATTATTAATAATATTATTTTTTTAACCATACAGTTACTTAAGGCTATCAAATTAAGTTTTGAATACCTTTCTTTCTAAGCAAAAATAACCCAAGTTGATAAACCAGCGTTTATAGTATGTTTCCTATTAAACTTTATTTCACAAATGGCAGTAACCACTACCTTGATATTCAACAATCGGGCGCAATTCTTGAATAAGAATAATGGGATTACATATTAGTTATATAAAATATGTAATTACATACATGAATAGAAAAATAAGTATATAATCATGAAGAAAACTCTTTTAAATGACTTAGCATCCATCTAACGTCGATATTCTATCGTTGCTAGATGGATGAGTAGGTTTGGGGATTATTGGTAGTTATAAAAGTAACTAGATTCTTCAACGGCCTGTATACTGGCCTCATAAAGACCACTCATTGAAGAAACGAACCCTGTAAAGTAGAAAGTAAAAACAAAGCACATTTAAGCAGCCTGAGTCCTATGTTGAAAGGGCTCAGGTTGTTAAATTTCTTTTGGAAACGTTGATAGTTATTAAAACGAATGTATTTCTTAACATCCTCTTGCACTTGGAGCAGGGGTAAATCTAGGGTTAAGCATTTGATTCATTTGCTCATGATAAGATAATTAAATATAGACTCTTGGATATTATCTTGGTGAAAAAATTATACCAAGAATAAAGTTTGATGTAGCTTGTGATTTTTAAAATTCACAAGCTGTTTTTTTATTTCAATTCACTCGGGATGTTGCCCAAGAAAAAACTTAAGCGAGATGTGTCCAAAAACTTGACGTAAATCTAATTCACTTCCGAACATCGCACGCCAAATACTAAAAAAACCGAACGACTTTTCAACAGTCGTTCGGTTTTTTAAATTTACTTTTTACTTTTTTGCGTTTGTTTTTGCTCCTCTACGGGCTTCGGTAAACCGATGACCGGGTCACCGAGTAAAGGTGTAGATAGGGCATACATGCCATGGTTTGAAAATGCCCAAATTAAATTTCGGTCCCATTCGACGAAAATGCCGTGTACCGGATTAGAATGATCGCTTGTCGTAGTTGTGCCATCTTCATTTGGAATTTCTCCAGACATCTTCGGCACAAAATATGCTTCGATTGTTGATTCTGTTGGGTTGGTTACGTCAAAAATTTGGACACCTGCATTGTAGAAGGCGTAAGGAATATATTGGTCGCTCGGAACACCTGGATTAATGGTTGCATAGCCACTACGCTTCGGTCCAAAGCTGCCGCGACGTTGGCAAAAGTCTGTGAATGGTGCTGATTCTGGTGGTGTCGGGCGTTTTAACGTACTAATGATTTTAGGCTTAAGCGGATTGTTGACGTCGATTGCGTAAATTTCCTTATAAGGCTCATGGCAATCTTCGCTAAGTGGATAGCCGCTATAGTAAACAATGCCTGTGCTTTCGACTTTGGAAACGTCAATATTATCCCCTTCAGTACCGCTAACACTCATTGGCATCTCAATATGTGAAACCGTTTTCATATTTGCCGGATCGGATATGTCGACAATATAAAACCCAAAGCCACCCATTGCTGCATAGCCGTACTTGCCACCCTTTTCTACAGGTGTCGGAATGAATAGCGGCATGCGAGCGCCCATCCATGTTGTTTTGTTGCCAGCGCGGGGGTTTTTGTTATAGGCTGCTTCTTCGCCTACACGTTGACCTGGCACCCACCAAGTTGAAAGACGTTTAGGATTAGATGGGTCTGAAATATCAAAGGCCATTTGTGCACCTGAGTATAAATAGCTTTTATACTCTGTATTGATGAAGGAATCATCAGATGCACCTGCAACAAATAAATAATCTCCACCATCATAGACAGGTACGTCTTGACAGCCAGAGCCTTCTTGTACAAGGTCACTTGCATTTGCTTTCGCATCTAAAGGTGTTTCAGATAGCAGCTTCCATTCTGAAAATAATGGGCTTGTGACTTCGAAAATGCTGAATCCACGCAGCATTTCTTTGTCTTTAATAGCCTTTACTTGCTCAGGGTATTCATACTTATTCGATAGAACACCATAACGCGGTATTTCGTAACATTGAACGGCAATTGTTTTGTCCAAATTTTTATTGTATTTTACTGTCATTGGACCGAAGCGTTTGTCTCCCTTATCTGTGTCAATTAATTTATTGGCGATACGCTTGGCATTTTTAGGATCTGTAATATCGAATACATTGTACATATCTGTTTCAAGATCGTATAAATAGCGACGACCGTCTAGATCGAATGTAGCTTGCCAGCTATGTCCCCAACCAATAACATATGGATAGAATGCTTCTACATTCATATTTTTCGTATATTGATTTTGATCTAGATAAGGCAAACTCCCTTCAAATGGTTGTGGACCTTCATTATCCGGTGTTGCGGCTGGGTGAGTGAAAATCCCTGTCTTCGCATCATAGCCCCAGCTGCCAGGCGCGGGCTCTTTTGGTTCACCTGGTAAAAGCTTTGTTGTGCCTTCCTTTTTCTTTGGCAGCGGTGCATCAGGTGCATTTTTGTTCAGACCTGTGCGCGGTGCTTCCTGCTTTTCTTCTTTTTTAGCTTCATCGTTCGCTAAGGCAGTGCCTAAAGACAAGAAGAAAATAATGCTCATCATAAGAAAGGTAAAAGCTAAATTACTCAGAAAAGGATGTAACTTAAATTTTTTCATCAACGCAATCCCCCTAGAAATCTATGAATTTTTTAAAGCGTAAGAGCATTTTACTAAAGACATGTAGATTGTATAGGTGATAAATAATTTGAAGCTGAAAAATTGTAAAATTTAGTTGTTCCGGAACTAAATAAATACTACAATTATATATGACATGGTGTCAACTTTTATTTTCTGAATATTTAGACTCTTGTAAATTCGCAAAATGAAGTATTTACTACACAAAGAATATGGTTATAAGTTGAACCGTAATACTGTACAAAAGCTAATGCAAAAGCACAGACTTCAATGTCGGGTGAAAAAGAGACGTCGGTTTAAAGTTGATCAGGGACCAAAAATGATCACCCCTAACTTATTAGCCCGCTCTTTTACAGCTACGGCGCCCAATGAAAAATGGGTAACAGATATTAGGTTCAATATGGCTCGACAACGATGTATTTAGCAACGATTTTAGACTTATTTAACAATGAGATTGTCGCGTATAAATTATATGACCATCAACAGACACCACTTGTGATGGATGTATTAAAGTCGACCTTAGAAGCGAGGAATTATCCGAAAGGCGTGATTGTCCATTCTGATCAAGGCAGTGTCTATACTTCCTATGCTTACCAGATTTTTTGGAGGAAGTGGGATGTCAGGCAAGTATATCACATAGAGGGAATTATTGGGATAATGCGGTGATTGAGTCCTTTCATTCGAATATTAAAACAGAAGTATTTGAGCGTGTGAAGCATCATTCGTTGACTAATGAAGTGACGAGATTACGTGTAATGGAATATATGAGAGAATATAATGAGGAACGAATACAAGAAAAATTAGGCTACTTAACTCCCCCAGAATTTGGGAAGCAAGCAGCCTAATGGGGTGTTTTATATGTGTCTCAAATGACTAGGTCAGTTCTTGATCTGGTTTTTTTATTTGTATAACCCATCTATATACATCGTTGTAATCGTCCAAGCGATATCCTCAATAGACGCGGACGTATCATCACGCACGAGGTCCCATTGGTGGTTTTCATTGATTAAAAACCATGAGCGTGCGACGATATCGATTTTTAAATCTGACCGTACTAAGCCTTGACTCTGGGCATATGTAATATCGCGGATAATAAAATGAATGTTCGTTTTTCGGATGTCATCCCACTTTTCATTCACGGCAGGGGAAAGGCTAATCGCTTCTGCGAATACTTTCATAATATCTTTATTGGATTTTGCCATCGTTAAAAAAGCAGTGACTTGATTCAGGACAAGCTCTTTTGCTTCTTCTTTGCTAGTAGGTAGGAAAGGCGTGTGGGCCATATCAAGAAATTCCTGCATGACCGTTTCCATGAGTGCGATTAAAATCTCGTCTTTTCCTTTGAAGTGTGCATAAGCCGTCCCATAACCAGTTTCTGCTTTCTTAATCATTTGAGAAATAGTAGTTTTTTTAAAGCCAAATTCAAAGAATAAGTCACGCGCGGCATCCAATAATTTTTGTTTCGTTGCGATAGAGCGCATATTTCTTCCGTCGATTTGCTTCGTTTCTTCACTCATTAAATGACCTCCAAGATATGACTTGTTTTATTTATAATAAGCGTGCTATTGCTTGATAATCCAATGATTTATTTCATTTAATCATAGCCCATTCGAAATATTTTTACAAATAACGTTGGAAAATTTGGTAAAAATAATATTGACACCATGTCAACTTTATTTTAGACTGTGAACATATTCAGAAAATTTAAAAAATGGGGGAGAGAATTTTGGGAACTAGAGAAAGCGTTTACAAAAAAGAGCATGCAAAACAATATGATGCGAATGATTCATTTCGATCATACCGCGATGAATTTTATTTACAATCAGGTGTTATTTACATGGATGGCAATTCCTTAGGCTTAATGTCCAAAAGAGCCGAGGAAAATGTCAGTGAATTAATGGAATCGTGGAAAGCATACGGGATTAAAGGGTGGACAACTGGTAAGTATCCATGGTTTTTCATTTCAGAGAAGCTCGGTGAAATGTGTGCACCGCTAATCGGAGCTGAGAAAAACGAAGTCATTATTGCTGGTTCTACGACTTCCAATATTCATCAAGCTGTCGCAACATTTTATAAACCAGAAGGGCGACGAACAAAAATTTTAGCGGATGAATTAACATTCCCATCAGATATTTATGCGCTACAGAGTCAAATAAAGTTAAAAGGCTATGATCCAGATGAGCATTTAGTACGTGTGAAAAGTCGTGATGGCAAGCTAATTTTAGAAGAGGATATTATCGCAGCGATGACAGATGAGATAGCGCTCATATTGCTGCCAACTGTCCTTTACAGAAGTGGTCAGCTACTAGATATAAAACGCTTAACTGCCGAAGCACACGCGAGAGGCATTTGCATTGGCTTTGATGCTTGTCATTCCATTGGGGCAATTCCGCATTACTTCAGTGAGTGGAATGTTGATTTTGCTATATGGTGTAACTATAAGTATCTCAACGGTGGTCCTGGTTCAGTCGCTGGCTTGTATGTGAATAAAAAACATTTCGGCATTCATCCTGGCTTAGCTGGCTGGTACAGCTCCAAAAAAGATAAACAGTTTGATATGGCACATACATTAGATGTGGAAGAATCTGCAGGGGCATTTCAAATGGGTACACCGCACGTGCTGAGCTTAGCCCCTATTATCGGCTCATTAGAAATGTTTGCGGAGGCTGGTATCGAAAATATTCGTCAAAAATCATTAAAGCTTACACGTTATATGATGGACTTAATCGAGCAAGAGCTAACTGAGCTTGGCTTTTCAATTGGCAATCCAAATGAAGATGATAGACGAGGGGGGCATGTTTGCTTAGAGCATGATGAGGCGATTCGAATTTGCAAAGCTTTAGTTGATAAGGGCGTCATTCCAGACTTTAGACCGCCTAACATTATTCGTCTCGCACCAATCGCCTTTTATACGTCATTCGAGGAGGTGTGGGAAACCGTCGAAATATTAAAGGCAATCGTGACAGAAAAGCAATATGAAAAGTATGGGAAGGAAAGAAATGTAGTATCTTAAACGACAATATCAAAGGGGGAAAATGTATGTCACAAGACAATCGTTTGCAAGATATCGTTGAAAGAGAAAAGGGATTAAGTCAGAGCTTAACAACACGCCAGCTGACGATGATTGCCATTGGGGGAGCAATCGGGACCGGGTTATTTTTAGGGAGTGGCTTGGCGATTGGCTTGGCAGGACCGAGTGTCATTATTAGCTATGCAATCGGTGCATTAATTGCATTATTACTCATGGGCTGCTTAGCAGAAATGACTGTAGCTCATCCAGTGACAGGGTCGTTTGGTGCCTATGCAGAGAAGTATATTAATCCATGGGCTGGCTTTTCGGTACGCTATTCGTATTGGTTTAGTTTAGTATGTGCAATCGGGACGGAGGTTACAGCTGTAGCCGTTTATATGAAGTATTGGTTTCCGACCGTGCCTGCCATCGTTTGGATAGTCTTGTTTGCAGCAGTGCTTATGTATGTGAACGCAACAACGGTCAAATTATTTGGTGCTGTTGAATATTGGTTTTCAATCATTAAAATAGCTGCGATTATTGGATTTATTATTCTAGCAGTCTATGTCATTGTTGGCGCGGATAGTGGCGCAGCTATTGGTACTCAAAATTATACAAATGACGGTGGTTTCTTCCCTAATGGGGTATGGGGCATGTGGATTGCTATATTTGTATCGTTGTTCAGTTATTTAAGTATTGAAATGATTGCTGTTAGTGCTGGTGAAGCAAAGGATCCGGAAAAAGCAGTGCCGATCGCGCTTCGTTCAGCGGTTGTTCGACTTGTACTGTTTTACTTATTAACGCTATCTTTAATGCTGATGATTGTGCCTTGGGGTATGGCAGGAATCGATAAAAGTCCATTCGTAAAAGTAATGGAAATTGTGAATATACCAGGAGCAGCAGCTATTATGAATTTCGTCGTACTTGTAGCAGCGCTTTCTGCGATGAATAGTCAATTATATATTTCTACACGTATGATGTTTTCTTTATCAAGAGGTGGCTACGCGCCGAAAGTATTAGGTAAATTAAATAGTAAAAGCGTACCTTCAGTTGCATTATTTGCTTCTGTTATCGGAATCGCCATCGCGACAATTTTTACAGTTGTTAGACCAGATGCGGCTTTTGCAACGATGATTTCGCTTTCTAGCTTTGGTGCGATGTTTGCTTGGTTTATGATTTTTATTACACATCTGTTCTTCCGTAAAAAATGGAATGAAACGAACGGGCGCAAATTACCGGTAAGAATGATTGGTTATCCGTACTTAACAATTTTCGGAGCAGTCCTGTTAGCATCTGTTGTACTATCAACATGGTTCTCACCAGACTTTAAAGCTACATTAACACTCGGATTCCCTTGGTTAATCTTTATTACAGTTTGTTACTTCTTCTGGAAGAAGGCGAACACGAAATCTTCGGTTATTGTAGAAGATACTACAGAGAGCTCAGGAAGCGGGATTATTTAGCTGTAGGCAATCATGGTATGAAGTCGGTAAGCAATTTCAGCACGGTGTTAAAATCCATAAAAAAACATAAATATAAAATTTTAGAGGAGTGGATTTCGTATGGCAACATTACAAGCATTTAATCTATTAAAATGGATCGAAGAAAATAAGCATTCTTTAAAACCACCTGTTAATAATAAAGTGCTATGGGAGGATTCGGAGTTTATTTGTATGATTTTGGGCGGACCTAATCGCCGTCGAGATTTCCATGTCGATCCATCTGATGAGTTCTTTTATCAAATTAAAGGCGATTGCTTCGTTGAGGTAATTAATGAAGGAAAGCGTGAAGTGATTACAATTAAAGAAGGGGAAGTGTTCATGCTACCAGCGAATGTGCCGCACTCTCCTCATCGAATTGCCGACACATATGGACTTGTCGTAGAAAGGAAGCGGGCAGAGGGAGAGCTAGAGGACTTCGTATGGTTCTGTGAAAACTGCGATCAACAAATGCACAAAAAAACGGTGCAATTAACAGATATCGAAACACAAGTGAAAGGTGCAATCGAAGAATTCAATGGTAGTTTAGAGCTGCGCACATGTAAAAATTGCGGTCATGTAATGTCTGAAGAAGTGAGTTTATGGCAATGAGAGTAGATTTCCATACCCATATTATTCCAGATTATATTCCTAACTTTGTGGAGAAGTTTGGCGGAGAGCGCTGGCTAACATTAGAAAAAACATGTACATGTGGTGCGAATATTATGGTAGCAGGTCAAGTGTTTAGAGAAGTGACAGACCAAGTATGGAGCCCAGAAAAACGCATACAGGATATGGATGCTGAAGGGGTGGATATACAAGTATTGTCCCCGATTCCTGTGACGTTTTCCTATTGGGCGGAGGCACATGCGGCAGAGGAAATGGCTCGTATTCAAAACGACTTTATTGCAAATACGGTGAAGCAATATCCGAAGCGATTCATCGGTCTTGGCACAGTGCCACTCCAAGATGTAGAGGTAGCTATTCGTGAAATGGATCGTTGCATACATGAGCTAGGGCTTAAAGGCATCGAAATCGGGACGAATGTAAACGGCAAAAATTTAGACGACCCAGCTTTTACAGCATTTTTCGAAATGGCGGAGAAATGGGAAGTGCCTTTATTTATTCACCCGTGGGAAACGCTCGGGAAGGACCGAATGCCGCGCCATAATTTTATGTACACGGTAGGGATGCCAAGTGAAACTGCGCTTGCTGCTGCTAGTCTTATTAACGGCGGAGTTATCGAAAAATTCCCAAAACTTAAAGTGTGTTTTGCACACGGTGGCGGCTCTTTTCCTTATATTTTACCTCGCTTAGATCAAGGGTGGAAAGTATGGCCGCATCTACGGTTAACAAGTAAACCACCGAGCTATTATGCGAAAAATTTCTATTTCGATTCTTTAAATTATGATCCGCTAAATCTTCAATATTTAATCGATCGATTTGGAGCAGACAAAATTGTGATGGGCTCAGACTATCCCTTCTTATTAAGGGAAATCCCACCGGGGAAGATAGTGGATGAGACACTTCATCTTTCAGAAGAACAAAGAAGGGATATTTTAGGGAGAAATGCCTTAGCCTTTTTAAATATCGAGATAAAGGAAGAGATCGAATCATGACACCAGAGGAAAGACTTGCACAGTTAGGACTTGAATTACCACCTTTACGTCCTGCTTGGGGAGACTATGTAGGTTGTGTAAGGACGGGCAATCTCTTATTTACCGCAGGACAGGGTGTGGATCAGTACCACGGTAAGCTAGGGAGAGATTTGACGACAGAAGAAGGCTATTTAGCAGCACAGCAATCGATGCTAAACCTACTCAGTGTAGTGAAACATGAAATAGGCGAATTAAGTAAAGTGAAGCAATTTGTCAAAGTATTAGGGATGGTAAATTGCACGGAGGATTTCATGGAGCAGCCTAAAGTAATGAACGGAGCCTCAGATTTAATTGGGAAGGTTTTCGGCGAGAAGGGTAAGCACGGGCGCTCTGCTGTTGGCATGGCTCAATTACCTAATAATACAGCAATCGAAATAGAGATGATTATTGAAATCGAAGAATAGGAGGAGTGGCATTGATTAATGAAAAAGTAATCGACGATAAATATTTAAAAGATGCCAAACTATTCATTGGTGGCCATTATGTAGACGCCTTATCAGGTGAAACTTTCGATACGATTAATCCCGCTACAAATGAAATATTAGCATCAGTAGCAAATGGCGGACAAGAGGATGCAAAGCGCGCAATAGAAGTTGCACATAAAACATTTGCTAGTGGTGTATGGAGCAAGATGCCTGTTGAGGAACGCTCGCGGATTTTATGCAAAATGGCCGATTTAATAATGAAGAATGTTGAAAAACTTGCCTATGTCGAAACGTTAGACGTAGGTAAGCCAATACAGGAGAGTCTTGAATTTGATATTCCGCGTGCGGCTGCTAACTTCCGTTTCTTCGCTGAGATGGCGAAATATATGACGCACGAGCATTATGATCAAAGCAAGCATTTTTCATATGTGCAATATGCCCCAGTCGGTGTGACAAGCTTAATTATTCCGTGGAACTTGCCGTTTATGCAAATGACGTGGAAGGCATCTGCTGCTCTTGCTGTAGGTAATACCGTTGTAATCAAGCCTGCTTCTTATACACCGCTAAGTGCCATCATGCTTGGAGAAATAGCGAATGAGGCGGGATTACCTCCAGGTGTGCTAAATATTTTGACAGGTCCAGGTGGTATTGTAGGAACAGAAATGGCGACAAACCCTGCTGTGAGGAGAATCTCCTTCGTGGGTGAATCAAATACAGGAAAAACGGTTATGCGTAATGCTGCTCAAAATTTAATCCCAGTTTCGTTAGAGCTTGGTGGGAAATCAGCTAATATTGTGTTTGAAGATGCTGATTTAGAAGAAGCAGTAGCAGGATCAATCGAAGCCATTTATCGCAATCAAGGAGAAATTTGCTTAGCAGGCTCCCGGATTTTAGTGCAGGAAAGTATTTATGATCATTTTTTAGATAAATTCGTGGCAGCTGTGAAACAAATTAAAGTCGGAAACCCCCTCGATATGACAACAGATATGGGTGCTTTAGTTTCTAAGGGGCATTTAAAGCTCGTAGATGAGTATGTGAAAATTGGTCTAGCTGAAGGGGCGAAACTAGCTTACGGCGGTAAGGTTGTCGCTTCACTACCTGAAGGGAACTTCTATGAGCCGACTGTTTTGTACGATGTCAATAATCATATGCGCGTTGCTCAAGAGGAAATATTTGGTCCTGTCCCTGTCATTATTCCATTTAAAACAGAAGAAGAAGCTATTCAGATAGCGAACGATTCTATTTATGGATTAGCAGGGGTAGTATGGACGAATGATTTACGGAGAGGACAGCGTGTGACAGCCCAAATTCATGCGGGCTTATTATGGGTGAATTGCTGGTATGTGCGGGATTTAAGAACCCCATTTGGTGGAGCTAAAGCTAGTGGTATTGGGCGCGAAGGCGGTCGTCATAGCTTTGAGTTCTATAGTGAAACAAAAACAATTACCGTAAAAAAATAAGGAATGAATAAACAAACAAACAAAAGCTGGTATAGCAACCGCCTTTTGTTTGTTTTACTAAGGAGAGTGAATGGTGGTGTCAGAGAAAATTAAGCAATATGCCACACAATTACTGACAGCTGAAAAAACAATGCAAAGCATAGTTCCTTTAACAGAGTTGGATGCAAGCTTAAGCATAAAGGATGCTTATGAAATACAGCTTGAAACAGTAAAAATGAAGCTGGACGAAGGTCGACACGTAGTTGGTAAAAAGGTTGGTTTAACAAGCGTAGCTATGCAAAAAATGCTCCATGTAGACGAGCCAGATTATGGTCATTTATTAGATGATATGGTGTTTGGAAATGAAGCTATTGTAAAAGTGTCTAGCATGCTCTCCCCAAAAATTGAGGCGGAAATTGGTTTCGTACTAGGAGAGGATTTAGTAGGACCGAATGTAACCTTTCTCGATGTCATGATGGCTACTGACTATATCGTGCCGACAATTGAAGTAATTGATAGCAGAGTAGAGGATTGGCGCATTAAATTAATTGATACAGTAGCTGATAATGGCTCGTCTGCAAAGGTCATCGTCGGGCATGAAAAAACGAAGGTAAATGAAGTTGATTTACGGACAGCAAGTATGGCACTTTACAAAAATGGGGAGCTACTCGCGACAGGGGCAGGGGCTGCTGCACTTGGAAACCCGGCACACGCTATTGCTTGGTTGGCAAATAAATTACATGAGTTTGGCATTACACTTAAAAAGGGCGAGCTTATTTTACCTGGCGCTTTATCTGCGGCAGTTGCAGTAAATGCTGGAGATAGTATTGAAGCAAAATTTGGGGGCATCGGTACAGTAACGGTTCACTTTGAATAATGTGAAAGGAGAGAAGGATATGGGCAAAATCAAAGCAGCTATACTAGGCACAGGAAACATAGGCACTGATTTGCTTTATAAATTAGAGCGCAGTGAAGTGATTGAAGTTGTGGCGATGATTGGGATAGATTCACAATCAGAAGGTTTGAAACGTGCAGCAGAGAAAGGGTATGTGACATATTCAAATGGCATCGAAGCTATCGTTGCCAATCCTAACATGGCGGCTATAGTGTTTGACGCCACATCAGCGAAAGCTCACGTACGCCATGCGAAAGTATTGAAGGAGCTAGGAATTTTAGCGATTGATTTAACACCAGCAGCAAGAGGACCGTTCTTTTGTCCGGCAGTGGGGACTACGGAAAACTTACTCGATTTACAAAATGTCAATATGATTACGTGTGGTGGCCAGGCGACGATTCCAATCGTCTATGCGGTCAACCAAGTTGCAGATGTTATATATGGGGAAATTGTGGCGACTATTTCAAGCTTAAGTGCAGGTCCAGGGACGAGGGGAAATATTGACGAGTTTACGATTACGACGCGCCGTGGAATCGAAGAAGTAGGTGGAGCAAATACTGGAAAAGCGCTCATTATTTTAAATCCGGCAGACCCACCTATCCTTATGCGCGACACTATTTATTGTGAAGTGAAAAATATGAAAGAAGAGGAAATTCGCGACTCTATTTATACAATGGTAGAGAAAGTGAAGGCATATGTGCCAGGCTATCGTCTAAGACAGGAGCCATTATTTGATGGCAACCGTGTAACAATCTTTATAGAAGTAGAAGGTGCTGGAGATTATTTCCCTCCATATGCAGGGAATTTAGATATTATGACAGCTGCTGCGACACGTGTTGCGGAAGATTTTGCGCGGGCCATGTTAGAGAGAACGACATTAGAGGCGCATTAAGAAAGGGGGCAGAATACATGAATTCGCAAGTTAATAAACCAATTCAATTGACAGAAGTGTGCCTCCGAGATGGCAGTCATGTCGTGGCACATCAATTTACAGAGCAGCAAGTACGAGATGTTGTGAGAGGGTTAGATGATGCAGGCATGCATTATATAGAAGTAAGTCATGGAGATGGCCTTGGAGGCTCCACTTTTCAGTATGGCAAATCGCTCGTTAATGAGATGAAGCTCATTGAAGCAGCTGTTGCTGCATGTGCCAAGTCAAAAGTTGCTGTGCTGTTAATACCAGGGATTGGTACTGTACACGAATTGAAGCAGGCAAATGACTTAGGTGCTCGCTTAGTGCGTGTGGCTACACATGTAACAGAGGCGGATGTGTCAGCTCAACATATGAGCAAGGCACGCGAGCTAGGGATGGAGACAGTAGGTTTTTTAATGATGGCTCATTCTGCACCTGTGGAAAAGTTAGTGGAGCAAGCGAAGAAAATGGAAAGCTACGGTGCTGAAGCGGTCTATATAACAGATTCCGCTGGCGCATTGCTGCCGCATGAGGTGCGTGAGCGTGTGCGCGCTTTACGACAATCGTTGCAAATAGAAGTAGGATTCCACGCTCATAACAATTTATCTATGGCAGTGGCGAACACGGTCGTTGCTATAGAGGAAGGAGCGACACGTATTGACGGGAGTGTGCGCTGTTTAGGAGCAGGTGCAGGGAATACTCAGACAGAAGTGCTATTAGCTGTGCTAGACCGCATGGGAATAGATGTAAGTATTGATTTATATAAAATGATGGATGTCGCAGAAAATATTGTAGGTCCTCTCTTGCCAGGCTCGCAGGAAATTCGAAAGGGGAGCTTAGTGTTAGGGTATGCAGGGGTGTACTCAAGCTTCCTGCTTCATGCAGAGCGTGCGGGGAAGAAATTTGGTCTTGATCCACGCGATATACTTATCGAATTAGGTAAACAAAAAGTAGTAGGTGGTCAGGAGGATATGATTATCGATGTCGCTGCTGAGCTCGCAAAAAAAAAGGAAATTGAGGTGTAAAAATGACGGTACAAATAAATCAGCAAAAAATGGTTGATTATTTATATGAGGCAGAGTGTGATGTAAAGGAAGTCATCAAGCTGACAGACGACTACCCCCATTTGACGATACAGGAGGCTTATCGTATACAGGATGCTTTACTAGCGCGCAAGCTAGAGGAGAATGGCACGAAGCAAGTAGGCGTGAAGCTAGGTTTAACAAGTAAAGCAAAGCAGCAGATGATGGGAGTCAATGAAGCGATTTATGGCTATTTACATAGTGATATGCTCGCACTAGAATGGGAAGCGATTGAATTTTCACAGCTCATTCATCCGAAAGTTGAGCCTGAGATTGCCTTTTTTTTAGGTGAGGACTTGGCAGGGGAGGCGGTTACAGAGGCGGATGTTGTAAAGGCAACGAAATACGTCGCACCTGCCCTTGAAGTAATAGATAGCCGTTATAAAGATTTTCGCTTTACATTAGCAGATGTTATCGCAGATAATTGTTCCTCGGCGAAATTTATTGTTGGTAGTAAGTGGGTTTCTCCTCACATGCTTGATTTGGGGCAAATCGGCATGGTACTAAGTAAAAACAGCGCTGTGGAGCAAACAGGCTCAAGCGCTGCTGTATTAGGGCATCCTGCTACTGCCATTGTGTGGGCAGTGAAAGAATTAGCCAAGGTAGGAAAAGGCTTTAAAAAAGGCGATATTATTTTAAGTGGTGCGATGTCTGAGGCGATTTCTTTTCAGCCAGGGGATACAGTTGTAGCAGATTTCGATGTGCTTGGCAGTGTGACATTATCTTGTAATTAAAGGACAGTGCTTTTTTCTTCTCAATTGTGAAAAGACGATTGCAACCTCCTTTACTTTAAATGAGAGCATCTGGAAATGGAGTTTTATTTCCAGATGCTCTTTTAACGGTTTATGAAAGGCAGAAAGGTAGCAATTAATAGGTGCATCCTTATACTAGAATAGAAGATGTAAGAAAAGAGTGGCACAGCACAAAGGGAGTGTACATATGTTGAATGGGGATTCTATTTTTCCAATTTTCATTATCGTCATATTTTTCATTGTTATAGGCGCAATTATTAGTAGTATTTTCCCGTCTATTAAAAAGAAATAAAGATAATGAGTGTCAAGCATAGCAATCAAGAAATGAACCGTCTCTTTAACTATGAGAAGGACGGTTCATTTTTCAGGCGACAATTAACGGGGAGAAACGAAAAATTCGTCTGCTCATAGTAGATACACCAGAAATGAATTATAACAAAGGTGGCGCCCAGCCATATGCTGAACAAGCAAAAGAATACACGATTAATTTATGGACGAAGGCTAAAAAAGTTGAAGCGGTCTTTGATGGTGGTCCAGAAACAGATAATTATGATCGTCTTCTAGCCTATGTCTTTGTAGATGGTGTATTGTTGCAGGAATCCTTATTAAAGGAAGGTCTTGCAGTTGTACGTTATATTCATAAACCAAACAATACATTTGAAGATGCATTTAGAGGTATTCAGCAAAAAGCACAGGATGCAAAATTAAATATTTGGTCAAATGATGATTACTTCCAAAAGGATGGTTTCCACCCAGAAGTAGTTCACTAAAAATAAGAAATCCATTTACTAGTGATTAGTAAATGGATTTTTCCCTTTTTTATGCCTCTACATCTTTTGTCCATTTGTCTACTTTAACTTGATTGTTGTCAATCCACTTTTTTGCAGCATCTGCGGCACTCATACCTTCCATAATATCAAACATCACACTTTCTATATCTTCGGCAGTCCAATGGAAACGATCTAGGACACTATAGGCATCGGGGGCATCTTCTTTCAAGCCATTACGAGCGAATGTGCCAATATATTCTTCCGTACCATATAAACCTTTTGGGTCATCTAAATATTTTAAATCGTAGGCATTAAAGATCCAGTGAGGCGACCAGCCTGTGATGATGATTTCTTCATTATTAGAAATGGCTTGACTAAGGGCAGCTGTCATTGCACCTGCCGAAGAGGTCAATACATTCCAGTCTTCTAGATTGTTATATTTCTTATAGGCATTTTCTGTTGTAGCCATCATATTGGCCCCTGGTTCAATGCCTGTAATTGTTTTATTGGCCTGGTTTGTTAGGTTTTCAATAGAATCTACATTCATATAGCTTGGAACGACTAAGCCAATTTTTGCACCAGTTAGGTTTTCCCCTAAATTCTCAATTTTATCTTTGTATTTCTCTACTTGCGGGGCATGTGTTTGTGGTAACCAGGCAGATACCATACCATCAACCTCTCCGTTTGCAAGTGCCTCCCACATGATGCCGTTGTCTAATGGTGTTAGTGTCACATCATATCCTAAATCTTCTAATACTTGTCCCACTACATGGGTAGAGGCAACTTCAGTATCCCATTCAACATAAGCCAAGTTAATTTCCTTTTTATCATTAGTATCCGCATCTGCTGAACCACATGCAGCTAATATGAGGAGACAGGATAAAGCAAATCCTATCTTCCAAACTCTTAGATATTTCATAAAATTCCCCTTTCAATAATTGCTTATATCCTTGTGAAAATTAAAAAATATTAACAAGTAACAACTTAAGTTTATATACAAGTTGTTACTTTTGTCAAATTGATGATTGGTGCAACACAAGTGAAAAAGGTGAGAATTAATGATTGAAAAGGTTACGAACATGGTTTCGGGATGCCCATAAATTTTTCTACAGACAACATATGATAGGTGAAAATGGAGACTGGGTTTTGAGGAGGCTTAGTATGCATTGGATTACTATTATTCTAATAGGAATCGCTGCGAATCTAGATAATTTGGGGATTGGCCTAGCTTATGGTGTCAAGCAAGTTAAAATTCCGATTTTATCGAATGCAGTAATAGCTGGCATGTCAATGATTGTCACATATGTTGCAGTAACAGCTGGCAGCACTGTTGTTGAGTATATTTCACCGCATACTGCCAATTTATTAGGAAGTTTACTATTGTGTGTTATTGGTATATGGACGCTTATGTCCAATAATTTATCTAATCAACGGATAGCAGGTAACCCTGAGCTATTTGATGAAGATAAAAACTTAGTAATTTCAACGCGAGAGGCAATGGCACTTGGCTTTGTATTATCAGCTAACTGTTTAGCAGGAGGTATTGCCATTGGAGCAAATGGGATATCTGCTATCTGGACAGTAATTTCCATCGGTGTCTTTTCATTTGTTACAGTGGGGGTAGGTAGTCATTGTGGCTCATTGCTCTCAAAAACATTTATTGGTAGGCATTCAACAGCGATTTCAGGATGGCTATTATTATTGATTGGAATCTTTGAGATTTTTGCTCAATAAAATGATAGGTTGGAATAGGGATATCACCAAATTATGGTGATATTCTTTTTATTAGGAGGAAAATTTGACATATTGAGGTCGAATTTGGATTAGTTATTGACATTGACTGGCAGTAACGATTATTCTTGGGAGTAGAATCGTAATTGAGAATTATTTTCGTTTACATGAAAGTGCTTTCGTGGAGAGGATTTTATCAATTATGATGTTTTATTATGACTAAGGGAGGCGTGCAACACATGAAGAAAATGCTCATGTTGATCATGCTTGTTAGTATTTTTGTCGTTAGCTTCGGGTTAACACAAGCATCTGCTCAACTGGCTGATGGCACTCATTCGATAAAATATCAGGTCAATAAACCTGATAGTAATTCGGCATCTATTGCCAACGATTATTTTGTAAAACCAGCAAGTGTCACGGTGAAAAATGGCACTGCAATTGTACAAATTACATTAAAAAACAGTGCATGGATTACGAAATTTCAACCACCAGGTGGGGCAACTGTAGTAAATGAAGATCAATCAGCGGATACACGAACAGTACAATTTACAGTTAAAGACTTATCAAAACCTGTAGTAACAGCTATGAAAATTGATATTGATGATATTAATTATCACCATGAATACAGTGTATCACTTGTATTTGATGCCACTTCAATTGCTAGTTCAACTGCTTCAACTCAACAAACAGTTTCCGGTGAATCAAAACCAACTTCAGCATCTACAACAGAAAGTCAAGTGCCGAATCCACAAACAGGTGATGCAACACCTTATCTACTCATCGTTGCATTAGTAGGGTCAGCATTTTTACTTTATAGAAAAAAACTACAAACAAAAACGGAGGGTCAATAAAATGGCTAAAAAACGTCAATCACGCACAACTAAAATAGTACTAGCTTCATTGTTAGCAGCATCACTTGCAGCTCCATCCTTTGCATCTGCGGCAGAAGTAGTAACAACAAATACAGAAGTGAAAGCAGAAACAACGAAAGCTGATAAAACGGACGCAGTAATTAATTTCCAAATCTTTAAAACTGGTACTACAGAAGCACAGCCTGCAATTAGTTCTCATTTAGTACCACAGGGATCAATCATTGAAAAAGACGGTAAATTTGAAGCTAAATTAACGATTACAGCTAAATCTGCACCAATGATTGCAGGTCTACAAACTAAACAAGGTGATGCGTTTGTGGATGCAACAGAAGTAAAAAATAGCGATGGTACAATTACATACAGTTTCCCTGTTGTTGTTGATGAAGTTAAATCAGCAAAAATCCATGTAGTCGTTCCTTCCGCAAATATGGATAAATGGTATGACTTTGATTTAAAAGCAGTGAAAGAAGTAAAAGAAGAAGTGAAAGTGAATGAAGTAGCTGTCACTGTTTACAAAGATGGTACAACAGAAGAATCGATTATGAAACAATATATTGCGCCAAAAGTAGGGATTTCTGCAAAAGACGGTAAAAATGTTGTGACAATGACATTCCCTCAAGGTCAATACGTTAAAGGCTTCACTGTTGAAGGGAAAGAAGCCGTTTTAGTGAAACAAGATGATACGTCGAATGTTCGCACGTATTCATTTGAAGTAGCGGATTTAAAGAAGCTTGTAAATGCTCAATTACACATCGTAGTCAATGAACCAGCACAAGGTGTGAAATATGATTCGAATCATAAAGTACAATTTAGCTTCGCTGTGGAAGGTGCTGTGAAACCAGGCAAAGATCCAGTTGATAATACTAGTAAAGAAAATCCGTTCAAAGATATTAGTAAAGATGCCAATAAAGATGCAATCCTATCACTTTACAGTTTAGGAATCGTTAAAGGTCAAGATTCCTTTAAACCAAATGACAATATCACGCGTTCTCAGTTTGCCTTAATGGTGGCACGTGCGTTAAACGTATCTTCAACAAAAGATGCTGGATTTAAAGATACAGGTAAGCTTAGCGCAGAAGCTGTTCAAGCTATTAATGCATTAGCTGAAGCAGGGATTGTGAAAAAAGCAGCAAACTTTAATCCAAATGACACACTTACTCGTCAACAGGCAGCGGTGATGATTTACCGTGCAGTAACACATGCAGCTGGACAAGAAATGAACATTGGTGATTCAAGTCTTTCCTATTATGCTGACGGGGCAAAAGTGAAAGATGATGAAGCGAAAAAGGCATTTGCACTGCTGTATGCAGGTAAAGTAATGACTGGTTCTCCAACTGCAGATGGCAAAACAGTTATCGATGCAAATAGTCCGTTAAAACGTTCGCATATGGCGAAAATTCTAAATGGCTCATTGCAATACATGAATAAATAATAAGAATCTTTACAGCAACTTCCTTTCTCCTATTTTATGAGAGAGGAAGTTCCTGTGTTTTTAAAATGGGAGGATACTATGCAATGACAATCATAAAAAAGCACATTTGCATATCGGCTGTTTTGGCAGTTTTACTGCTCGTTTTCCCTCCATCCATTTTTCTACAAGCAAAAGCTGAGGACCTTGTCATAGTAGATGGTAGTTATCAAGTTGAACTAAGTTTTTCTCCTATTGAGGGCTTTGAAGACAATCTTTTTAAACACATAGCAACGCTCACCGTTAAGGATGGGCAGTACCGATTAACTTTGGCACTTGAACAGCCAAATTCTGTACACGACATACATATCGAACAGCTTGGCAATAAGATTTCTTTGACTCAAGATAAAATAGAAAATTTAGTTCAGTTTGATGTTTTCTCATTACAAGATCCACTTGTTATAAAGGGCAATATAGAGCTTGTATCTGAAGAACCGTATTTTTCGTTCATTCAAGAGCTACAAATGGAGATGTCAACACTTACACCTGCTGTACCTCAAGGAGAAATTAATACAGAAGAAGCTGAAAAATTGGTTGCAGAAGGAACAACTGGCCAAGAATGGGCATTGGACTATGTATTGTTAGCGGATGGTAAAAATGAACCTTCTATTATGAATAGCTATGTGAATCCGGTAGCAAAGGTGATTGAAAAAGCGGGTAAGTACTATGCACAAATAACGATTTTACAATCAGCTTGGGTTACAGGGCTAAAGGTAGATTATAAAGGGGAGCAGGTTGAACCTAAGCAAGTTTCACTTTTAGATAATGTACGAATTGTAGAATTTGAGGTTGAAGATTTAGCACAACCATTACGAATGTGGGTGAAAATCGATATTCCTGACATTTCTTATCATCATCAATATTTTGTTCAGTTAGCATTCAATCAAAAACAAGTTGCATCGGTTTTACATAAACCCATGAACGAAGAAGTTACTGAGCAAGTAGTAAGTGACAAGTCAGCGGAAATGGTTGAGGAGCGGGTGCAAAAGCCAGCAGTAGAAACGATTAAAGAGAAGGTAACTAGCTTAGCCACACAGACATTACCAGCAATTCAGTCTTCTTTGCTTATACCTAAAGAAGAAAAATTGGCATTTGATCGTACACTTGATGAACCTACTGACGAAGTATTAGAAGACGCATCAGAGGACGAAAAGACGAAAGAGGAAACTACAGACAAAAAAGTAGTGAAAAAATCGACTACAGATCAGCAAATTGAACCATTAAATATAGTAAAAATTATTGTGCTGATCGTTATTTGTCTTGTATCAGGCTGGTTACTTTTGAAGCGGATTAGAAAAGGCAAAAATGAGCGGACTGAGCAGAAATAAGTGGGAGATGACACAATGAAAAAAGATTGGAAAATAAAGTTACTGTTGTTGACATTACTATCACTAATTCTCGCTGCTTGTAGTAGCAGTGATCAAACAGAAAAGAAGGAGACGATTGCTGACAAAGAACAGGTAACGGAAGGTAGTGAAAAACGTATCATTGCAGGGACGGTTGTTGTAGCAGATATCCTTGATAAGCTGGAGCTTGATGCAATTGCTGTACCAGAAACAGAAAAGCAATTAGCAAAGCGTTTTGACGGTCTGCCAACAATCGGTAATGCGATGGAACCTGATATGGAAATTGTTAAGTCATTAAATCCAACTGAATTATTATCTGTCTCAACGTTAGAGTACGACTTGCAGGATAAATTTAAACAGCTTAATATTCCTGTTGATTTTCTCAATTTCCAAAGCGTTGATGCCATGTTAACGGAAATAACATCATTGGGAGAACGCTATGATCGTGTAGCCCAAGCCGAGGCATTAGTGAAAGATCTACAGAAAAATATCGAAGCAGTCCAAAACGTCGCTGCGAATAAAGAAGGACCTCGTGTTTTGATTTTACTTGGTATTCCAGGGAGCTATTTAGTGGCAACAGAAAATTCCTATGCAGGGGATCTTGTTAAACGAGCAGGGGGAATCAATGTAATGGAAGGACAAGATGCAGAGTATCTATCTTCTAATACAGAGTATCTACATAATAGTAATCCTGATATTATTTTACGCTTATCACACGGTATGCCTGATGAGGTTGTGGAAATGTTCGATGAAGAATTTAAAACAAATGATATTTGGAAACATTTCGATGCAGTGAAAAACGATAAAGTCTATGATTTAGAGGAAGAATTATTCGGGACGACATCCTCCTTGCAGGTACCTCAAGCTTTAGGCCAGCTGATGGAAATTTTCTATCGTAAATAGTAACTAGAATTGTCGCTCGTATGATAAGTATTTCTACTCATCATAGAGCGTTTTTCTTATCCTGTATGGAATAAAAAAAGAAAAAGGAAGTCCAATATGACAAAAAGAATCGTCAGTTTTTTTATTGTAATATTTTTATTACTTGTGACAGTCATTTATTCAGCCACAACAGGTAGCATTAAAATGGGCTTTTTTGAATTTATCGGGGCATTATTCGAAGAAGAGAATAGCCAAATGGAGGCTATACGAGATTTACGTTTCCCCCGTATCATTGTAGCAATATTTGCAGGTGCGGCACTTTCAGTTTCTGGGGTGCTTTTACAATCGGTGATGCGTAATCCATTGGCAGATGCAGGTATTATCGGCATATCTTCTGGTGCAGCATTTGTTCAGCTGTTTATTGTTGCCTTTTTCCCAACATTATTTTTTATGACGCCTGTTTTAGCATTCATGGGCGGTGCATTGGCATGCACACTTGTATTTGCACTATCTTGGAAATCTGGCTTAAGCCCGCTCAAATTGATTTTAGTGGGGATAGCCATTAACGCTATGTTTACAGGCTTAACTGAGGCCATGATTAGCTTAGGTGGCTCCTTAAATACGTCTGCAACCAGTGTTATTGGCTCTAATTTAACGATGCGAACATGGAAAGATGTTTCAACCATTGTGACATATGGTTCGATTGGATTAGTAGGTGCATTTGCTTTGTATAGCTGGTGTAATTTACTCGTATTACAAGACAAAACTGTAAAAAGTTTAGGATTTCAAGTTGCGCGAGCACGGTTACTCATTGCAGCATTTGCTGTTTTACTAGCAGCTGTTTCAGTTGTTGTTGCAGGAGTTATTTCGTTTGTGGGACTATTAGTACCTCATATTGCTCGCCGATTGGTTGGTCATGATCATCTTGTGCTTATTCCATTTACAGCATTGGCAGGAGCATTATTAATTTTAATGGCAGATACAATTGGACGTACAATCGTTGCGCCCCTTGAAGTTCCAGCGTCCACAATTATGGCAATTATCGGTGGGCCCTTCTTAATATTCCTATTACGAAAAGAGTGACAAACATGGATATACAAGACATCATTGTATCGCATGATAATACACGTAACCATTTAAATGGTGTATCAACAACGATTGCGAAAGGCAAAATTACAACAATCATTGGTCCGAATGGTTGTGGGAAGTCAACTTTATTAAGTGTCATCTCTCGGCTTCATTCACCCAAATCAGGAAATGTCCTGTTAGAAAATAAAGATTTACTACATTATAAGCCTAAGGAATTTGCTAAAAAACTGGCCATCGTGTATCAGCAAAATGATATACCGAAAGATTTAACGATTGAAAAACTAGTTGGCTTTGGTCGTCTTCCTCATCAGACTATGCTGAAAAAAAATCATGATGAAGATGCTAAAGCAATTGAATGGGCTCTGGCATGTACAAATTTACAACAAAAGAGCACAACTGATTTAGTGGCGTTATCAGGTGGGGAGCGGCAACGTGTGTGGATTGCTATGGCTTTGGCACAACAAACTGAAATACTCTGCTTGGATGAGCCCACAACATATTTGGATATTTATTATCAACTAGAATTATTAGAACTTGTTAAAACATTAAACAAGCAGCATGGTTTAACGATTATCATGGTGCTCCATGATATTAATCAAGCCATTCGCTATAGTGACCATATTATTTTAATGAAGGAAGGTCAAATCTTCGCAGAAGGTGCGCCGCGAGAAGTGATTACGAAAGATGTGATTAAAGAGGTATATGGGGTTGACGCGATATTTAATGAAGATAAACAACTTGGCTATTATATGATGCCAATGGGGATATAAGATGGTGGTAGGATGAAAAAGAAGGCATCAAAGTTAGTAACATTACTATATTTAGTAGTATTTTTATTTTCTGCATTTTCCCTAGCAAAGTATCTATATACGTATTATGAGACATCAAAATCGTTGAAGGAAGTGCAAGACATTTATCAAGCTACATTAGCCACTATTGAAGCGCAATCAGTAGATCAAATGGAAGAAGCTCAAACACCTTCAACTTCAACGATTAGACCTCAATTTCATGAGTTATTAGCAGTCAATCGTCAAATGATTGGGTGGATCTCAGTGGATGGAACAAAGTTAAATAACCCTATACTGCAAGCGGACAATAATGATTTTTATTTAAACCATAATTTTAGAGATCAGGAAAGTCGTGCAGGCAGTGTTTTTATGGATTATCGAAATAATATTCTTAATATGAATCAAAACACAATTTTATATGGTCATGCTATGAAGAACAATACGATGTTTGGTAGTCTAAAAAATTATTTAAAGCAAGACTTCGCAGATAACCATCCAATTATATATTTAGATACTTTATATGAAGGGTATGATATCGAGGTATTTGCTGCATACGAGACAACTATTGATTTCTACTATATTGAAACAGACTTTACAAACAGTGAAGCTTACCAACAATTTATTGATGAAATTCAGAAACGCTCCTCCATTCAAATGGACGTTGCGGTTAGTCCTGACGATAAAATCCTGACATTATCGACTTGTAAGGATTCAGTCATGAGTGACGATCATCGTTTTGTTGTGCAGGGTAAATTAGTAAAACGTTGAGGGGAAGAATAGACAGGGATGTACGGAAAACTCGGGCATCCTTTTTATTTTTAAAAAATCTATTTTAATTACTTGACGTAACTTAATTATCATTGTATAGTAGGTTACATAAAGTAATTAATTACTTTTTATAACTAAAGTAGTGCAAAAAATTAAGTAACTACAAATGTTTACCCTACTTAATCTTGGGTAACATAATTAATGTAGTTGCTTCATATTTTAAAATATATCTCGAAATCGAGATAAAATCAACTAATTGGAGGAATTTTTAAAATGGCAAAATGGAACATTGATTTAGGACACTCAGCAATTAACTTTCAAGTAAAACACATGATGGTATCAAAAGTTAAAGGTGTATTTGATAACTACTCAGCTGATATTGAGGCGGAAGATCTTGCAGATTTAACAACTGCTAACATCAGCATTACAATTGATCCAGCTAGTATTAATACACGTAGTGAAGATCGCGATAACCATTTAAAAGCGGCAGACTTCTTTGATGCTGAACAATATCCAACAATTACGTTTAAATCAACAAACATTGCAAAAAAATCTAGCGATGAATATGCAGTAACTGGTGACTTAACAATTAAAGATGTAACAAAATCAGTATCATTTGATACAGAATTTAACGGCAAAGGTACAAACCCATGGGGCCAAGAAGTATATGGTTTTGAAGCTGAAACAACTATCAACCGTGAAGATTTTGGTTTAACTTGGAATGCAGCATTAGAAACTGGTGGAGTTCTTGTTGGTAAAGATATTAAAGTATCTGTTGAATTAGAAATCAACCCAGCTTAATAAGAGATAGACCTGCATGCTTGAAGTATTATTCAAGCATGCTTTTTATATGTACTAAAATATGTATTTGTACATGATAGATTCTAGTAATAATATTTTGTGAAAATATTCCATCAAATATGTTTCTTGCATATTTTTAGTAAATACTGCATATAAATCATCATATTGTTTTTGGGGGCGATAGGATGAATGTATTAGTGACTGGTGGCTATGGTTTTATTGGTAGTGCAGTAGGTAGGCGTTTTTTTGAAGAAGGTGCATCCGTTTATATTATTGATAATTTATGTACGGGTCATTTGCGGAATGTTGACTTTGAGCATAAATCTTATCTTCTAAATGTGGAGGATGAGGTTTGTGAGCATCTTTTTAAAGAAGCACATTTTGATGTGGTAATCCATTGTGCAGCGCAAACAAGTGTTCAACAATCCTTGCAGGAGCCAGTGAAGGATATTTTGACGAATATTGTTGGGCTAAGTCAAATGCTTTTTTTATCATCCAAATATAAGGTAAAGCATTTTGTATTTGCCTCCTCAGCTGCTGTATATGGAGATAGTCACTATCCGCCACTAGAAGAAACAGATGTCTGTGAACCGATATCTATGTATGGATTAAACAAGAGCATTGGAGAAACCTATTGTGAGAAATGGCAAAAAGATTATCGATTACCTATTCTTATTTACCGATTTGCCAATGTATTCGGTCCAAGACAGCAAATGCAAGGTGAGGCCGCTGTAATCCCAAGTATGTTAAAAAGTAGTGTTGAAGGCAAACCCTTTACAATTTATGGTGATGGTGAGCAGACACGTGACTTTATTTATGTTGATGATATTGCAGATGCTATCTATGCTGGTGTCAATGCACGATTGCAAGGTATCTATAATGTTTCCACAAATGAAGCATGGTCCATTCATCAAGTTATCTTGTTGCTTCAACATTTAAATCATCCACTTGAAATTCAATATGCGCCCGCACGAGAAGGCGATATTGAACATTCATTTTTAAATAATGACAAATTAGCCAATGCGATTGGCTGGAGACCCAAAATTTCGTTTGCAGAGGGAATTGAACGTACCCTGAACGCGTTACAAGTTGATAAATTAGCAGAAATCTAACAAAATAAGGGGATTTGGCATATTACATTGTGTAATATGTCTTTTTCTATCTCTATAGTATAATAATTCATTAAAGAGGATGTGGACGGAGGCTTACATATGCTTGTAGATTTTAGAGTGAAAAATTGTTTAAGTTATAAAGAAGATACGTTATTTTCAATGGTAGCAGGAAGTCGTCTGCGGAAGTGGAAGGATACCCATACGATGCGGTTAGATGATTCACTTCGGTTAGTGAAAAGTGCATTTATTTTTGGACCCAATGGAAGTGGAAAATCCAACCTTTTTACCGCAATTAAAGTTTTACGTTCCTTGCTTTTTAACTTTGAAAATATAAACAACGTTAAACAATTACGTTTGCCATATCAGCCGTTTAAGTTAGGAAGTCAACAGGGCAAACCAACAGAGTTTATGATTTCGCTATTTTTGGATGGAATTTTGTATGATTATGAAATACAGTATAATGCTTCTTTAATTCTGTATGAGCGTCTTCAAAAGACAACCAATAATTTGAAAGAAGAGCTTTTTGTCAGACAATGGGATGGTGCTGATTATTCGTATGAAACAGCTTATTCGACAGCACGGGAATTAACAAAATACACACGAAACAATACAGCCTTTTTGTCTGTCTTACATGTTTTTAATGACGCAGATGCTTTAAGGGTATTCGATTGGTTTTTACATAAAATGCTGTTTCTAGATGAAGCAAATCGGTTATCAAGTCATCCTCTTATTCGTAAACTTGAAGAAGAGCCTTTTAAACAGGAAGTCATCAAGCTTCTTAAAATTGCAGACTTTTCGATTCAGGATGTCACGGCTAGACGTGTTGAACGCAGAGAAAAAAATACCATTGGCTACGAGTTTGACACACCTGAAGTTATTCAAGAGGTTGATATTGATCTACATTATTTATCATTCGATGAAGCGGGTGCACCAATGGGAACAGAGACGATAAATTGGACGATGGATTCTAAAGGTACTGTACGCATGTTACATTTAGCCTGTGTGATGGTAGATGCCCACAATAAAGGAAAAACTATTTTTATTGATGAATTCGATACAGCTTTTCATGTGTCAATTTGCGAATTTTTGATGGCCATCATGAACAGTAAGCGCAATACATGTAATCAATTTGTCGTGACGAGTCATGAAATAGAATTATTGGATCAGCCATTGCGTTCCGATCAAATTTGGTTTGTCAATAAAACCTTTAAAAATGAATCTGAGCTCTATTCTTTATTTGATTTTGCAGACTTGCAGAAAAAACGTGGGGACCTTTCTTATGCAAAACGTTATTTAAAAGGTGAATTTGGCGCAACGCCTGTCATTAATGAATATTTATCTGAACAATATTTAGAAGAAGCGGAGGTATCTGAGCAGTGAGAGTACGTCAACAAGGGAACCGAACACTGCGGAAAACCATTTTAATTTACTGTGAAGGTGAAACGGAACGTATTTATTTTGAGCAGATGCGTATTTTGAAGCGCTCTAAAATGGTGAGCGTTAAAATAAAAAACGTAAAACGTTCCGCAATCAAGCTTGCCCAACATGCTTATCGGGATTCCAGTTATCAATATTTTGATGAGGTTTGGATTGTTTTTGATAAGGATGATTTAACAGAAAAGCAATTGGAGGAAGTAAATCAATTTTGTGAGGAACAGGGTATCCATATTGCCTATACAAATGAAGCTTTCGAATTATGGTTACTTCTGCATTTTGAAGAAGTGGATAGTTCAGAAAAATATCCGCGTGCGGTTTTAAATGACAAAATGGAACAACACCTTGGCGTGAGTCGTTATTTCCGTCATAAGGCTGATGAGACCATTATTGCCCCCATTGCATTACGACATGAGGTAGCTATTAAAAATTGTACAGACATGATGGCTCTTCGTAGTAGGGAGAGCCGTGACAACCCTTACTGTAACATACATGAAATGATACGATACATATTTTAAGAATTGTAGGTTCTCTTTTTTAAATAGGGACCTATTTTTTTCTTTTCATCAAGATAGATTGTCAAATAAATGCATGTTTACTCTAATCAAACATATAGTGTCTATTGAGCGAAATAAGTAATAGTATGAAAGGGGATTGCGTGGATAAGTCAAAGCCGAATCAACGCAAAAATATAGAGGATAATGCAAAGGATCAGCAACTAGAGTCGTTTCGTGTTGAAAATGAAGGTACGAAAATGACAACGAATCAGGGTTTAAGAGTGTCGAACGATGAGGATTCGCTAAAAGCAGGAGTCCGCGGTCCGACAATTATGGAGGATTTTCACCTTCGAGAAAAAATTACACATTTTGATCATGAACGAATTCCAGAACGTGTCGTACATGCAAGAGGTTTTGCAGCGCATGGTGAATTCGAATTGTATGAGTCAATGAAAGAGTATACGAAGGCGAAATTTCTGCAGGACCCGAAGAAGAAAACGCCTGTGTTTGTCAGATTCTCGACAGTGGTAGGTAGCTTAGGCTCCATGGACACGGCTCGTGATGTTCGCGGATTTGCAACGAAATTTTACACGGATGAAGGAAATTATGATTTAGTGGGCAATAATATTCCAGTCTTTTTTATTCAGGATGCCATTAAGTTCCCAGATTTAATCCATGCAGTAAAGCCTGAGCCACATAATGATATGCCGCAAGCTGCCTCTGCTCACGATACGTTTTGGGATTTTGTTGCGAACAATCAGGAGATTGCTCATATGATTATGTGGCATATGTCTGATCGAACAATACCTAGAAGTTTCCGTATGATGGAAGGTTTCGGCGTGCATACATTCCGCTTTGTTAATGACAGAGGAAGATCGAGATTTGTGAAGTTTCATTGGAAGCCTATACTTGGTGTACATTCACTAGTTTGGGATGAGGCTCAGATAATTGCTGGGAAGGACTCAGATTTTCAACGGCGGGATTTGTGGGAAGCCATTGAAATTGGAGATTATCCAGAGTTTGAGTTAGGTGTGCAAATACTTGAACCGGAGGATGAATTTAAATTTGAATTTGATATTTTAGATGCAACAAAGCTTTGGCCAGAAGAACTAGTACCGGTAAAGAAAATTGGCAAGATGACCTTAAATCGTAATGTGGATAATGTATTTACTGAAACTGAGCAAGTTGCCTTCCATCCAGGAAATGTTGTACCAGGCATTGATTTTACTAATGATCCACTGTTACAAGGTAGACTCTTCTCTTATTTAGATACACAGTTAATTCGTTTAGGGGGTCCCAATTTTGCGGAAATCCCTATTAATCGTCCTATTTGCCCTGTTCATAATAATCAACGTAATGGTTTTAGTAGACAAACAATTAATCTAGGTAGAGTGAGCTATCATAAAAATTCATTGGCTAATAATACTCCTGCGACTTCCACTGCAAGGGAGGGGGGATATGTTCATTATGAGGAGAAGGTTGAAGGGCGGATCACAAGAGCACGCAGTAAATCTTTTGACGATCATTTTTCACAAGCAAGGCTCTTTTGGAACAGTATGTCCCCGCCAGAAAAACAACATATTATTGACGCTTTTAGCTTTGAGGTTGGAAAAGTCAAAAGTAAATCGGTGCGACAGCAAGTTGTGGATATGTTTGTCCATGTAGATAAAGCAATGGCTTCAACTGTAGCCGAAAATGTTGGCGTTAACCGCCCTATTGGCGAACAGTCCAAAGTTACTGCCTCTTCACCTGCACTTAGTCAAGCCAATACCATTAAATTGCCTTATACGCTTAAAGTAGGTGTTTTAATTGGTGATAGCTTTGATGCCACTGAGGTAGGGGAAGTATTGAAGTATTTAACAAGACAAGGTGTACGCTACAGCATTATCTCTGATCGACTAGGAGTTGTGACAGGGAATAATGGTGTTCAATTAACGGCTAGTGACACGTTTATTACAACCGATGCTGTATTATTTGACTCGTTATATGTTGTTGGCGTAAAGGCAAGTAATCAAGCAAAATTTAATACACATATTGCAAATTACATTAATGAGGCATACCGTCATTATAAACCAATTGGGTTTGCTGTTACTGGCACAACGTTTTTCAATATGTCGAATGCGAATGTAGGGCCAGGAATTGTTTTAGCAACTGGTAATAAAGATTTCGCTAAAAAATTTGTAGATGCCATAGCACAACAAAGATTTTGGCAACGAAATATTTATTAAAGTAAAAAACAAATACAGCGTAAGATAAAGTGGCCTTTCATTGAATGAAAGGCTTTTACTATTTCTGCAACTTCTCTTAAGTCAACAAATGTTTTTTGTATCGAAAGCGTCAGGTACAGAAGGCTCCTTCCTGAATGGCTGTTTTGCTTTTGATGACTAACATCATGTCGCCACAAGGTATCTGGCTAGAAGTGGATGCAGCTTCACCAAGGTGTCAATGATGATATTGCATTCAATTTTTCCAAATGATATGGTGATACATGAGGTGAAAAATATGGAAAAATTTGATATAGCTATCATTGGGGCTGGACCAGGTGGCTATGTGGCTGCCATTCATGCGGCGAAGTATGGCAAAAAGGTCGCGTTGATTGAACGGGATAAATTGGGAGGGGCCTGCTATAATGTTGGCTGCATTCCGTCTAAGATTTTATTAGAGCATAGTAAACTAATACAGGCAATAAAGCGGGGAAACGGCTGGGGAATTGAAGTGGCCAATATGGAAATAAATTTTCCTCGATTGATGCAACGAAAAGATACAATTATTCAAGAGCTCCTAACAAATATTGAACAATATGTTATCAACAACCATATAACTTTATTTCGCGGTGAGGCGACATTATCTAAAGATTTAACGATTACAGTTGGGAAGAAAACTTTGACTGCAATAGATATTATTTTAGCAACAGGTAGTAAACCATTTGTTCCACCATTTGAAGGGTTAGAAACCTCTACCTATTTTACAACAGATACATTCTTTAATCTTGAAGAGCTACCAGCACAATTAACGATTATTGGTGGTGGTGTGATTGCAGTGGAAATGGCCTTTAGCTTAGCGCCATTAGGAACGAAAATTACAATGCTTAATCATAGTGAGGATATTTTACAAACGGAAGAGGCAGAAGCAAGACCACTTATTCGAGAAAAGATGAAGAAACTTGGTATTGAGCTTGTGACAAATTTCCAATTTGAAAAATTTGAAGGCAATACCATTCATACATCTAAAGGTACATATACATATGAAAATCTTTTATTTGCCACAGGTCGTCGTCCTAACACAGAAATTGCTCAGCATTTAGAGTTAGCATTTGAAGGGCGTTTAATTGCTGTCAATGAGCATTTACAGACGAGTAAGCCCCATATTTATGCAATTGGTGATTTAGTGGGAGGTTATCAATTAGCGCATTCTGCAAGCGCGGAAGGAATCTATGTTGTAGATTATATTGTGGGCAATCAACCGACAACAATTGACCAAACATCTATCCCGCGCTGTGTTTATACACATCCTGAAATTGCTACATTTGGTTTACTAGAAGAACAGGTAAAAGAACCTTACACGATGACAAAAATGCCCCTACAGACAAATCCAAAGGCTTTAATGGAAGGGAATACAGATGGCTTTGTGAAGCTGATTACCAAAGAGGGTAGCGGTCAAATTTTAGGTGCTTGTGTTGTGGGAGATGGTGCAACAGAAATGCTGAATGCTATATTGGCGACAAAAAATGCAGGTGGTACAGCCCATTCATTAGCCCAAATGACCTTCCCTCATCCGACTGTGTCTGAACATATTGGTGACGCTGCTAAAGCTGTTTTTGGAAAAGCTATTCACCAATAATTAAAAAGCTTTTGACATTAAAGAAATATATGTTATATTAATTTTATAAGAATACTAGGTATTGAAAAGTTGACTAGGCATCTAGAGGCTTCTATTTTACAAGACGGTTTTCGTTTGATTGTAAAATAGGGGCCTTTTTTTAATGGCTTAAAGTAAAGAAGAGATAAAAGGAGTGGGAACAATGACAAAAGCAGTAATCATTAATGGGAGTAACTCAAAAAGTTCTAGGGTTATGGCAATCCATGAAAAGGTTGAAAATCATTTAAATGCACAAGGAATAGAAGTCCATTCTAATTATGTTCATGACCTACCAGCTATAGATTTAATAACAGCCAATTTCGCAAGTGAAACTATTCAGGTAGAAAATAAAAGGGTTGAAGAAGCACAAATAATCGTTATTCTAACCCCGATATATAAAGCATCTTTTACGGGGATCTTGAAGACTTACTTAGATCTACTACCCCAAAAAGCACTACTCGGAAAGGTAATATTACCGATCGCAGTTGGCGGTTCTATTGGTCATTTATTAGCATTAGAGTATGCTTTAAAGCCCGTTTTAGCTGTTTTAGGGGCCACATCAATGACACATTCTGTTTATATTGTGGATAAACAAATTATTCGTCTTGATGAAGGAGGTTTTGCCATAGAAGAAGAAGCTATCAACAGATTAGAAGCAGAGTTAAAGCAGTTACGACAGGTATTAATCGTTAATTAAACATGATAAAAGCGCATTATAGGGACATCCTATAATGCGCATTCTTTAATTTACTTCAAGCTCTTCTTCATTCTCTACCGGTGTTGGAGAAAGATATAAGAAAGCCTCATCTTGCAAAAGCAATAATTTTTCTTCACAAATTCCATGCGATAAAGGTCCTGAAAAAATAGACTCCCACCATGTCGTTGTTGTTGTCATACATCTACGCCCCCGTTTCGTTTAATATGTAGTTGTATATTTCCCGAGATGAAAAAACTAAAACATTTCATTTGCTCAAATTTCATCGCCCCCTGATGAAGAAAGAGGATTTTTTCCTCTTGATGTTGTATCGTATAGACAATGATAGTTTGTTTCGAAATGAAAAAACTATGTATGTCATTTTTAAAAAAGGGGTGCTTTATTGATGAATTTTACGTCTCAAGATGTGGAAAATATGATTACAGAGCAACGTCAATTTTATTTCTCTCGTGCCACAAAAAGTGTGAAGTTTCGAAAAGAGCAATTAAAAAAGTTAAAGAAATCCATTTTAAAATATGAGAAAGAAATATTGAATGCACTATACTTAGACCTTCGTAAAAGTGAATTTGAAGCATATGCAACTGAGATTGGCATTGTCTTAGATAGTATTTCATATATGGTGAAGCATGTGGAAGAATGGACGCAACCAGAAGCTGTCAAAACACCCGTTCAATATCAGATGGGTAAAAGCTTTATTGTTCGTGAGCCATATGGTGTCACCTTAATTATTGGTCCGTTTAATTATCCATTCCAACTTGTTATGGAACCACTTGTAGGAGCGATAGTTGGTGGAAATACAGCCATCGTCAAACCTTCAGAAACATCTGTACACACTGCAGCCATCGTAAAAAAGGTAATTGAAGAAACATTTCATCCTTCCTATGTACGTGTAGTAGAAGGTGAAAAAGAAGAGGTCACTGCCCTGATCCATGCTTCTTTTGACTATATATTTTTTACAGGAAGTGTAGCAGTTGGCAAAGTGGTGGCTAAGGCAGCTGCAGAACGATTAACGCCCATTGCTTTAGAACTTGGAGGAAAAAGTCCAGCTATTGTGGATCAAACAGCGAACCTTGAAGTTGCAGCGAAGCGAATTGTATGGGGAAAATTCACAAATACTGGACAAACATGTGTGGCACCAGATTATTTACTTGTCCACAAAGATGTTTATGACCGTTTTATGAAAATATTAAAAGAAACGATACGTACTTTTTATGGGAAGAATCCACTGAAAAGCCCTGATTACGGTCGCATTGTGAATCTTAGACAGTTTGATCGTTTACAGCAAATTATCAAGGAAGAACGCGATGCTATAACATTTGGTGGGCGAATAGATCGTGATGATTTATATATTGAGCCAACGATCATTGAGTATGTTAAGTGGACAAGCCCTTCGATGCAGGAAGAGCTCTTTGGTCCCATATTACCTGTCATGATGTATAACGATTTACCACTTGCTATTCATCAAATTCGCCAATTGCCGAAACCTTTAGCGGCATATTTCTTCTCGGAGCATGACAAAGCAATTCAATATTTTTTAGAGGAACTGCCATTCGGTGGAGGATGTATTAATGATACTATTACACATGTTGGTAACTTACATTTACCGTTTGGGGGTGTTGGACCTTCAGGGGTGAAAGCATATCATGGCAAAGCGAGCTTTGAAAACTTTACACACGCTAAATCTATTTTAAAAAAATCTTCCAAGCTTGAGACAAATGTACTTTTCCCACCCTATAAACAAAAGGTGAAAATTGTACGTTCTATTATGAAATAGTAAAAAGGGGGTATCTTAAGATATCCCCACTCAAAAAACCCTCCTTTGTATAGAAGAATGTTCCCAAAAATCCCATCCTAGGCATGTCGAAAAATGCCGATTCGTGAGTATAGTTGAAAAATTCGAGGAAAACATATTTTTTTGTTCAAATGAAAGCGTTTTCGTTGAAAAAACAGCTCGGAGACATTTTATTTATCGCGAAATAAGTAGTAAAATAAGTTCAATAGAACGTGGGGGGATTCATATTGTCGTTTTTTGTCGAGTGTTAAAAAATGATGACATGAGTGTAGAGATTGATTGGAGGACTATGAAATGTATGCAGAGGAATTGTTAAGTGCATTACCTTTGAAAAAAATAATTGGCATGCTGCCAGACCAAGTAACTGATATCGTAGTAGATTCAAGAAGTGTACAACCGAATAGTATGTTTGTGTGTATTAAAGGATATACAGTGGATGGGCATGACTATGCTCAAAGGGCTGTGGATGGCGGGGCTACAATTGTTGTAACGGAGCGGGAATTACCGTTAGGTGAGACAATCGCACAAGTAATTGTGAAAGACACAGATCGTGCAGTTGGCTTACTAGCCGCAAAGTTCTTTGATTATCCTTCCAAAGATATTACGATGATCGGGGTAACGGGAACGAATGGTAAAACATCTGTAACAGGTATTATTCAAAATATCATGCATGGTATGGGTGAAAAATCTGCCTTAACTGGCACAATTGGCTTTAATTTAAATGGAATTTTATATGAATCTGCCAATACAACGAGTGATGCGTTATCGACGCAACAAATGATTTTTAGAGCAAAAATGGAAGGCTGTCGTTTAATGACGATGGAGGTTTCATCACATGGGCTAGCACTTGGACGTCTAGCAGGTGTTGACTATGATGTAGCTATTTTTACAAATCTAACGCACGATCATCTTGATTTCCATGGTACGATGGAGGAATATGGCCACGCTAAAGGTTTATTATTCTCCCAGCTTGGACAGGATTTGGAAAAAAATAAATTCGTCGTGCTGAATGCCGATGATGCTTGGTCAGAACGATATGCAGCAATGACACCATTTCCAGTGTGGACATATGGTTTAAAAAATGAAACAGCAGATTTCCGTGCAATTAACTGTGAATATCACGATTATATGACATCTTTTGATGTGGAAATGGCTGAAGGAATTTATCGTGTGAAAATGAATTTACTTGGTGAATTTAATATTTATAATGTATTAGCAGCAATGGTGGCATTTTACGGTCGTGGCTATTCTATGGAGGCCATTATCGAGCAAGTCGAGCAACTTCCACCAGTTAAAGGTCGTATGGAGAAAGTATGTTCAGACCTACCTGTACAAATCTTTGTTGATTATGCACATACACCAGATGCTATTGAGAAAGCGATTGAAGCAGCACAACCATATAAAAAGGGCAAACTTATTTTCTTAGTTGGGACAGGTGGTAATCGCGATAAATCAAAGCGTCCTGCAATGGCTGAGAAGGCGTCGGCAGCAGAGTATGTCATTTTGACAACAGATGACCCACGCTATGAGGACTATAATAGTATTACAGGTGATTTGGCCAAAGGGATGCTACATGACAATTATGCCTGCATCGGAGATCGTGCAGAGGCAGTACGTCATGCCATAGAGGTTGCTGAACCAGGCGATATGATTATTTTTGCTGGTAAAGGCCATGAGGATTATCAAATTATTGAAAATACTAAATTTCCACATAGTGATGCAGAAATAGCAATAGAAGCTGGCCATTTGAAATTTGTTTGATTGAAGATAAGATCTTAGGAAACCCTTTTAGATAGTACTAAAGGGTTTTCTTTTTGGCGATTTCATGTAAAAAGGTTGTACGAAAGGCAAGTCTTCTTTTATTATTATTAAGTATGAAAAAAGGAGAATGACGAGATGAATTCAAATTTAGAAAAAGATATACAATCGCGTCGTACTTTTGCCATTATCAGTCACCCTGATGCTGGGAAAACGACGATTACAGAAAAGCTTTTACTATTTGGTGGCGCCATTCGTGACGCAGGAACAGTAAAAGGGAAAAAAACAGGTAAGTTTGCAACATCTGACTGGATGGAAATCGAAAAGCAACGTGGTATTTCTGTTACTTCTTCCGTGATGCAATTTGATTATAATGGCTCGCGTGTGAACATCTTGGATACCCCTGGTCACCAAGACTTCTCAGAAGATACGTATCGTACATTAATGGCTGTAGATAGTGCTGTCATGGTAGTGGATGCTGCCAAAGGGATCGAGGCACAAACATTAAAGCTATTTAAAGTTTGTAAAATGCGCGGTATTCCGATTTTTACTTTTATTAACAAATTGGACCGTCAAGGGAAAGAGCCTCTTGAGCTAATTGAAGAGCTTGAGGAAGTACTGGGGATCCAAGCATATCCTATGAACTGGCCGATTGGTATGGGAAAAGAGTTTCTTGGTATTTACGATCGTTATAATAAACGTATCGAACAGTTCCGTACGGATGAGACTGAGCGCTTCCTGTCAATAGATGAGAATGGCGAGCTTGCAGTAGAACATCCGATGAAAGTCACTTCTTATTATTCTCAAGCTATGGACGACATATTACTATTGAATGAGGCTGGTAATGAATATTCGGAAGAGAAAATCCGTCGTGGCGAATTAACGCCAGTATTCTTTGGTTCAGCTTTAACAAACTTTGGGGTGCAAACATTCCTAGAAACTTACTTACAATTTGCACCAATACCACAGCCTAGAATTACTGAAGACGAACAATTTATTGATCCACTTGAACAAGATGAATTTTCAGGATTCATATTCAAAATTCAAGCAAATATGAATCCTGCGCACCGTGACCGTATTGCCTTTGTACGTATTGTCTCTGGTAAATTTGAGCGTGGTATGAATATGACATTGTCTCGTACAGGGAAATCCTTTAAGGTAACCCAATCTACACAATTCCTTGCCGATGATCGTGAGACTGTAGATGAAGCTGTTGCTGGAGATATTATCGGTTTATATGACACAGGAACTTATCAAATTGGGGACACAGTTGTGGGTGGTAAGAAAACATTTCAATTTGAAAAGTTACCACAGTTTACACCAGAGTTATTTGTCCGTGTGACAGCTAAAAACGTTATGAAATCGAAGCAATTCCATAAAGGGATTTTACAATTAGTACAAGAAGGTGCCATTCAGTATTATAAAACGCTGCATACAGAGGAAGTTATTCTTGGAGCAGTTGGTCAATTGCAATTTGAAGTATTCGAGCATCGTATGAAAAATGAATACAATGTTGAAGTAAGAATGGAGCCAATTGGTTCAAAAATTGCCCGTTGGATCGAAAATGAAGAGGATGTTAAAGAGTCTATGTCTTCTGGTCGTTCAATGCTGGTGAAAGACCGTTTTGACAATCTTGTTTTCTTATTCGAAAATGAGTTTGCCATGCGTTGGTTTGCCGATAAAAATGAAAACATCAAACTTTATAGCCTTCTATAATAGCCAAACACGAATCGACAATTTTGCGATTCGTGTTTTTTTGCAAGGAAAATTGACGCTGGTTGTAGAATATATACAGTAATAGGAAATAGAAGTCTGCAATCGCTAGTTGGAGGGAAATTAGCTAATTTATAAAATAATCTCCTTTTCGGCTATCCTAGGAAGGAAGAGATAGAAAAAGGAGTTTGTTATATGAACATCAGTAATTTTTCAATTAAAAGACCTGTCTTTACTATTGTGACAATGCTTTTTGTCATTCTATTAGGCGGTGTATCGTTATTAAAAATACCTATTACTTTAATTCCGGAGTTAAATCCTCCAATAGGTGTAGTTGTCACCTCTTACCCTGGGGCAAACCCAACGGAGGTGAATGAGAAGATAACCAAGCCTTTAGAGGCCACATTAGCCACTTTACCTGGCATCAAGAAACTACAGTCAACCTCACAAGAAGGAACCAATTTAATCGTGCTTGAGTTCAATTGGTCCACAAATTTGGAAGATGTCCAACTTGATATTTTACAGCGGATTGATATGACACCACTCCCTAATAATGCTAGCAAACCAAGTTTTTTAAAATTTGATCCCTCCCAATTTCCCATTATTCAGCTTTCATTGCGTGCAGAAAATGATGATGTAGATGTGCGCTTATTAGCAGAGGATTTGGAAAAAGAGCTGCGTAGGACAGAGGGTGTCGCAAGTGTAAATGTTTCCGGCAAGCTTATAGAAGAAATACAAATAACATTAGATGAAGCAAAGCTAGTCGAAAAAGGCTTAACACAGACAGACATTATTCAAATCGTTCAAGCGAACAATGTATCACTTCCTGGTGATCCTGTTTTAACTGATGATGGAAAAATGTTAACAACACGTATTATTAGTACATTAACTTCACCTGAAAGTATTGCCGATTTAATCGTTTCAGTGAATCCTTTAACGGGTGAAACGTTAACAGTCGGCAATCTTGCAACTGTCAAAAGGGCAGAGCAACAATCCATTACGACAACACGTGCCAACGAGCATTCAGCAGTTCTTATGTCCGTAATACAGGAATCAGGTGCCAATACAGCAGATGTTTCGAAAGAATTTCAACAAACATTACACGAATTGCTAGAGAAGAAACAATATAAGGGAATTACTGCGGATATATTAGTGGACCAAGGCAACTATGTAGATATAGCAATTAGTAACATTGGCTCTTCCTTAATTTTAGGAGGATTATTTGCGATGTTCGTCCTCTTTGTTTTCTTACGAAGCGTGAAGAGCCCTATCATCATTGGTATCGCCATTCCATACTCCGTTATTGTGACATTTGTATTGATGTTTTTTGCCGATTTTTCCCTCAACATTATGACATTAGGTGCTTTAGCATTGGGTATTGGCATGTTGGTGGATAATGCCATCGTTGTTATTGAGAATATTGAAAGACATTTAGGGTTAGAAAAGGACCCTATCGCAGCAGCGACGGAGGGAACAAAGGAAGTTGCTCTTGCTATCACTGCTTCAACGCTAACAACAATAGCGGTATTTATCCCTGTTATGTTCATTGAAGGATTGATTGGTCAAATTTTTACAGAATTTGCACTCACTATTTCGTTTAGTTTAATTGCTTCTTTAGTAGTTGCTCTCACAGTAGTACCGATGTTAGCGAGTCGCCTTTTAAAAATGAAAAGTATCAACTTTTATGAACAGCGCAGTAAGTCTCTATTTTATAAGCGATACAAATCTTCTATTGTATGGGTTCTACAACATCGTTTGCTAATACTTATTTTCACGATAGTGTGCTTCAGCCTGTCATTATTTGGACTAACTAGAATCGGTACTGAGTTTTTACCACCCACTGATGAAGGTTTTACAACGATAAACGTCAATCTTGAACAGGGTGTCGCTGTATCTGAAACAGAAAAGGTTGTTAGGAAGATTGAGGAACGTTTAAAGCGGGAAAAAGATGTAGATGTTTATGTTAGTTTAATTGGTGGTTCACAACAATCTCAATCACGTGGACAAACTAGCCCCAACCAAGCTGAAATGTATGTGAAGCTAGTGCCTTTAGCAGAAAGAGAACGTTCAATTTTTGAATTTGTCGAGGAGCTAGAGCAAGAATTACAAGAAGAGCTAGATGAGAAAGCTGAACTTACATTTAACGTATCGACAGCCACTGGCTCATCACCACATACGCTAACATTCCGATTAACAGATTCTGAAGAACAAAGGCTCCAACAGGCTGTCCATAAAGTACAGCAAGAATTACAAGCTATCCAGGAAGTAACAAATGTTTCCACGGATTTAGATAATACCGTTCAAGAAATTCAAATTGAGGTTAACCGAGAGAAAGCCAAAGATTATGGATTTGTACCGGCACAAATTGCACAAACTGTAAATCAAATGACAAAAGGGCAGCTAACCTCCCAATTAATCGCAGAGGACGGTGCTGTGTTACCTGTCTACACAGGCTTTGGGCAGACTTTTAATAATAGTGTGGATTCACTAAAAGCTATGCAACTTCGTTCACCAGCGGGATTGTTTGTGAAATTAGAAGATGTTGCAACTGTTTCCATACAGGAGGGTCCGGTCTCCATTCGTCGATCTGATCAGGCAGCAGCAGTGGCATTTTTCGTTGATTATGAATCGAAGGAATCTTTGGGGGGAATTTCCGCTAAGGTAGATAAAGCAATAGAAAGGGTTCATTTATCACCTACTACACAAATTGTGTTTAGTGGCGATCGAGAACTTTATGATAGTGCAATCGATGATATGCTACTAGCGGTAGTCCTAGCAATTGTACTAGTTTATATTGTGATGGCTGCTCAATTTGAATCATTTAAATATCCGTTTGTCATTATGTTTACAGTTCCATTAATGATTATTGGAGTAGCGATTGCCATGTTTGCCACACATACTTTAATCGGTGTGACCTCAGTAATAGGAATCTTAGTTCTTGTTGGGATTGTTGTTAATAATGGTATTGTTTTGGTTGATTATATTAATCAACAAAAAGCGAATGGTATGCCAGCTTATGAGGCCATTTTACTTGCTACTCAGGATCGTCTTCGTCCCATTTTAATGACTGCGCTAACAACTATTTTAGGTCTGTTGCCACTTGCACTTGGTATTGGTGAAGGAACAGAGATGAATCAACCAATGGGGGTTGCAGTTATTGGAGGACTTGTGACCTCCACATTACTAACACTTTATATTGTACCGATTGTCTATAGTTTAGTGGATATAGAAACAAGGAAGATGCGTTAGAATCAAGGGGGGAATGGGAGATGAAAGTTCATTTTTTTACTGGTTTTCCTGGTTTCATTTCGAGTCAATTAATTCGAACGTTGTTCCAAAAAAAACAGACGCAACAGGTCATAGCAATCGTATTGGCTGGCGAAACCATTAAGGCTCATAAAGAGAAAAGCAAAATATTAGACGAGTTTCCTAATTGTACGATTCGAATTGTAGAAGGCGATATTACATTACCGAATCTCGGTATAGATAATCAAATGATCGAAGAAATTGTACCGCAAATAGAAGTATTATGGCATTTAGCAGCCATTTACGATTTAGCCGTACCACGTGATATCGCGTGGAAGGTGAATGTGCATGGGACAACGATGGTTAATGACTTTGTACGCACTTTACCCAATTTAAAACGCTATATGTATTTTAGTACGGCCTACGTGGCAGGTAAACGTGAGGGGATATTGCGTGAAAATGAACTAATTCGACCATCGGCATTTAAAAATAACTATGAAGAAACAAAATACGAGGCTGAGCTCCGAGTGGAAGATTTAAAATCGGAAATTCCACTGACAATTATTAGACCTGGCATTGTGCGGGGACATTCGGAAACAGGTGAAACTATTAAGTTTGATGGGCCTTATTTCTTTTTAAATGTAGTAGAACGTTTAAAATGTTTACCTATTATTCCGTATATTGGACAATCTACTTCTACGATCAATGTAGTACCAGTAGATTATATATTAAATGCTTCAACTTTTCTGGCAACAGAACAGGAGGCTGAAGGCAAGACTCTCCATTTAACAGATCCGAATCCTCACCCCGTGCAGGAAGTGTATCGTACTATGGTGAAGTTAGTGACGAATGCTTACCCGAAGGGACGTTTCCCATTTGCATGGGCGAAACTATCCTTGCAGGTTCCGTTTATTCGGAGAAAACTAGGGGTGGAGCAGGAAACATTAGATTACTTAACATGGAATGCCACATTTGACACGACGGAGGCTCATCATATTTTACAAAAGGGTGGAATTACATGTCCTGATTTTATTCGGACGATGCCGAGAATGATTGATTTTTATTTAGCACATAAAGAAGATAAGAGCTATCACATACAAATTAAGTAAAGTAAAAAACAACATTGATATTTTTGTCAGTTGTAAATGATAGTGCTATAATGTTTGAAAGAAGATACCTTCGACAGTTTGTCAAAGGGGAGTAGCTAACAGGTTTTATAAATTTACCTGGTTTCACATTCGTCAAGATATGGTTTTTGCCAGAATGTGATAGTGAATGGCTCTATGCGTAAAATGATTACTGATGACGTGTAGATGTACCCATACGGTACTAATTTACTTAGCGAGACCTTTGCCTAATTAAGGCAGGGGTTTTTTCTTTTGTACTTTAGTAGAAATAATTATTTTGGGTATTTAGAGCTTAGAGGAGGCACTAGCATAAATGGAAGCAATATTATTACAATATGGCTGGGTATTGATTGTCCTAGTTGTATTAGAAGGATTACTTGCAGCTGACAACGCAGTAGTAATGGCTGTAATGGTCAAGCATTTACCACAAGAGCAACAAAAAAAGGCACTATTTTATGGACTATTTGGCGCCCTAATTTTCCGTTTCGCTGCTCTTTTTGTCATTACAATTTTGGTAAACTATTGGCAAATCCAGGCGGTAGGCGCAGCTTATCTGCTATTCATGTCAGCGAAAAATATTTATGATTTACGTAAACATAAAGATGATGAGGAAGAAGAATCGACTGAAAAAGCTAGGAAAAAAGGTTCTGGATTCTGGTTAACCGTGCTCAAAGTTGAAGCAGCGGATATTGCATTTGCTATTGATTCAATGCTGGCAGCAGTTGCTATCGCTGTCACGTTGCCTCATTTGGGGAATTTTGATGTTGGTGGCATTAATGGTGGACAATTTATCGTCATGCTTCTTGGTGGATTTATTGGGGTCATTATGATGCGTTTTGCAGCACAATGGTTTGTCAAAGTATTAAATGATTACCCTTCACTTGAAACAGCTGCATTTTTAATTGTTGGCTGGGTAGGTGTGAAACTGGTTGTCTTAACATTAGCCCACGAAAAAGTAGGTATACTACCAGAAGAGTTTCCACATTCCACTGCATGGGAGTTAACATTCTGGATTGTCTTACTAGCCATTGCATTTTTAGGTTATCTAGTAGGCGTTCGGAATAAAAAATAAATTATACGTATTTTGAAAAATAGCTTAGATGGACTCTAAGCTATTTTTTTATAAGTTATATCAATAGGGTTAAATTAAAATTCTCTAATCCATTGTTCATTTTCATACATAATCGTTACTTTGGCGTGTTCGATATTCAGTTCATAGCGAAGATAATCAATCAAAGATTCGAACATTTCTTCTTTCTATATTTAATATCAATGCGGCATAGTCAAATCGATCATGTTGTGACCCACTATCGTACTCGACACCAGAGATTTCGTATTTCATAGTAGGATAGTTCGCAAGTAAGTATTGTTCGGCTTGTGACTTTACCTTTGCTTCTTCATTTTCATCCGGCTGTAAAGATACCCTGAAATTATGAAATAATAAAACAATCCCGACTATTAGTAATAGCACTATTCCTCCGATTGAAAAAATAAATATGCTCCAACCTTTTAACACCCGGTTCATTATTTCTTCTCCAAAATAATAAGTAGTAAACCAGTCGTATTGGGGAAAATTTTCTGTTCAATATTACTAATACATTAATTTATATTTATTCTTGTGTCGATAAGTTGAGTAGTATAGATGTAACTATTCCTCTTTCTTTTTTCATGTATTTTTTCTATACTATTATCTATCTAGTTGGGCATCATATGTAGGAGGGGTTGTTAAAGTGCCTTGGAAAAAATCATCAAATAGACTTGTCACACCATTTCAGGTACTTGTTTCTTATTATTTTATAGCAATAGCGATTTCCTTCCTGTTATTACGGCTTCCAGGCGTTCATCAAGAAGGAGTAAAGGTTTCCTTTTTAGATAGTCTATTTACGGCAGTGAGTGCAGTAAGTGTAACTGGTTTAACGACCATTAATATTTCGGAAACATATACGACATTTGGACTTGTCATGATTCTTGTTATTTTACAGTTAGGCGCGATTGGTATTATGTCACTCGGTACTTTTGTGTGGCTATTAGTGGGGAAAAAAATAGGGATGCGTGAGCGTCAGTTAATTATGATTGATCATAACCAGTACAATTTGTCTGGCGTTGTTAAATTAATACGTGAAATCTTAAAAATCTTAATTGGCATTGAGGTAGCAGGTACGATTATCTTAACGCTACACTTTACCAATTATTTTGATACGTTAGAAGAAGCATTCTTACACGGAGTATTTGCTTCAATTTCTGCTACAACCAATGGTGGGTTTGATATTACAGGAATGAGCTTATTGCCATTTCATGATGATTATTTTGTACAATTAGTGACAATGGTACTTATCGTGTTAGGGGCAATCGGTTTCCCCGTATTAATTGAATTAAAGACCTTCTTACTCAATCGTCATGCAAATTTTCGATTTAGTTTGTTTACCAAAATCACTACATCTACTTATGCGATATTATTTGTTGGTGGTGCCCTCGTCATTTTACTTCTTGAATCATTCCATTCTTTCAAGGAAATGTCCTGGCATGAGGCGCTTTTTTCAGCGATGTTCCATTCTGTATCAACAAGATCCGCTGGGCTTACAACTTACGATGTAACAACATTTAGTGAAGCGACAGATATTTTCATGAGTTTTCTCATGTTCATTGGATCTTCTCCAAGTTCAGTTGGAGGAGGAATTCGAACAACTACTTTTGCCATTGCCATTTTATTTTTAATTACTTTTGCAAGAGGGAGAGAAGATATTCAAGTGTTTGGACGAGAAATCCATTTAATTGATGTTTTCCGCTCGTTTGTTGTAATCTTATTAGCATTTTTCATGGTTTTAATTGCTATGATTATTTTGCTTATTACAGAGCCACATGCATCGCTTATTCAAATTATTTTTGAAATCACCTCAGCGTTCGGTACCTGTGGTATGTCATTAGGAATTACTTCAGATTTATCGGTGATTGGTAAAATCATCATAATAATTTTAATGTTCATTGGTCGAGTTGGCTTAATATCCTTCTTGTATACATTAGGTGGTGGGGGACGAGGTAAGAAATCGACCTTCCATTATCCAAAGGAACGAGTGATTATTGGCTAATTTATAAGAAGTATACGATGTCTGATAGCTGATAAGAGAGCATCATTTCATCGTATAGTTCTTACTAAAACCGCTAAATGAATAAACTGACATAAAATTTTCAAAAAATTTAAAATAATATTTCCCGAGTGTGAAAATATTTAATGGGTATAATTTACAAAGTATAGATAACCTTTCTTTAAGAATTTTGCCCTAAACTATTTATGGATAGCTGTGAATACTTGACTAATAGAACAAATCTGGCATAAACAGCTCCGAAGTTCTTTTCATAGGGAGATTTAAGAATTGTTTAAGACAATAAAAAAAGCTAGTCCTGATAGTTAATACAGGGCTAGCGTTTCTTATTAAAGAGAGTTGATTGTTGCAAAGTAAGGTGCTTGACCGTGACGGAAATAGGTTAAAAGATAGCCATCTTTTTGTACAATTTTGCCATTAAGGAAATCTTGGTAATTAAGAGAATGAGGGATAACCAATGTATGCTTAAACAGCTCTTTCTCAGATAGATTAAAGCCTGCAAATTCCTCACCTGCAATAGCTGGATTTTCACGTAGGGCCTGGTATATTACTTTTTGTTTTTCTTCTGTTGGACGTTCCTTCCACCATAATTTACGTGGTTGGAATTGCTGAGCCATCAGATAATCCAACTGCATTAAGCCCTTAATTATGTTTAAATTAGCGCCGTCCACAGTTTCTAAAAACATTAATAAACGTCGGAATAAATCTTCTAACTGATGACCAATACGAGACCATCCCTTAGTTTCCCAATACGTACCAAAGCTTTGGAAAAAGTCAAATGGTGTATCAAAGACTTGGGTAACTAAGTATTCGATTGTACGATCCATACGATGATCATTCCAATATTTCTCTAGAACATCCTCTGCATGTTTGATGCGAACAATATCATCAAATGTGAGGACATTATTTGAAAAGATTTCATAAGGGGCTAGATCTACGTAGGTATAACCAAACTTCTCTGCTTCTACTCGAAGTCCTGTACCACGTAAAAGTTTTAAAAACCCAAGCTGAAGTTCTTCTGGTCGCATGGCAAAAACATCATTAAATGTTTGACGGAAGCTTGCGTAATCCTCCTCTGGTAACCCTGCTATTAAATCTAAATGTTGATCGATTTTTCCGCCTTCTTTAACCATTGTCACTGTTCGTTTTAGCTTTTCAAAGTTTTGACGACGTTGAACAAGTGTATTTGTTAAATCATTTGTCGACTGAACACCGATTTCGAAGCGGAACAAACCACTTGGTGCATTGTCATTTAAAAATTGAATAACCTCAGGACGCATAATATCGGCAGTAATTTCAAACTGGAATACAACACCAGGTTTATGTTCATCAATTAAAAACTGGAACATCTCCATGGCATAGCTACGACTTATATTAAAAGTGCGATCCACAAATTTTATTGTTCTAGCGCCATTATCCATTAGGAATCGAATATCTTCTTTTATTTTTTCACGGTTAAAGTATCGAACACCTACTTCTATAGAAGATAAACAGAATTGGCAGCTAAATGGACAGCCTCTACTTGTTTCAATGTACTGAATCCGTTTCCCAAGATGGGGAAGATCCTCTTCGAAACGAAACGGACTCGCTAATTCACGCAAATCAATTTTAGGTGGTTGAGCGTGAATCTTAACTTTTCCATCCTTCAAATAGCAAATTCCAGGAACATCCTCCAGTAATATTTCACCGTGTAAATAGCGTAACAATTGTTTAAATGACGTTTCTCCTTCGCCCATCACAATGAAATCTACTTCAGGGATACGGCGTAACCAATGGTGAGAATCATAAGATACCTCAGGTCCTCCGAGCAAAATTTTAACATTTGGACAGACCGTTTTTAGCATTTTAATAACGTGAATCGTTTCTTCGATATTCCAGATATAACAACTAAATCCAACGATATCAGGTTTTTTTTGGAATAAATCTGATACAATATTAAAAGCAGGATCTTTAATTGTATACTCTGCTATAATTGGATTAAATTCAGGTGAAGCGGCACCTTTTAAATAGCGTAATGCTAGATTTGTGTGTATATACTTTGCATTTAAAGTAGTTAAAATAGTATTCATGCAATAATCTTCCTTTCAACATCTAATTGTATCAGTCAAGTATCTGACATACAATATAATTCTTTTTACCTATTTATTTTGTGAACGGTTCGTGAAATAATTTAAAATACTTAAATTTACTAAATTTTGTAATAATAGAATCGTGCTGTCATAAAGTATAGTAAAGGCTCAAAATTCGATTTTAGAGGTTTTTTACTCTTTTGAAAGGTTCGGTGAGAAAGTTGAAGCAAAATGATATTAATCAATGTTTTGGAAATCTTATGAAAAGTACTTCGTCACCAACACTTATACTCAATAAAGCAGGGAAAATTTTGAACGTCAATGAGGCTGCTATCAAACTTTTTAATCTTAATTTAACGTATATTGGCTATTTGGCAATGGACGAGCCTTCTAATTTTAAATGGACTAAGTTCGTCAAACAATTACAAAATGATTTACGATCGGAAGAAATTTTCAACATTCGCACAGCTGGAAATGAATACGAAATGTTATCTTTTAAATGTTTCTATGACCCAAATACAGAGGAAATTGTTGCGCAAATTTCAACTCTAAATGATGATGTCGCCCATAAATTATACATTAGTCAAGAGCATGAGAGATCCCAATCTTTTAATGCATACGATTACTTACCATATGCTGTTATTGTAAGTGATGCTAGTGGTATTATTCTTGGGCTTAATAAGTATGCAGAGATGTTTCTAAAAGTAGAAAGTTCACAGCTGCTCCATAAAGCCCATCAACATATATTTGATTTATTTACATTGAAAAAAGGGCAGATCACATCATACCTTTCTAAGTTAATGGGTGATAAACATGCAAGTATTCACGTTGTCGATGAAACACAAGTAAGTAGAACTTGCTATTATGAAATTTCCAGTATCTTTGATGAATACAATAATATTATTGTCACTGTTATTAACGATGAAACAGAAAAGAAGCAGCTTCAGCATAAAGTTGAGCATCAACAAGCTTTAAATGTTGTTGGACAAATGGCAGCGAGTATTGCTCATGAAATTCGCAACCCATTAACTTCATTAAAAGGATTTACTGATTTATTAAAGATAAATGCCGATGATGAATCACGCATGTATCTCTCTGTCATTGATAGTGAGCTTCAACGAATGGAACAAATTTTATCAGAGCTTTTAGTATTGTCCAAGCCGTCAACTATGAAAGTTGAGTTATTAGAACTGGATCATATCGTGAAACAAGTAATTGAGTTCATGCTACCAGATGCTCTCATGAAAAATATTATGATTCAGTACATTTCAACTTCAAATCAAGTATATATTGGCGGAAATGAAAATCGATTAAAGCAAGTGTTAATGAATCTCATCAAAAATGCGATGGAATCCATGAATAATGGCGGTACCATTACTGTAGAAATGACAACAAATGACTGCGCGATTGTTGAACTTACGATAAAAGACGAAGGTGTTGGCATGGATAGCACAACCCTTCAAAACCTATTTCAGCCTTTTTACACGACAAAATCAACAGGGACAGGACTGGGCCTTGCTTTCGTGAAAAAAGTTATAGAAGAGCATGATGGAGTAATAGGTGTAAATAGTGAATTGCAGAAGGGGACATGCTTCCATCTGCAGTTCCCAATCTATACATTTAATCAAGTGGATACAATGGAAATGGAAGTATCCACAAAAGATTCTGCCTATTTAGTAACATAAAGAGAGTAAAAATGGTTGCATAACAACAATATAACCTTCTAAATCAAATAATGCTTTTGACAATGCTTTTCTAATATCGCTATAATGTCAAGTATAAAGAGCGAAGTGAGAGGAAAAGAATATGACGTCAGAAGACCTAAAACAATCTTTAAAATTATATATTGTATTGTCACGTGCACTTAAAGCTATCAATGAGACAACACATCAATTAATTCAGGATAATGGTTTAAACCCAACTGAATTTGCTGTTCTAGAGCTTCTTTATCATAAAGGAAGACAACCTTTACAGCAAATCGGCAATAAAATTTTACTTGCCAGTGGGTCTATTACGTATGTCATTGATAAGCTTGAAAAAAGAGGCTATTTATTACGAGTATCTTGTCCTTCAGATCGTCGTGTGACTTATGCTGAAATTACTGATGAAGGTGAAGCATTTATGGCGGACCTATTCCCAAAACACGAGCAGCATTTGCATGAAATAATGAGCGTACTTTCTTCAGAAGAAAAAGAGCAAGCTATTACGTTATTAAAGAAAATAGGCCTTTCTATTAAGGATTTATCTTATTAAAAAAGTTGTCTCATTAATTTGAGACAACTTTTTTTATCATGTAAAAAAAGAAAGACGTATGTGGCAAAGATCCAACATCTTATAGCTCAGCAATTGACAAAATAGAAGGACTATAGACAGGGCATTGTCTATAGTCCTTCATGGATTACGAATTATTATTTTTTAGAAATAGTTGCTGCCATGTTCAGCATTGCATCTGTTAAATCTTGCTTATCATTATCGTGAATTGTTAATTTTGTAATGATACCATCTTTTTCAAAAACAACCCCAAGTACTTTCTCTGTATCAAAGTCTACAACATAACCTTCAATATTTTGAACATCTTTGAATACAGCTAATTCATCAGTAGTTAAAGCTACTGTTTCACCTACAGCATTCATATAATCTTGCATAGTTGTTTTTACTTCAGTAAAGCTTGATTGTGATGCCTCAATTGTTTCGATACGCATAAACACTTCATCATCATCATTAGATACTAACATATCTTTTCCTGGCTCTTCTTGTGTCAAAGTGAATCCTGGAAGCTGTTGTAGCTTATAGCTTTGGTCAACACTTTTAGATTCAGTTGCCTTTTCAGTTTTATCTACACCATTTTGTTTATAAGTCACATCTTTTTGTGGCTGTTTGGAAGCATCCTCTGTATTTGTTTCATTTGATGCAGGTGTATCATCTTCCTCTTGTGTCTCACCTGCTGTTTCATCGCCAGATGGTTTTTGATCGGCAGCAGTATTTGACGGCTCATTTTGTTGAGCATCTGAATCCCCTGTTTTTTCAGAGGTATTACAACCCACAACTAATACAGCTGTTAATAATAATGCAAGAATAGAAAATAATTTTTTTTGCATAAAAAACCCTCCTTTTCTAAATTAAACGTTAGTAAAGCTAAAATGTTTCCAAATAATAATGTTATGATGTTAAAGGCAACACTAAAAATAATAATAGTACAAAAACAACATGAGCTACAATAACAAGTGGCATACTTTTCCGCCATTCATACAAGAAGCCCCAAATAATACTTGTCACAAGTGCAGCAACCACACCTAAGATAAAACCACTTAGGGCAATGGAAATTGCACATAAAACTGCAGTAACGAGGATAGCTAAAGTTGGGCGCATAAAGCGTTTTAATTGTTGCTGAATGTAACCACGCCAAAATAATTCTTCACCAATGGCAACAATAAAAACAAGTAAAGCATAGTGCCAAATATTTTGCGGTCCATAGTTTGTTAAAAATTTATGAACAGATTGTACTAAGTTATTATTAATATATGGAGCAAGCCAGTAACCGATGCGAATAACACCATATGTGATGGTACCGTACCCAATACCAAAGAGTAAAAATTGCCATGTAGGTAATTGATCTTCAATCGAACCAGCTAATATGGCAATGGCAATACATACTAGTAAAGTAAATGCATACATGTACCAAAATACTGCTTGGTTAGCAAAGGTAAAAGCAAGCATGCCATAAACGAATAATAGAGAAAGGAGTAATAGTATTGTTTGTTTCGAATTTGTTAGCATATTCGACCTCCATGCTTTAATTTTATCAAAAAAAAAGCCCCATATCATCTATAAAGATAAATAGGGACTATTCAGACTATTAAGCTTCATTAGTATATAAAATTTTGTAACGTTTATGATTGACGACCGTTTTCTCTTCAATTTCAAGGGATTCAAAATTCTCCATATATGATAAATTAACGATTACCGAATTTTCATTTACCTTTTCGACAATACCTTGGAGACCATTTTTAAATTCGATAATATTTCCAACTTCAGCTATTTTCACAGACAGTCAGCTCCTTCATCGACTAATAATATACAGTTTGCACGAAAAATTGGTAAACGTAAAGCTTTTTTTAAATAATTCATAATTTTATACAAAATATTTAAAAGAAAGGAATAAAACAAATGGAAAAATACGAAAATATGCTTAAACAATTACAAAACGGGGAAATAGGAAGTATCGAAATTCAAAAGGAAGAATTTTACGAATTTCGCGAAATACTTGTAATGCATCCTTTATTTAAACACTTTAGGGGTGAGGCCAAGCAAAATGGACGGATTATCTATACTTACAACGAAATCCCAAGAAGTTAATTTGTCGAACATTGTCGTAAGTTAATGCTGTAAGAAATGAAATATAAATGTATAATAATGGTATGATTATTTGTGTGTGGAGGGTTGTATGAATGGTCAATCTACTCTTGAAACAAATGGAACAAACTCGTGAGATGATGATTCGCTCAGGTGTAGAGAACGGGTTACAAAATGCTAAAACCATTCAACTGAGTCGCAGATTAGATCAGTTAATGAATACTTATTATAGACAGACCGCATTTTTTGATGAAGAAAAAGACCGAGACGAATAAAAAGATTGTTCCAGTATTCAGAGTAATAAACATTTTAAAAATATATGTTTAAAATGCATTTCATTGGGGAAAAACTAACTATGAACACAGCAACATTCTCATTTCCCCCTTTAGAGCAGTGATCCCCCAATCACTTGCTCTCTTTTTTTTTGCTTATTCGGTATATATGCAAACCATATATTTTTTAGTACAAGTTATAGGAAGAGTTTGAATTATTTTATTTATTCGCCTAAACTGAAAGGATAAAGTCACTTAATGATACAATTCTAACTTTTATGACAAAGGAGTATGTACATATGAAAAAAGAACGTATTGCATTTATTGGAACTGGCGTGATGGGGGCTAGTATTATAAAACATTTATTGAAAAATGGCCATGAGGTGACAGTGTATACTCGAACAAAAGAGAAAGCAGAGCAACTAGTAGCATTAGGGGCAGCATGGGCCAGTTCACCAGCAGAAGCATTTAGAAATCAAGAAATTGCATTTACAATGGTTGGTTACCCTTCAGATGTTGAAGAAGTTTATTTTGGAGATAGTGGTCTTTTCAAAACAGCTGAACCTGGCAACCTTATCATTGATATGACGACTTCTGAGCCTTCTTTAGCCAAAAGAATTTATGAGCATGCTCAATCTATTGGAGTGGAGGCTTTAGATGCACCTGTATCGGGTGGTGATATCGGTGCGCAAAATGGGACATTATCCATTATGATTGGTGGCAATTTAGCAACTTACGATAAAGTTTTACCGCTGATGAAGCATTTTGGGGGAAATATTGTTTATCAGGGTGAAGCAGGTGCTGGGCAGCATACGAAGATGTGTAATCAAATTGCCATAGCTTCAGGTATGATTGGGGTATGCGAATCACTTGCTTATGGTCTCAAGGCAGGACTGGATTTACCAACTGTGTTGCAGTCAATTGCATCAGGTGCAGCAGGTTCATGGTCTCTAAGTAACTTAGCACCACGCATGATTAAAGAAGACTTTGCCCCAGGTTTTTATATCAAACATTTTGTAAAGGATATGAAAATAGCTTTGGATGAATCCAAGAAAATGGGAATCACTTTACCAGGATTAGCGTTAGCCTATGAAATGTATGGAAAATTGGTCGAAGAGGGCTATGGCGAAAATGGTACACAGGCTCTTCTTCAGCATTATAAATAATCAACATTAATATGGATAAAAGAAAACCTGAAGTATCTCAATTTGGAGAGACTTCAGGTTTTTTTTACTCTTTCCCAAAAAGTTGGGCGTCTAATGAAAAGCTAGAAGCACCAGCTAGAGTGAAGTATAGGGCAATTGCACCCAAAGCTAAATCTAATTCGTAACCGGCTAGTCCATTAGCTCCAATAAAGCCAATGCTAAGCTTAGCTGTGAAAATGGCAACAATCATAGTAATTGTTAGTAATGCGCCGAAAATTCTTGTTGCTAAGCCTAAAATAAGGGCAATTCCTCCAACTAATTCAATAATCGCAACGATATACGCCATAAATCCTGGTATACCTAAACTATCGAAAAAGTCTGCAGTGTAGCTGATTCCTCCTTGAAACTTTTGAAAACCATGCACAGCAAAAATAATGCCGAGAACGACACGTAAAATAGTTGAACCAATGTTTTGCATTATAAAGTAGCTCCTTTTCTTTAACTTACAATTCGTAACCTAGTGTATTTTTAAAAACGACTTTTGTCAAGTAACTAAATGTATTTTAAGAACTGAGTGAATAAAAAAGTGATATACTGTTGTATATGAACTACTAACAATGGAGGCATGTACCGTGGATCAAAAAAAAATTTGTCCTCGATTTGAAAAGGCACTAAAAATTTTAAATCATCGTTGGAATACTTTGCTTATTTATCAGTTATTAGATGGTCCTCAGCGGTATTCAACTATTAAAAAACAGTTAAATATAAGCAGCCGCGTATTAACCGAGCGATTAAAGGAGCTAGAGACCGAGGAAATTTTGCTACGCACTGTCATTCCTACTACACCAGTCGTCATTGAGTATGAGCTTACGGAAAAGGGATATGCACTTGCACCAGTGCTAAAGGCAATTGAACAATGGTCTGCTGACTGGGTAACGATAACTAAAGATTAATAAAAAAGATATCCAAGCGAGGGGCTTGGATATCTTTTTGTTTTTACTAGAGAATTCTTGACAAAAGTCCATATTAATGGATCTTTTAGCAGTTATGTTTCAATGAATTTACTGTTATATTGTAAATAATATTAATTTTCTTTAAAAAAAGGTATTTTTTATTACGAAGAGAAATTAATGGATTATTATAGAGAATGTAAGGGAGGGTTTTATGAAAAAGAGTCAAGCAATAGATGTCCAGCATCGAAGTCAGTTAGCGATTTACTTATCATTACCGATACTTTCATGGGCTTTCTATGATTTTGCCAATACGATTTTTTCTTCAAATATTAATACGATTTTTTTCCCGTTTTATATGGATGAGGTGTTAGGGACAAATGAAGTCATGCAACAAGTAGCGAGTACCTTTATTTCGTACGCTAATGCTATTGCAAGCTTATTGCTTGTAATATTCTCTCCACTTTTCGGGGTATGGATTGATAACACTGGCTATAAAAAGAGATTTATTGTCTGGTTTGCTTCCATTTCCATTTTATTTACTTTTATGATGGGGATATTTGCTAATCTACAGACAACAACTCATTACTCAGGCGTACCACTTAGTCTGTTTTTAGTGGTGGCAAGTTTTGTGATTGCAAAGTTTTTCTTTAATTCCAGTCTAGTATTCTATGATTCAATGATGGGGGATTTAGGAACCAAAGAAGAAATGCCACTGATTTCTGGCTATGGTGTTGCAATTGGGTATCTGGGTACACTTTTTGGATTACTCGTTTATTTGTATGTAGGCAGCAGTGATTTTCATCGTGCATTTATACCAACGGCAATATTGTATTTATTATTCTCACTGCCATTATTTTTGATTAATAAAGATACACCGATCCCAAAATCACAGCGGAAGTCCATGAGATTTTTTGATGGCTATAAAGAAATTATTCAAACATTCAAGGATATGAAGCAATATAAGGCGATCTTTACTTTTATGATAGCTTATTTCTTTTTGAATGATGCCATCGCTACTACGATTGCTATGATGGCTGTATATGCCACAGCCATTGTTGGTTTTAGTTCTGGTCAATTTATCATTCTTTATTTGGTCTCAACTGTCTCAACGATTATTGGCTCTTTGGCATTTGGTTATATTACAAAATCAATAGGTGCTAAACGTGCCATTACGATGGTAGCACTGATTATGATTGTCGCTTTGGTGTTTGCTGTTTTTGCAACAGCACAATGGATGTTTTGGCTTGCAGGTAGTCTTTTTGGTATATCACTTGGCTCGATGTGGGTAACGTCTAGGACCTATATTATTGAATTGTCACCAGATGAGAAGCGTGGACAGTTCTTTGGCTTGTTTGCTTTCTCTGGGAAAGTATCATCCATTATTGGGCCAGCCGTATACGGAACAGTTACATTATGGATGAAGGATTACGGTACACTAGCTAGCCGTGTCGCACTATCGACGCTAATCGTAATGACAGTCATTGGCCTATTGGTACATCTAAAAGTTAATGATAAAAATGGAAATAGCAAGTAGGAGAAATGTATTGCCTATGATACAATTGAATTATAAATTGAAGTAGAGAAAGGAGCGGGGTTGCATTGGAACATAAAGGAATATTATTAGAAAGTGGCACAAATGAGCTAGAAATCGTTGAATTTGAAGTGGCTAACAATAAATTTGGTATCAATGTAATTAAAGTAAAAGAAATCATTCAACCGATTCCAGTAACATTTATTCCACACGCGCACCCGCATGTAGAAGGAATCATTCAATTACGAGGTGAAGTATTACCAGTTGTGGATATGCTAAGGGTACTTGGAATTCAGAGTACTGAGCGTAACCCGCAACAAAAATATATTGTTGCTGAATTTAATAAGCAACGTGTTGTGTTCCATGTGGATAACGTGACACAAATTCACCGTATATCATGGAATCAAATTGAAAAGCCTTCAGATATGTATCAAGGCGGAACATCACAAGTTATAGGTGTTATTAAACAAAACGAGCAAATGATTCTACTACTCGATTTCGAAAGAATTATGGTGGATATTAATCCTGAATCGGGCATAAGTGTGGAATCTGTTAAAAAGCTGGGCAAACGTGAACGTACAGGTAAACGTATTTTAATTGCAGAGGATTCACCATTATTACGGAAGTTATTATTTGATACGATGAATGAAGCAGGCTATGACAATGTAGAGTTCTTTGAAAATGGCCGAGATGCATATGAATACTTAGAAGGAATTGCGAAGAGCGGTAGTGATATCGCAGAACATATTCAATTAGTCGTAACAGATATTGAAATGCCACAAATGGATGGGCATCATTTGACAAGAAAAATCAAAGAGCATCCTGATCTTCAAAAACTTCCAGTTATCATATTCTCAAGTCTAATTACGGATGACCTTCGACATAAAGGTGATCAGGTAGGAGCAGAAGATCAAATTAGTAAGCCAGAAATTGCAGAGCTCATCCTACGCGTTGACCAATTGATTCTGTAATGATTGTGGCTTATATGATACTTCACAATTTTAATAATGGGTATCCTGAAAGTATAAATAAATGAAAGTAAAGTCGGATGCCTTTAAAGGATCCGACTTTTTGTATAGGTCTACATAATGTGAACAAAATAAATTGAAGATGTTTGAAGGATGTGATTATTTGAATGAACTAAAAACAGCTATTATTGATATCGGCTCCAATACCATTCGCTTAGTGTTATATCAATACAACAATGAAGAAGGGCTTCATGAACTTGGAAATATTAAAACGGTAGCACGTTTGCGTACATATATACTACCCTCTGGAGAGATGTCTCAAGAAGGTATTCAAGTGTTAGTGGAGACTTTATTAACATTTAAAGCAATGTTAGAAGATTTTGAAGTGACAGATGTAAAAGCAGCTGCAACAGCCGCCATCCGTCAAGCAACAAATCGAGACCAAATAATTTCAGAGATGAAAGAACGAACGGGTATCCAAATTGAACTTTTATCAGAAGAAGAGGAAGCTTACTTTGGCTATGTAGCTGTTGCTTATTCCAGTGGCACAAAATCGGCCGTGACCATTGATATTGGTGGTGGTAGTACCGAAATTACGCTGTTTGAAAATAAAGAAATTCAGCAATCACACAGTTTTCCATTCGGGACAGTTTCTTTAAAGCAACGTTTTGTGAAGGGGGACATCATCAATAGCAGTGAAAAAAAGGAACTCATTGCCTTTATTAAAGAGCAATTTCAAACACTACCTTGGATTCAGAATGTTGGTTTACCAATCATTGCAATTGGTGGTAGTGCACGGAATATCGCACAAATTCATCAACAAAAGCATGACTACCCTATTGCCAGTGTCCATGGTTACGAAATGACAAAAGAAAATTTAGATGAGTTAAGTTTGTTTTTAGGCCAATTAAGTTTCCAAGAATTGAAGCAACTGGATGGCCTTTCATCTGATCGTGCTGATATTATTTTGCCTGCATTAGAGGTATTTAGAGTGTTGATGGACATTGTCGGAAGCAAGTCATTCCAGCTCACTAAGAAGGGGTTACGTGAGGGATTAATCATTAAACGGATCTTACAGACAGATGGCAATGCTTTTGATAAATATAACGTATTTGAAGGGAATGCCAGAAGGCTAGCTCGTCAGTATGGTCGAACTGAAAAAGAAGTTGATTATTTGATGCATTTATCTGATCAATTGTATCGTGAATGTTGTCATCTAGGCTATTTACAATATAATGCAGAAGATTTGCAGTTATTATCGAAAGCTGCAAAGGTTTTTAACATCGGTGAATATATCGAATTAAGCTCAGCAAGCCAACATACCTTTTATTTGATTGCGAATCAATCTATTGACGGTTTAAATCACCCAGAAAGAGTCAAACTAGCCCTTCTAGCCTCCTATAAAAACAAAGATTATTTTGAACGATTTGCTGCTCCATTCAACTCATGGATGAGTCGTGAGGATTATCGAAAAATACGAGATTTTGGAGCCTTGTTGAAATTTGTCTATGCTTTAAACGTTTCTAAGCGAAATGTTGTACATGCAATTGAGATGCATCCAGAAGAAGATTATGTACAGCTCAATATTTACGTGAAAAATAATGCAGCAGCTGAAAAGTATCAAGCCAACCGACATAAAAAACATTTAGAGCGAGCATTAAAAATTCCAATGACAATCAATTTTATTGAAGAAGGGTGGAATACGGATGACAACGGAAGTAACGAAAAATGAGCTAAATGAGGAAGAATTTTTAGAAAATCATAGTCGATTATTAGAGGAAATTGCGAAGCCTCAGTACTATAATAATCGAGAGTTAAGCTGGCTTGCTTTTAATGAGCGCGTGTTAGAGGAAGCGGAGGATGTCAATAATCCTCTGCTAGAGCGGTTAAAATTTTTAGCTATATTCAGCTCGAACCTTGATGAGTTTTTTATGGTGCGTGTTGCTGGACTACAAGATCAAATTCGTGCGGGTTTCCATAAACCTGAAAATAAATCTGGGTTAACACCAAAAGAACAATTAGCCAAAATTGCAGAACGTACGCAAGCATTAGTGCGTCGACAAACTGAAGTATATCGCCATTTAATCTATGATTTACTACCTCAGCATAATGTACATATTGCAGACATGAAAGATTTAAATAGCACACAAAAAGCTTTTATCAATGAAATGTTTGCAGAAACTATTTTCCCAGTTCTAACACCTGTAGCAGTAGATGCGTATCGTCCCTTCCCTACATTGCTTGGGAAAACATTGAATTTACTAGTCCTTTTAGAACAGGATGAGTCAGACCTTGAAAGTCGTGAAAAAGTCGCGATCGTTCAAGTCCCATCTGTTTTAGATCGCTATATCAAAGTGCCATCTGAAGAAGGTAAAACAGTAGTTGTATTGTTGGAGGATGTCATTGTAGCGCATATTGAGAAGCTATTTTATGGCTATAGTGTAAAATCAGCGCAAGCTTTCCGTTTAACAAGAAATGCAGATTTAACGATTCACGAAGAGGGGGCAAGGGATCTTCTCGTTGAAATTGAAAAAGAGCTGAAAAAAAGAAAATGGGGAGTCGGAAGCCGTCTTGAAGTTCGGGTTGGAGAAATGAACGAGGAAGTGCTTCTATACTTATTAGATGAATTTGAAATTGAAGAAAATGATGTTTTTCATATTGATGGTCCTTTAGATTTAACTTTTATGTTCTCTTTTGTCAAAGGCATAGCTGTTGGTCGTGAACATCTTGAGTATGAAAGCTTTATTCCACAACCACCTTTAGACTTACAATCCGATGAAAATATTTTTGAAAAAGCACTACAACAAGATATCTTTTTCCATCATCCATATGAATCATTCGCACCAATCGTTGATTTTATCTCAGAGGCAGCAGTCAATCCGAATGTATTAGCAATTAAACAAACATTATATCGGGTAAGTGGCAATTCACCGATAATTCAAGCATTGAAGCTAGCCGCGGAAAATGGTAAACAAGTAACGGTCTTAGTTGAATTAAAGGCCAGATTTGATGAAGAAAATAATGTGCATTGGGCAAAACAGCTAGAACAAGCAGGGTGCCTTGTTATTTATGGGATGAATAATTTAAAAACACACTCCAAAATCACATTAGTTGTTAGTCGTCGAAATGGTAAAATCGAACGTTTTGTTCATCTGGGGACAGGAAATTATAACGATGCCACTGCAAAAATTTATACAGATATGGGCATAATAACGACAGATAAGGAGTTCGGTATTGATGCGACAAACTTCTTTAACTATTTAAGTGGTTATACAGAAAAGCCTACATTTAATCATTTGGTCGTGGCACCTTTTGATATTCGAGACGAATTTATTCGTTTAATGGATGAAGAAATTGCTTGTCATAAAAAATACGGTAATGGTTTTATCCGTGCCAAAATGAATTCATTGACAGATAAAGATCTCATGATGAAGCTATATGAGGCTTCTATTGCTGGTGTAAAGGTAGAGCTCATTATACGTGGTATTTGTTGTATTAGACCTGGTATTCCTGGCATTAGTGATAATATTACCGTGACAAGTATAGTAGGTCGGTTCCTTGAACACTCTCGAATCTATTGGTTCCATCATCATGGGGAAAATAAAGTATATTTATCTTCAGCTGATATGATGACACGTAATATGATTAAACGTGTGGAAATTTTATTCCCTGTATATGCAAGTGAAGCAAAAACTCGTATTATTGACATAATGAATACACAATTAATGGATACTGCTAAGGCACGTATTCAAGACTCCAATGGTAAGTATCATTATAAAGATTTTGATCGTAGTGAAGATCCGTTGAATAGTCAGGAGATTTTCTTACAGGATGCATTAAAGCCTACGCTGGACGAAGAATAAAGCAAACACGCTACTTAGTGAGGGATAGAATGAAAAAATATAGAGAGAGTGTAGCGCCATTTGCAGATTATCAACAACTCATTCAAATGAATCCATTTGATGCAGTCGTCTGTTTGAGAAAAGTTGATAAGAAGGCATTCGAGGTCGTTGATTTTAATGATAAACTACTATCATTTATGGAGCTGCAAGATAAGGCAGCTACGAACGCTGAACGTTTTTTTACCAAACAATGCTGGCTGCAGTTGTCGAATTTTCTAAACGAAGAAGTTCATACACAACATGTCCTGAAATTAGGTACCGGTCTTCATGAACGAGCATTTGCGATTCATGTACAACATTTTTCTAACTCAATGGTTGCCGTTATTTTGAGAGAAACACAAATAGAAGCAAAACCATATTTACAATACGTAGAACAGCATGTGAATCCTGTGCTAACGGTAGATTTACAAGGTCGGATTATTCATCAAAATGTTGCTGTTACCTCAGCACTATCTAAAGAGAAGCACAGCCTAATAGGACGAGATATTTTTTCATTATTGGAAAGTAAATATATTAACGAGTTTAAATTATTGTTTGCCAAAACAATTGAAGGTTCAGCTTTTGGTATGCCGAAGTGCTTATTTAAGGACCAATTGCTAAGTAAAGAGCCTTTTTACTTACGGACACACCCAACCTATTATAATGGTGTGGTGATAGGTGTCCATCTATTTGTTAAAGATGCAAATTCATTTATGAATGATCATGAGGCATTTTATTACCTAGCCTTGATGGATGAATTGACAGGTATTTGGAATCGCAAGGCATTTAAGGAGCATTGGCTACATCATCTAAATGACAAAAAGCAGGAGCACAAGCAAGCAGCCCTTATTTTAGTGGATATTGATCGTTTTAAAAAGTTTAATGAATCCCTAGGTGAAAGTAAGGGAGATGAGCTCATGCGTATGTTTAGCCAAAGACTTAATGAGCTATGCTATTCAAAATGTTCTCTTTACCGCTATAACAGTGATGAGTTTATTTTTGTGCTAAAAGATGCAACTATTCAAAAAATTGAACTTACTGCTAATGCCATCTTGGATGTTTTAAAACAGCCATTTATGATAGATGAACAAGAATATTTTATTAGTGTTTCAGTGGGTATCTCCCTTAGTCCAGCAGATGGGAAGGATTTAGAGACACTTGTAAGGAAAGCTGATAAAGCATTATTTTCTGTTAAAGAACATGGACGATCTCATTATCGTTATTATCGTGAAGATATGACAGCAATTTTCCCAAATGAAGCTTTAATGGAGGCTCATCTACGCCGTGCTATTGAATTTAATGAGCTCAGTCTCCATCTCCAACCACAAATGGATTTAACAAATAATAGTATCAACAGTTTTGAAGCTTTATTGCGATGGAATAACCGCAAATTTGGCTTTGTGTCACCTGCACAATTTATTCCTATTGCGGAGGCTTCAGGGTTAATTATTGAAATTGGTGATTGGATTATTGACGAGGTTTGTCGACATCAAAAAGAATGGCAATCGAAAGGTTATCGTCCTGTACGCATAGCTGTCAATATATCACCAAAACAGTTTAGGAAAGAAAACTTTGCCCGAAAAATAAAGGCGGCTTTGAAGAAATACGAAGTGCCACCTGAACTACTGGAAGTAGAAATAACAGAAAGCTCTATGACAAATGTTCATGAAACATTTTCGATTCTTACAGAACTGAAGCAATTAGGGGTATATGTGTCGGTAGATGACTTTGGAACAGGCTATTCATCATTAAGCTATCTTAAGCGTTACCCAATAGATATCATAAAAATCGATCAATCGTTTATTCGTGATATCGCTAAAGATGACAAAAATGAGGCTATCATTAAAGCTATTATTTCGATGTCTCATAATTTAGGGTTAGAGGTAATTGCGGAAGGAATTGAGGAGCTCATACAAGTCGATTTTCTCAAGCGCCATCATTGTCAAAAAGGACAAGGTTATTTATATAATAAACCATTACCAGTTGAAACAATTGTTCAAAAATATTTTGTCAGCTAGTTTACATGTAGCACTCATCACTAAAGAGATGAAGTGCTACTTTTTTATTTGACGCTTTTGATGCCATTCAACACAATCGCCGTAAATTGATTCATCTCAGCAGCGAGATCAAAATCTTCACTGTGGATTAACCAATCATAAACGTTGGCACGCATACAACGTTGTATGATTGCTTGAATTTTAGTAGCTGATAAATCATGTCTAAATTCACCTTGTAGTAGGCCTTCCTCGATATAAGCATTCATAATTTGAAAGATCTTGCGTTCCCGATTAATTAAATAGTGATCCTGTTTTACTTGGCTTGTCATTGCAGCAGTATACACAGTGCGCAACAGGTCTTTACCCACAACATTCGTTAAATACTTCATTTGTTCCTGATACACTAATAAAATTTTTTCACTTGCTGGTAATGTATGGTCAATATTTTTTTCAACAGTGCTGTAAAAACTATCTAGTTCCTTAAATTTCTCTAAAATAACATCATATTTAGAAGGGAAATGTGTATAAAATGTACCCTTTGAAACATGACAAGTTTTTGTGATTTGTTCAACACTGACGTGCTCAAATCCAAATTTATTAAATAAATCTAATGATGTTTTTAATAATTTATCACGCGTTTCTAATGCCTTTTTTTGTCTGCTCGTTAGTGAATCCATTGTAGCGAATTACCTCCAATATTAAGTATTGTAAAATATTTATTAATATAAAAAATCTGAAAATATAAAATTTTTAATTGACGAGATGGATTTCTTTTGATTATGATTTAATTGACCGAAGTCAATGACCGTGGTCGTTAAAATAGCTCGTTTTTAATGTTACGACAAAAAATTGGAGTTGGCTAGTGTATCATCCAGCATTATTGCTGAATTTTTCAAGGATTGGGGGAGGTCTAAATGAAGGAGAAGTTAGGTTTTATCGGCTTAGGAAATATGGGATTACCGATGTCTATTAATTTATTAAAGGCAAACTATGAGGTGTATGGCTTTGATACAAATGCGAAAACTATGGAGCAATTTACAGCAGCTGGCGGTATGGGTCTTGAGACTGCAAAGGATATTGCCATGCAATGTGATGTGGTGATGACTAGCTTGCCAACCCCTCAAATTGTTGAATTGGTGTATCTGTCTGAGCAAGGTATTATACGTCATGCTAAGAAAGGTGCCTTACTCATTGACTTTAGTACTGTCAATCCCGACTTGAATGATTCGTTACATAAAGAAGCAAAAGTGGTGGGATTACGATATTTAGGAGCACCAGTAAGTGGTGGAGTCATAGGAGCTGTAAACGCTACCTTAACGATAATGGTTGGTGGTGACAAGGAAGATTATGAAAGTGCAAGCGAAATATTCGGAATAGTCGGAAAAAATGTTTATCACCTTGGTTTATCTTCAAGTGTTGGTACTCGTCTTAAATTATTAAATAATCTAATGATTGGGTTTTATACTGAGGCTGTCGCTGAAACGATTGTACTTGGTGAAAAAATGGGGATTGATGCAGATACGTTGTATGAAGTTTTAAGTAATAGCTATGGTCAAAGTCGGATTTATGAACGTAACTATTTGGAATATATGAAAAATAATAACTATGCACCTGGCTTTTCGACGAATCTATTATTGAAAGATTTAAAGTTAGCGAAGGAAATGGCAGATGAAGCTGGAGTATCTCTTCGAATCGGCGAAAAATTGGTGGAACTTTATAGTGAAATTGCTCAGCAGGGCTATGGTGAAAATGATATGTCTGCAGCTTATTTAAGCTTAAAGGATAAATGTAAAATAGAACAATTATAAGAGGAGAAAATGATTATGACAACAGCACAAGAGGTAAAAACATTAACGCATTTTATTGGTGGACAGTTAGTAGAAGGGAAAAGTGGTCGTTTTGGTTCAGTATACAATCCAACAACAGGTGATGTCATTGCGAAGGTGCCACTGGCAACAGTAGAAGAGACACGAGAGGCTATCGAGCAAGCCCATGTTTCCTTTCCAACATGGCGTGATACATCAGTGGCTAAACGTGCAGAAATTGTCTTAAAGTTCCGTAATCTTATTACTGAGAATATGGAGGAGCTATTGCAAATTATTTGTTCAGAAAGTGGAAAAACATTGGAGGATGCGAAAGGAGAAATTACACGAGGGCTTGAATCTGTTGACTTAGCCATCGGTGCACCTCATCTCATGAAAGGGGAATACTCTGTTAATGTTGGAGGCCAAATAAACGCTTATTCTGCAAAATATCCATTGGGGGTGGTTGCGGCTATTTCACCATTTAACTTCCCAATCATGGTGCCTCTAGCTCAAACAAGTATGGCCATTGCAGTAGGAAATGCGGTTGTTTTAAAAGCATCTGAACGTGTGCCGATGACTGCTTTGTATGTTAGTGAGTTGTGGAAAAAAGCTGGCTTACCAGATGGCATTTGGACTGTCGTGAATGGTGATAAAGATGCGGTCAATGAACTTTTAGAAAACCCAACTGTGCAAGCGATTTCATTTGTAGGATCAACACCAGTAGCCAAGTATATTTATGAAACAGGTTCTAAGTATGGAAAACGGGTAACGGCACTTGGTGGTGGGAAAAATAATATGATCGTAATGCCAGATGCAGATCTTGAACAGGTTGCGAATGCCTTTATTGGGGCAGCGTATGGAGCAGCATCTCAGCGTTGTATGGCGATATCTACAATCATGCCTGTTGGCAAAGATACTGCAGATCGACTAGTGGCAATCCTAAAGGAAAAGATTACTAATCTAAAGGTAGGTCCATATACAAATCCTGATTCAGATTTCGGCCCAGTTATTTCTCAACAATCAAAAGAAGCAATACTTGCTGCAATAGATCGTGGAGAATCAGAGGGGGCGTCAGTTATTTGTGATGGTCGTGAGCTGGACATTGTCAAAGAGTCTAAAGGATTCTATGTAGGACCTACATTATTAGATCATGTAAAGCCTGGTATGGAAATTTATGAGCAAGAAGTATTTGGTCCTGCTCGTAATGTTGTACGCATAGACTCTCTGGAGGAAGCCATTGAACTCATTAATAAGCATGAGTTAGGTAATGGGGTCACTATCTTTACGAATGATGGATTAGCATCTCGTAAATTCACAACAGAAATAGATGTCGGCATGGTAGGAGTGAATGTCCCAATTCCTATTCCAGTTGGCTACCATAACTTTGCTGGCTTTAAAGGCTCTCGTTTTGGTGAGGGACATATGTTTGGTCCAGATCAGGCGCGATTCTTTACAAAAACAAAGACAATTTCAGAACGTTGGATGGTAGGTAATGCATCCACTGCATCGACATTTGCATTCCCAAGCAATAACGATTAATACAAACAAAGAGCTGTAGCGATATACAGCTCTTTTTCTAAAATAACAGGAAGGGAAAGGGTGTAATCATAGGTACAATGATGGCGATCATAATATTCTCAATAGGGATGTAGGAGGAATGTTGTATGCAAGGAAAAACAGTTTTCATTACAGGGGCAGCTCGAGGAATTGGCCTTTCCATGGCACAGGCATTTGCCGAGCAAGGGGCAAATGTAGTGATTACGGATAAAAACGAACAGCTTTTAAGAGAGGCCATTGTACAAAATCCTTCCTTAACGGCTTATACATGTGATGTGACAGAAGAACATGCTATACAAAAAGCCATTGATTTTACAATCAATCAATTTACAACGTTAGATATTTTAATCAATAATGCGGGATTTCAACATGTCTCACTTATTGAAGATTTCAAGACTGAAATTTTTGAAACCATGCAAAAAGTAATGGTGGTTGCCCCATTTATTGCGATGAAATATGCAATACCCCATATGAAGAAAAATCAATATGGTCGTATTATCAATATGGCCTCCATTAATGGTGTAATTGGATTTGCTGGTAAGGCGGGTTACAATGCGGCGAAGCATGGCGTTATTGGGTTAACGAAGGTTGCTGCACTTGAGGTAGCGGAGGATGGAATTACGGTAAATGCAATTTGCCCAGGATATGTGGATACGGAATTAGTCCGTAATCAATTTAAAGATTTGTCGATAACAAGAGGAGTTCAAGTAGAAGATGTATTTGAAGATGTGCTCTATCCACTTGTACCGCAAAAACGGTTACTTGATGTCTCAGAAATTACAGGACTTGCTTTATATTTGGCAAGTGATTTAGCTAAAGGTTTAACTGGTCAGGCCATCCTTTTAGATGGCGGTTATACAGCTCAATAGTGTAGGAGGGAGCAAATTGATTCAAACAAAAACAATCTTTACCGTTCATTCACCAGGAACTATTGTTTATGGGCGTGATTCATTGGAAGAGGTGGGCGAGTATGCTAAAAAGCTTGGCACCAAGGCACTTATTATTAGTGATCCAATTATGGACAGCTTAGGTTTTGTGAAGCAATGTGGAAACTTCTTAAAAAAACATGGACTAGAAGCGGTTTCATATCTGGCGGTGGTTACTGAGCCAGATGATACGTATGTAGGGGAAGGACTACAACTTCTACAGCAAGAAGGCTGTGATATCATCATTTCCGTTGGTGGTGGAAGCTGCATTGATACAGGAAAGGCAATTGCAGTGGTGGCTACAAACGGCGGCTACATAGGAGATTACATGAAAATGGCAAAAATTGCAGAGCAACCCCCAATTCCACATATCGCCATTCCAACGACGGCTGGTACAGGTTCTGAAGCAACAGATGCAACTGTTATTACCAATACAAAGAGTGACGTCAAAATGATGATTAAGCAGCCTGCCTTTATGCCTTCAGTTGCCATAGTCGATCCTATTTTAACAATAACTTCACCGCCTGCAATTACAGCAGCAACAGGTATTGATGCCTTAAGCCATGCCATTGAAAGTTATTTGTCGCGTTTAGCCCATCCATATTCGAATGTACTTGCATTATCTGCCATGGATTTAATCGTCCATAACATATTAAAAGTTTATGAACAAGGTGATGATGTTGATGCGAGAGAAGCTATGTCATTAGGCTCCATGCAAGCAGGACTATCTTTCTCAAATGCTTCTGTTGCGTTAGTACATGGAATGTCTCGTCCAATCGGTGCACTATTCCATGTACCGCACGGCATTTCTAATGCGATGCTTTTACCAGCGGTTTTAGAATTCTCAAAAGAAGCTTGTATAGATCGGCTAGCAGTTTTAGGACAGTTCTTTAATAAAAGAAATGAAATATTATCACAAGAAGAGCTTGCTCATTTAGCCATAACTTCCATTAAGACACTGTGTAAACTTATGAATATTGGGAATTTAAAACAGTGGGGAATAGAGGAAGAGGCGTATTTTAAGGCTATCCCTAAAATGGCTGAAGACGCCATTGCAAGTGGTAGTCCTGGTAATAACCCAAGGATACCAACAAAAGAGGAATTAATGGAGCTGTATCATATAGCATATAGCTATGAATTTTAAATATTTCGAGAGCTATTCATTATTCAGGATAGCTCTTTTAAGATTTGTTATAGAAAATAAATGAGTTATAGACAGAATTAATATGACATATCCGAGAAAATATAGTAAAATTTTAATGAATCATCATTCATTTTTGACAAAGGGGGAAATGGAATGTTGCAGGGAAAAACAATTATCATTACAGGTGGATCAAGTGGGATGGGTCTTTATATGGCGAAGCAATTCGTAGCTGAAGGAGCAAATGTTGTCATAACTGGACGCAACGATGAACGTTTAGCAGAGGCAAAAAACTTCATTGCAGAGGCTGGTTCCTCAATTGAAACTTTCCAAATGGATGTACGAGTACCAGAACATACTGAGGCAATGCTAGCGTTTGCTGTTGAAAAATTTGGACAAGTTGATGGTCTTGTTAATAATGCGGCAGGTAATTTTATCGTACGTGCTGAGGACTTATCACCGAACGGTTGGAAGGCAGTAGTGGATATCGTGTTAAATGGTACTTTCTTCTGTTCTTCAACAGTTGGTAAGTATTGGATTGAAAATAAAATAAAAGGTTCTATTCTGAACATGGTGGCCACTTATGCTTGGAATGCAGGTGCTGGTGTTATCCATTCGGCTGCAGCAAAAGCTGGCGTATTATCACTGACAAGAACATTAGCAGTAGAATGGGGAAAGCAGTATGGTATTCGCGTAAATGCTATAGCACCAGGGCCAATTGAACGAACTGGTGGTGCAGACAAACTTTGGGAGTCAGAAGCAGCTGCTGCACGTACATTAGATTCTGTTCCATTAGGTCGCACGGGTACACCCGAAGAAATAGCTGATTTAGCTACATTTATGATGTCTAATAAGGCAAGTTATATGAACGGAGAATGTGTAACACTGGATGGTGGTCAGTGGCTCAATCAATATCCATTCTAAAAATGGTTGCATAACGAAGAGCCGGATTGACGCATACTAAGGGCAAAGAAAGGAGTTTTGCTGATGGGTATGTGGTTAATACCGGCTCTTATTGCCATTGTCATTATTTCTGTTATTTCGTTTGTATCCACGCTGAAAATTGCAAAAATGACTTCTGAAAGGAAGTCTGAAAAGGATACACCGATTTCAGAAACAGTCGAAGAGTATGCAACAATGTTGAATCCAATTGTATGGGTATATGGGATATTTTTACTCTTTTTAGGGATTATGATTTTTTATTATTGGAGTAAGGCGGGCTATTAGAAATTAACCATCCTCAATCAGTTGCGAAAAACCTAACTATTGAGGATGTACTTAGTTTTTGTTGATTTGCCTCATATAATTCGTTATTCCTGAAAAACTCTTCCCGTCCTGATCATGGTCATACATAGAAAAATTGTGATATGATGAAAGGGAAGGACTGTTCTGCACAGCGAGGACAGAAAAGGAGAAGAAGTTCATGATTTCAACTAACAGCAAAGACTTATTAGCAATGCCAATTAGTGATTTTATCATTTCCTCTGAAAAAGTTGCGCATGTACAAAGTGGAAATAGTGCTGAACATGCACTCCTTGTACTAACACGTACAGGGTATTCGTCGATACCTGTATTAGATTTGAAATATCGACTTCAAGGTTTACTGAGCATGAAAATGATAACGGAATCGATTCTAGGACTCGAACATATTGAGTATGAAAAGCTTCCTGATATTAAAGTTGACTCGATTATGGAAAAAGAGATCGCTGTATTAAAGTTGTCAGATACATTTCAGCGAGCTTTGGATTTAGTCATTAACCACGCATTTTTATGTGTAGTGGACGAAGATGGTACATTTTCAGGGATATTAACGAGACGTGTTATTTTAAAGCAATTGAAAAAATATATTTATCAAAAAGAGTAGTAGTTTAAGAGGGAACTCAGATGAAAATCATGAGGCCCTCTTTGCTTGTATTGGAGGTTTACAGATTGATGGCAACAGAGGCAGAGATTTTAAAAATTTTGGCTGAGGAACGCAATATGCGGAAAGCAGCTGAACGTCTATTTCTATCCCAACCAGCCCTTTCTCAGCGTTTACAAACGATTGAAAAGGACTGGGGTGCACAATTATTTATACGTTCACAAAAAGGTTTAACAGCAACACCTGCTGGTGAACAGGTTATTGCCTATGCCAAGGAAATGCTAGCCAAAAAAGAAGAAATTTTTGAAACGATTCAATCCTTAACAACAAAGGTAAATGGGACATTGAAGATTGCCTGTGCGTCTATTGTTGGTCAAAACTGGTTACCTAAAATATTGAAGGAATTTGTATCCAAATATCCCGAGGCGAAAATTTCGCTCATGACGGGCTGGAGTTCGGAAATTGTGAAAGCACTTTACGAGGGCGAGGCACATATTGGAATTGTACGTGGTCAAGTAGATTGGAAAGGGGAAAAGATACACCTTTTCAGAGACACTCTTTATTTAGTGGATAAAGAGGTTAAGACGATTGAAGATGTGCTGACGACAGACCGTCCATTTATTCAATACAAAAGTGATTCCAACTACTATCAAGAAATTCAACAATGGTGGCAGCAGCACTTTGCTTCAAATCCTAGAAAACAAATTTTAGTAGATCAAATTGAAATTTGTAAACAAATGGCTTTAAATGGTATAGGATATGCTATACTACCATCCATTACATTAAATGACCATGATGAAATTTATAAAATACCTTTAACAAATGATGAAAAGGAATTTGGGCTTACACGAGATACATGGCTTATTGGCTATGAATCATCTTTTGAATTGCGACAGGTAGAGGCATTTGTAGAAGTAGTGCAAGACCATGCTCGTTGTTTGTTTGACTATACAAAATAAGAAATTAGGCAGTTCCAGTCTATTACGGGATTGCCTTTTTCGCTTTGGGTGCGTAATTCTTAAGAGTTTATGAATATTCATGAAGATATCATAAGAAATGGAACAAAATGCAATTTAAAACGTATAATTATGTAACCATCTACTTACATAAAAAGGGGTTGAGCTTTTGAAAAAGACAAAAATGACGGCACTGACCTTATTAGTAATGCTTATGATGAGCCTTATGTTGCCTTCTACTCAGGCGCAAGCTGCTGCTGCAACATTAGAGGTCAAAGCAACAGCAGGTATTTCAGGTAAAGCTAAATACCAATCAGTAGTGCCATTACAAGTTACAGTGAAAAATAACGGTGCAGATTTTTCTGGAGATATGGCGATAAATTCTGCCAGTTCTTATGAGGCTGCATCCGCACTTGTCGTTCCAATTGATATAGCAGCAGGAGAAGAAAAGACATTTACTTTCTATCTAGATGGATTAGCTGACTATGGTTATTCGGACGCAGATTTATTTGCCTTTTATGAGGGGAATATTGAAAAGGGAAAAAAGGTTGCCTATAAAGGAACTAAGCGCCTACAATCTAATTTTTTAGATCCTGCCTCAACATTTATCTATACATTAACAGATAAAAGTGATCGACTAGCGGCACTTTTACGTTTATCTACATTTGTTCCTCAAAATAATGTGGAAGTATTTAATATCAACCAGTTAAAGGATTATACTTTCCCAGAAAATGAACAAGGACTTGCGATGGCCAATGTCATCGTCGTAGATGAAGTAGCAATAGCTGACTTATCACAAAAACAACAAGAGTCATTGCTGAAATGGGTACAAGATGGCGGTACTCTACTCTTAGGGGCTTCTGATCAAGTGGATGTCACAGCAGGAATTTTTAAAGAATATTTACCAATGTCATTATCAAAAGAGATGACTTCTGTCTCAGCTGAGACGTTAACAAAATTGTCTGGTGGTGGGATTTTCACACAGCCTATTTCGATTCATACGTCTACTGATCATGAAGGAAGTTTACCAGTATTAACGGATAATAATGCAGTACTAGCTTCAAAGAAAAAAGTTGGCAGTGGTGAAATCATTCAAACAGCCTTCTCTCTAGGTGATCAACCACTCGCTTCAATGGATGGTTATGCAGCTCTTTTAGCTAAGATGATTGATGTTCAAAGTATTTCACAGCAAGGAATGATGAGGCAGGGACAGTCCCCACTCGATCAAATTTCTTATGAGCTTCGTAACATTAATGAATTATTCCCGTCCTTTGAAGTATCAGTGAGCTATATGCTTATTGTCATTATTCTTTATATCTTAATCATTGGCCCAGTTCTTTACTTTGTTCTGAAAAAAATGGACAAGCGTGAGCATGCATGGTGGATTATTCCGGTGTTCTCGATTGTTCTTTCGATTGGTCTCTTCATTGTTGGAGCAAAAGATCGGATTGTTCAGCCACAAGTTCAACAATCTGCATTTTATAAGGTCAATGAGGATAGTAGTTTGAATGGGTATTATGTTGAATCCATTTTAACGAATCGTAGTGGGGATTTTGTGGTAAATGCTGATAAAAACACGACTGCTGTTGCCATGAGAAATAATAATAATTTCACTGGAACAGTGGGTGATTTACATGAATCTTCCTATATTAAAGAAAATGCCAACGGTTCAACGTTAGCATTACGTGATTTAAATTATTGGTCTGTGCAATCATTTGGAGGAAAAACGTCAGCTCAAAATATTGGCAAGATGGATGTTGATATAACTTTGAAAAATGAAAGGCTGACAGGTACGGTTAAAAATAATTTCCCATTTGCATTAAAAGATGTCACATTAATTTCTGGTGTGAAAGAAGTGAAACTGGGTGATATTGAAGCGAATGGAACTTTACAGGTAGATAAGGAAATGAAAACTACCGTTCTTCAAAAGCCATCTGTATTTAATAGTTATAATTATAGTTACCCATCGAAGAAGGATGAGGTAGATCCAATGCGTATTGAACGAATGAAAACATTAGCATTGCCACTTGTAGAAAATGATAGACAGCCAATACTTACAGCATGGACAGACCAAGCTATTGTGGGGGCTGAACTTGAAACAAGTGCTAATATGTCACCAATTACAATGCTCGTTCAACCGTTTAAAGGGAAAGTGGAACTATCAGGTCCATTTACAATGAAGCGCAATAATTTTACGTATACACTAAACGCACTATCTGCTAGTGGATATTTCGATAAAATTGAAGAGGAATTGAATAACTGGTATCTATCTGATGGTTTATATGAATTAACGATGGCAATGCCTGATCAATTTATGGATGCTGTGGAATCACTTAACGAGCTAACAATTTCCAATAAGGATGTTAAGCGTATGCAGCTGTCGATATGGAATAATGGAACGAATATGTATGAGCCATTGGTGGATACAAAGCAAGTATTTACGGATAAAATTATGAATTACATTAATCAAGATGGTGAGGTTCGAATTGAGATCAAATATGGTCCAGATTCATCTGGCGAACAGACGAAGTTACCTGAAATAGAGCTGAAGGGAGTGGCAAAATAATGATTGAAATTCGTGACTTAACGAAACGATACGGCTCCTTTACGGCACTAGATCATTTGAATTTGTCCTTAGAAGAAGGCATCGTGTTTGGTTTTGTTGGCGCTAATGGAGCGGGGAAATCAACAACATTCTCTATTTTAGCGACATTATTGTCACCGACTTCTGGTGATGCGCTAATAAACGGCAAAAGTGTTGTCAAAGAACCGAAGGAAGTACGTAAGCAAATTGGTTATATGCCTGATTTCTTTGGTGTCTATGATCAGTTAAAAGTTGATGAATATTTAGACTTTTATGGGGCGAGCTATGGTATTCAGCTGGCAGAACGTCAAGTACTGATTCCACAGCTATTAGAACTTGTAAACTTAACAAATAAACGCTATGAATACGTAGATTTGTTATCACGTGGGATGAAGCAACGCTTATGTCTTGCCCGTGCACTTATCCATGATCCAAAGGTATTGATTTTAGATGAACCTGCGTCAGGATTAGATCCACGCGCACGTGTGGAAATGCGGGATATTTTACGAAATTTAAAAACTATGGGAAAAACAATCCTAATTTCTTCTCATATTTTGCCTGAGCTTGCTGAAATGTGTGATGAAATTGGTGTTATTGATAACGGTAAATTAATTGCGCACGGCAATGTTGCTGCGATTCAGGCGCAGCTACAGGGAGAAAAGCGCATTGTGATAAAAGTAACAGATCGCATAAATGAAGTACGTGCATTTTTAGAAGAAGATCCTCATATCTCGTCTATTGATGTGATCGATAATCGTCTAGAAATAGCCTTTAATTATCGAGGCACAGATGCTGAGCAGGTGGCGTTACTGAAAAAGGCAATGCATATCGATTTACCAATTTATGCTTTGAGTGAGGAAGAAAAAGATTTAGAGGATGTCTTTATGGCGATTACGAAGGGAGCGGACAGTCAATGATGGAAAGATTTTATAATCCAGTATTTGTGAAAGAGTTGAAGTTACGTTTCCGTTCTTTTAAAAGCTTCTCAGGATTGATGTTTTATTTAGCCGTACTTTGTATTTTCATTGCAGGCTTTTTATTGCTTACGACCGAATTTACTGGCAAAGGATTCTTTAGACCAGAAACAAGCTTTATGATGTTTGCTGTATTAACCATTTTGCAAATGGCATTAGTTTTATTCATTACACCTAGTTTAACTGCAGGAGCGATTAGTAGTGAACGTGAAAAGCAAACCCTAAATATTTTGCTAACAACAACACAAAGTTCTACACAAATTGTGATTGGGAAATTATTATCTTCTGTGTCGTTTCTAGTTCTAATGCTAGTAGCAGGATTACCATTATATAGTTTAGTATTCCTATTTGGTGGGGTTTCACCTTCCCAGCTTGTTTCTATATTTTTATTTTATTTAGTTACTGTAGTAGCAATAGGTAGTATCGGCGTCATGTTTTCAACGATTACAAAAAGAACGATTGTCGCGATGATTGCCACATATGGATCTATTATCTTTTTAGGTGGTATTACAGCGTTTTTCTTCTTTTTAACAATGGCCTTCCATCAAATGGGTAATGCTGTTGGTACAAGTACCTCTTTTATGACTTATTTTTGGGCATCGATTAATCCTGGTGCCCTAATGCTGACACTTATTTCACCGGAAATGGGTAATGCGTTAGCGGAGCTTTCAGGAGTGGAGCTACCTGTATGGATTACTTATTTAATTGCTTATGTATTGATTATTGTACTTTGTTTAACGATTGCGATTAAAAAATTACGTGCCAACATGAAAAGTAACCGATGAGGAGGAATTATTATGGAGCGTCGTAAGCAATTACGAAAATATATTCAGCGTGCAAAATCGAGTTTAACACTTGAAAAAAGCATTCCTATTGCACAATATGGTCTGTTTTTGGCATTGCTTTCGAGTGCTTCTCTCATTCTTATTTCAAGATTATTTGTCTGGCCATATTATCGCCAAATAGCGATGGTTGTTTTTGTTACCCTTATTGTTGCAACAATGGTTTTCATATGGCGGAGACGTGTCAAAGAGAAAGAAGCTTTGCATACACTGGATCTCTATTTTTCACATAATGAGTTGGTTACTGCTTTATCATTTAAAGATGATCAAGACCCTCTTGTTCAAGCATTATTATCAAAAGCGATACAAAAAGTTGAACAAGCTTTTATAGACTTTAAGGCTCGAAAGAAAAATTTATTTCGACCCAAGGCGTTTATTGGCCTGTTTGTCACAGCTGTTGTCCTGGCAATTCTTTATGTGTTTCCAGCGGCTACTCAAATAGAAGCAATAGAAGTTGAAAAAGAGCAAGCGGTCATCGACGACATGAAGAAGGAAGTTGCTGAGCTGGAGAAAAAAGCACAGACAAAAGAAGTGAAAGAGCAATTGAAAGAACTTCAAAATACGTTAAAAGAAGCAGAAACATCTGAAGAGGCACTACGAGAAGTGGTGAAGAAGCAAAAGGAGCTTGCCCTGAAGGAGCAGCAATTAAAGGATAAACAAACGGCTAGTCAAGATGGTGTTACTGACGAACAAGGCTTATCGAAAGAAGAGGTTGAGCAATTGAAGGAGCTTGCTCAAATGCAGAAAGGTCTAACACAAAATGCAAATGCCACACAAACAGCTATGAGTAAACTTGGTAAACCAGCAAGTAATTCCTTACAAAATGCGATTGCTAGTGCAAATAATGCAAGTACTAACAATCAAAATAATAAACAACAAGGAAGTCAACAGTCATCCGGTAATTCCCAGTCAAGCAATCAACAAGGGCAGGCAGGCCAGTCGGGTCAAAATAATGCTCAAAGTGGTTCACAACAACAAAATAGTAATAGCCAAGGCCAGGGACAGGGTCAAGGCCAAGGTCAAGGACAAGGCCAAGGTCAAGGACAAGGCCAGGGTCAAGGCCAGGGCCAAGGTCAAGGCCAGGGCCAAGGCCAGGGACAAGGAGCTGGCCGTGGTCCAGGTAGTCGAAATTTATTGACGACACCGAATCGGATTGGTGGGTCAAACGAGACATCAGTGGATGGTGGAGCTTTAGGTGATGGTTCCCATGTCTCTGAGCAACAAGGGAATGCCCCGATAACAAAGGGCTCCATTAAACCGTATGAAGAAGTAATTGGCTCCTATAAAGACAGCTACTTAGAAAGCTCAGAGCGTTTACAATTACCGAAGGATTTACAAAATGTCGTGCAATCTTATTTCACGTCAATTGAGTCGCAGTAGGAGGAAATGAAATGGCATTTACAGAGCAGCAATATGTAGAAATGAGTACAAAATTACAACAAGTTAAAGATGAAATCCATCGCTTTATTGTAGGGCAAGAGGATGCAATTGATTATACTTTGTATGCTGTACTAGCAGATGGTCATGCATTATTAGAAGGTTTACCAGGCTTAGGGAAGACGATGTTAATCCGTACAATTTCTGAAGTTCTTGACCTGTCGTTTTCACGTATTCAATTTACACCAGATCTTATGCCAGCGGATATAACTGGGACAAGCATGATTGAACGTGCCCCAGATGGTAAACAGCAATTTACGTTTCAGCCTGGTCCGATTTTTAGTCAGATGGTGTTAGCAGATGAGATAAATCGCGCTACACCGAAAACTCAAAGTGCTTTGTTGGAAGCAATGGGCGAAAAAACGGTAACGATTTTGGGAGATACAAAAAAAATGGCGAGACCATTTTTCGTGTTAGCGACGCAAAATCCTATTGAAATGGAAGGAACGTATCCGTTACCTGAAGCACAGATGGACCGCTTCCTTTGTAAAATTCTTGTACCTTACCCTGAAAAAAATGAACTAATGGAAATTATGAAGCGAACAACAGGTGCTCAGGAAATTGGTTTACAAAAACTGATGAATACAGAGGCTCTAATAGAAGCACAACAAATGGTGAAAGAAGTAATGGTTGCGGATGAAATGCTGGAATTTGCAACTGATTTAGTAGTGGCAACACATCCTGAAAGATCTGATGCTTTAGAAGAGGTCAAGCAATATGCTATGTATGGCAGTGGACCTCGTGGTTTGCAAAGTTTAATAAAATTAGCAAAAGCTAGAGCGCTGATGAATGGTAGGTTCCATGTTTCAGTAGCTGATATTAAATCTGTAGCAAAACCTGTATTACGTCATCGGATGCTGTTGAATTATGAAGGGGAGGCTTCAGGAAAGACAGCAGATGATGTAATTGATGTTATTTTAGAAAAAGTTCAGCAAGGTGTTAGCAAGTGACAGCAAAATACTTATTGCCCGAAGACTGGTTAGCGAAAATCAGTCGCTTTCAAATAGCGACTGCCTCCAAACTACGCGGGCAGCATAAAGGCTCGCATCGTTCACAGCGCTTTGGGGCATCTCTCGATTTTTCAGATTTTCGAGAATATCATTTAGGTGATGATGTGCGACAAGTGGATTGGAACGTCTTTGCCCGAACGGATAAATACTTTATTAAAAGATTTTTAGATGAACAAGAAATGCGCGTACACATACTACTCGATACCACAAAATCAATGGGAACGGATGCCAAGTGGCTATTTGCTCGTCAAATAGTGGCATCACTCGGTTTCATGGTACTTGGTCGAGACGATCGTTTGTCTTTTTCTTTTCTCCAAGATGAAGCGAAGCCACCGTTTCGCCGGAAGGGCGCCATGTATCGCCGGGCATTTTTACAAATAGTAACAGATATAGAGGAAGCGAGTTATTCAAATCCTTTTGCACAGGGTGCCTTAAAGGCTTTACCAAAGGATAGTACAGTGTTATTTATTGTTACAGATGGACTGGAGTCAATTGAGGAATGGGAGCAACTTTTAAAAAGGCTACCACGCTATGCTGGCGATGTTCGTGTTTTACAAATTGTGACGCAAGAAGAACTATCACCAAATTATTCGGGGGATGTTCGCCTTCTTGATCGTGAAACAGGTAACGATGTCAATGTGACAATGTCCTCAAAAGTACTAGAAACCTATCATGCAAGACGGTTATTACATGAAGAAGAGTTTGATGCTATTTGTCGTCGCTTTGGCATTCGAAAATTACAATTGAAAGTGGAAGATGGTTTGCAACATGCAACCTTTCAGCAATTATTAAAAGCACATTGGATTAGGTGAGGTGAGCCGTATTGGGCTTTAGTCAAATTATATTTAGCTGGACGGCCATCATCCCGGCCATTGTCCTACTCTATTATTTCTTTCGTAAAAAATATACAGATCAGACTGTCTCTTCAACACTTTTCTGGTCTGAAATTATGCAGGAAACTCGTGTATCGCCTTATTTAAAGCATTTACAAAAGAATGCCTTACTGTATTTACAGTTGCTAGCATTGCTGCTACTCGTTTTGTCACTCATGAATCCCTATGTAAAAAAATCAACGATTGTTGGTGCGCAAACAATATTTATTGTTGATACTTCTGCTACGATGCTGGCGGGCAAAGGCCAATCTACCTTTGACACACATAAACAGGAAATGTTGACGCTCATGGATGAATTGAATGGAAGACCGGTCACCTTGATTACGACTGGCTCTGCACCAAAAGCGGTTTTACAGCAAGAAACCAATGGAAAAGACATCGAAAAAGTTATTAAAGACTTACAAGTAACTTATGAAACGGCAGAAATGAATAAGGCGCTTGATGTTGCTCAGGCATTTGTTGGAGATACACCAACTTCGATCTATGTTTTTACAGATACACTAGATAAAAAACAACTACCAATGGACAAAGACTCCGTAAAATGGCTAGTAAGAGGGGCTGCTAAGGACTTAACAAATATCGCCATTACTCGATTTGCTGCAACAACAGATGGACAGGCAACACTGGCGCTTGTGCAGCTTCATAATGATACAAATACCGAGCAAAAGGTCACACTGGCATTACAAAATGCTGAGGGTGAAGAGTTGGTAGCTGAGCGTGTCGTTGTGCCTCCGAATGAAGCGATAACGAAAACGTTTAAGGATTTACCATTAGAAAAATCAATAACAGCTATCATTGATGCACAAGATGATTATGCCATAGATAATCAACAAACGGTTTTACTGCAAACAGCTACATCAAAGATTGTGGTTGATCAAGGCATGCATCAATTAATTCAAAAAGGATTCCAATCCGTAAGCAGTGGCGTGAAAATCGTTCCACCTTTACAGGTAGCTGACAATCAGGATGCTACAGTGATCACCAATCAAACAGCCTTGTTGGAAAAGATGGATAAACCTCTTGTGTTATTTGGCCGTGATGATGCCGAAAAAGTGGAAGTAAGTGGCATAGTAAGTGCTAAAAGTGATGCTTTATTTGCTTTTAGCGAGCTAAAGGATATTTATGTGAGTGCCCTTTATCCTGGATTTGCTAAATATCAAACCATTGCTTCTGTTGGAGAACAGCCGTTTATACAGCGCTCTCCTAAAGGGGATATCGTTGTATTAGCTGATATTGCTGATACAGATTGGCCACTACATCCATCCTTCCCGTTATTCTTATGGAGTACCGAGCAGCAGTTATCAGAATCCGTTGGGTCACTTGGTATTTTCACACCAAATGAACAGCGAACAGTAGCTTTAGCACAAGGAGACTGGAGTGTATATTCACAAGAAGATGAGTTTCTATCATCTGTTACGAAGGGTATGCTAACGGCACCAAAACACCCAGGCATATATTTGGTACGTTCCAATAATGAAGAAAAACATTTTATAGTGCAATTACAAGCACAAGAACGTGTCATTGAGCAAGGAACAAGCTATACATTAGGGGACATTTCCGATAATGGAAAGGCAGAGATTTCGAAGGCTTCCTTTGTACCTTGGCTTATACTTATTATTCTAGTATTACTTGTTTCAGAGTGGGAGGTGCAACGACGTCGTGGATTTACGAATTGATATGCCATTAGTATTGTTGCTATTACTTCCATTACTAGTCTATTTCGGATGGACCTATTGGCGAGAACGACAGCGACTAAAAAATAGTCATATTATCGTACTTATTATTCGCGTGGTAGCAATAGGCTGTTTGGTTTTTGCACTGGCAGGGCCGTATCTTTTATTACCTATAAAAGAAGAGCAAATTGTGTATCTAGTAGACCGCTCAGCTTCCATGAATGGGACTGAAGATGAGATGGTACAGTTTATTCAGGAGAGTCTACAATCAAAAAAGGATCAACAACTTGCAGGGCTGTATTCGTTCTCATCAACTTTACAAACAGAAGCCATTATGACTAATACGTTAAAGGAAGTACCAAAGTTTACAGAAATAAAGGCAACTGATCAAACGAATATTGAACAGAGTCTACAGCTTGCAACAGGTATTGTTAATCCGAAAAAGGCAACACGTTTTGTGCTATTAACAGATGGTAATGAGACCAAGGGAGATGCTCTAGAATTCGCTACGAAGTTTAAAGGTTCCAATGTTAGTGTGGATGTTGTGCCTTTTAGTCAACCTGTTGTCAATGATGTTTCATTAAAAAGCTTTGTGTCCCCGCAGGTTGCCTATGTAGGTGAGCAACAACAACTGGTAACAGAAGTTCATGCAACAACAGCAGGTAAAGGTGAGTTATTATTATATGAAAATGATGAGCTTATCCACCGCGAAGCAGTTGAGCTAGCTGAAGGTACCAATATGTTTACCTATAAACATGCAGCGACTGGTGAAGGACTTGTGAAATATGAAGCAGTTGTCCAAGTAGGGCAGGATGCTATATTTGAAAACAATAAATTAACAAGTGTCACAATGGTACAAAGTGAACCACATTTACTCATTGTGAATGGTTATGAAACAGCTTCACCTATAGCGGCAGCACTTGGCCAACAATCAATAGCCTATGATGTAAAAGCACCTGAGAGTTTGCCGAATGAACTATCCAGTTATTTGCAATATAATGCCATTATTTTTGATAATGTACCTGGACATTTAGTCGGTGAGGCGAAAATGAGTGTGATAGAGCAAGCAGTCAAAAACTTCGGTGTTGGTTTTGCAATGGTTGGTGGAGAAAATAGCTTTGGTTTGGGAGGCTATTTTAAAACGCCAATTGAAACATTATTGCCTGTTGAAATGGAGATTAAGGGAAAGGAACAATTACCTTCACTAGGGCTCGTTATCGTGCTAGATCGCTCTGGTAGTATGTCAGGATCAAAGCTAGAGCTTGCCAAGGAAGCGGCAGCACGTTCAGTTGAAATGCTGCGTGATGAAGATACATTAGGGTTTATAGCATTTGATGATCGCCCTTGGGAAATTATAGAGGCTGGTCCGCTTAACAATAAAGAAGAGGCTGTGGATACCATTTTATCCGTCACACCAGGTGGTGGAACAGAGATCTATGGTTCACTTGCTAAAGCATATGAAAACCTAGCAGATTTAAAGCTACAACGTAAGCATATTATTCTTTTAACAGATGGACAATCGCAGCCAGGAAATTATGAAGATCTAATTGAACAAGGAAAAGAAAACGGTATAACTTTATCGACAGTAGCGATTGGTCAAGATGCAGATGCTAACTTATTGGAAGCTCTTAGTGATATGGGTAGCGGCCGTTTCTACGATGTTATCGATGAGCAAACTATTCCTTCTATTTTATCTCGTGAAACGGCTATGATTTCCCGTACCTACATTGAGGACAACCCATTTTATCCAGCTATTTATAATGCAGCGGGATGGAATACGCTATTTGCCAATGGCGTTCCACAAATGAATGCTTATATTGGAACAACCACTAAACAGGGTGCTACTGTTGTGGCAGAAAGCGAAAAGGAAGATCCGGTGTTAGCACAATGGCAATATGGTCTAGGAAAAACATTCGCCTTTACTTCAGATTCAACAGGTAAATGGACAGGAGACTGGGCAAGATGGCAGGACTGGGGCACATTTTGGCAAACACTTATTTCACAAATGCTCCCAAGTTATAATGAAGTGGCTTATGATGTAAGGTTAGAATCAGACGGATCCTTTATGATTACAGATCCTACAAATGAAGCAGCATTTTTAGATATTGTTGCGGTTAATGAAGCGGGTGAAGAGCTAGACACACAGCTTGAAACGATATCCGCCTCTCAAATTCGGGCTGTAGTACAAGCTGAGCCGGGATTAATCTTCTTCCGTATAGCTGACGAAAAGCAAACTATTTATCAGGCAGGACTTAGTGTTCCTTATAGTGCTGAATATGAACTTCTTCCTGTTAATCATAAATTAATAGAAGAATTAACCCAACAAACGGGTGGTGCTGTTTTAAAAGAACCACAAGAAGTGTTCCGTGACTTTACAAAACAAGGAGCGGACCGACAAAACATTGCGACATGGCTTCTCCTAGCAGGTATGCTCTTATTCTTTATCGATATTACAATAAGACGTTTTGGTTGGAACTTCCTAACGAAGCCGAAGAAAAAAGACCAACATGTAGAGGATCATCCCGTACAGGCAGAGGGCACAAATGTGGCACAGTTACTTAAGGGTATGAAAAAACGTTCATAATTTGGATGGAAGCAGTGCAAAATAAACGAATTTTGCACTGCTTTTTGTATTCTTTTTGGGGTGGACGATCTCAACTTCAAATTTAGATCAAAGTGATTGAAATAGACTTGAACCCGCTCAAAGATAAGTGAAAAAGCTAAACAAATAGATGAAAAGAGTACATCCAAAATAATTATTAAAGAGAGGATCTTAAATACTTTACTAGCACCGTTTTTCGTAAATTGCTAGCAACTGCAACACCTAAGATTGCACCAATTGTGCTTGATGTTAAAAAAGCAGGCATGAAAAATAATGAAGCTACGGATGTCCCTATTAGTATCTTTGCATAGGGTACTGCCACAAGCGAAGCAAGAAGCCCAGTGCCGATTACTTCACCAAGGCCTGCTAACCACATTTTACGGCTGTATTTATAGGCAAGCCCCGCGCATAATGCGCCAATAACACTACCAGGAATGGCTAATAGAGAGCCTGTCCCTGTAAGGATCCGAATGATGGCCGTAACAAGGGCAACTATCACTGTAGGTATGGGTCCGAGTATAATCGCTCCTATCACGTTAATAGCGTGCTGCACAGGATAGGCACGGGCGATCCCGGTTGGTATAGATATAAAGGTTGAACCTGCAACAGCAATCGATACTAATAAAGACATAATTGTTAATTTGCGAATAGACATCTTTTGTGCACTCCTTTCCATTTTAAACACTAGAAAAATGAAAAAGCCGCCTCCTTCAAACAACAGGAAGCGGCCTTGCATATCCATTGTAAATAGCAAGAAGCGCCACTTCCCTCCGCTAGTATGAACTAGATCAGGTTCGAAGGGTCCGTATATAATCATATACGTCTCAGCCTTGTAAAGACTCCCCTAGTGGTGTTAAGCGATTTAATTTTTCGATAATAAATGTACCATATTACAAATAATTGTCAACGGACTAATTTGAATCAGGTTGCATAAGATGCGGAGCCTTTTTCAATGTCCAAATGAGCGCTAGTAAGAAGCATGTCATTAAAATAATTGCTCCAAATATATACGGACTGTTCATGTCCCAATCAAATAATAAGCCTGCGAGTGCAGGACCAATCATATTTCCAAGACTCATATAAGCATTGGTAAGCCCAGCGGCTAAGCCTTGCTCATTGCCAGCAAGCTTTGAAATCAGTGTGTTAACTGCTGGACGAATAAGAGTTGTTGCCGTTGAGAAAATCGTTGCGACAACTAAAATAAGTGCGAAGCCAGAAACAAATAATATTAGAAAAATAGCTATAGCAGCAATAAATAAATTGACTAATACAACTTTCATTTCCCCAAAGCGCTTAAAGAGTGGTGTGATAATGAACATTTGCACAACAACACCAAATGCGCCACCTACAGTTAAGATGATAGCAATATCGGTAGGTGTGTAATTAAATTTGTCTGTCACAAATAATGATAATGTCGTTTGGAAATTAGCAATTCCGAACGAGAACACAAGCATTATAATTAGCATTACAAAATATGGCATCTGGACTGAACGTGCCATCTGCTTCGCCAGATTGTCTTGCTTTTGTGCTTTCTGAGCTGCAGTTGTTTTAGTAGAAGGTAATAACAACAACGAAAGGAGAGAGGCAATAATAGCAGCTCCTCCGGCCATAAAGAATGGGAAATGCAAACTAACTTTAGATAGGAATCCGCCAATACCTGGTCCAATCATAAAACCAAGAGACATAGCGGCACCTAACATGCCCATCCCTTTTCCTCGTTCTTCATAGGTAGTGATATCTGCTACAAACGCCATAATCGGTGGTGCTACAAAGGCAGAACCTAATCCTCCTAAGAAACGAGCAACAAAAAGCATCCATACATCTGTAGATAGCCCAAACGAAATTTGCCCAATACCAGTTACAATCAGACCAAAAACAATCAAATTTTTTCGACCATACCGATCCGAAAGATTCCCAGCAATTGGAGAAAATATGAATTGTGCAAAGGCGAACGTTGCAATTAACATGCCAAGAACTTGTCCTGCTGCACCAAATATGTGTAAGTACTTAGGCATAACAGGAATAATAATTCCGATACTCCCCATTGCGATAAACATATTAAACATTAAAATATACAAAGCCGCCTTGTTTGACTTCTGCTGGGTCATCGAATACCCCCCTTTTTTCTATTGAAACATTATTACAGTCTATCATAAAGAAATATTGCTTGGCTATTGGATTATAGTCGTAGATGAATGACCTGGTCACCGGTATAAAGATATTTTTTTGCCTCTGAATAATACTGTTGATTTACGTTGCGTGCAGCGCTCTCCGCGGGCACACAATAAGCCGCAACCGGTTTGTTGCGACTCACGTTTTGTGCGTTCTGAGCAGGAGTAGAGTAGCCGCTCTCCACTCCGATCAACTAGTATCGCATTCTCTTTCGGAGCAAAAGGGGGAAAATTAAGCAGAAAGCTTAATCGCTCTTATGAATAGCTGAAAACACAAAAGCACTACTGCGAATAAAGGATCTATTAAAAAAAATTATAATGAACCATAATTAAAAAAGAACGAATTATTTTGTCTTAATTAAGGCATTAAGTACGGTCTTTTGATTTTCAAAGTTAGAAAGAAAACAATGTTACATTTATTAATGATTTTAACTACCTTAAAACCAAACAATTCATCAAATTATGATTCCTCTCAATACAAGGATTTTTTCAAATGAAGGTTTAAGGTGGTTGATTTTATGATTAATTACTTACTTATATAAAAGGAGTGTTAATCCAATCACTGGAATAACACTCCTTTTATTATGCTTGTTTGTTCAATTGTTCTACAATTCTTTTAATTAATTGCTCAAAACCTTCTGAGCCCATTTTATTAAATACAGCATCATAAGAAACTGAAGAATTACTATACAATGAAAATGTGATTGAATATAAGTGATAGCGGACTAACAACAGTAGCACCACCATCTATATTTAATTCTACTTATCCATTCTCCGTAGATGGGCTTGCACCCTTTAAATCCGCTACATTCCCATTTTTGATTAACACCATAAGCAAACGCCAAATAAAAGAGGTGTTTTTTCCCAATTGGAGAATATAGCACTAATGAGAAATTTAAAGGGGTGGCAAAAAATATGAGTAACAATAATGAAAAAAAATATAAATATAAAATTTATCCAAAATCAGAAAGACTAACTGTAGTCTTTTTATTTACTTCCGTCCTAGTTTGGGGGTTTTATGATAGATTTACGACAGGTCATTGGGGAGTTCCATTGTATTTGATAATCATGACTTTTGTCTTTAATTTAATTGTTAGAAGTTATTATAATAGAAAAGAAAAAAAGAAGATACAAGACTATAATTCTACGAAAGTACCTAAGGATGGTAATGTAAAAAAATGAGTCCGGTGCAATACCGAACTCATTTTACTCAGGCTTGCCTAATAAAATAACCGTGTCTAACTTTATGGTCGACACTCTGGGATGAAAAACATATTGTTTTTCATCTTTAATATTTATCGAATACTCATTTTAAATTCTAAAAACAATTCATTATATTTCCCTAAATAAACTGGCCCTAAGTTTTTGTAGACTTCTAATGTATCGCGTTGTTCTTCTGAAGGGTAGTAACGTTCATCGGTAACAACTTCTTCGTCCATTAAGTCCATGGCAGCGATATTTGGCGTAGAGTAGCCAACATAATCAGCATTTTGGGCACCAGATTTAGCACTTAGCATAAAATTAATAAAGACATGTGCACCATCGATATTTTTCGATGTTTTTGGGATAACCATATTATCGAACCATAAATTGGAGCCTTCTTCAGGTACAGCAAAGTCCAAATCTTCATTTTCAGACATCATGTCCGCTGCCTGACCAGACCAAGTGAGAGCTACAGTTGCTTCATTATTGATCATTAATGGAGTAATTTCATCTCCAATGATAGCTTTTACATTTGGTGCAAGTGTGATCAACTTGTCGGTTGCTTCCCGCAGTTCTTGATCATTCAATGAATTCAAAGAGTGTCCAAGGCTGTTTAAGCCCATTCCAATAACCTCACGGGCGCCATCTACTAAAAAGACTTTTCTTTTTAATGAAGGGTCCCATAAATCGTCCCAAGAAGAGAAATCTAAATTCCCAACTAGTTTTGGATTATAGACAATCCCTACTGTTCCCCAGAAGTAAGGAACTGAATATTTATTGTCATCATCGAATGGTAAATCTAGAAAATAAGGGTCGATATTTTTAAAATTAGGGATTTTCGTTTTGTCTAAAGGAATCAATAAATTATCTTCCTTCATTTTTTCAATCATGTATTCGGAAGGGACAGCAATATCGTACGCTGTACCGCCTTGTTGTATTTTTGTCATCATGGCTTCATTGGAGTCAAATGTTTCATAGATGACATGAATGCCTGTTTCTTTTTCAAACTCTTTCAATAAATCAGGGTCAATATACTCTCCCCAGTTAAAAATAGTTAAAGTGTTTTTTCCACTTTTACCGCCACCTGCACTCAAGGCGTCAGCAGCATAGAATAAAAGGGCAGAAACAACAAGGATAGCGATGGTTGCTTGAATTAATGACTTCATTGTTGTCCCTCCGTTCTTTTACTTGTGCGACTTGTAATGAAGTAATAACCAACCACAACTAAAACTGTCACAAAGAATACTAAACCAGAAATAGCGTTAACTGTTAGAGATATTCCTGCACGAGCCATCGAGTAGATTTCAACGGATAATGTACTGAAGCCATTGCCAGTTACGAAAAATGTCACGGCAAAATCATCTAATGAATACGTAAGGGCCAGGAAGAATCCTGCAAAAATACCTGGCTGAATATAAGGTAAAATGACACGCATCATAACATCCTTTTTTGTTGCTCCTAAATCTAAGGCAGCATCGATAAGTGAATTATTCATTTCTAGCAGTTTAGGTAAAACCATTAACACTACAATCGGTACACTAAATGCCACGTGTGCTAATAATACCGAAGCAAAGCCCAATTTTATGCCAACCATTGTAAATAAGATTAAAAAGCTTGCACCAATGATGACATCGGGGCTGACGATTAAGACATTGTTTAAGGATAATAACGTATTGCGCATTTTTGAATCCCTTACTGTCACGATACCGATTGCTCCTAGTGTTCCAATAATAGTAGAAATCAGAGCAGAAAGTAATGCTACGATAACAGTATTAATTAAAATAACAAGTAGTCGTGAGTCTTCAAAAACAGCTTGATAATGCTCGAAAGTGAAGGACTCAAAGTTATTCATGGAGCCACCACTATTGAACGAGTAAAAAATTAAATAGAAGATTGGTGCATACAGAACGATAAAAACAATCGTTAAATAGACTTTGGCTGATGCAGAAAGTTTGTTCATCGTACGCGACCTCCTTTATCTTTTTGCCCCGTAATAAGCATAATGATCACCATAAATAAAATTAAGAATACTGCAATAGTCGAACCCATTCCCCAGTTTTGTGTCACAAGGAATTGCTGCTCAATGGCTGTACCAAGCGTGATTACACGATTTCCTGCAATTAAGCGAGTAATCATGAAAAGTGAAAGAGCAGGGATAAAGACAACCTGAATACCTGATTTAACGCCATCCATTGTTAATGGTAAAACAACGCGACGGAAAGTTGTAAAGGCAGATGCCCCTAAATCACGAGACGCATAAATGAGTGTTGGGTTTAAGCGATCTAAAGAATTGAAAATCGGTAAAATCATAAATGGAATAAAAATATACACGGACACAAAGACAAAGCTAATATCTGTAAAGAGCATTTGCTTAGGATCGAAGCCAAATACTTCAATAAATGCATTTAGCGGACCGTATAAACCAAAGATGCCGATAAAGGCATATGTTTTTAATAATAGATTAATCCATGAAGGAATAATAATAAGCAGAAGCCAAAGTTGTTTATGCTTTGTTTTCGTTAAAAAGTAAGCAGTCGGGTATGAAATTATTAAAGTAAAGAAGGTAATTAAAAATGCATACCAGAAAGAGCTTAATGTCATTTTTAAGTAAACAGAAGTAAAGAACGCTTTATAATTATCGAGCGTGAAATTGCCATGTAAATCAAGTAGGGAATAATAAACAACGAGTGCAATCGGCGCGATAACGAAAAAGGCAATCCATAAAACATATGGAAATAACGCTGATTTCGATGTCTTAGTTTGCATCTTCGTCGTCTCCGTACGATTCTAATCGTTTATCGAACTCTTCCTCTGTTTCATTTAAGCGCATTACATGAATCGCCTCTGAATCAAAGTCTAAGCCAATTTCTGTCCCTACTTCAGCTTTTTTCAATGAATGGACTAGCCACTCATTGCCATCTTTATCATACGTAGATAATTCATAATGTACGCCCCGGAATAATTGTGTATCTACTTTTACCACAAGTTTCCCTTTATCAATAGTCGTCATTTCTAAATCTTCTGGACGAATAACAATATCAATTTTCTCGTTTGGTTTCATCCCTTGGTCAACACATTCAAAAATCTTACCAGCAAATTCAACCTTGAAATCTTCAATCATAACTCCAGGTACTATATTAGATTCACCAATAAAATCTGCCACGAAGCGATTAATCGGTTCATCGTAAATATCTACTGGTGTACCGGATTGCTGAATTTGTCCTTCACTTAAGACAAAAATTTCATCACTCATGGCAAGTGCTTCCTCCTGATCATGAGTAACGAAAACAAATGTTTTGCCAAGACGTTGCTGTAATTCACGCAATTCGTATTGCATTTCTGTACGTAACTTTAAGTCTAATGCTGAAAGTGGCTCATCCAGTAAAATTACTTCAGGGTCATTGACAATGGCACGTGCAATCGCGACACGTTGACGTTGACCACCGGACATTTCAGAGATTTCACGGTTGCCATAGCCTGCTAAATTTACAAATTTTAGAGCTTCAGCGACACGCTCTTTTATTTCCTTTTCAGATAACTTCTTAATGCGTAGTCCAAAAGCGACATTTTCAAATACATTTAAATGTGGGAATAAAGCATAATCTTGAAAAACAGTATTCACTTGACGTTCATTGGCAGGAACAGAATTTATTTTTTTATCATGGAAAAACACATCCCCTGTTGTAGGTTCTGTGAATCCAGCAATAATTCGTAAAATAGTTGTTTTTCCACAACCAGACGGACCAAGGAGTGTATAAAATTTGCCCTTTTCGAGCTCTAAGTTGATATTCTTTAAGACGACTGTTCCGTCACTATAAGACTTTGAAACATTTTCAAAACGGATAATGGAATTCATTGTCATTGATGCGCCTCCTTAAGCTATAAATATGAATCCGTTGCAACGAGTAAAATTTTCGTTTCAGCAGCATGTGCATTAAAAATTTGATGATGATCTGTCGCGTCAAAATAAAGAGCATTGCCTTCACTTGCGATATATTGTTCATTCCCTAAAACGAGACGAATACGCCCTTTGACTATATAAATAAATGTTTCTGAGAGTGATGGCTCAAATTGTTTGAATTCGCCATTAGCTTCAAAGGTTAAGAAAATAGGCTCCATTTCTTTTTCGTTGGATGTAGGGATGAGCCATTGAATTTCGTATTTTTTTTCTTCATCCGAAAAGGTGGATTGATCTTCATCTGTATAAACAACCTTTTGTTCAGGAGATTCATCATCAAAAAATTCCTTAGGTGTTGACCCTAACACTTCTAGTATCGAAAAGAGTGTTTCAATAGAAGGTGAATTCAAATCACGTTCTAATTGGGAAATATAACCTTTGCTTAAATCTGTACGTTCTCCAAGTTCCTCTTGGGTAAGACCTTTTTTTAAACGAAGCCCCTTAATTTTTGCTCCTATTTGCATCTTTTCCCTCCTAGAAGAAGTTTAGCAATCATAAACTTTTGAAATATGAAGTTTACTTTAACGAAACTTTTAGTTTACTAAAACCATTACAATTATACATAATAATAAAAAATTTGCAATCGTTTTTTATGAAAAAAATAGCTATAAAATATTGAAAAATAAGTCATAAATGAAGTGGAGAAAAAAATTGTATAGGGGAGAATATTGTTGGCAAAGATAGCTAATAAATAAGTTATAGCAGTAATTTTAATTTCGTATTTGACGATTTTTTGTCTTGGCACTTCAATCGTGTAAGTGGGCGAAGCTTACTTGTTTGAAAAACTACGTTTACTCTGCTATCGTAGAAGACGAGTTCGCTTGTGCGAATGGAATATATAAACTACATATTTATTCGGAGGGATTTATTATGGCAGAACGCATGGTAGGTAAACAAGCACCTGACTTTACAATGGAAGCAGTACTTTCAGACAAATCATTTGGGAAAGTATCATTAGAAGATATTAAAGCACAAGATAAATGGACAGTACTTTTCTTCTATCCAATGGACTTCACATTCGTATGTCCAACAGAAATCACTGCAATGAGCGATCGTTATGACGAGTTCGAGGACTTAGATGCAGAAGTAATCGGTGTTTCTACTGATACAATCCATACTCACTTAGCATGGATTAATACTGACCGCACTCAAAATGGTCTTGGCGAATTAAAATATCCATTAGCGGCTGATACAAACCACCAAGTATCTAAAGAGTACGGTGTTTTAATTGAAGAAGAAGGTATCGCATTACGCGGTTTATTCATCATTAACCCAGAAGGCGAATTAAAATACCAAACAGTATTCGATAATAACATCGGTCGTGATGTTGATGAAACGTTACGTGTACTTCAAGCATTACAAACTGGCGGTCTTTGCCCAGCAAACTGGCGTCCGGGTCAAGCAACTCTATAATAAAATAGGGTTGAGTCATTAATTAACAAATAAAGAGTCCCCACGACATGTTTGTGGGGACTTTTAAGTGAATTGACGAATGAATGTTAATTTACTTTCCCTTAGATTGTAATAGATTTTTGGTAGAGTTTTCGACCTAATCTAAAACCACTGAAGACAAACAATATATTAGAGGAGGATTTTTATGAAACTTCGTGAACAAATGCCTGAACTAATTGGCGCAACGACTTGGTTAAATGGAGAAGCAACAAAAGCAGAATTAGTAGGAAAAAAACCAACATTAATTCATTTCTGGTCAGTGAGCTGTCATTTATGTAAAGAAGCTATGCCTGATGTTAATAATTTCCGTGATCAATATAAAGATGAACTAAATGTTGTAGCAGTACATATGCCACGTTCTGAAGCAGATACTGATTTAGAAACAATTAAAGCAGTTGCTGCTGAGCATGACATTGTGCAACCAATCTTTGTGGATAGCGAAATGAAGTTAACAGATGCTTTTGAAAACCAATATGTACCTGCTTATTTTGTGTTTGATAAAGATGGTCAGCTGCGTCATATGCAAGCTGGTGGTAGCGGTATGAAGATGCTAGAAAAACGTGTAAATCGCGTGCTGGACGAAATGCGTAACGCTGAATAATAACAGTAAGGTATGACGGGGATTTAGTTCCTCGTCTTTTTTTATGTTTTGAGAGTTGCCGAGCAATGACGAATAGGCTCTTGTTTTGACAATACATATCGCAGAGAATAAGCTACAATGATGATATAGTAGTTTTCGGAGGGATTTTTTATGATGAAAAAAGAGTTTGCGGTCATAGGGCTTGGACGTTTTGGTGGAAGTATTGTACGTGAATTAATGAGTCAAGGTGCTCAAGTGATGGCAATCGACCATTCCTCAGAGCGTGTAGACGAATTTGCTTCTATTGCTACACAAGCTGTCATTGCAGATTCAACAGATGAATCGGTACTAAATTCATTAGGTATCCGTAATTTTGAACATGTGATTGTAGCAATCGGGGAAGATATTCAGGCTAGTATCTTAACAACGATTATTTTAAAAGAAATTGGTGTGGAGCAAATTACAGTAAAGGCTCAAAATGATTACCATGAAAAAGTATTGCGTAAAATCGGTGCTGACTTTGTGGTCCATCCAGAAAGGGATATGGGTATTCGTATTGCTAATAATATGCTATCCAATACAGTACTAGATTATTTAGAGCTTTCAGATGAACACTCTATTATGGAATTAAAGGCAAATGATGCGATAGCAGGATATTCTATTATGGATTTAGATATTCGAGCAAAGTATGGTATTAACATTGTAGGTCTTAAACGTGGAGCGGATATAATCGTATCGCCACAGGCAAGTGATAAGATTTTATTGGGAGATATTATGCTTGTGATTGGTGCTGATGTTGATATCAATCGATTTGTTAAAAAGGCATTGAATGGGTAACAGACAATGACTAAACGAAGATGGAGACTTATTATATTTGCGGCTATTTTACTGATTGGTGCTTTTACGGTGCAATCACGTGAAAAAAATGAGAATGAAGCGATTTCTCTTATTATAGATCAAGCTACAAAAATTGATTCGGTTGAATTATTCAAAGGGGAACAATCTTTATTTCAGGCGACCAACGACGAAGCTAAAGAATTTATTGAGAAATACCCATTAAGCCATATAAAGAAACTTTCTAAAAAAGAAAGAACAATCTTTGAAGAAATGCCTGCCTATCACATTGTTTATAAAATAAAGGACAAACCGCTTTATGAAGTGGACATTTTAAAAGTTGCGATTAGTTCTGAATTAGACGAGGAATTGCAACAAATGGTCTTTACTATCGGTGACAAGCAATATTTGATTTATTGGGCTAAAGAGAAAAGGGCACTAGAACAATCGACCAATACACAGCGTTTACTTGAGGAATATCAACATCAATAGTGAAAGTAGTGACACAGCAGTTAGAGCTGGTCACTACTTTTTTGTATACCTATAGGTAATATTTAGAAAAAATGTTTGATTTCAGTATGATAATTCGATTAAACTTTGACATAAAGAAGGGGGTAAAATAATTGAAGTTTATGTCAAGTAACTGTGTGATCGAACGTATACAACCCGAACACTACATAGATATTCAGGAGCTCTACTCAAATGAAAAGGTCAGAACGTATCTTGGGGGAGTTCCTCAAGAAAGCTATATAGAGGCTTCCTTTAGAGGCATGCTAGAAGCACCATTTCCAAATATATATTTCTATATCTCATTAAAGACGACAGGGGAATTTATAGGTCTTGTATCAATCGATGAATATCATGATCAAGAGATGTATGAACTTTCCTATCAATTTCTTCCCCAGTATTGGGGGAGGGGGTTAGCGTTTGAAGTTCTTATGCAAGTGATTGAGGAGGGCTTAAATTACTTAAACATATCCTCAATCGTGGCAGAGACACAAACAGCTAATCGTGCATCTTGTCGCTTACTTGAAAAGTTAGGGATGAACAAAGTACAAGTGCTTGAAAGATTCGGTCAGGAACAAGCCGTATACGAATTAAGAAAAACAGGTGATGTAACAAGACAAATCATTGCCATATCCGGCGGAGGATTTTCTCAACAAACCCCATCGTTTATCGATGATTATATTTTGCGCCAAATTAATACAAATGAACGAATCAAAATTTGTTTTATCCCTACAGCAAGTAATGATGCACAGGGATATATCGATAAGTTTTATTCAGCATTTACATATTGTGAGGCAACTCATATTTTACAAGAGGATATGCGTGACATAAATATTCGAGAGAAATTATTGGCCCAGGACATTATTTATGTAGGTGGTGGGAATACCAAGTTTCTTCTTGAAAAATGGCATGACTATCATTTCGAGGAGCTGTTGAAGGAAGCTTATAAAAGCGGTGTTATTTTAGCTGGCATCAGTGCTGGTGCAATGTGTTGGTTTGACATATGTTTTAGTGAAAATAAAAACAATGATTATGAGGAATACAACGGACTAGGTATACTATCAGGAACATTGTGTCCACATTATGATGATCAAGAGCGAAGCAAGCTATTTGATAATTGGCTGGAAAATTATTCAACATTGCAGGCGTATACGCTTTATGATACAGAGACACTTCACTTTAACAATGAAAAATTAGTTGCTAAAATTCAAAGTTATTAGAAGGGAAGAGAAAATATGCGAATTCCTCAAAAATTAGCGATTGCTGATGAGATTCGTATTATCGCTCCAAGTCGAAGTGCCAAAGTTTTAACAGTGGAGATGGTTGAACTAACAAATATTTGGAAGTGAGGTACTTTAAATGCGGATACGAGCAGCAACACGAAATGATAGTGTGCAAATTATAGCTGTTATGACAAATGCGGAGGCATCCAATCTTATGTTATTTGGACCCGGTGAGCGAAAAATTGAGCCCGAGCAATTTGCAAATTATATAGAAAAGCTTTATCATAGCATCCATTCAGCTTTATTCGTAGGTGAGATAGATGAGAAAGTGGTCGCTTACTTAGTTGCACAAGGTAATGAACCATCTAGACTTGCCCACCGTGTTTATCTTGTCATTGGCATACATAGTGACTATAGGGGGAGAAAAATCGGGACGGCCTTATTTAACCACATAGAAAATTGGGCCAAAGATAATAGTATCCATCGTCTCGAATTAACGGTTATGGAAAATAATAAAGCTGGGATTGCTTTATATAAGAAAATGGGCTTTGAGATTGAGGGAACGAAACGGGATTCCTTGTATGTGATGGACAATATATCAATGAGTATTACATGTCAAAATTAGTATAAGGAAAGGAACATATAGATGATTAACATCGGTATTTATTCACCTTCCTCTCCAGCAACGTTTAACGCTTTGAAACGTTATGAGCGTGCAAAAGCATTTCTGGAAGAGAGAAATTTTCATATTGTAGCAGGTTCCCTTACTGGTAGATCCGATTATTATCGCTCAGGTTCACCAAAAGAACGTGCAGAAGAATTAAATGAATTACTCCGCAATCCTCATGTGGATATTATTATGTCTACGATAGGGGGCACTAATTCCAATAGTATGCTACCTTATATTGATTATGAGGCTTTTCGTCGTCATCCTAAAATCGTTGTAGGTTACTCTGATGCAACGGCCATTTTACTGGCGCTTTATGCAAAGACAAATATTTCAACTTTTTATGGTCCAGCATTAGTGCCTTCCTTTGGAGAGTTTGAGCCATTAGTCAATGACACCTACAAGTTTTTTGAGGATTATTTCTTCCAACCTCAGGCAGTTCCTTATGAAATTCAAAAGCCTCCTTACTGGTCGGATGAGCCTGTCAATTGGCTAGAGAAAACAGTGGAGAAAAGGTTAACAAAGAATGAATGGTTAACAGTACGAGAGGGAGTTGTAGAAGGTAGGTTAATCGGAGGAAATGTTAATGCCATGTATGGTTTTATTGGTACTCCTTATTTCCCAGAAATTGCTGAAGGTGACATTTTATTAATGGAAGATTGCATGAAAGATGCAGCAACTGTTGAAAAGAATTTTGCGATGCTCAATTTGCATGGAGTCTTTCACAAAGTAAGTGGTATTATTTTGGGCAAACATGAATGTTACGATGACCTAGGAACTGGACGACAGCCATATGATATTTTACTAGAACAATTGGATGATATGATCATACCTATTTTGGCAGATGTGGATATATGTCATACACATCCTATGCACCCGATAGCGATCGGTAAACGCGTGAGGCTAGATGCAACAGCTAAAAAGATCTATTGTATCGAAAAATGGTTGTAAGTAGTAAGCCTTGCTAATTTTGCAAGGCTTTGTTTGTTATGGATTCCTATAATCATCATCGGTTATAGCGTATATTTTCACATTTTGATATTGCTCTTTGACGAACATACTTTTACGTAATAGCCCCTCAAACTGCATCCCTGATTTCTCCATAACTTTTTGAGATCCAATGTTTTCTTCAAAGCATCTTGCTTGAATACGCACCAGATTCAATTCCTTAAAACCGAAGTCAATCAACTTTTTTGTTGCTTCCGTTGTAATTCCTTTATTCCAATAATCTTCCGAAAGAACATAACCGATTTCGGCAAATTTATGTGTATCATTAATCGTAACAAAGTCGATTGTCCCAATTAGCGTTCCACAATATTCAATTCCCCAAAGCAAATGATTGCCTTGTTGGTACCCACTTAATATCAACGTAACAAAAGCTTTAGTATCCTCTATACTTGTATGTGCTTGCCATGTTACATAACGTGCTACACTATCCCGAGAAGCATAAACGAACATGGCTTCTATATCCTGAGTTGTAACAGGTCTTAAAAGTAGCCTTTCCGTTTTCAAAATAGGTACATTATTTTTCATATATTTTCCTCCTTTCATATTTATAGTATATAAAAAAGTTGACCCGGGAATGAAATTGGGTCAACTTTTTATAAAATGTCGATTAATGAATACTAATCATCTGTGGATACCCTCTATGCTGTGCTAAATCTCATTTTACTGATAGCGTTTAGCGGTAGCAGAGGAGTTCTTTGTTTTTGTTTTTTGTTGTTCATCCTTTACTTTTTCATTCAGTTCTTCGACAGGTATTGGATCAACTGTTTTCATATCCTCATGTTTATCAAAAATACTCTCTTTCGCTGTGTCCAACACATCGGGGTTATTTGTATTACGCGTTTTAGCATGTTTTTTATTAGTCATTTATGATCACCTCTTACTTTAAACTTTCACCTTTTTACTAGAGTTTAAACATGATAGTTTTTGGTGATAGTGAAGAATATTCGTTTGTAGTTTGCCTGCTAAATAGAAAAACCCTTGGATGAAATGAAAAGGGTAGTGAAACAGCAATGGCTGTCATCACTTCCCCCTTTTCTTAAGATACAATAGTGGCCTTTCCTTGAAGTGCACGCTCTTCCATAGTTACATCAAACTCTTTTTCAGATTTAGACACTACAACACAGGCTACACCATTACCAATTAAATTTGTTACAGCACGAGCCTCAGACATAAAACGATCAACACCGATTAAAAGTGCTATTCCTTCCACTGGAATCATTGGGAAGGCAGCTAAAGTGGCTGCTAATGTGATAAACCCTGAACCTGTTACTCCCGCTGCACCTTTAGAAGTAATCATTAAAATCCCAAGTAGTGTAATGATTTGAATCCAAGTTAGTTCCATTCCATATGCTTGTGCAATAAACAATGCAGCCATTGATAGGTAGATAGAAGTCCCATCAAGATTGAAGGAGTAACCAGTAGGAACGACTAAACCTACAACCTGCTTTGAGCAACCATAATTCTCGAGCTTTCGCATCATAGATGGAAGAGCTGATTCAGAAGAGGATGTACCGATAACTAAGAAAATCTCATCTTTGATGTATGCGATAAATTTAAAGATGTTAAATCCAAAGAACTTTGCAATGGCACCTAAAATAAAGACAACAAATAAAAACATTGTAATATACACAGCAGCCATTAATAGGCCTAGATTACCTAAAGATTTTAAACCAAAATTACCAATTGTATAGGCCATTGCACCAAAAGCTCCGATTGGTGATATTTTCATGACCATACTTACAATTTTGAAGAATATTTCTGCTACTTGCTCAAAAAATGTGATTACTGGTTTTGCAGGTGCTCCAATCGAGGCAGCTGCTAAGCCAAATAAAATAGCTGAGAATAGTACTGGTAATAGTTGACCAGTTGCCAAAGCACCAACTACATTTTCTGGAATAATACTAGAAATGAATGCACCCAAGCCCTGCTCAGATTCAGCCGCAGCGGTTGTATATTTAGAAATATCAGCATCAGATGCACCTGATGTATCTAATCCTGTACCAGGGCTTACGATTAAAGCAACAGCAATTCCGATTGCTAGGGCAATTGTGGAAACTATTTCGAAGTAAAGTAATGCCTTACCTCCAATTTTCCCGACCTTTTTCATATCTCCCATACTACCAATTCCGATAACCACTGTTAGGAAGATAATTGGGGCAATTAACATTTTAATTAATTTAATGAATAGATCTGCTAAGATTTTTAAGCTGGCACCGAACTCTGGGAAAATGGCCCCCACAATAATCCCAAGGATGATAGCCACTATAACCTGAACAGTCAAATTTTTCAGTAATTTCATTTTCTGCTACCTCTTTTCTAAATTTACTCTTTGGTATCGTTTTCACTAGACATATCATAGCGAATACTTCTAAGAAAAAGAGATTTAGAAAATAAGAAACATAACGTTCATTAAGTACATTTGCTTACATTCACATATAAATATAGTAATATCAATAACTTTCTCTGTTATGGTACGTTAAAGTTAATTAATTATTGTTATAATACAAAAACATAGAGTAATAAAAAAATTCATTTTAAATTATTTGTTTGTAATATTGTTCATTAAATTCAATATTTTCTGCTACTTATGTAGACTAAAGGTGTTGTCAAAAGAATTTTTTGCAGATAATCTTAAAAACATATCATAAATATGTGTGCTACTGATTATGAGAATACGAATTGGAAAGGACGGGATTTTTAATGATGAAAATGCCTGTAAACGGCAAAATATTGTTAGTGACATTTTTAATCATTGCACTCTCCTTTTTACTAGGTGGTATTTTTGTACTCGGTAACGTATTATCTGAACAAGAAAAAGATTTTGGTCAGCGTGCAATGCTTGTTGCACGAACTGTATCAAATGTACCAGAGCTTAGTGTACATTTGAAAAATGACAATATAAAAGAAGCCTCAAAAAATATCAATAAAATTGTAGATGGTATTAGGGTAATTAATAAGGCCGAGTATATTGTTGTGATGAATATGGAACGTATTAAACTATCACATCCAGTAAGTAAAGAATTAGGACAACGAAGTGAGTCGCAGGATCTAAATGCAGCATTTAGTGAGCATTATTATGTATCGAAGGCACGTGGGGAATTGGGTGTCATGATACGGGCTTTTGTTCCGATTATAAATGACAAAAGGGAACAAGTGGGCATTGTGGTAGTTGGCTATTCTTTACCAACGCTGCTAGTAATGCTACAAAGTTATGAGCGAGAAATTATGATAACGATTGTCATATCGCTGATTTTCAGTATTTTGGGCGCATATACACTTGGACGACATATAAAAAAACAAATGTTTGGGCTGGAACCTCATGAAATTGCAAAGATGTATGTGGAAAGAACAGAAACCTTTAATGCGATGCATGAGGGAATAATAGCGGTTGATAAGGAAATGAATATAACCATTTTTAATGAAAAAGCCGCTGACATTTTAGGCGTCACTAGAAAAATAGAGGACTGTATTGGTCAAAAGATTTATGATGTTTTGCCAGATACCCGTCTGCCTGAAATTGTTGAAACGGCAACACCTGTTTATGATCAAGAACTTTACATTAATCATCATAGTATTTTAAGTAATCGTGTACCAATTATTGTAAATGGTGATCTAGTTGGTGCAGTTGCCATGTTTAAGGATTTAACAGCTGTGAAAAAGCTTGCAGAGGAAGTAACGGGTGTGAAAGCCTTTGTTCAAGCATTACGTGTACAAACCCATGAGCATAAAAACAAGATTCATACAATTGCAGGTCTTCTGCAATTGGGACATACAAAGCAAGCACTTGAGTATGTTACAGTAACTACTGAAAATGAAGCATCATTAACGAAGTTTTTAAACGAACGCTTTCATAATGAAAATATTTCGGGTTTATTATTAAGTAAGGTAAGCTATGGCAAAGAATTAGGGATTGAGGTTGAGGTTGATCGAAAAAGTCATTTTAAACGCTTTCCACCTCTATTAGATCATCATGATTTTGTTGTTTTACTTGGGAATTTAATCGAAAATGCTTTTGAGGCTTTAAATGTCCTTTCAAAAGAAGATAAATATGTAGCTATCTCTGTAGATGAGCATGATGGCGTATTAGCGATATCAGTTTCTGATAATGGAATTGGAATGTCCAAAGAGGTGCAAGATCGGATGTTTGAAAATGGATTTTCGACAAAGGCTAGTGAAAATAGGGGCATTGGCTTGCATTTAATACATGAAATAGTCAGAAAAGGAAATGGAGATATTGAAGTAGTAAGTGAATTTATGAAAGGAACAAGTTTCTTAATCTTATTTGAGTTAGGAGAAGAATAGATGGATGTAATAAATGTCTTACTAATTGAAGATGATCCAATGGTACGTGAAGTGAACAGGCAGTTTATTGAGCAAATCAGGGGCTTTTCATTAATCGGCTATGCTAGCAATGGTATTGAGGGAATTCAAAAGATTAGGCAATTAACACCGGAGCTTGTCTTTATGGATATTTTTATGCCAGAGCAAGATGGCATTATTACGTTAGGTAAAATCCGAGAGGAGCATCTTCCTGTTGATGTTATCGCTGTAACTGCTGCGAACGATATGCCCACTGTGCAGCGTATTTTACACTTAGGTGTCTATGATTATATTATGAAGCCTTTTACGTTTGAGCGGATCGAGCAGACGCTCAAAAATTATCAAAACTACAGAAAGAAAATAAAGGGTATGCAGGATTTAACCCAACATGATGTCGATCATTTAATGCAACAGCGTATTCCCGAGCAAGTTGCAATTTCAACAGGAATGGATGCAATTATTATAGAAGAACTACCAAAAGGGTTTAATCGAGCTACCTTAGATAAGGTGCTTGCGTATATTCAAAAAAGTGGTGGGGCAGTATCTGCGGAGGAGGTATCTACTTATATAGGTACAGCTCGTGTTACAGCTAGACGCTATCTAGACTTTTTAGAAAAGCAAAATCTATTAAAAGTAGATATACAATATGGAAGTGTTGGCCGTCCAATTCATCGTTATTATATTTAATGAAAATAGATTTTAGATAAATCAGATTTTCAAACCATATTTTAAAGAAGATGTATTAAGCTTTGATTAAAACAACAAGGACAAGCTGTTTGTATAAAATATCAAATCAATTAGAAAAGCTTTTGTCCGTATTACATATGATCATTTTTACTGCTCTATAGTATAGAGGAAAGAAAATGATCATTTTCTTTTGGTTATGGAATAGAAAACTTCTAAGGTAAGGGTGAGTGCTGAAGTGTTCCATAGTTTGTCTATTAGTGTGAATAGTAGTTCCTTGCTTTGACAATACATATAGCAGAGAATACGTTACAATATGGAAATAGTCATTTACCTTGAAAAGTAGGACTGATTTCTAGTATAGGTAATTTAAAGATTTAAGAAAGCTTATGGGGAGTAGGTTAGGCATATGTTTCACGTTCGAAAAGAGGCACTATTGAAATTTTTGAAGATTCTATTTCCAATAGTACTTTTGGCGATAGCTATTTATGAAATTCAACAATCAGTGAGTGGGATAGATGTTCATTTACTTCGAAAAGAAGTGGGTGAACTACAGCTATGGGAGCTTTTATTGATTTTTCTCATCACCTTTTTTGCGATTACACCGATGATATTTTATGATGTTATTTTAGTGAAAATATTAGGAATCAATATCAATAAACGTAATTTACTCAATCATTCATTTATCGTAAATACTTTTGCCAATCTTATTGGCTTTGGTGGTCTAGTTGGTATATTCTTGCGGGATTACTTCTATTCCAAATATAAAGAGGATAAGGAAGGCTTGATAAAAAGTATTGCTACGGTAACACTGTTTTATTTAACAGGGATTTCGCTCTTAACCTGGATTATGTATATATTTTTTTGGGATTTCCCATTGCTGAAGGAAGAACGTTGGTTATCGATTGCAGTTATTCTTGTTAGCCTATATGTACCTATTTTTTTAGCTATGCATATTATTCGCTATAAAAAGGAAAGTTCTATAAAGCCAAAAATATCACTTCAATTAATGATAACTTCCGTAGCTGAGTGGCTAGCTGTATTTTTAGTCATTTGGGTATTAACGCTCATTTTGAAGATTCCAATAGAATTATCCTCGTTAATCCCCATATTTTTAATTGCTTCTAGTGCAGGAATAGTCAGTATGATACCTGGTGGAGTTGGCTCATTTGATCTCGTTTTTTTATGGGGAACACAAAGTATTGGAATTGCTGATGAAAAAGTGTTATTCCTATTAATTTTGTACCGTGTTGGTTACTTTGTGCTACCTTTTTTGGTTTCCTCTCTCTTATTTATTAAAGAATATTGGATACGTTGGAATCAATCTTGGGATGACTTACCCAATATAATTTTTCAGAAGCTTAGCCACATGCTATTAACAATATTGGTGTTTATATCAGGCATTATTTTATTACTATCTGCAGCAATGCCAGGGGTTTTAAGTCGCCTTAAAATAGCTCAGGAATTTTTATCCTCTCCAATTATGAATGTTTCACATCAAATGACGGTAGCAGCTGGCTTTATCCTCTTAGGGTTATGTAGGGGGATAAAATATAAAGTAAAAAGGGCGTACCAGCTTGCGATCGTTGTACTGAGCAGTTCAGCGCTATTTTCTATTTTTAAGGGCCTTGATTATGAGGAAGCCATTTTTTTAGTGATTGTTGCAGCGTTATTAATAGTGTCTAAAAAGCAATTTTATCGAGAAAGCTATGTTTTGACATGGGGAATCGCCATACTTGATCTTGCTATAGTGACAGTTATTACAGCGATGTATGTGTTGATTGGTTATGTAAATTTACCTTCTGCCAAGATTCATTTTCCTAGTACCCTACAGGACTATATTATCACCGATTATCAAGATCTATTTTATAGTGCTATAATCGGCATTCTTATTGCCATTGTTATTTTTTATATTGGTTATTTTATTCGTACACCTAAGAAAATGATAAAACTTTTGTCTGTTGAGCAAGAGGAGGCTATCAAAAATCATTTGATGACCTATAAAGGAACTGAGTATTCTCATTTAATTTTTTTGCATGATAAATTTGTACATTGGAATAAAAAAAGTACAGTTTTATTCTCTTATCAAATTTATGCTGATAAGATTATCGTTCTTGGAGACCCGGTAGGAGATGAATCTGATTTGTTATCTGCTATCCAAGAGTTTTTGGAATTGGCCGATAGGCACGGTTATACACCCGTCTTTTATGAAATTAACAATAAAATTTTTTCTGCTTTACACGAGTATGGGTATAGCTTTTTTAAGCTCGGCGAGGAGGCATTCGTAGATTTAGAGAAATTTACATTTACAGGTAAAGAAATGAAGAGTAGTCGAGCGATAAAAAATAAATTTGAACGAGAAAATTATAATGTGGAAATACTAAGTCCTCCTTATTCCCAGGAAGTCATGAAGGAATTGAAAGAGATATCCGCAAAATGGTTGCAGGGGAGGGCAGAGAAAGGTTTTTCACTTGGTTTTTTTGATGAACACTATTTAAGCACCTCAAACATTGCCGTTTTACGCGGAGCAAAAGGAACGTTTGGCTTTGCTAGTATCATGCCGATGTATGATAATGGTGAAAAAGTTTCAGTAGATCTTATGCGTTTTAAACCAGGCTCACCATCTGGAACAATGGATTTTATTTTTCTTTCACTGTTTGAATGGGCAAAATCAGAGGGCTATCGTGTCTTTAATATGGGAATGTCGCCTTTATCCAATGTCGGACAATCTAGATATTCCTTTTTAAGTGAAAAAATAGCTGCACAAATATTTTTACATGGACAGTACTTCTATCATTTTAAAGGATTAAAAAACTTTAAATTAAAATATGCGGATTTTTGGATACCAAAGTATGTAGCGTATCGAAAGAAATCTTCATTACCATTTACCATGGCACAAATTACGTTGTTAATTGGGCAAAGGAGGAAAAAGTAAGTCATTTAAATTTTAATGCAAATAATTATAATTCATGTATTTGTGAAGCAAGATGCTAAAGCATAAAAATTATTCTCAAAATATGGATAAAGATGAAAAAGCCCTACATATAGTAGGGCTTTTTTTAGCGTCAAGAAAGTCTGTATGCGTTTAGGGTTGTTTATAAGCTAAGTTTTTATTGTTTTTTTATCATCAACAATTATCTCTTATACGAAATCTTCACTTTTTTGATAGTGTGTCAACATCCAAATGCTCGGCAGTAGGTCTGCCAGCTTTTAATAAGACTTTACTGCCCAGAAGGAAAAATCCTTGGATAAATAATAGGATTCCTGTACCGATGAGTAGCCACTCAATAGCAATAACATCTGCAATTGGACCGAAAATTAGCATACCTAAAGGCATCATAGAGGTAGATATCATACTAAGTATGCCAAATACTCTTCCCATATAATCACTTTCTACTTTTTCTTGTAATAACACCGTTGCGGGTGCGTTAAAGATTGGCATAGCTATTCCGGTAACTGTCATCATCACGAGATACAGCCAAAAAACAGGAATGATTCCGAGAGCCACTGTACAAAGACCGAATAATAAAGCAGATAATGTCATTGTATGCACTTTATTTTTAAAGCCACCCCATGTTGCGATTGCGATACCACCAATTAACATCCCAATGGCAAAGGCCATCTCGATGGCAGTCAAACGCCAGACATCATCACCAAAGCTACGGGTAACTTGCAAAGGTGTTAAAAAGGCAGCAGGTGCAGCGAGCAGCATGAAAAAGGCAAAGAACAAGAACAATTGTTTTAAGAAAGCATGCTCTTTAATGTAGATGAAGCCTTGTTTCATATCACTAAAATAACCTGTTGTTTGTGGCTGATTAGCTTTCGCATGTGCAGGAATGTGCAGAAATATTAAGAAGATAGCGATGGCAATAGCAGCTGTCGTCACATCAATTAAGAAAATAGACTCGATTGAAGCCATCGTTAATAATGCACCACTTGCCATAGGTGCAAGAATCATGATAAACGCTTGAATACTACTATTTGCACCATTGACTTTCATTAAATGCTCTTCAGGCACAAATTGCGGTAAAATAGCGCCCACAGCTGGTGTTTGAATACCTGCACCAACTGCACGTACCGCCGATATAACAAATAGTAGCCAGAGCTCATCATAGCCGATTAAAAATAAAATGGCTAAAATTAGCGTGGATAAGGCAATCATGCCATCTGCCAATATAATAAGCCATTTTCGGTTATAGCGATCTGCCCAGACACCAGCAATAGGTGATAAGAAGAAGGTTGGTAAAAAGCCACAAATAATCGCAAGGGTCATCATGCTGCCCGATTGCGTTGTAAGCGTGATATACCATGTAATGGCATATTGCACAAGAGCAGAGCCAAAAAGTGAAATCGTTTGACTACTTAAAAAAAGTATCGTATTACGTTTCCATTGTTCCAATTTCGTCATCCCTTTCTAACAGTAGTGCCTGTGTGGAAAGTTAAAAGACAACAAAAAAGAGGGGAGTAGAAGTCCCCTCTTTTCCAGTATTCCTAAAACAGACTAGACCTAATTCCATTTTCCTTGCACAACAGGCAAAGTGTACACATATTTAATTAGTAATGTGAAATCGTAGTCTAATTGAAGCTGTCATTTGGAATACCCTCCGTTCTATATAAGTTGTGTTGATTGTAGCATAAAGTTCATCGGTGCGTAAAGAATGAATCAAACAAAAACTAGGTTGAATTTAAAAAATATGAAAATTATAAAAATGGTTTGATAAACTTAGAACAAAAATGAAAGGTAGATCATCTGTGCTTTTTTCATTGTTCTACTATATTAATAGATTTCATTTAGGGAAAAGTATATTCACCGCTTTCTCGCAGATTTTGTGTTTTTAATTATACATATATTGGAATTATATAGAGTGTTTATTGGGTTTCATTCATGCTCCCCTAAAATCAAAGGGAAGAATTACGATTGCATTACTTCATTCATCTGGTGAAGTTGCTTCGGGGACGTGCATATAGCGAGCACTTATCATATACTAAAATAGATAAATAGAAAATGGAGGAAATATGAGAAATAAAAATAGTAAATGGAAACTTATTGCTTTAGTCGCGATGATTTTTGTGTTATGCCTATCGACAATTCCTGTAAAGACGGTGAAGGCAAGCACGACACAGCCGAAAAAGGAAATGCGGGCTGTCTGGATTTCAACCGTTCTCAATCTTGATATGAAAGCAGGTATGACTAAGGAGCAGTATACGGCTTGGGCACGCCAAACATTGGATCAATTAAAAGCCAATAAATTGAATACGGTTATTTATCAAGTAAGACCGACAAATGATGCAATGTATGAGTCTGAGCTAGCGTCATGGTCGTCTTACATAACAGGGAAAAAGCAAGGTACAAATCCTGGTTACGATCCTCTTGAGATAATAATAGAGGAGGCACATAAACGGGGTATGGAGCTGCATGCATGGATGAATCCTTATCGTGTAACAATGTCTGGACAAAAGCTAACTGACCTTGCTGCCGATAATGTGGCAAGAACACATCCAAACTGGGTTATCAAATATGGCAAGCAATATTATTTAAATCCAGGTTTACCCGAAGTGCAAAACTATTTAGTTGAAATAGTAAGAGAGCTAGTAGCCAATTATGATATTGATGCAGTTCATATGGATGATTATTTTTATCCATACAAAATTGCTAATGAAGCTTTCCCAGATCAAGCAGCTTACAAAAAATATGGTGCTTCCTTTAAAAAGGTGGAAGATTGGCGACGAGATAATGTCAACCAGCTTGTAGAAAATCTTTACACAGCCATTAAAGACACAAAGCCATATGTTCAATTTGGTATTTCACCATTTGGCGTTTGGCGCAATAAATCACTGGATAAAACAGGAAGCGATACACGAGCGGGTGTCAATAATTACGATGATTTATATGCAGACGTCAGAACATGGATTCAAAATGGCACGATTGATTACATTACACCTCAAATTTATTGGTCAAGAACATTATCTGTTGCGAAATACGGGACATTGCTAGATTGGTGGAGCCATGAAGTACAAACATATGCAAAAACGCATCCTGTTCATCTATACATTGGACTAGCTGATTACAAAGTTGGCAATGACAGTGATGCAGCATGGAAAAATAAAATGGAATTGCCAAGTCAAATACTAGCAAATCGTTCGGAAAAGGTAGCAGCCGAGGGGCAAATGCACTTCTCCTTAAGAAGTCTTCAAAACAATAAATTAGGTTATGCAACGATTGTTAGTCAACAACTATATAATTATACAGCGTTGACACCAGAAACATCTTGGGATGAAGACACAGTGCCGAACACGCCGACTTTTGCACAAGTGACAAAGGAAGCGGCAGGTCGCACGATTGAAATTATAGACGAAAATGAAACACAGCCTCGTAAGTATGTCATTTATCGTTTTGCAGGGAACAGAGAAGGTTCTTATAATGACCCTCAAAATATAGTGGATGTTGTTTATAATATGGATGGCATTACTAAATTTGTGGACAAGTCGGCTCTTGCTAAGCAAAGCTATACATACGGCATTACGGCTGTATCTGCTACAGGTGTGGAAAGTAAGGAAGCTTTTGTAGTGAAAGAAGATCAGTAACAGCTTATGATTAAAAAAACAGCTACACATGCGATTGAATCGCGTGTGTAGCTGTTTTTATTAATTTTCTTCACTATCTTTACGGTTTTTCTTTAACATCTTAGATAGCATTTCATAAACAATTGGTACTACAACTAATGTTAATAGTGTGGAAGATAATAAACCACCAATTACTGTAATAGCTAAGTCTTTAGAAATTAAACCACTACCGCCAGAACCCAGTGCCATCGGAACCATAGCGCCGATTGTTGCAATGGCTGTCATAAGAATTGGGCGTAAACGTGTTGCCCCTGCTTCGAGGATCGCTTCACGCATGGCCAGACCATCATGTTCCATATGAATGATGCGGTCGACTAATACGATGGCATTGGTTACAACGATACCAATCAACATCAATAGACCCATCATGACAGATACAGAAATCGTTTGACCTGTTACGAATAAACCAACAAATGCACCAATTACGGCGAATGGTAGTGAGAATAGAATAGCGAACGGAGCTAAACCTTCACCGAATGTGACAACTAAGATGAAGTATACAATGGCAATTGCCGCCAGCATAGCAATACCCAACTTCGTGAATGTTTCTTGCATATCTGCAGCAACACCAGCAACACCTGTTGTTACACCTTTTGGTAAATCTAATTTATCAATTTTCTTATCGGCAGCAGAAGTTGCTTTTGAAATATCATCGCCGATAATCGTACCGGATACAGTTGCGAAGTATTCACCTTTTGAACGAGATAGTGAGTTAAGAGTCGTACCTTCTTCAACATCCACTAACTCACCAATCGTCATCGTTGTGCCTAATGCTGTTTTAATTTCAGTTGCTAAAACATCATCAAGCGAAGTCGCAGCTGCTTTGGCATCACGTTGAACAATGACATCAATATCTTTTCCATCATTTTTCACCGTTGTTAAAACTTCTTGTGATGTATTTGCATTTAAAGCCATCACGATTTGAGCAGTTGTTAAACCATATTGAAGGACATTTTTCTGTTCTACTTTTAGTACATTTTCTACATATGGATCTTCATTATCAGATTTAATATCTTCTAGGCCATCCACATCTTTTAAAGCACCTTCAACTTGATTTACAGCATCTCGTAGTTTATCTAAGTCATCACTGTATAGTGTGTAGCTTACTTCGTTTGAAGACATAGACATCGAAGAGAAATTCTGAGATTTCCATTCTCCTGATTGACCGATATTAAATACATAGTCTTCCACTTCTTCACGAGCTTTAGGGAAGTCTTTCATATCTGGATCAAAGATTAGGTACATTAAAGCACCGCCAGCGCCTCCGCCCATCATCATTGCTGATGGATCGACATTGTTCGCATCTGTAATGGAAACTTGTAAAATATCAACGTCTTTACGTTTCATTAATTCTTTTTCAACTTTTTCAACATTAGCCGCAGTTTCATCTGCAAGCTCACCAGTTGAAGGAGTATATGTTAGGTACATAACTTTTTCTTCTTGTGAACCCATAAAGCTAAACCCAATTAAAGGAGTTAATGCTAGTGAACCGACAAGTAAGAAGATCGCAATTAGAGACGTAATAATTTTATGATTTAAAGCTTTTTCTAAAATACCTTTGTACCATGTTGCTAGTTTACCAACTTCTTTATGTTGGCTTTCTTTTTTCTCACCGTATAATTTTTTACGGAATAAGAAATGAGATAATGCAGGTACAATTGTAATTGCTACTAATAATGATGCACCTAATGCAAACGTCATTGTCAGTGCAAATGGCATGAATAATTCACCAACCATACCACCTACAAAAATAAGTGGAGCAAATACAGCCACTGTAACTAATGTTGACGAAAGGATCGGTTTAAACATTTCAATTGTTGCTTCACGAATTAATGCTCGACCTGTTAATTTTTCCTGTTTTAAATGGATACGTCGATAAATATTTTCAACAACTACAATCGAGTCATCGATAACACGTCCGATGGCAACGGTAATCGCACCAAGGGTCATAATGTTTAATGTAATATCCATCCAGTTTAGCAGCAGTAATGCCATGAAAACTGAAACTGGGATCGAAACAATCGAAATAATTGTTGATTTGAAATCTCTTAAGAATAACAAGATGATTAATACAGCAATTGCACCACCAAATACTGCTTTTTCAATCATTGTAAAGACAGAATCTTCGATTGGGGCACCTTGGTCAAGTGAGATGTCTACGTTTAGGCCGTCTAAACGTTTTTCTTCATCTTTCATAAGGTCTTTTACTGCATTTACAACTGTTACCGTATTAGCATCTTGGCCCTTAACGATTTGAATAGCAATGGCATCTTTACCGTTTGTACGGGACACAGATTGTACTTTACCTTCTACTTCAATCTTTGCAATGTCACCAAGACGAACGAATGGTGAAGGATTTGTTGCTGAAGGTGTGACTGGGATTAATAAATCTTTTAGCTCATCCACAGATTTTACCTTACCGTCTACGGAAACGGCCTGTTCGCCAACAGCAAATTGATATAAACCAAGTGACAATGACATATCACTTGCCTGAATCATTTGCTTGACTGATTCCTCAGTTAAGCCTAATGCAGCCATTTTTTCTTCATCATATTTAAATGATACTTGTTCAATGTGCTGACCTGTGATGGTTGCAGAAGCAACACCATCAATTTTTTCGATTTTTGGAAGTAAAACATCTTCTACTGTAGAAGTAAGATCGACAATGTCTTCTTTAGAACTACTTATGGATAAAGCTACTACTGGCATCATGTTCATGCTAATTGCCATAATAGTTGGCTCTTGGGCACCTTCAGGTAATTTAAGATTATCTAAAGCTGCTTCTAACTGCCGTTTTTTCTCATCCATATCAATACCGTAGTCGTATTCAACTTGCACTTGTGCTACGTTGGAAGATGATGTTGAGTAAACTGCCTTGACATCTTCTAAGCTTTCTATGGATTTCTCAAATGGGATGGAAAGCTCATTCATGACTTGTTCAGGCGTTGCACCAGGATATACGCCCATGACAATTAAGTATGGGATCGAGATATCGGGTATAGATTCCATTTTCATTCTTGTACCGGAATAAATACCAGAGACAGTGATGATAATTGTTAATAGCCACACTGCCAATTTGTTTTTCAATACGAAATTAACTAAACCTTTCACCTTCACACCTACCCTTTATTGACTATCTAAATTCAATTATTTATACTAATGACTAATCGGTCATTTGTCAACGAAATGCATTAGGAGAGAGTTAAAAATATGTTAAAAAAGCAATTAATTATGGAGAAAGCATTAGAACTGTTTTCTGAACAGGGCTTTGAAGCTACATCTGTACAGCAAATAACGGAACGTTGTGGGATTTCTAAGGGTGCGTTTTATTTATCCTTCAAAACAAAGGATGAACTTGTTATCTCTATGGTTGACTATTATTTACAACAATTTATTATAGATGTTGACCGAGTAGTCAGAGGGAAGTATAACAAAGAAACGATATTGGTTGAATTTTATAAAAGCATCTTTCAGGCATTTAAAGATCACTCTGCTTCCGCTCGAGTATTTTTTAATGAGAAAGTCTTCCTAACAAAAAAAGAACTATTTTATAAAATAACTGCGTATGAAGCAGAGATGTCTAAATCCATCATCTATATGCTTGAGCAACTGTATCAGGATAAACTACAAAAAACAAAGTACGATGTCATGTACTGTATTAAAGGTTTTATGAAGAGCTATGCTGAGCTTTTTATCTTTTCAGATATGCCGCTTGATTTAGAACAATTAGCTAAATCTTTAGCAGAGAAAACAGATATTATCGCACGCCATACAACGATACCTTTTATTACGGAGGAACTTGTTACTTTTATTGCTAAACCTTGTGAACAGGACATATCTAAGGATACGTTACTGCAATTAATGGAACAAAATATTGATAATACAGAGGATTCCATAGAAAAAGAGTCACTGGAGCTATTAAAACAAGAAATTGAAAAGCCAACATACAGTAAAGCCATCATAAAGGGGTTAATTGAAAATTTGCGTCTTAACCCAGCGTATCATTGGATTGCTTATGTATGTGCAAAATTCTTTAATCTTTGAACTTTAGAATAGAATTGTTCACTTACCAACAGGTGAACAATTCTATTTTTTTATCTTCCTTTGGAATGCATAGAGACATGTATTAAATGCGGTAGAGATTGCCATGCCTCTATGGCGCTACTAAATGGTTCTTGAATCCATAACAATCGTTCGAGAAAGTCCTTCACTTCTATCGGTAAATCCAATTCCTGCTGCCAAGCATATTCTTTCTTTTTACTCGGCTTATAGTCTGAGTAAAGTAAGAACAATAGAAAATGGCCAACGAAATAAAGATCGCTAATATGATTTTCGGCTCGCTTAGGATTTTGTATCGAAGAAAGCTCGACTGTCTTTTGCAATGTTGTAGCGAGACCGAAATCTATAATGTGTAGTTGCTGATTGACTAATAATATATTGGGTATACGTAAATCCCGATGGACAATTCCATGATTGTGTAGCATGATAATTTGTTCTAAAAGCTGTTTTGTAATGTCAAGTGACTGAGTGACAGTGAATTTAACTCCATCTTGAAAAATAAGCTGCTCAAAAGTTTGGCCGTTTATATAGTCCATAATAAAAAATGGCACATCTTGAATAGTTCCAGTGGAATGGATTGTAGGTATATTAGGCAGTGATAATTGTTGAAGAATTTGAATTTCTTGACTGAATTTATGTATGGTTTTTTGGTGATGACGATGTTTGGGACGCAAGCACTTTAAGACAAACAGCCTTTCAGATGAGCAATTTTCAATTAAGTACGCCCGACCATATGAGCCAAAGCCAAGAAATTTTTTATAAGTGAAATCTGGATGTTCGGCTATGAAAAATTCGACAGCATGATCGAAGCTTTTTTCGGAATATCGTTTCCACCACATTAGCTACTGAAGAAACTCAAAGAGCTGAAAAAACTGCGTGAGCTTTTACGAGAACTACGTTTATAATGCTTATGACCATAATAATTATGACGTTTTGAATGTCTGCGACGACTGCTCGATGAAGAATAATGACGTTTAGATTTACCATTGAGTAGGGAATGAAGAATTTTATCTAGCATGAAAACGCTCCTTTTTGAAGTTGTTATTACTATATACGCTAAAATAAAAAAGGAGGTTTCAAAAAAATAAAAAAAACTAAGGTAAATTTACAAATGTTCTTTTTAGGGTCAAAATAGTTTAATCAACAAAAAGAAAGAAGCTATGTAACATTTACATAGCTTCTTTACACGAGGTTAAACCTCCATAATAATCGGTAGAATCATTGGTCGACGTTTTGTCTTTTCGAATAGGTAAGGACCTAAAACGTCTGTTATTTCATTTTTTAACTCTGTCCATTGAGGGGTTTTACCTTGGATTGTTTGATTTAGATGGCGATTAAGCATTTTTTGTGCTTCATTGATCATCGTACCTGATTCGCGCATGTAAACGAAACCACGAGAAATAATGTCAGGACCAGAAACAATTTTTTGATTTTCCATATCGACACTTACCACAACAATGACTAAGCCTTCTTCAGAAAGAATTCGTCGATCTCGTAACACGATATTGCCGATATCTCCAATACCATTACCATCAATATAAACATCTCCAGAAGGTATACGGCCAGCAACATGTGCCTCATTGGCACTTAATGCCAATACATCACCATTTTCCATAACAAATGTATTTTCAAGCGGAACATCGCAATCTTCCGCTAGGTGTGTATGCATTTTTAACATACGATATTCACCATGGATAGGCATAAAGAATTTAGGTTTCATTAAGCGCAGCATCAATTTTTGCTCTTCTTGTGAGCCATGACCAGATGTATGGATATTGTTCAATGCACCATGAATAACTTCTGCACCTGCACGGAACAATAAATTGATGATTTTATTGACACTCACAGTATTACCTGGAACGGGTGAAGAAGAGAAAATAACTGTATCACCAGGTTGTATTTGGATTTGACGATGAGTTCCATTTGCAATACGTGATAATGCAGCCATTGGTTCACCTTGTGAGCCTGTACATAAGATCATTACTTCATTCGCTGGAAGACGATTAATGCTTTGAGCATCTATAAATGTATCCTTTGGAGCGTTGATATAACCAAGTTCACGACCAATTGTAATAGCATTATCCATTGAGCGACCAAAGACAGCAATTTTTCTTCCATATTTTATAGCAGCGTCTGTTGCTTGTTGTAAACGGTGAATGTTTGACGCAAATGTAGCAAAAATAATTCGGCTATCAACTTTACGGAAAATTTCATCGATACTCTTGCCGACTGTACGCTCTGACATTGTAAAATTAGGCTTTTCAGCGTTTGTACTATCTGATAGTAAGCAAAGTACGCCATCTCGTCCGATTTCGGCCATCTTTGTTAGGTTGGCCGGTTCGCCAACAGGTGTAAAGTCGAATTTAAAGTCACCTGTGTGAACGATATTACCAGGTGGTGTTTTGACAACAATTCCATATGCATCTGGAATACTATGTGTTGTTCTAAAGAAGCTAACAGATGTTTTTCTAAATTTAATAACATCCTCTTCTTTAATTTCAATGAGTTTAGTTGTACGTAGCAAGCCATGTTCTTCTAATTTATTACGTAATAAGCCAAGTGCGAGCTTACCACCATAGACTGGGACATTTACTTGACGTAATAGGTAAGGAATACCGCCGATATGATCCTCATGTCCATGGGTAATAAATAGTCCTTTGATTTTGTCGACATTACGTACTAAATACGTATAGTCAGGAATAACATAGTCAATGCCGAGTAAGTCGTCTTCTGGGAATTTAATTCCAGCGTCAATTAAAATGATTTCATCTTGAAATTGAACGCCATAAGTATTTTTGCCGATTTCGCCCAGTCCGCCGAGCGCGAAAACAGCTGCTTGGTCATTTTTAACAAACTTCATGTTTGTTAAATTTCCTCCAAGATGAAGTTCGGACTTGCTTGTTCGTACTCTAAATAGTTACCTTCAAGCAGTTGAATGAACTCGATATTGTAGTCTCTGTCTTTTAGCTTTTGACGTACTTCGCGTTCTGAAGTAGCTTCAAGGTATAGACTTTTAGTATTTTCGCGAACTGGAATCTCATTTGCATTTTGTTGATAATAAACTTTGTAAATCATAGTTTGCTCTCCTTTAATTGCGTACAATTTTCTTGCACCTTTGACTACTACCACACACGTGCTACAAGAAAACAACGAATTTCTTGTAAGAAGAAATGTACGTTTGTAGTCCTTGTATCTCTATGCTTCGGTTGTGCACTATGTTTTAAAATGAATAGGAAGCAGTGAGACAGTGGTTGCGTATAGCCAAATAAATGCATTTCCTTTATATTATCACGCAGTTCCTCTAAAATAAAGAAAAGCCCTTCAAATAATGAAGGGCAAATGTTAGGCAATTGATTTTTTTCCGAGTACGCCACGAAGTTGCTTCAACAATTTCCGTTTTAGTTTCTTCAGCATGGCACATCACTCCTTAGGATCATTATAATTAAAATTATTGTCTATGTAAAGTCATTCACCTTGAATGAATAATATTTATAGAAAGGGATTATAAAATGAATAAAATTTTATTTTTTGATGTTGATGGCACGCTCTATAACAGTGAAAAAAAATTACCTACCTCTGCAAAAGAAGCTCTTATGGAAGCACGCCGCAATGGCTATGAATTGGCAATTGCTACAGGCCGAGCACCTTTTATGATTGAAGCATTACTAGAAGAACTTGATATTGATACGTATGTTACTTTCAATGGCCAGTATGTTGTCTATAAGGGTGAGGTTGTCTATACAAATGGAATTGAAAAGGAAGACTTAGCTGAAATTATTGCTTTTGGTGAAGCACGCAATGAACCAGTAGTATTTTTAGATGACAAACGTATGATTGCGTCTGTCAGTGATCATAATATGGTAGCGGAAAGCTTGGATACACTTAAATATCCGTATCCAGAATTAGACTCATCTTATTATATGCAGAACGATGTTTATCAAACACTTATATTCATGGAAGAAAAAGATGAACCTTTATATTGTGAAATGTTTCCGAATGTCCAATTTGTCCGTTGGCATCAGTATTCTTGCGATATTTTGCCAAAGAGTGGCTCAAAGGCGGCAGGCATTGAAAAAGTACTGGATAAAATGGGCATCACGTTAAAGGATGCTATTGCTTTTGGAGATGGCATTAATGATATAGAAATGCTGCAAGCTGTCGGGACAGGCGTTGCTATGGGGAATGGTCATGAACGAGTGAAGGCTGTTGCTCATCATATTGCTGATCATGTAGACGAAGATGGTCTCGCTAAAATAATGCGTAAGCTTGCCATCATATAATAAAGAAGCAACTAGTTAGAGCGCATAGCAACTAGTTGCTTTTTTGTTATATTAATGCTGGTCCTCAGTAGTGCTTACAATTTTTATCTGTACACCTTTGTCTGAAAAATGCTGAAGCGTTTTTTTAGACAGTGCGTTATCTGTAATGATGACATCTACTTCTTCTACAGGACATACTTGAATCGCTACATCTTTATTAAATTTTGAGGAATCAGTAGCTACATAGACAGTTTGAGAGATGGAGATAATTTTTTTTCTAGTGATAGCCTCTTCTAGGTTGAAATCAGAAATCCCTTTTTCAATAGATACCCCACTAGCACAAATAAAAGCTTTATTGATATTTAGATGTTCGAAGTGGAAGAGAAATTCGTTCGATGTAACAGATTTTTCGGAGTGACGAATTTTCCCTCCAAGAAGTATGACTTCAATATTAGAGCCGATTAGATCAAATGCTACAGGTAATGAGTTTGTCACCACTGTTAGTTTTTCCTTGTCTAATAAAAATGGTGTCATTTGATATGTAGTTGTTCCGCTATCAATGAAAATACATTCTCCATCCTGAACAAGTGAAGCACTTGCTTTGGCAATGGCGATTTTTTCTGTTAACTGTTCATGAAGTCGTTGATCAATTAATCCCTCAACAGGCTCAATATATTTAACCCCTCCATAAAACTTCTCAATTTTCTTATCTAACATCAGTTGTTGAATATCACGACGAATTGTTTCCATCGAGACATTAAATTCTTTTGTGAGTGTTACTAATTTCACAACCTTATGTTGTCTTACAAATTGCAAAATTTGTTGTTGCCTTTCTATCATATACATTTCATCACCTCTATTAGATATTTACTCAAAGTAATCACAACTTTGTCAACAGTTTGTCTAAATTTACTCAACATTTACACAAAAAACGCATTTTCCTTTACAAATTGTCACTATACTAAAGCTAAGAACTGAGAGAGGTGACCAATTTGTTAGAACTAAAAAATATCTCAAAAAGCTATAAAAATAAGCAGGTTTTAGTAGATATCAATGTGACCATCGAATCAGGTGAAATCATATCGTTATTAGGGCCAAGTGGTTGCGGTAAAACTACTTTGCTTAATATCATCTTAGGGCTTGCAGAGCAAACGGGTGGTCAGCTTATCTACAATGGGCAAGATATATCAAAGCAATCTATGCAAGAAAGGGGATTTAATATTGTGTTTCAGGATTTTGCATTATTTCCTCATTTAAATGCATACGACAACATTGTTTATGGATTGAAAAACAAAAATAGTCAAATGTCCAAAGAAGAAGTACAGGAATATATTGACTTTTTAGAGCTGACTCCACATTTGCATAAAAAGATTCACGAATTGTCAGGTGGTCAAAAGCAAAGAGTATCTATTGCTAGAACACTTGTTATGCAGCCAAAAATTCTCTTGTTAGATGAGCCACTAAGTGCACTCGATGGAGTGATTAAGGAATCTATAAAGGAACGCATTAAATCAATTGCTCGTGAATTTAATTTGACAACGATTATTGTGACACATGATCCGGAAGAAGCGCTAACTTTATCGGATAAAGTCTTGATCATTAATGAAGGAACAGTTGCTCAATTCGGCACGCCACACGAAATCGTAGGAGCACCTAAGAATTCATTTGTTGAGGACTTTATATTAAGACAGCTTCATATTAAGCGTCACAATATTTATCAATTGTTTGGAGAAACATATGCTTAAAACGGATAAAATGATGAAATTAATCTTTCTGCCGATTCTATTATTTCTTCTATTCTTTTTAATTGCGCCATTGATATACATGTTTTGGCAGTCTTTCAAAATAGGAAATGTAATTACTATTCAAAATTATATAGATGCTTTAAAAAATGTAGAAATCCGTGATGCTTTCTTCAATAGCTTTAAAGTCTCTTTTGTAGCATCGGCCATCACAACCATATTAGCCTTTTTATTGGCCTATGCTGTTCATTTTACAACGATGCATCGTCATACGAAAAAACTAGTACAAATAGGAATCACGTTACCAATGCTGCTGCCGACCATCACTTATGGGTTTGTGCTGATTTATGCATTTGGTAATCAAGGGATCCTGACAAGGTTAGTTGGACAACCTCTTTTCACTATTTATGGATACAACGGATTGGTGATAGGTTACATCCTATACACATTGCCAGTCGCTTTTATTTTAATGCAAAACTCCATGCAATATATCGATAAACGGTTCTTGCTAGTGTCCATGTTAATGCATGATCGCCCACTTCGTCGTTTTTATCATACTGTATTTCGTCCGATGCTAGGGACAATTGGTGGGGCCTTTATTTTGACGTTTATTTTAAGCTTCACAGATTTCGGTATACCTGCATCGGTTGGCGGAAATTACAGGGTGATTGCCACGGAACTCTATCAAGCTATGTTAGGTTCTATCGTGCATTTTGAGCGTGGAGCAGTTATCTCTGTGTTAATGCTTGTCCCGGCTATACTGGGTGTTGTCATGTTAACGATTTTAGAACGCTTTAATTTTCAATATAAACAAGCCGGGCGGAGTGAACTTGTAAAACATCGTCTTCGTGACGCGCTATTCACTGGTTATTCAATTCTCTCTGTTACAGTAGTGCTTATCATTTTTTCAACTATGTTTATCGTTCCTTTTACGAAAGGTTATCCCTATGATTTTAGCTTTACATTTGAGCATGTTCAAAATGTATTAGCAGAAAAAGATTTAACAAAGGTTTATGTCAATTCACTTATCGTGGCGGTATTAACAGCTGTTTTAGGCGTTGTCATCACTTTTATGTCTGCCCTTCTCAATGCGAGGACACCATTAAAAGGAAGAAAAAGCTTAGATATTGCCTCCATGATCACAAACACAGTTCCAGGAATGGTGCTTGGTCTATCGTATTTGTTTTTCTTTAATGGAAGTTCATTAAAAAGCACATTTCTCATCATTACTGCATGTAATATTGTGCATTTCTTTACAACACCTTATTTAATGGCCAAAAATTCATTACAAAAGATGGATCCTACATGGGAAGTGACAGCGGAGCTATTAAAAGACTCTTGGCTAAAAACAGTTATACGTATCATATTGCCGAATATTAGATCGACTATTTATCAAATGTTTAGCTACTACTTTTTAAATGCAATGGTCACGGTCAGTGGCGTTATTTTCCTTGTAAGCACAAAAACAATGCTTGTATCGACACGGATAAAAGAACTTCAGCATTTCGCAAAATATACCGATATTTTCGTACTATCGATATTCATTTTATGTACAAACCTCATTGTGAAATTAGGTTGTGATTATATAACAGCACATAAAGAAAAAGTAGAGGAGATCTCAAAATGAAAAAATCAACAGTCATGATATTAGGGGCAGTTAGTGCGGCAGCGATAGTTTTAGCTGCATGTGGAGGGGCAGAAGCCGGTTCAAAAGATCAAGTAATTATTTATTCGAATGCTGATGATGAGGCCATTGAAGTAATGGAATCTACATTAGATGACAAAGGCTATAAAGGGAAATATTTAATTCAATCCTTTGGTACCTCTGAGTTAGGTGGAAAAATGATGGCTGAAGGGACAGATATGGAAGCAGATGTCGTAACGATGGCTTCTTATTTTATAGAAAGCGCGCAAACTTCTAAATCTATGTTTGTGGATATTTCCTCGGACTTAAAGCCTCTTGATGGCAGTGTTACATATGCATTGCCGATTTTAGGAAATGTTGGCTCGATTTTTATCAATACGGATGTATTACAACAAAAAGGATTACCTGTCCCGAAAACGATAAAGGATTTGACAGACCCTGCCTTTAAAGATTTAGTATCATTCCCAAATATAATGGATTCCTCAACAGGCTGGCTGTTAGTACAAGCTATTATCAAAGAATATGGTGAGCAAGAAGGGCAAAAGGTTTTGGCAGATTTAATTAAAAATGCTGGACCTCATATTGAAAGCTCTGGGTCAGGTCCAATAAAAAAAGTGAAGACAGGTGAAGTAGCAGTTGGTTTTGGTTTGCGTATTCAAGCCATTGATGCAAAAAATGAAGGGCTCCCAATTGATTATATTGACCCAACAGAAGGGAATTTTACGCTAACAGAATCAGTGGCTGTTGTGGATAAAGAGGGAGATGAAACACTAGCCAAAGAAATAGCGAAAGCAATTGCAACAGAGGCTCGGAGCGGTTTATTAGAGCAATATCCTGTAGCTCTTTATGAAGGAGAGCAAGTAAAGGCTGAGCATGTGCCAGCGTATCTTAAAAAATGGGATACAACCCTGACAGTAGATTTATTAGAAAAACACCAAGCTTTCTTTAAAGAAGCGCAAAAATAAGGAGTTATAGAAGATGAGCAACTATAAATTATTGACACCAGGACCATTAACAACAACTAATACAGTCAAACAGGAAATGTTAAAAGATCGCTGTACATGGGATGACGACTATAAAAATGTGACGCAAGCGATCCGGAAACAGCTCTTAGATTTAGCTCAAGTTGATGAGTCCGATTACACAGCAGTGCTAATGCAAGGTAGTGGTAGTTTTGTTGTAGAATCCGTGCTGACAACGGCTGTTGGTGAAGGTGATAAAGTGCTAATCCTAACGAATGGCGCTTATGGTGAAAGAATTGTTGAAATGGCTAAAGTGTTAAGGATAGCGCATGTTGTTTATAGTGTTCCTTATGCTGAACAGCCCTCATCATTAGAAGTTCAAGCTTTACTTGAAAAAGATGCAAGTATTACACATGTGGCGATTGTGCACTGCGAAACAACTACTGGTATTTTAAATCCAATTAAAGAAATCGGAGAAGTTGTTTATTCTTTCAACAAAACATTTATCGTAGATGCAATGAGTAGCTTTGGTGGTGTACCAATGGATTTATCAGACTTGCATATTGATTTTTGTATTAGCAGTGCCAATAAATGCATTCAAGGTGTTCCAGGGTTTGGTTTTGTAATTGCCAAAACTGATGAATTAGTAAAATGCAAAGGACAAGCGCATAGTGTGGCATTGGATTTATACAGTCAATGGGAAGTAATGAAGAGAGATGGAAAGTGGCGTTTTACTTCGCCGACTCATGTAGTAGCAGCCTTTGCGAAGGCGTTAGAGGAGTTAGTGGAAGAAGGCGGAGTCAACGCACGTTATCAACGTTATGCTGATAATAATCAACTACTGCGTTCTCGTTTATCAGCACTTGGGTTTGAAGCGTATATTTCTGAAGAGCTACAATCACCGATTATTACAACTTTTTTGTTCCCTCATAAAAAGTTTTCTTTTGAACATTTTTATCAGGAAATGAAAAAAGCTGGGTTTGTCATCTATCCCGGCAAGTTGACGGATGTAGATACATTCCGTATTGGTAATATTGGTGATATATACGAGGAAGATATGCTTGCATTATGTGAAGTCATTAAAAATTATATGGTGGTGAAAAATCATGAAAATTGAAACTGTAATTTTGGATTGGGCAGGAACAGCGGTTGATTTTGGTTGCTTTGCCCCTGTAAATGTCTTTTTAACGATTTTTGAAGATGCGGGTGTAGCAGTAACGCTTGAAGAGGCTCGTAAACCAATGGGTATGCTGAAAATTGAACATATTCGTACGATGCTTGAAATGCCAAGAATTAATGACGAGTGGAAACGAGTTCATGGTCAACATTTTACAGTGGAAGATGTACATGTCCTATACAATCAGTTTGAATCGAAGTTAATGGAATCTTTAGCAACCTATACAGATCCTATCCCGCATGTGATAGCGACGGTAAAGCAATTAAGAGAAGCGGGTATTCGATTTGGCTCTACTACAGGCTACACGGATTCTATGATGGAAGTGGTAACAAAACATGCAGCTACTAAGGGCTATCAACCAGATTTTTTAGTGACCCCTACACAGGTGAGTGATAAGGGACGACCATATCCGTACATGATTTTCAGAAATATGGAGGCGTTAGGATCCAAATCAATCAAGCAAATAGTAAAGGTTGGTGACACTACCTCTGATATAAAGGAAGCTTTGAATGCGGGTGTCTGGGCTGTAGGTGTTATTATTGGAAGTTCAGAAATGGGACTGTCTGAAGAAGAGTTCCAAGCTTTAACTGAAGAAGAACGACAACAAGTCATTGAAAAAACGAAACGTATTTTTGAGACGACTGGTGCACACTATACAATTGAAACGATGGAAGAACTACCCTCGTTAATTAACAAGATCAATGATAGGTTAGCAAGTGAAAGGTAACGAATAGGACTTGAAGACACTGAACGAAACAACCCTCGGCAGAAATGCCAAGGGTTGTTTTGGTAATTCACTTTTAGTCACGCTCATAAGGGATTGAATCTGGAATATCTTCAAATGGATTTTTTTCATTGATACGGTCATAAAACATTACACCATTCAAATGATCTAATTCATGCTGAAAGGCGATAGCAGGCAATCCTTTGAGGCGCATTTTCTTTTCTTCACCATCTATGGTTTTAAATCTTACTGTAATGCGTGCATGACGTGGTACGTATCCAGGAACATTACGATCAACTGAAAGACAACCTTCTCCGGCTGAAAGGTATGTGTTTTCAACAGAATGGCTCACGATTTTTGGGTTAATAGCTACAAAGCTTAATTGTTCACCAGCCTCATCTTGCAAATGAAGTGCAAACATACGTTGTAGACTATTTACTTGATTAGCAGCTAGGCCTATACCGCTACGTAAATTATATTTTTCTGCCATTTCAGGATCTTGGCTGTTGATTAAATACTGAAGCAAATCCTCAGCAAGGTGTCTTGTTTCATCAGATAATGGGAATTTAACTTCCTCAGCTTTCGTGCGTAAAGTCGGATGACCTTCGCGGATAATATCATCCATTAAAATCATATAGTAATCTTCCTTTCAACTTTGTAGTGCTCTATATATAAGTATACATCACGTCTAAAAACAATCACATGAAAAAAGACCTTATTTGAATATACTCAAAAAATTTTTCGATTGCTATTAGATTTTCTAGAATGGGGTATTCTACTATTGGAAAACCTGTTGGAAAACTTAAGAATTACAAGGTGTAAATATGGTGTTCTAATACAGAATTTTGATATTGGTAATACAGTATAGGACAGGGATGTTTGAATGTTATTTTAGAAAAAATCTTTGTTTATAGCTGTAATATATGATTGACCGACAGTATTTTATTCAGTATACTGAGTGTCAAGAATAAGTTGTACTAGTCAAAAAGGTGATTTATTTTAATACAGTTGAAA
>Ga0213822_1000054_pt1 | contig 129754 bp, 155 predicted proteins | sample MC6MC0908MG_FD_179872 | JGI IMG/M metagenome (GOLD analysis project Ga0213822, IMG submission 179872) | Enriched soil aggregate microbial communities from Iowa State University, Ames, United States - MC6-MC0908-MG | ecosystem: Environmental > Terrestrial > Soil > Unclassified | place: USA... | reverse complement strand
TGGCGAGATGTCAGGAATCGCTTCTCTGCCAGCGACGCTCAAGTCGAATATGGCGTTCCACGTTGGGATGATTGCCGAGTACGCCCAGGAAGTGACTACTGCCCAACGCCTTGAGGTCGAGGCAGTGATTCGAGTCCATCAGCAACAGGAGATTTTGTGATGCGCCATGTAATGAACGTATCTGTGGCAGACCTGGAGCTGACCGAGACCGAAATCGCTTTCCTTCAGCCGAAGGCTAAGTCTATTTTTGACGAATTCGACAAAGCAACCGGCTACACCAAACAACCGAAGACGCGGGAGTCTTTCAGTAGTTTTCTGGCTCGCGATGAGGTTAAGCGAGTCCACAAGGGTGATATATCGACAGTCATTGGGCTGAAAGTCGTTCATGCAGTGGCGCTGGCCGACCAAGACGATCTTGTCTCTAAGGTCAAAAAGGTTGAGACGGTCTTGGATAAAGAAACTGGTCTGGGCATCCAGCACAGTTCTTACGGTGGGATCAACATCGGCAACCCGAGTGGCTCCACAAATCTGTTGGTCGGCTCGGCCAGCCTTGGGAACTATTGCAAAACCATCGGCTTCAAGCCGGCTAGGGTGGAGTTCTCATCGGGGGATTCGCCACGGATGTTCTGCCGTAATATTGAGCTCATCGAGCTGACCATGTCGCTTGAGCAGTACTGCATGTTCATTCGCGGGAACAAGGGAATTCATACGCCCTGCGGGCTTTCCCGTTCGCTGTACTGGGCCGATGACGCTCCAGCACTGGTTCCTGTGATCGAAAACAAGCGCAACCTGAAGCGAGAAGTGGATCAGATAATTCAGCCTGTTTCTGTGAAGCTCCAGGCCCTGGTGCAGATGATCAAAGCCGGGGCATCGAAAAAAGCTGAGTACGCCGATTTGGTTGACGGAGCTTCGGAGGCCTACAGCTACTTCCAGGCGGTTGCCGAAGACATCTCGAAGCTGGTCAAGTCGGCAGCAATGAAGGAAGGAGAGGTTGCGCAGCGGCAGTTCCAAGCGGATATGGCTGATCGTCTGGGTCAGCTCAAGCTGAGCAGCTCGCTGAACACAATGCTGCGCGGCCTGAGCCATGACACCGGCGAGAAGGATGTTTCCGGTGAGTGATCAACGAACGGGCGCTGATGCGCCCGCTCTTGTTTTTGTCGGGCGGCCAGCGCCGGCGCAGCGAGAGTACTACGTCATCCTCTTCTACCTCGGATTCGAATACGAGTGCCATCGCTTCTTCATGCCGCACACCACTCAGAAGGGCGGGTATCGTGCCGGCGTGAGCTGGGAGTATTTCCTGGATCGGGAAGAGAAGCGCCTGCAGGAGAGTTTTGGAAAAGCGGAGACCCTACGGTGGTGGGCCTGTGGCGAGCGTTACAATCCGGAGCGATCAACCGAGTTGAGGGATCTTCCAGCCTGCGTCCAAGTGTTCCATCACCAGACGATCTGGGAGATGTATGAAGCTATTGGTTATGACGTCAAGACGAAGAAGTTTGTTGGCAAAGAGGCCATAGCGGCACGTAAGAAGCTATCAATAAGCCTCAATTAGCGATCAACCGATCAGACAAGATTCGATAAATGGTGGACTTTTATGCACAGCAGCTGCGCTAAGATCTAGAAAAGTGCCAGGCCCTCGCGCTGCTCGGGTAGAGAGCGACCTTTGCTGCCTCATCCGCAGATTTCGCCCCGCCTCCACCTGCGGGTCGAGTACGTAGCTGCTGCAGGAGAGTTCACCAGTGCTGAGCTCTATGCCCAGCCAGGGCAGTCCCGTCAACTTGAGTGTGTGAGAAGAAAAAAGCCGGCTGTCAGGCCGGCGCATTGACTGGATAAAATTCTTTCTTATGGTGCTTTCTGGATCTTGTCAAAGGTGATGGTCACTGTGCCACTTTCAAGGACAAGCTTGCGTGGCTTCCCCCAGGCGAAGGTCTCCTTCAGCCCAACAGTCGAGCTGACACTAGATCCAACTAGCAAATCGCAATCATAATCCAGCTTTACACCCGTCATGCCATCGTTTTTTCCGATAGTCATGTAGACATACGCTTCGACGCCCTTATCATCTGACTTGAGAGGCAGAACTGTAGCGTGAAAACTATCTTTTACTTTTGCTGACATTACGCTGGTTGAAGGGAAGTCTCTACGCCTAGTAGTGCATTTTGCCGAAGAGCTTGAGCCTCCTGCGCTGATTGGCGTAAAGTCACCGATTTCAGGATAGATCGTGGTGGTCGCATTTTTTGTTTCGAATGTCACGGAGACTTGCTCTGGGGCCGCCTGGGCAGCGCAGGCAGACAGTGACAGGAGAAGGGCCAGCAAGGTGTTTTTCATAGAGACTCTCTTGGATGCTTCGGACATGAATCCGTTTCAAATTAGCGAATACAATCAGACAGTTATGACGAGTCTTCGTTACTTCAGATCGGCATCCGGCTTGCTGAACGTTACCAAGGCCATGAGGCCTTTTGGGAGTTTGATCACTTTGGTGGTGTCCCACTCAAAGGTCTCGTAAACGCCCTCGAAGTTGGTATATCCAGGCCCGAGCGGCTGCTCACAATCCGTGGACACTTCCCACCATTTCATATGGGCAGGGCTCGACTCGATTTTGAGGTAGGCCTTAACCCCACCATCTGTCTCCTTCAAGGGCATAACCGTGACGCCGAGAATTTCGCCATATGCAATGTTTTTTGCGTTTGTTGGCTGCGGATACGTTTGTCGATTCTCACATTTGCCAGTCTGCTTAAAGCGGCTTTCCAGGCGGTTTTCCACGCCAACTTCAGCTCTGATAAAGCCCTTGTAGTCATTGGTTGATTGGATGTTGACGTTGACGAATTTCGTCTCGGCCTGGGCATAGCAGGCGCAAAGGGTGACGAGAAGGGTTGCGAGGGATTTTTTCATGAGGCCTCAGCTTGTGGTTTTTCAGGAAAAAGCAAAATCCCGCACAGGGCGGGACTTCGACGAGGTGGCATTATATGCCAAATGTTTTGCGAGCGCCGCTTTAAGCGTCAATTAGCCTTTTCAGAGGCGATTTTCTCAGCCAGATTCACCTGAATAGCATCCTGTGCCGGTTTAACCCTCTTGAAGGTGATCACCCAAACCCAAGGGTTCGTCTCCCAGCCGCCAGGCTCGATGTCTGGAGCGTTATTGAAGCTTTTGCCCCTGCTGTAGCGCCAGAGCGACACAAACGACTCTCGCTTGGATTTAACGCAGGAGTAGCAACCACCCCCGAGGCTGTAGTCCAGCCAGAACGGTCGCTCTTCAGGGTTGGCGGGGTTGATCCTGGGAAGCTGGATGATGCCCTCTGCGGTGCACTGCTCGTCGGTGATCTCCTGCAGCCGCTCGATCCCTACGGAGACGATCTCAAGCTCGATGCGCTGCGCCCAGGCCGGCATGGACTCACTTGGCAGGCTCAGGCCGGCGCTGTTGCTCCAGATTTCGACGTCGTTTGTGATGGGGTTAAGGACGTTAGTGCCGTCTGCCTCGTAGATGGTTGGCATCGGTTCGAAATGTTCACGTCCGGCGTAGTCTGCCTGAATCACCTCTTTCACGCCGAGCCGATCACCTGGCATGCCGAATGGACACATGTCGACCAGATACTGCAGGTCATTGGGATGGATGGGCCCCTCATGAGGGAGCCCATGGCACTCGAGTGCAGCCACAGCATGGCTAATGAGCTCCAGTGAGCGGGCGCTCAGCACCTGCCGGGTGACGGTCTTACTACCATTCAAGGTAGCTATTACCATGCGCTTGTTAAACGCAATGGTGGTTTCGCGCACAAACATCCTCGATCCCTCGTTTGGCAATTCATTTAAATAGATAAGCGGCTTTTGAGGAGCCGCCTCCGGTCATTCAGCAGTTTGGAATTCAGACTCTCGACCACCGCCTGGGGCTGCCAGAAGGGTAGGCCCATTCCCGGCTATTGCGGCGAGCACGTTACCTTCATCGCCGAAGAAATTGTTGAAACGACGGCCCATCTCACACATCGACATCATCATGTCGTAGAAGAATTTAGCTGCCTCATCAGAGTAAGGCATTTGTTTCATGTGCTCTGGAGAACGGCTCGGATGGATGCCGCAGAATCCAGTTAATTTGGCGAGCCATTCTCGATCATCACGACCAGAGAATTGGTTGATTCGCTCCCACTTCACGGTCACGCCGCTGACGCGGGAATAGGTTTTGCGTTTGTACACGCCAGCAAAAAGCCCTACTGAGTAATGAGAGGTCGTGTTGTTGGCGCAAAGAGGCGTGCTGCTATTTTTAAGGTAACCCATCGCCCACTCGCCACCGGTGCCATCATCCTTTCGGGGAGCCGCCCCTGGGGCACCCCCGTTAGCCGCTATGCTGCCATCAGGATTTTGCCAGTAACTGACCTCGGCGAAATAGTCGTAGCAGATGATGAGGTCAGTCGTTACCTCGGCCTGGTAGAACTGATTGTGGGCAGCTTCTACGAAGCTGATCAGCTCCGATTTGGAGGGGGCATACGCCCTGATGTTTTTTGCGAGTTTTTTGGTGTAAAGCTTTTGCCTGTGTCTGTCGTGCTGACCAGCAACAAGGTTGAGCGTTTCAACCAGGTAATCAGGAACCGTGCAGCTGAACTCACCATCCTTATCGACGAATACTTCACTGTTGAATGAAAAGGCCTGCTTCAGCTCGTTTTCGATGGTGAATTTGTGGTTCGTTAGCTTCGGCATGTGAAGTCCTTTCGCAGCTATGAAATTGACGGGTGGCATGGCCGGTATTTCAGGCGGATACACCAGATCCAGCGGATTATGCCTGGATCAATAGTAGTTGCAAGTTGCACAACATGCAACTACTATCGTTTGAAAATATCTGTCCCGTTGGAGCTGCACGTATGACGAAACCCATGAACAATCAATCAGAATTGGACAGATCTACAGCCCATTCGCATCCTGGAGATTTGCTCAAGCGCCGTTACCTCGAGCCGCTGAACATCAAGGCTCAAGGCCTGGCCACCGCCATGGGAATCTCGAAATCCCAGGTTAGCCGAATCCTGAGCGGACGGTGCTCAATCACCGCTGACGTGGCGCTGCGCCTTGAACATTGCCTGGGGGCGAGCGCCGAGATGTGGATGAAGCTGCAGATGGCGCATGACCTGGAGATCACCAAGCGAAGCTTCGACAGCGCTGGGTTGGAAAGGCTGCACCAAAGCGACCACTCCAAAGATGCCTGAATGTCGAGCGGTGCCCTACAGTCCAAGGACGGGCTCGAATTTGGTGAGAGTAGAAACTACTCCCGGCCTGCCTTTCTCAGGAGTAGGGCGTCAATCTCAGCTTGAGCCTTGTCGATAATCGCCTGCTGCACGGCTATCAGCATCTGGATGTCGTTATTCATGTTCCAAATGGCGGGCAGATCCTCTTTGGACGGGTAGGTGCTGCATTCACCCATGGAATGTCGACCGCACCTTCTGCATTCGCCGCCACCTTGGTTGAAGGTCTCCCGGCATTTGTCGAAAATCTTGATTTTGTTGCTGCCACACCCGAGGCAGAGCGCCACGTGCAGTTCGATATTCGCCTGACCGGTTTCGCTTGGAATCATGCAGAAAGACCTTTTTGATGTTGGAATCAACTAGCCCAATACTGGGTGTCGCTGGCGACTTCACGGGCCAGCTCGACGATGGCGGCCTCAGTTCGGGAGCCTCGGTACCGGCGAATGGAGGTTACGTTGAGCTGCTTTTCCTTCGAGCCGCGCAAGGAAAGAACACATTTGGCTCGCCGGCAAACCTCAGCCTCGAATTCGTCGTCACTCATTTCATTTCGATCATCGCTCATCAGCTTTCTCCAGTAGCTATATTTAACAGGGCGTTGCAGGCAGCAAAAAGACGAAAACCGGCTTTTGCCGGCTTTCCTAAACTTCGATGAAGTCACAACAGGTTGAGAATGACGTCGAAGTCTTCCCCATTGTCCATCATAACGGTCATCAGTTTGGCGCGAATTTCAACGGGGGGCTTCTTGGAGATGATTCCGTTCTCCATTTGCCTCGCGATCACAGCTTCCAGTGGTGGATTCTGGCGTGTGAAGCTTTTGTTCTTCTCGATTTCTTTGAAGAGCGAAACCATCACCTGAACCGCGTAGTCTTCTTCCCAAATGTCGTAGGTTGACGTCCAGTCTTCAGCACTGAACTGGACTACCGACTTCGGGTTGCGAATACGAACATGGATGTTGCGAGCCTCAGCTTCGCGAGCTGCCAGAAGTAGCTTGTTCAGCGCCCTGGCGGCCTCATCTGGCGCAATGGAACTCATTTAAATCACCAATTCTTGTTTTACTCTTTCTCGATTCTATCTCAAAAAAAGTGGACAATGATAGTCAAAAACAAATAGCTAGTATTGACAAAATGTCCATTGTGAGTATGATTCCGCGTCTTGATTTGCCTAGCCCCTGTCGGTGCGGGGCACAGACCCAATTCGTCCTTCACAGCTAAGCCGGGCTGGCTTGAACGCTGGCGCGAGGCATCAGACTCTGGGAGTGATCGTGTCCAACCAAAATGATGAGTCCACCGCGCAGATTGCACGGGTCTACTTCACAGCCAGGCAGGCTATCGCAGCAGGGCAGTGTGCGCACAGGGTCATTCGTAGTTTTGATGAGATCGCGTCGAACATCGTTGATGACTTGAAGCGCAACGGCATGGACTGGGCATCAGCACACGTAGAAAACCAAAGGCTGCGACATTTGCTGGATACGTGTGAGCCGGATCCGGTTGAGGATCAGCCTCGCTTCAGCTTCGCCTGGATACGACCCATTCTGTATTGCCTTACGGGGAGCCTTGTGTGTGTAGGACTACTCATCCTGGCCCACCCGCACTGATGGCTCGAGAGCATGCCTCTGCCTCTGCATCGGCTAGACAAGCAAATGCTCATATTTCGGTAGCAACGTAACCCCTTGGCCAACCTTCGTCCTCGTTCCCCGGATGTCGCAGTCGTGCCTGTCGCATTCGACCTCAGTCAGCACACCACTACGGGCTGGAATCATTCCAACTTGGCTCATCCCGATACCGTGAATAGGGCATGCGCCACGCTGCAGGCGATTTAGGCGGTCGGTAGGGGATTGCTTAGGCATGATTCGCTCCTTATTGAGAGGGGAGGAAATTCCACCATGCCTGGCTTGAAATAAAAAGAGGGAGGCATCCGTGCCCCCCTGGGTCAACCAGATGCTGTTACCTAGATCTGAGGGCCGGACATCTCAGGCTGCGGAACCGGCATGCGAATCTTGATGCGCTTAGGCACATCAGCCTCTTTCAAGCTGATGGACTTGCGGGCCTCTGCATCGAACCATGACCAGCATTCTGGAGGGCCGTAGATGCGTGCAATCGCCTCCCGGTCATTCACAGACCTCAGGTCGTAGACACCCTGTTCATTGCAGCAGGAAAGGGCGTACCAAGGGTCGACGATGTAGCGCCCACCGATCACTGCAAAGTCATGACCACCAGCAAGGCGGATCTCCCGGTCAGTGACGGTCGGGTTGTCCAAAACCGAGAAGCCGTAACGCTCACCCTGGCCGAGAGCTGCAATGACATGGTCTGCGCCAAAGGTACAGATCGCGAAGGCGTGACCACCGGGGAGCAGGGCTACCTCTTCGTAGTACTTGGGATCACGCCCGCTTGCGATGTATTCGTCTTCCGAGAGACCTGTGTCGTTATCCCCGAAATAAACGCCCAGCGCATCCAGTGATGCTGTAAAGCGGTCGTGTAGGTTTTGCTTTGAGATGATCATGGGTGGACTCCTATGACTATGAGTTTACGGGGGGAGTGGCCAGACGATCCAGGGCAAAAATGACCTGTACATTGATGTTAAATTGACATAAAATCAAGAAAAGCTAATTTCTGGAGCTCGTGATGCACGAAGGTCGAAGGTATGTTCATGCTGGTGGCCACAAAACCACGGCAATTCGATTTGCGGATGGAAAATCGCAGCCTGGCGTAGCAACGACGTCTTATAGCTACGGCATGTCGGATGAGGAAAAATTTGAAATGGCTCGACGCATCACGGCAGCCTTGAACCTCACCAGGAACCTGACGGTCGAGCAGATTGAGATGCTGGTGAAGGAAAAGGAGGCCAAGGAAGCTGCCTTGGCGGCCAAGAAATGCCAGACTTCGTAAGCTCCGCGAACCACACGATTTCAACAGGAATTTATGATATGGATATGATCAAAGTCGAAACGCAAGCGCTATCCGGCGACGCCCTGAACTGGGCTGTTATGAAGTCGGAAGGTGTGGAACTACTCCCGGTAATCAAAGACGGCGCTTTCATGGGGTGGTTATCGGCGGATGATAAAATGCCTTGGCCTGGTAAAGTCATGGATTTTGTCAACGACTGGAACCTCGTAAAACGCTTGGTAAAAAAGCACTCAATCACGTTGAATAACATGCCAGATGGTAGCTGGGTTACTTCAGTGCAACGTGACGGCCAGCCAGAATGGAGCTACGATGTTGACCCAGGTGTGGCGTTCTGCAAAGCGGCTCTAACCCTGGTTCTTGGTGACATCATCGAGGTGCCAGCTATCTTGATTGATCAGGCTGCGCAAGACGTAAAGGGCTAAAAAATCGCCCAATAGTCGCCATTACGGCTGTGGACGCTGGATCTGGAGCACGCGAGCATATTTTGTCGCGTGCTTCGCTGTTTTACAAGTTTGGGCTTGACAGGCCATCTTTGCTCGCACGAGGTTAACGTATGAAGATATTTGAGAAAGTGCGCGATAAATTTGTAGATATTGCCCATGCCATCAACGTCATGAGGTATCCCGATTACGAGTTTGGAGCGGTATTAAGTAACCGCCTGAATGGCTGGGATGACAGACATGAGCTAGATAGCATTGTCAAAAATGGTGATTACGGAAACTATCAAGTTGTTCTGAAAAATGGCAAAAAGCACACCTTCCAGACCAGGTCGTCAACCTTAAGTCGCACGGTTGAAATGCTTCTGATATATAAAGGGGTCGTATACATCTGGTTAAACAGGCAGGCGCAACATGAAAACGCTCTAGAAATACTTGAGGACACGGTTGAATTCATCAAATACATCACCAGTGAGCTTGACTGTGCCGGAAAGCCTGCGGCTTGTGCCGAGAGAATGGATGACGTTGCCAGTTCGTGGAAAGCTCTATCAGCGGAGGCAGCCGCACTGGGCTGTCCCCCCGCATTACGCAGCTGCCGACTAAAGGCCTAGATCCTTGGCAAATGCGTGCTGTCGCATGCTCGGCACGTGCTTCGCTATCTCAGTGTCCAGGCCGGCGCTAATCAGTCGCCTAGCGACTTCATTATCCTGGGCGTAGCGCTCGAAGAATCTGATGATGTTCCCTACGGCCTCTGGATTGTGTTTGTTGGCAAACTTCGCAGCTTCGACGATGGTTTTGTAGCGCTCCTTCTCATCGACCATTTCCAAGTCTGGGCAGTACGTGTCATCGCCTTTGACCATGTGAAAAACTAGCTGAGGGGTAGTTATGCTGTTGCTACCTCTGTGCGTTTCTTTAAATTGTTTTCGATTCCAGGAGTCGTCAAAGGTGATCCCGTAGCTTTCCATGACCAGGAAAAAGTCTGGATCAGCGCGGTAAGCCCCTTTAGCAGATTGCAGGCCGGCTTCTGCTAACTCATTAAGTCCTGCGTTCCTAAGCTTCGCGATAAGCTTCAGGCCTGCCGTAGTGGAAAAAGGCTCAAGTTTTGCGCTACGGGAAAATCTGTCCTCATGTCGGCGGAGCAGATCTACCATGTCACTGGGGATTTCTTCATTCCCAAACCTTTCCATCAAGATGGATACCTGGTTGATGACATGCCTTCCCATGAAACACAGAAAGGCTACATCAAGGTTTTTCAAATCAATTTCTTGCTGATCATGAGGCTTGGCAGCAATCGAGCGGCACCGGATATCGTCCTTGGTTTGAGTGACGTAGGCGACAAGCGTCGTGTAGTCCTGCCAGGTGCACTTCTCGGCTACGGTTTTGCACTCCTGGGCTAAGTACTTAGAACTCATCATGGGCAGATAGCCGATCAGCGAGGGTGGTGCTTTCGGCAGGCGTCCGTCTGGTGACATCGAAATCGCCATGGCCATCAAATCAAGGGCGGATTCAAGCTGAATGTAGGCGGAGCCGATGATGCCAGGCCGATTGGCAGACTGATTGAATGGAGGCTTTGGCCTAGCCTTGAGCTTCGATAGCATCTCGCCGTAGAGCTCAAGGTCGCCAAGGTGCAGCACATGCTGGAACATGTCTTGGATTCTGGCCACGCCGACTACCCCTATGAGGTGGTCTCTACCGTATTCCTTTTTGACATCCTGAATGGCCGTCTCAAGGTCGGCTAGGGTAGGGTGCTGGCTGGTGGTCGACATGTCTGATCCTCATAGGTAATGAGTTCAGCGTATCAAGGGAGGGCGGGGTTTTGCGAGCTGCAGTTAGGTATATCGAGCCATCTATTTCGTGCGCCAGATAATCCTTATTGAGCAAAATTCAATAAGTTGCTACTTGTGAAATGGGTTGATATCATCGACGCACATCTAGGATTGATAGCATTTTGATTTTAATTGTTATGGGGAATTATCGATATGACTTGGAAGCTTACCAAACCCTCAGATCTGGAGTTTGCCTTCGTTCATGATGCTGATGAGCCTCAGGCGGTGTTTGTCGAAATGAGCGTTAAAGCGGATCCAGAATGGGATGGCGGCCTTAGCCATCTGGTAAGTGGTTTCTGGCCGGCGCACATCCCGATGGACGAGGTGATGGAAAACACGTTTGAGTTCCAGCAGAGCGAGGAGGAGGTTAAAGCGCTCCTGATCAGCGCTGGATTCGAGTTCTCAGAAAGTTTTCAAAAGGAACTCGACGACTACGAGAATCTGATGCCACCTCTTCAGGCGTAAGCGAGGAACATGCACGAAACATTCGCGGTTTCGACGGAGTCGGCTCGCTTGTGCTACTGATCTTCCAGGCGCATAAACACCTTGACGGTGACAGAGGCGATGGTTTCTTTCCGGCCCAAAAGGATGTCGATGAAGTTCTGGCCTTTTTCGCCATGTTTGGCAACGTAAGCTTTTTCGATATGCGCCGGTACCTCGACAGTCAGCCCGGCTTTGCGCACAAATGCCAGGTTTGGATACATAGGCTCGAGAGCTTCTAGAACCTTGATGCCTACCTGGATGTCAGCAGGAGGAATGGCGATTGGTTCGCTATGCATGTGTCATTGCCTTGGTGATTTTTGGTAGGTAGCAAAAGGCCCCAATTAAGGGGCCTCGTTCGCATTAGCCGTTGATCGGCACTTTGCGAGCCTTCTTCGATTCAGGAACGACTTCCTTGGTCTTCACAGTCAGGAGGCCGTTTTTGAACGACGCTTCGGTCACTTCAACAAGCTCCTTGAACTCGAAGATCCGCTCGAAGGCCTGGCGAGAAATGCCTCGGTGCAGGAACGGTCGTTGCTTATCGGTTTCCTCCGGGCTGCCGGAGATCTTGAGCTTATTACCAGTGACCTCGACTTCGATCTGGCTTTCGTTGAAGCCAGCCAGGGCCATTTCGATCTGGCAGCTGCCCTCTTCGACGACGATAACGTCAGTCGGAGGGTAGCTGAAGGCCTTGCGAACGTCGTTCAGGCAGCGGGAAGAGGCTTCGGCGATGGTCTGCGCGCTGAGCGCGAGAAGGATGGTGTTACGGATGCTGTTCATGCGTTGTCCCCTAGAGCGACAAGGTAAATTCCGCATCCTGACGGCCTGCGGAATCACGCCAATGGGCCGTGACAATTTAATCCTAATAATTATCCAGGGAATGTTCAAGGCCTATGTGTTACAGAAATTCCCAATGTCATGACCATGCCGTTTCAAATGACATGTATTGACAAATCCTTCTGCATTGAACAGCATACAAATTGCGGCATAACCCTCTCACGCAACCATAAAGAGAGGATCCGTCAATTTTCAGGATTTTAAAAATACATGAGCACTGCGAACCAAATCGCATCCTTCGTCGAAGCACTCAAGAATTCGGGCATCGAAATTTCGGACGAAGCTCGTCTGATCGACCGTCTCAACAAGGCCGGCTCCCCGGAAGCTGTTGAGAGCGTTTTCAACAAGGTTATCAGCAACAGCAAGGCCTCGGGCGTATCGTTCTACGGCGATGCGACGAAGTCTGGTAAGGGCATCACCCAGGCGTTCAAAGACATCAATTTTGATGGCTTCACCTGGCGCAGCTTCGTTGAGTGCCTTAAGACCCGCTAACTAGCGCGGTTCACTCCCGACTCGACCTGTTCCAGATCGCTCTGGAATGGGTAGGGTTGCGCGTTGAAAACCTTATGAGGCGCTGGAATTCGGGTCGGGATAGGGTGACAGAAAGGCCATCTCATCCCTGTCAGCATACTTGTCTCTAAATTTCTTCGCATCCTCCTCGTTATGGAAGTAGACGATGCAAGCTTTCGCTCTCATGACGTCGTAACCGCCAGGCAAATGCCAGTACGAAACGGAATGCGTGGTTCTTGCATCGGGAGTGCTTTGGCCGCCCAATGAAGTAGCGTACATACTTGGAGTCATCTTGAATTCCTCGCTGATCAGTGTTGATCTGAACTAACGTTCAGAGCCTCGAGCGCAAGCGCGTGGAAGTGCTCAAAGAACACGGGTACCAGCTCGTCGTAATCTGGAGTGGAATTCAGCGGGAAGCCGATTTCGTCCAGGTTGTCTGTGAGCTCCTGGGTCTTGCGGTGGACGGTCTTGTAGTCATCACCATGCAGGCGACCGACGAGATCAGGATCCACACCCCGTACGACCGCGACGTAGAACGAGCACAGCTCCCGGTGCCGCATAGCTTTCTCTGCTCCGTTCGCGCTACCACTGGCGTTGGACATCAGGTAGTGGTACAGCACGAGGTCGAGGTGGATGCGGCAGGCCTGCTTGAAGAGAGACATGTTTTAGGGCTTCCTTGGGGCAATCAAGCGTTCTGCTTAGATTCTTTCAAATACCAGGTCTTCCGCAGCTTTCTTCGTTGCGTGGAAGACATTGCGGCTAACTTCTCTGCGAGCTCGATAGCCACCGGATCGCCAGTTTCACGGGCTTCCTTGAGTGCTGAGTTTGCGAAATGCTGCTCGTAATTCCCATCATCGATGATGATATGAAACATGCCACCCGCGCCGTTACCAGGCAAGGCGTACCAGGCTCGAACGAGTGGAATTACCTCGGGGACGGTTGGTTTTTTCTGTTTCGAGTCCATACTCGGTGATCCATGCATCGGGTATGCGTGAAATGTATAACGCTAAAGCTTAACAGTCAAGACGAAAACGTGGTTTTTCCGGCCAATGGCCATCTTGCTCGAAAGCTAAAGGCTAAGATCCTGCCCAAATTTTTTGCCAATGAACCTCAGATAAGCGTTTTCCCCAAATGCTTTTTTGATTGTCGACAGAACCTGTGACTGGTTGCTGTGAATATGAAGATTGTCAAGTAGTAATTCTACGTCAAGGTCTCTAGCACCTTTCGCATCAGGAAGCTCCAAACTAAAAATAGAATTACCTGCGCTATCAGTAACATTCAATACGAGTTTTTCAGCTAAATCCTCGTTTCCAATAGTTTCGTAACATCGTCTAGCATGATCATCCAGAGAAGAAATAACCCCTAATAGATCATTGCCAACAAAGTGTTGTGGTAGTGGATTCAAGTAGTAACTCGGTTGCCCATCCTCATACCACTCACCAGACCACTGATACCAGGTAGGATCCACCTTATAAATACTGCCATTTTCATAGTTTTCACAGGGGTTAAGGTAGTTTGACATCGGAATATGCGAAACCACATGAGTCAATGACGTGCCGGTGAAATGTTCCCAAAGCACATCGAGCTGGGCCCATCCTCCAGGTTTAGCCCTCAATGAAAGCAAATGATAGAGCGTCTCCCGCTGCTTTAAAAATCTTTCATTGATGTCTTCAGCGAAAATCGATGTCACCTCTCGCCTGATATCAGACATTGATTTGTTGCTGTTGAATTTTAGCTTGAACGACAATTTGGCTAGTAACTGAAGTCCATGATCTGAAGGGTCAAGCGGCTGAAGATTTTCTCCAACGCAATGTGCCATTCGATGTTTTTCTGACCATTTTCGCTCTTTATCATCGAAAGCGATGTAGAGTGAGGTTTGCATGCAGCAGTAGAGATGCAGAGCCCTGGCGCTTTTGGTTGGGGCGGAGGAGGTGACTTCTGTCATGGTGATCAAAGCCCTTCGTAAGATTGGCAACGGCTTTATTACCCGATTGATCTATTATCATTGGGCCGCACGGCTTCGTTCAACCGCGATTTAGAACCCGGAAACGAAAGGGCCACCGCGAGGGTGGCCAGAGTGCAGAATGGACGAAGGACGAATTACGAAGGACGAATGAGGTGCGTCAGGTGAGGCATGACCGTAAAGTTCGCCACTTATGGGTCAGATGGTCGAATGCCATTCACCTAAGACTGCTCGATTTCTCCAGTATGGGCACTCTCTCGGGTTTCGTTCATAGCGTGATGTCGCGAGACATCCAGGCACTGCTTATCCCAATCTTCGCAGTGCTGCGCAGTGATAGGGTCACTTGCCCAGGAAAGCCATCTGATCAGCTGGCAGATCGAGGGTTAACGTGTTCGAGTGGTTCAGTCGGCTGATCTCATCGTTGACGCTATCCAGGTGAGACTGGTTGGCCTTCGCGGCTTCGGTCATATCAGCGAGCGGCTTTTCAGCCATGACAAGGATATTGACGGAATCCGTAGAGCCGGCGTCCTTCAATCGATGGAAGTATTCGAAAGCTTTGCTCTGATCAATGGCGTCAGTGCGATTCGACTTGCTATTGCGAAGCACCCCAGTGATGAAAGCCCTCTGTTTCGTGAGGTGAGTGCGCTCTTTCAGCAGGCTGTTGATACCAATCTTGTCGTTTGCCTGGGAAATCTTGATAGCCAAGCCGGTAGAGGCCCGGAACATGGTCTGCAGGGTAGCAAAGCCCTTAGTGAATTCAGTGCGCTGCTCAATGGCACGCTGTGCATCGGAGGCAACGCGAGCCGTCATCGGATGGGAGATCCGGACGAGATCTGCCTGCATGGCGTCGATCTCACGCTGCAAGCGCTCGGCGAGTTTGTGGGCACTGGCGATGGTGATCTGGGTCATCAAGAATCCCTGAGGCTTTGGCTATCTGGAATCCCGGCGACTATAGCTGAATTTATTGGAGTGTCAATACATAGATAATGCTGTGAGCCTCAGCCAATGGTTACGCGTGATGGCTAATTAAGGTCAGCCGGCTTGCGCCGTAGCCACGACTGGGCTGGCAGCGGCTTTCCCTTCCTTTCGGAGAAGGATAGCGTGTACGGGGTGGAAATATTGACCATAAATTGACAGAATCGAGTATCTGAATTATTCACCTGGTGCCCTCGATGACCGATTCTGCTGGAAAACCCGCATTGCCTGGCGAACCTACCCTAGATGACATCGACGCTCTCGTGTCGTTGGTTAGCCAAGATGAAGAAGATCTTAAGCAGCATGACCCTGTCATCGTTAGGATCGAGAAGCCTGAAGAGTTAATAGACTACATTCGAGTCGATGATGTTGAATCGCTGTCAGAAACTATATTTACCCTCTGTGGTGAAGGAGTGGAGGAAAATTATTCAGGGTTCCATTTGGATTTAGCTCTGGAGCCGCTGATATTTCTCAAGCGAGAAAATGCAAACAAGAGTGACGATCCAAATTTTTGGAGGCCAAGACAGCTTAATAAGCTGTTGGCTGATCACTCTAGTGCATATATTGGTGATGATAAGTTTATGGGGGCGCTGGAGCGAGCCTTTACAAGTTCGTGCTTCTTTGGCCTCATCGAGTTTGACGAAGACAAATTAAATACACCATTTGGAAGTTATGATACTTATGGTTTTATTCCATCGCTGAATCCAAGCCCTCTAATGTATTCGTACATATCCTCACTATATTCAATGAGTTCTGCTTGTAAAGCGAGGGTTTATGAGAATATGAGTGATTTTGCAAAGGAGATGCAAAAAGAGAGGGGCGCCGGACAAATGAAAGGTCACGACATCACCTATTCAGTTTTTGGTTTGGTTCCAGATAGTGGAATGGGAAATACCTCAAAGGCATGTATTAGAAAATCTCTTAAAATTCTTGAAAGCATTTTTTTTAGACTATACCTTCCGCTTTTGATGGCTGATAAAGATGTTATTGGTGCAACTGGATGCACCATTCTTGATAATGGCTTACTGGTCATGAGCAGGGATAAAATAAAAGCTGCTTACATAAACTTTCTCAGCAAAATAAAGCTGATACAAAAGATTATTGATGTTGCTGGCTTTAGTATTATGGATGCAAGGCAAATCATTTTAAAGAATCACAAGTTAAACACAGATTCTCAAACAAAAATTTACGATGAAATTCCTCATCATGGAAGAACTGAGGACTTTTATCCAACGCATAGAGAAGACGATAAGGAATCAGTCAAATTAAGAGGTCGAGTTTGCAGGGCCGTTGACATAAAAAATCTGGATGATTTGGCAAAAATGTACCCAAATTTTCAGGTTGTTGTCGATTACCTGAAGCCTTACGTCAGACATTCTTATCTGAAGAGTCAGCCTTTGTATTTCCCTCCGCTTCTTGTCGCCGGCCCGCCAGGAATCGGAAAATCCTCGGTAATGGCTGCTGTGTATCAGGCTTTAGGATTTCCCGTTGAAATCTTGCAGGCCTCACAATTCACAAGCGGTTGGGCATTGGTTGGTATGCAAAATGGTTGGGCTTCAGCACATCAAGGGATTGTTTCTAAGACTCTGCAGAGTCAAGAAATATACAATCCAATAATTTGCCTGGATGAGCTTGATAAAATAAGCAATGAGAGAAAATATGTATCCGTAGAATCAGCCTTACTGAGGCTTCTGGAGCCAATTGAAGCTGTCAACTTCAGAGACGCCAACTTCGATGCGCCGCATGATGTATCTGGTGTTAACTGGATTTTTACTTGCAACTACCCGAAACAGATTTCCGGCCCGCTACTCTCGCGCTTGAAAATCGTTTATGTCTATCCGCCAATAACTCGTGAGGCTATTGATACGGTTCATCGCAACATGTGGAAAGAGCTAATCGAGAAGTATAAGGCTGGGGATGAAGTTTCAGACATGTTGTCTGCTGATATCCTTAACCATCTGGAAGAGGAGTACTATGAAAAGCTTCACTTCAGGGGCTCAAAAATAACCTTAGATGCAGCTCTGAAATATGTTATTTCATCTATCGTTCCAGGGGTTAGGATTACCCTGACGCTTCATGCACTGCTTGATCGTGAAAAACCGACTTCTATCAAGCCAATTACTTTGCACTGAGGGTAGAGCATGATTGATCAAGCCGATGTAGTTAAAAAGCCACAGTCATGGCTCATCATGATTTATCCAGCTGTTTTTGGATGGCTGATAGCAGTCTTGTGCTGCTGGGCGATCATTGGGATGCATAATAAAAATAAAGCTATTGAGAGAAAAGTTCAGTTATGGGACGCAGAATTCCGTGAAAAAGGCTCACCCATAACTATTAAAATTGAAGCTGAAGATTCATCTATTTGCCTCAGTCTTCTTTATATTGCTCGCAGTTCAGGATTTTTGATTGAGATTGATGGTCACCATGTCGAAAACTCGAACGATATAGTTCAGGTGTGCAAATGGTTTGATGGAGCACCGACAGCAACACTTAGTAAGTCCGGTAAGTGGTGGGAGTACTGACAGACTGAAAGCAGATATTCAGTTGAAGAAAATGGAGCCTTTCGGCTCCATTTATTTGGTTCCGAGTTAGTGGTTTTAAGACGGGCTGAATTCCGTATCTTCCTCAGGCTCCTGCTCGCCAAGCTCATTTTCCAGTTTCTTCTCCAGTTCGAAAATGAATCTTGAAATTTTTTCGGCATCTGCAGCGGCTCGGTAGATTTCTTCTGGATCGCTTTCGAGTACCTTGATCCAGTCCCCAACGTATGAGGCATGGTCTTCAGGGTCGTGACCCAAGCCCAATTCGTCACCGATGATCATGCTCGCGATCTCGGCGCGTAGCTCTTCGCGTGCGTAGCCAGGGCTGCCGAACTCGTCCATTGACAGTCGATTCAGGCGAGAGCGATGACCCGTCCAGTGAGCCAGTTCATGTAGCTTTGTCGCGTAGTAGTACGTCGCTTCCTTGAACATGGATTCGTAGGGCATATGAATGTGATCTGGCCCCGGCGAGTAGTACGCCTCGCCTTTGCCGCTTTCAATAATCTTGGCCCCTGAAGCCTGGATGATTGCCTCGATGCGATCAATTTGAGCCCAGCCTGCTTCTGGCGCAGGCGTGACTACGCGTTCCGGTAAGCCATCAATTTGATCGGCGTTGAAAACCCAAGCGGATTTCACCAACGGCTTTGGTAGCCAAATTTTAACCTTCACCAAATTTCCAAGTTTGTCTTTGACGGGCTTGCCGTCCTCATCTTTCTTGGTGATCAGCTTGTGGTGCGTCCAGAATTGGATTTTGGTGCCTTTAGCACCTTTCTTCACGCAAGCATCCATCGCAAGCGCCTGCTTGAAGGTCAGCCAGCGGGTGTCCTCAAACCCAGCCATCATGAGAAACACGGCGTTGATCCCGCTGTAGCGCTTGCCGGTGGATGGGTTGTAAGGCATGAAGCCATTCCGTTCACCAGGCTCCCATGGGCGTTGCCAGGGAGCAGTCCCAGCCTTCAACATCTCGATCAACCTTTGAGCGGTATCTTTGTACTCAAAGATTTGGGCATCGGAGGCTTCTGCAGCTTCCGGTGCTTCAGGCGTCTTGCTGGTCTTCTTCATTGCTGGCCTCGACATCCTCAAGCGTCAGAGCATCCTCCTCGAAGTAGCCTGCAAACTTAGCTTCGCGCTGATCGAACTCTACGGATTCGCCAGCCTGGGCTTGGGCTAGTTTTGCATGTACACGTTCACGGAGATTTAACTGAGGATTGTTCATTTTGGTTGTCCTAGTGATGATTCGAGTATGGCAATGGAGCAGGGTGCTAAGCAAAGGCCCGAGCCATGATTCTGCCTGGATTACAAGCCGAGGTCGTCTGTGAAATGGCGATCAACGCTCGACTTCAAACCTAGCTCTGCTTCAACCTTGTAGAGCGTGGTCTGCAATGTTGTCCGGGCGATTGGACAGCTTGCGTAGTTAAGTTGCTCCTTGTGGTAGGCAATTTTGACTTTGGCATCTTCTAGCACACCCTCACGTGTTTGAGTCTTAAGCCAGTCTTCAAAACCGTCAAACTGCGTCTGGTGGTATGCGCGATCCCCTTTACCAGGTGGCAACGCCCATTCAAGGCTTTCTTTGGTGGATAGCCGACGCCCTTCTGGATCCTTGGAAATGATCACCAGGGCGATGGAGACGACCTGTTCGCCTTGAGTGATGGTGATGCGATGCGCTTCCTCCTCTATCTCCAATCGCCCTGCAAGTCCATCAGCGGCTTCGAAAGCCACCCTGTAAGCGCCAGCAAGCGTCGCTGCTGACCCCAAGGGCGTCTTCGTATGGTTTTCTAAGCCATCGCCAAGGGCGGCCGCGTGAAAGTAGGAATGGAAGGTGATGGTGAACTGCTTTGGATTGGTCATGTGCGGACGCCCCAAGTGGCTATTCCTAGATTCTAGCGAGAGATCCCGGTGCGAGTCTGTAGCAAAAATTGCGCTACCAGGGCATCAATGGTTAACCTCGATAGATGAGTTGCTGAATTTTAGGAAACCGGTACCCATGTCATTTCCGACCCGATCCAAAGCTTTCGAAAAAATCCTGGATATTCTTGATCGCCGTGTGGAGCCTGGTGCTGCAGCAGCACGAGTCGACTCTATGGATTCGTCGGATACAGACATGGGTGAACTGCGTAAAGCAATTAGCTGGCTTACGGAAAAAGAGTGTCCCGGTGTCCTGCTGGCTGCGCTGTTTAAGGCGGACAACCTGGTCGCAGAGACCCTATGGGAGCAGAGGGGCCCATTCTCAGTCAATTTGACCTCGGACGCGTCTCAAACCTCACATACATTGAACGGTGAACCTTTCGAGCTCTATCGCATTAAAGACACGAAGCAATTCATGGCAGCAACAATACCGGAAGATCTTGTCCTAACCTTCAACAACATTCGTACTATGGGAGTTACTGGGGTTTTAGAGACGGATCAAGTAAAGCGCTCGATGATCGCCGCTGGAAACTTAGATTACGCTTTCGACCTTGTACGATCGATAAGCTTCACAGGCGAAATTCCGGTGTTTGCAAATGAGAGGGTTTCTAATCCGGAGCTTGCTGTCGTTCTTTTACAAGCCACTATGAAATCAGGTGATGTTTACGACCCAATCCTGTGCTGGGCGAGTCCTGAAATGGTTAGTCGCTACCCAGAGCAGATAGGCGTGTTTACTTCAGTTCAGCATTTTGAGGTGGAGCTGCGAGGATCTGGAATTACGAAAACACTCACGTTCCCAGAGTGGGCCGAATCCTTCACCAATACACAAGGACACAATCTGCTACCGGATAACTATCTTCTGACAGGTTTCCCTGAGGATGATAGCAGAACTGGACATTCGTTGCTCACGCTTATGGGCTCGCCGGCACTCCAGCATGGATTCATCAATCGCGATGGCTTGGTGCTCTGCCACACGAAAGCGTCATTTTTGTCGGAATTTGAAATGACAGACTTCGATGTGAGTAAAGGTCGTGACTGTCAAGTATTCGTTGATAAGTATCTTCCTCTGGATATTATTGTCGACAGATGCTTTCCAGATGGCTATGGCAATTTCAAGCAGAATGGACTTCACCCTTCAAATCGATATAGTGCCGGTGTCAGGCCACGTTCAAGTAGAAGCCGAAAGGAATTTATGGAACTGCTTGTTGATCCTGATATGGGATCTAAAATAAAGGGATTAATGACCACCGAGCAGTGGCATCACCTGGCAAGAATTCAGACACTTGAATCCTCAACTTTCCTTGCCTTGCACAGGGCAATTGGTTTTGGTAACGAAGGCTTGTCTATAAAAGTCGAGAGAGGCTATGTAGATAAAATGCAGAAGGCCGGCTTCCGTTTCTCATCTAAACCTTACCGACTTATAAACTCGTTAAAAAATATGGAAGCTGAAGAGTTTCTGGCGAACGGCCAAACCTGTGTTGACTTAACGTCAATTTCCCGCGATCAGCTACCTTATGAACAGTTGGTGGATATGGGCCTTTGGCCGACATCGGTGATACCTGAGCCGAAAGACCTGGCTAGCGCCTTGGCATCCTGCGCAAGGCGTAAAGACGTTGCAAGCAAACTCGACGAAACCTCACTCAGCCTCAGGGCTTATGTGTACAACGCCGGCGTTGAGGCTTGCGCTGAGGTTGCCAGCAACCCCAAGCAATGGGCGTTCATGCTGGATCTGTTCGGCCCTGATGCCATGCGACCCTATAGCCGCGAGCTGCCGGCAGAGAGCCTTGGCAAAGTGTTTGCGCACGATCTTGGATTGTAAGCTGGCGCCGTATTCAGGGAGGTGTAGAGAGGCTAGAATCGGGGGCTCCAGCGTTGAAAACGCTGGCTTCTACCTGAGTATTCTTGAGGAAATGTCATGGATGTAGTCGAGCCGCTGGTGCAAGCCGACGTTGCCAATCACCCGCTTCAGCCGGTGATCGATGAGCTGAAGACTGCCGGCGTACGGGTTACTGGTAGCGAGAACGCCCACCGCTTGCTCTACAAGCTGTGCACGCTTAAAGAGTTGCAGATGAACGGGTCAGCCACCACGGCGGCCAGGAATGGCGGCGTAAGCCGCACCAAGGTCATTACCCAGGCGCGGGCAATACTTCGGGAGTACATGGCGACCGGACTCATCGTTCTGCTGGCGCACCTCAAGGCAAAAGGCTCCAACAACAAGTACAAGCACGACGGTGATCCCGAGGCGAACCGAAATTTCAACGCCAAGGGGTGGAAAGCGCCCAATCCGAAGACGCCAAAGCGCAAGGCGCCAGCAGCGACGTTGGGTGCTATCCAAAGCGGTCAGAAGCAAGCTCGGAAGGCGATCAGCAATGCTTCAAAAATGGCGGCCATTGAGGCTTACGCTAAGCAGAACAACTGCACCATTGCTCAGGCAATGGTTGCGCTGATGTAGGGGCGGCGGGTGATGAGAAAAATCTTTGGCAATCCATGGCGGGTGGCTTTGCAGGCAAAAGAAGCTGAGCTTGAGCAACTGGCCAGGCCGAAGATATCTGGCGATGAACTCGCTAGGGCTATCACTGAGCGAGCTCGCAAGATCCTCGCCGACGAACCGGTACCTTCGGCCCGTATGCACATTGACTTTTTCTGTGATCGCTAGGCCGCTGCCAGGGAGCCGGCACCTGCTTGCGATTGCGCCCATCGCCAGTCGGCGTCATCGAGCGCTCGTCGCTCATCCGCTAGCCAAGAATGCATATGTAATTGGGTGTATTGCCCATTGGCTATGACCAACCTGAGCTGCGCATAGGCATACTTGTCTGCAGGATCGTACTGGCTGAAATGCTTCTGTATGACCTCAAGCCAGCTCCTGGGAGCCTTGTTGTAGTAGTCGACAACGGCATATCCCGCACACATGGCTCCCAGGACATTGATCCACCAGCCGAGGTTCGTATAAAGGCTTTCGAACCTCGTGAGCACAGTAACCATGAAGACGCCAACGAGTAGGGCAAAAGAAAGGCTCCACCTAGCGCGTGGCCCGAGCCAGGAATGGTTTCTTTGGATGTGGGCCCAGTGCTGGATGTCCAACAATTGCTTCCGGCGCTCGGCTGTTGCAGTCGGGGGCAGGTCGGATCGTTCCCAATTGAACTTCTCCAGCGCGTTGAGGGCTCTTTTCTTCGACTGGGTAGGGTAGGCCTGGCGGATATCGTGCTGTTCTGCAGGAGATACGACCAGAACTCCCGAATGTTTCAAGTCGACGAGGGCCTGCCGGTACGTGTCTCGCTCCAGTTCGACCAGAGAGTAAAAGGTGTTCTCGGAAGTCATGCTGCCCTGCCTTTGAGGATGCCGCTGATTATGGAGATTTAGGTTTTGGAGCCTTCAGGCAGCTTGAAACTGAATGCCTGGAGCAGCTCAAGAATGCCTGGCTGAACGGCGTCCAGATCCACCGAGATAACCTCGCTTTGGGTCACCTTTGCGACGTTCTGCGCAAATTGCTCGTCAGTGAAGGCGCCAGCAATGCTGGGCACCGACGCATCCTCACGGGCGAAACCGCCGATGGAGCGCACAACAACGTGGATCGTGGTTGGTTTCTGCTGAGCCATAATGGACACCTTTACTTGGCGGTCGGGAGCGCTTTCAGATGGGTTCTGAGTGCCGCGATGTTTTCACGTGAGCTGCCGCACATGGTGCAAAACAGGTGATCATCTGAAGGCGTTCCACGGGAAGCAATCTTGGTTAGCAGCGGTACCAACATGGCACGTTCGTTTTCGGCGTCGGCCAAGGCACTAACCACTGCTTTAATCGACTCGGCCAGATCACTGTCGCCGGCGCCGGCCTGGCTCTCCAGGAGCCTCTCCAAGAGCGCCTTGGTAGCCTGAGCGAGTGTGCTGGACTGTGGGCCTATCTTCTTCAGTTCATCGAGTTTCATCTCAGATTCCTTCTGGCTTGATGCCTTGGTGCCATTCGTGAGTTTCGGGGCCATCTTCGCCTGCTTTCCTGTTCGCGACCCAGGATGGATACTCTGCGCCGAGTAGTACTTGGCACATCTGATCGAGTGCCCAAGCCAGGTTCTGTGGATCAAGATTCCCTGCGAATTTCTCGGCAATGTCCAGAGCCTCATCACGACGCTGGATGGCATCCTTTTCCTGCCCGACCTCGGATGGGGTAGGGGTGAGGGGTGACTTGGCGCCTGGCTCCAGATCCTGCGAAAGATCGTGGCAGGACAGGACAGTCCAGTTCATGTCATCGCGCACGCTGATGTAGTAAGCCAGCATGCGTCGACCTTTCCACGCACAGCGAATACCGCCATTGCCTTCGCAGCGATGAAGATCGACTTTGTCTGCGCCCCGGCGTCGCCCGAGCTCAATCAGCCATTCTTCACCGACCTTTACGGCATCAATCTCATCCATGTGGCGCTGTACAGTGTTCATCGGAGCTCCTTCAATCTTCGATGTAGGTGTCATAGGGAGTGCCGTCGTTGTCCATGTGCCAGGAGTTGCTTTCCGAGTAGGTTCCATCGATGTGGAACTGAGCGCACTCTCGCTTGTTCGCAATCTTGATTGCTTCTGCCTCGGAGTTGGCCCGGACGATGGTGGTGCAGGATACGGTGACCTTGCCGCAGACCTTGTACTCTTGCATGGGGTTCTTCCTTATTCGTCTTTGGTTTGTCGATTGATGAAGTCGGCGAACTGAGGGGAGGTGAATGAGACCATTCCGTAATCTGGGCTGAAAATCACACCCTTTTTGATGAGAGAGTCTCGAATAGTACCTGTGGCGGCGAGACGGCGCTGCATGGCCTTGGCCACGTCCGCTGAACGCTGTGGGCCAGCGGGCAACGATGCCATTGCAACCAGATACTGGCGCTCGACGGGAGCTATCCGATCAGAGAGCACCCGGTAGAACGTGTTATCGAGATATTGCAGAGTCTTGTCGCGGACAGCCAGTACATCGTCCTGGCTGATCGTGTTGCCTTTGGCGTAATTCCAGGTGTGATAAGCAATCGCCTGGAGTAGGTAAGGGTAGCCGAAGGCAAAGTCTTCCATGGCCCACATGGCTTCTTGTGCAATTGACCCACCCAGACGCTCAATTGGCCGACCAACAGCCTCCCAAGCATCCGCTCTGGAGAGAGCTCCGATGTGGTGGACATCGATGTTTCGCTCGCCGTGGTTGATAGCTTCACCAATCTGATTCAAAAGATGAGGCAGGCCGGCCATGAATACCAAAAACGGACTGCGGATCTGGGATTGCTTGTGGCTGGCGCGTACCAGGGCGGCGAGGTCGGCCTTACCCATATTGTGGAGATCATCCAGCATGAGAGTCACTGGCTGACCTATTTCCCGCGCAGCGGTACCAATGGCGGTGATCATGACTTTCAGGTCGTCGGTCAAATCACCAGAATCAGCAAAGCCGAATTCCGGTTCAATCGCCAGCGAGATATCCTGGCCGGATGCACTTACAATCTGGTTGCCCATGAAGCTTCGTAGCACACGCAGAGCCTCGTTGACGCGTTCGGCATCGGGCCTGCGGTACTTCATTTCCAGAAGGATTGACCGGAACACAGGGATCAAGACCTGCTTGAGGTCGTCCCCAACCTTCAGCTCTACACGCCCAACGATGTATTTATTGTAATTGACGCTACCTGAAAACAATTCGATGCGATTGAGTAGCGATGATTTACCAACACCACGCAGGCCAACGATCAACTGCGAGTTGACGTGATTTGCAAGAGCGGTGCGGCCAAGAGCCAAGCGGGCAGCGTCCAACGCTTGTTCACGACCAGCCAGAATGGGAGGGATAACTCCGGATCCTGGCGTAAATGGGTTGGTATTAGGGTTCATCGTCATGCCTCATGGGATATACTTAAGTTATAGTTTAACACGCCTATAACTGTCAATAGATGACTATAAACTCCTATAGCCATTTCGACTGGATCAGTCTGTGGCTAAATCGTTATCCTCAAAGGGAGCCCAACGCACCAGGTAGAACCAATGTCTAGCGCTAGCCCCCCAACCAATGATCCGACCTATTCGTGGCAGCTGTCATCGAGCCAAATGAGGCGCTTTCACGAGATCATTGAACTGCGAAGGCAGCCATGGGCGATTGATAGGAACCCATCGCCGGAATACCGCAGTGATCGGCTCCCAGAGCCCTATACGCTTCATGAGCTTGAAGCGGTGATGGTGGCACTGACCAAAACCGAGCTAGCTGGCGCTTTCGTGCATGCTGCATTTTCTGGTGATTTGGCTATTGCAAAGAGACTGGATGAAGCTTTCGGCCCGATCCCTGTCGACCTACACGTCGATGGTGGTAAACAGACCCTCAATGGCTGCGCTTACACCAGGCCTAATGGCAAATACCTCCTGGGGAATTCCAGAAGTTCTAACGAGGTGCAGAAGCTGATGGAGTGGCTCCCGAAGGTCGGCTTTGGCTGGATGGTAGCAGTAGGAAGCGCGCACTCCGAACTGCTCGACCATGATGGGTTAACGGCAGCTTGTGCGTTTGTCCGCAAAACGTGGTTCGAGGGCGAGCTTCCAAGCTTCGCCAATGGAAAAATCGAGCATCCAGAATTGCTGGTGGCGCTGCACGAAAAGCAGAATCACAGTGCATATCCATCGGTTTATGACCAGGTACTGTGCTGGGTGTCGGAGAGTGAAATACAGCGTTTCCCGGACGAATTTGTGCCCTATGAGCGAAGGCAGGCCATCAAGGTCAACGATCTGTTCAAGCGCTTTAGGCCTGATGAAAGCGGATGGGTGCCATTTTATGAATGCACCGAAGAATTTTTAAGTCGACTCGAAAATGCTTGGGCAGCGAAATCTGACAGAACCAGGATGACGGGCCCCCTGAAGCTCGTTGACCTGGAGATGAAGACCTGGCGCAAGGACGGTAAGCTCGATCCTCAGGCGGACATGCTGCTTGGGCATCAGGCCAACAACGAGATTCGCCACGGATTCTGGAGTAAGCCTGGCATGGTTCTTTGCCAGGCGAAGGTATCGTTCTTGAGCCAGTTCGAGATGGTGGTATGTCAACCTGTCAATGAGGAGGCCGTCCAAGCCTTCATGTCCTCGTATGCGCCGGTGGATCTAATCGCGCTTCACCATGCCGATCCATCAAAGCTCGGCACGACGTTATTCAATCGGGATATCGGTTACCAACAAAAATCGCAACCGAACGCTATCAATGGGCTTTTCCTGAGGATCAAACAGGCAGACGCACTCAGCGCTCGAATCAAAGCGGTGCTTCCTCATAGCCTGGTGCGCCACCTCGCGGAAGACATGGGGCAGGCCGGGGTCTTCGACATTGACACGATAGGTACGATGTACAAGGAATATGGTATCGATAACTCGAACATGAGCGTGCAGCTTTACCTTGTGGACGAAATCGAAAAGCTCAATGAGTATGGGTATAAATTTTCAGAAACGACATGGATGTTCCCCACGAAATCAGACGTCAATAGCGCCGCTGATTTCCCCGGCGCGGTTAGCATCAGCAGCTTGGCAATGGACACCCTGCTCCAAGAAAATTATGAGCGGATTTATGAGCTAGCGATTCGCATGAGACTTTGGCCAACCTTTGATGCCAATGAGCCTCAGTCGGTCGATGAAGCACTGGTTGACCTCGCCAAACGCAACCAGCCAGCGACCTGGATCCCGGAAGAAGCTGTTGCGTGTCTCTACGGCTATCTGCGGATTGCAGGCCTGGAGGAGTGCGTAAAGGCTGCCAAAACTGATAAGCAATGGCTCGTGCTGGGTGATGTTTTTGGTGGTGATGCCCTGATGCCTTATGTGCAGAAAGCCCCGATAACTGCCCAAGGCGCATTGTTTGGCAGGGATCTAGGCCTGTAACACACCGATAGCGGAACTCCCGACTGGAATCGTCCATGGCGCACTCGGTATCCTGGATAGATCAACCCAGCACCAGGTGTTCAAGATGGCCGGCTCCGACACAACCAACGATCAGAAACTTTCCTGGCAGCCGCCATCCGAGTCACTTAAGCGGCTGTACGAAATTCTCAAGCTGCGTCGGCAGCCTTGGGCGATTCGGCTATTCGAAACCGCAGAGGAAAAGAAAGCGGTCAGTGATTTGAATCCCTACACACCTCATGAGCTGGAGTCGATTTTAGCTGTCTTGCCTGCAGTTGAGCATGCTCATGCGCTGGCGAGGGCTGTAGTTCATGGCGACCTGGAAATTGCAAAGCGTCTGGATGCGCTTTACGGCCCGATTTCAATGGTCTATTCCCCAGGCTCGACCTGGAACAACCTCAATGGGGGGATGTTCAGCCCGTATGAGGTGAAAGCGTACTTAGGCAATGCTCATAGCTCAGCAGAGATTGCGGAGCTGATGGAGTGGTTGCCTCAAAAGGGCTTGGGATGGCTGGTAGGCGTAGGTCACGAAAGCTCCGAACTGCTCAATTACGCTGGCCTGGAGAAGGCCTGCACATACGTCCGGAATTCGTTCTTCAGGGGTGAGCTCCCGCGTTTTGTGGATGGCAAGATCGAACAGCCCGAGCTGCTGCTGGCGCTGCATGAGAAACGTGGTAGCAGTGCCTATCCGGGGGTCTATGACCACATCTTGTGCTGGGTTCCAGAGGTCGTCGTTGAGCGGTTTCCTGACGGCTTTACCCCATTTGAAGCCAGGCAGTGCATTCAAATTGAAAGCCTCGTTAAAAGCACCGGCGAGGACAAGATGCGCTGGGTGCCTTTGGCTGAATGCGACCAGGTTTTGTTCGACAGCCTTGAAAATAAAGAGGCTGCGAAATACGACCCCTCTCGAATGTACAGAGCTGCTCGTTACAGTGACCTTGAGCTCAAGACGGCAGCTAAAAGCGGGCTCCTTGATCCACTGGGGGACATGTTGCTCGGACATATGGCTGATGCGTCGGTACGCCATGGCTTCTGGGGGAGGCCTGGCATGGTGCTATGCAAGACGACAGTTTCGTTCCTGAGCGAATTTGAGATTGCAGCCTGTCAGCCGGAGAACCTGGATGCTGTGCAGGGCTTTATGAAGGGCTATGCGCCCATCGATCTGATTGCTCAGCAAAATGCTGATCCGTCGAAGCTAAGCGCCCAACTTTTCAACAACCATGTTGGCTACAAAAGAGGGCGGGAAGGGCACCCCTATGCCACAAACGACCTCCTATCGAGGCTGAATGCGGAGGAGCCGCTGCGTTCGCAAGTGAGAGAGGTATTGCCCACCGAGCTGATGCAATTCCTGGTTGAGTTGACGGGAAGCAAGCTGAGGCCAGCATCGCTTGCAGCGCTTTACCATCAATATGGGATAGACAACAGATCTAACAGATTGAGCCTGACGGGTGAGGATATCGAGTCGCTGCACAATTCAAATTACCGGTTTGCGCCTGGTACGAAATTGGTCTCGGTAGACGATTACCGAGGGCAAGAAATCGAGCGTCTAGGTCAAGTTGCCGTTAGCACCGTTGGGATGTTCGATTGGTCACAAGAGCGCTACGAGGGCGTCTTTCAAAAAACGATCAGCATGGGGCTCTGGCCTACACTCAAGACGGCTGAGCCGGCGTCAGTGTCATCTGCGCTGGTAGCTATGGCCAAGCGTCGACCGCCTGCAAAGTGGGTGCAGAATGAGGATCTGGCCAGTCTCAGGGGCTACCTTCGTGAAGCTGGCGTTGAGGAATGCGCGGCTACAGCAAAATCCGAAAAGCAGTGGATGGTGCTTGCGGATGTTTTCGGTAGCGAAGCACTCACACCATACATGAAGAATGCCCCGATCAAAGCGACAGGCAAGATCTTTGCTTCAGACCTTGGACTTTGATCGGCGCCGGAACGACTAATTAGCAGCTGCCCTGTGGGTGCAGCTGTAGCTGGGCTCGTACTGTAGTCGGAAAGCCTTGTGTTACGCGATCTGCGAAGCTCCGAGCGTGATCCTTACGCCGAGCTTTGCGGAAGCTCTGACCATCTGGTCAAGCGTCTGATGGGCCGGAAGGTCGACCCCAGTCCTATCTTTAACCGCGCGCACGATTGAATCCTTGAGTTCACGTGCGACAACGTCGCCCAGGAAGCTACTTTTCCGACACGCCACGACCATTCCTCATTCTATAAAACGTCAAATAATAGACAAAAATTGCTGCTAGCGTAACACCATCACACAGAATTTCTATGAGCCGGGTATCGGTTTCTATGAGCCTATATGAGCCTACAATCATCGACGGTCAGAACCAAGATTTGTTAGGCCAGGCGCTCACACAGTATCCTGACGAGATAGAAGAACATCCAGGACGTAACCATGACCCCCAGTGCCCCAGACAACTCAGCGCAGCTAATGCGTCGCTACCGCGAAATTCTGTCGCTTCGTTGCCAGCCCTGGGCAAGGGAAATCTACCCGATCAAAGATCAGATGTCCTGGAGCACGATTCCCGAATGCGCCCCTGACGAGCAAGAATCGGTATTGAAAGGGCTGTCAGGCCCGCAGCTAGCTGTTGCGCTGGCGCAGGCAGGCTTCTGTGGCGATGTTGAGATAGGACGTCGGCTCATTGAAATTCACGGGCCTATCGAAACCCATCTTGAGGTTCAGGGATTTCAAGCCATCCTGAACGGCAGTCCGTTGCATTATGCCTGGGCCGAGCACTACCTTCGTAACGCTGCGACGACTGCAGATATCGCAGAGGCGCTGGAATGGCTTCCGCAGGTTGGCCTTGGTTGGATGGTGGGCGTTGGCAGTGACCACAGTCTTATGTTCGATGATCCATCGACGGTCAAGAGCGTTCTGAAGCACATTTCGGAGACTTCGTTTGATGGTGTGCTGCCGAGCCTAATCAATGGGCGTATAGAACAACCAGAGTTGCTGCTGGCGCTCAATGAGCGAAGCGAGCGGTCTGCCTACCCAGATGTCTACCAGCGAGTATTGTGCTGGGTTCCGACTCTCGCGGTAGGGGAGTTTCCTGATCAATTGGTGCCGTACGAATCCACCCAAAAAGCTTATCTCAGAGATAACCTTAAGGCGGCTCGCCCTGATAGGATCAATCTGTCGAGAACCATCCCATTGATTGACCTCCAGCCAGCTGACCTTGCGGAACTGGAAAACCATTGGGCTAGTTCTTTTGATCCAGATCGTGTATCGAACGGGGTCGCCCTGCAAAACATCATTCTGAAAATGAGCTCAACAGATCGTGGGCGCCAGCAGGAGGGGAACAGGCTGCTAGTGCACCAAGGAAATGAAGCCCTGCAGCATGGGTTCACTGACCGACCTGGCATGGTGCTGTGTGAGTCTACGGTAGCGTTTCTAGCTCAGTTCGAGATAGGGCCTAGCGACCCCGCAAACGCAATGAAGTGCCAGGCGTATGCCACCGCGTATGCGCCGTTCGATCTGATCGCGCTCCAGTACGGCGATAAACACGGTGACGTTTTCCTGAGCAATCCTCCTCGCTATGGGTTCGAGCTTTCGTTTGATACGCCTAAAACGTCCTACAACCAGCTTGTTGGCTTGCTGGATAGGGCAGAGCCATTCAGCTCGCAAGTGCGAAATGTGTTATCCAGGGAGCTAATGGAATTCCTCTCCAGCCTCTATGGCGATAAGCATGCATGGGCCTCAACGCTCCTCACGCTTCAACGCGAGTTCGATATCGACAACCAAGGATTTGCCGTAGAGCTCACAGGAAGCGATATCGATCTCCTTCATGCAGGTGGTTACAAGTTTGCTGGTAACACGAGCGTTGTCGTTCTCGACGGTACCCGCAATCAATCATGGCTCTACTCGCAGCAAGGAGATGTGAGGTTCAATTACGACAGTAAGGGCATGCAAGGTCTTGATGACGAGCAGATTCATGCTGTCCAGGTGAAGGCTACGCAGATGGGCTTGTGGCTAGCACCATCTGAGAAACCTGAGAAGATTGCGGAGGTCATCACTTCGATTTCCAGGCGCAAGATTGACAGCAAAAAACCCAGGGGGAGCCTAGCTTGGTACCTTGCCAACGCTCCAATTTTTGCGGCAAAAGCCTACCTGACAGTTGCGGGGCCGGAGGTTTGTGCTTTGGGCGCCAAGACTGAAAAACACTGGCATGTGTTGAAGGAGTTCTTTGGTATTGAGGCACTTCAGCCATACATGAAAGACGTTTCTCTTAAGATCAAGGGAAGCCTATTCACTAGCGATCTGGGGTTGTAATGGCATACGTAATGAAGCGGGGAGAGCTCTACAAACATGTTTTTAGAAACCTGACTCCTGGGTTGCAAGAACTTTTGTTCAGAGGTGGGTGGACGGACAGTGAATGGTCTGAGTTTGACTCGGTTGTCAGTGGTGCATTCTATGATAGTGAGTCAATCCTGCAGATCTATAATGCTTTGCTAGATGCTGATGTTGGCGTTGATCCAGGTCATCAAAATATCGTCTCGATGGAGTTTATTAATAGAGCGATACCTAATCTTTGCAATGTCGACTCATGCTGGTCGGTGATCTCCCAGCTCCTTGAGAATTCAGATGTTTTTCCGGGTTTGCCAGTTATGGAAATCCAAGGAATAGGTCATGCCCAATATGATTTCAGGTGTGGAAGCTTGATTCGTGATGAGCAAAATCGTCTCTTGCAGCATTCTGATTTACTGAAATTCACAAGCAGCCGCGAGCAGGCACTAAGCTTCTATATGTCTGCAGTTTGGAAAGATGATGTTGAGGCGATAAATCATCTTAATAAAATGCCTGAGATGCGAGAGCATGTCAGTATTGAAGATATTCAAGAGATTTTCGAGAAGATTGATCGTTATACGCATTACGTTCCGTCTTCATTCCATGGTTATTTTTCAAAGCTCAAGACGCCGATAAATGTCCGGAACAAATTCTATGAGGTAACGCCAATCCTCACCTATGCCAATAACGTAAATGAGGCCGTAAGGAGTGGTTCAATAAAAGCACTGAATGATGTATTTGATCCTGCGCTTTCTATTCGAGCCGGCTACTCATTGATATCTGACGTAGTAAAGCTATGCAATCAGGAAAGTCGAGCTAAATCTCAATTAAACATCAACACGGTGGCGGCAGCCTGCATTGTTAAGCTAATTGAGTCCGGAGTCCCAGTATATCCGGCTTACCTCGAGCTGAAATATGGGAGGTATGGTGTAATTGATTTGATCAATACGCCACCAAACCGAAAAGAAATTATTGAACGGTGCCTTGATGAGCCTAAATCAGGCTCGCCAGATATGACGTTTGCTCTAATGATGTTTACGGTAGACGAGCTTCTAGAGCACGAGAGGGGTCAGGAGCTTCTTGAGCGCCTGCATAGCTTCACTAATGATGCGAAGCTATTGAAGCACATCACCTCGCTCGAATATCGAGGAAAGGCATTTTCATCTGACTTGGAAATCTGAATGAAGACCGAATGGAAAATTGGTTCTGAGACCGTATATCTTGGGGGCAGCCAGCCTGGCGAATTGTTCAAGATGGTCTTTGGCGATTTGCCGAATAACTCAGTCAAATCCATGTTTGATGAGTTTTCGAAGACGCGCCCAAGTCAGTCTGCGATTGACGCGATTGTTGACGGTTATCACGTTTGTAGAAAGCTGAGCTACCTTGTGGTATCGCTGTCAGATTCAAGGCATAACTCTGATCTGGACGGTGAGCTTGGTGATCTAGCGCTGAATGCCATTAGCAGGGCATTTGTTGATTTGTGTCAGGTGCAGGGTGTTAAGCCAATCCTTATGGATATGACTAAAAACCCTCTGATATTTAACGCAATGCCTAACCTTCATCTCTACGAGTTAGCTAAGCTTTCTTCGTCAGGGCAGAGCCTTGTTAGAGAGCCTGACGGCTTACTGATACCAATCAAAAAACTCGAGATGTTTGCCTCCCTGGCCAAAAGTATATACGCATCAGCGGTTTTGACTGGTGACATTCAGGCAATTGAAGCCTTGAATGGGAGTTCAAGATTTAAGCAAGCCTTCACATCCAATGATTTGTCTGACCTATGTGGCGAAATATCAAATTACAAGACAAACCAGCGTCTCGACACGCACCATTTTTTTGTTAAATGTCCGGCCCAAGCGGCTATTGACAAGTTCTCCAGACCAACACCGATTGAGGACTACTTTGATCTCCTCTGCGAGAGTGTTAGGGCCGAGTTGTTCGATGAAAGTCAGTTTAATCCTGAGTTGTCGAGAAGATCTGGATCCCCAATGATTTCAGCCATTCTGGAAAACACAGGAAAGCTGAGAATTGATGAGCAGGTACGTGTAAGGAACGCTATCCTTGCTAAGCACATCATGTCTGGGGTTGATCCATTTCCGGCCTACCTGGAGGCACGGTATGGTCGTGTAGGAGCTATGGACTATACAGACGCCCCGAGAGATGAACGTGAGATCATCGATTGGTGCTTAACCGCGAGCGACGACATCTACAAGAACACTTACGATTTCTTCTTGGCCATGTTCCCTGTCGACAAGCATCTCGAGCACCCTAGGGCGCAGGAAAGCCTCGAGCGGTTGTATGCAATCACCAAAGACCAGGGCATCTTGAAGCGTATTGAGTCTCTCGATTTTCGTGGCAAAGCTTTTGGCGAGGATTTAGGGCTTTAGTAACTTCATTCAAGCTATAATTTATGAATAATATTGAGAGATTTGTATGACTAATAACGATGTGGGTTCATTATTTTCCCAAGCTTTTGAGGATTTTACGTTTCCGCTATCCCATTCAGAAGTGAAAGAATTTCTTGATGGGTTCTGGATGTACAGTCTCGGAGAGGACGACGTAGCGCAAGAGAGTATAGATAGAGTAGTTAAAGCTTATCTTACCTGTGGGGATTTGGTAACACTTAAAAACGCAATATCAGATGGCGTTAATTTTATTGGAAGTGATGGGCTGTACCACGACTTTACCGCAATTAAAATGATCAATGTTTCATTCGTTGATATTTGCGAGATGGAAGGATTGGCGCCACTGCTATCTAAGATATCTGAAAATAAAGAAATACTTCGAGGTGTTCCAGACCTGAGTTTAAAAGATATAGCAAGAATGAGTGTGAATGGGCATAGCTTAGTAAGGTCAAGATCAGGCAGGATCAACTCAGATAAAATACTTGATTCAGCTTCAATTAATTGTGACGTCGCTAAGACCTTTTTCACTTCAGCTGCATTAACTGGAGATTTGGAAGCTATTGAGCATCTAAATCTGAAATCATCATTTAGATCCCAGTTTAACTCTAGGGATATGGAATTTCTCTGTAAGACTATCGTTGATTTTTCAAATTCTAGCCAAATGTTATACAACAGAGTTGCGAGGAATTTTGACGTCTCAGGTGTTTTGAAAAGTTACAGCAAGAAGCGCGCATTCTCAGATTATATGGATAGCATAATTAACTATGTTTGCAAGCCTGAATGTAATGCAAATATTTTCGACCTTGAGCTCTCGAAAAAATCCGGCCCGACGCTGATCTCGTCACTTCTTGATGTATTTGATCAAACCATTAAATATGATGAGGTAACACGGAGAAACAAAATACTATCTCAACATATTTTAAATACAGATGACTCGCACATGGCTTTTCTGGAGGCTCGCTACGGTAGAGTGGGTGCTCTGGATTATGTTGACGACCCAATAAACAAACTTGAAGTTATAGATTACTGCCTTGACCAAGAAAACAGATTGGATTTCTTTCTCTGCATGTTCTCTATTGATGAATTGCTCCAGCATGATAAGGGGCAGGACTGCCTTAGGCGAGTTTTTGAAATGACCAGGGATCCCAAGGTTCTTGAAAAAATAGACTCGCTGGAATTCAAGGGGCAAGCATTTCACGATGACCTCGGGCTCTGATGAATTGACAGGGCTGCGGCTGTCTAGGCATCATCAAGCATTCGACGTATTACCGGCTCCATCTGGAGTCAGGTGATGCAGCGCAGGTAGCGCGATACCGGCAATGCCGGCGTCGCTCGGAACATGGCTTGTGCATCCTGCTGCACATCCTTTCCTCGGAGCAAGTACCTCGACCGAGGCGGACTGACAGGGGTTTAGCTTTCTTTGTCTGGGGGAGCCAGAGCTGGCATTTTTGCTGGTAGGGCGCATGGGGGATATCTGGCCCCTCTTGGCGAAGTGTCGGCTTCGTCCCGTAGCCCAAATCCGACATTGCGCCCTGGTGATGCCTTGGCATCGCCAAGGCGCAATCTCAACCTCTTTCGTTGCTCACGTCCTGGTACACTCATCGACTCAATTTTCAATCGAGTCGATGTATGGGCAACCACGCCATCACGCCTACGCTCCAGGATATCTTTGGCGAACTGCCCGAGGCCAGCAACAACTTTGCCTGGTGGAGCGGCATTCGTTTTTCACACGCTGCAAATGCCAATTACAACGCCTTGGAAAAGGCAATCCTCGCCGGCCATTCAATCCACACCTTGTACAACCTGCTATGCGGCCTTCCAGCTAACGACCGGAATGATAGCCCGAGCTTTCAGGTGCGTAGATCTTTCAACCTCATCTTCATCAATGCGTCACTGACCCAGCAGCTTATCGACGGGTTTTTCCAGGACTGGAGCGACTATCCAGAGGAGCTCTGCGGGGAAATCTTTCCGTTCATCCCCGATGCCTGGTCGTTAGGTATGGCTAAGCGCGGACTGTCGCTGATGCGTGACGCCGGGGGCAGGCTCCGTGCCATCGAAGACATCGAGAAAATCGTAAAATCTAAGGATCAGGCAGCTGTATTTTTTCTCTCAGCCATCTGTAACGACGACCTTCAGGCTATTGACCACTTGCAGCAATCCACTTTGCTGCGCAGTTACTACACGGAGCGGGATTGTAGGGATGCGGTCGACGGAATCTTGCGCTACGAAGGCTCTGAGGATGACGAAAAAAGCCACTTCTACGAAAACTACAGGCCATTCCCTACGGTAGCGGCTCGATACCACCATCGAAGGCCGATGCGCGACTACTGGACGCTGATCAATGTGGCCATTGCGGACGAGTCGATGGAACAGATGCTCAGGGCCTTTGATCCCGATTTGTCCCGCCGCCTGGGCAGCGACGCTTTTCTCGAAATAGCCAAAGAGAAGCTGACAGGTGACAAACTGCTGATAGCTCAAGCTTTTCTGGTGAAGCACATCCAGGCAGGAGCTGATTGCAAGAGGGCGTGCCTTGCTTTGCTTCATGGTCGAATTGAGGCAATGGACTTCATGGACGAGCCGCTCTTGCTCGATGAGGTCATCGATGAAGCGATGTCAAAAGAGCGGAAATACGCGTTATTTCCGCTGTTTATGCTGCTATTTCCCATAGAAGAGGTGGCTGCCCATCCTCGAGGTCGGGAGTGTCTGGTGGTTCTGCATAGCATCACACGGGATCCAAGCTACCTTCCGCTGATCGACGACCTGCAATATCAGGCTACTGCTTTCGCCGCAGACCTGGGGCTCTGAGGGGTAGGGAAGGTTCGGCAATCTGTTTGACGGTCTGTCAATTTATGCCATATGATTCCGGCCACTTTTACTCCCAGCCCTTGCCGGCCTGGCCATAGAACGCCTGGAATCAGCCTATGCACATGACCTTCCGCTCAGACACGAACCACTTCACCGCCAATCTCCATAATAAGGGGGGCAATGACTTGCTTCTCTTGAAAGCTGTGGCCGATCCGGGCGCCGAATTCAGCGAAACGTACATCCAGTTTGGCAATCTGCTCAACGTGCTGAGCCGGCCTCACAACCCCATTCAGCAGGTTGTCAATCAGGTTTCTGAGGAAGACTTTAGAAACAATCTCGCGGACTTCATTCGACGCTTCGCCGCCTCCCAGGATGAATTGATGGCCGAACATGGCATTCAACCTGACTCCCCGGAAGGCTTGGAGATGCTCAGCAACGTGAAGCGCCAGGTCGAATTCGTTAAACATGTATTGACGCTCCCCAACGAACAGATGCGTGCCGCCGTTCGACTGATTCGCATTGAAGTTCTTCGTAATGGCTTCATGCTGATCTTCGGTAACGTCGAGCAAGAGGTGATTGCAATGGCCTGCTTCGTGAACAACCACTTCAAGCTCCCTTTTGAGGCCGCTGTTGAAGAAGAGGGATTGAAGGTGCTGCATGTCGGGACTGTGCACTGAAATCCAGGCTTATCTAGTTAATATTTCACCATTTGCCATATCGAGAATCGCCAAGATGGACATTACTTACCACCCTGATCCAAGCCATTTATCCGCTTCCGTGCTCAATGAGTCGACAGGGGAGATGGTGTACCTGAGCCGTCCTACGGCCAATCCTGGTGCAGACTTCAATTCCACCAGGGAAGAGATGAGGGCGCTCGCCGCAAAGGTACAGGAGACACCCAACGTCTTCGCAAAAGTCCTCGCCAATCTACCTTTGCATGAGCTGCGAGCATCACTGCAGCATTTCCTAGACGACATGCCTGAGCGTGAGCCGTACATCCTTACGCTCATTGAATCTGGCATGAGCATCGAAGAGGCAAACCAAGACGCAGATCGTCTTAAGGTGCATAAGGCGTTTGCACTGAAGGCTGTCTCGTGCCCTGATGAGGAGCTGTCATCACAGATTCAACTCATCCAGATCGATATCCAGGACGATGAGTACGTGGTGTATTGCGGTAACCAAGGGGTTGAGTTTACGTTCGTGGCCATTCCCATGTCGAAGGACGTAATCAGCATGACCCAAGAGCAACTGGACGCAATGTTCATCAGCGTGGAGGGTCAGGAAGTCTGCCCTCACTGTGCTGCCGGCGTTCCGCACCCGGACAGCTCGAACCATCAACCGCCTGCTGCTGACGAAGCCGTACCTCAACCGGTTAAGCGCACCCTGCACTGATCGATAATCCTTAGCGGTTTTGGCTTTTTTAGCTGCACAGCTAAGGATGCCATTTCCGCTAAAGGCGGCTGTTTGCTCACAAATGGAGCCAGGTAACACCATGGACAACAACGAAGCGAAAGCTGCGAATCTGTTTCAGCGAATCGGGCGTGGAGCAGTGCAAGGCCTGCGTTCAGGCAATACATCACTGCTCGGGATCATCGCTATTGCGATAGCGCTGCCGATCCTCCCTTTGGTGTTGCTCACCGTTAGCGCTGGAATGCCACTGTCCTGGCAATTGATCAGTTCCGTAGGGGTTCAGATTTGCTTCACGGCGGTATTTGGCGTGTACATCGTATGCGTAAAATGCCTCCAGTTACATTGGCTGGTCGAAGGCAACGAAAAAGCTGCCGTACGCTTGGTTAAGCAGGCTGATGTAGCTGTCATGCTGGCGCTAGCTACCCTGATTTGCATCCTAACCCTTCAGTAACCTCGGCAGTTAGAACGCCGAAGCCGCACTCAACAGAAATTCCAGGAGCAACATCAATGACCGTACACACGAACGGCGCGGAAATTAAAGCATTCTACGGTGACAAAGATTTCTGGCCAGAAGACGACAAGGGGCGAAACCTGGTCTTCCATGAAGAGCTCACCCTGATTATCAACGGTTTCGAAGACCTCAATCCAATGATCACCACCCTTAAGGACACCGACCAGGTCAAAATCACCTATGGCGATGTATTCGCCGGGCAGAACGCTTTCCTGGCGACGGTGGAGGACTACTTCAAGCGCTGGAAAAAAACCCAGACCCACACACCGTTGCTTGTCTCGGTACCGAATGAACACCTTGAGGCCGTCAAGGCTGCAGCGCTCGCCGCTGGCGGTCAGCTGGCCTGACCATCTAGAAAGATCAAGCCCCACCTGTGCGGTGGGGATGGTCGATCCCCTGAAAGCTTAGAGCCCCAGGTCGACTGCAAATTTGTCGCCCAGATCACGGCTATTGAGCAGTCGTTCAAGGCCGGGCAGATGGTAGCGCATGACCAACTGCCCAAGCTCATCACTGAATTTTCCAGCCTGGAACAGTTCAGTCAGATCTTCACGCTGACTGAGGCACATCAAAAGCAGCTTCGGCAGTGTGCCTGAGGTGTACAGTACGTCATCCTTGGGAACCGGCAGGCCAAGCAGGTCACCCATGAACGAAGCGTCTTCAACCTTTACGCCGGCGTCCAACAGCAAATTGGCGAACAGCATCGGCAGGCGAGGGTGAGCTTTGCGCAATGGCTCGGCAGCTTCGCACAAAAATGCAAACCACTCGACGCTACCCATGGCTGATCTCAGGCCCACGGCGACCTGAACAGCCGCCTGCAACTTATCTTCAATGGTTGATCTGCTCATCAGCCACTGCACAGCCTTGAACACGAGCTGCATGCAGAACTTGTACTGCGGGTCACCCTTGAGGTGCATAGGGTGGCTGAGCGTTGGAAATTGGGCCGCGAAGACGATGATTTCCATCGCTTTGGCGTCGGCATCTGTTAGGAAGTCGTACAGGGCATCCATCGCAAAAGCCTCAGCAAAGGCATTGTTCTGCGCACAGTGATGGTTAGCTGAGGAGATGGAGCTCATACTTCTTCCTTGAATGTCCTAGGGCGTCATTGCCGGGTACCATGTGATGGGATACATTATGCCATCATTGCATGGCATTTTGCAATCAAGGTGTGTTTTTGTTGTGTTTAGCGTGGTGATGACTGTCACATTATTGCTCTCATACCGTACATTGAAGCAATAGAGGAGAGATCAATCGTGATAGACCACTACTTCAAAGAAATTCGCCGTCTGCAGTTCGAGATCGAACGCGCAGCTCAATGGCAGATCGAAAAAGCGCCGCTTCTGATGTCTGATCTTATCGAATGCCTGGTTGAGGCGTCGGCATTTATCAAAACTGCGCCAGCCGCTCCAAAGCTGAGTTCCTTGGAGCACGAAATGCGGAAGGCTGCTGAGGATGTAGTCAAGAACAGCAACTACATGGCGCACAAGATGGGATATCTTGAAACAGTCTTTTCAATCGTGCCAAACCCTACGTATCTGCATGGCCCGATCCAAAGGCTGATCAACAACAAAGGCGACGAGGAATCCCTCTCGCTAGCTCGTGAAGCCATACGACTTGGTGCGGTCTATCTGCCTGAACATTCTACTGCAGGCTCATCGCTAACCGAAGACCGCGATATACCCGTCGACGTGTGTAAAGGCCTGCTGGAGAACTACATCAACGGCTACTGGGCATATGACCTGGAGAAGTTCAATCAGCATAGCGTTAGGGGGTTCCACAGTGCATTGTTGGTCATGTGCGCTGATAATGGGGAGAGCGAGTATGTGATCGATCACCTTGAGCGAGCTCGATCAACGATTCTTCAGGATGCATTGATTTTCTCAGGTGAAGATACTGTTCTTACCTCGTATAAGCTGATCGTCCAGGATCTGAGGAACGAGGAGGCACTGGTTACTATCTCGAGCCTAAATCCAAAGCTGTACCAGGAAATTATCGAAATCTGCGAGTCTCAGATCCTCGATAAGATCATAGATCCACATCCGTCCAGGCATTTTGACGCCTCCAGGCTACCGCCGTCCAAATCTATGGATGAGGCATTCCTTTCGCATGCGATGGACAGGTTATCTGGTAAAGGGTTGCTCACAACTGAGCGGTATGAATCGCTGAGAAAGTGCTGGGAAAACGCAAATCTACCAGGAACGCTGGCTGAGTTTTGCAAGTTATCGCCAATGCGTGATCAGTGCTCCTATGCGAGGGAGCACCGGAAAAATGTTTTCGCTAAGCAGACGCTATCGAGTCTCTATCAGCTCGGCAACCTGAATCGGGTGCCGCATCAGTCGTTGTTGATACTCGATGACATCTACTCTAAATCAGTCAAAATCCGGGACGATGCCGCCGCCCTGGATAATCACCATGTGATGCATATTTTCAAGCAAGCTGAAATCCCAAAATCCGCGAAAGTTGATGGGGAAATTCAGCTTACAGCACTAATGCTTAAGGCATGCTTGAAGCTGATTGTGGATAGCCAGGCGTACGGTCACAAGCAAAGCAAGGAGATTGTTGACGTTGTTACTCAAGCGTTTGCAGACCCTGCTCACTATGACTCTATCAAGGACATATCTCTCCAAAGCCTGGGCAGAATCCGACAGGCCTGCAAAAGAATCACGGATGAGGATGTCCGGAAAATTCAGTGGCAGGATCTGCAGATTAACGGCGAGCTTTTCACAGAAGACCTTGGTCTTTAACGTTTCGACCTGAATGCCAGGCGCAGCAACGTAAGGTCGCACGGGCCGTCACAAGGGCCATCGCAGGGAAGGCGATGGCAGCTTGGCAGACTCGGCATATCCATTGCGCAGCAGGCTACGTCGTCAAAGCAGTCGCCACTGCATTTTCGCTTCTTCGATTTGTCCTTGTGTCGTTGCTTCTCACTGGCTGATTCGCTACAGCCGGCGAAACGTTCCTTGATCAGGCTCCAGCCTCGGATCAGGCCATGCTCCTCCAGAATCTTCATTACAGCGCCGGAGCAGCCTGGGCCACCGTGTCGCAGAGAATAGGCGCAGCGATAACCTTTATGAGGCGAGATCCGTGTTTGATACTGACGGATTGCGAAACGGTACAGAGCCTTCATAGTCGTCCTCAAATTGTCAATACTTTAAAAGTGGAGCGGCAGAACGGGCGGACGCACGGCCAGCTGTCAGGCGCTCCAGCCTCCTGGTGCAATCAGCCTGTTGCGGTGCCGGATGCGTGCCTCATGCCAGGCCTAGCATGCAAGAGCTGGCACTGCTTTTGGCAGCAAACGAAGGACTACCATTTCTTCTAGATGGCACGCCACCCGGAAGGCCATTTCAGCATCGTTGCTAAGCACGAATTGATCTGCAGGCGAACAGCTTTACCTATCTGAACGGAAACTGGAGCGATTGAACCCATGGTGTCGATGCCCTTTGACATCCTCCCCCACCTCGCCTTGTTAGGCGCCGATTTGCATCGGAAAGGAAGGGGATTCCCTACTGCGTCAGTCGGCGTGAGCCGACTGCTCGCTTCGATGGGTTCCTGCTGCTGGCGGCACTGAAACACCGCTCACTTCACAGGCGATCCGGCCAATTGTCCTGGCCTTTGGGCTATTCAATCCACGCCCTCGGATATTCTTCGAAGCCACTAAATCCGCGTTCTCCGTGTGGCCGCAGGCCACGCACAGAAACACGCTTTGACTCTTTCTGTTTTCAGCGCAAGTGTGACCACAGACCGGGCACTCGCGACTGGTATTGGCCGGTGGCACCGCCACTAGCCATCCGCCTTGCCAGGCGGATTTGTAGTCGAGCTGGCGGCCAAATTCGCCCCAGCCCTGATCTAGGATCGATTTGTTCAGACCCGACTTGGCCCGGACGTTCCGACCTGGATCTTCCAGGTTTCCGTTGGCCGAACGACTCATGTTTTTGACCTGCAAATCCTCGACAACAATCATCGCGTGGTTTTTGCTAATGGCGTGTGAGGTCTTGTGCAGGAAATCGTTTCGGGCGTTGGCAATCTGGTTATGAATCCGCTGGACACGGGCCTTAGCACGCTTCCAGTTGCTGCTGAATTTTACCTTGCGACTCATCTGGCGCTGGGCCTTGGCTAGGCGAGCTTCGTGTCGCTTGAAGCTCGAGAGCGGCTGGATCACGGCCTCTTTCTGGCCGTCCCACAGGGTTGCAAAACGAACCACCCCTAGGTCGATTCCAGCCACTGTCTTGGCGGAGTGGCAGAGTTCTGCCACTTTACGTTCGGTCTGAATTGAAACGTACCAGTGGCCGGCTTTCAGGCTGACGGTGACGTTTCTGACGAGGCCCTGAACCTTTCTGCTTCTGCGGTAGTTCAGCCAGCCAAGCTTTGGCAGGAGAATTTTCTCACCAGCCTGGTCGAGCCTGATCGATTTCGGCTGAGGAAATCGAAAGCTGTCTCGAGCCCCTTTTTTCTTGAATTTTGGAAAGTCAGAAATCTTGTCGAAGAAGCGTTTATAAGCGGTTTCAAGATCGCGCAAGATCTGCTGCTCGACATCGACCGAAGCCTCAGCCAGCCAGGGCGTTTCGGGATCATTTCGCCAGGTTGTCAGTTCTTTGCACAGCCCTGCGTAGCCAAGTTTTTTTTCGCCGGCCTCATATCGAGCTTGTTGAAGCGCCAGGCCTTTGTTCCAAACCACACGCACGCAGCCGGCGAATTTCCTGAGGAGAATTCGCTGCTGGAATGTTGGTTCGAGTCGGAATTTGTAGGCCTGAAGACGCTTCATTATGAATACTGTCTGGATATACAGCTAAAGCATATCACCGCTTCGCGGTGAGCGCTATCCCGCCCTGCAGGACGAGGCTTCCCGCGCTATATGGTGAATCAGCGAGATATTTGTCGGCGGTTATGGCCGGGCGGGCGCTGATGATACCAATCGCAACGAACATATCACATATATTGACAAAATGAGCTAACGCGGTACGGTACGTGGAGCTTGCGGCTGATTTCCTCGCAGGGGAGCTGCACTGTTGCGCCGCGTATCCCACGCAGACGGTGGTCAGGCGAGTTTCATACCAAAATACATACCACGCGTACCACGCATACCACGGTACGAAATTAAGAGACGTTTATGCCTACCTATTTGAAAGCGGCAATCGGCAAGTGCCTGGTCACAGGCATCAGCGGCATCAGGTTGAAAACCAACAGGCGATGGCTCCTGGGCTACTCCATCAACACGAGTCTGAGAGACGAGGCAGATGCGCCAACCAAGGGTCGCAACCAGTTGTCGCAGCGCTGCTGGCGCAAGGAAGATGGGTCATGGCTGCTGTACGGCTGGATGAGTCCATCACGTAGCCGATTCCTGGGTTTCACCATTACTCTGCCAGGGGAGGCCAACGCCACCGCGACAGATTACTTGCGCAAGCAGTTGACAAGGTACTCTCAGAGTACCTAGAATTGATGTCACTGAGCCACCCCACGGCTCGTCCAACTGGAGTGGCTCATGACCAATTTACTTAGCCCAATGCCGGCTGCGATCCTGAAGGCCGACAAGGGCTTCAAGAACGGCAGCTGCAACCGCACCGCTTGCCAGGCGCCAGGCGCCAGCTTCTTTAACCGCTCGACCAAGATGTACTACTGCGCGGATTGCGCAGGGGCAATCAACTCCTTCAAGGATACCCAGGCTTATTGCGTGGAGACATTCGGCTCTCCGGAGCTGTGCGTCCATGACGACGGTGATGTGGATCTGCGTTTCCAGCCGCTCCCGTATCTGAAGAAAGCCTGATCACCTAGCACTCAAGGAGAGCCCAAATGTCTATCAAATACGCCATCCTGTTCAGCTTTGGTCACCCAAAGGTCTTGCACGAGTTCGACCTTCCTGAGGTATCAGATCCTCAGTATGCAGTGGATTTGGCAAGCCTTGAAGAAACCCGGAGCCTCGAAGAAGCTCGTCGGGCTGAGTATCTGAAAGCGGGCTCGGTGTCCACCCACCAACGCTTAAGCTTGGAGTTTATCGAGCCTGAGGACTATCGGGATCGTATGAAAACGATTCACAGCATAGTGGGGCCTGAGGGCATTGTTGTGATGCAGCATGAGTCAATTCGGGATCTGTATCGAGCCGTTGGCTACGACCACGAGCGCAAGTGCTTCGAGCAGATGAAATGGGCGTCAGCTGGGCGAGGCATCAAAAATCCTAACCCCGAGTACGTTGCCATCCACCACCGAGACGGAAACCCCGTCGCATTGTATCGAATTGAGCTGATTTCGGATGGCTCATTGAGCAGTCAAGCAGCAAGCATGGATTCGTTTCTTCGCTGCGAGGATCAACGCGCCAGTGAGGCCATTAAGAAAGGTGTGACCAACCCCATCACCCGGAAGCCTAGCATTGAGTACACAGAAGTTTCTCTTGCCATTAACTTTGAACTGAACGAGCGGTTTCAGCAAAAATATAGAAATTTTTCGGTCACCCGCCCTGCCACAGTGGCCAACTTCTTCAAGGCAATCGGATATGACCCTGTAAGGCAGTCCTATACCAAACCATCGCTCGACAGCGAGGCTGAAGGCTTAAGCCTGTGATCAGTGAACGATCAGCACCCATGGAGAGCCGAATGTCCACCAAAGTCGCCATCGTTTTCAACCTCGGATACCCTCAGGCCGTGCACAAGTTCAGCATCCCTGAGGTGTCGGATCCCCAGTATGCGGTGGACATCGCCAGCATCGAGGAGACCAGTGCCCTCGAAGCAGCTCGCCTGACTGAGTACGTCAAAGCCGGCGTGGCGTTCACTCACTTGCGCCTGATGCTGGAGTTTTTCGACCTTGAAAACTACCAGGGTCGTATCGACACGTTCGTAGGCATTGTGGGCGAGGGCGGTGCGGAAGGTGTGATGCCGGCGCGGTCGGAAATTCCCGTCTTCGAGCATGGCTCTCTTTGGAACATGTACCAGGCCGTGGGCTACGACCCCGAGCGGAAGTCCTTCACTCAGGAACGTTGGCTTTCAGTCGCGCCAGCTGAATTCAGCAATGCCTATCCTGGGCACGTGGCCATCCACTATCGTGACGGTAAAGCTGTTGCACTGTACCGAATCGAACTGCTCTCCGATAGCACCCTGCACAGGCAAGCCGCGAGTTTAGATTCTTTCCGCCGCCGCGAAAGTAGACGCGCAAGCGAGGCGATTCAGAATTACTGGGATAAGAGTGTTTCTCGCTGGCCGACCATCGAGTATGCCGAGGTTCAGATTGGCTCAGATTTTGATAAGCGCGAAGCGATTCTTCCCATGCATTCCTCGCTACCAGTGTTCCGTCCAGCTACCTTGTTCAATTTCTACCAGGCCATCGGCTACGACCGTGTGAAGCGGCGCTATGCCAAGCCGGCGCTCGGTAGCGAGGCCTCAGAATGATGCCTGTGGCCGATGCGCAACCTGATGCTGGCAATGCCAAGCCCCGCAGTCACGCGCAGCATGCGAGAGGAGATATTCGCAACCTCCTGCGCGTAGCGCTGGCTCTTTCCCAGCTTGAACAGCCCACGCTGAACAACCTGGCGCGTGAGACCGGGCACGTCAAAGCCGGGATTCTCCGAGATCTGAAGCGGCTTGAAGAGCAGTTGGGCCTGGTTATTACCAAGCGCGGTTCTTGCTACGTGCTTGAATCCTGGGGCCCAGTCCTGAAGAATGGTGATGGTATTTCAGATTTTTTGCGCATAGCGGTGAATGGGTAGCAGCGAATGTCGAACAGAGAGATGGTCGAATTTTTTCTGAGGGTTAATCATCCACTGAAAGGTGTTGACGATCAGTCCCCGCTGCAGAAGGTCATGAACCCTGCGGATCAGCAGGATGAAAAAACCTTACACCTGGTGAACGACCTTGGCTTCAAAGGGGCTAAGCGCTTACCAGACGGCAGCTATGCAGGGATTTTGTCGCTGATAAGCACAGCCGCGATTGCCATGGATGTTAGGGAGGGTGGCGGCTGCTTTCAGCGGCGCTACTGCTTCAAAGACTTGAATGACTGCCTTGCCGCTTACGAGCACCTGCAGACTCGCGATGACGTGCCTGAAGGCTGGATTGCGCGGCGTCCTGAGCTGCCAGAGGACTACGAACGCAAGATGGAAGAGTTGCGAGCTATGCGCCTGGAGTCGGAACGTAAAGCTCGCGAAGAAGACTCTGGTTTCGAGCCTTAAGGACTCGCTAGTAGTAGCGACGGCCAGGGAAGGTATAGGGTCGGTACTCGCCCTGGCTCAAACTCCTCTACATCAGCACCACTTCTTGCGCCTCATCGGTACGCTCGTTGTGTAATACGATATTCTCTCCCTTCAGTGACCGCTCGACCAAAAAGCGGTATGCCTTCACGGCTCTCACAAGGGCTGCAGTCTTGCTGGTACTGTGTGCTGCGGCTAGGAAATCGATGGCATCCAGGCTTTCATCTGACAGCAGCAGCGTTAATTTTGTTTTCTCGACCATGTCAATTCTCCGATATACTTGGGATCAGAGTGTACCGACGTAAACGCCTGGGCATAACCCGTAAAAATACGGCAAAAAGCCGTATGAATTACGTATAACGTGATCCTGCTTGACGGGTGTGGGTGCAGGTGTTTCCGCTTGGTGTTCGATATCAACTAGGTGATGGTGTCTAGATGTCAAAGCGTAACGAGCAAGGTTTGCTGTATAACGATGATGCCCATCGCGATGCCTGGTCGGGGCTAACGCACATGGGGGTCTGGGATTTCAAAATTACCGAGGACATGGTCGGAAAGACCTTTGGTTCAGTGATTGGCGCTCTCGTGACTGCGGAAGGTGTGCCAACTCAGAAGTCCGCAGCTCCTAGAATGAGCTTGGAGGAGCTGGGCTACACAGATCTTCAGCTCGGAAAGATTCGCGACAAAATGTCCAGCCCAACCTCGATCACCTATCAGATTAAGCCAGGTAGAACATGCAGATAGTCGGCAGGCGTACTGAGGTAACCAAAGTCAACGTTGATATTGATCCAATCGAAGTCATCGATAAGCTGCAGACGAAATTTGTGAACAGCTGCAAGGATCCTGAGATGATGGGTGGCGAATACATCAACCAGGAGGGGTTCTGGGAGTCTTGGCAGGATACGCATGGCTCAGGCATCACTGAGGTCTACCGCAAGGCTACCGATGAAGAAATCAAAACCATGGAGGCCTTTAAAATTATGCGTACCGTGATCCAGACCCCAATTTCGAAATAGGGCGGACTGGTTGCCTCCAATGATCACGCCGGCGTGACTGTGCGTGATATTCAGGTTTTTTCGGGTTCCTAACAGCGGCTGAGGTGAACGACATGGGTAGCATCTTTCTTTCGGTTGGGGTTCCAGGCTTCGACAGCCCTTTCCACGACACTTGCGACAGGATGCTTATCCAAGCCGCACTTCGGACGTTCTTGTACACCGTCCTTGGCCGTAAACACCTAGTGTTTGGTGGTCACCCATCGATATCGCCACTGATCCTTGCCGTTTGTGAGGATCTGAAAGTAGAGAATAAATGTGCGGTTACGGTTTACCAGTCCGAATTCCTTGACGATGGCGCCCCCAAGGTAAACTCTAGATTTGATCGCCTGGTAAAGGTTGCTGCAGCCAGCACGCTTGAGTCGAGCTTGGCAAACATGAGTGAGATCATGTTCCGTAGTCATCAGTTCGAAACAGCTATCTTCATCGGTGGGGATCAAGCCACACTAGAGGAACACGCGAAGTTTAAATACCTTCACCCCACAGCCAAGGTAATTGCGCTTCGTAGTGCTGGTGGCACTTCCGCAGCGATAGCTTCGATGGAGGCAGCTTCGCATGCGCCATCATCCAAATCACCTCGGGAAAAAGACTACGACGAGCTGCTCGATTACGTTGGTCTCTTCACGAAAGGTCTGGAAATTGGGCTGAACAGTGAGCGAAACCTGAAGTCTGAGTTTTGCGTGTAGGGTCGTTGGTTTTTGAGCCAGCTCATTAACGGCCTGCATGGACTTGAGTAGGAGGCATTTGTGCTGCCGAGCTTGTCGCGGTCGTTGAGCGGCCAGTCTGGCCGGGAGCAGCTGTCGGGCGTGCTCGGCGTGTGCGGATTCTCTTTGAACGGCCTGTGTGGCCGGGAGCGATCACTCACGTGCGACGGAGCCGGTACTGGATCTTTGAACGGCCTGTGAGGCCGGGAGCATATAAAGAATAGGGGAGAGGGGGTATGGGTCTTTGAACGGCCTGAGTGGCCGGGAACCTCACTCAATCACCCGAAAGCCAGAAGCCACGGGCGCCCCAGAGATCTAGTGCAGTGGGGTTGCACAAACCTACCAGGGGAGGGAGATTGTTAAAGAGCGGCACGGCTGTCAATATTTGTGAAATGTTACAGCTCGAGCGCAATCTTGTCCAAACCCATTTTCCCTGATGCTACCTACGAATTCCTCGCCATCGCGGTTCGCCTTGCAGGGCTTTTTCACGACCTTGGCAAAGGCACGGAAGGCTTCAACGACAAGCTGCGCAAGGCTGTACGCAATCAGCTTGAACGCGGAGGGTCACAAGACCCCATACGGCACGAGCTGATCAGCGTACTGCTTATGGATGTCGACGACCCTGAGGACTTCATGACCCACCTGAGTTCCGAGCGAGCGATCAGCGATGCATTCGACCGCAGAAGGCGCTGGCTAGCCTCAGCCGACACTCGCCTGGTGATCGAGCAAGCCATGGATAAGACGCTGGCCATCGAAGAGGTCAATGCGCCGACTGATTTCGACCTAGTGTTCTTCATGGATCACCTGTCGATCAACAAACGCGAGAGGTGGCAGCAGCATCCATTCTGGATGAGTGTCATGTGGCTCGTGATGACTCACCATAAGCTACCGGGAGGTGCCTGGAACGAACGTAGAAAGCATTTCACAGCCCTGGCTGATCGGCATGTTGGGGTAACCTGGGATGACGCCGGCGCTGCTGAGATTGCGCAGCGTAAGCAGCTACCGAAATTCCTCAGCATGCCCGAGAGGGATCAGCCATGGCTTCACTGGCAGTGGGTCAGGAATGTGTGCCGGACGACCCGAGCGCTCAAGGCGTTGAGGGTAAAATACCCGGAATTCGAGCAGCAGATGTTCACCAGCGATGGTCTGTCATTGGGTTTTGGTGCTGCTACGCCTTGGCTCAGTACGCTTGCCAGAGTGGGGCGACTGTCTCTTGTTGCCGGCGACTACGAAGCGTCAACCGACGCTTCAAAGCAGGAATGCGAGGGCGACTCTGAAGGCAAGTTGATCGCAAACACCAAGCAGGTCAGTGGCAAGACCGTTCTTGCGGATCCTCTGGACGTGCACCTGGTCAAAGTTGGCGATAACGCTGCCAGGATCCTGCGCCAGCTGTTCATCAACCGGGACGCCAGTTTCTTTAGACCAATCACGATCAGCGAATCTGAGAAGCCGCTGGCGCTATCTGTGCCCGCCGTAGTGAGCGATGGCCCATTTGCTTGGCAAGCTGCAGCGAAGCAGTACATGGCTAGCTTGCAACACTCGGAAGAGGGGTTCTTTTGCGTAGTCGCTGCTGGCACTGGAAAGGGCAAGACCCGTGCTTGTGCGGCGATGATGACGGCTTGCCGTATCAACCCTCGGTTCTCGACCTTGCTGAGCATGCGCTCACTGACGTTCCAGACAGCCAAAGCGTATCTGGCTGGCAACGTCGGATTCAGGCCTGACCAGGTTGCGATGCTGGTCGGCGATGATCTACTGAAGAAACGATTTGCCGATGAGAAACGGGTGGCCAGCAGGCCGGGCGAAGAAACGATCAACATTGGTACCGACAACATCCTAGGTGGCGATGAGCAGTTTTCGATCCTGTTTGACAGCTCGTTGCAGCCGGCACTAAAGCTCAAAAGCCTGCAGGGCGATCAGCTGCTCATGAGGTTGTTGTCTGCGCCGGTATCCGTGATGACGATTGATCACCTCATACGCCTGGTCGACCTGTCCCGCTCCAAAGAGACCCTGCAGATACTGCACCTGATGTCGTCTGATTTTGTGATCGATGAAGTTGACATGCTCAGCGAAGATGACTTGATTTGTTTGGGCAGGCTGATCGAAATGATGGGGCAGTTTGGGCGAAGGGTCATCATTGCCTCTGCGACCCTACCCAGGGTTATCGTGGAGGGGCTTCGGGATTCCTACCTGAAGGGCTATGCGATTTACCAAATCCTCTATGGTGCGCCGGATCCAAAAAGTCTTGTGGTTACGCACCTCGAACCTTACGTGAGCACGTGTGACGAAGATGATTTCGGGCATTTCTACCAAGCACTCATGACTCGTTTCGTGGAGAAAGAGGCCAGCCTGGCTACTGAGCATTCCAGGCGCCGGATGATCAACGCCCAAGCCCTGTTTGACCAGATGGCTGCAAAAAATCCCAAGTACTCGTCCAGGCTTGTTCCAGGTAATAGCGGCGGCAAGAGCCCGGACAATGAGTACTTCGAAAAATGCTTGGATCTTGCGCGTGTCGCCAGCCAGAGGTTTAGCCAGGTTGACCCCGCAACAGGCCTTGCATACAGCATTGGTTTTGTCAGGATGAATGTCGTTCGATCTGTCCAGAGCATGCAGAAATGGCTAGAGCAGTCCGGGATCTGTGAGTCGCTGGCGAGCAAAGGCACGGTCATCAAGACGATTTGCTATCACGCGCAGACGCTCGGCGTGGTGCGAGTTATCCAAGAGGAGTTCCTTGAATCCCATCTTAACCGCACGCGGATGAACGCCGGCGAGGGTGATCCCTTGCTTGAATCTGAAGATGTTCGATTCAGCCTGAATGCCGCGAAGGCCGAAGGTGCCAAGACCGTCATTTTCGTGGTGCTGACAAGCTCGATAATCGAGACAGGGCGTGATCTCGATTTCGATTGGTGTGTGCTCGAGCCGTGTTCGACCACATCGCTGATCCAGGCTGGTGGCAGAGTCCGGCGCCATCGGACTTCGAGGATCGACAAAGCCAACATCATGGTGATGCCACTGTCGATGAAGGCTATGACGGCCAGTGATGACGCCTGGCGCGGGATGAAGAAGAGTGGCTACGCGCCGCTTCAGGTGCCGCATGACCGACACATACGAACGATGCTCGAACTGGGTACTGCTGGCGCCCAAGCTGTAGTGCACCCTCCGGTGACGACCTCGAGGGCTTTTGCCAGGGATCTGCTGCGTTCGGACATCGGCCTGCACGCCGGCCACTGCCTGCTGATGCCTGAAAGCTACGTTGAGGCGCCGCTGACAGTGATGGAGCGGGTCAAGCAAATGGGCTGGCTCAGCATCGACCATGCTCGCACGCATCAGGGCAAGTCGCTCAGTCATTACACCCTGGAGTACGCACGGCAGAGCTGCGACGTTTTGCTCTCAAACGTTTTCTACGCGAACAGTCGGTTCAGAGGAGGTCACGAGAGCGAGCGGATCGAATACCTGCGGCCCACGAATAGCTGGTGCCGGCTTGATGCGAAGGGGCGGGCGACGAATGCCAATGGCCTGATTACCTGCAATTTCTCGGCACCTGGGCGGAAGTCGATCCACCTACTCCGGACGCTTAATGTGCTGGGCATTCAGGGCCTACTTGAGCTGGCGACGTGCACCGCCGAGCGGTTGGGCTTCATCGGACAAGGGCTGGAGGACGCAGATCACACGCTGCTTGGCGCACAACTGGCGACGTGGGGGGAAGTCCGCTCCATCCGGTTCGATCCGCACGTCGGAGTGTCAATTGATATCAATTGATTGAGTTTTTGTTCATTGCCTGTATATTGACGCACCCAACGATTCCCAGGCTCAAATGACCATGAGTACCCCTAATCCGGAAGGGATGATCCCCGTAAAGCGATTGTTCGCTGACTTGGATGGATCATCGAACAAGCGACTGAAATCTCAGAGTGCTGCGTTGCAGATTGAGGTGATTGACGACTACCCGCGTGTCTTCGCCTACCTGACCAACGCCGCCCTGGTAAAGCAATTTGATTCGCGAGTGTCTGACGAGCTTGTCGATCAGATGAAAAAGAGCCTCGATGCAGCCGGCTGGAACCTGAAGCAGCAAGGCCCACGCCGCCTGGAGACTGAGCAGGGCTATGCCGAGAGTTGGTATTTGTTCGACCAGCTGTGCGCCAAGGCAGTTGCTGGGAAGAGTCTGCTTGGCATGGATACAGCGAAGATGCTGCTCCAGAACGGCGTCAGCGAATTACTGACCCATTTGGATAAGTCCTCGGAGCTGGTTCAGAAGCCGCCCGTCAAAGCCAGTTTTGTGAGCGATCTCCTCAAATCCATGGGCAAGGGGAAGATCGTTTCGCCGAGCGATGACGCATCGATCTTCGTGAAGGGCCCGTTCGGTACCGATTTGCCCATCGGCGTTACCATGAGTGCAGAAGACCAGGTCAGCCTAGGTATTGTTTGTTCCTCCGCTGAGCCTTTCATGTCGGCGGCAGGCAACGCGGCGGCAGCGCCACAACAGCAGATGTTCATGACCCGCTTTGCTGAGCCTGATGGGCCTTCGGTCAGCCTGCTCGATGTTATCTTGGGTGAAAACCTCGGCTGCCTGGGCAAGATGTTGGGCGTAGGCAAACTGACGCTGGGTGTGCTGCGAGCGGCCCTGAATTACCCTACGGGTGACCTGGCATTCTGCGCGACCTTGTACTTCGGGCTACACCAGCTTGCCAATGGTGGTTTCGACAAAGAAATCGAGATTATCGAAGGTCACGTTGGTGCTCTCGACCTTCAGGCCAAGTCGCTTTACAACGTGCCTGCGGGGCGTGGCATTCACAACGTGATGCTGCCCACCAGTGATGGGTACGTTCATGCAACCCCACTGATCAACACCGGCTTGCTGAAGGATATTCACCAGCTGCGTGATGCGGCTGAGCACAAAGAAGATCCTTGGCTGTGGCGCCAGATGTTCACCCGCGTGTCTGTTGGCGGCTCTAACCCTCAGAACGCCGGCATTTTCTTCTCGTCGGTGGTGAACAACGGCAAGATCAACGCGCTGCTCGCCGGCCTTTCTACCCAGCAATCATCGATGAGGAGTTGGAAGCAACGCCTGCGCGAGGGGCGGGTACTGTACTGGCTTCCGAAAGAACGGGCCCAGTCAATCTGCTCCCGTAGGGTGATCCCTCAGGATCCAACTTGGCTGGATGCAAAGCTGCACCGCGCAGCTAAAGCTGCACTCGTTCGCCGTGTCAGCGACTGGGTTGATGATGTTGTTGATCTGCTTGGCGTTGTGGCTGCGCAGTTCGAGAATGGCGCCCTGTCCGTGGGCATGATCAACCGATCTGCCAAGCCTGACGCCAAGGCGGAGCAGTCGATCTTCCTAGGCTCGGCAAAGCCTCATGACGTGGCCGCGTATGCCAGGTATCTGTGCTGGCAACTCTTCAAGTCAACCAATATGACGAAAGCCGAAAAGCAGGTGGCCAGCGCTACGGTCGCGGACAAGCTGTCTTCCCGGCTGAGAGCAGGTATCTGACATGTATTTTCTGACCATTCCGTTCCGCTACAGCGCGGCCAACATTCGACCCAATGACATGCTCGCCGGGATGCCAGCGATGTCGGCTATCGCAGGTATGGCGCATAACGTTGAACGCCTGGTGCGCCAGCAGCTCGAAATTCCAAGTTTCACCGGCCTGGCATTCAGCCTGGTGTACTTCAACCTGGATCGTGACACCGCTTCTCCGCGCAGGCCGCCTGAAGGGCTGGGCGGCGGCTCCGATATGAAACTGCCGGCGCTGATGGATATCCGCCGAGCGCACGGCGAAGCTTCGCTGATTCTGAGCTTTGATTTCACCGAGCCGGAAGATCTGGAACTGTTTACTGGTATGACCAGCGGTTCCGAGGGTCTTGGCCAGCTTGAATCGGTCTTGAGCGCCAGCCTGCGTTTCGCGGGTGGCGAGATCTTCATCGGCCTGCCAGGCGAGTTCGGTAACTCGGCATTGAACCTCGGGGTGCAGCAGTCGTGGTCTGACGTGCTTGGTCAGCTGCAGAAGGCCTACCCGACTCAGGGCCTGCTGATCCAGGACAAAAGCGAGTTGGTCACGGCTACGGCGCGTGAGCTTAGCCTGTCGTCGCTGGAAGCCATGGTTGAGCTGACTTACCAAAGCAAGCTGGCGCTGAAGTCGAACCCAAAGCAGTCTCCTGCGGCGGCAGCCTCGGCAAAGACTGTAGCGTCAGACCTTGCGGCAGCCATCCTCGAAGAAGACAGCCTGGATCTTGATGATCTTGATCTGCTTGACCTGGATGACACGGCGCCAGCATTTGATGAATCCGCAGAAGCGCCTAGCGAAGATCTCGACGGCCAGGCGCCGTACCTCGGTGTGCTAATGCCATGCGCTGTCGGCTTCCACGAGGTATGCGCCGGCCACGCAGGCGAGGGCAGCTATCCGCACGTCTATGTCGAGTCCGTATTGTCGCTCGTACGCGCTCGCTCCATCGCTTCGGTTAAACGGGATATTCGCCAGGATCGTGAGCCGTGGCAGGCACATTTCTGGCGCTGGGAGCATTTGCCAACTCATCGCATCTACCGTGCAGTACGTCATTTTTCTAAATAATTTCTAAGTGATCATTGAGGTTTAAACATGGCTAAAGCTGAAAAATCCGTTGCCCCTGGCATTTATGCAGACAACGTAATTCTCCCTGGCATTTTTACCTATCGTCGTTCGATTTCGCAGGGCCGAGCTCTGATGTGGGCCTGTGAAAGCATCGACGGTAGCGGCAAGTCCCCGTTGTTGATCGAACTAGCTGGAGTTCGCGGAACGAAAGCATACGACTTCTGGAAGAAGGTTGAAGGCGCAGCCAACAGCGACGGCGAGTTCGCAAAAACGACCGCAGACGTGGTCTCGCCGAACCCTCAAAAGATTGAGTCGGCCTTCATGCCGGAGTCCAAGCCGTTCTTGAAGGTGGACTTCTCGGTCAAATACATGCCGAATGCGCTGATCCCTAACGTGGCCGGCAACCGTGATGTGGACGTGCTATTCCGCAGCCTAGCCAAGAGCTATGCCGAGAAGGGTGGCTTTGACTACCTGGGCCAGCAGTACGTGGTACCACTGGTGACCGGTCGCTGGATGTGGCGCAACAACGAGGAGGCGGTTCAGAAGCTCATCCGCATCACTGTGATGGGTGCCAACCCACAGGTATTTGAGTTCCGTCCTGGCTACAACTGCTTCACCTTCGAATCGCTCAGTGCTGGCGACCAGGAAAATGCGTTGACGCTGGGCAAACTTATCGGCGACTCCCTGTCGGGCAAGGGCCAGGTACTGGGCCTGCAGGTCGAGGGTATCTACGAAATGGGCGCTGGCGCTCTCGTGTACCCAAGCCAGGAAATGACCATCGACCGCAAAGAGGGTGACCCATCTCGCGTGCTGTACAAGGTCTCCCACGGCGGCAACTTCAACCATGCGGCCATGCATGAGCAGAAGATCGGTAACGCTCTTCGAATCGTCGACATCTGGCATGGCGACGACCACTTTGGTGTCATCGCGGTAGAGCCGCTAGGTGTCATTTCCTCCCATCAGACCTCGGTGCGGGTGGAGCAGCGCAAGGACTTCTACTCGCTGGCCAAAAAGAATGCCGTGAAGTGGAACCAGCGTCTGTCCGAGGTTTCCTCGCTGGAGCAGATCGAAAACCTCGGTGATCTGCATTACGTGATGGCCGTGCTGATCCGTGGCGGCGTCTTGGCCTGATCGCTTAGGGCTGGGGGAGGGGAAACCCTCCCTTACATCACCGTGCAAAGCTGGTCTTCACGGCCAGCTTTCGATCTACAGTAGGATTTCCAATGAGCACTTTGACTCACTTCATCCAGGTCGGCCTGGAAGACATGAACCCGCTAGGGATAACTGGCCGCGTACTTTTCCGTTTGCACGGCTTTCTAGCCAACCGCCCGGACGCTTCACTGGCGGTCGACTTCCCTGATTGGCAGGCGCCAAGCACGTTCATGTCTGCCGGCCTGGGTAAGACCATCAGAATTTTGGGAACAAAGGACACGCTGGCTGAGTTTCTGTCGAAGACAGGCCTAATTCAGTTCCTGATTGAGGGTGGGATTGTCGTTTCGGGCATCAAGCCCGTTCCGGAGACGGTAACCCAGTTCGTCCAGGTTCAGCGCACCTACAGCATAAGTCGCCTGGACAAGCTCCTGAAAAACCCGGAGCTCATCAAGTACGATGAAAACGAGCCAGTTGACGAGCACTTCAAAGAGTTGGCCGCCCAGCAGAACACCTCGCCGGCGCTGTTGGCCAAGGTCGATCAGCTGATGAATCGCCTGCACCAGGAGAAGCGCCGCACAGCATCTGTGAAGGTTCACAGTGAATCTACTGGTCGCCCGTTCGTCATGAACGTTTCGCGAGAAGTCATTGAGCAGCCGTCTGAGCTGGCGAAGTATTCGACCTACGGGCTGAGCCTTGAAGGTTCCTGCATTCCAGCCTGGTGATAGGCGCAAAAAGTCCAGGCTCCAAGCGCTTCGTAACGTAGTTTTTGAGGGTAACATTGCCTATGTTACAGCTCGAAAACTACGTTACAGCCCAGAAACTACGAGCCCATTGCAGCCCTGATGTCGGACTTAGGTCGGCAGCTCATCCTCCTGAAAATCTTCGATTCCGTACACCAGCATGCAGGCCGCCATCTGTGAGGTCGCCAGTTCCTCCTCCTTCGCTCGTAGGCGAATTCGAATAACCAGGCGACGATTCGTGGTGATCGTCCATGCGAGTGTGGAAGGATCTTTGTAGTCAGAGGCTTTCTTCGCCAAGCGAGCAATCAGCTTGGAAGGGTCGACATCCCATCGCGTAACCTTATCGAACAGCCTCATGCCACGCTCAAGTAGGGTCGCGGCCAGGTCGTTTGGCTCGACACCCATAGCGCCAGCCATCTCATCTATTTCGCGATAAAGTCCCATGCAGATCACCGTGTCGATGCGCAGGCGGGCTGCGGCCCGTTCCGCGTCGGTGGTAGCGGCGGTCGTATTGGTTTGGATCATTTTCTGTGACCTCGTAGTCGGCGCTGGCTTAAATCGCATGAATTGACGAATTTGGTTGCGAGTTGCGCAACAGGTAACTACAATTATCGTATCTCAACGGAATGCCTATGATCATGACAACCAATGCCAAACCGCAGGATGGAAACCAACCTCTGGAACAACCGGCTGAAGCACCGCGCAAGAATATCATGCGTAAGGTTGTTGAGCGGTACTCAAGAGGCCTTGAACTGATGGTCAAGCTGGAGTGTGGTCACACCAAACCTGAGCGATCTCGGTGGGTGAACGGTGAGATTGTTCTCAACAAGACTGCTCGGTGCTGGGATTGTGAAACGCTCCGAGACTTAGCTGCTGACAAAGAAAACACTTAAACAAGGAAGGCTTCATGTCGATTCAGATACCGGGTACCGTCATTCGTAAAGCTCTCAGAAACCTGAGTGCATCTGCAGAAGAGCTTGCGAATGCGTTGGGTGTGTACCCTGGCGAAATAAATACCATCCTGCAGGGTGGCGCACCGATCACAGCGCAAATGGCGGTTCGTCTCGAAGTTGCTCTCAAGCAACCTGCAGAGTACTGGATGGAGCTGCAAGCTGCTTTCGACATCGCGATGACGCGTGAGAGGGGGGAGGTAGAGGTTCAGTTTTTAAAAGCACTCGAGAAAAAGCCTTTGGACGGTGAGCGTGGCCAGCACGGTCTGCCGCTGTGGAACTCGGTTTTTGAGATTTGCTCCCCGATTATTGGTGATGCAATCGTAAATCGGGACGATGAGGTTCCTAGCGATATTCGGCAAGCATTCAAAGCTGGTCGGAAAGCTGGTTACCTCAGTGAAAGGGGGAACCTGGCCTACGATACAACTAGCGGAAAATTCGGTTTCCTGGTCACCAGGTTTTTGAAGTGCAGCAATAAGGTAATTGGTGGAGATCTTGATGCCCTTGGTGAATACTTGGGCGTGAAACTGGCGTGCTATGACAGCAAAGGCGAAATAGCAAACCTGCCAAATATTTACTTCACGGCATTCATTGAATCGCCGGAAAAATTCACCGCTGTGCCGGATATTTTCAAGGTGATGAGCCAAGTCGCCTACAAGTGGAACATCGAGAACAATCGGGACATCCAATCCCAGATTGCCGGAGCTGCAAATTGAACAATCACGCATTCGCACCGTTTCAGGCTCTGGCCAATGATCTGATCGCCTACCTTCCAGGCGACAACTCGGATGGCTCACACGACCTATCTCACATCCACAGGGTCTGGAAAAACGTCTGCCGGATCCAGGCCGTAGACGGCGGTGACCTCAAGGTCTTGCTGGCGGCCACGATCCTGCATGACTGTGTGGAGGTGGAGAAGGATTCCCCGCTGCGCTCGCAGGCGTCGACTCTTTCTTCGCAGAAGGCTGCTTCGATCCTGGACTCCATGTCCTGGACAACCTCGGAAATCGAGCTTGCTGCCGGCGCGATCAAATCACATAGTTTCTCTGCCGGGATCGAGCCAGAAACCCTGGAAGCGAAAATTCTACAGGACGCTGACCGTCTTGATGCCATCGGCATGGTCGGTGTTGCTCGCTGTTTCTATGTGTCTGGTCGCCTCGGCAGAGCGCTGTATGATTTCGAAAATCCGACAGCAGCTGGTCGTGAGTTCGATGATAAAACCTTTGCCATCGAGCACTTCCACACTAAGCTGCTGAAGCTGAACTCGGGGTTCCGTACTGGTGAAGGCTCTCGCCTTGCGCAGCAGCGCCACGCCAGGCTTGAATCCTTCCTCACCGAATTCATGGACGAGATCAATGGGCAGTAAGTTTCCAATCGAGAGCGCCAGTGCTCAAGCACAGCAACAGATAGCTGAGCAGCTCGCATCTCCAGGTGAAGTCATCCAGCGAGATGTGCTGCAGCGCCTGAAGATTGATCAAGCTACCTTCGCAGACGCCATGGGGATGTCTAAGGCCAGCATCAGCCGTATCCTGGCCGGCAAATCTGCCATTACTCCAGAGACCGCGCTGCGCCTGGAGGCAGTTCTGGGTAAACCGGCTGAGTATTGGTTGAAGCTTCAGGTTGCCGATGATTTGGCAAAGCTTCGTGGTGATGGTTCGTTTACCACCATTGGCCTTAAGAAGCTCGACATACCAGTCCAATGCCAGGATAGGGACGTGCTTTGCACTGATGGGCGGATCCAGAATTTGGAAATGCAGTTGGATTTGATTCAGAGCCAGCTTGGACGTGAGCAGTTGCTGCAGGAGGATGGTCATCGCTTCCGTCATCTCATGTTCTACTGCGTTGACTGGCATAAAAACGGGAATGACGATGATGCATTGATGCTGTCGTTTGGGCCGTATAAAAGCCACCAGCTGCGTGCCACTCTTGATGAAGCCATCGCCGAGAAACGCCAGGCGCTGGAAAAAGCATCGCCGGAGCACAATTGATGGGAACGCCGTGGGAAGTGTCTTGTGCAGGATGTGGCAAGCTCCTGGCGTATGCCTTCAGCAGTGCTCCGCATCAGCTGTATTGCGAGCACTGTGCTTTTGCCCCAGAGGAGCCTGTAGAGGAGCCGAGTGATGAGTCGGTTTCGTAACCCAGTCATGCGTAACAACTACGATGCCATGGTCAACAAGTACCAGCTGCGGCACTCGGATCTGTTCACCGCTGAACTCATCCCTCATATGGGCGCCGGGGGCGGCCAGGCGTTCTGGCTTGGGTACCAGGGCAAGACCATGGGCAGGGGGTTTGTCGGCAAAGACAAGCAAACCATGGCCTACGCCTACTGGCGGGCGGGCCAGGACTGTCGAGCCAATGAAGGTGACAATCCGTTGTTCTCAGGCACCTACACCGGTGATAATTGCCTGCGCCTCAACCATCTGCAAAACCAACAGTAGAAAGGGATACACCATGCCAAAGGATACCTTCGAAGACGGCCTGTTTTACGCCGCTGCTCAAGTTCAGCGCCTTCATGATGAGCCGACCGTGGCGGCTGACTTGCTGAAGCAAGCGGGCTACGCAAGCCATGATTGCAGCGCGTTCGATGAGTATGAAAAGGAGTCGCTGCGTGAGATCAAAAAGATCTCAGGTATGGTGCAAACCGGCCTTGATGGTTGAGTTAATCGCTATGTCAGTGACCATGACCCAAAAGCAGCGTGAATGGTTTCAGGCTTTCAAAGATCATACGGGCGGCGATGCCGTAGGATTTGATGATTTCCGGGATGGTGTAATCAGCTTCGAAGAAGCCGCCAAGCTCAGCATTTCATGCTATCGGATGGAGGCTGAAGATACTGCTAGTCGTCTCGAAAACCTGCTCGATCCGCCCATCCTTTAGCTCTGGAGCACAGTAGTGGCTGATTGTATTCCATATGCGATCCACGTCGTGACCGGTAAAGATCTAGACTTGGTTAAAGATCTTGCCCGCCAGAGAGACTGGGATCCAGATCTTGGGATGAACGGTATTGCGGGGTGGTACCTGCTTCGAGACATGGGTTATCAAATTTCTCAGATTAAGAGTGCCGACCGGATAACTTTAAAAAAGTTTTTGCCGACGCTTAATCCAAGGAAGACCTATATAATTAGTGTTACTGAGCATTGGTTTGCTGTCCGAAATGGTGTGAGGTTTGATAAGGCAAAATCAAACCCCAGGTGTGAGGTTGGATATTACTTTGAAGTTGAAGAGCCTATTATTAAAGATGTGCGGAGTAAGTTATGAACAATGAGCGCATGAGTTTGATTGTCAAAGATCTTCTTATGGCTATGAAGGCTGATCTTGCGGCCAAGAAGGAAATTGGTCAGGTTTTTCATATTTTCTTTGAAGATGGTTATTGCCTGTTTGATAATAGATTAATTTCAAAAGAGCACGCCTACGGTTATCTCAATCTTTTTTTGACAGATCCTGCCACAAATTCTATCGCATATTCCGTGACTTCTGATTGTTATATGCGCAGCCCAGAAACGATGGAAATTATCGGTGAGCAGTTACTTGCCATGCTGGTTACCGCTGACGGAAAGACTGAAGTAACCATGCAGCCGTACAATCGTGATGTTAACGGTAAGGTCAAATATGACAAACCGATCCCTTCCGACAATACTCAATCTGGAGGGCCAATAACGGCACTCTACAGACCAATGCTTGCAGTTCCTGAGGAAATACGTCAGCAAGCGTTGCGGGATGTAAGGGAAAAGTTTCTCAAGGAAAAAATTACCTACAGTACCTATGGCAAAGAAAGTGAAGGCCCCGCGTTTAACTGAAACTGAAGGAAGGAGGTTTGCTGATGGATAAAGTTAGACCGATGCCTGATCCTAATGCACCCAAAGCTTGGATGCTGGATGGAAAAAGTCTTGCGGATATCAGAATGCTGCAAGATCGAGCGTGTGCAGATCTCGATGGAATCTTAGCTGAATTCGAAAACCTCATAACCGTTGGGGATGTGTACCGGCGTTGTTACTTTTTCCTGGGGGCTCTTGACGGAAATGCGAGCAGTGGTCTTTTGGGGCCCCTAGTCGACGAGTACCGAAAAAAGCTCAAAGCTGCTGAGTCAAAGGCTAAACGCCGGATCACGAAGGCGCTTGGTATTGAACCACCATCCCGCTTGCCGACGATGACGGAATGGAGCAGCCTCGGGGGCTATGAAGCGCCTTTAACCGTTAGGCGTAGGGCAAAAAGCTGAAGCATTTGCTTGGTTCCAAAAACAGAAAGCCGCCCGGAGGCGGCTTGGCTGTTGATGAGTGACTCAAGGTTACGGGTAGTGGACACCGCCCCTCCGTTAGTCGTTCTGCTGTCTTAACTCCACAACGGCAACAGACACTTTGGCTGTGCGGCAAGGCCAGTCACTCATGCTTAGCTCGCTCATTTTAGAGTCATACAACCGCAGATTCAACAAGGGTTAGTCAACCCGTACTAGGAAATAAAATGCCCCCTTAACGGGGGGCATTCTTCATAGCCTATACTTAGATCCTGAAACTGCCGATAAGCTCTTTCAAGCGCAGCGCTTGCTGCTCAAGGTCTTGGCAAGCTCGCAAGGTCGACTGCAGGTTCTCGACACCTTCCTGATTGAGGGTGTTGATCTCTGTGATGTCCATGTTGATGGTCTCAACTACGGCGGTCTGCTCTTCGGTCGCGGTGGCTACTGATTGGTTCATACCGTCAATATCACCAATACGTTGCGTTACGCTGCTGAGGCGCTCGCCGGCCTGGTTGGCGATTTGTACGCTGTCCTGGCTGTGGCGCTGGCTCTTTTCCATGGTTTCTACGGAAGCCTGGGCACCGTGCTGCAGCTCCTCAATCATTTTCTGCACCTGCTGGGCAGATTCTTGAGTGCGGTGTGCGAGGTTGCGGACTTCATCAGCTACCACGGCGAACCCACGACCAGCCTCGCCGGCACGAGCGGCCTCAATGGCGGCGTTGAGCGCCAGCAAGTTGGTCTGCTGGGAAATGCTGGTGATGACATCCAGGATCTTGCCGATGTTTACAGTATTCTCGGCCACGGACTCAATGTTCGCGCTCGAAGCGCTGATCATCTCCGACAGCTGATTCATCGCCTTGATGCTATGATCCACGACCTTCTGACCATCGACGGCCTGTTGGCGGGCATCGGTGGCCTGGTGCGAAGCGTGAGCCGCGTTCCGGGCGATCTCTTGAGCGGCAGCGCCGAGTTCGTTAATGGCAGCTGCAACGCTACTGGTGCGGCTGGCCTGCTGGTCTGAGTTGAGCATCGAGGAGTTGGAGGCGCTAACCACACGCACAGCCACCTCGTTGACCATGGCGGTTGCGGAGGAGACCTCGCGCATCGAAGTGTGGATCCTGTCGACAAAACGGTTGAACGAGGTACCCAAGATACCGAACTCGTCATTGGCCACGATGTTGAGACGCTTGGTGAGGTCGCCATCACCCTCGGCAATATCATGCATCGCCTCAGTCATAACGTGCAGGGGACGCATCAGCCGGCGAATGAACATGCCGAGCAGGGCGATGATCACAAGGATCGATAGCACTGCTGCAATGATCGCGGTCTGACGGAATTCTCCCAGGGCCGAGTAGGACTTGTACTTGTCCAGAGAGATGCCGATGTACCAGTGAACGGTAGGCAGGCCTTTGACTGGGATGAAAGAGACAAGGCGAGTATTGCCATTAAGCTCAGCCTCGTTTACCTCCGGCTCGATCCTGTGGCTCCAGCTCGTGTAAACCTCGTTCAAGGTTTTGTCGATCTTGGTTTTATCCGGATGCACCAGGATCTTACCATCCTCATTCACGAGGAAGGCGTAACCTCTGCCACTGAAGTCCAGGCTGTTGATGTTGCGAATGAGCGTGTCGAGCGTAAGGTCACCACCGATGACGCCGAGCAGGTTGCCATCTTTGTACACCGGGGTTGTGATGCTGATGATCGTCTCGCCGGTGCTGGCGTCTCTATAGGGCTCAGTAAGGGTCGTCCCACCAGACTTCACTGCGTCCTGGTACCAAGGCCTTGCTCGAGGGTCGTAGCCAGCCGGCATTGGATTGGCCGGACGCGACGTGAACACACCTTGAACATCACCGAGGTAGGTCGAGAGGAAGGTGCTGGTCATCGCCTTCTGCTCGAGGAGGGCAGCAACGTGATCAAGATCCGGGTCGAGGGCAACGCCCTGCGCCAGGTTCTCGATGAGTGTCACCTGACCCGAGAGCCAGTTGTCGATGTTGGTGGCTGACAGACCACCTACCTCGCGAAGATACCCATCGATGTCACGGCCAATGGTTTGCTTCTGCTGGTAATCATTTGATGCGGTGAAAGCTGCGAAGGTGAACAGAACGATCAACGATGCGGCGATCAAAATCTTGCTGCTGAATTTCAGGTTTTTGGTCATGGGTGCTTCCGGTTGTTCTTGAGGCAATACGCCGCCACCTAGTTGAAAGGTGGATGAATCGGGTGCACTAGGCCGCCTGGCGCCGGCGTAGAGTGCTCAACGGCCAGACGGCTGCAGCTCATTACTAATCGACCTGTTGAGGGCAAAGCTTCAGTGCGCTGCAGAAAAATCGTTTGAGGGTGATGCGTATGCTGACGAACGGTAGGCATCAATCAAACATAATGCAATAATTGCCACTTCGCTCATCCCACTGCCTTGAGGCCATCCCATGCCCCGCATTATGCAGTTCGCGGAAGCCATTCCGTCTAACGAAATCAGCTTCGCCAGCCCGTGCATCTACGAATTCGACTCCCACCCTCTGTACCGCCCCAGGGAGATGATGCAGGTCGTAAATCATGGTGGGAAAATCAAGATCCACATGCTGGTCGACGCGTCCAAGCCCAAGCGGCGCGAACGAGTGCTGATCATCGGTACCGGGCATGAAGTCTCGGCGCATTTGCTCGAGTCACTTCGCTGCATTGGCCACCTGCTGATGAACGATGGCCAGTACGGCATCCACGTCTATCACATCGAAGATCATGCAGAAGCCGGCGAGGAAACCCCCAAGAAGGCGAAGCTGACCATCGAGGTTCTGCACAAAGGCAAAAGCCCCATCGAGGTCGCTGCATTCGAGGAGCTGGTGACAAAGTTCTGCTTGGTGCACAAGGGCAAGATCAAATGGGCGCCATCGGATAACCCGGAGGGCCCGCACAAGCTCCATGTTCTCAAGGATGCGTTCAGCAAGAGCGACGAATTCGAAGACTTCCGTGAGCAGCTTTACAAAGAGCCTGCAGTAACCGGCATCAAATTCACGAAGTTGGTCTGAGGTCGAGTCATGGGAGATTTGGCTTTTGAGAAATACGTAAAAACCGACGTGGACTGCAATTCCAACAAATGGTGGCAATATGCAATCAAGGATGATTTTTCTGTCCATGTCGTGAATGGCCGAGTCGGCGGTAAGGGGCAGGTACAAGAGCCCAAGCCCTTTGCCACGAGAGCCCAGGCCGAACGCTACATTCAGTCAAAGATTCGCGAGAAGATGCGTGACGGTTATTTGAAATTCGACAGCCTCAACTCTGGTGCCAAACCATCTTCTATGGGCCGTATGGCCCTTGAGATGGCTGCATCTGAACAGATCAGGACGCAATCTCCACACATCGTTTCTGACCTGATCAAGCGCCTGGTCGAGGCCAACGTCCACGCTATCGTGGATAGCACCGAGCTGAAGTACGACGATCACACAGGTGTGTTCCAAACTCCACTTGGCATCGTCACCCAGGAGTCAATCCAGAAGGCGCGAAGCTACCTCTTCAAGATCAGCAAGCACGTCGCCAGCGAAGACTTCGAAAGCGAAGAGATCAAGAGCCTGCTGGCGCAGTACCTCATGCTAATACCCCAGAAAGTTGGACGTAAACTCGTCGTCAAACAAGTCATCCCTGACTCTGAAGCCATTGGAAAGCAAAGCGGTCTGCTGGATGACCTGGAGGCATCGATTGCTCAGGTTGAAGCTCTCCGTAAGCAACAGGCTGCGGGGCAAGGTGATGCTATAGAAGCTCCGAAGATCTTCAACTGCGAGATCGATTTGGTTGAGGACAGTCGTATCCTTGAGGAAATCGAAAGATTATTTACGTCAACAAGGCAAAGTATGCATGCCTCATACAGCATGAATATCAAACAAGTCTTTGCCGTAAAAATCGACCATATGGATTCAGCTTACGAAGGTGCCGGTAAACTGGTCGGTAACATAATGCGTTTATGGCACGGAACACGTCCAGGAAATATTCTTTCAATCTTGAAAAATGGGCTGATAATTCCTAAAGAAGTCCGTGGTCACACTTGTGGTAGGGCATATGGCGATGGGGCGTACTTCTCTGATCAGTCAACTAAGTCTCTGAACTACGCCATGGGCTTGCAACATAGAACGCGTGAGCGACAAGTTTTCATGTTTTTGGCTGATGTAGCTATGGGTAATTACTTTACCCCAAGGCGGTCAGATCCAGACCTTCACCTGGCCGGACACGACTCAGTGTTTGCGAAGGGTGGTCAAAGCGGTGTGATCAACAACGAGATGATAATTTTCAAGACCGAGCAGTCGACGATCAAATTCCTCGTCGAGTTTCATTAATTTCTATTGATATGGGTGATCCAGTGGAAGAAAAATCCGAAGTAGAAGACAAGGTTCGCTGCAAAAAATCTATCCTCAATGTCGTCGTCCCCCTTGCTTTTGTTGTTCTCGTTATTCACGGCCTGGCAACCTTCTGGTCTTGGCTTAGCAGCTACATGGATTTTCAGATAAACCAGATCAACCAATACTCATCTATCACGCAACGCGCTAATGAGGCGCAGCGGGACGTATTGGGGGAAGGTGATGCATACAAGTGGCTGCTGGAAAAATCGGTCTACCACCCAAAGGCAGCGGAAGAAATAGCGGAGATTTTTGAGTCCAAGGGTGACTTTCAGGGGCGTGACCGCTTCCTGATTCAGACGCTGAATGGCTATCCAGACGTTGTGAAAGCTCAGCTTTTCGACCGTATGGGTAGAATTTTTGACCCGGCGTGGAAAATGGCGAATGGATCGCTGGTGCGAACCTATGATGATCCAACAGGCTCAAAAAACGGCTTGGTTACCCTGAGTGCTGAGGCCCAGGCCAGAGTGTACAAATGTGCTTCTGGGTTGAAGACTTGGTATCGAGAATATTCTTTGATGGGCCCGCTGATTGATTATGTCTACCAGAGCAAATCATCGGAGTGCGATTTCAGCGACATTTGAGCCATCCTCATAAGACGTTAAAGCGCCGTCCATGGCGCTTTTTCTTTGAGCGGCAGCCGCCCAGATGGGCGGAGCGTACGACCTTCCGCTAGTCCTTATCCATCCCGTTAAGCAGCGTCTTAAAATCGCGAATGTAGCTCTCGGCACGGATGTAGTGTTCGCGGTCGCTCTCGCGCAGCCTGGAAAGGAATTCCTCACGGGGAAGATCTTGAAGTCCTCGATATACGAACGACTCCAGGAAGCTCTCGCGGTCTCGAATTGCACATTCCAGTGCGTAGCGAAGGGCGCGATCTCGCCCGTTCTCATAGCGCTTCATGACTTGCCTCGACGGCGCTTCATGGCGAGGTATTCTGTGCGGTACCCGTGATGATCGCAGTCCCACAGGTGATCAGCTAGCGCCTTGGTGGCCTCATCGATGCGCTCCTTGGAAAGCTCAGGATAGAGCTCCTGTGTGGCCGTGATAAGTGCCGGGAGGAATTTGTACTCTCCTGTGCGAGACAGGCGAAGCATTGAGGCTACAACCTCCTCGGTGCAAATCTCGTCTTGCTGGTTTTCGATGTCCATATTGGCTGTCTCAGGGAGAGAAAAGGGCTAGTCGGCGCTCCGACTCTGGCGGCTGCTCTACATGATTCTGAAATCTGGGTGAATTGCCGTCCAGTGTTGGCGAAGGATAGCTTGTTGATACTCTGGCATTGGGCTCTCGGCCAGGGCTTTTGGCCACAGGGTGCGGGCTCTTTCCAGCGTCGCCTTCAGGTTCAAGTGAATCAGCTTCCAGGGGGCGCCTACCTGAGCCGCCCAGGCCTCGAAGTGCTTCATACCAACCTCACGCCAGGCTTTGGTTTTAGCCATGTTGAGGGCGTACTGCGCTTCGTCCTGGATGTACACCTTGGTGGCAACGATGTCGTATGCCGGCGAGAGCTCGGCGTCCATCCGGTTCTGGTACAGCATGCTCCAATTCTTGAGGTGCGCGTCGCCGTTCGCCAACAGGATGTTCACCAACAAACGGATGGCCATCTGGACGATATCGCGCTGCCCGTGCAGGGAATTCTGATAGACCAGCTTGCCTATCTGCTCATAGTTCGCGACCCGGTACTTGTCGTGGGCGTAGGCAAAGAAGATCTGAGCAAAGTCCTCCGAATGAACCCGCTCGTTGCCTGGCAAGCGATCATAGCGACGGATGCCGAATGCGAGCTTCTCGTCCGGCAGATTGATCGAGGGGAGGTTCTCGATCCTATCCATCTCGATCAACCTGATCTCGGGGATGTTGACACCGGCGAGGGCGGCCAGCGTCATGCTGGCGTACTCATTCAAAGGCACATATGGATGCACTGTCGATGGCGTCTTGATAATCCAGTCGCCAGGCGCCTCTGGATCACCGGTGATGTATCGCCCGTCCTGGTTGTGCATCGAGAATTTCATCTGCACGCCGGCCAGGGAGAAGTGCGCCCGACGATCTGGCATGTCGACCGACACCGGCTCAATCTTGCCCGTCTGACTGAGTACGTAATCCGGTATCTCGTCTGCCTGAACAGGTTCGGCAACCAGGGCGCCGGGCAGATCACGGCCCAGCCAACCCAGCAGCGGAAACTCACTGTCGCGATGGATCTTCATCGTCTGCGCCAGCAGATCCCGCAGAGCACCTTCCGGCAGCAGATTGCTCAGGATTGGGTGCAACTTATGGGTTGTGCTGTAGGGGTGCTTTTTCTCCATCTGCCGCTGGAATAGCACTGGATCCCGGTGGGAGAGTGTCAGCGGGTACCGGGCAGGGTTGGCAATGTACTCATGCGAGAGGCTGAGTACATTCTTCCCGTTGGAATAGCCCGCAACATAGCCAACCAGCTGGTCGTGCAGGCGCAGGCGCAGGGCCGATACGGTCTCAGTCATGGCTGTTCACCCCACGGGTTTTCGATGGCGTCGTCATCAGCAGGAGAGGGGGTGGTTGCGCCGGTTGTGCCGAGCAGACGTTGAACATCACCGAGCTTTTCCTTCGGGATCAGCATCAGTGTTGAGTCCAACCCTTCCGCGATTTGATCCAGGGTGTCTAGGCGCGGATTTCCACCAGCCTCAATCTTGCCGTACTGCTGGCGCGTCAAGCCGGCTCGCAAAACCATGTCTTGGATTTTGAGTCCGAGCTCTAGGCGTCGCTTTTGGATTTGCTCAAGAATTTTAGTTTTCATGGGCCAATACTCATCAGATGAGTAGATGCTATGTCACCTATATGGCTCACGTCAAGGTTGGTGAGTCATATAGTTAACATTGCTTACCAGAGAGCCATATTTGGCTCGGCGTCCATCTTGCGAGCCATATAGGTGACATTTCGGAGTGGGAATAACGAATTGCAAGCCTCCCAGGATGGGAGGTAACATGGGCGCCAGACGCCAGAGGAGGTACTATGCCATTTGTTCGAGTGATCCGTACTCAAGCTGACCACGAAGCCGCCCTACAGCGTGCACAAGAGCTTTGGGAGGCCGAGATGGGCACAGAGGCCGGGGACGAACTGGAGGCGCTCACGGTTCTGATTGAGCACTACGAAAACAAGCATTTCCCGATCAGCAAGCCGACCCCAATCGAAGCCATCAAATTCCGCCTGGATCAGCTAGGTCTGCTGGCGCGTGACCTTGAGCCCTACATCGGGTCGAGCGGCAGAGTATCAGAGGTCTTGAGCGGTAAGAGGGGGCTGAGCCTGGCGATGATCAAACGGCTTCATGACGGCCTAAAAATTCCTTATAGCACTCTGGTTGGGGACTTCTGAGCCACGAGGGTCAGGGATTATCTCAAATTGTGTAAGTGAGTTTTCCAAAAATCGGACTGACTCAACCCCTTGTTGCAGGCATACGCTGAAGGCATAAGAACAACAAGGGGAACGAAATGCGCTTTGTAGCAGCAATGCTGATGTCTCTGGCCGCCACCCAGGCGATGGCAATGGACAGCAACGAAGAGATCCCGGTAGAGCACTACCAGTACAGCCAGAACCTGGACATCAAGCGAGTGGTCTCGCAGGAGAGGGTGCCGAACGTTTGCGGCGTAGTGGCGACGCATATGACGTACGAGGACTCGGCAGGGCGCCGGCACATCCTGGAGTACAGTGTGCTTGGAGATGGTTGCAGCAACAACTGATGTTTATCTAGGCTGGCGAGCCGCATGTACGGTCTCGCCGTGGCGTGTGTGGATCGATTAATCCTCGCCGCACTTCTCTCTAATAGCCGGTTCCGAGTGCGCATAAGGGATGTGGTACTCAGGCGGATCTTCCACGCTGATGGCCTGAACCCCACACTCCTTAAGAAACTCGACCAGCTTGCTGAAATCAGGCTCTTCACGCACTGGCTCTACAAACCCCGTCTCCACCTTCCAGGCTTTCCAGTCCTCAATTGTGAAGCCGTTGCGCAAAAGCCCGCCAGAGCAGTTCGCTGCGCCCATGCATGCGCAGAAGCCGCCGCCACACCAGCGACCGCGCCACTGCTCCGGCATTGCGTCCATGACTTCGTGAATTGTCGGCTTTACGTCACTCATTTTTTTACGGCCTCAATTTTGTCTACGACTTCAAAACGCGCCCCGCGAGCGAGGCGACCTTCTTCGTATGCTTCGAGCTCAGGTTTGGTCAGGCTGTCCAGCCAAGCAAAATACTGCTCAGCAGTTTGGACTTCAGCTTGCTGGGTCAGGTGAGGGGTGTAGTACGTCAGCGTTGGCACGGTTACACCTTCGGGTGCTGGATTCCTGGACACCCAATCCTCCCAATCCTTACGATTGAAGCCAGCCTTAGCGGTGCCACCGGCGCAGTTGGCTGCACCGACACATTCGCAATCAAGGCCACGCTCACACCAGTTATAGCGCCAGCTCACTGGCATCTTCTTCATGAAACGATCAATGAAAATAGACATTTCGAGGGGCTCTACGCTGGGTTTTAGAGGCCTGGTACCAGGTCTGTGTCGACCTTCAGGGACTTGTATTCCAGTTTGTTGACGTAGCTGAGCTTTGCCTCAGCCATGTCGATCAACCACCACTTGCCGTCACGATCCTTCAGGAAATCGACACTCCACTCGCCGTCGAGGTGGCGGGTGATATCGCCGGCCATCTTAGTCAGCTGCTCCAGGTCTTGGTCATTGATGGAGTTGATGACTGCGAGCTTTTGCTCCCAATCAGGGGCGGACGGATCCTTGATCGATTCTTTTGGCCAGTATGGTTGGTAGCCTTCAACGGTGCCGTTTCCGGCGAAGAAGCGGAATTCCTGGGTGACCGGCATGCTGCCGAAGGCATGAAAAGCCGGTTTGGTTTTCAGCATTTCCCTGATCAGTAGGGAAGCGGCGAATGGGTACGGGCTGAAGCCCTGGGAGAAGAGGATTTCACCCATGTGCTTAATGATCGTGCCACGATCAGCATTTGGCAGGCAGCAGGTTTCTTGCCAGTAGTGCTTGTTGCTGGTGAAGCTGGTCTTGATGAACAGCGGGAACCCATGTTTGGCACCCATCTCTTCAACAGCTTTGACGATCTGATCGAGGTTAGCTTCAGTCTCCGGAGTCGGCGGGTAGCCATCGATGAATGTCAGCTGCAGACCTGTCGACAACGGTACCAGCAGGGTGGCGGGAGAGCTGACGCCGGCTGTTTCGACTGCTGGCGCCCAGTGTTCATAAGCAGTAGGTGCATTCCTGCAGCGCTCTAGGATGCTTGCCAAGGCATCTTCTCCGGAAGGTGGCTCAGGTAGCAAGACGTCCAATTCGAACATGGGGTTTCCTTCTTGGTGGGATTGGTCAGCCAGGCTGATATCACCGCCTTGAGCGGATGCCTCATGCCTAGTCCAAACATTTAATCAATATTGACGGGCGAGGGTAGTTCTAGCGGGGGCTGCGGTCAAGCAATGCCTCTACTTAGCACCGAGTCGGTCGACCTCTAAAAATATTTCAAAAAGCCATCATGGCAATATTGACTAATTATCAACAGATGGCTAACCTTCATCTCAAGGCTTGAAGGCACAGTGCGCTTCAGGGCGAAATCGTTTGATTACAAGGATTTAGACATGAAAAAGCTGCTCGCACTTGCTGCAATCGCCATCGCTTTGCAAGGTTGTACCACCAAGCTCATCGAGGGCCAAAAACAGGAGCTCGAAACCTACGAGCAGAAGGGTCTGGCTGTCCAGGATCGCAATCCGAAACTAGCTGCCGCGCTGGGCGTTCTGCCAGTAGCTGGATATATATACAGCGGTAACTATGTGCTTGCATTTACAACGATTCCGCTGTATCCGTTCCTCGGCCCACTGTGGATGCCCTTCGACACCTACGGCTCGGCGCAGGCACGCAACTACTACGCGACCAAGCCTCACGTAGAGCGTGAACGCGCCAAGGCCATGCGCGACAACGACCGTGCGATGGATGACAAGACCATCGACGACGTGACTTACCGCCGCACTCGCCGCGAAATCGAAGATAAGTACTCGGCCTACTGAGTACCGCTGGACAGAAAGCCCGGACACGATCCGGGCTTTTACATTCAAGGTAAATTGCCAAAAACCACCAGGCAGCTCAGCTGCAAAGGTTACTAATCAACGGCACGAAAGCATCAGAAGGAAAAGTTCATGACCACACAAGCCGCGAATGTTGCGCTTTTCATTGATGCAGACAACGCACCAAGCTGCAGAATCGTAGATGTCCTGGAAGAATTGAAGAAAATCGGCAAATTGACCATTTGCAAAGCTTACGGGAACTGGCGCAGTTCATATTTGGACGAATGGCGTAGCATATTGCACGACCATGCGATTCAGCCGGTGCAGCAGTTCGATCTCACCAAGGGAAAGAACTCGACGGACATCGCCATGACCATCGACGCCATGGACGTGATGTACACCAAATCGGTGGATGTATTCTGCATCATGTCCTCTGATTGCGACTTTACCCCTCTGGCTATGCGACTGCGGGCAGAAGGCAAGGAAGTTCTCGGTTTCGGGGAGAAAAAGACACGCAAGGCTTTCATCAAGGCATGCTCACGCTTTGTCACCTTGAAGGACGTTGAGTCACCGGTGGTCGTTGCACCACAGATTCAGGCCCAGCCGAAGGCTGATCCCGTGCCGGCAGCCAAACCACGCGTGCTCCCAGCGACACCGGCTCCCGCAGCATCTGTTGTCGCTAACGGCTCGCCAGTAAAACGTACTCGTGATGAATTGAATGCTGACAAGGGCCTCATCAACATCCTGCTCAAGGGCATAAAGAATGTGAGCGAACCTGGCGCTTGGGTTTTGATGAGCAAGGTAGGCGTTAAACTGCAGAACGTGAATTACAAAGCCTACGGCTTCAAGAAGCTATACGACTTGCTCTCGATGTTCGATTTCATCGAAACACGTCGTAATGGTACTCACCCTGAGATTCGGCTGAAGGCTTAATCAGAGCAGAGGAGAGGCCTAATCGCCCTTCCCCAAGCAGAGCGTAGGGGCTTAGTCTAGAGCATTTGTGGCCAAGCATTGGCATGAGGCAGAATGGTATGAGATCGATACCACGCGAGACCTCATCATGCATAACCGTTGGACGTATTGGGCTGTCTTCAATTTGCTGCATCAGAGCCTGGAGGATCCAGGCATGATTCAGCATCGCGAGGTTGAGCTAAAAAACGACCCCATCCTCGGTTATCCCATTCCTGGCGGTGCTCTAGATTTTTCCGATCCAGCCCTGCGTGCCTTCCTGAGGATCTGTGGGATCCAACAGATCGATGCACAAACCGAGCTGTATGACGTAATTCGCGGTGTTTCTAATTGGAACAACCTAGAATTCAGAAAAGCTGGGTTTGGAGGCTATGAATGCTCTAATTTCGAGTCTCTGTTTGCTAACCAGCACAGGGGCGCAGGCTGGGAAGAGGTCGACAGGTTGGTTTACGCCCTGTGCCACAGTTCCTTGACTGACCTGGCGGCCATTTCCAGGGGGTGGTTGACCTTTAGTGACACCGAGCCCTTTCATGGAAGTGATTCCCCCATTGTAGTGGAAATCCACACAAAAGCGATGTTTTGTCAAATGGGCGAGCATCGTGATTATCTATTGGGCAAGGCTGGAATTATTGCCTCAAATTACGAGCATGCCTTGCTCGCAATTAACCAGAAGATGCTGGAAATGAATAGTAGGGCTACTAAGACTGAAATGCCAGAAGAGTCCCCTATGTACATTACTATCACTGATGGACAAAAAAGCCTGTGCAGTGTCATGGTTAGTACCAGCCTCATAGGTGAACGTTATCATGGGGATGTTTTGTGGAGTGGAGTTAGCTGGACAAATCATGACCAAAAGCTTCTTGAGGCCATGTTGAAGGTTCTACCTAAAGATCTACACAATAAGATTCAAGGCGATTGTTTTTCGTCGGAGCTGGGTATTTAAATGTGTCTGTCGAGGCGATTCTGTGATGATTGAAAAAATTCTTGAAAGTCCATTATCCCTATACCTTGTGATTTCGCTCGTTAGCCTCCTGGTGCTGGTTGTTGTGCGCCAGGTGGCCGGCTGGTTGCCTGGTCGACTGTATGCATCTTGGGAGGATGAGGCCAAGGAGATCCTTGAGGCGAGTGCTGCTAAGATTTCCGCCCAACAGGCAGCTCATGTCAAGGAGGGAGTGTGTTGCAAGGCGACGTGTTCATTTGGTCGACACTCGCGTTGGATCAAGGCATCGATCCTCTACGCGCTCGGCGCCGGCCTCGTAAGCGTTGCGATGGTTAAAGGCGGGCTCACAGGTTATGGGGCAATGCTCTGCATATGGCTAACCGCTCTGCTGACGCTCACAGTGATCGATTTCGAACACCATATATTGCCGGATGTGATTGTCCTGCCTCTGCTCTGGGTAGGGTTGATGACAAATGCCTTGTTTGGGGCTGTGAGCCTCAATGACGCGGTGTGGGGGGTTGTGGGTGGCTACATGATTCTTTGGCTGCCGGCTTCGCTTTTCCGCCTGGTGAGAGGCTTTGACGGGATGGGCTACGGTGACTTCAAGCTCTTGGCCATGATAGGCGCCTGGCTAGGCTGGCAGGAGATTCCATTAGTGCTGATGACGGCCTCTATAGCGGCATTGCTTGGCGGTCTGGTGTTGCTGGCGCTGAAGTCTAAAGTCGGGAGCATACGCACCGAATACTTTGCCTTTGGCCCGTTCCTGGCTATCGGGGCAATCGTGGCTCTATGGACTTGATGGGTAGCTCGCATTACCGTGTTACCCGAGACGCCTGAGCTTTGGCGTATCTTTGCGTGCCAAAAACTAAAATTATAAGGGCCTAGCATGACGTATCAGGTTGAGATCACCAGCAAGACCGAATCCCCAGAAGATAACCTCCCAGGCCAATTCCACGCAGGTTCTGGCAGTGATAGGGGGACGTTCAAAGTGACTGGCAAGCCAACCCCAACGGAAGGTGAGGTGGCTGCGTTTATGATGGGCGAAATCTTAGGTTTCATGATCTTGGACTACAACGAGGAAACTGGCGAGGGTTATTTCGTGGTCGTAGATGACTACGCGCCAGCTGCAGGCACGATCTATATCTACGACGGTAGATGACTGCATTACTACCGAAAACCGCCACTTTGGGCGGTTTTTTCTTAAGCGAATCGTTGGAGCTATTTTCTGCCAATACGATTTTCGGAGAGCCAAGCTAGTGAACGCTTCATTCCAGTCACGATGAAGTCACCATAAGGATCTCCACTGAGCGCTGCGTTTTTGATGATCGGCATGGATAGTGACCCAATTAGAAGAGCAGCGTCCTCTAAGCGTCTGAGTGGATCTTTGAACAGGCGAGCATAGTGTTCTTGAGAGCTTGTACTGCCCCCCTGACGGACAGAGATCTTTTCGTACGGGCAACGGTAAAATAGCTTCTGGTTGTCGCCAATCATGGTAATCAGCTTCCAATCATCAGGCGATCTGTAGAGGCTTTTCCTGGAGGCATCTGATTGCGTTGTTACCACCAGAGACCTTGCTGGGTTTATTGCTCGAATCTCACGCATCAGCGCTGGAAGGATCACGTCAAACTCAATGCCTTCCTCTTGATCTACTCGATGGAAGTCTTGGATATAGAGCGTTCCATCAAGTGACAGGCGACTTTTCCCAACCAGGTCTGGTAGCTGGGTAGCAAGGCTGTGCCATGCGAAGCGCCATGCATCGACTTCGCCAAATTCACTCGAGGCGGTAGATTTGATCCTTGAAAGGTTGATGATCAGCCCCTGGCAGTCGCTAGGGATTCTGCTGGACAGAGTGACAGCCGGATTTTTGTCAGGCGCGTATTGAGCGTTAATGACAGCAACACAAGACTCTGGAATGACCACCTCGGCAAAGTAGCCTTCAGTAGCAATTCCCCCGAAATCGATCAAGATCGGAAACATGCCTGCTTGGTTTGCCTGGTATTGAAAGTCGTGCTGGAGAGTTACGCCCCCGCCCAAGCCAGGAGATGCTACGATCAGTTTATGAGGTGTCGCTGGGGAGTTATAAACCTGCCCAGATTCAATCCGCGATTGCTTCAGGGCACTACGGAAGCGATTCCAGTCAGGGTATTGGTGGCAGGCCGCAACAGCTTCCAGGGCTTGGGAAAGATCAAGGCGAACGCCCAGGGATGCCATTCGTTCGATCATGGTGCGCGCAAGCGTTTTGGCGGCGGATACCGTCATTTTTGACATACATCACTCCAGCGGTCAGCGTCGCCTTTCGGCGGGTGCTTGCGTTACCCCATGCCAACCATAAGAGTCGATGTGCGACGAAATCTGGTTCGATGATCACCTTCGCCGGCCCTGATGGGTGCAAGCTGCTGGCGGTGATTAGCCGAAAACTAGCTTGCCGCCTCAGGTGAGGGGAGTCAATAGCTGACGATCATCGAAGCAAACTTCCCCAAAACCCGCGATCCAGCCTCCCTTTGCAGCCCTGGTACTGAGCCCGGTAGGTGTTGGAGCGATTGCCCACCTTCCGCGCTACCTGCACCAGCCACTTCTTCTTCGTGTAGCTACGTCGTTTGTAGCCTGTCCAGCCTTCGTGGTAGTTCAGGTATACGGCATTGGCGTCTGTGACCGGAACCCGATTGATCTTGTTGGTGCGCCTGATGTACCAGCCCATGAAATCGATTGCATCACCGAAGTCATCACGAGAAGCAAAGGTGTGACCTGTGGCTTTCTTGTATTCACCCCACGTCCCGTCCAGCGCCTGGCTGTAGCCGTAGGCCGAGCTAACCCGTCCCCAAGGGATGATGCCCATCAAGTACTTCTTAGGCGGCCTGGCATCGTGCCTGAAGCTTGATTCCTGGTACATCATCGCCATGGGTACATGCACCGGCACGTTCCAGCGTTTCTCCATTGCCAAGGCGTCTTTGTGCCAACCTTTCTTCTCTTGGAAGATGGAGCAGAGGTTTTCTTGATTTCGGGGTGGGGCCGTGCTGCTACAGCCAACCAGAGCGATAGCCAGGGCTGCAAGCAGCCCGAAGGTGCGACCTTTTAGAAGAAGACCTGCCCAGCGTCGGGGTGAGGAGGTCGGACTAGAGCGGCTTGTGAGTAACCAATGCACGAGGAGACACCATCGCTTGTTGTTGTTTTTTTTCGGATGTGTGGCGCCGAAGTGTGCGCTGGTCGAGACTTTACCACTCGGTTAAGCCGATGGCCATTGCGCAATTAATGATCAATGTTGAGGCATCGATGAGGGAATTTGATGGGTTTTGGCCATCAACTATTGACAATTCATAAAAATTATTTCCTGGACGTGACTCTTTTTTCGTGCAGCCGTCAAAGCTAGCTGTTATCTTTAGCCCTTTATTGACAGGATGGCTCAAATTCCCTCGGGAAAGGAACGCGCCACCGTAATTTTAGGGCTCTTTTAAATGAAGAAAATGACGAGAGTTGGGCTGATAGCCCTGGTCAGCCTTCTCGCCGGTTGCTCGAGCACCAGCATGACTCAGAGCGACGAAGACACCGGTTTCTTTGGCTTCCGTCACTCGCCGAAGACCGCCCCCAAGGCCGTGAGCAAAGCTCCGGCGCCGGCCAAGCCGAAAGTCTCTACCACCACATCAGCCGCTAATGAGGTGCTGATTCAAGCCATGGGCCTGGTGGGCACCCCGTACCTCTGGGGTGGGGAAGACCCGAATATCGGTTTCGATTGCTCTGGCCTGATCCAGCATGTTTTCTCTGAGGCCATTTCCGTTGACCTCCCACGTACCTCGGCAGCGATGGGTGCAATGGACGCTCCACAGATTGGACGCGATAGGCTCAAGACAGGGGATCTGCTGTTCTTCGCTACAGCGGGGCCTAAGCGGATCACTCACGTTGCGATCTATGTGGGAGAGAATCGCTTCATCCATGCTCCACGGGCTGGAAAGAACGTGAGTATGGCTAGACTGGACAATGTTTATTGGACGAAACACTTTGTCTCGGCCAAGCGCGTGATTACGCCGTCCAGGCTGACCATAGCGTCCAAGCAGGCTGGGTTAGGGCCGCTAGCGAAGATGTAACCCGACTGTAAGTAGAAGCCCCGCCTAAGCGGGGCTTTTCGTAGGCTATGGATCACCGGCGTACGTAGGCTTCTTGGGCATTTTCGATTTCACGTTTCACTCGCATTGGATCTTGCATCCACCGAAGCTGGACGTTGCCAAGCCCACGGCCTGTGATGGTGACAGTTCCAAATCCAAAAATTCGACCGAGGATCCCTTGGGAGATATAAATCGATTCGATGGCCTGCAACGTCAGCTCGTCGGTCTGCCTGGCGATGATCCCTTTCTTAGAAATTACACGCTTGTTGGTGACACCTTGCTCGGTGTATTTCCAGCCAAGCCAATAGATGATAGCCGGGATTAACCAGATACCGAGAGTTGCTACCGCTGCGATGAAGTTTATGGTGATCATGAACTTCACCATCCAGTGATGCTCGAAATTTTCGTGAATATCTTCGCCATTCGAAAGCGATTCGTTGATATATGACATGAAGCACCCGCCTTGGTTTTTATTGTTTTTTACGAATTGTACCACAGCATATTGGAAGTTATTTAACAGCCGGTCATTACGAATTTTGCATGAACAAAATCGCATGAGCTATAGGTTTGCTAGTCATGGCGCGGGTATCATGATGGAAACGTAGAGGTGGAAAGCGGTGGCGAGTAGTCGAAAAGATGTGTTCAGTCAGCACAACCTGCCACAAACCGGTGCTATCCAAATGCTGACAAAATCCAAGGAGGGTGTGTCTTTGGCCGGATTCGAATTGGCCTTGGTTGAGCTCAAGAAAAGGGTTGGGCTGGCGCTGATGAAGGCCGACCCGGCCCGATATGAGCGCGTTTTTGGTAAGGATCCCAGTCACTGCGAAGCCTCACTGGAGGCTATTTTTGAGGATGGCGTTATTCCAGACCAGGGCGATTGCCGCCCCATAGATTCCTTGATTAAGTCGCTGCGAGATAACGACGATCTGAAGAGGTGGGCCCAAAAGGGTGGCTCTCCACTCATCGCCTCTAAGCACGAGAGCTTTCCCTCTTATGGGTGGCCTCCCATTCTCGGGTACCGGGAAACACTGCTCGATGGGCCCAAGGGAGGTACGTTCCTGAGGGCGCTTGCGGAAATGAATATCTCCCTGGAGCAATGGCTGTTAGGGACGGATCAAGAAATGGTGGCCGCTAGCTTACTGAGGGGTCTTTGTACCGGTTCGATCAAGTCCCACCACCTGGGTGATAGCATCCCCGTGGTGCTTTTCGACGTGTTTAGACAGCCTGATATCGAGCGCCAGATCGCGGATCTGTTGAAGGTTATGACCCTCGAGAAGGGCGAGTCGATCTATGAGTGCACTGAACGGGTGACGATGACTGCCTACGTGTTCGACCGGGTGGGGCTTAGCCACCTGTCGAGCGTTGTGCTCCAGTCACCCGCGATGACCGATTTCATCGAACTAGATAGAAAAGTTGCTAAGGAATACCAGCAGAATTCCACAGTACCTGAGCGCATCTACCAGCCGGTACAAGGGCTTGCTGAGGATTTACTCTGGTCGACCCTTTGCGAGACTGACCACTCATCGATGGATCTGGCGTATGCCTTCCTGGAGAAGGCCCTGGGCATGACGAAGCTGAGCGCCAGTATTGATAAAGCGTTGAGAGGGCCTTTCCGATCAAGCGCGATTACCACCAACCGTCAGTTTGTCTACGAGCACGCTACCCGGCGTATGGAGCACCTCATCGCATGCGGTAGCCTTCCTCAAGCTGTATTTTGGGTGAAGGAGGCTTTGCCATATATGGAGCGCTTCCCAGTAATCCCTGAAACGCAGAAAGCCGATCTGATGGCCATCCTCAGTGTTGGTGAGCACCGTTCGGTAATGGGAGATCTGAATGTAGAAAACAGTCAAGCCTTGCCGTTTTTGATCGAATCGCTAGGGCGGCAGGGTTTCATCAAAGCCTTCAGAGCTACTTGCGAATGCGCTGTCGCGGATAAGGATCTCCACCCCGAAGCCCAGAAAATCTTTTCCAGTGATTTGATCGGCCTCAACATCAAGCAGCTCCAGGAGAATGGCCTGCTGCACGCCGTTCTGGATGAGCTAATCAAAGTATACCCTGAGCTATGGGCAGATGAGGTTGTGAAGATCAATGATGAGACCTATGCGAACTTCGCTGTTACTAATCAAATGAAGATGCTTACCAAATGGGTGGGGGATGCACTTACTGCCTTGCCATCAGATAGGCGAGCTGTGGCTTGGTACAAATGCTTCGAGCATCCGATTCCTCAAAATCATTTCATCGCGACGATTCCGCATATAGAAGCCGTGTTTCGCCTAATGAATAATAAACAGCGTGGCGATAAATTCACGAATGATCTTGGCCTTTGACCTCAAAACAACAATAAATAAACGGAATGTCTATATATGGCGATTGATAATATTTCTTTCAAAATATCTGTTTTTGAAAGTATGCGTAAGAAAAGGCCAGAGGAATATCAGGCGCTTTTAGATGAAGTGAAGTCCGATTACCCATGGCAGTTCATTTCAAATGTCAGTATATCCAGCTTGATAGAGCGAAGTGGTGAGCTTGATCAGCCTGAGGCTCATGTGCAGTTGGCGAAGATGATTCATTCGATGGTGGATGACGATTTTGAGCCCAAAGAATGGCTAAGTGACGGCGGCTCTCCGCTGACTGCAACAAAGCTCAAGAGCTCGAAGCTTCCCAGGATCCAACCGATCCTTGGGTATCGCTACTCGGTGGCTCAGGCAGTCTCTTTCGACAACCTGAATCTTCCAGCTGAACAGTGGCGGGTGGGTGCGAGCCCGGCCATGATGGCGTCTTCAGTGGTGAGGGGATTTGGCGATGGGTCTTTGCGGGTATGGAATTTCAAAAAATGCAACATTCCAGCCTATGTAATGGAGGCCTTCAGTGATCCATCTGTTGAGCCTGAGATGTATGATTTTCTGAAGAGTCTGACCATCGGCAATTACAAAAGCGGAAAGGCTTTCGAAAATGCTCATTGGTTTTACAATCTGATTTATGCATTCATCTATTTTGACTTGCCAGTGATGGTGGAGGCCGTAACCAGGTCGCCAGCGTTCCAGTCGGATCTGAAAAATCCTCAGACCCTGGTTAACTCCATTCTTTGCGACGAGCTATTCCAGGACGAGCCAAAATTTGGAAGGGTTGCGGCATTCTTCGATCAGTATATGGCGCAGGGGCAGCACCAGTCATTGCTTGATAAGGTCATGGCAGATAGGCTCATCAGTGGCGATAATCGAGGTCTGAATGAGCTTAAGCAGTACCTGAATGAACGTCTTGGCGAGCTCAGGCAGTCCGGTCGGATAGAGCTTGCAGCTCCATGGCTCTCGCATGTGATGCCAACCATGGGTGATCAACTCGCCTTAACCGATGCCGAGCGAGGCACGCTTCGGGCAGCGATAGTCAATAGGAAATCCACCAATTTCAGATTCGTGTCCGGGCTTTGTGGTGACGGGAGTGACGCGATCCCATACCTGGTAAACCTGCTAGGGACGAAAGGATTTACCCAAGCCGTGAGCAAGGCATGTGTCACAAGCCTTGAGGAAGATCTGCGTAAAAATGGATTCAGAGCTGCTTACACTGGGGCTGTGCACGATAATTTGCTGCAGCTCGATGTTGAAACGCTAAAGCTGAGTGGCGGGCTCCATGCAGCGCTGGATGGCTTCTATAACGCTTATCCGACTGTCTGGGGGCAGTCCATGCAGCGGCTGGAGAAAGCTCAGGAGCGGAATGAGTCTGATGTGCTGGCCGTGGATCAGGTGAAAGCCCTGGCACTCTGGGTGGGGCAGGCGCTGACTGCTGAGCCGTGCTCAAAACGTGCTACTCAGTGGTACTCCCGACTGAAGTACGATTTTGCTCAGGAGATTCTGGTCATGCAGCTTTCACCCGACAAAGGCCTTCTGCAAAAGCTGAATAGCGATCTGCTGCAGAAGAAATTCACCAGTGACCTGGGCCTATGACCGAGCAAGGATGAGCGCCGCGTGAGCATCAACTGCTTCACCTTTAAGAAGTCCGTCCTCAAGGCCATGCGTGCGAGCAGGCCAGAAGACTACCTGGCGCTGGAAGCCGAGGTGGGCAGTGACGCGCCGGCGCAGCTCTGCAAACTGGTATGGATCCGCAAGCTGTTTGAGTCTAGCGGTGAGCTCGATAACCCAGGCACGCACGTTAAGCTAGGGAAGCTGATCATCGCGATGGTGAAGTACGACGCCAGCGCCAAGGAATGGTTGGATGATGGCGGCTCACCGTTGATCGCCACCAAGCTCAAGAGCATACCCGCTGTCATACCGATCCTTGGCTACCGTAGCGCACTGCCGAGAGTGATAGACATCGCTCGCCAAAAGCATTTGCCGGCTGAGCAGTGGAGGGTTGGGGTTGACCCTGCAATGATGGCATCTTCGCTCGTCAGAGCCTTTGCGAGAGGGTCTTTGCGTGTCTGGGATTTTAGCCAAGGCCACGTCCCGGCTTACTTGATGGACGCCTTCAGGCATCCTTCCGTTGAGCTTGAGATGGCTGAATTCTTGGCGAAGCTCCCAGCTATGAAGTACGGGGTCAGGCAGGTATTCACGAGCCAGGCGGGCTTCAGGGATATGATCCACGCATGTCTTCACTTCGACCTTCCGGTGATGGTCGACGCGATGACGAAATCTGCAATTTTTCAGATGGAGAGGGAGAACCCGAAGGCTCTGATCTCAAGCTTGCTCGACAGTGAGCTCTTCAAAGAGAAGCCAGACCTCAAGCGGCTGATGCATTTTTTTGATGACCATCTGAGGATGGGGCTTACCGACCAGGTCATCGATGAGGTTTTGGCGCAGGCACTGACCAACCATACCCAATCTCGCCAGTCAGAACTGAAAGCATTTGTGTTGGAGCGATTTACAGATCTTCGGCGGGATGGGCGCATAGGGTTGGCTGCACCTTGGATGGGAAATCTGCCCAAGGAAATACTCGGCCTTGCGGCTGATCTAACCAAAATTGAAAAGGTGGCGCTGCGCACGTCACTGCTGGCCAATGATGCTGCCAGCAAGCGCTTTGCCGTAGCTCTTGCTGGCGCAGGAGGAGAGGGCATCCCTTTCCTGGTCGACCTCTTGGGTTTGAAAGGATTGACCAGCTTGGTGACCAAGGCCTGTATCGAAAGCTTCGCGGAAGACCAAAAGCGAAACCGCCACAAAATCTCAAACTACACACCTGTCATCAACCCGCGCCTGCTGATGCTGGATGTGAAGACGCTGAAGGCCTGTGGAGGCGTTCATGCTGTTCTGGATGGGTTCTACAAGGCCTACGTCCAGGTTTGGGGTGACTCGATGCGCAAGGTCAACAAGGCGAAGTACAACAATGCCTCTGGGGCCTCAGCGATGGATCAGGTGAAGGCTCTTGCGACCTGGATCGGGCAAGCGCTGAATGTCGAGCCTTGTGCAAAACGTGCGTCGCAGTGGTACCGCAGGCTGAAGCTCCCATTTGCTCAGCAGGCGCTGATCTTGACGCTACCCGTGGACAAAGACCTGTTCCAACGACTCGATGCAGACCTGCTAAGTCGAAAATTTTCCAATGATCTCGGCCTATAAACGAAAAAAGAGGGTGCCAGTGACCAATTATTCATCCTTCAGGGAATCTGTCCTAGAAGCTATGCGTGTGAATAGGCCTGCAGAGTATCTCGCCCTGGAGGCAGAGATTGGCGGCGATCAGAAGGAGCCTTTGTTCAGTCGGATCTCGGTTTCGACTCTATTCGAGCGAAGCGGCGAGCTTGATAGCCCAGAAACGCATGAGCCGCTGGCTGACATGATCCACTCTATGGTCGGGAGATTCGATCAATCCAAGGAATGGTTGGATGACGGCGGATCGCCGCTCACTGCCACAATGCTGGAGAGCTCAAAAATCGCCAACGTTGAGCCGATCCTGGGTTATCGACACTCACTGATTGAAGCAACCCAAGTAGCCGGCCTTTCTTACATTCCACCTGAACAATGGAACGTAGGAGTCAACCCGGCCATGATGGCGTCTTCTCTGGTGCGGGGTTTTGCAAGCGGTTCGTTGCGGATGTGGAGTTTCCGCCAAGGTGACGTTCCCTCAACCGTGATGAATGCCTTCAGAGACCCTAAAGTTGAGCAAGGGCTTCGCGACTTTTTAACTGAGCAAACCATCGGTAATGGTCACGCCGGGCGGACTATCAAAAATGCCTGGTTCCGAGAGCTTCTGTATGCGTTCATCCATTTCGATTTGCCCGAGCTGGTTGACGCAATTTCAAGGTCTCACGCATTCAAATCTGAGATAACAGAGCCTGAAGAGCTTATCACCGCCCTGTTAATTAACACACTCTACGATGACAACCCCAATCTAGAACGTTTGCTTGAGTTCATTGACCGCTACATTGGCCTTAAGGCGGATGACCCATTGGTTGACAGGGTTTTCGCAAGCAAATTTGGAGGTAACGCACTTCCTGGTCGCGATTACCTCAGGATCTATATGTGGGGCCGGCTGAGCGATCTTAGGGAAGCCGGGCATGTTGAATTGGCAGCGCCATGGCTGTCGAATCTCGCGCCACTTATGGCGGACGCGTTCGCACTGAGCGATGCTGAAAAGCAGGCGCTCAGGGAGGTACTGAATGTCGATGAGGACGCCAATTTGCGGTTCGTGTCGAGCCTTTTTGGAGATGAGAACAAGGGCATCCCATTTTTGATCGACCTGCTTGGGGTGGCAGGGTTTTCACAGGCGGTGAGCAAGGCTTGTGTGTCAGGCCTCAAGAAGGATTTGCACAAGAACCGACACCTGGTTCGCTACACCGGTGTGATTGATGAACGCTTGCTTGTGATGGACATCGAAGCACTTAAGTCCAATGGGGCGCTTCACGCAGCGCTAGATGGGTTCTATAAGGCCTATACCGAAGTGTGGGGTAGGTCGATGCACCGGCTGCAAAAGGCTGAAGACTTAGACCCCTCGGACGATTGGGCATTAGAGCAGGTGAAGGTGTTGGCGGCCTGGGTTGGCCGATCTTTATCAGCTGAACCGTGCAGGAAGCGGGCTCTGCAATGGTACAAGCGATTGAAGTATCCGTTTGCTCAGGATGCTCTGGTCTTCAACCTGCCCATGGACAAAGATTTTCTCCAGCAGATCAACGTTGAAGCGCTAAGCCGGAAATTCTCTAACGACCTAGGCCTTTGATTGTGACAATTTTTGTTTATTGTTGACGAGTCAGAAATTCGGCGATATAGTTGGTGATTGCTCGAATCAACGACAGGAGAATGTGCCATGATGGCTCAGACAGTAGCAAGCACCAACGTAGCATCGCTTCACCTCAGCGCGGGTCAGGTAATCTGCCGTAGCTGCGATTCCACAGTCAAGCCGGTACTGATGGCCCGGACGTCGATGTCGCACCGCAGCAACATCCCAGGTGTGTTCGGCATGACCAAACAGGTTCTGTGCTGCCCAGAGTGTGGTGAGCGCAACCCATGAAGCACTCCGGCGAGGTGATGATCCAAAGGACTCCTTACCCGCCAGGGCAGGGCGCGGTATTTGACAAAAGGGCGAATGAGAATTTCGCCCTTTTTTGTGCCCGCCGTTTACCGGTGATCGGGTCTAAATAATTCCTCTATATTGTCGGCTATGCCTCTTTTAACTATACTCACCCTGTCAACTGGATCCAAAATAGGCATTCAGGGAATTTGCGCAGGGAAATGCGATGTCGTATCAGCTCGAAAAAATTAGCGGATGCACCATTGCCTATGGGTCTTTACCCATCATGGAAATGGTGAGACTGATGACAGCCTCGTCCGAAGATAACGTGCAAATCTCCTTAGATCTCGCACTCAAGCTTAACGCTTCCCTTGTCGGCGGAACTCCATCGAACCTGAAACAGCTCTCAGCGCTGCCTGAGATCAGGGATCGAATCAGGGAAAATCAGCAAAAGATCATTGATACTGCCGGCGTTCAGGTTTCTAAAGAAGCCTTCGCTTGGCTGGTTGATGGTGAGCGAGGTAAGAGCTCAGACAGCATGTTTGGGGTCTTCGCCGGCATCCGAGCAATGCAACATGGCGCCCACCCGCACGATGCCGCAGATTTTCGCAGGTGCGCACTGTTACTAGAGCAAGTGCCTGAATTCAGTGACAAGCTGGCCTTGATGACCAGCGTAAGCGATGTCTGGAGCAGTTTGGTGCCAAAGTGGAATGAGCTTTGCGCACTGCTAAGCAATGACTCTCCAGTCTGGCGAAGGGAACTCGAAATGGCGCCTGGATTCCACCAAGCGTTAACTCTCATTTGTGCGGCCAGGAGGTAATGATGGACGCTATTACGCCCTTTGGGCAGGAGCTGCGAAGGCAACGCGGTCAAAGCAGCCTGATGCTGAAAGATCTCGCGGAGAAGCTTAAGGTGTCAGCCGCCTATCTCTCGACCGTGGAGACTGGTGCAAAACCCCTCACGGAGAAATTTGCGCTTCAGTGCATCGATGCGATGGAGGCTTTGCTGCCAACAGGATTCGACCGCAAAAATCTTCTCACCGCCGCGTACGCGTCCCTCAGCAGCATCGACATGCGTGGAGTGCCTGCGTCAGACAAGGCCAGAATTGGCTTGGAAGTCAGTAAACTGAAGGCCGCGATGCTAGAAGGCCAAACGCCTCTTGCAGAATCCGCTTAACTTTGCAGACCCCCTGCGTGGGATATGGCGGGCCAGCCGTGTCACTGGCCTCCACCCCGTGCACACTCAATCGGTAAGCTGCGTCTTGTAGCGAATCGATCCTGTGATCCCACCGGCTGTTCCGAAGCCACCAGTTGCTGGATGGTCGGGCCCGAACTTCGACACGAAGCCCTGACGCCGCTCTTCTTCGATCCACTCCTGTCTCGTTACTTGACGCTCGCCGAAAGACGGGTGGGACAGGAAGTACTGAGGTTCTGGAGAGCTGGTTTTTTCTTCGTGTGCCATGGTCTGAATCTCATGTCGGTAATCGGTATAGCCTGAGCATACCCGCTCAACAAATGATGTCAATTGGCACATAAAAATAATGCAGCCCGGAGGCTGCATGTGCATCGATCAGGTGTATGGCTCAAAGTCGGGAAGGGCTCGAATCGCTCTGTCCGACAGCTTGTGCGTCTGAGCCATCTCGTCGGAGTTTTGCCACTGCTTCAGCTCTCCACCCATTTTCGAGAAGGCCCGAAGGAATTTTACAAAACCTTCGTCGATTCGGCCTGAGACCGAGATTGGTACATCAGGGCTATGCTTACCGTGATTGATGATGTGCTGGCGGTTTTCCTGTTGCTTGGTGAACTCCGCATTCGATACCAGGCTAGTCATTGCATATTTGTGCTCACCGAAGCCCCACAATGGCTGATGCAGAATCTGCAGGATGTGGTTCCCAAGCTTGTGCCTGGCTGCTAGACCGGTGTTTATGGCCATTCCGCTCGACATGTCATACTGATCGACCGGGCCGTTTCGGTGCAGGTTGACCTCAAACACCTGATCAGCAATCTGTTCTAGATCTTGGAGGCTGCCTTGTACGAGGCCGAAGACCACATAGCTGTGCTGGCCCTGAGCGGTACCGGGAAGATCGGTCTTTACAAAGGCCACCTCACCTGCCGGCTTGGAAATCATCGGCAGCTTGAAGATATGCCGGGTAAGCACCTCGTGGAAGGCCAGCTCATTGAGGGGCGTTGGGTGGTAGGCATCCCATGACCCGTCATCTGCCTCAGCTTCACGTGAAACGAGGGTTTTGTTCAGATCAATAAGGCTCACGAAACCACCTTGATTGACCGGGTCAATGATGATCTGATGGGCGCTGTAATCCGGGATCTCGCGGTCGAGTGTGGCAACGCCGGCGATGGTAGTGTAGCCGGGAGTGCTGCACAGCTTTGGGTCTACGATTGCGTATTGAATTTTCACGGGACTGCTCCTCTTGTCCTACCAGTGTAGAGGTGCAGCTGGCGCTGGTTCAATGATTGCTGGCGCCTGGCCAGAGAGCGGGCAATACTCAATTTTTCTAATGTCGGATGGGTGATATGGAACAGCTTGAGAAAGTAAGGATTTTAAGGGAGTGGAGTGGGGAGGGGATCATGACCATTGGGAAGGCCCTCAATGCCTGTAATGGTGATCTGCTGATGGCTGCTGGATACCTGAAATACGATGGGTGCCTGATTAACACCACCAACAAGAACTGGGTGATGGACATGGCAAAGGGCTTTTCCCAAGAGGTTATGCTTACCGAGAGTGGGAGAATAGCGTACAAAAAAGATCTTTGAGGTTTCTCACCCACCCTTCCAGATGGGTGTCTCTTATGGTGTTGGAAAGCCTGGCTCCAACTCGGTATGACGGCTGAGTGAAAGCTGATGCAGTTTCAACTCTTCCCGTAAGAACTCTGTGACTATCTTCGATACCTCCATCTGCACATCGTGATCTGCTGCGGGAAGATGGAGGTAGCTCAAGCCAGTCATTGGCGGTGTTCGATTGATGCGCTTACCCTGCCGCTGGATATATTCCAAGTATTCTTTTGAATACAGGCTCTCACCTGTTTCGCAAATATCTTCCCATTCTTCGTAGTTGGGTTGATATCTGAGCCAGTCAGGGTGCCACCTCGGCACAATCCTATAATTAGCGCCATCCATGAACTGATCTGAGGTCATGTCCAGAACAGAAAGGTCTGGAAGTATGTTCCAGGCATGAACGCAAATCTGAGTTTTCAGATCGTTGGCCATATAGTTTCCAACGACCATAGCAAATCCAAATTTTTTAGAAATGGATTCAGATACTTCTAAGCAATGGCCTGGGATGTCCCAGCCAAGTTTAGTCCCTGGCGTACCTTCACGCGACTTTCTCCGCTCATCAAGTGCTGAGTTAATGGCGGAAGCGCTGATATAGCGTGACTTGTGCGGATTTCCGTTGTGTCGAATAAATGAATCCAGGTATGAGCCATCTTCAGCAGCGAGTAGCGCACCAATTGCGTCACTATCCTGAGTAAACAATGTGACGGCGTGGCTACGATCCCCCACACTAAACGATTTTGGTATAGCGTCCCTGTCTACTAATGTTATCTTCATGCTTTTAATTTCCGTCAAAGATGATTGTTGTTGATATTTAACTTTAATTGCTGTGCTCTATAAGCCCAAGTCTTCCCCGAAGACCTTTCCAGCTTCTTCAACCGTGAACCCTAGCTTTTGGATGTCCAGGCCGACATCGATCAGCAATCGCTTCTCAGAATAGCTTCTACCGACGAAGGTTGAACAGTCGAGGTCATGATTGAGAGCCAACATCGTCAGCAAATTCCTAAATCCATTTCGCGCATCATTGTCCAAGGAGGGCTTCTGAGATCGCCCGGCCACGGTCTTTTGCGTGCAATAGGAGGCAAGGCCGTCTAGCACATGGTTGACGAGAGCCTCAGGGGAGAAACCCTCAGTTCGCTGCGCCGGCAGTCCGAACATACTCAGCTTCGTGAGCGCTGTGAACTGTGACAATCCGTATTCGTGGGGAGGGGTGCTCATAACCTCTTTCGCCAGCTTCTCGAGAACCAGGTCAGGTTGAGCGAACAGCCAACGATACTGGGGGATTTTGGAGACGTCAGCCATCATCACATCAGCTTCATCATTCCTTACCACGTTCAGCAGGAGGGTCGGGCTGCTTAAGATGCTGGATAGCCCGCTGGCATCGAGTTTCGGCTCAAGGTAGCTAATCAGCTTATCGACGTCAGGAAGAAACTCCATGGAGTCTTCATTAAGCGACAGAATGGCTTGCGCGGATTTGCCCTTTATCTCAGGGTTTGGGTGGCTGAGACAGAAATCGAGCAGCTCCTGGTGCACCTTACTGCCATTGATGCACATGTTAAGAAGCTCCTCCCACATTGAATAAGCGACAGTATCTTTCGCTCTGACACCTTTTGTTAGCATGCCTGAGCGCTTGAGGAAGTCAGTCATGCTGTTATTCGGGAATTGTGATTTCTTCTCGATCCTTGATATTACGAATGAGAAATCGTCTTCAGGAAGGTCGACAGTACCTTGTAGAGATATTGATGACCTTGCTGATTTTGCATCTACTGCACTCGATGGCCACATACGCTTGATGTCCGTATGCATTAAGCCTAGAGCGTGGATACTACTGGTGCTGTTAAAGGTATCGAGTTGTTCCGACCTTACTTTTGAGAACGCTGAAAGTAGCTTTATACTGAAGTCTGTGTCAGTTACCTCTTCACCATCGGAAGTAATCAGAACAACAAATCTGTCTTTTGTGCCATCATACACAATGGACTCAATGCAGTCGCTTTGGACATCATGATTATCGAGTATTTTCTGCAGCGATGACTCCGAGAAGCTAAGCTTCACCCCAACAAAAAATGGAATCATGCGACCAGGTACATCGGTAACTTCGTCTTCACTTCCATAACGGAATTTGAGATATGTCGCCTCACGCAGAATTGGAAATAAATATTTCTGCCTGTCTGATAGTTGATTCCATTCGCTATCTAATTCCCTAGGTATGGGCCTCGTTCCATGTTCTTTGTACCAGCTCTCAACCAGGTTGATAAGCTCTACCGTTTCTTTGTCGGCTATTATCTTATTAGTCATCTTTGCTACTTGTCCTTACAGACCAAGCTCTTGCGTGAAAATCTCACCGAGCTCGGGTGTTGAAATATTCTTAAACCTTGACCCATTCAGACCATAGCTGACAAGGTCTTTCTTCTGGTTGATGGGTAAATGCACACTACGATTGAAAAGCAAGAGGTTGACTCCAGCGCACGAGCTGGGCTGGCCAGCATGGTTCAGGTCATTGCATGCCATCATGATTTTGATTATGCAGCGTTCGAAATTTGAGTTGTGATATACGTTGAAAGTCGCCGGTTTTCACATTGGTCTACTTCTTTTCTCAGGAGGAGGTCGATGACGACACACAGTCGATAATTCCGAAGGGCTTGCCTCTAGCGATGCATATGAATTGACAGGCCGACGCATCTGGGTAAACTACTCGGATTAACCGGAATATGAGTCCTGTGATGCAAATTTCCCTGAGTGACATTGCAAAAACCGATAACCTGATCGGCAGTGAACAGGGTCGTGATGTCCATCACGCCCTGTATAACCTGATCTGCGCCACCCCCTTGGACAGAATCGTTGCCATTGTGCCGGGCAGTGTCCAGCGAATGGATGCAACCTTCGCTCGCGAGGCAATTGTGACGCTCGTAAAGCGACTTCAGGGCTCACGCTTGGTCTACCTCAAGGATTTCTGGAATCGCGATTTTCTGGACAACTGCGGCTATGCAGCCAGGGCGTTGGATGCCCACCTCATGCACGTCAGTGGTGGTGAACTCGATGTGCTTGGAGCTACTTTCTCAAAATCCTGGGGATCGCTGCTGGCGAGTGTTTTCAGCCTGGGCGTGACCACCACTAGCGTTGTGGCTGGCTCACTGGGCATTAGTGTGCAGAATGCCAGCGTGCAGATGAAAAAAATGGCAGATGGAGGTCTCATGATACGCAGAGAGGAAGATGCCTTCAGCGGTGGAAGAGAATGGCACTACCAGACAGCACCTCGCTGATTTTCGGCTGGATCTGTCTGCTTGCCTGAGGGCCATCGCACTCCGCAGAATGTAGGGTAATCATTCTACGTTTGCAGGAGCTGCGCAATGAACCACAGCAAAGACCAAGCTATCAAAACTCTGACCTTTGTGATTGAGAAGGCCTTTGCTGCCGGCCACCCGGTGGCTTTTGGTGAGGATGTCTTCGTGCAGCGTCGAGCTGGTGAAGAGATTGAAACCGAAACTGAGATTTTCCAAGCTCTCGAGAATGGCATCTTCAAGCTCTGTAAGACCTCTCGTCACACCCCTCTTACTGACTCTGTAGAGGTGGGTGAGGTCTTTCTTAAGCACTTCGATCATGGCGATGCTGATCTCCTGGTGCAACGTTACCAGGAGCAGATGTCCGTTCGTGACATCGATGAAATGATGATCGGCCTGACTGCGAAGAACGTTTTGACTGAGATGGCTCAAGAGAAACGCAGGCCAAAGGCGGCTGCGGTTGACCAGGCTGAGGTTGATCCCAGGGAGCGCTCACTGCAGATCCTGCGTCATGTTGTGGGCAAGGCCTTCGCAGCTGGACACTCTGTGGTCATCGGTGATGGAGAGTACCTCCAGAAGCGCCGAGGCGAAGAGATTGAGACGGACACCCACCTCATCGAAATCCTGGAGTCTGGCATTTTCAAAAAATGTCCAAGGATTTCCACTGATCGAAGCACAGGAGCAGAGATCAAGACTGACGCCTTCCTGCGGTTCTACGATCATGCAGATATCGATGGTTTGATTTCGCGTACGACAGCTTCGATGACGATCAGGGACATCGATGAGTCCATGGTTGGGATCTCGGCCAAGACTGTGCTGACGCAGATGGCGCAGGAGAAGCGTAGATCTCGTGAGGAGAGGGCAAGGGGTGACGAGGGCTACTCCCTGTGACAGTTTCTCCTAGCGGTCATGGAAGGCTTGAGGGGGCCTCTACTGCGGAGGCCATGGCTTACTACGAGCAGAGTTTCGACGATCTCGGGATGGTGGCTAGCCTTCACGCCGACAGTGTTGTTGATTTAGAGCGTTTTCGAAGATCTGTTGATAAGCATTGCTCATCCATACTCAGTGCAATGAAGTATCTTGCTGGAAAAGGTAGCATTGCATTTTTAGCCACGCTCGCAAATCAAGAAGATAGATTTGTAACGATTATCAGTCAGTGCGGGCTTGAAGAGGCCAATGCGCCTCTAATGGAGGCTATTTCAAATCATTTTGAGATTACCGCACAAATGCTTAAAGCTGCCTATGGACTGTCTGAGGATTTTTACTTTGATCTTTACAGGGATGTTTTAGCAGGTTCAGAAAACCCAATAAAAGAGGCTTATAACTACTGGAAGCCCTGGAAGCGCAATGCGTCGGAGTTCCATAGGTTATTGAAAGGGTTTTCAGTTACGCTCGACTTTATTCCAAGTAATTTGGCGTCAAGCGCATTAGTGGCAGGGATAGCAACTTGCATGGAGCCTGTTATGAAAATGGCCTCAGACAGGGGAAACATAATCCCATTGGTTAAGGTGTTTTCTGAAAAAATATCAATAATCGCACCACTTTTTGAAAAGTTTGTTCAGATACAGGGTATGCAATCTGTAGCTAACCCACAAAATAACTTTCTGAAATTTGATCATGACATCGCAATGCCAGCTGAATTTTTGGCACTGCTTTACGCCGAAACACAAAATGAATCCGTAAAGCGAATGGCTCAAAACATGCTTGGCTATCCGGTTGGGCACTTACCTTATACGTTTTATGAAACCATGGGGTTTGATATTACCCGCGAATGGCATGCCGGTGAACTTAGTACGGCCAAAGGAACTAAGCTGGTCAAGCTAATTGAGCATGCGATCATGGTTCCTGGTTACGATATGCCTATCGTTCCGGCATCTGTAGGCTTGTTAAACAAAGCTGAACGAGAGGCTTTGTTCGGGGTGCTGGATTGCGCAAGCCGAGCAGACAAGGAGAATTGGAGCAGGGTAAAAGAGGTCTTGAACATCATGAGACTTGAGGCGAATGCGTCAGGAGACCTGGACGAGATCGAAAGTGAAATAGTCCGAAGTGGTATACTGGCTGAGATTTTTGCTGACAATCAAAGCATGCTTGCTGAACGATTTGGCAATGACTTAGGCATATGAATCAATGAATATTTCCGTAACTGAAGAACTTGACTCAAAAGAAATCGAAGCATTAGGCAGGGATTTGAGAACCGCGCTTATTGCTAATGGTCGGCACGGAAGTTACGGCGAGATTGCATATGAAACTAAGGTGAAAAGAATTCTTGATCGTGCACTTGAGTTATCTGTCAAGCTGCCGTTGTCTAGAAATAAGTTGGAATCTGCGCATTCGATCTCCAGCTTCGTCACCTGTATGGAGGAATGTGCAACGATACGGGTTTATAATACAGTCGCCAGGGATGTGCTTGCAGAAAACTTAGTCAGTAGATTTGGTATAACCCAAGATCTGTACCACAATTTCAGTAGTTATGGGTTATCGCCTGGTTCACAGCTGAAACTTTTCAAGGAACTGGTGAGTAGCCGCCCATACTCCAATGATATGAAGGATAATTTGCTTAATCTTCATGACGATGTCTGTCTAGATGGCTTTGCCTGCTTATTTCAAAAGATATCTGAAGGGCCGGTTCAACAGATCGCTGAACTCGCTGACATTTTGAAGCGTAGCGTAAAAAACCAAGAGCGGGGCAAAAAATGGGCAGAATATTTTGCAAACAACCTAGATCGCCTCAAGCCTGGGTATCAAGTTTTGATGGAAGCAAGAGCAAATCTGGAAGGCTCAGATTTCGATAGCGTGCAAAACATAATAAAGGCTTTTGAGCTAACAGCCAATTTCTTGTCCGAGCTTCACAAAAGGATTCCAGGTGATGATCTGGTGACATCGATGATAATGCTGGCATTCGATAATCCGGTTGGAGAAAGGGCGTATAAGACATTTGAAGATGCTGGGTTCTGTATGGAGCCGTCCTGGCACCTTAAGATGCAAGGGGAGTGGAAAGGGGATAGGCTACTTCAGTTGCATGCGTATGCTCTTGAGAGTGACGACATTGCACTAAAAGTTCCAGAGGATTGGCAGTTGCCTAGCGTATGGGATCTTAATGGGTACTTGAAAAATCTTAATGGGCTGGAACTTGTCAGCATAAAATCTCAGGAGAAAATGCAAGTTTTGGTTGACCACCTTCTATCTCAAATAGAACACAAAAATTACAACGTTATTGAGAATTATTTTAAATCAAGTGACCTTGATAGAAAGTATTTCGCTTCACACCCTAAGATTCTTGGGCATCATTTCAAGAATGATCTTGGTCTTTGAACACAAAATTTGATAGTGGGTGGGTGTATGGTTAAAAAAAAGTTCGTTGAGCAGGTTGCGGAGCTTAATTCATTACGCCTGAGAATGTTTGAGTTTGCCAGAAATACCTCCAATCTTATAGAGCCTGCTGATTTCGATGGCTACAGAGATGAAATTCGAGAAATGTTCAATAGGCTTTATGAGCTTTCTGTCGAGCTCGTTACTCGCGGCTCAGCGGACGGCCTTTCTGCAATTTCCGATCTGCATGGATCATTGAGGCAGTACGCAATGATGAAAATTGACTCACCTGAAGCTAGAGATGTTTTTGTTCTAGCATTGTGTGAAAGATTTCAATTAAATGAGGATATGTATTCTAGAATAATTGATGGCGGGATGTCTCAAGAAGTAAGGGTCAACCTGTTCCTGTCCTTGGTTGATTATGAGCCGTTGAATGAAAACATGATCGTCTATTTAAATGGAATTGACGACAAGAATTACATGACCGCCTTCACCTACTACTTCGGAATGGTCTGCGCCGAAATTGATCGCTCAAATTTGATTGCGATTGCGCTAACATTTAAAAAGAGACTGTCTGTCAAGGCTAATTTAGCGCCATACATCGAATCGTTTTCTGCGAATATAGATCGACTTGCGCCAGGTTACCAACGAATAATTGATGAGGCTAGCCTGGATTGGCCGCAAGGAGGGGTCGGACTCCTCAAGGATCCAATTTACGGGGTGCTCGGTCTTCCAGCTGAGTTCCTGTGCGGTCTACATAGTTTTTGTAATACCTCACTAACCGAAAGCATGTGTAAAATTGGATTAAGAAACCCAATTGGTCGTTACGCTTATGTCACATACGAGCAGCATGGACTTGTGGAAAGTCCTGAATGGCATATTGAATCACAGCGACGGTCAAGGAACGCAAAACTTTCGCAGCATCATTCCTATGCGATCACGAATGATGAGGTTAGTCTAGTATTGCCAGAGCATACTCAGTTTGGGTCGAGATCCGATTTAGAGTCATATCTGAATGATGTAATTGGTGCGCCAATGCTAGGGGAGAGTTCCTTTAAGAAGTTGAAGTCTATAATTGACTATGTACTTCAGTGGGAGTCCGTTAGGTTTAAGTCATTTGCTGAATCTTACATTATGAGTTCATCAATAGATCCTAAGTTTTTAGCTAGCCATCCAAGAATGCTTGGAGATAAGTTTTCCAAAGACCTTGGTATGTGATACTAAACAATCCTAATTCATAGAAACGAGTAAGCCCTCCTTCGGAAGGATGGAGCGGCTTTGCCGAGCCTGGGCTCCTCTGTCAAAATGTCCTATCAGGCACACTTTTGAGGTTTGTGAATTGAGAATAATAAATATCGACGAAGCCATGCGTATGCTCATTGATGGGTATTCGGGGCGTGACAATGGCATCGATTGGGAGCAATTCAGTATCTCGGCGGACACCTCCGGCGCCAGCAACTGCATTGGTTTTAGCAGCACCTTTGAGCGGTTGATGACCGTCTCGACACTCAGCGGCAAGCCCCATTTGACCAAACCGTTGTGCGCCATCCTCAAGCACCTGCTTGGCAACGTCCCTGGTGACGAGCGCCGTGGGATCGGCAACTACTTCATCAAGGCCGGAGCCTCGTTCATCAGCGTGCATGCGCAGAAAGGTGAGAGTCTCGGGCATCTGCAAGAGGCTGCAGAGGTTTTCGGTCTGCTTCATACGCAGCTAGCCAGGCACAACCCAAGCCCGGACAACACCTACAGCGTTAAAGCCCTTACAGATTTCGTCACGAGGAACCTGGGCAGCATGGATCCAAAGGATCTTCAGCCTTTCCTCGCTTACGGCTCAATGTTCACTCATCTACACCGGCAGGATCATCATCAGATCCTGCTCAAGAAGCTCGTTGTATACAACCACCACGAAGACGGTGAGTTCCCGAACCTGCCCATGAATCAGGCACTGAACAGTGTATTCATTGGTGCCATGGGTAAGGCGGCTCATCGGATCGATGATATGGATCTTGAGCCGGGTCAGCCGTTCTGTGATGCGCTGCTGACGTTGAGTGATCAGCTGCACAAGCTGGATAGCGCCGGCTGCCGTATTCCAGGGTGCCAGCTGATCGATCTGCAGGTTGTGTCACAAACGGTGACCGCGATGAGTAAGGCATTCCTGCTCACCGAGGATCAGGCACAACAGAAGCGCTATGAGCAGGGCGTTCAAGCGCTTGTGAACCTGACGACGAAGGCGCCAGGCACCAGGCTTACCGTGGTTGGCTCTGCCTACGCAGAAACTGCATTCACGAAGAAAGAGCTGACCTCCCGGTACACTGACGGTATCGTAGACCGCCTCATCAAGGAGGCTCAGGATCGCCCAGTAACTGGCTCTCCAGCTATCGAGTCAGCGGCCCTTAGGTTCAATCGACAGGTCTACCTCGAATTAGCGTTTAGAGCTCCAAAGGCGCTGAAATTCGACCTGGAAAGTGACAGCCGAAAAATGCAGTTACGCCACCTGGCCGACCTAGCACGTGATGGGTTGCGAACAAAGGAAGACTTTAGTCCCTTAGGGAAAGCCCAGAAGCTTTGGCTGGCCACTAAGTCTGGTGACGAGTTGACCAAAATGGCCATTCTTGAGACCCATCCTGAGCTTCATAAAGACGCGTTCATTCACGACTTGGGGATCTGAACGATGAAAACCAACGTGGCCATGAAGCTGCTCATTGATGCCTACTATGGCCGGGCGGATGAGACCGACTGGTCGAGTGTGACCATTGAGCCTGTTGATAAAGGCATCACCTCGGTCGAGCCGACAAATTGTGCGTACTGGAAAGATCAGCTGAGCAACGTGATGTCAGAGGCGGTCATTACGGCGAAGCTGCACCTCTTTAAGCCGTTGAGTGATGTCTTGAAAAATCTGCTCAACACCACCCCAACGCCATGGCAAAACGACCTCGCGGGACACTTCGTGACGATTGGAATTCGATATGTCGGGATCCATGCGCGTTGCGGTGATGTGCTCGGACATCAAAACGATGCCTTAGAGATTTTCACTCGAGTTCAAGCTCAGGTTGAGCGGTATATCCCTCATGCCTACGACTACAAGCTTAAGGACATGACCAGCTTCGTCTCCAAAAATGTCGAGAGAATGGATGTATTAGATCTACAGCCGTTTCTATCGTACGGGGATGTGTACACGCACACGCATCACAAGGATGCGAAGACGCTGGAAAGCTTTATGCTGCCCAGGAAAATCTATGCGCATGTACCGAGTTTGCCAATGAATCAGGCACTCGTCAGTGTCTTCAACAGCGCCTTGAGGCAAGACTATGAGACGCTTGATGACTGTGATCACGATCCTGGCAGGCCCTTTGCGCAGGACTTGCTCAAGCTTTGCCACACGCTAAGCCGATTGAACATCAACAGAGGGCCTATTCCAGGCTGCCAGCTGATGGATCTGCTGCTGGTTTCTCAGACGCTCACGGCTTTCGCGAAAGCCTACACGCTTGCTGATGATCCTGCTGCTAAGGATCTCTACGAGAAGGGCGCTGCGGCCCTGGTCGACTTGACGCTGAAAGTGCAAGGGCAAAAGATCGCGAAAAATAGCTCAGTCTGCAGGCAGACGAACTTGACCAAAGAATTGATGGAACCGCATAAGGTCAGGTGGCTAGCTGAGCTCATTTCTAAAGAGCTTGATGATCGTCCAATCACAGCTTCCTCGTTGATCGAATCAGCGGCGCTTCGTTTTAGCCGGCAGACGTATCTGGAGGTGGCCTTTACAGGGGGCATGGTATTCATCAACAGCCAGCAGAAAGGTATCCTTACCCAGCTGGCGGAGACAGCCAGATCAGGCCTGGTTTCCAAAAGCGATTTTTCGCCTCTTGGTACCGCTCAAAAGCAGTGGATAGCGCAAGATTCAGGCGATGAAAAAACTAAGATGGCGATTCTGACTTCTCATCCCAAGCTTCGGAAGGATGCCTTCATCAACGACCTCGGACTTTAGGGAAATCTGCCAGCATGGCAACGGAAACCATCGGCTTACGTGAGGCAATCCAGCGCTTGAGTGGCTTTCTCCAAGACAGAGAGCAGGCACGCTGGGATAACGTTGTGGTGTTGCCATTTGAAGAGTTTGAGGCGGTCGACAAGTCAGTGCATGACTCGGAATCTGCCAGGCTTCGTGATGAAATGATCCCTTATCGGCTGCGCCCAAATTTCATCCCGGCGCTGTGCCAGGTGTTTTGCTGCGTACTGGGTCAAGCGGGCCATCAGACGAGTCCAGATATGGCCAAGTCATACCTGCAGACCGGTATCAATTTCCTTTGGGCCTACGCACAGCAAGCCCGCAGCCTGGGGCATTTTGAAAAGGTGTGTGAGGTCTTCGACCAAGTTCAGTGGAGCATCTCGGAATACAATCCGAAACCAACCGCCGTCGCGACTATGGGCGCCATGTCAATGTTCGTGGGTAACAACCTTGAGCAAATGCATCCTCACCATGTGGCGCGATTTTTTGCCCATGGGGCTGAGTACACCGACTGTTATCGGGAATACCCAAGCGACCTGAAGATTTTTCTTTTTTTTCATGCGGACGAGTTCAGGCGCAGCGTGAAGCTGAGGATGAATCAGGGATTGGCAATGTTTTACATTGCCTCGGTTGGTGGTGGAACCATCAAAATCGAACCCAGAAACCTGATGCCAGGTGCTGTGATGGCTAGCAAGCTGATCGACTTCTGTCAGTTGTGTATTCGGCATCAGGAAACGGTGGTTTTCAGCAAGCTTGTGCATGTCGATATTCTGCTCATTGCCCAGACGATCAATGTCGTCAGTCACATGTTCAAAAACTCAGATTCGGCTGAGGACAAAGCGGTGATGGAGCAGGGCATTGAGGCCTTGCTCCGGATGACCTTAGCACCCATGGAGAAGGCGCCCACCGCCGCCCGTACCATGTTCAAAGAGTACGGCATCCGTCAGTCCAGTAACTGCAGCGATGAAGCGTATGAGGCCTTGATGCGCCGCTTGTTGAGCTGCCTAAAGACTACGCCGGCAACCCGCTCCAAGTCCTTGGATGCCTGTCAGCTGAGGCTCAAACGCCTGATCATCAATGACATGGCATTCAGTGGTACCCGATTGGCCTATTTCCGCGATTTTGGCGGATCCTGGATCGATAGATTCTTGAAGGTAACCAAGGCCGGCTATGTGTGTGAGGAGGACTTCAAGTTGATGGGGGAGTCGGCACGCCTTTTCTTTGTCCGGAACGTGGCTGACTGTCCTGCTCGTCAGGCATTGCAGAAAAACGACTTCCAGGCGCGGGTAGCGGGATTTCATCAGGATCTTGGGCTTTAAGCCAGGAGTTGGCCACCAGCCCAAGAAATCCTACAGACAGCTGGGGACTACACCCATCAGCGGGAGGGAGCAGATGGCTCTGCTCGAAACTTTCGTTTCTCCGCCTCGGCGGCTAGCTTCTGCTCCAACATGGCGACATAGGCGCCCATCACCTTGAAAGCGGTGTTGCCATACCATCCAGAGGAGTGGAAGCGGTTGAATTCGAGGAATTTGAACCCCTCCGGCGTGCTGGCCATGTCCAGGACAACGGCGTCGGACGGAACATACACATCAGCAAGTGCTTGCGCAGCTTCGTAGACGGCAGATTCATCAACCGCGCCCACCTCGATGTTGCCCTTGACCATGTACTGGCGGGCCTCAACCACTTTTCCCGCAACCACCCAGCAGCGGTACTCTCGCTCGATGACCTTCGGAGCCGAGACGAACACGTCCAAATCCTCTGGTATGAAGCGCTCGGCACTGTGCGCCAGCCAGGTATCTGCGCTGTAAAGCTTTGCAATGATAGCTTTGTCTACCGACGTTGGGCGTACATGCGCTGATTCATGAGCGACGAGGTAATCGTGCACGTCGCCGGCTTTCATTTCAAGGCCGCCATGGTTAAGCGCCAGCTCGCCAAATATCTCCATCCAGGCCTGGGCCGAGAAGCCATCCGGATCGCTCTTGATGTAATGCGCCAGCGGGCTGTTCTCGAAATAGCGAATGAACTGTACCGAGCCATACGGCACGACCATCTCGTACTGGCTCCAGTCTACGCCACAGTTCATGACGTTGAATTCGGCATTGCATGTCCGATCAACGATGTCGTACCCGGCAGATTGCGCAAAGAAGCCGACCGGGGCGGTAACGCGGTCGATGTAATTCGTCTGCAGCAGGAAAGCGATAGATCGTTTCATGGTCGTGGCCCAGGATGGCGTGGAATGGAATTTTAAGATTTACGTCTGCAGTAGTCACAGTGATAAAGGCAATTTAACATATTCATCAATTTGTGAGAATTGCCAGGTAAATTGCACGCGGATCAGGGTACTGCTTTGATGGGTTGAGGGATGCCCCAGCCGGCGCCCTGATAGATCTTCCACTCGCGGGCGACTGTGGAGTAGGGGACAAACAAGCTGATCCGCTTGGCTCCGGATAACCTCTTCCCGCTGCTGGGGTTCAGCGATGTGGAATGGAACCCGAAGTTCATGCCGACGATGGAGCCGTCCGTGGCAACCAGCGGCCCACCGGACATGCCCTTGGTCAGCGGCGCATCATGAATCCCGTAGCGCTCACGGTTGTGCTCAGCGGTATTGTAGAAGGGCCCTGCAATCACTCGGCCTTGGCCGCTCACGGTGATCATGAAGGGGCTCGCTCCTATCGCCCGTACCTCCTCATTTGGTTGTGCGGCCCGCCAGGCAGGGAAAGTATGGTCTGCCTTATGCCGGAAGAACACCAGGTCGCACCCCGTGCTGCATCTATGAACCACATTCCGCAGCAGAGGAATATGCCCTGCGGTGACGGCATAGTCCTCGTTCCACTGGATCGCCGAGCCGGTGAACAGCCCAGGGAAAGGCATGCCTGATGAAACCTGGAAATAGGTGGCATTACTGGCACGGTCAAAATCAGCGGCAGGGAAGCCATTGCAGCCGGCGAGCAACGCGCTAGCAAACATCCAGACAGGTAATCTGAGTTTCATGATCGTCCGAAAAGATAGCCAATGCCACCAAGATGGCTGAAGGTTGTCATTATATGGCTTTTGATTTCTGAATGGGGCTTTGCCTGCACGCTAAATTATCGCTCGCGAAGAAACTTTGTTGAATTTCTGTCAACAAACTAAGCAACTAAGGAATAATCAATTAATCAAAGGATTTTTGACATAATTTTCAAGTATTTTTGCAATTAAGTTTGAATTAGCCAAAGCTGTTTATAATAATGAGTAGGTGTTCAGCGAAAGAAGGAGCACTTATGAGTGATAAGGGACGTAATTTGCCCGAGCCGGAAGGGTTGCTGATTGGGGGGCTTTCCGAAAAGATCGCAGTTGTGACCCAGCCTTTCCCGCTCGATAAGATTGAAACACTCAAAATCATTGGAAGGCCAATGGAAGAAAGCTGGAGTCACCCACTGGTGAAGTTGAGTCAGCGGTTGCTTCAGCATCATGGCCTGAACTATGAGTCGGAACACGACAGTGCGTCATTGGGGGAGGGGGATGGAACCCCGCGCAACTCCGCATCGTTGAAATTCACGGGTCTTGGTATCTTCGTTTACAGCGAGGATAAACCAGGCCCTCAGCTTAACGACCCTTTTGACAACCTGATTGGCTTTTACCAGTACCCAAGCTTTTTGGCAGATAAAATGCCCAGGCTAATGGAACTGGCCGAGTACTGGGGCAATCAGCCGCCTCACCGCTTGGAAAAGCCGTTACACCCCCTCAAGCGGCAGAGGGATCCGGGAGACGATTACGGTTATAGCTTGTAAGGGCGACCGGGCCAGGGATGCTGACTGCGGATGACGCACGAGGCGCAGTTTGTGGCCGAGATGCTTTGGCTCAAGCTGCAGGCCATTTTTGATGATTCCCGACTCCCGATTCCCTGTCGCTGGTGGTGTGCATACGCTAGCTACGCTCAGATCGACCATGCCATACTCGATGAATAGCCATCGAATGTTGGAAATGCCATGTCCTTTGCCCCTAACGAGCTGATTCAGGCCGCTCAAGCCTTCAGAAAAGCAATCCGTGACCGTGACTATCAAGCCATGCCGTCACTGAGCTTAAACTATCGCGAAGTTTTATCTCGTGCAGCGGTTAGTGACGATTTTTGGTCATTAGATGACGACTCTATTTCGATAAAATCTTTATTCTCCTATTTCTGCAGTGAAACAATAAATGAGACCGCATCGTCTGATGAACTTTCATGTGTAATTGAAAGCTTTCCTGTCAGTCTTCATGCAGCCACAGTATTGCTAAATAGGGAAAACTGCCCAGCCGGTAAGCTTGTTGATAAATTGATCTTAAGCACGCCGATCAATAGCTGGGAAAACAGGCTTTGCTTCTTTCTACCAAAGCTGTCCGAAAAATGCCCGGATAGTTCTGATCGTTATGTCGCTCACTTGCTTAAAACCGGAGCGACTGAAGACTCATTCAAGCGATCTGATCTTGAAATTGTCCTCATGGCTCTAAACTCAATAAAATCTCCGTCGAAGGAGTTGTCTCGTGAGCTCAGGCGTGCGGATAAAAAAATATTAGAGCTTCTGGAGACTGATTCTGATGGCTTAAACTCCGTCCCGCTCGACACTTTGACATCGCTGCATCTTGCCGGATGTAGGAATACCGTCAGATTCGCATTCCGCAGCAATCGGGTCGATTGGTTGCGTGGTTCGACCATGCCAGGAGCGGACGCCCGTAGAGTGTCAATGTGGGACGACATTCTAAAATCTGATCTTCTGCCGCCCAAGACATTCTTGGATGAGGCTTTGAACGGTTGTGGGTACGGAGGCATGTCTCACAATGAGCCGTCATCGCTTGTCTACTTTTTACATCTCGCCGGCAGGGATGTGGATGTGAAGCACACCCCATCAGCGAGCTCCCTCAATCATCAGCTAACCAGCTTGATGAAATCTCTGTCTAAGGCGGTATCGGTCTGTGATGCGCTCAGCATCGACTATGAGAGCCGCCTTATCGACGTACTGCAGTTCCTTTCGGATGGCATCCCATCCGATGAGCGATTCGCCAAGGCAGCCATTGAGTCAGGGCTGTCAGGCAGATTCTTCGAAAAATTCCCGCGTGCGAGACCTCACATGGGGCAAATATTCACTCAAGAGTTAGGCCTCTAACATGCTTGATTTAGCAAGACGCTGTGACGCCTGGAGCACCGCATTGGTTGCACACAACAACGCCGGCCAATCGCATGCTGCAATGGAGGTCTGCATCGAGATCTACACGGCCCTGCAGCGGCCATTGGCAGACAGGGAGCAGCACCTCGGGCATGAGTCTTTCGGCAAGCTCGTGGATCTGCTGACGGTGATGCAGCCGGTAACGGACATTAGAGCTATTCTGTCGTTCGGTGCCAGGATTATGAGCCGTCGCCCTGGTCGACCGGATGAGGAAGATGCAGACGGCCCAGCAAAGCTGACCGAAAGCACACCGAAGGTCATTGAACTCTTTTCCTTGCTGGCTAACCATGCCTATGAGGGATCTGCCTCAATGTCCAACCAGAATGTTCTGCACCTGCTGAGGCAGATTGTTGCCCAGCATGCCGATCAGATGACAGCCGAGCAGATGAAGCCCTTGCTGGCGCATTCAGCAGAACTAACCTCAAGGTGCGGAACTGCGACTGATATCAACGGAGAAACAACCAGACCGGTATTCACCATTCTCGAGCATCGAGAAAGACTGCAGGACAGCATTACCACAGATACCTTACCGAATCAGGCCTGGGTTGGTCTGCTGCAGCACTACTTCCCGTACGGCTTAGGAGAGCTAAACCCTGAGTTCGTGCTTGCAGAGAATACCCGTGGTGTACCTCAAGACTTTGATAGGTTCGCTAAGCGCATTGTCGAATTCGACCAGGCCGGCATCAAGATACCCATGCAACGGATGGATTTCCTCTTGGTCGCCCAGATCCTTGAGCGAATGGCGTTGATTGCAGCCACAGAGGCCGGAACGATCCGTGCGCAGACCATTGCACAGTCGATCACGGCACTGGTCAACATAACCGTGTCTGACCTGAAGAAGATCAACAACAAAAACAGCATGCTGCATGTGCCTTCGGTGAAGGTGAATCCGATGCAGCGCACGACTGTTTTCAATCAGTACAGCCTCCAGCCCTTGCAGAGTACGGCGGTGCCGATGCCGTATCCAGAAGCTGTCCAGGCTATGGAGCGCTTCCGCTTTGATGTTCTGCTACATACGGCGGCAGTCAGCGACACCTTCAGGAAAAAGAACCCAAGCTACCGGGATAAGGATCACCTCAACAGCCTGATGGAGCTTTGCGCTGACTCCCTCCTGGCGCCCAATTCGCTCAGTCGTGTTGCTCCGGCTGTGAGGCAGCAACTCGTAATTGAAATGCCTGATGGGCCTGTACGCCAGCATCTAATCAAGAATGATGCAGCACTATTGAAAGCGACATTCACCCATGACCTCGGTCTATGATGGCGCGAGCATAAGGAAACCGAGATCATGACAAGAATCGAACGACTCTGCGCGGAGTGGGGCGAGCAGCTGCAGGATTTGATAGCTGGCAATGCCGACGCGGCTGAACGTTACTGCCTGCAGATCTATGACCATCTAGTGAAAGACCTGCCATCCAGTAGGGGGCAGCTACACGGGGTTGATGATTTTGCGGCAGTAGTCGACCTCATTGGCAAGATGACGTCCGTTTTGCCAACGAATGCTGTCGTAGCGCTGGGCGTCAGGTGCATGATGAACAGGCCCCATTGTCCGCTCGATGACTATCGCAATCAGCGGGTTGAGTACAACGAGAGCACGCCGAAGGTTATTGAGTTGTTCAAGCTGCTTTCTCAACATGCGCTTGATGGTCAGAAAAAAGGGCCGCCAAACGTGATGCACCTCCTGCGTCAAATTTTGGCTCAGAATGCCCATCACATGACCATTGAGGACATGAAGCCTTTCCTCGATGTGTCCTCTGAACTCACCTGGGCCGGACGATCAGGTTGCACATACCTTAATGTGTTCCATGGGCCTGAGTCCGTTTACTTCGAGAGCGAGAGTCTGCTGATAGGGAAAGGGGTAGATACCCTTACCAACCAAGCGTGGGCCGGCCTGTTGTACAACTGCTTCGAGGCTGGGCCTAGCGGAGGTGAGGTGGACGATGTGCTGGTCGGGAAACCGTATGCTGAGCCATTCGATGAACTGATGCTGCACATTCTGCAGATGGCGAAGGTCGGTGTGATTATGGAGGTGAGGCGAACTGACGTTGTATTGGTCGCACAGATGCTGGAGCGCATGGTCAAAATCCTGGAATGCGAGAAGGGCACCGAGCGGGCTCAGCACTGCGCGACCGCCTTGCAGGCTCTGGTGCATATCAGCGTGCCGAGCGCCTCTAGGATCACTGGCAAGAATTGCATCTACACAGCGCCAGGGCTCAAGAAGAACCCAATGTGCGACGATGGCTTCTACAACATCTGCACCTTGAGATCTCTCAAAGCCACAGCAGTACCCCTAGCGTATCTTAATGCTGTCTCCGCACTGGAGCATTTCCGGTACCAGGTTCTGTTGCATGCCGTGCACATCAGCCCATCGCTTCACAAGCGTGACGATACAAAACAATTCCAGGATGATGAGTACCTTCGCGACCTGGCCGATCTTTGCTCAGATAAACTGATGTCGCCGAAGGCGCTGGTTCCACTAAGTCAGGAAGCGCGGTTGCTGTTGGTGAAGAGCATGAGCGAAGGGCCGGCGAAGCGCAAGCTCATGACCGATAACCTGAAAATTAGAAAAGACATTTTTGTTGAAGATCTTGGGCTTTGAATATGGCAATTGACATCCAATTACTCAAAACTGACCTGAGTGCGCTGCTCGTGGCAAAGGATAAGGGGCCTGATGGGCTTGAGCAGCTTGCAGCTAAGGCCGAGGAAGTCGCTTCCAGGACGCTGTGCGCGATTGAGAAATCCGAGGATCGACTAAACGGTGATGATTATGCGGTTTTGGTACGGTTGTACGGACAACTCCACGTACACTTGTCGGCCAAAAAATCCCTGGAGCTTGGTATTCAGGTTCTTGAGAGGCGGCCTGACGATAAAGGTGATCATTCACCGAAGTACTATGATTGGTTAGGCAAGCTGTTCAGCACCGTGGTAAGCCTCGCTGTGAAGAGCCCTGGCCTCAATGGAAAAAAAGCACACACCCTAAACGACGTGTTCAAGGGCTGCTGGTCAAAACTGAATCTGCAATATCAGCGCTCCTACCTCGAGGCATCAGACAAGATTTCTTGGGTTTCGAGAGGCGCCTCACCCAATCCGCTAAGGTTGCCTCTCAAAGGGTTTTTGGGAGGTTCGAATTGGATTCGCCGTGGGGCTGAACTTGCACAGAACCAAGCCTTCATGGCTGTGCTTGAAAAGGAGTTCGAAGGTCGACTGAAAAAAGTTGAAGTCGATAAATGCCTCGCAGGTGGTGAATTTTCTCAGGCACTCGACAACGTGATGGGTGTGTTCAAATCTTGGGCAAAAGCCGGCATCCAGGTGAAATTGATGCCGCTTGATCTGCTCCTGACAGCTCAGATTTTCGAGTACGCTTCTCATGTTGTTTCGGCTGAGATAGGCACGGAACGTAGTGAGAATCTTCAGGATGGCCTGATTTCGCTTGCGACTATCGTCATGAGAAAAACAGGCAAAATCACCGAAAACACCAGCGATTTTATGGCTAAGAAGGAAGACGACAACGCCAACGCAACACCGGGCGACGATAGTCAGTACGGATCCCTGTTGGTGGATGTTTTGAAGGGACTGGCGCAAGCTGATGTGCCCCTGCAATGCAAGCGCGCTTTAGATGCCTATGTGATGCACACGCTGCAGCACGTGGCTGCAGCCATTACGGCGCTGAAGAGGGATGATCCAGGATACGGAGGTGATCAACTCCTCAAATCGCTCTGTAAGGTCGCTGGGCCTGGCTTGTGCACTCCCAATCCTTTGACTCGCCTGAGTGACGAGGGACGTTGGCTTGTCGCCCAGACGGTGCCAGATCCAGCGATTCGCAAGCACCTCGCAGAACGCTACGTTTCCGTGCGTGCCAACATGTTTAGTCAGGATCTTGGCCTGTGATCAGTTATCCGGAAATGTGCGCTTGGCAGGAGCGGCGTGATGAACGTCAGCACCTCAACCAGCTGGCATCTGACATGGCGCAGGAGCTTAATTTTGCGAACCATTCAAAGGGTGGCGTTGATCCTGGCATTTACCAAGAGATCTGCGTACTCACCCTGGAACTGACCAGAATTCACTCCATCCACCTGAGCCTGGTTTTTCTGGATGCCGGGAGCGTCGGAACTGCGCTGTGGCTTTGTCTCGAGACGCTAAAAGCCTTCGATAATAGCCAGATTGAGCCCTGCGAAGAATTTTCCAAGGTCTTTGGGCGCATGACTGAATTGATACCGCATGCGAAGGAGAAAGAGTGGGATGACCGCTGGATTCCTGGTATGCGGCAGACGGTACAGCAGCACTTTCCTTTGCTCGAAATGGCAGACCTCAAACCGTTCCTTGAGAATGCCATCGACTACCAGGGGATCTATGACAGTGGCGAAGCCAAGAATTACGAAAAAGATCTGTTTGTAGGTGCCGAGAGCTTCGAGAGTGTCTACGCAAGTGCAGGACAAGGCTTGCAGGGCGTAATGGGGTTCTGTTTCGGAGCGAAGCTACACAAAGTCGCTGATGACGCCGAGCGCCTGCGTGAGGGGTGCTACAAGCTCGCTGAAGTGATGACGGTTTTGGACAGCGCTGGTGTGAAGATACCCACTCTGCAGTTGGACGTGCTTTTGGCTTACCAGGCCTTGGAACGTATGGCCATGTGGCTTGAGGAAACGCGCAAGCCAGATGAGCAAGCCACGCTTTTCACAGGGATGCATGCGCTTGTGAACGTCACGCTCAGTAAGTACGGTACGCCAATGCGAAAGTCTGAGAATTTCCTACGCCCGCACGGTCAACGGAAGTCTTGGAATGTTTGGATGAGAAGTTCGTTGATGAACCCCATGCTCAACCTCCTTTCTCGTTCGATAACTTACTGGAATGGCTTAGCTCAACATCCTGGAAGCAAAGCTTTGGCGGCGAGCCAACGCCTTAGGATTTTTCAGGAAGCGGCAGAGGCGTGTCGAGGCGCGGTGAAATACAATGCGATCAGCGGCAGTGAGATTTTTGATCTCAAAGCGGCCTCTAATCGCAGGGGTGTAATCACCGGCATTCAATCCTTCGTGCATAGTCTAGGACATCAAGATCTAGCCTCCCTTTGGGAGGAGGAGACGACCTCTTTTCTGAGTTCCTCTTCTCTGATGGCGCTGACGGATGTGCTGGATGACGTGCCAGGGTACAAGAACCATTTGCTTCAGAAGTATCACAATATTCGAGGCCCGAAATTTATCGAGGATCTCGGGATTTGAGCTTATAGCTCCAATTTTAAGGACATTCCGTGAACACAAATCTGTCCCCTCTGCAGGGCTTGGCGCTGATCGTCACGGCGTTTGGAAGCTATGCGGACGAGGAGTTTGAGCCATTCGAGCTGGCGGGTGAAATCAGGGAGGTCGAAGATCCTGAAAAGCTGAGACTGTTACTGGACAAGCTGCGGCGCCACATGACGGCGGACGACCTGGTGGATAGGCCTGAGCTCGTCGAGCCGCTGACCGAGGTCTTAGTTCGATTGGTTAATCCCGACGGGTATAGCCAAGCTGATCTGGATGTCCTGCGGGTCGGATACCAGTTTCTTGGGGTGTTAGCTCCACACATCAAGCAGTTGGGTGATTTGCCAAGCATCAGCCACCTGTTTGACCTCGTCCAGCAGCGATCATTGTCCTTCAGGTACTCCAGCGCTAGTTTCAATCCGTTGCCGAGCTTGCAGCGATTTGTGGTGTACAACCTTCCCGACATGCCAGCCTCTTCTGTCCTTGGCTTTTTCTCGGACGGCGCTGCGTATGCAATCGGCTATCAGGAGATGAGAGACAGGCTGAAGCTTTTTCATTTCGGCAATGACGAGAAATTCACAGCTAACAGTGACCTGTCCATGAACCAGGCACTCTGGACGCTCTACGCGAACGGTTTTGCCAGCGATACTGCTCCAGAAGAGCTTGAGCCGGATGATCTTTGTCCAGGCCTACCCTGGTACGGCAAACTTCTGGATTTCTGCAGCCGGGTTAAGCACCTCGGGGAAAGGTCAGTGTTTGTTCAGGATGCTCAGCAACTGGACTTGCTTGTGGTGAGCCAGACGTTGAAAGCCATTAGCGATGCCTATATTCGGACTGAGTCTACTTCATTTCACAGAGTCATTCTGGCGGAGGGGGCGACTGGCCTGGTGGGGCTTGTCGTTAGGCGGGGAAAGTTCATGAGGGACAAAACCAGCGCTTTCAATGTCAGCAGATCAGTGCCTGCGAATGTCGACGCTAACCTGACGTGTTACAACAACATGGTGTTGGTGTTGGAGGATATGGTTTCAGCGTTCAAGCGAAGACCTGTCACTGATTCACCAGGGATCGAGGGGGCGGTCGGGCAGTTGCAGCATTCGATTGCATGCGAGCTGGCCGTCAAGATCGCCAGCAATTCGTACCTGAAAAGCAAACCATATGGGCGCCGGATGGCTCTGTCGCTGATCGAGATGGCGGCACCTCAATTCGCAGTGAAGCAAGACTTCAGTGGCCTGGATGAGTCGGCGCTGAAGGCTTTGGCTCTATTTGTCGGCGTTGGGCCGCTTAAGAAAAATCTCCTAACCTACCATCCGCACCTGGCGGGGGATGTCTTTAGTCAGGATCTAGGCCTTTGAACACTTACAGCACTGCCGAGATGATTGGTCGCATCACCCGATCTTTGGAGTCCGGGATCAACCACCGCTGGATAGACGTCGAGGTTTTACCGGTTGACCCCAATGGTGGCCATCATGACTTGAGGAACTGCCTGGAGCTGTTGCCGGCGCTTGGAGCTGCGCTGATGAATCGAGGTCTAGAGAAATCGACTTTTGCTCCACGGCGGATGTTTGTCGCGTTGAAGAGTCTGCTCGAGCATCCGTTGATGATGGGTAGAAGCCTAGATAAGGAGGAGCATGGACTCCTTATGATCTGCTACCTGGCCCTCACCAAGTATCGCCATGGTGTGCACAATTGCATTGAGGAAGCCGGAGAGCTTGCTGAGCTGGTAAGGTCTCACTATCTGAAGATTGAATTGGGCGAGCAGCTCGACGCGATCTGCGGGTTCTACACGGTGAATCTGGCATTTCTACCTAATCATCTGCGTTTGCCGTTCCTCACAGAAGGGGAGCAGTACATAGCCGCCCTCACTGGTGCGCGATTCCAGCCACGCGAAGCTGATACTCACCGCTTACCTCTAACCCTCGTTGCCACCGTTCGCTTTGCTGATTGGAACGAAAATCTCAGTACCAATCCAGCGCTGACAGCGATGTTCGTAAGTAGCATGGGCACAATGGCGCAGTTCACTGCCCCAATCTGGGTGGAGGGGGAGTCCTCAGTAGCGCATGGGCTTCTGCGATTTTCAGACCTTGTTTTGAGCCTTCAGGACTACAATCTTAAGATTGGTTGCTCCGGTGCGGACTGGATACTGATATGTCAGATGCTTGAAGGGATGCGGGTGGCTGCTGGCGCGGGGACGGTGTTTACTGGGCGCATTGTCCGTGCAGCTGAGGCATTGGCGGCAATGGTTGCGCCAGAGGTTTATCCAGCGACCAGCACTGAAAATGGACTACGGCCCTGCATTGGTAGCGAGGATTGGCTTCAGCCAAGTGAGGCCTCAGAGGTGATGATAAATCTCTTCAACATCATGGAGCAGTGGTCAGCGCCAACACCCCTCGCGCCCTCACTGCAGCTGGTGCGTCAAAGGGTTGTGTTTGACGTGTTCCAGGCAGCTGCTGAGAGCAAAGTCGTGCGAGATAAGGTCGATTTCAAATATGTCGCGAAAGGCCATATCAATGGCCTGCACTCTGAATACTTCGTCAACGCCTTACAGCGACAGGGTTGGGGGTTTCTCTCTGAGTTCGCAATTTACGCCAAAGATGATGACCTGAAGCAGGCTTTAGCAAAGACCGATGATATGCAGATAAGATCTCGTGTATTCGGTTCTGACCTAGGCCTTTAACAAGACCATTATTGAACTAGTCATCCAACATGCGTCATCATTAGATAGTCAATTTAATAATCGGCGAGATAAATATGAACAACAATAAGACCGTGATTATGCCTATAGCAACCGGCGTTAAGCCTTCGGATTACGATACTTTGGCCCGTGAGATTGTGGACAATTCGGAACCCATTGTCTTGGATGGTGACCTGGCGGTGGCGTCTATCTTGGGCAGTGCCAAGCCAATCGTTCTCGAAAGCGATCTGGCGGTAACGTCCATCCTTGATAGCGCCAGGCCTATGGTAGAGCTTGGTCAAAGTGATTTTGGTGTGCGCTTCATCGATGATGTAATCGCCCATCCCTTCGACAGACCCCTAGATCAGGTGATTGGAGATCTTGTGGAGCCGATCACGGTAAACCTACCGATGGCAGAGAAGCCTAGCCTTTCCGATCTTGCGGGCTACCCCTCGGTTAATCTCCCGATGGCCGAGAAGCCTAAACCTCAGGAAATCTCGAGTTATCCTATCCCTGAAGACTTCGACCCGGTGACTGCGCCGCCATTGATCCCTGCCAATTTTGACCCAGTGACCGCACCTCCGCTGGATGTTTCAGCGGTCGCCCAGCAAATCAGTTCACCAGGTATCCCGCTCAGCGAAGTGTCGATCAAGTCACTGCTGTCAGGTGGTGTGCAACGCGACCGGGATAAGGATGAGCCAACGCTTTAAGCGTCAGGCTGTTCAGAAATCCGCTCAAGGAGCGGATTTTTAATGCCTGTGAATTGCCAAAATGGCGTCGTTCGTTGCGCCGGCGCCAGCGCGTTGGGCATTATGGAATGGACAGATATTTTTGGATCACTCACATGCAGACACCAACCGGGCAGTTCCTCGAGTCTTTGGGTGCAAATGCCCCCTCAACGGACGGGGTGTGCCGTCAGGTATTGACTAAAATTAAGGGTCTGCCATTGGGGCATGGCCATGATGTCGACCAAACAGGCGCGTCTCGCTTATTCGGTTGGATAGCGCCAACCAAAATCGAAGATGAAGTGCAGAAGGCTCTCACGGTGCGCTTCCTGGCTGATATTGCTTCGCAAATAGTGACCGTCAGGCCCATGACAGGGCTGTCTATCATGTCGACGATCAGTCGCTTCGTGGCCACAGAGACGCTGGAAGCCACTTCACGCAAGGCCCTTGATGTCTATTTGGTGCGTGAGCCTGACCTAGGCGAAGTTATGTCACTGATCAGTTATGCAAAGGAGGCCTCCGCACGGTATCGGGATCAGGCGTGGCCAACTGATTCTTTGGATCTGCTGTATCTCGTGGCCATTGCCGCCGAAGGCCTAGACGCCCATGCAGATCGATCCCACAGCATTTTGGAAACCCAGCATGAGTCGCTTTCATCGACGCTGAATGTGTATGGTGGCCTCAAGAAGAAGACCTGGTTTGAGTTCTTCAGGCCATTGGCTGACGCGCCACAACGGCTATTGGAGGCCGGGGAAATCACGCCAGACCAGGCCCTACGACGGGCTCAGCTAGGGAATCGCTTTTTCAAGCTTATAGTTGACTCAGGCCATGCCTCGCTTACTGATGACAAAGGATTGTTGGTGAATGCTGTCAGGCTCATTAATGACATCCCAGAGACGCCTGACCGCATCTCAAGCTTGGCGTCGGTTTACGACTCAAAGGAGTTCCGCACCGACCTGGCGCACAGATGCCTTTGCAACCCACAGCTCATCATCAGCATGAGAATCTATCCTCTCGGTGATCTTGATGTGCAGATATCAGATTTCTCCGATTTTACAGAGAAGGTTAAGAGCCTAGTCGACACGCTAACCCAGGTGGAAGGGGTGTACAGGTGGCAAGAAAACGCTTTCTCAAACCTCATGGTAGCGATTGCTAACGCGTCGGTTCGGCGAGGCTTGCCCAAGGCCATGATCCATGAGTGCCTGGATTTGGTTTTCCCGCATGTTTCGTTGCCAATGGCGTTGGAGTTATCCAACACTGAGCAAAGACGCGTAATTTCCGACTTCGTTGTCTGCAACCATTTGGAGCAGGCGAAGCATTTAGACCATGAGACAAGGTCTCATCAATTTTCAGAAGACTTAGGTTTGTAGTAATGAGAGAAATTGAAAAAGCTAGTTTGACTGAAGTTTTGAACTATATGGCAAGTGGGATGCTAACTCAAGAATTCTTCCAAAAATTTGTTAATTACATGCGCGCTCGGCCAGATATTATGGAATTTATTGATGTTGATGCTTATCATCATTTCATGCAATTAAACCTCCCGGAAGACGCTGAGGAGCATGACTATATAGAGCTGAATCGTGAGTCAATAGCTCCGGGCGATATCGTTGTGGCCAATAGCATCAATTACCAAAATCTTGAAAATTCAGTGATTCATTGGCTTGAACAGAACGCAAAGAATCTCGAGGTCGTAGTTATCGCGGGATTGAAGGGATTGAGCTGTGCCTTTATTACCGACCAAACAAGATCTGAAAGGGTTGTGTCACTTTTAGAATCTATTACTTTAGATCTGCCAAATTTACCAGCCTGTAGAATTGCTAAGGCATTTCTTAGGTCTCGTCCAGAGGGTTATTTCAAGGATATTTCGATCAATCACTGTCAAACATCCCAATTAAATGAGGTTTTAGGTGATCGCCTGCTTCGCGAAATTAGGTGTAACTCCTTGATGGTTGGAAATGTATTCTCAATAGATGTCGGTATTTGATCAAGCGCTAGCTTAAGACCTTTTCTTATCATGGACTTAAAATGAAAGCAGAAAATATAGATTCAGAACTATCCCCGATCTACAGCGAATGGCTGGCGACTTTCTATGAGCATAACACCCTTGATCTAGAAGGGCATTTACGGTCTCAAAAACAGTGCGCCATTGAGGTTATTAACTCGCTTGGAGAAATTGCAGGAAACCTGCATTTTGGTGACGAACATTGCTCAGAAATTGTCAAAAGGCTAGCCAAAAATTCGAAGCTAGGCTTCAGGTGTGAGAGTACTACTAAAGCCGATTTCATGTTGGTTTCATCTTTTTCGACATTGCTTTCTCACTCACACCCAGCCACCTCATTGTTATTGCACTCAAATTCTCTACCCTATGAAATTAACATCAACGCTGACGCTGGAATATACAGGGCTGAAGCCTTAAATATGCTGGAAGTTATAGATGCCTCAGACGATCCAGGTCTAACTGAACTGACAGCATTGCTTAATTTCTCCATAGCATTGTCTAGAGTCGGCTCTCACATATCGTCTTTTCGCGAACAGATAAGTTTGCTGTGCAAGATCGAGGCCATTCTCTCATCCCTCGAGTCGATTGATTCGGCTGAATACATTGGAGAAAGGGAGTCCTTCTCGGTAATCGCCAGGCATCATTTTGATAACGGAGTCATACTGCTACCTAAATATAAGCAGTTTTTAGAGCGGGCGGGCTCACTTGTGGATAATGAGGAGCCAGGCGACTACCAATGGCTTGCTCAAGAACGGTTAAATCCTTTATTCAAACTTATGCTTGAGCACAGTAAGACTCGAAATCACCTAGGGAGTGATCTATTTGATTTACTTTCAGAGGCTATTTCACTCATTAATAGAATTGATAATTGCGAAAGCACCAAGAAGATGCCTTGGCTAGTTGCTGAGAGCGGTGGCTTGCTAAGTATGAAGAAGAATCTTGTTTTGCAGTTGGTGACCAACACATTCCAAGTACCTGCTGCAAGGTTGTCAAATTCTCTCGCTAAGCCTGGCAATAATCTGAGTTGGTTTAAAGATTTTAATGAGCTTGCTGAAACCGCCATGATTAAGAAAATCAACAACATTTTTGAACAAACCGATCATGATGTTGATGAGCGAAAAATTGCCTATACAAATTTAGTGGCTGCAATTGTTAAGCTATCCGTTAAAGACTTATCATCCATTAGCGAAAAAACAGGCGCCAGAAAAGCCCTAGATGAATTGCTTGATCAAATAACGCCATTCGCTGAGCTTGCAGCCATCCCATCAATGTTGTCGGATGGTGCTGGTGAGGTTTGGGCTGGATATGTATTAAGAAATCGACGTGATCTGCAAAACACACTGACATTAGAGTCTGTCGGCGAACATTTTTCAACTGATCTTGGACTTTGATACAAGGAGTGTTTCCTAGATGGGTAAATATAAATCGACGTATTTGACAATTAAGCATGTTCTTGATGATATTCTATGTGGGGAATTCATCAGGGACGGATTTGAGGGTTTTGTTGAGCATATGAGAGCCAATCCAGATCTTTTTGAAGTTCTGGACATGGAGTTGAATTCAGCTCTCCTAGAGTACGCTAATGAAAAAAATCAGGCGTCTTATGATGCTGAACAGCTGAGCGATGATACGCTGCAAGGCGAAGGCTTAGAAGCATCTAAAAGCAAGGAGTACAGCGGGCTTGTGACAGATGTATTCGCCTGGCTTGAAAGCAATACTCGGTATTTCGAGAGCAATTTTTTAAGCGCATTGTGTGAGCACACCTACCATGGGGTGCACCGCATGGATAGGTCAGAGAAGATCGCTGTCGCGCTCGGGCAAATATCGGCCCGCGCCCCATACATTCCCGTTACTCAGCTAGCAAGAATGTTCGTTAAAACCAGGCCTGATGGCTACTTCAAGGACATTGATCTAGGTGACAAGAAGTTGGCGAAGTTACAGTCTATTTTGGGTGATCGATTGCTTAAGGAAAATTCGCATAATCTGGTCATTACGGGTAGACTCTTTGCCAACGACTTATCCCTCTAAGCCATATTTTTTTGGTGTGTAATTTCATGACGCAGTCCTTAGAGAATCAACTGGCAGCTCAAGAACACAGCCCTGAAAACTACCCACTTCTCATGCAGCTGCTTGGGGGAAAACTGGTAGGCCATTTCAGCCAGGCATCATCATCGTGCCTCAACGCTCTTGAGCGGATTGCTGGCCAGATAGGTCAGGCGGAATCAAATCTGCTAGAGGCTCTGGAAAGCGCTGTGACTGCGAATGAGCTGGGGCGCGGGTATACGCCAGGAATCGCTGATTACGCGCTTGTAACCGATCTGGCAGAGGCTCTTAAGTACGAGTACCCGCTGTTCAGTCGGCTGACGAAAATCAAAGGATTCTGCCAGTCTGCCGGTGAAGGTTCGGACATCGGCCTTCAACAACTCATCATACCGTTTTCTGAAATGGCATCACCGGATCCACTGGTTGTCGACGCCATGCTTGAGCTGGCCAGGGGGGAGGGTAAGTCCCTAAACATTGACTCCTTCTTCTTGTGGGTGTTGGTTCATGCGCAAGACGTTTTCGATACGGCTGAAGATCATGGAAATTTCAGATATCAACATTTGAGAGATAAGCTAAATGAGCTTGCGGTGATGGTCGTCGACAACGACATAGACGGAAGATGTCTCTTCAAGGTACAGAATACAGTTGGCGCGAATCTCAGCCGGCTTGCAATCATCGGCATACGTGAGGAATACATTGAGCAGAGGGATAGAGAGCTTAATCCTAAGTTTCGCTTGCTTGCAGCCCAAGCAGGGAAGCGAAACGTTTTCGCTCAGACCCTGTATGACACCCTCGAGCTGATGAACCTCAGTTTGGATAAGGTGCAAAACCTCGAAAACTCAGGAATTTCGGTGCATGGGCATGAAGCGTATGAGGTGACCAACCTGGCATCGCTGATTCTGCGGACGCTCAACATGGATACCGCCGCCATGATTGAATCTTTCAGGCTTGAGTCGAAGAGAAATCTCAACAACTTCAGGGCTGCATCAGCGCCTCTGAATGAAACCGCGCTGCTACGCGAGCTGAATGACAAGCTGGATGCGGTGCTCAACCATAGCACTAAAGATCGGAATTCAGGCTTCACCAACCTCATGACGGCGATCATTCACGTGCGGACGCACCACCCTGAAATCCTCAAATCACAGCCAGAGCACTTCTATGACCTCCTGGACACACTGCTGCCGTATGCAAGCATCCCGGAAGCCGTGGCGTCGATGACCGATGAAACTCGCCCCACGCTCGAAGATTACATCATGGGCAGGCACAAGGAATTCCAGTCCCTAGTTACCCTACAAGGTAAGGGCAGAGCGTTCACTGCAGACCTTGGGCTCTAACTAGCTACTCCCTGAAATCTAAAAACATTCGGAGCATGCCCATGCAGCCACAACCAGCCACCCCGTTTGATGTGCAGATCTACCTCCACGGGCGCTGCCATCTGTTCGCACTGGTGCTAACAGCGAAAACCGGGTTGCCGATTGGCCTATTCATGGACGAAGAAGGCTACTACGACCCCGATGGAAACCCATGCATGGCCTTGGAGCATGCGTATTGCCAGCTGTCTGCCGGCAAGATGGTGGATGCCGACGGTCAGCTCTCGGAAGAATTCTTGAGCGACGAATACGGCGCTGAAACCTCAGCACCGTTTTTCCTGGAAGGGGCTGAGGCGACTGAGCTCCTGAAGGCCTGGATGGCCGATGGACGCCTGGTCGCTTTCTTGCCGGGTGAAGAAGACGCCATCGGCCAGTTCATCGATGGCAGGCTCGCTGCGGAGTGGGCCACGTTCGTTAAGCCAGCTCCCGCTCGGAAGCGTTCGGCCTGCAACTGCGCTGAGCCATCCTATTGAGCGCAAAAACGCCCATGGCTAGCCACGGGCGTTCTCGGCTGGCGCTGGTTTAGCGGTTGAAGCGCTCCACGAGTGTATGCAGGCTCTGCGAGGACTGCTCCAGGTCACTGCCACGCTGGGCGGCGGTATTTGCATCCCTCGAACTTTGATCAGCAGTTACCGCTACGTTGTTGATCTGCCTGGCAATGTCCTCAGCCACATGAGCCTGTTGGTCAGAGGCGGTAGCCATCTGCAGACTCATGTTTGTGATGCGCTGTACGGCGTCATTGATGCCCTGCAGGGCCTCTTGAGCGGCGAGTACCTGCTGCACGCCATGGTCGGCTTCAGAGATTCCCATCTTGGCGATATTCACCGCATCGTCGGCGCCGTTTTTGAGCACCGCTATGATTTCCTGGATCTGTTTGGTTGACTCCCGCGTCTTGTTGGCCAGGGCTCTGACCTCATCAGCCACGACTGCGAACCCACGGCCCATCTCGCCGGCGCGAGCGGCCTCGATTGCAGCGTTCAGAGCGAGGAGGTTGGTTTGGTCGGCGATGGAGTCGATCAGCCCTGCAGCAGCCATGATCTGCTGTGTTTCGCTGGCCAGACGGTCAACAGCCTCACTGATGCTGGTGACAGTGTTGGCGAGCAGCTGAATGGCAGAGCCCGTGCTATCCGCGACTGATTGACCTTGGCTCACCAGATCGTTGGCGATCTTGGCTTCCATGGCAGTTTGCTGAATATTCTGCGCCACTTCCATGATCGACGCGGCCATCTCTGTCATCGCCGTTGCGGTAAGGTCGGTTTCGGCACGCTGCTCAGTGAGTGACTGTTCGGTTTTCAGCGCAAGCTTGGAAGACTCCTCGGCAGCCTGGGTGACCTTTCTGGCCAGGTCGGTGACAAGTGTCAGCGCCGTGTTCAATCGTGCCTCACCACTGATCAAGATCATCTCCAGCTGGCTGGCGCCGCCATAAGCGTTGCTGTAGATGAGGCTGCTGATAGGATCATCGAAGGATTTCGTGACACAGCCTTTAACGCGCCTCAAATGACGCTCAATTCGCTGGCGGGCCAGGTAACCAAAGGCGATGGCTGATACCGTTGTTGTCGCAACGCCACCCCAGAAGGGCAGGTAGTGCACAGCAGCAAGGTTCAGGGCGCTGATGGTGATAGGTACCGCAAGATCCTTAACAATGGCCGTGAAATGTTGCGACAGACTAACAGGGGGCTTCCCAGCCCGAAGTCGCGCATACAGCGCTTCAGCGCTGGCTACCTGATCGGCTGTCGGCTTGATGCGAACAGACTCATAACCCGTGACCTGACCTTTTTCGAGGATTGGGGTGACGTAGGCACTCACCCAGTAGAACTCGCCGGTCTTGCAGCGGTTTTTGACCATGCCCATCCAGCTTTTGCCGGCTTTTAGATGTTGCCACATGATGCCGAATGCTTGGGAGGGCATATCAGAGTGGCGCACGATATTGTGAGGACTGCCGATAAGCTCGCTTCGAGAGTATCCACTTACTTCGACAAAGGCATCGTTGCAGTAGGTGATTTTGCCTTTAGTGTCGGTGGCGGAAATCAAATGCTGGTTGGCGGGGAAAGTGCGTTCAATTGCAGAGGTATTCAGAGGGGCAGGCACGGCAGTATCCCTAAAACGATGGCCGGGCAGTGTTCTTTGCTCGGTAATGTGTCGAGTTTAAGGTTTAAGGACTACTGAAGAAAGGGGTACTTAACGCAAGACATGAAAAAGCAGGCCTAAGCCTGCGTTTTCACTGCATATTTGGTGGTTATCAGCCCAAGAGAGGATCAAGGAAACTGGACAGCTGAGACCTCGTCAATGCGCCGATCTTGGTGCCTTGCAACAGACCGTCACGGAATACCAGCAGGGCAGGGATTCCGCGCACTTGGAAGCGCTGGGCCAATTCTGGATATTGATCGATATCCACTTTGACGATTTTCAGACGCTCTTTATTTTGAGCAGCGTAGTCGTCAAGAACTGGTGCAACCATTTTGCAGGGCCCGCACCAAGGTGCTGAGAAGTCCACTAGCACCGGAATTTTAGATTCCAGAACGTCGGCATCGAAAGTGTCAGTCGTGGTTGCAGCAACTAATTCGCTCATGGTGTTCCGTTATTCAGTATCTGGGAGAATGGCGTTCAAGCGAACCAACAGCCTTTCACGCTCGTCCAGGCTCACAGTTTTACCATAAACGATTTCGCCTACGGCCTGTTTCATCTGAACAAGGAAGGGTTTGTTCACCAGTGTGGAGTCCTTATTGGAGGAACTCTCGATGAATTTGCGCACCAGGTTGAGGGTGCTGTTGTGCAGGGTAGCGTCACCTGACCGACCGAAGCCCAAGGCATCGTTGATGACGCGCTCTGTTTCACGCAGGACGTCGACACCAACATCGATCCACTCAGAATCGTCGTCGAGGGGGGACTCGCCGGCAACGAACAAAGCCAGCTCTTCAATGAGTGCAACGGCATCAGAGCCGTATTTTTCCTTGAGCAATACCCCAAGGCGTTTGAGAGCCTGACCAACCTCATCCTCTTTGTGCAGCTGCTTGAGCAGCACTGCGGCACGTTGACGTAGGTCATCGCCAGGTGCAGGGATCATGTCACCATAGCTTCGCATCCGCATGATTTCGGAGGCCATGAGGTGGATTGTCCGAAGCTCGGGAGCGTTATCTTCCTGGCAGTCTACCAGTTGCTCGAGGAGCCTTAGGGTTAGCTCGGTCATCGTTTTGCTCGTTCAGTCGGAGTGACGTTTCTTGTTGTTAAGCCCTGGCGTTGACGCCGCCAAGGCTGTTACGGGCTGATTTTCCGTCAGGGCCGTAGAGGGTTTCGCCGGACAGCTTCTGAAGCCAGGCGACCATTTCTTTTGTGGGCTTCCAGCGCATCTGTAGGAGCGTGCCGTTGACTTCGTTCTGCGCTCTGGCCTTTTCTGCCAGATCGACGATGGCCATCAGGGTATCCAGACAGTTTGACTGGGCCGCCAGTTGTTTTGCCCCTTCGAGCCCTTGTGGCATCTGTAGCTTTGCCAAACCGTCGTTGGTCATTTTGTGCAATTGTTCGGCTTTCGCGGCCAGGGCGACTTTGCGCTCAGCCAGCGCTTGCATCGCCTGGCCAGGCAATGCAACCTCGCTGTAAAGGGTCTGTTCTTCCTTTAGCAGCGCCAAGAACTCTTCGAGGTTCTTTTTTCGAGTTTCGAGGTGGTGGGCAAAGCTCATTTTGTCACTCCGGGTAACGCGTTAGCCCAGCTCACGCAGGCTCTGCAAGAATTTGTCAGCGATCTGCTCGGGGTCGAACGTCAGCGAGCCATTGCTTATGGCGTCGCGGATCTGATTCACCTTGGTCATGTCGACATCTGCCGCTGCAAATGACTGATCATGCTGCAGATCGGTGATCACAGAAGGTTGCGCGGCTGGACGCTCGTTGTCAATTTTCTTGGCTTTGTAGCCAAATTCGGACACCTGTACGACCGTTGCCGGAGAGCGTTCAATTTTCACGTTTCGTTACTCTTTTGGGTTCGTTTTCTACCTATCGGCACGTCGTCCATGAAACTTAACTGCTTGCGCCATTTTGGTAGCGAATTAACTGTTTTGGTTACTAAAGAGGGATCGTAACCGTGGTTTTGTCCACCACGGTCGCCTTCACGATGCCACCACCGAGCAGACGTACGCGGATCTCCGCGTCCTTACTACCCGCGTCCAGTGCCATTCCATTATGACGTACCGAGAAGCCTCGTCCGGACGCCACCACAGTGACCTTGGCGTTGCGAGCGATCATCATTTTGGCCTTTACGCTACTGGCCTGCAGGTAGGCACCTGCTTTGATTCGTCTGTTTGCTTGCAACCCAACGGCTTCAGCTGGGTCGGTCAGGATGCTTGTTGGTAGTGTATCGCGTTTGCCTGTTGCCAGTGTAAGCATCGAGGCCGTGAGCGTTTCGCCAGGCGCGATATCGCGGGTACTGACCACGTAATCTGTCAACAGTCCGACGTTTGCCTGGATGTAGCGGGTCGGTTCTCCATCGCAGCTGATCCCAACGCTGATGCGACCTCCACGAGCAGGAACGGGATAGGGCAATGAGGCTGCCGGGCTGTCACATACGACTTGGTCGGTACGCCCAACAATGACGACTTCAACGCGGTCGGTTGTGTTGTCCAGCGCCTGCATGACGGTGCTACGGACGGTGTCATCCAGTACGCCGGCCTGAGCGGATGTGGTGCCCGCGAGCAACGAGTAGGCGAGCATGGCCTTCCAGGGGAGCTTTATCTGCACGGTTGAATTCGATCCGATCAATAAAATAAAGGGTTTTTCAGGGTTTTGATGTCAGAAACTATCGCTTAAATAATAGCATTAAATTGCCATAACGTCATCGAAATTTAGGGATATAGCATACATAAAACGTCCAACAGCCCTGAAAATCGCCGGCTATTTTGACAATTGATCACCTTTGTTGCACTCTATCCTGCGTTTTGATTCCACAGCTCAGAGGCTTTTTGCGGATGGTCGACAAGCTCGATAACGCGCTGAGGTTCAACCAAGAGGCGCTGAACCTGCGCAATGAACGGCAAAAGGTGCTGGCCAACAACATCGCCAACGCTGACACCCCGAATTTCAAAGCCCGTGACTTTGACTTCGCGAGCCAGCTGCGCTCTGCCGTCAAGCAAGGCCGGAGCGGATCTGGCATGCAGCTTACTGCAACCTCGCCCCAACACCTGCGCGGCCATAGCGCCGCCAGCGAGGTGCGTGATCTTAAATATCGCGTACCTGATCAGCCGAGCCTGGATGGCAACACCGTCGACATGGATAGAGAACGGGCAGCGTTCGCCGACAACAGCGTGCGCTACCAAGCCGGCTTAACCTTCATGAAAAGCAACATCAGTGGCCTGAAGGCCGCCATGCAGCCGGAGTAAACCTTCGCATGTCCAGCAGTGTTTCCATGTTCAACATCTTCGATACCTCGGGGTCGGCGTTGAGTGCGCAATCCAAGCGCATGAACGTTGCGGCCAGCAACATGGCTAACGCCGATAGCGTCTCGGGCCCTGACGGCCAGCCATACCGTGCTAAACAGGTGGTATTTGAAGCCACCAACCAGGGCCATGGGATTGGCGGTGTTCGAGTATCCGAGGTGATCGATGATCCGGCGCCGATGAAGATGCAGTACCGCCCTGGTGACCCTATGGCCGATGCCAACGGCTACGTCACCATGCCAAACGTTGATCCGGTCAACGAGATGGTCAACATGATTTCCGCCTCGCGCTCTTACCAGGCGAACGTGGAAGTCATGAATACCAGCAAAGAACTGATGTCGAAAACCCTGACGATTGCGGAGGCCTGATCCGATGGCCACCACGATTGATAGCAGCACGCTGAATGCCCTCAACCAGACCTCCAGCACCACCTCGAGCTCTGGTAGCGCTGCCCAGGATCTGCAGAACAACTTCATGACGCTGCTGGTTGCGCAGCTGAAGAACCAGGATCCTCTGAAACCGATGGAGAACGCCGAGCTGACTTCCCAGCTGGCGCAGATCAACACGGTGCAGGGCATCCAGGATCTAAACAAGACGATGTCCAACATCACTACCCAAATCAACACCAGCCAGCAGATGCAGGCGGCGTCGTTGATCGGTCATGGTGTCCTGGTACCGGGTAATCGTGTGCTGGTGGGTACCGACGTAACCTCCGGCGTCACGCAAACCACGCCTTTCGGTATCGAACTGCCGAAGGACGCGGATTCGGTCAAAGTCACCATTGTTGATGCTTCCGGGGTCGAAGCCAGGTCGTTCGACCTGGGAGCGATGAAAGCGGGTGTCAATGACTTTACCTGGGACGGCAAGTTGGCCGACGGGTCAGTTGCTCCGGACGGCGCCTACAAGGTGTCGGTAGTCGCCAGTACCAATGGCGTTGCTCAGGACGTCACTGCGCTGACCTACGGCGTGGTGAATGGCGTCTCGAAAACGGCAGATGGCGGCGCACTGCTTGATCTCGGGGGCACACTAGACCCGGTGAAACTCACCGACGTGCGCATGCAGCTTTAACCGCATCGAATTTTTCAGGCGGACGAATAACGCGTCCGCTCAATCTATTGAGGGTATGACATGGGCTTCTCTTCTGCGCTGTCCGGGCTTAGCGCTTCCAGCAAGAACTTGGACGTGATTGGCAACAACATCGCCAACTCCCAAACCAATGGTTTCAAGAGCTCGAGCGTTCAGTTCGCTGACGTTTACGCGGCCAAGACTGGCATGGGTGTTGCTGTCGCCGGCATCATCCAGAACTTCAACAACGGCAACCTCGACGCGACTGGTCGTAACCTCGACCTGGCCATCGGCGGTGACGGCTTCTTCCAGTTCAGCCAGAACGGCGAGACCGTGTACTCGCGCAACGGTCAAGTAACCATGACGCCTGAAGGCTACCTGGAGAACGCGCAGGGCGCCCGCCTGATCGGTGTCAACGGCCCAATCCAAATCCCGAACACCGGCATGCTGTCCAATGCCACCACTAAGGTTTCCTCGTCGGTCAACGTCGACTCGCGCCTGCCGGTGATCACCGCGCCGTTCAACATGGCCGACCCGGACACCTACAGCTATGCCAACACCGCGAACACCTACGACTCCCTGGGTAACCAGCACACCGTGACCCTGTACTACACCAAGACTGGCGTAAACCAGTGGTCGGTACAGGCGAGCATGGATGGCGCGATGAGCACCAGCGCTCCGCAGGTGTTGGACTTCACCACCAACGGCAGCCTGGTCGGCACCTACGCACCGACGAACTTCCAGTTCCCGATGACCAACGGTGCCAACAACATCGACTTCACCATGGATTTCAAGGGCTCGACCCAGTTCGGTAGCGACAACTACCAGAACACCCTGGTGCAGGACGGCTACACCAACGGACAGATGATCGGCATTACGTTCAACAAGGACGGCTCGATCATGGCGAACTACTCGAACGAGCAGAAGGTTAAGGTCGCTGACATCACCGTCGCCAACTTCCTGAACCCAGAAGGGCTCAAGCCAATGGGCGACAACGTGTGGGGCGCAACCACCGCTTCGGGCCAGGCTGTCACCGGTACGCCTGGAGTAGGGCGCCTGGGCAGCATCGAGAGCGGTGTGCTGGAAGCTTCCAATGTCGACCTGAGCAAGAACCTCGTCGATCTGATCGTTGCGCAGCGTACCTACCAGGCCAACGCCCAGTCGATCAAATCGCAGGACGAAATCCTGCAGCAAGCCGTTAACCTTCGCTAAGCATAGGGCGCACTGACAATGGATCGCATGATCTACACCGCCATGAACGGTGCCAAGCAGAGCTTCGATCAGCAAGCGGTCGTCAGTAACAACCTGGCGAACGTGAGCACCTCGGGCTTTCGCGCTCAGTTGTCAGCGATGCAGTCAGTGCCAGTGGAAGGGGACGGCGTCAAAACCCGAACCCTGCCGCTGGCCGTGACGCCTGGTGCTGACTTCACGACCGGGCCGATCACCTCGACGGATCGTGCACTGGATTTTGCCTACAAAGGCGATGCCTGGATCGCGGTTCAGGCGCCAGACGGCTCCGAAGCCTATACTCGACGCGGTGATGTGCAGGTCGACCAAAACGGCATGCTCAACATCGGCGGCATGGCTGTCATCGGAGAGGCGGGGCCGATTCTGGTTCCGCTGGATAGCCAGGTCAGTGTCGGCGCTTCCGGTACCATCAGTGTGATCGAAGCCGGGCAGAAGCCCGAATCGATTGCAGAGGTGGCCAGGGTCAAATTGATCACTGCAGGCCGTGGGCAGCTTGAGCGTGGGGATGATGGTCTGTTCCGAGCGCCGGCTGATGCCGATGGCCAGGTTCAGCCGCTTCCAGCGGATGAGAACGCCCGCCTGGTCTCCGGCGCATTGGAAGGCAGTAACGTCAATGCCACCTCCGCGATGGTCGACATGATCAACGTGCAGCGCCGCTATGAGATGCAGATGAAGGTGATCAACTCGGCGGACGAGAACGAGAAGTCGGCCAACAGCTTGCTGGCTATGAACTGATTTTGGCCGGCCCAATGGGGCCGGCTTACTGATTACACACAGGTACTTTCCATGCTTCCTTCTCTGTCTACCGCAGCAACTGGCATGAACGCCCAGCAAACCAAGCTGGACGTGATTGCGAACAACATGGCCAACGCCAGCACCAACGGCTTCAAGGCCTCGCGCCCTGAGTTTGAAGACATGCTGTACCAAACCATTCGCCAGCCTGGTGCGGTCAGCTCGGCTGACACCAACCTGCCGACTGGTATGCAGATTGGTACCGGTGTGCGCCCGGTGTCCAACGTGCGCCTGCACACTCAGGGTAACCTGCAAGGCACCAGCAACTCGAACGACCTGGCCATCAACGGCAATGGTTTCTTCCAGGTGCAGATGCCAGATGGCAACACTGCCTACACCCGTGACGGCAGCTTCCAGAAGGACAACACCGGCCAGCTGGTCACCGCTGGCGGTTACCGCATCGAACCGGCCATCGTCATTCCGGACAACGCCCTATCGGTAAGTGTCTCGAAAGACGGTATCGTCTCCGTTACCACGCCGGGCAACACCGCCAGCACCCAGGTAGGCCAGCTGCAGATCGCCACCTTCATCAATCCGGCTGGTCTGCAAAGCGTGGGTGAAAACCTGTACCTGGAAACCGATGCTTCCGGCGCCCGCAACGAAAACCAGCCAGGCACCAACGGCGCCGGCACCATCTACCAGGGTTACGTTGAAAGCTCCAACGTCAACGTGGTCGAGGAAATGGTGGGCATGATCCAGACCCAGCGTGCCTACGAGATGAACTCCAAGGTCATCAAAACCTCTGACGAAATGCTCGGTCGCCTGACCTCGCTTTAACCCTGGAGTGCTGACGTGACATTTAACGTTAAACGTTCACGCCCAGCGGTCGTCCTAACGCTGCTCGCCCTCACGGGCGGGTGTGCGTGGGTGCCGCAAAAGTCTGTCGTCGAGCCAATGCCGGAGCCGCAACAGCCGTTACGGCAGGCGCCTTTGGCGAATGGGGCGATCTTTCAGTCGAACTCCATCTATCAGCCGCTGTTCGAGGATCGACGCCCGCGCAACAACGGTGACACGTTGACCATCGTCCTTGACGAGCAGGTCAGCGCCAGCAAGTCCTCGGCGTCGAATGCCACACGCAGCGGCAGCATGAAATTCACGCCAGGCCTTGTACCCAGCCAGATCAAGAAGCTGGGCGAGCTTGGCATGGATGTTGAAAATGCCAATGATTTTGCCGGAGGTGGCGGCTCTAACGCCCGTAATTCGTTCACCGGTACCATCACGGTGACAGTCATCGACGTGATGCCGAACGGTAACCTGAAGGTCAGGGGCGAAAAGCAGATCGGCATCAACCAGGGCAAAGAATTTATTCGATTCTCTGGCTACGTGAATCCACGTACCATCAATGCCCAGAACACCGTGCCATCGACCCAGGTTGCAGAAGCCAGGATTGAATACGTCGGCGACGGTTACATCAATGAGGCTCAGGCAATGGGGTGGGGGCAGCGCCTCCTGATGAACCTCTGGCCATTTTAAAGCGGATGAATTGACAGATGCAGTCTAAACGCAGGTTTGCACCCAGAGGGATCAAGCTGGCGCTGGCCCTAGGACTTAGCTCGTGGTTGCTGGCCGGCCAAGCTCAGGCTGAGCAGATCAAAGAGGTGGCGCAGTTCGCCGGTGTGCGTGACAACGTGCTGGTGGGCTACGGCCTGGTGGTGGGTCTGGACGGTAGCGGTGACCAGACCACTCAGACGCCGTTCACCGGACAGAGCCTGAGCAACATGCTGTCGAGCCTTGGGATCACGGTACCACAGGGCACCAACATGCAATTGCGCAACGTAGCGGCGGTGATGATTACCGCCCGCATGGCGCCTTTCAGCCGGCCTGGCCAAGCCATCGACGTAGTCGTTTCGTCTATCGGTAACGCCAAGAGCCTACGAGGCGGCACGTTGCTGATGACACCCCTCAAGGGTGCAGACGGGCAGATCTACGCGATGGCCCAGGGCAACATGATGACGGGCGGCGCTGGCGCCGGCGCAAACGGTAGTAGCGTAACCATCAATCAGCAGGCAGGTGGGCGGATCGCCCGTGGTGCGATCATCGAGCGCGAGATCCCGCTGGCGCTGGGTGATAACGCCGGCAAGCTGCAGCTGCTGCTGAACGAGCCGGATTTCAATACCGCGCAGAAGATGGTGTTCGCCATCAACTCCGAGTTCGGACGCACGGTGGCCTCGGCAGCTGACGCGGGCATGATCGAGCTGGACGGCCCTGCGGCGGCAAACGCTCGCGTGAATTTCATGGCTCGCGTCAACACGATCAACGTTGCGCCGAGCAAAGCCCTGCCGAAGGTGGTCATCAACTCCCGTACGGGCGCCGTGGTGCTGAACGAAGGGGTGAAGCTTTACCCAGCTGCGGTAGCTCAAGGCAACCTGGCCATTACCATCGATACCGATCCGCT